>Ga0315338_1000089_pt1 | contig 417440 bp, 393 predicted proteins | sample ASW8metaG_FD_204518 | JGI IMG/M metagenome (GOLD analysis project Ga0315338, IMG submission 204518) | Ammonia-oxidizing marine archaeal communities from Monterey Bay, California, United States - ASW #8 | ecosystem: Environmental > Aquatic > Marine > Coastal | place: USA: California | collected...
TTTGAGGAAGTGGGTGTTGTCGCCGATGTATTGCATTGGGGTGTTGATCTCGTGGGCGATACCGGCCGCCAGTTGACCAACCGACTCCAACTTCTGCGCCTGCAGCAACTGTGTTTCGAGGTTCGCGAGTTCCGTCCGGTCCTCGATGGTCGTGACGCAACCGACGATCTCGCCGGACTCATCGCGTAGCGGGATCACGCTACGGCGCAGACACATGCGGCCCGCCGCAAGAAACTCGCCCGTGAACTCGTCGTTCGTGAGGGACTCGCCGCTCGCCATGAGCTCTCGCTGGAGGTCGTCGTACTGTTGGCCGTCGGGCAGCAAGTCGCTCAGACGGTGGCCGACGAGCCGCTCACGAGGGAGGTCGCCGAAGCTCTGCAGCATCGCCTCGTTGCAACCGATGACCCGGGTCTCGCGGTCTCGCCAGAAGACCGCTGTGGGGATGTGATCGACGACCAGCTGCAGGAAGTCTCGCTCGTTCATGTCGTCGTTGACGGCGGCATTGCGCGTATCGGTCACTGGCCGGCTCCCATAGATGGGTGTGTGATCAGGCTCGGTCGAATGGGGACCGAGATGAGAGCACGGTGGTGACCGCCGTTCGCCGAGGTCGGCTGTGCGCTAGCCGCCGAAGCGGTCGACGAGCGACTGCTGCACGGCACGGCGATCGATCTTGCCGCTCTCGAGCCACGGCAGATCCTGCGGCGACGCGTATGTCGCGATGTGGCGAGGAACCTTGTAGCTGGACATCTCTTCTTTGAACCGGGCCTGAAGATCGGACGGGTCAGCCGTTTGGTCCGGCCGAAAGACGATGGCCGCGGCGACGTCTTCCCCTCGTTCGCCGTGGGGTACGCCCATGACGAACGCGTGCATCACTTCGGGCTGTTCCTCGATCACGAGTTCGACCTCGCGTGGGGTGATGTTCATGCCCGAGGACTTGATCTGGTCACCCATCCGTCCCTTGAAGAAGAGGTGTCCATCGGCATCAAGGAAGCCGGCGTCGCCCGTGCGGAACCAGCCGTCCTTGGTGAAGATGTCGCGGCGGCTCTTCTTCAGGTGGCCCAGCATCAACGGGTAGCCCTTGATCCAGATCTCGCCCATCTCGCAGGGCGGCTGGTCCTTCCCTGATTGGGGGTCGACGATGCGGTGTTCGACGCCGGGAACGGATCGGCCGAAGGAACCCCGCTTGTCCGGTGGGAGTTGGCTGCCGATCATCTCGATGGAGTGCGGGCCGAGGGATTCGGTCATGCCGAGAGAGTTCGCCCGAAGCTCCGGATCGCCCACCCGGAGATGCTCGGGGAGCAATGCGTCGAGCGACCCGCCCCGCACTGACGACAGGTCGCGGTCGGGGAACGAGGGGTGCTCGGTGAGCGCCTTGGCCATGTGGGGCCAGCCGATCACATGGGTCACCTTTTCGCGCTCGATGAGATCGAGGGTCGCCCCCGGCTCGAACTGTTCCTCGAAGACGACGGTCGCCCCAGCATGCATGCAGCTGATCAGGGTGTAGGTGAGACCGCCGACCCAGAAGAGCGGCATGGGTGTGTAACACACGTCGCCCGGCTCGAGGTCTCGGAACGGGAGCAGGTTGTACGGGTGGCGAATCGCTCCACCATGCGAATGGATGACGCCCTTTGGCTCCGCGGTGCTACCCGATGTGTAGATGACCAGCATCGCGTCGTTGGGACGAACGGTCGCTTCCGCCTCCAACAGGTCGGAGTCCGAAACCTTGCCGGCCTGTTCGGTGAGATCGGCGACGGAGCCTGCCCAGTTCGGGATGTGCTCACCCCACATCCACACCGAGCGAAGCGCGGGGTGACTCTCGAGTCGTAGCTCGCCGTGCTTCTGGTCGGCCAATCCCGGAGCGATGGACTCGAGTCGCTCCGTGTAGTCGTGAGCGAGATGGAGGTCGACGGTGAGGAGCACCTGCACATCGCTGTGTTCGAGCACCCAGCCGAGTTCGCGGGGCTTGTAGTACGTGTTGAGGAGCGGCACGAGGGCGCCGATTCTCGTAGCGGCGAGCCAGCCGATGATCCAATCCGGACCGTTCGGCGCCAACAGACCGACGTGGGTACCGGCCTTCACGCCGGATGCGAGGAGCGCTTTCGCGAGCACTGCCGACTGCGCCTCGGCGTCGGCGAAGCTCAGGCGGCGGTCGCCGAGAACGGCGAGGTCGCGGTCTCCCCAGGCGGAAGCGACATGACGGATGAACTCTCCGGCGGTGGCCCGGTAGTCGGGCTCTTGGTACTCGCGGCCGTCGGTCATCGCCCCACTTAGCTCGAGATCTTGTAGCGCACGGGAAGGTGTTTCGGTCCGACCACGAAGCTCGACGCGACATAGTCGGCATCGCCGGCGGGCTCCATCGATTCCATTCGCTCGGCCAGCTGTTCGAGCAGCGCCTTGATGGAGGCGCGGGCCAGGTGGGCGCCGAGGCAGTAGTGCTCAGCCCAGCCGAAGCCGAGATGGCGGTTCGGCGTCCGGCCGACGTCGAAACGATCCGGATCATCGAAGACCTCGGCGTCGCGGTTGGCCGACGCGTAGAAGAGGGCGAACATGTCGCCCTTCTTGATCTCGTGCCCGTCGTAGATCAAGTCGCGGGTGGCGGTGCGCTTCATGTAGTTGACGGGCGCCGTGTAGCGAACGACCTCCTCGACCGCGGTCTTCATCAGGCTCGGATCCTCACGGAGGCGCTTGAGCTCGTCCGGATTCTCGAGGAACGCCTGGAACGCACCGGTCAGCGAGTGGCGAGTCGTGTCGTGGCCGGCATTGAACACGATGAGGTAGTAGCCCATCGTCTCGATGTCGCCGAGCGGCTCGCCGTTGTCGAGGGTTGCAGTCGCGAGCATCGTGGCCAGGTCGTCGCGCGGGTTTGCTCGGCGATCCTTGATGATCGCGTCGAACATCACGAAGAACTCCATGAAGAGTTCGAGCCCGGCCTCCTGACGCGTCTCGCCCTCGCGCTGAAGCTCGGGGTCCTCGCCACCGAAGAGCTGTGCCGTCAGCTGCAGCAGCTGTTGTTCCTGGTGGGGCTCGATGCCGAGGATGGTCGACAGCACCCGCAGCGGGTGCTGCTGGGTGATGCGTTCGACGAAGTCGGCCTCGCCCTCGCTGCCGAGCGAGTCGATGACGTTTTTTGCGGACTCGGTGACGATCTCGTCGAGACGCTCGATGCCGCGGGGGGTGAAGTACCCACTGGCGACCTTGCGGAACATGCGGTGGTCGGGCGGGTCCATCTCGATGATGGTTTTCATCATCATCGGGATCTCGGGGTTCTCACGCAGGTAGGCCTGTTCCTCCGTGAGCACGACGATGCCCTCACCGTTGCAGAAGTCTTCGGGTCGGCCCGAGATCTCCATGATGTCGGCGTGGCGGGTGACGGCCCAGAACGGCTCGTAGCCCTCGGGCTCGAAGTACTGCAGGGGTTGAGCCCGTAGTTGGCTCCACTGCTCGTGGGGTGGTCCTGCTTCGCCGTAGTGCGCTGACGAGATGAGATCGAGTCCGTCGATTGCCATGCGAAACCCTAGGTCGCGCGCCACCGATAACGCCCGTTTGCCGGCTTCAGGTGACAGCGAGGAGGTTGTCTTCGAAGGTCCAGTCGTGGGGTTGATCGGCAAGGCCGGCGTCGCGCCACCAGCGGAACGTGTCCTCGGCCATCGATGCAAACGTGTGTTGGGGTTCCCAACCGATGTCAGTGCGGAGTCGATCGATCGAGAACACCGTCGACTGGTTCCAGTGGTGGATGTTGGGAGCCAGATGCTGGACGAGCTGGCTCAGCTGGAAGCGCTGTCGACCGCGGGATCGGTTGGGGGCCGCGGAGCCGGCGCTGGTCGACCGGGTCGCCAGGCTCATCCCGGTGCTGTCGCCGAGGTCGACGAGCACGTCGCCGTTCCACAGCTGGTCCATCGTGTCGTCGGCGATGGGGCGAATGTCAGTCGCGGTCACGCCGGCTGCCGCGGCCAGCCCGGCGACGTAGTCATTGCGCGTGACGCTCTGCTTGCCCGTCAGGTTGTAGCGGCGACCGAAGGTCACCTCCTGGCCCATCATTTGCTCCAGCGCGCGAGCCTGGTCGTCGACGTGGCCGACCTGAAGCAACGTGGACCCGTCGCCGGGTACGAGGATCGGGCGGCCATCGACGAGGCGACGAAACATCGTCTGCTCTCGGGCCGAGATCATGTTGTGGGGTCCGAAGACCATCGAGAACGGCACGCTCGTCGCGGGGAAGCCGTGGTCGGTGTGGGCCGCCCACAGCAGGTCCTCGCACAACAGCTTGTGGAGGCCGTATTCGTTCTGCGCATCTGTTCGATCGTCGGGGTGGTCCTCGGTGATCGGGAGCGTGTCGGACGATGCGTAGGTGACCGTCGAGCTCGCGAAGAGGTAGTGGCCGACCCGGTCGCGGAACAGCTCGAGCATGAGCTCGACGTCGGACGGGTGATACGCCGTGATGTCTTGGATCACGTCCCACTCGGTGCCGGCGAGCGCGGCGCGAACCGTGTCGGGCTCGCTGCGGTCGGCCACGAGCCGGTGCACCGACTGGGGAATGTCGGCCTCGCTCTTGCCCCGGTTGAGCACGGTGACGTCGTGGCCCTGGCGGACGAGTTCGTGGACCGCCGCGAGCCCGTTGAAGTTGGTGCCGCCCATGACGAGAACCTTCATGAGCGGCACCGTAGCTTGGCGGGATGGACTTCTCGATCCGTGAGCTCACCGCGGCGGACGCCGCAGAGATTGCTCGCGTGCACGTCCGTTCCTGGCAGCAGGGCTACGAGGGGTTGATGGATCAGGCGCATCTCGATCAGCTCGACGTCGGCGAGCGCACCGAGATGTGGACGAAGCTGTTGGGCCTGCCGAATCAGGGCGCCCGCTTGGTCGTCGAGAGTGATGGCGAGACGGTCGGGTTTCTGGTGGGCGCTCGAACGTCTCCGGGAACCGAAGGCGCGGCCGAGGTGTTCTCGATCTATCTGGATCCATCCGTCTGGCGAGCGGGAATCGGGTCCGCGCTCCTCGACCGAGGCGTCGAGCTGCTTCGCACCCCCGGCCCGGTGCCGGTCATTCTCTGGGTGGTCGATGGCAACGAGCGCGCCTGCCGGTTCTACGAGCGACGTGGCTTTCGTTTCGATGGCGGGCGCAAGGACGAGCCGGTAGGTGACCAGCTCGTCCCGCACATCCGCTATCGCTTGGACTGACAGACAGGCAGTCGGGACTTGCCGGACCGTGACACGATGAACGGGTGACTGCGCTCGATCCTGATCTCTTCCTGCCCGACCCGGCCCCGGCCGAGGTGAAGTACACGGTTATCTCCGTCGACGACCATGTGGTCGAGCCGCCTCATCTGTTCGAGACCTACATGCAGCCGTCATTGCGGGCACAGGGTCCCCAGCTGGTGGAGAACGAACGGGGCCATCAGCTCTGGGAGTTCGACGGCAACCGCTACGTCCAGATGGGCATGAACGCGGTCGCTGGTCGCCGGCCCGACAGCGTGAAGATCGAGCCATTTCGGTTCGAGCACATGCGGCCCGGTTGTTACGACATCGAGGCACGCATCAACGACATGGACCTCGGCGGCATCTGGGCCATGCTCAACTTCCCGAGCCAGATCACCGGGTTCTGCGGCTCGGTGTTCGCCGGCGCCTCCGACCCGACGGTGGGTCTCGACGCCGTCCGGGCGTGGAACGACTGGTTGTTCACGGAGTGGTACGAGCCGCATCCGACCCGTGTGATCCCCGGTGGCATCACGTTTCTCGGTGACTCCGCCGCGGCCGTCGCAGAGATTCACCGCAACGCCGAACGCGGCTTCACGTCGGTCACATTGCCTGAGCGCCCCCACGCGATCGGGCTGCCCAACCTGTGGGATCGTGAGTTCTGGGATCCGATCATCCAGGCGTGTGTCGACACCGACACGGTGATCTCTCTCCACGTGGGTTCATCAGGGCTCCACGAGATCCCGGCCGGCGCCCCGGCGATTCAGCTCGGAGCCACGATGTTCGGTCAGCTGTCGCTCGGCGCGTGCGCGGAGTGGCTGTGGTCCGGGTATCCGTTGCAGCACCCGACGCTCAAGATCGCAATGAGTGAGGGCGGCATCGGTTGGGTGGCGATGCTGATCGACCGACTCGACAACATCGTCGACCGCAGCGGCTACGGCCTCGGCTGGACCGAACGGCCGGCCGACGTGTTGCGTCGCAACTTCTGGTTCTGCACGATCGACGATCCGTCGACCATTCGGACCAGGGACGTGATCGGCGTCGAGAACATCTGCGTCGAGACCGACTACCCGCACGGCGACAGCACGTGGCCTGACACCCAGCGCGTGATCGAGGAGGTGTGGGGCGACCTTCCAACCGATGAACTCCGCATGATCTGCAGCGAGAACGCGGCGAAGCTCTATCGCCACCCACTCCCCGAGGTCGTCCTCCCCTGAGACGGACCAGGTGGGACTGGTGTCTGACCCCAGTTGGGACGGGTGTCAGACACCGGTCCCACCTTGGGGTTAGCCGTTGGGGAGGAGGACGGTGCGGGCTTCTTTGCCTTCCTTGATGGCGTCGAAGGCGCCCTGGAGGCCGTCGAGGCCGGCGGTGTTGCTGACGAGTTCGTCGAGCTTCAGCTGGCCCTTCATGTAGAGGTTGGCCAGCATCGGGAAGTCCTTGCGGGGGCGGGCGCCGCCGGCCCGGATGCCCATCAGGTTCTTGTTCTGGTGGAGCTGCTGGAACCCGTAGGTGACCGTGGCGGTCAGGTCGGGCACGCCCACCGCGCAGATGTTGCCGCCGGGGCGGGTCATCTGGAGGCAGTCGGCCAGGAGTTGGGTTGAACCGACAACCTCGAAGGAGTGGTCGACCCCGCGGCCGGTCATGGCCATGACTTCCTTGATCACGTCGACGCCCTCTTCGGCGAGGATGAAGTCGGTCGCGCCGAAGTCGGTGGCGAAGGCTTCCTTCTCGGGCACACGATCGACGGCGATGATCTGCGACGCGCCGCACAGCTTGGCGGCCTGGATCACGTTGAGACCCACGCCGCCGGCGCCGATCACGACACAGGTGTCGCCGATCTGCAGGTTGGCCCGGTTGAACACCGCGCCGGTGCCGGTCATCACGCCACAGCCGATGAGCGCGGCCGCCGTGAGCGGCATCTCCTTCGGAATCGGGATGCACTGGTTTTCGCTGACGATCGTCTCCTGAACGAACGCGCCGATGCCGGCGAAGTTGTAGAGCGCCTGCTCGCCTTCGTTGTAGGGCTGGGTGATGTTCCCCATGGAGACGGCGCAGTTGCCGGGGTTGCCGCCTTCGCAGTCGGCGCAATGACCGCAGTTGGAGAATGTGGACAGGATCACGTGGTCGCCGACCGCGCAGTACGTGACGGCGGAGCCGACTTCGACCACGACGCCGGCGGCCTCATGGCCGGGGACGAGCGGTGTCGGCATGTAGTACTTGCCGTGCACACAGCTGAGGTCGGAGCCGCATACGCCGGCAGCTTTGATCTCGACTCGCACCTGGCGAGGTGAGAGGTCGGCGTCGGCAAGCGAGATGTCGTCGGAGAGACGAACGCTGTCTTCGGTGGTTCCTTCGAGGATGAGTCCCTGCATCTCGTTAGTGTCGCGCAGCACGCAGGGTTACGAGGAATGCGGAGGGGATTGCGGAATGGAACTCGTCATCGTTCGCCACGGGCGTCCGGAACACATCGAAGAAGCAGACGGTGCGGCCGACCCCGACCTCGCTGAGGTGGGTCACCGCCAGGCCGAACGAGTGGGCGAGCATCTCGCCGCGCTCGGCGTCGATGTGATCGTCACGAGCCCGATGGCTCGGGCCCGCCAGACCGCCGCACCACTCGCCCGGATGCTCGGGATCGAACCCGTCGTGATGGACGGCGTCGCCGAGTACGACCGCGACGACTCGACCTACGTTCCCGCCGAGGTCACCCGCGAGTTGATCCGTGAGGGCGGGACCGACGAGAGCTGGGCCGACCCCCTCGGCGCGCTGGCCGAGGATGAGAAAGAGGAATGGATTGCCGGCGTCGTGGCGGCGTTCGATCAGATCGTTGCGGAGAATTCGGGGCGTCGAGTCGCCGTGTTCTGTCACGGGATGGTCACGTCGGTCTGGTTCGCCCGGATGCTCGGGATCGACGACACCCTTCGGTTCGTCCCCGACTATGCCGGCATCACCCGAGTGCTGGCCTCCGCCTCCAGCGACAGTGTCACCGTGCGAAGCTTCAACGAAACCCACTTCCTGGGTGACACCCACATTCCGCTGTTCGAGAAGTAGCGAGGAGATAGCGATGGAAGCCAAAGGCATCATCTTCACGGCCCTCGACACCGATCACGCCAACATCGAGAGTTGGAACCGCTGGTACGACCTCGAACATCTGCCTCCGAACGTCGCGATGCCCGAGATCGCCGGTGGCTGTCGATACGTCGCGCCGCCCGAACTCCACGAGATCCGTTTGCCGACCGACCCTCATCCCGGGTTCGACAACGGCAAGGGCGTCAACGTCACGATCTATCTGACGTCGGTCGATCCGGCCGAGGCGATCCAGGCGATGACCGAGTTCCGCGAGGTACTCGACGCCGCGGGACGGATGGAGGGGGCGGGCCGACGCACCGTGCGCACCGGCGACGCGATGGACCTGTCGTGGGTCGTCGGCGATCCCGCGCTTCGGCTCGACGACCGCGACGTCCCCCACGTCGGCCACACCGGTATCCGCATCGTGCTTCGCCGCGGCGATGGCGGAGCGCAGCAAACGGCAGAGGCGGCGGTCGCCGTCGATGGCGTCCACGGCGTCATGTCGTATGCCAGCCGCTTCTTCCCCGGCCTCGATGCCGACATCTATCTGCTGTCGGGGGTCACGGCCGACGTCACCCTCGCGGTCCGGGATGCGGCTCCGTACGGCGACGGCGCCGACGTGGTGCTCGACGCGCCATTCGACGGCATTGCGCCGCTCGACTACTCGTTCGCCGATCGCATTCGAGCCAGCAGCCTGCCGGCCACGCTCGACACCGACCAGGTGATGTGACGGCTACGACAGCGCTGGGATGATGCGCTGCCCGTAGGCGTTGAGGGTCTCGTCCTTCTGATCGTGCATCAGGTAGATCGCGAACTGGTCAACGCCGAGCGCCTCGAGCGCCTTCAGTCGTTCGATGTGGGCGTCGTCGTCGCCGAGAATGCAGAAGCGGTCGATGATGTCGTCGGGCACGAAGTCGGTGTGATCGTGACCGGCCTTTCCGTGTCCGCTGTAGTCGTAGCCCTCGCGACCCTTGATGTAGTCGGTGAGTTCCTGGGGGACGGCATCGCTGTCGCCGTAGCGGTCGACGAGATCGGCTACGTGGTTGCCGACCATGCCGCCGAACCAGCGGCACTGGTCGCGCTGGTGAGCGATGTCGTCTCCCACGTAGGCGGGCGCGGCCACACAGATGTAGAGGTCATCGGGGTTGCGCCCGGCATCTGCCGCGGCGGCTCGCACGGCGCCGATGGTCCACTCGGCCAGCGACAGATCGGCGAGCTGGAGGATGAAGCCATCGGCTTCGCGTCCGCACAGATCGAGCGCCTTCGGTCCGTAGCCGGCCATGAGAATGTCGAGCTGCGACTCGCCCGCCCACGGGAAGTGCTGCTGGGTGCCGTTGTAAGTGACCTCGCGCCCCTCGGCAAGCTCCTTGATGACGTGCATCGATTCGCTGAGCGTCGTGAGCTTGGTCGGCGAGTGGCCGAGCACTCGCATTGCAGAGTCGCCGCGCCCGATTCCACAGATCGTCCGGTTGCCGAACATGTCGTTGAGCGTCGCGAAGTGCGAGGCGGTGACGGTCCAGTTGCGGGTGCCGGGATTGGTGACCATCGGCCCGACGATCATCCGGTTGGTGGCCGACAGCATCTGGCTGTAGATCACATAGGGCTCCTGCCAGAGCACATGACTGTCGAAGGTCCACCCGTGGCTGAAACCGAGGGTTTCTGCTTTCTGGACGAGATCGACCACCCGCCACGCGGGCGGGTCGGTTTGCAGTACGACGCCGAATTCCATGCTGGTCTCCTAGATGAGGTAGTCGGAGAGGCCGCGGCGCAGGTACTGCCCGTGGCCGGTGCTGCCCGTGTACGTGTCGTTTTCGATGATCACCCGGCCGCGAGACATGACGGTGTGAACATGGCCGTCGATCTCGAATCCTTCCCAGGCCGAGTAGTCCATGTTCATGTGGTGGTTGTCGACGCTGATCGTCCACGTGCGCTTCGGGTCATACAGCACGATGTCGGCATCGGCGCCCGGCTGAATCGTGCCTTTCCGGGGGTAGAGGCCGAACATGCGGGCCGGGGTGGTCGAGCAGAGTTCGACCCAGCGGGGAAGTGAGATTTCGCCGTTGACCACGCCCTGGTAGAGCAGGTCCATCCGGTGTTCGACACCGCCGATGCCGTTGGGGATCGCCCGGAAGTCGTCGCGGCCGAGCTCCTTCTGGTCCTTCATGCAGAACGGACAGTGGTCGGTGGCGACGACGCTGAGATCGTTGGTGCGCAATCCCTTCCACAAGTCTTCGTGATGATGGGCGTGCTTGGTCCGCAGCGGGGTCGAGCAGACGAAGCCCGCGCCGTCGAACCCCTGATCGAGATGATCCTCGACGTTCAGGTAGAGGTATTGGGGGCAGGTCTCCGCGAAGACGTTGGCGCCGTTGTTGCGAGCGATGGCGACCTGCTCGAGCGCCTCGGAGGCCGATAAGTGCACGATGTAGAGCGGAGCGGCGCCGACCTTGGCGAGTTGGATCGCTCGATGTGTGGCTTCGCTCTCGAGTTCGGGCCGGCGGACGTAGCCGTGGTTGACGGGGTCGGTCTCGCCCCGTTCGAAGGCCTGCTCGGCGAGCACGTCGATCGCCAACCCGTTCTCGGCGTGCATCATGATCAGCGCGCCGTTGCCGGCGGCCTGCTGCATGGCCCGCAGAATCTGGCCGTCGTCGGAGAGGAAGACCCCGGGGTAGGCCATGAAGAGTTTGAAGCTCGTGACGCCTTCGTGCACGAGCGCATCCATGTCCTTCAAGGACTGTTCGTTGACGTCGCCGAGGATCTGGTGGAAGCCGTAGTCGATCGCGCACTTGCCGGCCGCCTTCGCCTGCCATTCGTCGTGGGTGTCGCGCACCCCCTGGCCCACACTCTGAACCGCGAAGTCGACGATCGTGGTGGTGCCGCCCCACGCCGCCGCTCGAGTGCCGTTCTCGAAGTCGTCCGACGCCACCGTCGCGCCGAAGGGCAGCTCCATGTGGGTGTGGCCGTCCACTCCACCGGGGATGACGTAGAGGCCGGATGCGTCGATCACCTCGTCGGCTCCCGATTCGGCGGAGATCGCGACCTCCGAACCAGGTTGCAGCACGGCGACGATCGTCTCCCCATCGATCAACACGTCGGCGGCATCAGCCCCGGTCGAACTGATGACGGTGCCGTTCTTGATCAGCTTCTTCATGATCGCTCCTGTCAGGCTTCGGTGATGTTGCCGTACATGTCGGGTCGGCGGTCTCGGTAGAAGGCCCACTGGTCGCGGACCTCGTGGATCAGACTGAGATCGAGATCGCGTACGACCAGTTCTTCCTCGGTGTCCGACGCGGTCTCGCCGACGAACTGGCCTCGTGGGTTGGCGAAGTACGACGTGCCGTAGAAGTCGTTGTCGCCGAGCGACTCGACTCCCACACGGTTGATGGCGCCGACGAAGTACATGTTGGCCGCCGCCGACGATGTTTGTTCGAGCTGCCAGAGATAGGCCGACTGGCCGCGGCTGGTGGCCGATGGGTTGAACACGATCTCGGCGCCGTTGAGCCCCAGTGCTCGCCAGCCTTCGGGGAAGTGCCGGTCGTAACAGATGTTGACGGCGACCTTGCCGACCGCGGTGTCGAACACCGGGTAGCCCAGATTGCCGGGCCGGAAATAGAACTTCTCCCAGAAGCCCTTCACCTGCGGGATGTGGATCTTGCGGTACTTCCCCAGATACGAGCCGTCGGCATCGATCACTGCCGCGGTGTTGTAGAGCACGCCGGGCTGCTCTTCCTCGTACATCGGAAGCACCAGGACCATGCCGTACTTCGCGGCCAGTTCCTGGAACCTCTTGGTGGTCGGTCCGTCGGGGATCGCCTCGGCGTAGCTGTAGAACTCGGTGTCCTGAACCTGGCAGAAGTAGGGGCCGTAGAACAGCTCCTGGAAGCACATGACTTGAGTGCCGGCGGCGGCTGCTTCGGCGAGATACTTCTCGTGGAGTTCGATCATCGACTCCTTGTCGCCGGTCCAGGCGGTTTGGAGAATCGCGGCCTTGACGGTGTCGGGCATTGCAGATTCTCTCCTGGTTCGGCGTTGTCTGCTCCATCTTCGCGTACGAATCGGGCAGGACGGTCGTCCTTCGCTACGGTCGGTTTCGTGAGCGAACTCGATTTCAACCCATTTGGCTTCTCGCACCACGACGACCCGTATGCCACCTACAAGCGCATGCGCGACGAGGCGCCGCTGTATTGGAACGACGAATTGAAGTTCTGGGCACTCACTCGTTTCGATGACGTCCAGGAGGGTTTCCGGGATACGGAGCTCTTCTCGTCGGCCGGCGGCATTGCGCTCGAGAACCGCCGCCCGATCGGCGAGAGCATGGGCTTCGATCAGATGATCGAGTTCGATCCGCCCGAGCACACCGTCCTGCGCAAGCTGGTCAGCCGCGTCTTCACGATCCGCACCGTCGCAAAGATGGAAGACGAGATTCGGGCGATCTTCACCCACTATCTCGACCGTGTGATCGAAAACGGTTCAGCCGAGGTGGTCAACGATCTGACCAGTCCGTATCCGATGGACGTCATCTCTGCGGTGCTCGGTGTACCTCCGTCGGCCCGTGACCACCTGCGGGTCAACAGCGACAAGATCATGATTCGCAACGACGGGGTGCTCGAGATTCCGCCGGCCGCAGCCGAGGGCATGTTCGGTCTCGTCGAGTACTTCATGGATGACCTTCCGAAGCGCAAGGCCGGGGAGGGGACCGGTCTCATCAACGACCTGGTGGGCTACGAGGTCGACGGCAGAGCCCTGACCGATGAGGAGCTGCTCGGCTTCTGTGTGCTCTTCGTGATCGCGGGGCACGAGACCACCACGAAGATGGTCGCCAACGTGCTGGAACTCCTTTCGCGTCATCCCGATCAGAAGGCGGAGGTCGCCGCCGACCTCGACCTCGTGCCCGGCGTGATCGAGGAGGTACTGCGCTTCCACAACTCGACGCAATACATGCATCGCACCGTCACCCGTGACCACACGATGCACGGCCGCACGATGAAGGCTGGCGACTCGGTGCTCATGATCATCGGCGCGGCGAATCACGACGACCGCGAGTTCGGCCCGACTGCGGAGTTGTTCGACATTCACCGTCGACCGGACCGCCATCTCGGCTTCGGCTACGGCGCCCACTTCTGCCTCGGCGCCGCGCTCGCTCGCATGGAGGGAAAGGTGGCCGTCGAGGAGATCTTCCGTCGAATTCCCGACTACGAGGTCGACCACGACGCCAAGGTCCGTTTTCACTCGAGCAACGTCACCGGCTGGCGCTCGCTGCCGATCACTTTCCCGGCCCGCAGCGGCGTCAGCGTCTGAAGTGCCCTTCGAGCCCGCGCCCGACGCGCTCGCACCGGTGTTGTCGCCGCGCCAAGAACTGGCGCTGCTCGCTCGCGCCCTCTGGCGCGAGGGCTACAACGATCACCTCGCGGGCCACATCACGATCAACCGAGGCGACGGCACGCTGTGGTGCAACCCATGGTTGCTGCACTGGGAGGAGCTGCGGCCGGAGCACGTGATCGCGATCGACCTCGCCGGCAACGTCGTCGAGCCCGCGCTCGACGGCAACGATTGGCCGGTACCGCTCGGCATTCCGCTCCATCTCGCGCTTCATCGTGCGCGACCCGAGGTGCAGGTCGCGGTCCACAGCCACCCGCTCTACGCCACGGTCTGGGCCGACATCGGCGAGGTGCCGCCCGTGCTCGATCAGTCGTCGGCGTTGGGCGGCGGTGAACTGGTGGTCGTCGACGAGTACGAGGGCGCGGCCAACGACCCCGACGCCGCGGCTGCGGCGGTGCGCCTCATGGGCGACGCGGACATGGCGCTTCTCGCCGCCCACGGTGTGTTCGTCACGGCCGGGTCGATTCGGGGCGCCCATCAACGATGCGTTGCACTCGAGCAGAGAGCTCAACGGGCCTGGCACGCGCGGGCGATCGCCGACGGCCCGCTCGAGAGCCGCTTGGGCGTCGACGTCGCGGCGATGTTTCGTCGCAGCACTGGCGAGGGCTTCATCGGTTTCTGGGAGGCGGCAGTTCGCACCGAACTGCGGGCCGAGCCCACGCTGCTCGACGGAGGATCGTGAGCGTTCTCGTTCTCGTCGCGCATCCGAACATGACCGAATCCCGTGCCAACGCGGCACTACGGGATGGTGCCACCCGGGCCGAAGGGGTCACGGTTCGCGAGCTCTACGCGCTCTATCCCGATTGCGTGATCGATGTGAAGGCCGAGCAGGCCGCCGTCGAACCCCATGACGTCATCGTCTTTCAGCATCCGCTCTATTGGTACAGCGCCCCGCCCCTGGTGAAGCAGTGGCTCGATGAGGTGTTGGAGATGGGCTGGGCCTACGACGTATTCTCCCCGGACCCAATGGCCCTGACGGGGAAGCGGATGGCGTCGGCCGTCACCACCGGGGCCCCCGCTTCGGAGTACGAGCCCGAAGGGTGGAACGGCCGGAGCGTGAAGGACTTCCTGCTCCCGTTCGCGGCCACCGCCCAGTTCTGCGGAATGAAATACGAAGACCCGTTCGTGTTCTACGACACGTTCTCCGCCGACGACCAGCGGCTCGCCGCGACGACGGATGCCTATGCCGCGTGGCTCGGCTCGCTGAGAGGATGACGCCATGAGTCCCACACTCGGTCTGTACTTCGACTTTCGAAATCCCGATCCGTGGCGTCGAGATCCGGCGGCGTACTACGGCTGGCACCTCGATCTCATTGAGGAGGCCGACCGCAAGGGCATCGGATCGGTCTGGGTCACAGAGCACCACTTCGTCGAGGACGGCTACCTTCCGCAGCCCCTCACGGCGCTGGCCGCCATTGCGGGCCGGACAAGGCAATGCCGACTCGGAACGGGTGTGGTCGTCGCCCCCCTCATGCACCCGATGGCGATAGCGGAGCAGGCGGCGCTCGTCGACGTGATCTCGAACGGCCGCCTAGAACTCGGCCTCGGGGCCGGCTACGTCGCACCGGAGTTCGAGGCGTTCGGCGCCGAACTCTCGCAGCGCTATGTCGCCACAGATCACGCGCTCGCCGAGGTCGGTCGGATCTTCGCCGAGGGAGCGTGCACCCCAGGGCCGGTGCAGGACTCGGTCCCGATATGGGCCGGCTACCTGGGGCCGGTGGGCGCGAAACGGGCCGGTCGTCTCGGGGTCGGGCTGATGACCTGGAACGCCGACAGCTGGCCCATCTATCGAGAAGCGCTCGCTGAAGCGGGCCATTCGGCTTCGGCTGCCCGGATGGGAGGCGTGGTCGACTTCGTTCTGGCCGACGACCCCGAGCAGATGTTCGAACAGATCCTCCCGCATCGCACGCACCAGCTGAACAGCTACCGCCAGAACGCGGCCAAGGGGTCGGGGCGAACGCCGCGGATGCTCACCGAAGACGAAGTGCGTGAGGGGCGCGGGTCGGGCGTGATCGCGCCGCTGCAGATCCTCACTGTCGATCAGGCCGCAGAGCGGATCCGGTCCATTGACGACGAGCTTCCGATCGAGCACCTCTATCTCTGGGCGTCGATCGGTGGCATGCCCGAGGCCCTGGTCGAACGGCAGATGGAGCTGCTCGTCGACGAACTCCATCCCGCGTTGACTGACTGAAATTCCCTGGTCAGGGGGTTGGAAAGCGAACATATGTTCGTATAATTGACGTCATGTTCGAAGCGGCGGTTTCGGAACTTCACCAACTGACGGTCGGCGGAATGTCGCGGCATGCGCTGGCCGACTGTGTCGATGATCTGCGTCGGCTGAAAGGTGCGGCGGCTGCGCTCGAGATGCGGCTGGTGTGCGAGATCGATCGACTTGGAGACGCCGGGCTCGACGGTGCTGGGGTGATGCGGTCGGCGGGGCGGATGTCGTCCCGCACGGCGGCGGTGGTGGCGAAAACTGCGACACAGCTCGAGTCGATGCCGAGAGCCACCGAGGCGTTGGCCGACGGTCGCATCACGGCTGAGCACGCGAACGTGTTGGCCGCTGCAGCCGAGACCTTGGATGACCCCGAACTCATCGAAGAATCGCTGGTGAGAACGGCCGAGCAGTCGCCGGCCGATCTGTTCGACAAACGATCGCGGGAATGGGTCGACCAGCAGCGTCGGCCTCGCGATGGCGAGGACGAGCAGGTCCTGCTACGGACCCGGAGATCGGCGCGGCGGTGGACCAGCAAGACCGACAACATGGGGCGTTGGCTGGTCGAGCTCGATCCCGTCGCCTTCGACGATGTGACGAAGAAGATCTTGGCTCGAGAGCACGAGCTGTGGCTCGACGACGGCGGCCGCGAGGGCGCACCTGAGGAGGTGCGTACCTCCGAGCAGCGATTGGCTGATGCGATCGTGTCGCTGCTTACCGAAGAACGGGTCGCCAACTCGGCCTCGCGCCGACACCCCAAGCACCATCTCGGTGTGGTCTTCGATGCTTCCCGGATGCGGGTCGACGACCCGGCTGGGTTTGCGTCGATCGTCGACGGTCAGGCGTTACCGCAATCGGTTCTCGAGTACCTGGCCTGCGATGCGGCGATCAGTCCGATGATCTTCGACGGACCGGGCAAGCCGATCTGGGTTGGCCGTGACCATCGCACCGCCACCGTCGAGCAGTGGAAGGCGCTCATCGCCCGTGATCGAGGGTGCGTCGGTTGTGGTGCCGAGGTGGCTCGCTGCGAGGCGCACCACGTGATCGCGTGGCGGCCGGGCGGGCCGACCGACATCGACAACCTTGTGTTGCTGTGTACTCGGTGCCACCACGACATCCACGACCGTCAGATGACGCTGGCGCGAAGTGACGCTGGTAGTTGGCGAGTCGTGGCTCGAGGGCATCCGCCGCCGGGTTCTGTCGAAGAAGCCGGCCCGCCGGACAGGGCCTCGCCGGCTCGGCGAGCGGCGTGAGGAATTCGGCAGGACCGGCATCGCCGACGAGCACTACGGTTTCATTCCATGAGTGAAGACCTGTTGTCGGGAATCAACCACGTGGCGCTTGCCGCGGCCGATGTCGATGTGACGGTGCGGTTCTACTGCGATGCATTCGGGCTCGACTCGACCGACTTCTCGTCGGAGGAGGAGCGAAGCGTGCTGCTGTTCCTTCCGAACGGCTCGTTTGTGCAATTCGTCAGCGCCGGTCAAGGCCCGGTGGTCGAGGCGCCACTCCGCACGATTCCCGGCAACCTGATCCGCGACGGCGCGCCGATCGACCACTTCTCGTTGTTCGCGTCAGACGCCGCTTCGCTCGAGGCAATCCGCGACCGGCTGGTGGCCCTCGGCGCGACCGATGGCGAGATTCTCGACACCGCGGGCGTGGCGCTGACCGTCCGGTTCGTCGACCCCGACGGTCGCCACCTCGAAGTCACTGCCTACCCGCAACGCGGGGAGTAATGGGACTGCCGCGATCTAACGGCGCCGGCGCAGAGCGGCGAGGCCCGCTTCTACGCCGGACTTCATGAGCGTGTCGTTGTCCTTTGAGATGAACCGGTGGACCCGACGCTCCAGAAGCGCTCGCATGACGGGGTTGAAGACGTGGTAGGTCTCGGCGAAATGGACCCGCGTGGTGCCGTCGCCGAGGTCTTCGAGTTCTGTCACGCCGGTTGCCTCGGACCACAGTGGTTTGCCGACGGCGTCGTAGCGCCAGCGATGGGGCGGGTCGAGTTCGGTCAACCACTCCCAGCTCTTCGCTCGTCCGCCGGAGAGCAGATAGAGCGGCACCCGAAAGTGGCAGTGTCGAACCAGTCCGTTGCCACCCTCGGCGCCTGGGTGCAAGACCTCGATACGCACCTCGCCGTGTTCCATGACCTTCGGTTTCGGGCCATGGAAGACCTGCCACACTTCGTCGGGGGTCGCATCGATGTCGAAGGTGAACTCGTGCCGTTGCATGGAGAGATCCTCAGGTGAAGTATCCGGTGGCGAGCTCGAGCAGGCCTTCCTTCTCGAGTTCGTCGGAGAACGCGTCCCAGTCGGAGAACTTCTGGCGATAGTCCGGTGTTGTGTCCTGTTTCATCGTGGTTCGTTCGACCGGCGAGCGTTCGCCCGGATCGATGTCGTGGGTGAGAAGGAACTGCTCGATTGTGCCGAGCAACTCCTCGGAGTCGACGTCGAGGTGTTCCTCGTAGCGAAAGACGTTGTACGGGCGGCCCGCCCCTTCGATCGCGGCACGACAGTCGGAGTACCACTCCTGTTGGAGGCGGGCCCAACCCCTGAAGTGGTGGATTCTCGCCTGCGCCCTGAGGTCGGTGGTGTCGACCGAACGCCATTTAGATGCCTGGCGGGCCTTCGCCGCTGAGGCATAGCTGTCGATCACTCGGCGGTACAGAACCAGCGAAACTACGTCGGAGCGCGGCAGCAGGGATGTCGTCACGAACTCTCGATCGAGGTGTTGCGGGAAGAGCTTGACCACGGCGGCGCGGTCGCCTGCGAAGTGATCGAACATCTCGAACATCTCGACCGGATGAGACCGCACCCAGTCGATGGTCGCGGGGTCGCTGAGGTCTGAGCTGACCGTTGCATCGAACCGGTCCCGTAGGTGATCCAGGTGGTCCGAGTTCAGGCCGTGGCTATTGGCCGGGTGGAACACCTCGCCGAAGACGTGGAGGCCCGAAAACGCGCGGAGGTGGCCGCCGAGGTGTGTGGAGCCGGTCCGCGGCACGGAGAGTGTGACGATTTGTGTCATCAGATGATTCGGCTGTCTTGGGCGGCCCAATAGCGGTCGCGAAGTCGACGTTTGTAGAGCTTGCCAGAGTCCTCTCGAGGGAGCGCATCGACAAAGTCGATCGAGCGGGGGCACTTGAAGCGGGCGAGGTGGTCGCCGCAGTAGGCGAGAAGGGCCGTCTCGAGGTCAGCTGAGGGTCCGTGGCCATCGGTGAGTTGCACCACAGCTTTCGCCTCCTCGCCGAGGTCATCGTTGGGTACGCCGATCACCGCAACGTCGAAGACCGCGGGGTGATTGATGAGGATGTTCTCCGCTTCCTGCGGGTAGATGTTGACGCCGCCCGAGATGATCATGAATGTCTTGCGGTCGGTGAGATAGAGGTAGCCGTCGTCATCAAGGCGGCCGACGTCGCCCATCGTGTACCAGCCTTGCGGGCTGCGGTTCTCGGCGGTCTTCTCCGGGTCGTCGTGGTACTCCATCGAGGCGCCGGGAGTGTCGAACCAGACGTTGCCGATCTCGCCCACCGGTAGGGGGCTGAAGTCATCGTCGCAGATGTGGGTGGTGCAGAAACGGGGCAGCCCGACCGAGCCCGGATGAGCCAACCATTCCTCCGAGGTGATCATTGTCGACCCGACGTTCTCCGAGCCGGCATAGAACTCGAGGAGAATCGGCCCCCACCAGTCGATCATGCGCTTCTTGACCTCGATCGGACACGGTGCTGCGGCATGGCTGACGTGGCGCAGCGACCGAAGGTCATGGGCGTCGCGCTCGTCGGCTGGCAACTTGAGTAGGCGCACGAACATGGTCGGTACGAACTGCGCGACGTCGACCTGGTAGCGCTCGATTGCGGCGAGACACGCAGCTGCGTCCCACTTCTCCATCACCACGACCGTGCCGCCGTAGCGGTGGCACAGCGCCCCGGTGACGACGGGGGACGTGTGGTACAGCGGCGCAGGAAGAAGATAGACGCAGCCGTCGGCGAGCCCGAGTGGTCCGCCGTTCATGACCATGGGGTCGTCGTCGGTGACCTCCCGTTCGGGCAGCGGGAACAGAATTCCCTTGGGCCGTCCGGTCGTGCCCGATGAATAGAACATGCCGTGGCCGCACGGTTGATCGGGCAGAGGATCGCTGGGGTACGCGTCGATTGTCTCCTCGTAGGGGGGCCAGTGATCGATGGTCCCGTCGATCATCAACGGGATCTCGACCTTGAGGTCACGAACCTGGTCGGCTCTGGCCCTCGACGTCACCAGACTCCGGGCGCCGCTGTTCTCCACGACGTACGCAAGTTCAGCGGCTGTGAGGTGGCGATTGATCGGCGTGTAGTAGAGGCCGCTGCGGAGTGCGGCCCACACCACTTCGAAGTAGCGCGCATGGTTCTCGAGGAGGATTCCGACGTGGTCGCCCTTTCGCAGCCCCTGCTCGTGCCAAAACCGAGCGAGCTGCGCCGACCGCGATTCGAGCTCGCCGTAGCTGACGGTCTCGCCGCTCTCGGCCATGACCACCGCGGCGCGGTCGGGATCGTGTGCGCCCGGGTGCATCGATCAGCGCGCCGAAGAAGCCAGAAGTTCGTAGGCGTTGTCGCGCATGACCTGGCGGGTCTCCGCTTCGGTGAAGTTCGCAATGTCCTTCACGTAGTCGGTCGGCGTGGGCAGACCCTCGGCATGCGGGAAGTCAGAGCCGAAGAGCAGGCGCTCGATGCCGATCGTGTCCTTGAGGACATCCATGTCGTCCTCGAAGAATGGCGAAACCCACACGTTTTCCTTGAAGGCCTCGACCGGGTGACGGTCGAAGCCGAACGGCATCTTCCCGTAGCCCGCCTGCAGGTTGCGGAGAAGATCAGGAACCCACATTGCTCCGTTCTCGATCGTCGCGAGCCGGAGGTCGGGGAAGCGGTCGAGTACACCGTGGCAGATCATGGCCGCGAGGGTGTCGGCGATGGTGCGGTCGGCGAAGGCGACGACGGGGAACGGCGAGTGCTTGAAGCCCTCGAATTGCCCCGACGGTGGTTCCCAGATCTTCCCGTATTGCGACGTTCCTCCGAGTCCGGCATGAATTGCGTAGGGAACGCCCGCCTCCTGGAGCCGAGCCCAGATCGGGTCGTAGTCGGGCATGCCCGGAGATTGGTAGCCGTGCTCTGTCGGCACCGGACCTGGAACGGTCACCACGATTCGAGCCCCCATGGCGAGCACTCGATCGAGTTCGGCAACCGCGAGTTCCGGGTCGGCCAGGGTGAGGAACGGCGCGGCGTAGACACGGCCATCGCCCCGGTCGAAGCCCCAGTCCTCGTCGAGCCAGCTGTTGAACGCGGTGAACGCGGCGTGCAGCGCAGGGATGTCCCGTTTGAGCGCCTCCTGCATACCGACACCCTTCGTGGGGAAGAGGAGCACGGTCTCGAGGCCCTGGGAGTCCATCAACTCGAGCCGAGCCTCGCGGTTCCGGTAGCCGCGGTGCTCGGAGATGGGAGTGAGCTCGCCGAACATCTTCCCGAGGTCCATGTCGCCCGCTTCGTTCTTGCCTCGGAAGTAGTCCTCGAGGCTGCCGGGAGCCGCAATCGGGTCGAACGTGGGGTTCGGGATGAACTTGTTCACCTTGCCGCCCACGAGGAAGCGTCGCTTGCCATCGATCTCGGCCCACTGCATGCAGCGCTTCTTCATCCTCGGATCGATGTGACGAATGAAGGCGTCTTCGGCCTCGTAGTAGTGGTTGTCGGCATCGAACGCGAGGAACGGGAGCTCAGCCATTTCGCGAGCGTACGCAAAAGTGACGCCACTGTTAAAAGCTCCTACCGTCCGGGCATGGACGTCAGCGACTTTGGCCCGGTGCGGGTGCTGGCCTTCGACCGGCCGGAGAAGCTCAACGCGCTGAGCGCCGAGCTGGCGGACGGAGCCGCTGATGCTCTGCGGACGGCTGATGACGATTCGAGTGTGGGGGCGATCGTTCTGACCGGATCGGGTCGCGCCTTCTGCGCGGGAGTCGATCTCGACCACCTCGCGGCAATCGGTGCCGGGGCGGAATCGGCCGACCACACCATCGGCTTCAACGACGCGATCCGGTTCCTGCGCAAGCCGCTCGTGGTGGCTGTGAACGGCCTTGCGGTCGGGGTCGGCTGCACGATGTGCCTCCACGCAGACTTGGTCCTGGTCGGCTCGTCGGCTCGATTCCAGACACCGTTCGCTCGAATCGGGGTCGCGCCGGAAATCGGTTCGTCGCGTCTGTTGCCCGCCCAGATCGGCCACCAACGTGCGTCGTGGATGCTGCTGACGGCCGACTGGGTCGATGCGTCAACCGCGGTCGAGTGGGGTTTGGCTCTGGACGTGGTCGATGACGATGCGCTTTTCGAACGTGCGGTCGCGCTGGCGGCATCGATCGCAGAGAACGACGACGAGGCGGTTGCGGCCGCCAAGGAAACGATGCGGGCGTGGCGCCTCCCGCTGATCGAGGCGGCGGAGGAAACCGAGAACGCGGCCTTTCGGGCGCTGCTCGATCGCGAGCGCTAGCTGTCCGGTTCGCACCGTCACCCGAACCGCGGCAACGATAAAGGCTGTATGGAGACCGGTCCCCGGACGTTCAACCTCGCAGATCTATTCGAGGGTGCCGTGCAGGCGCTCCCCGAGCAGGACGCGGTGGTCGCCGGCGGCGCCGGGCAGCCCACCCGCCGGCTGAGCTACGCACAGCTCGACGCCCGAGCGAACCAGGTCGCCCACGTGCTCCGAGACCTGGGCATCGGTGCCGGCGATCATGTCGCCGTTCACGCCATGAATTGCCTGGAGTTCATGGAGATCACGATGGGCGTCTTCAAGCTCCGCGCCGTTCCGGTCAACGGCAACTTCCGCTACACGACCGACGAGTTGGCCTATGTCTTCGACGATGCCGAAGTCGCCGCAGTCTTCACGCAGGTCGGGATTCGCGAGGAGGCGTTGGCGGCCGCCGGCGCTCGTCCGGTCATCACCATCGGCGACGACTACGAGTCGACCATCGCCGCTGCCTCTTCTGCCCCGGTCGACGTCGGTCCTCGTTCGTCCGACGATCGATACCTGCTCTACACGGGGGGAACGACCGGAATGCCCAAGGGCGTCATCTGGCGGCACGAGGATGTGTTCTTCGGTGCGCTCGGCGGCACGGGGGCTCCTCGCCAGGGCTTGCCGAGGCTCGAGTCACCCGACGACATCGGAGCGTTCGTCACGACCGGCACCGGGGTGACCCGGCGCCTCCCACTGTGTCCGCTGATCCACGGCGGCGCTCAATGGATCGCGCTGACGTCGCTGCTCACCGGTGGCACCTGCATCCTCACAACCGACGCTTCGCTCGATGCCGGGTCGGCGCTTCGGCTCGCCAGCGATGAGCGGGTCGAGTTCCTCATGATCATCGGTGATGCCGTGGCCCGGCCGCTCGCCGCGGAGCTTCGCCGAAACCACGATCTGTACGACCTTCGCGAGCTGCGGCTCGTGTCGTCGTCGGGCGCGATCCTGTCGCCGGCAGTCAAGGCCGAGCTCGAAGAGTTCATGCCCGCAACAAAGGTCATCGATCGCTTCGGTGCGTCGGAGACGGGCGGGCAGGGTCGCATCAAACGGTCTGCTGACGGCACCGGGCCCCTTCAGCTGCTGGCCGACGATCACACGACGGTGATCGGCGATGACGGCCGGCCGCTCGAACCCGGCTCGGGCGAACGGGGCAAGTTGGCCAGGCGAGGGTGGATTCCGCTGGGGTACTGGAAGGACGAGGAGAAGTCCGCGGAGACGTTTCCCACTATCGACGGCATTCGATACTCCGTCCCCGGCGACCTCGCGACGATCGAAGCCGACGGCTCGATCTCTGTGTTCGGTCGCGGCTCGATGGTGATCAACACTGGCGGCGAGAAGGTGTTTCCCGAGGAAGTCGAGGCTGCGGTCAAGGGTCACCCGGCGGTCTTCGACGCCCTAGTGGTCGGCCTGCCCGATGAGCGTTTCGGCTCACGCGTTGCTGCCGTCATCTCACTGGTCGAAGGCCACGAAGCACCGACCGTCGACGAGCTGGCTGACCATTGCCGGTCCGTGATCGCGGGCTACAAGGTGCCGCGGGATTTGATCATTGTGCCGGAGGTCGCCCGGAAGGTCACCGGCAAGGGCGACTACCAGTGGGCGAAGGCCTCCGCCGTCGCCGCGACGGGCGTTGACTGATGTCGCTCGGGATCAGTGAGGACCACGCCGCCCTGGCCGAAACGGTTCGGCGCTGGGCCGAGGGCGTCGTCGACCGCGCCGGCCGCCGGGAGGGACTCGACGAGTCAGATGGCATCGACGTCTCGTTTTGGGACGACATGGTCGGCATGGGGTGGCCGGTGCTCCACGCGGCGGAATCCGATGGTGGACAGGGATTCGGCCTCGCCGATCTCGCGGTAGTGCTCGAGGAAGTCGGTCGCACCGGACTCGCAGGGCCGCTCGTGCCGACAGCGCTCGCCGTGGCCGTCCTCGTCGATTCGAGCTCGGCCGACCTCCGAGCCGAGTGGGTTCCTCGCTTGGCGGCCGGGGAGACCGCGGCAGTCGCATTCGCCGGCACCGACAACGGTTCGACCTTTCGCAACGTGCTCGGCGCTCAGGGCGCATCGCTCGTGATCGTGCCGACCGGTGGCGGCTGGCGAGCCGTCGACCAAGCCTCGTTCTCCTGCGGCCCGAGCCGCGGTGTCGATCTCGTACGCGGCGTCGCCGACGTGACGATCGAAGCCGGGAGCGGCGAACCCGTAGCGATCGAGGCCGGCCGGGTGGTCGATCTCGCCACGCTGCTGCTGTGCAGCGAAGCGGTGGGTATCGCCGCTTGGTGTGTGGACACCGCAGCCACCTACGCACGCGATCGAGTGCAGTTCGGCCGACCGATCGGTCAGTTCCAGGGCGTGAAACATCGGTGCGCCGACATGCTCGCCGCGCTCGAGTTGGCCCGGGCTGCGGCTTGGGACGCGAGCCGTGGGGGCGAACCCGACGAGCAGGGCCTCGCCATCGCTTGTGCCGGCGCGGTCGTGCCCAACGCTGTCGTTGGAGTGGCCAAGGATTGCATCCAGGTGCTCGGCGGTATCGGCTTCACCTGGGAGCACGACGCCCATCTCTACCTCCGTCGGGCCGTCGCAGTTCGAGCGCTTCTCCCAACCGCCGAGGTTCGCCAGGTCGAGGTCCAGCGGCTCGTTGCGCAGGGCATCGTGCGAAGCCTCCCGATGGCGTTGCCGCCGGAGGCCGATTCGTTCCGTGCGCAGGTGAGGGAGTGGCTCGCGACGCTGAAGGCGTCGCCCCGGGAGACTTGGAATCGAACGATTGCCGACGAGGGCTATCTGGTGCCGCACTGGCCGGCACCGTGGGGAAGAGGATCGTCGGCCGTCGAGCAGGTGGTGATTGATCAGGAGTTCCGAACGGCAGGAGTTCGACGTCCGCATCTGCAGGTTGCCGCCTGGGCGCTCCCGACCCTGCTGGCTCACGGCACTCCCGCTCAGCAGGAGCGATGGGTCCCGGCTTCGCTGCGACAGGAGATCATGTGGTGTCAGCTCTTCTCCGAACCTGAAGCCGGGTCGGATCTGGCATCGCTGCGCATGAAGGCCGACCGAGACGGCGACGGATGGCGTCTGACCGGGCAGAAGGTGTGGACGTCGATGGCCCACACCGCGGATTGGGGCATCTGCCTCGCTCGTACCGCTCCCGATCGTCCGAACCACGACGGCATCACGTGCTTCTTCGTCGACATGGCCAGCGACGGGATCGAAGTGCGGCCGCTCAGGGAAATCAACGGCGACGCGTGGTTCAACGAGGTGTTCTTCGATGACGTCTTCGTTCCCGATGATTGCGTTGTCGGCGAGGTGAACGACGGCTGGCGAGCGGGCCGAACGACGCTCGCCAACGAACGGGTGTCGATGGGGTCCGGTGCGTCGATCGGGGCGGGGGTCATGTCCCTCGCTGGCCTGCTCGACGGCGACTCCTCTCCTCACGAGCGGGCGAAGGTCGGTCGACTTCTGGCTCGAGAGGCAGCCCTCGGCGCCCTTCGGAGCCGCATGACGATCCGATCGCTGGCCGGGGCTGATGCCGGACCTGAGGCGAGCGTCGTGAAGCTGCTCGGCGTCATCCACGACCAGGATGTCCAGGAGACCGGCGTCGAGTTGTTCGGACCGGACGCGGCGGCGGCCTCCGGCGAATCGTCCGGTTGGGTGAGCTCGTTCCTGTGGAATCGCAGCCTCACCATTGCGGGCGGCACGAGCGAGGTGCAACGCAACGTCATCGGCGAGCGCCTACTCGGCCTTCCCCGCGACGCCTGAGCGGGACCTGTCACCCGCCCGACCCCGGCCGTCACTAGCCTCTCTGGCCATGATCAAGAACTCCCCCCATGTCCGCATTCGGCGAACCCTGCTCGCGCTCCTCGCGACACTTGCGCTCTTCGCGGCTGCGTGCGGCGATGACGGCGACACCAGCGCCCCCGAACCCGAGGACGACACCGGTCAGACCGATGGCGACGACCCGTCGGGCGATGACGACGGCTCGGATGACGACGACATGTCTGACGATGATGACGATGGCGACGGTGATGACGATGGTGACGGGTCGGATGACGACGACATGTCCGACGATGACGATGATGGCGACGACATGGGCGACGGCGATGGACCGTCCACCGGATATTGCGCGTTGGCCATCCAACAGGATGGGATCGACAACGAGTTCGACTTCTTCAGCGCCACCCCCGACCAGGTCGAGGCGTACTTCGTGGAGAACTTCGATCGATTGGCCGAGGCGGCCGCCAATGCTCCAGAGGAGATTCGCGCCGATCTCGAAACGATTCTCACCGCCTTCCAGAACGAGTTCCTCCCGCTCCTCTCCGCCGCGGGCTGGGACTTCTTCGCCGTCGGTGAGGAGCTTGAGGTCATCACCGACGATCCGGCCTACAACGCCGCCCAGGACCGGCTCGATGCGTACGACGCCGACGTGTGCGGTATCTCCGACGACCCGGTCGCGGCGTCCGACGACGACGACGTCTTCTCATCCACCGCCGGTCTCGAGGTTCTCCTCAGCACCGAGTTCGGACGGCAAGCCTTCATCGAGGGCTTGAGCGAGGACGGTACGATCACCGTCGAGCAGGCGGGATGTCTTGTCGACAACCTCGACGTCAGCCTGCTCCTCACGCTGGGCTCTGGTAACCCCGACAACGCCGCGCTTGCCGGCATGCTCGCCGTGTTCGACACCTGCGGCATCGCGCCTGACCAGTTCAGCTGACGCTGATCACCTGTTCGCCGTAGCGCTCGAGCGTCTCGATCGCGTGGGCGATCGAGTCGCCGGGGATCTGCACGCTGCTCCAGTTGACGCCGAGTGCGTCGAGTTCCGCGAGCCCGGTTCGGTGGGCGTCGGCATTGAAGTCGTTGCCGGCCGGGGATCCGCCGGCTGATGTGCCGAAGCTGATGTCGATCTCGGATCGATCGCGTCCCGCTTCATCGACGTGACGCCAGAGATAGTCGAGCATCTCGGCCAGGTCCTCGACGGTTTCCAGTGGCGGAGTCTTCGCGGTTGTGGCGAGCGCCCGTGGCGCCGGGAATGGGACCCACCCGTCGCCGGAGACCGCGACCCGGCGCCGAGAGAGCTTGCTGTTGCCGCCGATCCAGATCGGCACGTGTCCCGGCTGCGGGTTGGCTGTCTGCCCATGGGCTGTGAAACCGGTCCCCGCGTAGCTGAAGTCATTCTCGGTCCAGACGCCGCGCAGCACCTCGAGCGCTTCATCGAAGATCTGGTTCCTGTCGTCGAAGTCGACGCCCAAGGCTTTGTATTCCCCCTTCAGGTACCCGGTGCCCACCGCGAGCGTGAATCGATGATCAGACAATGCATCGATGGTGGCGACCGCCTTCGCGACGAGGAAGGGATTGCGGTAGGGCAGCACGACGACGTTGGGGATGAGCCGGATCGTGTCGGTCACTGCGGCAACGAACGCGAGCGCGGCGAAGGGATCGAGGGCGTCGTGCCCGCCGGCTTGGAGCCATCGGTCGGTCGGCGCGGGGTGATCGGTGAAGCCCATTCCCGAAAACCCGGCTGACTCGGCGGCCTCGGCAAAGCGAACGAGACCGTCCTTGCTCAGGAACTCGGGGTTGTACGGGTGGGTCACCAGCGGGTAGGTGACGGAGAACTTCACTGTTCGACTGCCTCTCGGAATCGGGTGTAGCGGCCATCAGCCGCCTCGTGGTGCACGGGTCGCGGTTCTACCCGGCGGCTCGTGGGACTCCAGGATTGGCCTGCCTCGCGATCGGTGGCGAGTCCTGCGGTGAGCCGGCTGGTGAACGCGGCTCCGATCGCCGCGCCCTCGGGGTGGGCCGCTACATCGACCGGCAGATCAGTGACGTCCGCCAACGCCTGCATCCACGCGGCGGACTGGGTACCTCCGCCGGTCGCGACGATGCGGGTCGGTGGCGACTCGGCGGCCACGAGATGGGGAAGCGCAAGGTCGAGATGGTGGCGGACAACGAACGCGGCGGCTTCGTATGCCGCGGCGAGAATCTCGGTGGCGCCGTGCTCGACGCTCACGTCGAGAAGCCGGGCGCGGAGCGAGGCGTCGTGGAATGGAGTCCGCTCGCCGCGGATGTAGGGAATCCACACGGGGCGACCGTGAGGTGACGCCGCCACGACGGCAGCCTGTTCGGGATCGCCGGTGAGACGGCGGACATGATCGATGAAGAGCCCGCCGGCATTGCTGGCCCCGCCGATCGCGATGAGGCCGGGCACGGAGTACGGGATGGTCCACAACCCCTCGACTTCGACCCACTCCGTGGTCAAGGCCCACGGGATGAGGGTGGTGCCACAGATCACCATGACGTCGCCGGGCTCGGTCGCGGCGGCAACCGTCTGCTCGGCCAGGGCATCGATCGTGCCGCCGGAGATCAGCACGCCGTCACGGTCGCCCACGGGCAGCGTGCCGGGAATGAACGACGGGAGCTGGTCGGCCCGCAGCCCCAGTTCGGCGAGCAGTGCGGGGTCCCACTCCGTGCCGGTGAAGAGCGGTGCCATCGTCATGGCGGTCGAAGTATCGATGGCGCCGACGCCGCACAGCGCATGGTTGGCGACGGCCTGGGCAGGCCAGAGCGCGGCGACGTCGGGCTCGTTCGCAAGCGCCCGAGCGAAGCCGACGACTTCGCCTTCCACGCCACGTGAGTGTTCCGGGGAGCGCCCTCGGCTGTCGCCGTAGAGAAGGCCGCGGGTTACCGGTCGGCCGACGTCATCGACACCGCAGAGCGAGGGCACCATGGCGGAGACCGTCACTGCCGCGACGTCTCTGTTCTCGCCGACCGCGTCCCAGGCCTCGAGCACGCCGTCCACCCATGCGGCCTTCGCATCGTGCTCGAATGTGTCGGCGTTCGGCGCGTGGATCTCGTGAGGAACGCGGACTCGGGCGGCGATCTTGCCGTCGCCGTCCACCGCGACGGCCTTCACGGACGTCGTGCCGATGTCGATTCCAACCGTCAACTCACCCACGGATTCCCTCTTTCCCCGGCGCAAAACTAACGTCTGCGTCATGTCTCGGCCGGTTGCGCTCGTCACCGCCCCTCTCCGGGGACCGGCTCTCGATGAACTTCGCGAGATCGCCGACGTCGAGTTCGACCCGTGGATCGAGTATCGGCCCATCAAACTGCACGGCCCGGAGGACCTGGCCGAACGCATCAAGAGCCTGGGTGCGTCCATCGTGATCTGCGAGGCGGACTTCTGCATGGGCGAGGTGCTCGACCTTCCGCTGACGGTCATCGGCTCCACCCGGGGTGACCCGACCAACGTTGATGTTGCGGCGGCAACGGCGGCCGGCATCCCGGTCATCCACACTCCGGGGCGCAACGCCGATGCCGTTGCGGAGATGACGATCGCCATGCTCATGGCACTCACTCGCCACGTGATCCCCGGCCACAACGACATGCTCAACGGCACGGTCCACGGCGAATCGTTGCCATATCAGCGCTACCGCGCCTGGCAGGTGGCGGGGCGCACCATCGGTCTTGTCGGCTTCGGCGCCGTGGGGCGCGCGACGAAGTGGCGTCTCGAGGGGCTCGGCATGCGGGTGATCACGGCCGATCCGTTCGCGGAGGACGCGACCCACGATCTCGATGCCCTGCTGACCGAGGCCGATGTGGTGTCGATGCATGCCGCCGTCACCCCCGAGACGTTCGGCATGATGAACGCCCCCAAGTTCGCGCTCATGAAACCCGGCGCGTTCTACCTGAACTCGGCGCGAGCGGGCCTCCACGACGTCGACTCGCTCGTCGCGGCGCTCACTTCCGGCCATCTCGGCGGTGCGGCGCTCGATCATGTCGACGGCGAGTCGCTGCCCGACGGACATCCGCTGCTGGCGATGGACAACGTCGTGCTCACGCCCCACATCGGAGGCGCCACCTACGACGTCGAGACCCGCCAGACCGAGATGATCGTCGCCGACGTCAAGGCGATCCTCGCCGGCGAACGACCCGTTCACTGCAAGAACCCCGAGGTGTTCGATGACTGATGTGAGAGACGCCGTCGTCGCTACGGCGCTGGAGATGTTCACGACCGGACTCGTTGTCGGCACGGCCGGCAACGTCTCTGGTCGACAGGCCGACGGCAGCGTGGCGATGACACCATCGTCGGTGGCCTACCCGGAGATCACGGCTGCCGGCCTGGCCGTCGTCGACTTGGAGGGCCAGATCGTCGAGGGCTCGGCGAGCCCGTCGAGCGAGAAGGCGATGCATCTCAACTGCTACAAGTCTTTCCCGGAGGTCGGCGGGGTCGTGCATTGCCATCCGGCTCATGCGTCGATGTTCGCGATCGCCCGCAAGGCCATTCCCGCCTGCATCGAGGAAGTCATCGTCTACATCGGTGGCGACATCCGGGTTGCCGAGTACCGCACCACCGGTTCCGACGAACTGGCCGATGAGGTCGTCCGCCATCTCGGGGACCGAGGCGCGGTGCTGATGGCGAACCACGGACTTCTCTGCGTGGGAAAGTCGCCTGAAGACGCGCTCCACACCGCCGCGGTCGTGGAACACACCGCCAAGATCGTCGCCGGGGCCGAGCAACTCGGCGGGGTCGTGCCGCTGCCCGACGAGATCATCAAGAACTTCACCAATATCTATGGTCTGATTCGTGGAGGCTGGAAGCCCCCGCACCTGGCCGAAGCATCCTGAGAGGGGATCGACATGACCGACATGAACAACCTGGGTCACACGAGCTACGAAGTCGACGGGCCGGTTGGCATCATCACCATCGACCGGGCCGACAAGGCCAACGCGGTCAACCAGCAGACGCTCGATGAGATGGATGCGTGCTTCACCGAGGCCGCTGACGATCGAGACGTCCGCGTGATCGTGCTCCGAGCCGCCGGAAAGCACTTCTCGTCGGGCCACGACATGAGCGGCTCCGACGACGCGATCGGCGAGCGCGCCGACCCAGAGAAGGCCAAGGCCAGCTCCCAGCTCGACTGGAAGGAGCGGGGTCTCCAGGCGATCTACGAATGGGAGCGGGTGCACTACCTCGGCTACAGCCGCAGGTGGCGCGACATTCCGAAGCCCACCATCGCCGCCGTGCAGGGCGCCTGCATTGCCGGTGGGTTGATGCTGTGCTGGCCGTGCGACCTGATCATCGCCGCCGACAACGCCCACTTCTCCGACCCGGTTCTGCGCATGGGCATCGGTGGCGTCGAGTACCACGGCCACACCTGGGAAGTCGGGGCTCGCAAGGCCAAGGAGATGCTCTTCACCGCCCGCCGATTCTCGGCGGAGGAAGCGGAGAAGCTCGGGATGGTCAACCGCGTTGTCCCCCTCGACGAGTTGATGGACCAGACCATGGAACTCGCTCGCGAGATCTCCGAGATGCACCCCTTCGCGCTTACCCAGGCAAAGCGCATCGTGAACCAGACGCAGGACATCCAGGGCTTCTACAACGCCCTCCAGTCCGGCTTCGACATGCACACCGTCGGCCACGGCAACGCAATGTCCATCAACGGCTACCCCGTCCTCGTGAACCTCAGCGAGATGAAAAAGCAGAACGGCTAAGTCCCTCAAGGTGGGACTGGTGTCTGACACCAGTCCCACCTGGGGTCAGACACCAGTCCCAACTGCGAAGGGGACGCTGGAGAAGCCGGCGACGTTGCTCATCTGCACGCGCTCGCACCGGGACTCGTCGATCTCATAGTTGGGCCAGCGTCGACGGATCTCGTCGATTGCGACCTCGCATTCCATGCGGGCGAGCGCGGCGCCGAGGCAGGTGTGGATTCCATGGCCGAGACTGATCGCGAGCCGTTGTTCGCGGTCGATGTCGAACACCGTCGCGTCGGGGCCGAACTCTCGCTCGTCGTGGTTGGCGGCTCCCGTGAGGATGAAGACCGGCTTGCCCGCCTTCACCGTGACGCCGTGCCACTCGCTGTCGTTGACGCTCAATCGGCCCTGGTATTGCGACGGCGCCCAGTAGCGCAAAACCTCTTCGACGGCGGCCGTTGCCTTTGACGGGTCCGCGTTGAGCTTCGCCCACTCGCCCGGGTTGCGGTGGAAGAGGACGCCGGCGTTGGCGACCGCTTTGGTGACGGTTTCGCTGCCGGCTGCTCCGATCAAGGAACAGAACCCCGCGATGTCCTCGTCGGTGAGCGCGGCCGTCTCGCCTGACTCGGTCTCGACCTGTGCCTGGATCAACGTGGAGGTCAGGTCGTCGCCGAGGTGACTGCGCTTGTCGCGGGCGAACTCGATGAAATAGACCGCCTGCTCGATGGCCGCCGCAGCTTGCGCGTCGCCGCCGAACGCCTCGCCTTCCTCTCGGCGCAGCATTGTGTCGGTGAGATGGCGGATCATCTGCCAATCGGCCTCCGGGATGCCGAGAATCGCGCAGATGATCTCGACCGGGAAGGGGCCGGAGAAGTCCTTGACGAGATCGAATTCGGCCTGGTCCATCAGACGGTCGAGGTGTTTCGAGATCTGTTGGCGGATGAGATCGTCGTAGCGCTGCATCGCCCGCGGCGTGAACGAACGGCTGACCAGCTTGCGATACCGCGTGTGCTGGGGCGGATCCATCATGATCATCGAGTTGAACGAGTCGTCGTAGTCGGGGTCGATCAGCTGCTCGTACATCAGGCCGTGCGTCGAGGTGAAGTTCGTTGTGTCCCGGTGGACGGCGACGCAGTCGTCGAAGAGGCTGAACGCGTAGAAGTCGTACTGCTCGCTGTGGAAGCAAGGCGCGTGCGCTCGGAGGTTGGCGTACATCTCCGTCGGATCGTCGAAGTACTCGCGGCTGAACGGGTCGAATTCGACAGTCATTGCTCGGCATCTCCGGTTTCGAATAGGCGGCTCAGGACTGCGTCGGCCGCTCCGGCGGCCGGGCCTTGCCAGGAGATGGTGCCGTGATCCAGCAGGGCGACTTCGTCACAAAGCTCGAGTGCGTGTTGGACGTGCTGTTCGACGATCAGGAGGGCGGTCCCGCTGCTCCTGATGATGCGGAGCGTCTCGTAGACCTCGTCGACCACGATCGGCGCCAGACCAAGCGAGAGTTCATCGGCGATCAGCAGGCGCGGCTTCTCCACGAGCACCCGGGCGAGGGACAGCATTCGCTGCTCGCCCCCGGACAGGGTGCCGGCGACCTGGCGGCGTCGTTCGCCCAGCCGCGGGAACAGGTCGAAGGCCTCCTGTAGCGCCCCGGCCACCCGCGCCTTGCCCAGCGCACGACGAAACGAAAGGACGAGGTTCTCCTCCACCGTGAACGTCGCGAAGACTGAGCGTCCCTCGGGGGCATGAGCAATTCCCGCCCGCGCGTACTCATAGGTTCGGTGGTGGGTCATGTCGACGCCGTCGACGGTGACGGACCCGTTCGATGCGGGGACGAGCCCGCTGGCAACCCGGGCCACCGTGGTCTTGCCCGCGCCGTTCGAGCCGAGAAGCGCGAGCGCAGCTCCCGGGGCGATCGAGAGCGACACTCCGAAGAGGGCGCGGAACGGGCCGTATTCGGCGCTGATGTTGTCGAGCGTCAGGATCGGCGATTCAGTCACTCTTCACCTCGAGCGAACCCAGGTAGGCGTGGCGTACGGCGGGATCGGCAAGGGTCGTCGCGGTCGGCCCATGGGCAATCAACGACCCGAAGTCGAGTACGTAAAGACGCTCGGTGAACTTCGACACGAGTTCGACATCGTGCTCCACGAGCAGAATGGCGAAGCCTTTCTCGGACTGAACGCTGCGGAGCGTTGTTGCGAGCGTCTCGGTCTCCTCCGGCCCGAGGCCCGACGATGGTTCGTCGAGCAGGAGCAGGCTCGGTTCGGTCATGAGGGCCCGACCGACCTCGACGAGGCGGCCTTGCCCGAGGCTGAGCGCCTCGATGGGTTCATCGCCGAGATCGAGCAGCCCCAACATTTCGAGTACCTCGTCGCACCGCTCGATCTCCGCGGCGGTCGGGCGTCCGAGGCCGAGGAGGTCCTTCCAAAACGCGCCCGTGCCGTTGTGGACACGTTCGGCGATCAGCAGGTGTTCCCGGACGCTCGTATCGGAGAAGAGTTCGATGCGCTGGAACGTCCGCCCGATGCCGGCCCGCGCCCGCTTGTGCACCGGCAACGTGCTGATGTCGTGGCCCAGGAACCGAACCGTGCCCGCGTCGGGCTTCAGGATGCCGAGAAGGCAGTTGAAAAAGGTCGTCTTGCCCGCGCCGTTCGGCCCGATGAGGCCGACCCGTTCGCCCTCCATCACATCGATGCTGACGTTGCTGAGCGCCTGAATGCCGGAGAACGTCTTCGTGATCCCACTTGACTCGAGTACGGGGCTCATGGCGCGTACTCCGCTTCTGCGAGCTCGGCCTCTGCCATTTCGGCGAAGACGCGGTCGCGTTCATGCAGCCGTGCGTTGCGTTTTCGGGTGGCTCTTCGTTTTCCGAACTCGAGCATGCCCTCGGGGTGGCGCGCGAACTGAATCGCCGTGAAGCCGAAGAGGATGAAGCGCCACTTGGCCGAGATCGGAAAGAACCAGGGCACCCGGTCCTCGTGGCGCAGGATCCACGCGAACAGATTGCCTTCGAGAATGACCGGACTGAACAGCGAGAACGCCGCTCCGGCTTGGGCTGCACCCTCGACGGTGCGGGCGCTGAGCGACACGACCAGAACCAACCAGAACAACGCGGCCAACGGCGAGAAGTTCTTCGCGTAGTTGACGTTCCCCTCGAGCATGGCGAGCATCGCTCCGCCGAGCCCGGCGATGAAGCCCGACACCGCGAAGGCGACGATTCGAGCTCTCGCCGGTGAGATCCCGATCGACTCGGCCGCGACCTCGCTGCCTCGCAACGCTCGCAGCGTGCGGCCGATGGTTCCCTCGCGTAGCTGAATGACGGCGATCGACACGATGACGAATACGACAATCGCCAGAGCGAGGAAGGCCTTGTCGGACTCTCCGAAGTCCCATGGGCCGAGGACGGGCCGGGGCACCCGAGTGCCGCTCAAGAGCGCGGTGGTGCCGCCGCCGACCCACGAGAACTTCACGATGACGGCATCGAAGAAGAACGCGAACGCCAGCGTGGCGATGGCGAGCCACACGCCGCCCAGGCGAAGGACGGGAAGGGAGATGAGCGCGCCGACCGCTGCTGCGATGAGCGCGCCGATGACCGCCGCCAGCAAAACCGACATCTCGTATCGATCGGCCATTTGGAACACGCTGAAGGCGCCGATCGCTCCGAAGGCGCCCTGGCACAGCGAGATCTGCCCGGCCAGGCCGGTGATCACCGTGATCGAGAGGTAGATCGTCGCGAGGATGACCGCCTCGCTCACGCGTCGGACCCACCTCACGTCGGCTTGGGTGAAGACGAGAAACGCCATCAAGCCGAGAAAGACGACTCCGAACAGCCGAGTCTGCAACGTCAGCGTGCGATGGCGAGTGGTGGCAGCGAGCGCGGGCGGGGGCGGGTCGACTCCCGAGAGCGGATCCTTGGCCTCGACCGAGCGGCGGATCGACGGCGAGAGCACGAGAACGCCGAAGAGCACGACGAAGGGCAGCGAGGGCGTCAGGTTGTCCTTGAACGGCTCGAGCCAGGAGTGATCGTCGGCCCATCGAGGCAGGAACGTGTTGAAGATGGCGATGAACCATCCCAGGCCCATGCCACCGAGGAGCGCCCCGGGGAGGCTCACCAGTTTGCCGACGGCCGCAGCGGCCATCGCGACAATCACGAGCGTGAAGAAGTCGTTGCTGATCAGGGTGTTGAATCGTGGTGCGATCAACACGCCGGCGAGTCCGGCGAAGATGCTCGAGATCGACCACGCGAGCGCGGAGATCCGGTCGGCCGGAATGCCGGCCAATTCCGTCATCCTCGGGCTCTCGACCACTCCTCGCATCGCCAGGCCGACTGCCGTGAAGCGGAAGAGGGCGGCCAGGCCGAGCATGGCCGTGAACGCGACCAAGATCTGCGCCAGCTCATCGCGACTGAACGGGTAGACCCCCAGCGGGTCGTAGAACACCGACGCGCCATCGGGCACGATCCCCGTCGGTGTTCGTCCGGCGACCGGCGAGTAGTTGGCCACGAGTTCGAACAGGGCCGGAAGCGCCACGCTGAGGCCGATGGCGATGACGAGTTTCGACACCGCGCTCGCCGTTCGGAGGTTGCGGAAAATGAGCCGTTCGAGCGCGAGTCCTATCGCCGGCGCCAGGATGAACACGGACAGGATCAGCGCGGGGGCAATGGACCAGCCCCAGCCGTCGCGCGCCTTGAAGAACATCGCGGCCGAGATGTAGGCCTGCGCCCCGAAGGCCAGGTTGAAGACACCAGAGGTCTTGTAGGTGAGGACGAACCCGAGGCCGATGAGTGCGTAGACCGTGCCGGGCGGCGTGCCCTGGAGGACCGCGCGAATCAGGTCTTCACCGAAGGACGCGAGGATCACAGTGTTCCCATGTGGCGAGAGGTCACCGGCGATCAGCTGAAGGTGGTCTCGATGGGTTCGCTCCAGCTCTGGTCATCGTTCGGCCAGCACAGGAACGGCTGCTCAGTGATCGTTTGGAACTCGCCGTCTTGCATCTGCACGATGGAGAAGCACTCGTTGACGAATCCGTTGGTGACCCGGTCGTCGGGGGTGGCGCCGACGTGTTGTCGGGTCCAGTCGACGGGGTTGATCAACCCGTTCGCGCTGTGCGCAGTGAACGTGGTGTTGATGGTGTTCACCAGCGAAGGCCGGTCGAAGAGCGGCCCCGTCGCGATGAGCCCGTCGACGAACAGTGTTGCGTTGATCCAGCCGATCATCGTCTGCTCTGCGGTCGGTCCGTCGACCTGGTCGACCCACTCGTTGTAGAGAACGATCTGAGGATCGTCGGAGAACTCGAACGGCACGAACTGCGGCGACACGAAGTCGCCGTCGAAGATCGCTCCGGCCTCCGCGACGAACGGTGCGTCATAGGTGTTGGGGTGCTGCATGGTGATCTGATCGCGATAATTCTGACGATCGAGCTCCTGGGCGATCGTCTTCATTCCGTTCAGGTCGAGGCACGCGGCGACGAAGTCGACTCCAAGCGAGATCCATTCGCTGACCTCGGGAGCGACGCCGTTGCCGAGTCCGAAAGCAAGATCGTCGTAGACCTTGACGAGTTCAATGCCGAGTTCATCGCCGAAGCGGTCGACGGCCTCGGCATTGGTGCTTGCACAAGACCTCGACTCGGGTGAGGAGCCGTAGCCGAGCGAAACGGCCTTTGTCGCGTCGGCGAGTTGCATCTGGTACGGAATTGCTCGACCGGGGCAGGTGGTGCACGAGGCGCCATAGTGACCGAACAGGTACGGGCGCCCTTCGAGTTCGGGCGCCTGGATGCCCCAGTTGAAGAGCGGCACGCCGGCGTCGTTCAGATCGCCCCAGCCGCTCGCCCCGAGTGTGGCGCCGAACGCCACGAAGCTGTCTTCGTTGGCGATGATCTCCAGCGCCCTGTCCTGGTTGAGAAAGAGTTGGTCATCGAGCACTTCGCCGATCACGAGGTCGCGACCGAAGACCCCACCCTGCGAGTTCTGGTAGTCGAAATACGCCTGGATGCCAGTCGTGTAGCAATCGAGAATGCACGTGCCGAGCGGGTTGCCTTCGCGCAGTCCGAGTACCGCGACGGATATCTCGGTGTCGGAGACGCCGGGAATGCCCTCGATCGGCTCAAACGTGTTTCGGTCGGTTTCGGGCGCGGGGTCGGTCGTGGTGGTGTCGTCGGGGTCGCCGTCGGGCGCAGCTGTGGTTGGGGCGGCGGATGTCGTGGTCGTCGTGGTGTCGTCGGTCGTCTCGTCGTCGCCGCTGTTGCCGCAGGCGGCGGCGATCAGCGAGAGCGCCAAGAACCCGGCAACGAGAACCTTTGTACGTCGATGCATCTTTTCCCCCAAGGAAGCGATGAGCCGGATGCGGTAGCGCACCTGACGCTGGTGTTAGATCGGGACGTTAGCGCGGCGTTACGAAACGCTCCAGAACGACAGGGACAGGACGAATGGATCTCTCGTTCGGACCGGAGGGCGATGAGTTCCGAGCCGCGATTCGGCGGTGGTTGGCGACGCATCTGCCTACGGACCTTTCCGACGATGGCGGCACTCCACACGGCGAGGACGCGCTCTTCGAGCGGCGACGGGCCTGGAACGCGACCATGTTCGATGCCGGATATGCGGCGATCGATTGGCCGACCGAGTTCGGCGGTCGGGATGCATCTGTGCTGGCTCAGCGGACGGTGTCGGCCGCGATGCACGACCGGACGCCTGGGGCCGAAGCCAGCGTCATCAAGCTCGCGTGGTCGCAGATGGAACAGCGGGTAGCCGAGACCGCGGTCGAGTTGCTGGGTCTCGACGCGTTGTCCGGTCATTGGGCTGACCGCCTCACCGGCAGTCGATCGTTGACGATCGCCGGCGGTACTACCGAAGTGAACAAGAACATCGTCGGCGAGCGAGTGCTCGGCCTACCCCGGGAGTCGAAGGTCGGCGGATGATTCCTCGCCATCCCGACGAAGTCGACGTCAGGTGGCTCACCGACCGGCTTCAGCGGGTTGCCCCCGGCGTCGTGGTCGACGCGGTCGACGTGGTTCGGGAAGCCGACGCGACCAACTACAACGCCACTCTTCGGGTGACCCACAACTCGGCATCGCTTCCTGAGGTCATGTTCCTGAAGATTCCACCGCTGGACCCCACGCGACGGGAGCGGCTCGACTGGGCATCGATGGGCGAGCGCGAGACCCGCTTCTACCGCGACCTCGCCGGCGCGGTCGGATTCAGGGTTCCGGAGGTGTTCGTTGCTGACCTCGATGAATCCACGGGCGACTTCCTCCTTCTCATGGAACATGTCGAGAGTGGTCAGTGCGAACTCCCTGACCCGACGATCGGCGTCGCTCCCGAGCTAGTCGGTCGCGCGCTTCAGGAGTTCGCCGCCCTGCACGCTCACTACGAGCGCTCGGTTGAGCGGGACTTGGCCGCGCCCTGGCTGCAGCGGTCGGGGCGCACGAGCGACTACGGCGCCCGCCTGCTCCGCGACGGCATCGACAGCGGGGCTGCTCTGTCGCCGGCGTTCGTCGCGGTGGCGGAGGCGTACATCTCCGACCGCGACCGACTGCAGGACGCTTGGGAGATCGGACCGACAACGATCCTCCATGGCGATGCTCACATCGGCAACGTGTTCATCGACCGGACAGACTCGCCGGCCCGCCTGGGCTTCTTCGACTGGGGGCTGATGACGGTCGGCTCGCCGCTGCGAGACGTCAGCTACTTCCTGACGATGACCCTCGACCCCTCGGTGCGCGTCGCGCACGAGCGCGACCTCCTGGAGACATATCTGGCTGCTCGTCGACAGGCCGGGGCCGCACCGATCTCCTGGGACGAGGCGTGGCTGTGGCACCGGGTGCAGTCGGCGTACACCGTCGTGGCCTCGTGTCAGGCGATCATCGTGCCAAGGGGCGCGGGAACGCGACGGCGAGCGTTCGCCGCCGCGTTCGTCGAGCGGGCGACCCGTGCGGTCGAAGATCTCGATCCGTTGGGGGCGCTGCGCGAACTCGGTTGAGTCAGGCGGGAACGATCGAACCGACGGTCTCGCCGGCGAGCGCGATCATCTCCGGGTCGTGGGCGTTGGCCGCCAGATTCAAGGTGACTCCGTCGATGCCCGCATCCAGAAGTTCCTGTACGGCCTCACCGATCTCGTCGGGACCGCCGAGCGTCATTCTCGGCGCCATCAGATCGGCGACCTCCGCGGGCCAGCCGTGGGTCTCGATGTAGGCGTCGACACTGGCGCGGGCCTCGTCCATGGTGCGTCCGATGACCATCATCACCAGCTTGGTGACCTTGATCTCCGACCGGTCGCGGCCGAGCCGTTCGCAATGGGCAGCGAGGGCGTCCATCTTCTGCGGGATCTCCTCGACGCCACAGGTGAGGTTTGATTCGTCGGCGTACTGCGCCACCATCCGCAGCGTCTTCTTCTCGCCGCTGCCTCCGATCATCACCGGGATCTTGCTGACCGGGGCCGGCGAATTGATCGCCTCGGTGACGTGATAGTGCTCGCCGTGCAACGTGGGGCGCTCGCCTCGGAGCATGGGCAGGATGATGTTGAGGGCCTCCTCCAGCTTCTCGAACCGCTCGGAGAACGTGTTGAACGGGATCCCGTAGGCATCGTGCTCGAGTTCGAACCACCCGCTGCCGATACCGAGCGTGGCGCGGCCGTGCGACACATGGTCGAGCGCGGTGATCGTCTTCGCCAGTACCGCTGGGTTGCGGTAGGTGTTGCCGGTGACGAGCGCACTGAGACGGACGGTGTCGGTGTGCTGCGCGAGGGCGGCGAGCATCGTGTAGCACTCGAGCATGTAGTCGTCGGGGTCGCCGATGCCCGGGAGTTGGTAGAAGTGATCCATCACGAACACGCGGTCGAACCCGCTTGCCTCGGCCGCCTTGGCCTGCGTGACGACGTTGTCGAAGATTTCGTTTGCCGCGACACCCGGATAGGTGAAGTTGGGGATCTGATAGCCGAGTCGTGTCATGGTGGGCTCCTCTGCCTGTGACGTTCTGACAACCTAGGCAAGAAGTGTCAACTTGTCTACCCCGCCTCGGTCCGGCATCATGGTCCCCATGGCCGACAGACCGGATGGTGCAAAGCAGGCGAGGATTCTCGACGCCGCGCTCTTGAAGTTCTCTGCCTACGGCTTCGCCCGCACCTCGATGGCCGACATCGCCGAGGCTGCCGAGATGTCTCGCCCGGCGCTCTACCAGCACTACGCGAACAAGGAAGAGATCTTCCGTTCGATGCTGGGCCGCGTCTTCGACGACGCAGCCGACAAGGCGATCTCTGCGCTTCGAGTCGAAGCCGACCTGCCCGCCCAGATCGATGGGTTCCTCCAACGGTGGTCGGGTGACCTGGCCGAAGCGCTGATGTCCACTGCGCACGGAAGCGACCTGGTGGAGGCGAAGGCGGGCTACGCCAAGCCGGTGGTCGACGCGGCGAATCGCCGAATCCGCAAGGCGCTCACCGCTCATCTCGGTGAGGTCGTCGACGACCCCTCGCCGCTCGTGGACTTGCTGCTCCTCGGACCGATCGGGTTCAAGTACGACGATCCGTCGATGGCGAAGCTCCGGCGCCGTCTCTCAACCCTGGCCGACTCTGTGGCGGGTTCCGCCCAGAGCTAGGCGGAACCGGATCGCGAGCTCGCAGCGTCGCCGGCGGTGCCGCCGAAGACGCCCTGTCGGAGGATGACCGCGGTCGCGCCGATGGCGTCGTCGACGGTGATGCCCAGACTGCGAAACGCGGTCGCCGGGAGATTCTCGAGGAGCGCGAAGCCGATGACGATGTCGGCGTCGGTGTCGCCGAAACCCCGCGCTTCGAGGCCCCGCTGCAAGGCGAGCGCTGTCTCGCGGCGAGATCGATCAGCGCAGGAGAGACCCGTCGCTCGAGCCTCGGGAAGACAGGCGATCACGCCTCCCAGTCGACCGAACAGGTCGAAATACTCCTTGGCCCACTGCGTTTCGGCGCCCTCGGTCAGCGGCCACTGGGAGAGTAGCTCCACGGTCTCCTCGGTCGCCGCGTCGGCGTGGGCGGAGAACACCGCGTTCTTGTCCGTGAAGTAGCGATAGAAGGTGCCGTGAGAAACGCCGGCCTCGGACGCGATGTCGTCGACGCGAACGCCATCGAAGCCGAGAGTCCCGAACGCCGTGGTTGCCGCGTCCATGAGGCGCGCTCGCGTGGCGAGGCCGCGACCGTGTCGGCCGTCGGGATCGTCGGGTTCGGCCGGCTGATGCTTCGAGGTGTGCTTCGCAGTCGTTCCTTCGACTTGCTGGCCGACGTTCACGTTGTCGATCGCGCCGAAGAGGGCTCGGTGCACTGTGTCGGCGAGCGCGGCCGAGAGGCGTGCTTCGCTGACGTCGCCGACGCGTGATCGATACAGCGATGCGCCGTAGGCCACTGCGTTGATGGCCGCAGCCAGGACATCGAGCGAAACGTCGGTCTCGGGCGCGTCGATGATCAGTTCGAGCAGACGGTTCCGATAGGCCGCGCTCAGCCGAGTCGAGCCCGTGACCATCTGGTCGTCGGTTCGAACCGCGGCGGCGAAATTGTTGGCAACCGCCTGGTAGCGGGCCAGGACTGCGGTCAGTCCGTCGAGCCATTGACAGAGTTCGTCGCGTCCCTCTTGGTCACCGGTGATGGGGCCCATCCGGTCGAGCAGGTCGGCGAGCTCGGCGCCGAAACGGGCGGCCAGCCGCCGATGCAGGTCTTCCTTGCCCGAGAAGTACTGGTAGAAGGTCGGTCGTGAGCACCCGGCCAGATCAGTGATCGCCTCGACGCTCGTGCGCGCGTAGCCGTTCTCCGCGAAGGCCTCGTTCGCCGCGGCAAGGATTCGCAGCTGAGTCGCCTGACCGGCTTCCCCGACCTCCGGATTCGACCCGAACGGGGCCCGCCGCGAACTGTTGATGTCCTTCATCTGCCAACCAGGTTACGCCTCGGCTCGCCGCCGGGGCTCAGAGGATCGCGCCGGACTCTTTCATCGCGGTGATGTCGTCCCAACCGATGCCGAGTTCGTTCAGAACCAGCTCGGTGTGTTCGCCGAGTTCGGGTGCTCGTTCGATCTCGATCGGGGCCTCGTCGAACTGCGCCGGGCTGGCAACCAACTGCACCTCGTCGCCCGACCCGTGGATCATCGTCGGGAGGTAGCCGTTGGCGATCACCTGTGGGTCTGCGTAGAGCTCGTCGAGCGTCTGGAACGGCGTCCACACGCCATCGAAGGTCTCGAGTTGTTCTTTCCACTCGTCGAGGGTGCGCTCGGCGAATGCCTCATCGAGAATGTCGATGCAGTCGGGGCCGTTCTGCGCTCGGGTCGACGAGTGGTTGAAGCGTTCGTCCTCCACCAGGATCGGGCGATCGAGTCGCACCGCGAAGTCGTCCCAGTGTTTGTCGCTCTGCAACAGGATGAGGCTGATGAACCGATCGTCCTTGGTCCGATAGACGCCGACACCGGGGTTCGGTGACATGCGCCGATCACCGCGGGGGAGTGAACTCATCCCGAAGAGCTTCGATGCGACGACGAGCGGCGAGATCTGCCACATCGCGGTCGCCAGCAGCGAGACGTCGACCACGCTGCCCTCGCCGGTCCGCTCTCTCTTCACCAGTGCGGCCGCGATCGCTCCGGCGACGCTGAGGCCACCCATGACATCGCCGAAGGCCGGCGACGATTGACCGGCCGGCCAGCCGTCGTCCCCCGGAGGGAACACCGCGCCGAGTCCGCCGCGGGCCCAGAAGGAGGCACCGTCGTATCCGCCCTTCTCCGCATCGGGCCCTTGCGGCCCCTGGCCAGAGCCGCGGGCGATGATGATGTTGGCGTTGCGGGCTCGGATGTCGTCGGTGTCGACATGCAGCTTGCGGCGGATCGGCGGCAGGTAGTTGGTGAGGAACACGTCGGCGGTCTCCACCAACTTCATGAACGCCTCGTGGCCGTCCTCGTGGCGCAGGTTGATGGCCATGCTTCGCTTCGACCGATTGGGTTGTTCGATCATGAAATTCACGCCCGCCTCGCCGCCCGGGATGAGGCCCGAGGTGACCAAACCTCGCTGCGGGTCACCGCCGTCCGGCGGCTCGACCTTGATCACGTCGGCCCCCCAGTCGGCAAGAACCGAACCGGCCGACGGCACGAACATCCAGCTCGCCAATTCGACGACGCGAATGCCTTCGAGTGGGCCGCTCATGCGGGCCAACCCACGGTCTTGGTCTCGGTGAAGATCTCGAGGCCCTCGATGCCGCACTGGCGGCCGATGCCGGAACCCTTGTAGCCGCCAAAGGGTGCGTCGGCGCCGTACCAGACGCCGCCGTTGATGCCGAGCGTGCCGGTGCGGATCTTCGCGGCCATGGCCTTGGCCCGCTCTACGTCGCTGCTGAAAATGTTGCCGGACAGGCCGAACGGAGAGTCGTTGGCGATTCGAATCGCGTCCTCGTCGTCGTCGTAGGGAATGACGCAGATCACGGGGCCGAAGATCTCTTCCTGGGCGATCGTCATCGAATTGTCGACGTCGGCGAACAACGTCGGTTCGACGTAGTAGCCCTTCTCGAGATGAGCGGGTGCTCCGCCGCCGATGACCACTCGTGCACCCTCTGCTCGACCCTTTTCGATGTAGTCGAGCACACGGTCCTGCTGCTTCTTCGAGACCTGCGGGCCCTGAAGATTGTTGGCGTCGGTCGGGTCGCCGTAGTTCCACTTGGCGAATGCCTCGGCCGCCGCGTCGACGGCTTCGTCGTAGCGGTCGCGGGGGACGAGAAGTCGAGTCGGGATCGCACATCCCTGACCACCGTGCATGCATGAGGTGGCGGCGCTGCCCATCGCCGCGGGGATGTCGGCGTCGTCGAGATAGATGTTGGCGGACTTCCCGCCGAGCTCGAGAAAGACGGGCTTCAAGGTCGCCGATGCGGCCTCCATGATGCGCTTTCCGGTCGCGCTCGACCCGGTGAAGGCGACGAGGTCAACGTCGGGCGACGTGGTCAGAACCTCGCCGGTCAGGTGGTCCTGGCTCGACACGATGTTGACGACACCATCGGGGATGTCGGTGTTCTCGGCGATGAGTCGGCCGAGGCGCAAGGCGGTCGCCGATGTGTCCGGTGCCGGCTTCAGCACGCAGGTGTTGCCCATGGCGAGAACCGGGCCGAGCTTGTTGAGGGTGATTTCCATGGGGAAGTTCCACGGCACGATCACACCGACGACGCCGATCGCTTCCTTCCAGACTTCCCGCTCGGTCTGGTAGCCGACCCCCATCGCGTCTTTCGTTCCGATCGAACGCTTCCATTCGAACTGATCGATCATTTCCGCCGGCCAACTGAGCGCCTCTCGCAGGGGCGCGTCGAGCTGCGGGCCGTAGGTCAGCAGGAGCGGGCAGCCGACTTCGTCGATGAGTTCCTGTCGGAACTCCTCCTGCTCACTCTCGATGGCAACCTGGAGCTGTTCGAGGCACTGCTTTCGGAACGCGTGGTTCGTCGACCAGTCGGTGCTGTCGAACGCCTCGCGGGCCGCGGCGACCGCAGCTTCCATGTCGGCCCGACTGCCATCAGCGAGTTGACCGATGACCTCCTCTGTGGCCGGGTTGATGTTGTCGAACTGCGCCCCGTTCTCCGCATCGACAAGCCGGCCGCCAATGAGCAGCTTCGAATCCATTCAGTTCTCCCAGATCAGTTCGAGATTGTCGACACTGCGCAACCCCATCGAGTACTCGGGTGTGGTGCCCGGCTTGAGTTCATACGACGGCACTCTTTTGTGCCATTCCTCGAGACCGACGCGGAGCTCCATCCGGGCGAGGTGTGACCCGAGGCAGCGGTGAACGCCTCCGCCGAATGCGATGTGCTTGTTGATCTCGCGATCGAAATCGACCTTGTCGGCGTCGGCCCAGAAGCGCTCGTCGGTGTTCGCCGAGCCGATGTTCACGGAGACCTTGTCGCCCGCCTTGATCGGACAGCCCGACAGTTCGGTGTCGGTGGTCGCCACCCTGATCACGCCGGCGACGGGCGACTCCCAGCGCAGCAACTCCTCCATCGCGGCCGGGATTTCGTCAGGCCTTTCGACAAGGCGCTTCTGATCGTCCGGGTTCTGGGCAAGGTGGGCCAGCATGCAGTCGAGCGATGCGGTGACCGTGTCGAGGCCGGCCAGGAAGAAGAGGTAGCCGATGTCGAGAATGTCTTCTTCGGTCAGCCGATGGCCATCCACTTCGGCCTCCAGGAACTGAGAGATGAAGTCGTCCTGCGGTGACGCCTTCTTCTCGTCGATTGCCTCCTGCAGCACGGCGTAGATCTTCTGGCCGGTCATGTCGCGGTACTTCGTGGCTTCGGCGAAGTCCTCGACCGGCGGGCGGATGATGCCGTCCTTGAGTTCGATGAACTCCGGGGTTCGCTCCACCGGGAGTCCGAACATCGTGAGGAAGACCTGGCTCGGGAGAGGCTCGGCGACGATGCGGTGAAAGTTGCACCCGCCGTCGTCGATGACTCCGTCGATGAGATCGTTGACGAGCGATCGGGTTGAGCTCTCGAGTTCGGCGACGCGGCGGGGTGCGAACAGCGGGTCGAGCAGCTTGCGGAACTTCGAGTGTTCGGGCGGATCGATCTCGAGGGGGATGAGGGGTCGAACCTGGCCGATCTCCGCGGCGCCGTCGCTCGAGAAGATGTCGGGGTTCTGGAGCACGAACATCACATCGTCGTGCAGTGCGACGCTCGTGCCCGTCATCATCTCGTGTTCGACAGCCATCACGGGCATGTGGTCGCGCAAGAACTTGTACATCTCTTGCGGCGGTCCACCGAGGTTCAGTTCGGTGTCGCTCGCTTCGGGCTCGTCGCTCATGTGGTCAGCTTTCGATGAGGGTGATGGCGTCTTCGGGGCAGTTGCCGGCGCCCTTGCGGGCGGCCTCGTGGAGATCGGCCGCGATGGTTTCGGAGACCGTGAGGCCGTAGCCGTCGTCGTCCGACTCGAACACCGCCGACGCGAGCACATAGCAGCGTCCGTGGCCTTGGCATCGCTCGCGATCGAGTTGCACGCGGATTGTGGGCATCAGACTTTCAGCAGCTCTTTGAGGTTGCCGCCCATGATCTTGGCGACGTCGGCGTTGCTCAGCGTGTCGGGCAGGTCGTCGACGAAGTCGATCGGGTTCGCCATTCCCTCCGGGTGCGGATAGTCGCTGCCGAACAGGAGTCGGTCGGGGCTCATGATGTTGATCAGGTCCTCGAGGCCGTCCTCCCAGAACGGGTTGACGTAGACGTTTCGCGTGAACGACTCGACGGGGTGCTCGGCGAACTCCTGGGGCAGCTTCTTGTAGATGCCGTTGAGCGCGTCGACGAGGGGCTTCACCCAGGTGCCGCCGTTTTCGATCGTGCCGAACCGCATGTCGGGGAAGCGGGTGAACGCGCCGTGGCAGATCATCGCGTTCATCATGTCGGTGATCGGCCGATTGCTCATGACGAGGCTTCGGAAGGGGTTCGGCTTGAAGGGCAACATCTCGCCTGACCCCTCCCAGATGCTCGAGAGATCGGCGTAGCCCGAATCAGATGAGTGCATGCCGACGAAGATGCCGGCCTCCTGCACGCGTGCCCAGAAGGGATCGAATTCCTCGAGTCCTGGGGAACGTGGGCCGCGGAGGCCCCACGCGGGTGCGGGGCGGATGAGGATGCAACGGGCGCCCCTGTCGAGCGCCCACTCGAGTTCCTCGATCGCCTTCTCGACGATCGGGAGGGCGATCACGGGGGTCGCGAAGATCCGGTTTTCGTGGTTGAACGTCCACTCGTCGTACATCCACTGGTTGAGTGAGTGCACGGCCGCGTGGCAGAGGTCCGGGTCGTCGCGCATCCGCTCCTCGAGCAGGCTTGCGAGGGTCGGGAACATGAGCGTTCCGTCGATGCCGAGCTCGTCGAGATGGGGGAGACGAGCGGTGGCGTTGCGGGCCCAGTCAGGGCATTTCATCGGCTCGCCGAATATCTCGCGGAGGCTCTTTCCATCCGGATTGCCGTTGCGGAAGTAGTCCTCCTGGGCACCGGGTCGCGCGACAACGCTGAAGGTCGGATTCGGGATGTAGTCGGAGATCTTGTCGTTGACAGCGATCTTCGTGCGGCCGTTCACCTGCACGTACTTGATTGCGCCCTTGTACCGATCGGGGAGATAGCGGGTGAACGCTTCCTCCGTTTCGTACATGTGGTTGTCGGAGTCGAAGACAGGGAAGTCGATCGTGCGAGCCATGGGAACCCTCTTCTCGGGCCGATGTCAGCGGCGATATCTAACAGTGGCGTCAGTATTTCTCGCCGGGGCGCCTGTGTCTAGATGACCTACGCTCCCGGCCATGAATTCTCCGCTCGAATACTTCGACCTCTCCGGACGCACGGCGATCGTCACCGGCGGTAGCCGCGGTCTGGGCAGGGAGATGGTGCTCGCGTTCGCCGCGCAGGGTGCCAACGTGGTCATCGCCAGTCGAAAGCTCGCGAACTGTGAAGAACTCGCAGCCGAGGTCGAGGACCGGTTCGATGTTCGAGCGCTTCCCGTCGAGTGTCACATCGGCTACTGGGATCAAGCAGAGGCCTTGGCCGAGCGCTCGATCGCCGAGTTCGGCACTATCGAGATCCTGGTGAACAACGCGGGCATGTCCCCTCTCTACGCGTCGATCGGTGAAATCGAGGAGCGGCTCTACGACAAGGTCATGGACGTCAACCTCAAAGGCACGTTCCGGCTCACCGTGCTCATCGCCGATCACATGAAAACCCAAGGGAAGGGCTCGATCATCTCAGTCAGCTCGACTGCCGCGGTCAAACCCTCACCAGGCGAGGTGGTCTACGGCTTGGCCAAGGCGGGCCTCCACAACCTGACGGAAAGCTTCTCGAAGGCTTACGGGCCCGAGGTCCGCGTCAACTGCATCCAACCCGGACCATTCCTCACGGACATCTCCAAGGCCTGGGACCCGGAGGTGATCTCGCAGATCGGCAAGGGCATCTCGCTCGGGCGGGCGGGCGAGCCTCACGAGATCATCGGGGCCGCCCTCTACTTCGCGAGCGACGCCTCGTCGTACACCACCGGCGCGATTCTGCGCATGGACGGTGGCTTCAAGTGAGGCCTGGGGTCGGTCCTCGCGTCGAGCACTAGGGACGCATGTACCAGCCGCCGCTGGCGTTGATGGTCTCGCCGGTGACGAAGCTCGACTGTTCGCTGACGAGCCAGGCGACGACGTTGGCGATGTCGTCGGGCGTCCCGAGACGCCGTACGGGCGTCTTCGGGGCCTCGTCCAGGAGTTGCGGCGCCTTCGCGTCGACGAACCAGGTGTGGATGATTCCGGGGGCGACGCCGTTGCAACGGATGCCCTTCGGCCCGTACTCCGTTGCGATCGTGCGGGTCAGCTGATGGAGCGCCGCCTTCGCCCCGGCGTAGGGGCCCTCGTTCGTGCCGTGGATCCAGCCTGCGACGGAGGTGATGTTGACGATCGAACCCCAACCCTGGTCTGCCATCGCCGGCAACAGGGCTCGGCAGAGATACCAGGGACCCGACAGGTTGACGCCGATGGCCCAGTCCCACTCCTCTGGCGTCATGTCCCCCACGGGGTTGAGCGCGTTGACGGCCGCATTGTTGACGAGCACGTCGACGATGCCGAACCGCTCGCGAGCCGCGGCCAGTGTGGCGTCGATCTGCGCCCGATCGCCGGCGTCCATGAGCGAACCCATGACCCGGTCTTCGCCGAACGTCTCGATGAACTCGGCGACGGTCTCGTCCGTGCGTCGTTCGTGTACGTCGGTGACGACAACGTTGGCGCCCTCGCCCAGCAGCCGGTGAGCCGTCGCCTTGCCGATGCCTCCGCCAGCCGCGCCGGTCACGAGCGCGGTGCGGCCAGTGAGGTCGTACACCGCCTACCTCGATTGCGCCTTGGCGGCGAAGTCCACGAGCGAGATCTTCTCGGCTCCCTCGTGGCGTCCGGTCGACATGGACTTGATCGAGACGTCGTGGTCGCCCGCCGCGGCTCGTAGGGCGCCGACAGTGCAGTCTTCGCGAGCCAGCACGCTGAACGGATCGTAGGAGTACCAATCCATGGCGTTCTGGTGGGTGATCTGGTTGATGTCGTGGTCCGACACTCCCTGGAACACCTCCTCGAGTTCCTCGGGCGCGTTCGGCCAGTTCGAGTCGGAGTGCGGGTAGTCCATCTCCCAGGAGATGTTGTTGATGCCGATCTCGTTGCGCAGCGCGATTCCGACGGGGTCGGTGATGAAGCAGGTGAGGAAGTTCCGACGGAACACTTCGCTAGGCAACAGGTCGCCAAAGTCCTGACCGGTCCAGAGGTGATGCATGTTGTAGGTCTTGTCGGCGCGGTCCATGAAGTAGGGCACCCATCCGGTGCCGCCCTCCGACAGCGCGATCTTGATCTCGGGGTAGCGCCGGGGGACCGTCGACCACAGGAGGTCGGCTGCCGCAGTCGAGATGTTCATCGGCTGCATCTGGATCATCACGTCCATCGGCGCGTTCGGTGCGGTGACCACGAGCTGGCCGGATGAACCCAGGTGAATCGAGAGGACGGTGTCGTGTTCGACGCACGCCTCGAGCATCGGGTTCCAGTGTTCGTCGTGCCAGCTGGGTTCGCCGAGCGGGACGGGATTCTCGGTGAAGATCATCGAGTGGCATCCCTTCGCCGCGACCCGAGCGATCTCGGCTGCGGTCTCCTCGGGCGACCACAGCATCGGCAGCGCGGCCGGGATGAAGCGTCCGGGATAGCTGCCGCACCACTCGTCGATGTGCCAGTCGTTGTACGCCCGAATCAGGTCGGCCGCGAACTCCTTGTTCGGATGCATCGCGAAGAGTCGGCCGGCGAAGCCGGGGAACGACGGGAAGCACATCGAGCCGAGCACGCCACCGGCGTTCATGTCCTTGATGCGGTCGTCGATGCTGTAGCAGCCCGGCCGCATCTCCTCGAAGCAGGTCGGCTCCATGCCGTACTCCTCCTTCGGGCGTCCGGCGACGGCGTTCAGGCCGACGTTCGGAATCACGGCGCCGTTGAAGGTCCAGACATCGTTGCCGTCCTCAGTACGGATCAGCTTCGGTGCCTCGTCCTTCCACTTCGCCGGCAGATGTTCATCGAACATGTGTGGCGGTTCACACAAGTGATCGTCGACGCTGACGAGGATCATTTCGTTCTTGTCCATGGGGTTCCCCTTGACCTCTATGCCGTTTCCGGGAAACTAACACCTACGTCATGTTTGGTGAACTGCGGAACTCGACGGTCAGCCAGTGACGTCGATGCAAGCGGCGCACAGGTCGCCGGCGCCCGACCCGGAGCCGGTGCTCGCGTTCCATGTCGCGATCGTGATGGGGCCGGACGGCGCCTCGGGGCCGACGGTGATCGTCGCGACGATCTCGGTGCCGCCCTCAATGCCGATCACGGCGACCGTCACGCCCGGTGCCGAGCTGATCAGGGCTGTGTCGTCGAGGAAGCCTGTGCCAAAGACGCGGATCTCGGTCAGGCCGGGACCCACGACACTCGGTTCGATGTGACCGATACGAGGTGTCGGGTTGGCCATGATGAAAAGGTCATACGGACCCCACTGACTCTGGGCCACGTCCGCGAGTCCTTCGAACGCGACCGTTCGGCCGTCGGCCGAGATCGCCGGAAACGTTCCCTCGTTGCCCCCGCTGACCCAACCCTCACTCGGAACTTGTCGAGTTGTCGTCCCGGCCAGTCGATCTCGTACAAAGGTGTCGGGTGCCGAGTTGTCGTCGTCCTCCACGAGGTCGTTGCTCACAGAGTGAAACACGACGAACCTCCCGTCATCTGAGATGCCGGCACTATCGACCCAACCGGAGGCCGATTGTCCTTCTGGAGTGACGTGTATCTGTTCCAACACGCTGAGCTCCGTGTCGAACACGAACAGCGCGCCGAAGACGACGAATCGACCGTCGCCGCTGAGATCGTGGAGAGTCCCGCCGGAGACCGGGTTGCCTCCCTCGTCGACGATTGCCGGGACAGTGATGCCGGTGCTGAGATCGGTGATCACGATGATGTTGGAGGCGAACTGAGCACCGGCGACCGCGGTTGACGGTGCCTCATAGGCCACGAGACTGCCGTCCGCATTCACGATCGGCTGATAGCCCCCGCCCGGGTGCCCGGCGGCCGGCACGCTGACCTGGATTGTCTCCCCGGTCACGCGGTCGTGGCGAAAAACGTCGGTGTCGTCGTTGGTGTCGTTCGCGACGACGTCCGCGGCCCAGGACGTGAAGACCACGTAGCGCCCGTCGGCGGATACATCGGCGCCGTTGCTGTCTGCCGACACTTCGGTCCCGTCGGCGCCCACGCTCACGCGGGTCGTCAAGCCGGACTCGACATCTCGCACGAAGACGTCGACAGCATCATTGGTGTCTCCCGGCACAAGATTGTCGCTGTACGACTCAAACGCGACGATTCGGCCGTCTGCGGAGATCGACGGGTCGTACGACGCCCGGTCGCCGACTGTCGCGGCTCCGTCGTCGCCTCGGCTCACGAGTTCAATCTCGCCCGTACGAATGTTTCGTCGGTAGATGTCGGTCGCCGGTCCATCGTCGGGTCGGAGCGCGCCCAGTGTGTGGAACGCGACGAACGTGCCATCGTCAGAGAGATCAGCGAAGAACTCCTCCGGTTCGGGCATGATCTCGCCTGCCGTCGAGACGTTTGCGCGTGTCCACCACGCGCAGCTGCTCGTCATGAGCGCGATGAGCGCGAGAAGCGCGACGCTCTGAATCGGCTTTGCCATGTTTCTCTATCGGTCAGGGCTCTGCTGGCTTGAAGACGCGGTACCTGCACAAGATGGTGAAAGAGAGAGGACCAAGACCCATGATCTTCGACGCCGACAACCATTACTACGAGACGGCCGATTGCTTCACGCGGTTCATGCCCGAGGGTCAGATGGACGATGCGATCCGGGTCGTCGAGGGTGAGGACGGTTCCGAAGTGCTGATCGGAGACCGTCCGTTCACGTTCCTGCGGGAGCCCTTTTCGGCAGTGCACACGAAGCCCGGCTCGCTGAGGGAGATGCTGCGAAACATGAAGGCGGGTCTTCCGATCGAGGAGAACGACGCGATCGAGTCGGTCCGCCCCGAGTATCAGAATCGTGACGCACGCCTCGCCGTGATGGACGAACAGGGAGTCGACGCGATGGTGTTGTTCCCGACCGTCGCCGTCTGCGTCGAGCACTTCATGAAAGACAATCCGGGCCGCACCTACGCCAACGTGCACGCGTTCAATCGGTGGCTCGCCGAGGACTGGGGATTCGGAACCGACGGAAAGATCTACGGCGTGCCATTGATGTCGCTGATCGACATCGATGCTGCGATCGCCGAGCTCGAGTTCGTCCTGGCGCGTGGCGCCCGGTTCATCCATCTTCGGCCCGGCCCGCAGGGCGGCCGCAACCCTGGCGATCCCGTTTTCGATCCGTTCTGGGAACGCGTCAACGAGGCAGGGCTGACGGTCACGTTCCACATCTCCGAATCGGGCTTCAACGAGATGTACTCGGCGGCGTGGGGCGAAGAGGCCAACCCCTCGTCTCACCAACAGTCGGCCTTCCAGTGGACGAGTTTCTACGGCGACCTCCCGATCATGCAGACGATCTCGGGACTCACCTTCATCAACTTCTTCGGACGCTTCCCGAACATTCGAGTGATGTCGGTCGAGAACGGTTCGCTCTGGGTGCCCTACCTGCTGGCCGCGATGGACAAGATGAAGGGCATGGGTCGCAACGGCCCGTGGCCCGGTGGTTACGTGAGCGGTCGGCCCAGCGAGGTCGTCAAGGAGAAGGTGTTCGTCTCGCCGTATCACGAGGAGAACATCCCGGCGCTGTGCGAGACGATCGGTGCGGGCCAGGTGCTCTTCGGTTCCGACTTCCCGCACGCCGAGGGCCTGGCCGAGCCGCTGTCGTTTCGCGACGGGCTCACCGGTCTGAGCGCGCACGAGCAAGATCTGATCATGGGCGAGACGCTCGCGTCACTCGCTGTCGCTCCGTGATCGATCTCGCCGCCCATGGCCTGATCGGTCCGACATCGAGGCCGCTTGACATCGGCGGGCCCTCGTCGGTAGCGGCGCTGCTCGACGCGGCGGTGGCGGATGCCCCGGACCGTCTCGCGCTCGTCGGTCGTTCCGGACGATTCACCAACATTGAGCTCGACCGCGAGGTGGCCCGCGCCGCGGGCGCCCTGGGCGATCTCGGCGTGACGCAGGGCGACCGCGTTGCCATGTCGATGCCCAACGATGTCGATCTCGTGATCGGATTTCTCGCCGCGATGCGCGTCGGTGCGATCTGGCTCGGGGTCAACCGTCCATTGGCTCCCGCAGAGAAGGCGTACATGCTCCGCGATGCGGGGGTGTCCGTCATGTTGGCCGACGACGAGGTGGTGGAGAGCCTCGGTTCGCAACGAGCAGAACTCGGCGACCTTGCTGCACTGCTCACCGTCGGCGACTGGCGCGAGACCGTTGCTTCGTCGAGTAATGAGATGCCGCCCGTCGAGATCGATCGACTCGCGCCGGCGGCGATCGCGTACACCTCAGGCACCACCGGATTCCCGAAGGGGGCGGTGCATTCGCAACACAACATGTTGCTGCCTGGTCGAGTGAGCGCGATGAGAGGCACCCACCCCGCCGGCGGGGTGATGGGCGTTCCGCTGCCGCTGACGATTCTCAACCTCATCATCCTCGGGCCGTGCATGGCCTACCAGTGCGGGATGACGCTGGTCGCGATGGACCGCGTCGACGGATTGGGAATGGCCGAGTGGATCGCGACCGAGAAGGTCACCACATTCTCTGCGGTGCCTGCGATGGTTCACGACCTGCTGACGAACGAGGCCGTCACCGACGACATGCTCGAGTCGATCCAGGCGATCGGCGTCGGCGGGGCCGACATGCCGGACGCCTTTCGTCGGCTCTATCAGCAGCGCTTCGGTATGCGGGTGGGGACCGGCTACGGACTGACCGAGGCGCCGACGGCAGTGACGGTCGAGGACGTCTCGGAGCCGCCCGTGCCCGACTCCTGCGGCAAGGCGCTTCCTCAGTGCCTGGTGCAGATCCTCGACGAGGAGGGCGCGACCGCGCCCCCGGGGACGACGGGTGAAGTCTGCGTAGGACCCGCGGTCGAGGGTGACTTCGCCGATGTGTACCGGCCGATGCTCGGCTACTGGAACCGGCCCGACGAGACAGCCCAGGCGCTACGAGGTGGCGTGCTTCACACCGGCGACATCGGGGTGCTCGACAACGAGGGCAACCTCACGATTCGAGATCGCAAGAACGACCTGATCATCCGCGGCGGCGCAAACGTCTACCCCGCGGAGGTGGAGCGCGTGCTCCACGAATCGCCGGCCGTCGCCGCCTGCGCGGTGATCGGGGTACCTGATGAGCGCCTCGGCGAACGCGTCGTCGCCTTCGTCGAACTGGTCGACGACAGCGCGGTGAGCGAACAGGACCTGCAGGCGCTGTGCAGCGAACATCTCGCCCGCTACAAGGTGCCCGAGACCGTGCACTTCGTCGATGCCTTCGAGCGGACCCCCATGGGCAAAATCAAAAAGCCCCCCCTCCGCTCCCACCCACCTGGGGTCTGACACCCGTCCCACCTGGGGTCAGACACCTGTCCCACCTAGGTCGGTGACGAGGTGGCCGGAAGCCGCCGACGAGCCTGCTCGACCAAGAGCCGAAACTCCGCGTCGGTCTCGACGCGATGTATGGCCCGGGACAGGGCGCTTCGAGCTCCGCTCGCAGTGGCGTATCCGTAGCGCCGAGCGATCGACTGGGTAGATATTTCGGTGTGGAGGCGCGCCAGCAGAAGGCAGACCTGCCTGGTGTCGTGTCGGATGCCGCGCCCTCCCGCGGAGATAAGGGCTCGTTCAACGTCCGAGCCGACGCCGCATGCTCGCTCGACGTCGGAGAGGCTCATGGTCCTGACTGTCTCCGGCCGGCGTTCGGAGCATGGGGAACCCACAAGGCTCTGGGCGTTGTGCATGATGAATCGTTCGAACCGGTCGACGTCGTGGTCGAATCGTTTCAGGATGAAGTCCATGCTGAGCCATGCAGGGGCAGGCTCGAAGCCTGCATATGCCGGATGACTCGTCCAACCAAGGTCGGCTGTCTCCGCGCCGCCTTCGATGGGGTTGCGATGGATGTATCGCACGACCTCATGGAGGTAGCTGTCGCTCGCAATCGGCTTCGACCGGAATCTGCCCCGGAAGAGTGGTCCATCGAGGCCATATTTGAAGTTGAAACGTTGTGTGTAGCTACCGCCAATCCCCTTCATCGCCCTGGAGAGATCGGTCGTACTCGAGCCAACAAGAAGGTGGAAGTGGTTCCCCATCAGTGCGTAGGCATGAATGTCGACCTGGTGTCTCGACACCGCAACCCCAAGGAGGTCGAGGAACGACGAGCGGTCTGTGTCGTCGCCGAAGATCGGTAAGTGTCGGGCACCCCGGTTCATAACGTGGTGCCACTCTGCGTCGGATGCGCTTCTCGGTATTCGTCCCATGCCCGGAAGCTAAGACTGGGGTATGACGCCCAAAGGTGGGACTGGTGTCTGACCCCAGGTGGGACTGGTGTCTGACCCCAGGGTTATTCGAAGCCGAGGGCGGCGAAGTCCCATTCGATTTCGCCGGCGATCATCTTGACGATGGGGGCGTCGTAAGCATCGACGAGCGCGGCGTTGGTGTGGCCTTGGTCGACCTGCAGGGTCTCGCCGTTGATGCCCTTCGCCGCGTCGCTGCACAGGAAGACCATCGTGCTCGCCATCTGGTCCGGCGTGAGCGTCTCGACGCCGGCATCGTCGCGATAGTCGGCGGCGTAGGTGAGCCAGAGGTCCGCGTTGGCCTCCGAGAGGGGAGTGACGGTCGGACCCGGGAGGATGCAGTTCACGCGGTAGCCCGCCTTCAGCATCGGGAAGGCCTGCTGCGCGACGTAGAGGTTGATCGCCTCTTTGCTGAAGCCATAGGAGTCAGTGTCGGGATTCTCTTCGGTCCAGGCCGCGGCCGACGCCCAGTCGCCATTGCTGAGGAAGTCGCGGACACGCTCGATGTTGTTCTTCCAGCCCATGCCCGCGGTCGACGAGATGAACGCGATGGAACCGCCCTTGGCGAGCTTGTCCTGTGCGATCAGTCGGTCGATGAAGTGCCGCTGCGCCGTGAAGTTGATCAGCATGATTCCGGCCGTGCCGTCGGCCACGCCCGCGCAAGCGAACACCGCGTGCACCGGTTCGTCGATCGCGTCGACGGCGGCGTCGACGCTCGCCTGGTTACGCAGGTCGACCTCGATCTTCTGCGCGCAGTCGTACTCGACCGGCGCGACGTCGAGAACGACGACTTCGGCGCCGAGTTCTCCGGCCATGCGGGCGGTCTCCGCTCCCATGCCAGTCGCACCGCCGATCACGACGGCTCGCTTGCCTTCATAACGGAACAGATCGATGGTCATGGTTTCCCTCTTGGCCCAGTCGGTGATTACGGTGACGCCACTGTTAGACGCGCGCCGACAGGGGAATTATGGATCTCGAACTCTCCGACGACCAGTTTGAACTCCGCGACAACATCCGTTCAGTCCTCGAGGGGGCCTGTCCGCCCTCCGTGGTGCGCGGCGTCTACGAGGGTTCGACGACGTCGGCGGCCCTCTGGTCACAGATGGTCGAGCTGTACTGGCCGGCCCTCGGCGTCGACGAAGAAGTCGGTGGTCTCGGCCTCAGCTTTCTGGAGGTCGGCTTGCTCGCGGAGGAGCTCGGTCGAGTCGCCGCGCCCGGACCGATGCTGGCAATGGTCAGCCAGTTCATCCCGATGCTCGCCGAGGCAGGCGCCAAGGACCTCTTGTCAGCGGCGGCCGCCGGTGAGCTTGTCGGCGCGCTCGCCTACGCCGAGAAAGGCCGATGGCACCCGGACGCAGTGACCGCCACCGCGTCACCGACCGCCGACGGGTGGACGATCGACGGTCGCAAGGACGCGGTGCTCTCGGGAGCGACGGCGCAACAGTTCGCGGTGGTCGCCCGTTCCGGTGAGGGGCTCGGCGTCTTCCTCGCCGATGCGGCCGACGCCTCTGTCGACGTCGGCGAACACATCGACCCCGGCCTCGAACTCGCTGACATCACGTTCGAGAGCGCGACAGCCACGTTGTTGATCGCCCCGGGTGAGGCCGACGCGGCGTTGGCCGCCGTTGCCCAACAGGCCAGCGTGGCGATGGCGCTCCATACCGTCGGGGCCTGTCGACGGATCTTCGAGGTGACGCTGGAGTACGCCAAGGTCCGCGAGCAGTACGACAAAGTGATCGGCTCGTTCCAGGCGCTGAAGCACCGCTTCGCCGAAATGTTCCTGGCGGTCGAGCGCGCCAATGCGGTCGGTTACTACGCGGCGCTGGCGATCTCGGAAGAGAGTGATGCGAGAGCGGAGGCAGTCCACATCGCCAAGGCCGCCGCCGGCGACTGTCAGCGGCTTCTTGCCGAAGACGGACTCCAACTCCATGGTGGCATCGGGTTCACCTGGGAGAACGATCTCCACTTCCTCCTCAAACGAGCGAAGGCGGGCGACGCGCTCTGCGGAAGTCGTGGTTTCCATCGTGCTGGGCTCGCGGCCCTCCTCGGACTGGGGGAGGCGGCATGAAGCTCGAGTTCGAAGAATCAGTCGAGACGTTCCGCGCCGAGTTTCTTTCGTGGCTGTCGGTCAATCGGCCGTCGGCCGAGGCCATCGCGGCCGATCCGCCCTTCTCGAGCGCTTACGTGCCCGAGTGGTCTGCGGCTTTCACGAAGCGCATGTTCGACGATGGCTGGCTCGTTCCCGGATGGCCGCCCGAGCGTGGTGGTCGCAATGCGGGACCGATCGAGACGCTCGTGTATCTGGAGGAGCTCAACAAGGCCGGCATTCCGCGAACGACGAATCCGCAGGGCCTCGGGATCATCGCGCCCTCGTTGTTGGACTTCGGTACGCCGGAACAGGTCGAGAAGTACGCCATGCCCCTTCTGCGAGGCGAGACCTCGGCCTGCCTCGGAATGAGCGAGCCCGACGCCGGCAGCGACCTCGCCAATCTCAAGACGAGGGCGGTCCGAGACGGCGACAACTTCGTCATCAACGGCCAGAAGGTCTGGACGTCCGGCGCGAACCATGCCGACTTCTGCTTCCTCTTCTGTCGGACTGATCCCGATGTGCCGAAGCACAAGGGCATCTCGATCATCCTCATGCCGATGGACACCCCTGGTGTCACGGTGCGTCCGCTCACCGAGATCGTGTCGCCGGAGCATCCAGACCTCAATGAGGTGTTTCTCGACGACGTGATCCTCCCGGCCAGCAACCTCGTCGGTGATCTCAACAATGGATGGGCGATGGCCAACGGCTCGCTCGCTCACGAGCGTTCCATGGTCTGGCTGATGGGCGTGATGGGCATGGAGTCGTCGATGACCGAGCTGCTCGAGCTGGCTCCGGATCGCCTCGCCGGGCTGTCGTCGGCCGAGAAGGCTGTCGCCGCCGACGAGATCGCGGGGCTCTACATCGACACCATCGCGCTTCGTTGCCTCGGCTACCGAGGCTTCGCTCGTTTCGTGAAGACCGGTTCAGCCCCCGAACAGGCGTTGATGAAGATGTACTCGACCGAGATCCGACGTGACCTCACCCGAGTGGCGACGGAGCTGTTCGGGCCCGACTCGCTGCGGTCGGGAACCGGTCGCCACGGGGCCGTCGGGTCGCTCGAGGCGTACTTCACGACCTTCGGGTCGACCATCAGTGCCGGCTCGTCGGAGATTCAGCGCAACATCATCGCGGAGCGGGTCCTCGGGCTTCCGAGAGGTTGACGCCTACGAGGGCGTGAACACCACCGGCAACGAGTTAGGCCCGCGAAAGGCATACCCCGACACCTTCGGCGCGGGTTCGCTCGGGTCGAGATGGAAGTCGGGAAGTCGGTCAAGCACAGCATTGACGCCCGCTTCGAGTTCGACCCGGGCGAGGTGCATGCCGAGGCACTGATGCGGTCCAGTGCCGAATGCCAGGTGGCTCATGGGCTCGCGATCAATGTCGAACGAGTCGGCGTTCGCCCATCGATCGGAGTCCCGGTTGGCCGAACCGCTGTAGACGGTGACGGGACACCCCGCGGGAACGGCCACGCCGTCGATCTCGGTGTCGGTCATGGCGCGGCGGCTCACCATCGTCACGGATGTCTCCCACCGCAGCGTCTCCTCGACCAGCGCGGCGACCAGCGTGCGGTCTGACGCAACCCGATCTCGAAGGATGGCGTCGCTCGCGAGGATGAGGAGGGCAGACCCGAATACTCGGTACGTGGTCTCCGCCCCGGCGGGAAGCAAGAGTCGCAGGAAGCCGTAGAGCCGAGCGTCGGACAACGTCTCTCCGTCGATTTCGGCGTGAACGAGTTCGCTCAAGAGGTCGCCCGTGGGCTCGGCCCGGCGAGCCGCGACCAGCGGTTCGAGGTACTGGACCATTGCGGCGCTCGCGGCCATGCCGTCGTCGGGGTTGAGCGGTCCGTAGTTGATCTTCTCCGACCAGCTGTTGAACTGCTCGTGATCCTCCAGCGGCACGCCGACGATGCCGCAGATGACCTGCACCGGAAACTTGGAGGTCAGCGACTCGACGAGGTCGACCCGTCCGAGGGGAGCGATGTCGTCGAGCAGCCGAGCGAGCACGCCATCGAGGAGGTCGGGCTTCCAACGGTCGATGGACGATCGCTTGAAGGCCTGCGCAACGAGGCTGCGGTATTGCCGATGCTCTTCACCATCGAGGCCGAGCATCAGTTCGCCCATGAAGGGCGCCATGGCCTCGCCGTTGATCGAGGCGGAGAACGTCGTGGCGTCGCGGAAGACGCGATCAGCCGCGGCGAATGTGGTGGTGCTGAAGGTCGGCTGAGGTGCCCACTCGTTTCCGGGCGACTCGAACACCGGACACTCCTGCCGGGCGCGCGCCCACATCTCATAGGGCTGCGCGTCTTCCCACTCTGCGTATGGAGGTGTCGGATACTTCTCGCTCATGTGATCTCCTCCACGCCGACTGTGCCGGACCGGATTCGCCATGTCGATGCCGTGGCGATTGGCGAGGTCGGCTCGGCTGTGGTGTCGACCCAGCGGTAGTGCGCCGTCAACTCGTCGTGGGTCAGGTCGACGCGGAGGTAGCCGCGATGCTCGGTCTCGTAGAGATGGATGTGGTCGTTCGAGCGGGAGCCCTCGACGAACTCGGGCAGCAGCAACTCGATGCTGGTCGCGCTCGGAGCGACGAACTCGGTGCCCACCATCGGCGTGTCCGGTTCTCGGTAGGACACGTGGAGGTCGGCCACTGCGGAGGTGTGGATGTCGCCGCCGACGACGACGAAGTTCTCGATCTCGTGCTCGTGCACGAAGCCGAGGAGTCGTTCTCGGGGCGCGGCGTAGCCATCCCAGGCATCCATCGAGAACCCCTTGTCGGGATTCTCCGGCGCCCGATCGACCTCGGCCATGATCGTTTGCTGCACAAGGAGCGACCAGGTCGCGCTGCTTACGATCGACTGCTCGAACCACGCCTCTTGCTCGGCGCCGAGCATTGTGCGCGACTCGTCGAACGTCCCCTCGAGCTGCGGTCCGCCGCCGAAGGGGCGAGGCAGGTCGCCGTCGCCCTTCCCCTGAACGATCGGTGATCGATATTGGCGATCGTCGATGACGGTCAGCTTCGCCAGGTCGCCGAACTCGAAGTCGCGGTAGAGGGCGAGTTCGCCATCGACCGGCGGCCCGGTGCGGACCGGCATGAACTCCCACCACGCCTGGTACGCAGCGATGCGTCGAGCCCGGAAATTCTCCCGCGCGTTCGCGTCGATTTGCAGACCGATACCGCCGGGCTCCCAGGCCGCGTAGTTGTCCTCCACCTCGTGGTCGTCCCACATGACGATCCAGGGGTGGTGCTGATGGCAGGCCGCGAGGTCGGGGTCGAGCCGAGCGACGGCGTAGAAGGCGCGGTACTCGTCGAGCGTGGTCGGGTTGAGTTCCAAACCGTGGTCGCGGGTGTTGCCGCCCTCGAGCTCGTAGATGTAGTCACCGACGAACAACACGGCGTCGAGCTCCTCATCGACCATGTTGGCGTAGGCCGTGAAGTAGCCCGACTTGTAGGCGTTGCAGTTGGCGACCGCGAACGACAGTCGCTCGGTCCGGGCGCCCGGGGTCGGCGCAGTGCGGGTCTGTCCCTCGGTGAGGTGCGGCCCGATGGAGAACCGATACCAGTAGTCCGTGCTCGGATCGAGACCGGTGACATCGACATGGACGGAATGGCCATGGTCCTCGGTCGTGACGAACACGCCGTCCTGCAACACCGCGTCGTCGCCGAGCGCGCCGAGCTGCCAGAAGACGGGGACTTCGGAGACATCGACGCCTCCGTCGCGGGCGAGCGGTTCGGGCGCCACCCTGGTCCAGATCACGACCGAGTCGTGCCTGGGGTCGCCGGATGCCGTCCGGTAGGGGAACGGATCGAGGGTGAATTCCGGCGTGGGGACGGTCGGTGTAGGTGGAGTCGGTGCCGTTGTGGTCGGTGTCGTGGTGGTGGGTGTCGTAGTTGGTGTTGAGGTGCTCGAGGGCGCGGCCGTGCTCGTCGATGGAGCCTCGCCCGCCCCGTCGGTGCCGCATGCGGCGGCGACCAGACCGGCCGAGGCGACGAGAAAGCCCCGTCGCGACAGCGGGTCGTTGGGAGGGGACATGACACGGATGTTAGAAAGCGTTCGTGACGAAGATCCACTATGTGGGCGAATGAGGGTGGGCGAATGAGGGTGAGCGAATGAAGATCGACGAGACGACCGTGGCGGTCATCACCGGTGGTGGCGGCGGTATCGGTCGCGGCATCGCACTCGGTCTCGCGGGGCGAGGTGCGCGTCTCGTGATCGCCGACATCGACCTCGAGACGGCAACTGCGGTCGCGGACGAGATGACCACGCTCGGCGCCGAGGCGATCGCCGCGCAGGTTGATGCGACGAACATCGAATCGCTCGAGGGTGTCGCCGACCTGGCCGAGGCCACCTTCGGATCGATCGATGTCGTCGCGAACAACGTCGGCGTGGTGCAGAGCCGGGGGTTGCTCGAGGCGACGGAGGACGAGTGGAGCTGGGTTGTCGAACTCAACCTGATGTCGATCGTGCGCTCGTGTGCGGTGTTCGCCCCCCGCATTCAGTCCCACGGGCGAGGTGGCCACATCGTGAACACCGCCTCTATGGCCGGTCTCTGGGCGTCGAAACCGGAGGAGGTGTCCGGCGTGAAACTCGGGCTGTACACCACGACCAAACACGCGGTCCTCGGCTACTCCGAGACCCTCCGCGGCGAGCTGGCCCCTGATGGAATCGGGGTCTCCTGTCTCTGCCCCGGAATGGTCGATTCGAACCTGATGCAGACGTCGATGCGACATCGGCCCGATCGCTACGGGGGTGCGGCGGAGGCGCCGCCCAGCCGGGGAGCGAATCCCTACGCCATGGCCCAGGAGGACGTCGGCAAATACGTGGTCGCAGGAATCGAGGGGAATCGCACCCAGATTCTCACCCACCCCGGGGCGCGTTCCTTCGTCGAGCAGCGGGCGGCCACCCTGGCGTCCGACTTCGACTTCTTCGCTGCCGTGGAGGATTCGGGATGACCCCCGACGGCCCGATTCGCGTCAACCATCAGGATCCGGAATGGGTCGTCGATCGGCACGCGAACTACGCCCGGCTTCGACGCGAGTGCCCAGTGGTCTTCAACGAGGAGCACGGCGGGTTCTGGATGGTGACCGACTACGAGTCGGTCGCCGCGGTCGCACGTGACAACGAGACGTTCGCCCACAAGTACGAACTCGGCGCGGCCGACGGCATCGACTATCACGGCATCTGCGGTGTTCCGAGGAATCCGTCCACGCCGCGAATGGGTGTCTCGGAGATCGACGGTCCCGAACACGCCGACCTCCGCCGGGTACTCAACCCGCACATGGTGATCAAGGCGGTCGAGGCGAGTCGGGAACGGATGGCCCATGTCTCGAGCTGGTTCCTCGATGAGATCATCGAGGCCGGCGAGGGCGACCTGATTCTCGACTACGCCACTCCCGTCCCCGGTGTCATGACCCTCGAGATGATGGGGATGCCGTCGACCAACTGGCGCTACTACGCCGACTTCTTCCACGCGACGTCATCGTTCCGGCCTTCCGATCCCGAGTTCCAGGAAGCGATCTCGCGGGTGGGCGACATGTGGGGTGAGCTGGGTGAGATCGCTCGTTCGCGGCGGGCGAATCCGGGCGACGATCTGACGTCGGCCATCGTGACGGCGGAGATCGACGGTCGTCTGCTGTCCGACCAGGAGGTGGCCGGGATCCTGTGGAATCTGGTCGCGGGCGGACTCGATACCACGACATCGCTCGTGGGCTGGGGCCTGCATCATCTCGGCACCCATGAGAATGATCGGGAGCGCCTGATCGACGATCCGTCGTTGATACCGAGCGCGGTCGAGGAGTTCCTTCGTTTCTACAGTCCGAGCGAATCGCTGACCCGCACGGCGACACGCGACGTGGAACTCGGGGGGCGTGAGATCAAGCGAGGCGACATCGTCTTCATCTCGTGGGTCAGCGCCAACCATGACCCGGCGGTGTTCGACGATGCCGACGCCGTACGGATCGATCGGAACGAGAACAAGCATCTCGCCTTCGGTCTCGGCGGACATCGTTGCATCGGCTCGAGCATCGCCCGCATCGAGTCGGAATTGATGATCGCCGATGTGCTCGCTCGCATCCCCGACTACGAGATCGACGCCGACCGATTTCGGCCGTACCCAGGCAACCTGTTGATGACGGGCGTGGTCACGATGCCGGTCGTGTTCTCGCCCGGAGTCCGGTCCGGGGTGGTTGACCCCTTCACGCACTGACCCCGAGACGGGACGTTCGGCCCTGGCCGCGGCGGCGGTGGTCTGGTCGCCTTGAGCCATGGCCCACCGAGTGACCCGGGCGGTCGCGTGCTTCGCAACGGCGTCGGCCATGCTCGCGCTCGTGGGCTGCGCGGCGACCGCCGAATCGTCGCCGGTGCCGCCGCGGGAGGTCGGGGCATCGCTCGAATTCGAGGCGCAGATCGCCTCGGTCGGGTTCGTGCCGATCAATGAGGTGCTCCGCGATCACGACGGGGCCTACTACTGCGTGCTTCGTCGCAGCGATGATCTGGCCCAGCTTCGGGCGTCCGCCAATGCTCCGGCGAGCGGGGGTCCGACGGAGATCGGGTCGTCCTCGCTCGTCACACCGACCACCCGGCCACCGGCCGCCACCGACGTGGTTCGCTCCGATGACGGGAGCTACGTCGGACTCCTCGAGCGCGACGACGATCTCGCGGCATTGCGACGCGGCTGACGCTCGGTCGCTCCGCCAGGCGCCGGTCACCTAGGGTCGGCCATTCGTCGACCCGAGGAGACCTCCGTGGCCTTCATGATGATGCGCCTCAACTTCATGCATCCGGACCCCACCGATGCCGAGCACATGAGCGACCGCTACCGGGCGGGCATCGATCTTGCCGAGTACGCCGACAAGAACGGCTTCGCCATGGTCAGCACCGAGGAGCACACGGCGACGGAGATCGGGTGGAGCCCGACCCCTTTGCTCACCGCGGCGATGATCCTCAACCGAACCGAGAACCTCTCGGTGGCGATCACTGCGCTGCTGGTCCCGTTGCACGATCCCGTGCTGCTCGCGCAGGAGATGGCGGTCATCGACCTGATGAGCAAGGGGCGGCTCTCGATCACGACGGGTCTCGGCTATCGGCCTGCCGAATACTCGGCCGTCGGGAAGGAATGGAAGCGGCGCGGCAAGATCCTTGACGAGTCGCTCGACATCATGCTGAAGGTCTGGTCGGGCGAAGCGTTCGAGATCAACGGCGAGACGATCAAAGTCGGACCCATGCCCTACACGCGGCCTCACCCCATGGTCATGATCGGTGGCTCCGGCCCGGCCGCCGCGAAGCGAGCGGCGCGACTCGGGCTGCCCCTGCAGTTGCCGGCCCCGATTCCCGAGCTCGAAGCGCTCTACTACGAGGAGTGTGAGAAGAACGGAACGGCCGGCTTCTGCATCGCCCCCGAAAAGGTGGCGATGATCCACGTGGTGGAAGACCCCGACAAGGCGTGGGCTGAACTCGGGCAACACTTCTGGCTCGAAGCCTCGACCTACGACTCATGGCAGACACCCGACCAGACATCGGCCGTTCACAGCCACGCGAGCAATGTCGACGAGCTCCGCGCCGAGGGGATCTACCAGTTCCTCTCGCCTGAGCAGGCGGTTGAACGAATCCGAGAAACCGGAGCGCTTTCGCTGCATCCTCTCGTCGGCGGCATGCCGATCGAATCGGCGTGGCAGTCGCTCGAGCTCACGGTCGACAAGGTTCTTCCTGCGGTGGCCGACTGATGACGGATTGGGCGGGACTTGCACAGCGGGGGTCTCGCGCCTGCCATGACCTGGTCGGTTGGATCTACTTCGATACCGGCGCGGCCGAGGCCTACGCCGACCTCGGTGTGCCCAACGGAGCCGGTTACTACGCGGCGAGCCGGTTTGCCCCGCTCGTCGGCGGGGGCAACGAGGCGGTGGCCGCGACCGCATATTCGATCAACGGTGTCTTTCTCGGCGGGGCGCTCGACCTGATGCGCGAACACACCGACCCCGACTCGGTCATGTTGATGCGCGACGCCCAGGTGATTCGCGGACTCGACGCGGTTTCGCCGGAGATCGCGGCCGAGCTGGGACGCTTCGCGGAGCCGGCCTGGGCCGTCGTGGATCAGCTCCACAGCGGTGCCCGGGTGCTCTTCGCCGTCCATCGCGGCCGGCTCGAGCGGCAGGCGTCCAACCCCGCGTTGTCGGCCTGGCTTGCGTTCAACTGCTTTCGCGAGTGGCGGGGCGACACTCACTGGGCGCTCGTGGCCGCGGCGGACCTGAATGCCGCCGAGGTCGGTCTGATCCACAACGTGATGGTCGACTACGACGAGGCAGAGTGGATTGCCCGGAGCCGAGGCGCGGACGACGACGCGATCCGGGAAGGCTGGGCTCGACTCCAGCGCAAAGGCTTCGCCGTGGACCGCTCGTTGACCGACGACGCCCGCGCGTTCCGCAACGAGCTCGAGCAGCGGACCGACGAGATCTGTGGCCAGATGTGGGAGGCGCTCGGAGAAGAACTCACTGTCGGATTCTGCGAGCTGATGGAGCCGCACCACGACGCGTTCATCGCTCGCATCGATGCGACCGCCGGTCCCAACTGGATGCCCGCGGCTCGTCACACCTGACCGCCGGCCCGCGGGATGACCTCCCTTTCTGGCCCCCAAAGCACAGGAGGAATACGGTCGGGTCATGCAGAACGAACTGACCGAGCGCTTTGGTATCGAGTTTCCGATCTACGCCTTCACCCACTGTCGCGATGTGGTTGTGGCGGTCAGCAAGGCCGGTGGGCTCGGCGTGCTCGGCGCGGTCGGCTTCTCGGTAGAGCAGCTGCAGATCGAACTCGACTGGATTGACGAGCACATCGGCGACAAGCCCTACGGCGTCGACATCGTGCTGCCCGCAAAGTACGACGGGGCAGGCGAGATGGATCTCGACAAGATGACTGGTCAGCTCCAGGACCTGATTCCCGAGCAGCACCGCGAGTTCGTTCGTCAGATTCTCGACGACCACGATGTGCCCGATCTCCCGGCGGACGAAGAGCGGGGGAGTGGTCTGATGGGATGGAATGCCGCCACCGCTGTCCCCCAGGTGGAAGAGATTCTGCGCCATGACAACGTCGTGATGGTGGCCAATGCCCTGGGCACGCCGCCCCCAGACCTCGTGGAGAAGATCCAGGCCAGCGGGCGAGCGGTCGGTGCACTGTGTGGCACCCCCGCACAAGCCAGCCGACACGCCGCGGCCGGTCTCGACTTCGTGATCGCGCAGGGCTACGAGGGTGGCGGCCACACGGGCGACATCGGCTCGGTCGTGTTGTGGCCCCAGGTGATCGACACGGTCGCCCCGCTTCCGGTGCTGGCTGCCGGCGGCATCGGCAACGGGCGCCAGATGGCCGCCGCGCTGTCGATGGGCGCGGCCGGAGTGTGGACTGGTTCGTTGTGGCTCGCGGTCGAGGAAGCGGCCGCGTCTCCGGCCCAGATCGATTCCTACATGAACGCGACGAGCAAGGACACGGTGCGGAGTCGCAGCTACACCGGCAAGCCCTGTCGGATGTTGCGCAACGACTGGACCGAAGCCTGGGAGCGCCCCGACACGCCGGACACGCTCGGGATGCCGTTGCAGATGATGGCCGTCCACGAGGCGATGACCAGAAGCGGCCGTTACCCCGACAAAGCGCAGGCGGTCGCGTTCAATCCGGTGGGCCAGATCGTCGGCACGATGAACAAGGTGAAGCGAAGCTCCGACGTCATCTTCGAGATGGTCGAGGAGTGTGTGGACTCACTCGAACGCACCCGCCAGATGCTGAACGTCGAATAGCGGCTCAGCTGAAGAGGGCGCCGCCGGCGAGCTCGACGAGTTCAGGCGAAGCCTTGTCGGGGGAGCCGCAGTCGAACGGTGGGTTCGGGTCGTATTCGATGCCTAGCTGCAGAGCCTTCGCCACGTCGTCACCGGCAATCTTGGCGGCGAGCGTCAGCGCGAAGTCGATGCCGGCAGACACACCCGCTCCGGTGACGACGTTGCCGTCGAAGACCACCCGCTCCCTGGTCGGCTCGGCGCCGTAGCCCGCGAGCAAGTCGATCGCGGCCCAGTGCGTGGTCGCCTTCTTCCCCTCGAGGAGCCCTGCTGCGCCGAGAATCAACGCGCCGGTGCAGACCGAGGTGATCCATGTGGCGTCCGCCGTCACGGAGCGGATCCAGTTGAGGATCTCCGCGTCCTCGGTGGCAGCGAAGGTGCCCGCCATTCCGCCGGGCACCACCAAGATGTCGCAGGTATCGACGTCGGCCATCGCGTGCGTGGCGGTCAGGCCGAGCACGCCGGTGTCTGCGTTCACTGCCCCGCCGTCCTTCGAGACGCTGATCGCCTCGACGCCGGGGAGTCGGGACAGGACGTCGTGGGGACCGATCACGTCGAGGGTCGTGAGGCCCTCGTACAGGAAGAAGACGATGCGCATGTCGCCATGGTTCCACGCTTCTTGCCGCGACTACCGTTCGGCCATGCTGACGCACCTTCCTCCGACTGCCACCGGTTCCGAGATCGGCGAACTACTGCGCCGTGACGGCGGCGTGATCGTCGATGACCTGGCGACCTCTGCGCAACTCGATGCGTTCTTCGCCGAGATGCGTCCATGGACCGACGAGACGGAAGTCGGCCAGGACGACTTCACCGGACGCGAGACCCGGCGCACGGGTGGGCTGTTGGCCCGGTCGACGACCGCGCAGGATCTCGTCATGCATCCGACGGCGTTGGCTGCCTGTGACGACTTCCTTGCTCACGTCACCAGCTACCAGCTGCATCTCACGCAGATCATCGACATTGGTCCCGGCGCCGGTGGTCAACCGATCCATCGCGATCAGTGGGCGTTCGACTTCTTCCCGTTTCCGCAGGGGTACGAGGTGCAGTGCAACACGATCTGGGCCGGCGACGACTTCACCGAGGAGAACGGCGCCACCCGCATCGTTGTCGGCAGCAACCAACGCGAGGACGGGCTCCGGTTCGACATCGAGGACAGCGTGCCGGCGGAGATGGGCCGCGGTTCGGTTCTCTTCTACAGCGGGTCGGTGTATCACGGCGGCGGTCCGAACTCGACTGCGGCCAACCGTCGCGCCATCAACATCACCTACAACGTGAGCTTTCTCCGTCAGGAAGAGAATCAGTATCTGTCGGTGCCGCTCGAGACGGCGGCCACGTTCCCGGAGCCGTTGCAGCGGTTGATGGGGTACCAGATGGGGGCGTACGCCCTGGGCTACATCGACGACCTGCGTGACCCGCTGGCCGTGCTCAACACCTAGCTCCTGATCGAGGCCACGGCATCGACGATCTCATCGACGCTCGGGCGGTCATCGGGTCCGTCGCCCCAGAATCCCCATGCCAGGCGTCCGTCGGCGTCGACCACGAAATCGCCGCCGAGCTGCCTGGTGTCTTCCGTCGGTCGGCGAAGACCGCGAAGTCCGTCCGCTCGAAGAAGCGACGCGTATCGGCGAGCGGCCCGCCATCCCCAAACTCGCATCAGTGATCCTCGTTCCAGGCCGAAGGCCGCATAGGCGTGGCGCTCGGGATCGCGGAGTATCGGGAACCCGAGGTCGTGCCGACCGGAGTAGGTCGTGAGTGACACCGGGTCGGTGAACGTCACGAGCGCGACGGTGGTGCGTTCGCCGAGGTCGTCGATGCGGTCGCGCACGGCGACCGCGTGCGCGGCGCAGGGAAGTCAATGGATGTGCCGATGGAAGATGAGCACCACGGCCGAGCCTCGGTGTTCGGCGAGCGTCCACGGTCGGCCTTCGAAGTCGACGAGGTTGACCGTCGGGGCCATCTCTCCGAGGATCGGGCGGCGGGTGGACATGACCGAAGAGTGTACGCTGGGAAATGTCCGGACATTTCTGACTGGTTCGAAGGAGAGCCGTGATTTTCGAACAGCACTATCTCGAATGCCTGTCGCAGGCCTCGTATTTGATCGGCGACGAATCGTCCGGTCGAGCGGTGGTGGTCGATCCTCGGCGCGACGTCGCGCCGTATCTGGAGTCGGCTCAGGAGCACGGGCTCACGGTCGAACTCGTCATCGAGACTCATTTCCATGCCGACTTCCTCTCCGGTCATCTCGAACTCGCCGCAGCCACCGGAGCCGAGATCGCATACGGCGAAGGGGCAGAGACCGAGTTCGCCAGTCGCAAGCTCGCCCATGGTGAGCGGATCAGCCTCGGTGAGGTTGAGCTCGAGATCCGCCATACGCCGGGCCACACTCCCGAATCGATCAGCATCGTCGTGTACGACGGCAGCGAGATTCCCTACGGCGTGCTCACCGGCGACACCCTGTTCATCGGCGACGTCGGTCGCCCGGACCTGCTCTCCTCGCGTGGTGTGACCTCGGAAGAACTCGGGGGGATGCTCTACGACTCCCTCCATCAGGAACTGATGACGCTGCCGGATGCGGTTCGCGTGTTCCCGGCCCACGGTGCCGGGTCCTCGTGCGGCAAGAACCTGTCGACCGACACGTCATCGACGATCGGGGATCAGCGGGTGTCGAACTACGCGGTCGCTCCGATGACGAAGGAAGCATTCATCAGCGTCGTGACCGACGGTCAGACTGCGCCACCGGCGTACTTCTCGTTCGACGCGAACCTCAACCGCGAGAACCGGCCACTGCTCGACGAGTCGACCCCGCCCGTCGCGATGTCGCTGCCTGACGTGATTCGCGCGCAACGCCAAGGCGCCGTCGTCCTGGACACTCGAGATCCGAACGAGTTCGCTGTGGCTCATCTGATCGGCTCGGTGAACATCGGATTGGCCGGGCGCTACGCCGAATTCGCCGGAGGCGTGATCCAGCCCGGCGTGGCGATCGTGGTCGTCACCGATCCCGGTATGGAGCTGGAAGCCAAGAACCGACTCGCCCGCATCGGCTTCGACAGCGTGGTGGGCCATCTCGAATCGCCGCTGGAGACATTCCTCGGAAATCCCGATGAGGTCAGCGCCAGTTCGCGCCTTGACGTCGTGGGCCTCGAAGCTGCTCGAGCAGCAGGTGACCTCCAACTCGTCGACGTCCGTCAGCCTGGTGAAACGGCGGATGGCATCATCGACGGGGCCATCGAGATTCCGCTCACCCGGCTGAACGAGCGGCTCGCTTCGCTCGATGCGTCGAAGCCCACCGTGGTCTATTGCGCGGGTGGATATCGCAGCTCGATCGGTGCCAGCCGATTGGTGGCGGCCGGATTCGCCGACGTGGCCGACCTGCTCGGCGGCTACGGCGCATGGCGGTCGGCGACATCTGCGCCATAGGGTTCGACCATGTATGACCTCTTGCCCGACCGGGTGCCGTGGTACGTCGTGGGCCCGGGTCTCGGGTTGCTCATCGTCGGCCTGTTCATGATCGCCAACCAGCCGCTCGGGGCCAGCGGGGCCTACACCCAGACCTCTGGTCTGCTGCGGCGTCGCGAGGGGATCGCGGTTTGGCGGGTCTGGTACTTCGTAGGAATGTTCGCTGGCGGCCTCATCGTCACGCAGGTACTCCGCGAGGGGAGCGAGGTGCGCAGCGGCTACGACTCGCTCCGCGATGTGTTCCCGTTGTGGGCGGTGCTGCCGCTCGTCTTCGGCGGAGCGACACTGCTCGGTTTTGGGGCCGGCCGAGCCGGCGGCTGCACGAGCGGCCACGGTCTGTGCGGTACCGCGCAACGCTCGCCCGCGAGTGTGGCCGTGACGGCCACCTTCATGGCCACCGCCATCGCGACGACGTTCGTATTGCGGCTCGCCACCGGAGGTGACCTGTGAGGCGCCACGATGCTGGCTTGAACAGTGCCGGCTTGAACGCGGTTGGGCTTCTCTTCGGCGCCCTTTTCGGTGGTCTGCTCGCCGGCGCGCAACTGCACGAATACGACACCATTCACGCAATGCTCCGGCTCGACGAGGCGGATGTGTTCCTGCTGATGGGATCGGCCATCGGGGTGTCGGCTCCGCTTCTGTACATCCTCGAACGACGCAGAATGCGCACCGTTTTCGGAGGCGAGTTCCGACTCTCCCGCTCGAAGCCAGAGCGTCACCACTACCAGGGTGGCGCGCTGTTCGGCATCGGCTGGGCCATCGCCGGGACGTGCCCTGCGCCAGCGCTCGTCATGATTTCATCGGGCGCCCTTCTCGGCCTCGTGGCGCTCCCAGGAATCTTCCTCGGCCTGCACCTGAACGAGCGCATGAGCGGGGTCCCGACCGTCGGCGATGGTGAACACCGCGAACTCACCACCATCGAATCGTGACGGCCGCAAGTCATCTCGAGGTGCTTGCCCTCCATGTCGATCTCGCCGCGGCATCCGTGGTCGATGTCGGCTTCGGCAGGGGCGAGCTGATGCGGGCGATCCGCGGATGCGGCGCCCGTGTCCGCGGCGTCGAGTGTGGGCAACCGGCGCGGGCGGCGGCGATCGCCGCCGATCCGTCACACGCAGAGGACTATCTGGATGGTGTCGGGCAAGCACTGCCCTTTGCCGACGGGGAGGTCGACGTCGTTATCTACTCCTATTCGCTCCATCACGTCCCCGCCGCTTCGATGACGGCCGCAGTGAGCGAGGCGCATCGAGTGCTCCGTCCGAGCGGCACGCTCTACGTCCTCGAGCCGGTGGCGGCCGGCCCAGAACACGATCTGGCGGCAATGATCGATGACGAGACCGAGGTGCGGGCTCTGGCGCAGGCTGCTCTCGACGAAATCACGGGATTCGAGGAACGAGCGCGGGTCGACTACGAGACCGTGAATCGTTACGTCGACTGGGACCAATGGGAGTCCGTGATGGTCGGAGTTGACGCTGCCCGTGCCTCGATCATGGACAGAGTCCGTGACCGTGCTCGTCCCCAGTTCGAGGCGACCGCGGATCGTGGCGCCGATGGCAGCTTTCAGTTTGTCGAACAGAACCTGCTGCGAGTGTTCGACCGGACCTAGATCGCCCGTTCGTGCCCGACCCAGTAGGGATCGCGCAGTTGCCGGACGTAGAGCTTTCCATTGGGTTGTCGGGGGAGTGAGTCGTGCACATCCACCGAGCGGGGGACTTTGTGGCGGCCGAGTCGCTCCCGAGCGAACTCGAGGATCTCGTCGACGGTGGAGTCGTCGGCGTCCGGCATGAGCTCCACTGCGGCCTTGACCTGTTCACCCCACTCTTCGTCCGGGATGCCGAAGACGGCGACATCGACCACCGACGGATGGTCGAGCAGCGCTTGCTCGACCTCGGTCGGGTAGATGTTCACGCCGCCGCTGATGATCATGTTCGTGGCCCGGTCGGCCAGGAACACCCAACCGTCTTCGTCGACCCGCCCCATGTCGCCGAGCGAGAACACCCCGGGCTCGAGATAGGCCCCGTCGGTCTTCTCCGGCGCGTTCCAGTATTCGAACGGCCGATCCTGGCCCGGGGTGTGGCAGTAGAGCGTGCCGACCTCGCCCGCGGGAAGGCGCCGCCCTGCGTCGTCGACGGAGAAGACCTCGAATCCGGTGACAGAGCGGCCAACGGTGCCGGGGTGACCGCGCCACTCGTCGCTGTCGACGCGAGTGAAGACACCGGCTTCCGAGGTGCCCCAGTACTCGGTGAGGATGGGGCCGAACCAGTCGATCATCGACTGCTTGACCGTTCGGGAGATGGGCGCGGCACCGTGGAGGACCATCGCGAGGCTGGACGAATCGAACGCCTCGCGGCGTGTTTCTGGGAGTCGGAGCATCCGGACCATCATCGTGGGGACGAGATGGGTGCGGCGTACGCCGAGTTCTTCAATGAGGTCGAGGGTGCGGGCGGCGTCGAAACGTCGCATCAGGTGGAGGTGCGCGCCGTTGCACAGATCGAAGAAGCCGTAGCCGCCGACCGCGGCGTGGTACGCCGGGCCGGTGACGAGCTGGCTGCCGTCGCCGTCGAAGCCCACTTGCAGGCCGAGACGCTGCTGGAGCGCCAGCATTTCTCCGACCGTTGCGGGCACGGCTCGCTTCACGCCTTTGGGGTGACCCGTCGTGCCGGACGTGTAACTGAAGCGCGATCCGGGAGGGCCCTCCAGCGGAAACGGTTCGTTCGACGCGGCGGAGATTCGCTCGTCGAGGTCGGCGCCGATCTCGATGACCGGGATGCCGTCGGGCACCAGGTGGGCGAGCTCGGCCTCGGCGAGCACGACCCTCGCGTCGGCGTCGCGCACGACGTAGTCGACTTCGTGCGGAGCCAGGAGCCCGTTGACCGGGACGAACCAGACGCCGCTCAGCACCGCGGCAAGGTAGATCTCGAAGACCTCCACCCGGTTGTCGGTGAGCACGGCGATGTGGCCGCCCACGCCGATCCCGAGGTCGTCTCGCAACAGATGCCCGAGTCGTACCGCACGGTCGACGAGGTCGGCGCGGCTGCGGCGACCGCCGAGGTCGTCGGTCAGCGCGAGCGCGTCAGGGTCACTGATGGCCAGGTCGAGAATCATCGAATCAGCCGCCCGTGGTCGACCAGTGCCACGGCTCGCTCGGCAGGTTGATGAGGCCGTAAGCCGGAGCGACTTCGGACATCACCTGGAAGACCGCGGCGCTTCGACTTCTGATGATCGAACCCTGATACGTGAAGTCGATCGCCAGTCCTCGCTCGTGCGCGGAGCGGCCGGGCCGCGCCGTGGGCGGGCGGCACTGTGATGCCGGCATCTCCCAGATCGCGTAGTCGGACGTGCCGCAGTGCGACCGGCGCAAACGGATCTGGCTGTCGGAGCTGCGGTAGCCGCCGCCGGAGAGCGTGTAGCCCCGGGCTTCCATCGCGGCGAGGAAGCCTTCGAGGTTGTCGGCCAGCGCGACATTCACGACGATGCCGCGCACCGTCGTCAGATCGACGGGAGCGTTGTCGGGGACCGTGACGGTCCGATTGTTGCGATTCCGGGCCGCGATCGCATCGGCGATTCGCTGTTCCCCGGCCTTGATCTCGGCCGCGAGGTCGGCGTCGAGCGCTTCGAGCGCCTGCACCTCGGCAAGTCGGGCATCGAGCCGGTCCTCGACGGCGTTCAGGATCTCCTCCTCGCGAACGAGCGCGGCATCGAGTTCGCTCACTCTTCGAGCGACCTCGGCCCGCTCAGCCTCGAGTTCGGCGGTGTGAGCGGCGGCTTCCTCACGTTTGCGCTCGAGTTCGGACCCGATCACGCGGAGGTCGTCGATGATCTCGGTGGTGTCGCCGGTGCCGAATTCGATCAATGACTCCGTGCGGGCGTATTGCCACGGGTTGTCGTCGAGCGCGGCGTGATCGCTGTTCGGTCCCTGGTGGCCGACGAACGCGTCGACCGCAGACCGTTCGAGGATGTCGCGGGTGCGAGCGAGCTGCGCTTCGAGCCCCTCGATCGCGGCTTCCGCTTTCGATTCCGCGGCCTCGGCGGCCGAGACGCGCCGTTGCGCAGCGTCCAATGCGGCTTGCTGGGCATCGACGGCAGCGCGAAGGGCATCGAGGGCGGCGGTGAGCTCGTCGATGTCGTCGGTCAGTGCATCGACCTCACCGGCGAGGTCCGCTGCATCCTCTTGCACCTCGCGGCGTTGTTCGCGGAGCTCGTCGGGTGTCTCTTGCGCCGACGCGAGTGATGCGGCGATCGCAAGCGCGACCAAGAGACCGGCGAGCATCGCGTTACCGCGGCGGAGTGGTCGAAGGAGTCGGCGCATCAGGGGCAGGCGATCGTTTCGTCACACAATCGCAAAGAAGGACGGTACCAGCGTCGGGCCTGATGCGTCCCGTCGAGTCAGTCGTTCTTCATCGCCTGACCGCCATCGACGGGGATCACCGCACCGGTGACGTAGCTCGATGCCGGCAATGCGAGGTTCAGCACCATGTGGGCGACCTCCTCGGGATCTCCGTAGCGGCGCAGCGCGGTTCGTCGCCGAGCGAACGTGTCTCGATGCTCCGGTGGGATGATGTCGGTCATCCCGGTGACGATCGGGCCGGGGCAGACGGCGTTGACCGTGATGCCGTCGGGGGCGAGGGCGATTGCCATCGCCCTCGTGAGTCCGATGACGCCATGTTTCGCCGTGGTGTACGGCAACGAACCTCGGGAGGCGCCGATGCCCTCGGTCGAGGAAATGTTGATGACACGACCCTCGCCGCTCGCCCGAAGGTCGTCGAGGCAGGCGCGAATGAGGCGTTGGTGCGGGGTCAGCAGCACATCGAGCGCGAGCTGGAACCGCTCGTCGAATCCCTCGTCATCGACCGGTCCGCCCACCGTGATGCCCGCGTTGTTCACGAGGATGTCGATGGGGCCGAGCTCGTCATGGACGCGAGCCGTGACGCGCTCGATTGCGTCGGCGTCGGTCACATCGAGCACGTAGGCGCGAGCGGTGCCGCCAACTCCGGCGATCTCGGCCACGACCGCGTCGACGCCGTCCTGCGTGAGGTCGGTGACGGCGACGCGGGCCCCTTCGTCGGCGAAGAGGTGCGCTTCGGCCCGGCCCATGCCCGACGCCGCGCCCGTGATCAGCACCACCTTCCCGTCGACCGAACGGCTGCGAGTACTGAGGCGGGTCATGTGGGCTCCGGATGCATCGTCGTGCGGTTCAGTCCCAGCGGATGTGGAACTCGAGTTCGTGAACGTAGCGCTCACCGGGACGGAGTACCGCAGAGGGCGCCCAGTCGAGGTTCGGGGCGTCGGGCACTCGTTGGGGTTCGAGGCAGAATGCCGCGAACGGATCGTGGTTGCGGCCGTCGGCTCCGGGACCGCCGGACAAGAAGGCGCCTGTGTAGAACTGCACCGCGGGCTGGTCGCTCCAGACCTCGAGGGTGCGGCCGCTCGGGTGGGTGACGCGAGCCTGTCGACGCATCCCGTCGCCGTCGATCATGAAGCAATGATCGAAGCCGTTGGGGAGGGAGAAGCCCAGCCGGTCCGAGAGCATCACCGGCTGGCGAAGGTCGAACGGCGTGCCCTCGACCTTCTCCGGTGGACCCGATGGAAGTGTCGCGTCGTCGATCGGAACGACCTGGTCGGCGGCGATCCGAATCGTGTGATCGCCGATGTCGTCCTCGCTCGGCCCGCCAAGATTCCAGTACGCGTGATTGGTCATCGAGATCACGGTCGGCGCGTCGGTGGTCGCTTCGTAGGTCACGTGGATGACGTGATCGCTCAGCCGGAAGGTCGCGGTGACATCGAGCGTGCCGGGGAACCCGTTCTCGCCGTCGGGGCTCGTCCGGTTGAACCGGATGGCATGGGCGTCGACGGAGGCGTCCCACACGACATGGGAGAAGCCGGGAGATCCGCCGTGGAGTTGGTTGTCGCCCTCGTTGGCGTCGAGGGAGTAGGTGATGCCATCGAGCGGGAACTGGGCGCCACGAATCCGGTTGGCGTAGCGGCCCACTGACACACCGAAGTAGGGGTTGCGGACGGGGTCTTCGCGTTCGGCAAGCGAGTCGAGGTCGAGAATCAAGGGGACAGGGATTCCATCGGGTCCGGGCACCTCCACCCGGGCCAGCGTGGCCCCGAGATCGAGCACCTCGATCGCGAGACCGGAATCGGCGACGAGTCGGTGGCGATGGACCTCGGTCGGCCCCTGCAGCCGATTGCCGGCAGTCATTCCATACGGCGTGGACACGACCACTACCGTACGGGCTTCCGCCGATACGAGAGGCTTGCATGGCCACGTCAACCGAAATCGCCGACCGTCTGGTCCGTCTGACCGAGCGGGTTCTCGTCGACCTCGAGTCGAGTCATGCTCCCGCGCTCGAGTTGCCGCTTGTATTCGGTGGCTATCCGGTCGGCGCCGATGCCCGCGCCGATCTCGCCTTCACGCTCGGGCTCCTTCACGACCAGGGCATCGAGTCGATCGCCGGTGTCGATTGCGCGTCGACGGCGCTCGAGATCGTCCGGCGACTCGACGGGCCGAGCACTCACAGCTTCTACTCGTACCGGGCCGCCGAGACCCTGCTTCGGCTTGGTGGGCTGGACGACAATCCCCGCCTCGCGCATTGGACGGGGGAAGACGTGGCCAATGTGGAGGCTGCGATCGACTCGACATCGATGCTCTCGATGCTCGACGAGGGTTCGTTGCCGAACAACTTCGCGGTCGTCCTCACCCGTTGCGAGATTGCTCGTCGCGCCTTAGGGCGGCTGCCCGAGGTCAATCGACTCGACGAGTTGCTCGAAAAACTCCGCGATCTCTTCGGCGGGCTTCCCTACGGCTGGTGGGACGACTTCGGCGGTGCCAACTACGACATGTACACGCCGGACGTCTACCTCTTCGCCGAGCCGTTTGCGGATGAACTGGGTGACGCTTGGGCCCGCGGGTTGACCGCAGTGCTCGACGATCTCGTCGATGTCGCGACTCCCGGTGGCGCCATCTCGTGGGGCCGATCCACCGGCGCCCTCGGTGTGGTGATGAACGTCGAGCTCGGGGCGACGGCCGCGGGCCGAGGCCTCGGCGGCGATGTGAGCGGTTGGCTCGGCAAGGCCGCCCTCGCAACCGGCGCACTCGCCGCCTGGTTCGACGACGGTTTGGTCACGGCCCATCAACACCGCATGACGATGAGCTACCGCGGGCCTGAACGGCGTCTGCAGATGACGTTGGACCTGTTGGGCAAGCTGCTCCAAGCGGCTCACGAGCTGCGAGCGACCGACGCGATCGAGGCGGCGTCACCGGCGGACAGCTATCGGCCCGTGGACCGCCTGGTGCGTTTCGAGGATGACCGGAATGCCGGCGTCTGGGCCTATCGAAAGGGCGGTCTCGAGTTCGTCCTGCCGATAGTGGGCGGCATGTGGGGTGACTACACCTGCTCGCCCCGATGGCCGGGCCGCTTCGAGGTGGCCGTCGAGTCCGGGCGCCACATCGGCTGGCTTCCACTCGTGCATGCCGATGGCACGGTGCGAACGGTGAACAGCGTGCCCAGCCGGCTGTCTCATGAAGACGGGGCTGTCACGATCACCCACGACTACTTCTCGAGCCTCGACTTCCGCGCAAGCGACGAGGGCAAGGCGCCGATCGGCGGCGGTCGCACCGCGACGTATCGGGTGGAGGGTCGATCACTGGTGATCGAGGACTCGATCGAACTGGATCGAGACCCCGCGACGATCGACGCCGTCGTTGTCGGCATTCCCGAAGTGAAGGGACAGCTGCTGGAGGTCGAGTTCAGCTCCGACGACGTCCACACGACGACCGTCGTCACGACCCGCGGGATGCAGCAGCACCGCTCGTTCTGGAACGAGCACGCGCGTTTGCACGAGCTCGTGCTCGATCCCGCCGCGGAGCTCCGCTATCGGTGTCGCATCACTCCCGCGCTTCGAGTGGCCAGCACTGCGCACGGTCATTGGTACGACAGCAGCCTGTGGGGACCGCTGGGTGATCGAGTCGTCGAGGCGCCCGCACCGCTCAAGGACGTGGCAGCCTTGTCGGAGTTCGACGTCGCTCACATCCACTGGCCGGAATGGACGAGTGGGCTCGAGCCCGAGCAGGCCAGGAAGACCATCGCCACCCTTCGCGATGCGGGGGTCACGATCTTCTGGACGCAGCACAACCGAGTTGCGCACATGGCCCAGGAGGCCACGGAGATCTACGACATCTGGGCCGCGGAAGCCGACGTCGTGGTGCACCACAGTGACTATGGGCGCGCGGTGATGGAGGCCGCCTACACCTACGGCGACCACACCGTCCACGCCGTCATCCCCCATGGCCACTGGCAACACATGCTCGAGCCCATGCGTCCCGCGGGCGGGCGTGAAGAGGCCGAGATGTGGCAGGGCATGGCGCCCACCGGCCTCCGGCTCGGCGTCGTCGGTGCACCCCGTGTGCAGAAGGACACGCAGCTCGTCATCGATGCGGTTCACGCCAGCGAGCGCGACGACATCGAACTGTGGTGCTGGTCGATTCGCGACGAGGACGTGCCCGACGATCCCCGCATTCACGCGTCGGAATACAAGATGACCGAGCACCATGTCTACGCCCAGCGGTTGTTCACCCTGGATGCGCTCGTCCTGCCTTTCACCGAGGGGATGTTGACCACCGGCACGATCGGCGATGCCATCGGCGTCGGAATCCCGGCGCTGTGTTCGTCGTGGGGCTACCTGCGTGAAGCCATGGGCGATGCGGGGATCTACTACGGCGACAGCCGTGAGGAGCTGACCGCGTGCATCGACGGGCTCACTCCCGAGGTGCTGGCCGCGGCCGTTGCCGCCATCCCCGAGCGACAGGCCGCGCTCGACTGGGCGCCGATCGCCGAGGCGACGTTCGACCTGATCGACGGTGTGGTGGCGAACCGCTAGTTGCGAATTCGGCGCGGCCCGGGGTGCGGGTTAGCGTCGGCGTATGGAACTTGGATTCACTTGGGGCTACTGGACGCGAGCCATGCCCGACAACCTGGTCGAGCTGAGCAAGGCCGCGGAAGACGCTGACTTCGACTGCATCTGGTCAGCCGAGTCGTGGGGGTCCGATGCGTTCTCGCCATTGGCGTACATCGCGGCACACACGGATCGCATCAAGCTGGGCACCGGTGTGGTGCAGCTTTCTGCTCGCACCGCCGCCGCCACCGCAATGCACGCAATCACGCTTGACCATCTGTCGAACGGCCGAGTCGTGCTCGGCCTCGGTGTCTCGGGCCCGCAGGTCGTGGAGGGCTGGTACGGCATGCCGTCGCGTAAGCCGCTCGCCCGGACGCGTGAGTACGTCGAGGTGCTCCGCACCATCTTCCGCCGTGAGGGCGCCGCCGAATTCCAGGGTGACCACATCCAAATGCCGTACACCGGCGAGGGGGCCGAAGGCCTCGGCAAGGCGCTGAAGGTCATGACCCACCCGCTTCGGGAGCTCCCGATCTGGATCGGGGCTGAAGGACCGAAGAACGTCACCCAGACTGCAGAGATCGCCGATGGCTGGCTTCCGCTCTACTACTCGCCGTTCCGGCCCGAGGTCTACGCCGACCAGCTGGCCAACGCGAAGCCCGGCTTCGAGATCGCGGTCAACGTCTCGATGAAGATCACCGACGACATCGAGGCCGCGCTCTACGGCACGAAGGCATCGCTCGGGTTCTACATCGGCGGCATGGGAGCGAAGGGCCAGAACTACCACACCAAACTGATGGCGCGAATGGGCTACGAGGAAGAGGCCTACAAGATCCAGGACCTCTTCTTCGAGGGCAAGCGCGACGAAGCCATCGCCACGGTGCCGACCGACTTTGCCGACGAGATCTCTCTCGTCGGGCCGGTCGAGCGCATTCGTGACCGCCTCCAGGCCTGGGAAGAGAGCCCCGTCACGATGCTCAACGTCGCGGCTCGGACGTCGGAGGAGCTCAAGGTCCTCGCCGACGTCGTGAAGGGCTGAGCCTTCGTCCGAGATCACGACGGATGCGACCTCACGCATGCCGTGTCGCGACCGACGGAGAGCCATGAACACCGAAAAGATGCTCAAGAAGATCGCACCGATGGTTCCCGCGGGCGAGACGGTGCTCGCCGCGACCAAGGCGACGCCACGCGGAGCTGCGCACGAAGCCATCCTCGGGGGTGCGGGTGCCGTGGCCGGCGGCTCCGTGAGCACCGTGCTCGTTGGCGCGGGCGGCGTCCTCGGCAGTGCGGCGGGTGCGGGAGCCGGTGATGCCGGGCGTTCCGAGCGAGCCGACGCCGAGCTCGATGTCGGACGCGCGTCGCAGATCTTGCTCGTGGTCACCGATGCATCGATCCTGCTGTTCGGGCTCTCCGCGCTCGGCCGGCCGAGTGAGATAACCGCGCGGATCGAGCGATCGCGAATCTCGAGCGTGCAGGCGGGCGAGACGACCCTCTTCGGCCAGAAGATGGCCGAGATCGTGGTCACCACCGACACCGGCGCGGAAGCCGGGTTCGGAATTGCCAAGGTTCACCGCAAGCACGGTGATGCCGTGCTCGCCGCCCTCAGCTGATAGGCGTCAGCGCCGCCATGGTGCAACCCATTGGTACCGGTTCGAGGTCGACAGTTCGCTCAGGGCGGGCACCCCGTGTGTTCCCCCCAGGAACACCGCGAGCGCCCGCTGCGCGTGCGAAGGGATATTGACGATCTCCACGTCGACGCCGTCGCCGGTGAGATCGCCGATCACCTCGGAAACGGTCAGCGCGCCGCTGTAGTCGAGCCGTCCGCAATTGGCGAAGTCGACCACCATCGTCGTTGCGTCGGGGTGTTCGCGGACGGCGTCGCGGAAGGCATCCTCCAACGCCGGAGTCGACGCAAACCAGACGACGCCGCTCGGCCGCAGGGTGATGGTCTCGTCGTGCAGCTCGTAGACATGGTCGACCCGCATCTCGCGGTAGAGGTGGAAGCCGATGGCGAGTCCGACGCCGAGCATCACGCCCCGCTCGACGTTGGGTGAGAAGAGCAGGGTCGCGACGAAGGTTCCTGTCGCGATCGCGGCTTGAGGAGCGCTCTGGGTCCACATCCGGATGATCGGGACGGGTTGGATCAGTCGGAAGACCGCCGTGAAGACGATCGCGCCGAGGACCGCGCGGGGGAGCGGCTCGAGGCTCGACGCAAGCGGGAGCGCGGCGATGACCACGAGTCCGGTGATCGCTCCTGACCAGTTGCTCCGGGCGCCGGCGAATCGATTGAGCGAGCTTCGGGAGAAGGACCCGCCGACCGGAAACGCCCCTGACAGTGCCGACGTGATGTTTGCGATTCCGGAACTGACGAGCTCACGGTTGGCGCTCCAGGGAATCCGGTCGGCCGCAGCAAAGGTCCGACTGATCGACGCGGGCTCGGCGAAGCCGACCAGGGCGATCACGATGCCGGGAAGAATGAGATCGGACAGCTTGCCGAACGGGAGGTCGAGGCTGAGCGACAAGAAGTCGCCGGGGAGTTCGCCGACGGTCATGCCGTCGTAGTCGGTCGCGTCGCTCCAGACCGTGGATCCGACGACCATCAGCAGGACGCCGGGAAACAGACGATGGAGCTGTCGAGTCCCGAGGACCACGGCGATGGTCGTTGCCGTGAGCACCAACGCCATGCCGGACCACTCGCCCGGATGCGACAGCGTCCACCAGGCCTCGTCGAGAACTCCGTCGGCATTGGGCACGACGCCGAACATCGCCGGCAGCTGCGACGAGACGATGAGGATCGCGGCTGCGGTGGTGAAGCCCTGCAGCACCGGTTGAGACATGAGGTATGCGACGGTCCCCATGCGCAGCAGCCCGAGCAGTAGTCGTGTCACGCCGACGATCAGCGCCAGGAGCGCGGCCGCCTCGACGTAGCCGCCCGTACCGACCTCCTCGAGTCCGGCGAGCGCTCCGAACGTGAGAAGCGATGTGAGCGCCACCGGCCCCGTCTGGAGATAGGGCGACGACATGAACGGCGCCGCGATCAGCGGCGGAAGTGCGGCCGCGAACAGCCCGATGTGAGGGGGGACGCCGGCGATCTCCGCGTAGGCGAGTGACTGCGGAATGAGTACGAGGGCAACCGAGATGCCGGCCACGATGTCGCCCGCTGACAGGCGGGGTAACGCGGAGCGGGCAGGGGCAGTCATCCAAAGAGTGAACCACGGATCGGCCTCACTTCCGGGGTTCAGCGAAGGGCCGCGACCTAGACGTCGTAGGCGACGACCTCGAACTCGATGCCGTCGTGATCGTTGAAGTAGAAACGCCGGCCCGGCTCATAGGTCATGAAGCTGTAGGGCTCGATGCCTTCGGCTCGAACGCGTGCCTCCACCGGGTCGAGGTCCTCGACGAGGATTCCCAGGTGTTGCAGACCTCCCGCTCGGTCGGGGTGCGCTCGATCTTCGGGATCGTCAGGTGGGGTGTAGAGCGCCAGATAGGAGGTGTCGGTCCCGACATGGACCGTTCGTCCACCCAGGAGCGACGGCCCTTCCCACCGGACATGCCACCCGAAGATCCGGGAGAGCATCGCCGCGCTCTCGTCCGAATCGCGCACCGTGACGTTGGCGTGTTCGAGGATCATGACGTCGCTCCTATATTGGAAGTTAATTCTTGCGTTAATCATCGTTGTCCCTGCGTCGGCAATTGTCAAGGTATCTATTGCGAAATATCCGCTACCCTTGGATTCATGAACGAGCCCTCCGGCATCGGCGACGCCCAGCGGCGCATCGTCGATCATCTGAAACGAGCCGGGGCCAGCACGACGGCAGGCATTGCCGACGCGCTCGGCGTCACCACGCAGGCGGTACGTCCGCAGCTCGTCGAACTCGAAGAACGTGGGTTGGTCAACGCCGAGACGCTGGTCACCGGCACGCGAGGTCGACCTCCCGTCGGCTGGGCGTTGTCGCCCCTGGCCATCGAGTTGTTCCCGGATCGCCACGGAGACCTCACGGTCGAGCTTCTGCAGACCATGCGAGCCGAGCTCGGCGACGATGCGATCGAGACGGTGCTGGCGGCTCGCGATCGCTCACACCTGGCCGAGCTCGAGCGGCGCATGGACCACCTCGATCCCGCCGATCTCGATGGCCGCACCGCCGTTCTGGCTGACCAACGAACCCGCCAGGGCTACATGGCCGAGGTGCTCCGCGACGGCGATGACCTCGTCCTCACCGAACACCACTGTCCGGTATGTGCCGCCGCGACGGAATGCCAGAGCCTCTGTCGTAACGAGCTCGAACTCTTCCAGGCGGCCATCGGCGCCGCCGGTGTCGTCGAGCGCAGCGAGCATCTTCTGTCCGGTGGCGAGCGTTGCGTCTACCGCATCCGAACTCGCTCTGCAGTGTGACCCGCTAACTTCTCGGCCCGTGACACTGATCGACCTTCTGACCGCGAAAGGCACGAGCAAGCGGTTGGCGCCGGGCTCGATCGTCTTCCACGAAGGTGACCGGGCTGCCGCGGTCTACGGAGTGGTCTCCGGTCGCGTCCGAATCGAGGTCAACACTCCGACCGGCGGACGGCTCGTGCTCGCCGTCAAGGAGCCCGGTGATGTGCTGGGCGAGCTCGGCGCGCTCGACAGCCGCCCGCGTTCTGCGACTGCGGTGGCCATCGACGATGTCGAGTTGGTTCAGGTCGGCGTCGACGAATTCCTCGAGTCTCTGGCCGACGAACCCCGTCATGCGGTCACGCTATTGCAACGCATCAGCCGCGATCTTCGAGACTCCGTCGACCGCACCACGGCGCGGGCGAGCGCCGACACCACGCAGAGGCTCGCCATGCTGTTGTTCGACCTCGTCGACCGCTACGGCGAGCACGGCGCCTCCATCGTCGAGATCGACTTGTCGCTCACGCAGGACGACGTGGCTGGCTGGATCGGGGCCACCCGCGAGGCAACGGCACGCTCCTTGCGTACGTTGCGCGACAAGGGCTGCGTGATGACGGCTCGTCGTCGCATCAGCGTGACCGACCTCGACGGCCTTCGGTCAGCCGCGTTGGGTTGACCGCATGAGCCGATGGAACGAACGCGACGATGTCCAGCGCGGAGCGGACTACGACCAACGATGGGCGGCCATGGCCGCCGCCGGCCAATCAGTTCACGGCGAGGTCGACCTCGTCGCAGGCCTGCTCGCTGGGTTGGAGCCGAACGGCCCGCTTCGTCTGCTCGATGCCGGTTGCGGCACTGGCCGCATCGCGATCGAGCTCGCCGCTCGCGGCTTCGAGACGGTCGGAGTCGATCTCGATGAGCCCATGCTCGATGAGGCTCGGAACAAGGCGCCCGAGATGAGCTGGGTGTTTGGCGATCTCGCCGATGTCCGGATCGATGGCGCCTTCGACCTGGTCGTGATGGCCGGCAATGTGATGATCTTCGTCGCCCCCGGCACCGAGGCCGCAGTTGTCAGGAACATGGCTCAGCATCTCAAACCGAGCGGACTCCTGGTCGCCGGATTCCAGACCGGCGGAGGCCGGCTCACGGTCGAGGACTACGACGAACACTGTGCCGCGGCCGGCCTTGTCCGCGAGGCGCGATGGGCAACCTGGGACCGGGAGCCGTTCACGGGCGGCGACTACGCCGTCTCGGTTCATCGAATGTCCTGACCCGTTCGTTCGTCGGCGCGTGAACGTGCCAGGATCGGAACATGGAGCACTTCGAAGACCGTACGGCGGTCATCACCGGCGGCGCGAGCGGAATCGGTCTGGCGACAGCTGAGCGCCTCGGGCGTGAGGGCATGAACCTCGTCATCGCCGACATCGAGGAGCGAGTTCTGGTCACGGAGGTCGCTCGCCTGCAGGCCGATGGATTTCGTGCGATCGGCGTCGTCACCGACACCGCTGATTTCGAGTCCGTCAAAGCGATGGCCGCGGCCGCCACTGCGGAGTTCGGCGACATCCATCTCCTGTTCAACAACGCCGGCGTTGGTGGCGGCGGCCCGATGCTCGAACCCGACGACATGGACGTGTGGGATTGGACGCTGGGCGTCAATCTCTATGGCGTCATCCACGGGATCAAGGCGTTCGGACCCGGCATGGTGGCGCACGGGCATCCCTGCCACATCGTGAACACCGCGTCGATGGCCGGCTTGTTGCCAACCCCGTCGCTCGGCGTCTACACCGCCTCGAAGTACGCGGTGGTGGCGATGAGCGAAACGCTCGCGCTCGAGACGCAAGAAACGAGCCTCGGGGTTTCGGTGTTGTGTCCCGGCTTCGTGCGCACGGGCATTGCCGACAGTGACCGGAACCTCCCCGAGCACATGGTGAAGCAGCTCGACGAGCCGACCGAAGAGGGCGAGATGATGAGGGCTGCGATGCGCGACCTCATTGCCGGCGGGCTTCCCCCCGCTCAGGTTGCCGACCTCGTCTACGAGTCGGTGAAGAACGGCACGTTCTACATCCTCCCGCATCCTCAGTTCGCCTCTCAGGTGATCACCCGCGCCGCGAACATCGCTGCCGGTACACAGCCCCTCAGCTGGGACATCTGAGCCACTCGATGGCCGATGCCTCCGACCACGCGCTCGCCGCGCGTGTCGCTTCCGACACGGGCGACCTCTTGGTCGCGCTGTTGGAAGATCCCGACGCGAACCGTGGCGGCTGGAGTTCGATCGAATACACGGGTGACCGCTCGGCCCACAACTTCATCATGGCGGAGCTCGCTCGCGAACGTCCCGACGACATCGTGTTGTCCGAGGAAGGGCGCGACCCGCAGGCTCGTCGGGGAGCCGACCGAGTCTGGATCGTCGATCCGCTCGACGGGTCGAGCGACTTCGGCTGGAGCGATCACTGGGCCGTGCACATTGCGCTTGTCGAGGATGGGAAGCCAACGGCGGGCGCCGTCTCCGTGCCGGGTTGGGATACCACGTGGGCGACCGAGCCGAAGCCGCGACCGATCATGTCGACGGTGGGGGACCGGCCGAGGATCCTCGTGTCGCGTTCGCGGCGACATGTCGACGGCCGCCTTCTCTCGGAAGGTCTGGGCGCGGAGGTGATGGCGATCGGCAGCGCGGGCGTGAAGGCGATGGCAGTGGTTCGAGGTGAAGTGGATGCCTACGTCCACGGTGGTGGCCTCTACGAGTGGGACTCGTGCGCGCCGGTTGCGGTGGCCGAAGCCGCCGGGCTGGTTGCCTGCCGCATCGACGGCAGCGAACTCGTGTTCAATAAAGATGACCCGTGGTCGCCCGGACTGGTTATCTGTCGGCCGGAGCTGGCTGAGGGAATCACGAGCGTGATGTCGGGCCGGAGGTGGCGATGATGGCGGACAAGCCGAAGAAGGTCAGGTACACATCCCGCTCCCTCGAGCGCCACATCAAGGCGCCCCGCGAGAAAGCCTGGGCGATCTTCCTCGCGGAGATCGAGCGAGGCGTCGGCGGCTACGTGGTGGAGGGTGACCCTGCGCCGCACGGAGCTGGTGCGGTGATCCACCTCCCGATGGGAGATGGCCCGGACCCGCTCGTCGAGACGGTGTTGTCGTTCGAGCCGCCGTGGCGGCGTAGCTACAAGGTCGAGGGCGACATGGCGCTCGACTTCTACGAGGGCACTTTCGTGTTCCGCGACGACGGTGACGAGTGCCACCTGTCATGGGGCGTGGTCGTCGATCCCGAACCGACCGAGGCGGGCTTCGAGTTTCTCGAGTTCGCGATGACATTCATCGGTGGGTTCATGGACGGCCTCGTCACGACCGTCGAGAGCGCCGACTAGCCGGCTGCGATCGCAGCGGCGTCGAGCGCCAGCCCGGTCACCGCCAACGCGTGTTCGGTCGTGATGAGGTGTTCGGTGCCATGGCGCACGTCGGCGATGATCTGCCCGGCCCAGCCGAGGTCGTCGTTGCGGCAGTCCATGCGTTCGGTGCCTGCCGCGTCCACGACGATCAGGTGGTCGCCGCCCGGCTCTCCTGCAGGGTCGCAGTTCGAGCGCACCTCGATCGTGCCGTTGTCGCCGGTGATCATCAGCCTCACGTCGCCCCATGTCTCGAGTCCTTCGGGGGTGAGCCAGTCGACACGGGTGTACGCGGATCCCGTTCCGCCCTCGAGCATCAGCTCGCCGATGAGCTCAGGATGACTTCCGTCGGGTGAGGGCGTCGTTCGTGCGGCAACGACCTGGAGGTCGGTCGTGCCCAGGAGGCGGGCTGCGTGGTGGATCTGGTGGCTGGCGAGATCGGCCAACATTCCGCCCGACTCGGCCGGACTCGAGAACCACGCCGGGCGAGAAGCGCCGCGGCGATGGGGCCCGAGGCCGAGCACGTGGCGGACTGTGCCAACGCGTCCCTCTTCGACGAGCCCATACGCCCGCACGATGGCCCGGCTGGTGAAGTGCTCGGTGAAGGCGACCCACCAGCGCCGACCCGTGGAGTTGCCGGCGGCTTCGATCGCCGCAAGCTGCTCTGCATCGGTGGCGCCGGGTTTCGCGACGAGCACATCGGCCCCGGCGCGCATTGCGGCGACCGCATAAGCGGCCCGAAGGTTCGGGACGGCTGCGATGACGACCAGGTCGGCGTTCGCTCCGAGAGCGTCGTCGAGGCCGAGCGCAGGGATGCCGGGAAAGATGGCTGCGAACGAGCCATCGTGTTCGCCCGGGGTGTCGACCCAACCAGCGCATTCGGCGCCCGCGTCGAGTAGTCCCGCGGTCAGAACGATCGCGTGAGGGTGGGCCGCGCCGACGACCACGAAGCGAACGGCAGGCGTATGGTCTGTGTCGTCCACGGCCGAAACGGTAGCGTCCAGCACAGGTTGTCGAGCGTTGTGGTCGGCGACGAGTCGAGGGGTGCGCATGGCGGAATCGATGAGTGCAATCGAGCGACTCGTCGCATCGGACGAGATCCGTCGGCTTGCATACCGCTACGCCGATGCGCTCGACCGCCGCGACCTGGACCTGCTTGTCTCGCTGTATCGACCCAACGCCCGCTTCGGTCCGCACGGCGAAGGCCCGGAGGCGTGTCGTGCGTTCTTCTCCGAGTCGCTCGCCGAGATCGGCATCTCGGTGCTGCTGGTAGCGAACCACCTGATCGAGTTCGAGGATGCCGACCACGCGACCGGCACCGTCTGGACGCACGGGTTCATCGATGACCACTCCGAGGGCTTCATCCAGCAGCTCATCAAGTACGACGATCGCTACGTGCGAATCGATGGCGAATGGCTTTTTACCCGCCGCCGACACTTCCTGTGGCTGGGCTGGAATCACGGCGACCCCACGCCGCTGGCCCAAGCGCCGGCGAACTGGCCCGAGCGTCAGATCGGGCTCGGCTCGATTCCGTACGACGACCCCGCCTGGCAGGAGTTCTGGTCAGGTCAGGGCTGACCGCGCACCTGCGCATCCGCGAACTCGAGGTACCGGTCCCAATCGAACGCGAGGAGGTCGTGCTCTCCCTCGCGGAGGTGGTAGCTGACCGGACCGATGCTCGCCCCGCCGGGCGGCGGGAAGCCGTCGCCGCCGATGCCGTCGATCCCGTGCGCTTCCCACGCCTCACTCGCTGCCTGCGTGGCGAGGAACTCGCCGAGCGGGTCGGCCCACGCATCCTCCGTCGCGCTGGCGACGTGGACCGGTCGGGGAGCGATCAGCGCGATCAGCTGGTGCTGATCGACCGGGAGGGAGGCCTCGTTGTTGGAGTAGCAGCGGTAGTTGCGGCAGAACCAGTGGGGGAACAGGGCGTTGATCACCGCCACGTTCTCGCCGAAGGCGCGACGTGACAGCGCGGCACCGGTGCAGCCGGAGTCGTTGCTGAACGCGGCGGCGAAGCGTTCGTCGCGCGCGGCTGCCCAGAGTGCGGTCTTGCCGAGGCGGCTGTGGCCCCCGACGATCACCCTGGTCGGATCGATGGTCGAGACCGGTGCCGAGAGCGAGTCGAGTACCTCACTGCATGCCCATGCCCAGGCACCGATCGTCCCCCACTCGTCGGGGAGGGGCTCGGTCTGACCGTCGGCGTAGCCCATGCGCTGGACGCCGTGCTCGAATCCGTCGTCGCGGTCGCTGTCCACATCGGCGGCGTAGAAGGTGACGAGGCCGTAGCCGCGCTCGATGATCGTCTCGAGGGGGTACCGCCGGACCTTCGAGCCGCGTGGCCGCGTGCCGTCGCCCCGGTCGCGTCGAGCGCCGGCCGAGTCGAGGATCTCCGGGTCGTCCGCAATCGTGTGGTTGCCGTCGAAGTTGGGCACGAGAAAGGCCGGGACGGGCGCCGACGCGGTCGCCGGCGTGTAGGCGATCACCTCGATGCGGATGTCGATGCCGTCGTTCGACACGGTGATCAACCACTGCTGTCGCATGGCGGTGCCGTCGAGCGCGAGCCCGGATTCGATCTCGATGACGCGATGTGTCGCGGCGAACTCGGGCACTCGGCCGTAGACGTGGTCCTCGAACTCGCCGATGATCTTCTGGCGGCGTGCCGGCCACGCGTCGGCCGTTGTCGCGTCGATCGGCGGGAGCTCGTAGTCCGGGACCGCCGGCTCCTCCATGTTCACGGCCGTGTCGGTGTCGGGTGTGCAGTCGAGGCTCACTCGTGGGCGCATGACGGGCTCCGTCGTCGTTGTTGTCGGTGCCGCAGTGGTCGTGGGTGCGGTCGTGCTGGTGCTCGGAGGCGCGGTGGTCGAGGTGGTGGTGGACGACGCGGTGTCGCCGTCGGTCCCGGAGCAGGCGGCGACGAGTGCGGCCGCTCCCGATGTCTGGAGAAACGTGCGGCGGTCCATCGGCCACCATACGGCATGGCGCCGATGCGTAGCCCGTGGTGGCCTCTAGCGTGACGCCATGCGCAACCGTCTCGTCGTCGCTCTCGTCGCTCTCGCCGTCGTAGCAGCCGCCTGTGGCGACGACGACGGCGGCGGCGAAGCGGATGTGGCTCCCACCGCAGCGCCGACAAGCGGAGCCGTCGCCGCCGGCGACGACCCGACGACGACTACCAGCACGACCGCGACCGTTCCCGCTGGGCCGCCCACGACCCGCGGGCCGGCGCCGACTCTCGACGTGCAGCCGCTCGGCAGTGTCGGTGGCATCACCGTGCTCTCCGGCGAGCCCGCGTACCGCGGCGTGCTCGGACAGGTCGACGCGGATCGCAACATCGTTGCCGCGGTCGCATTGCCTCCTGCCGCCGCGGCCGTTGGCGTGGCGCCGCTCACCGGGCTCGCCGTCGATCCCGAGATCATCGACCGCGCGGCGCTCCTGGTGAAGCTCGACAACACGTCGCGCGGCCGCCCGCAGGAGGCGCTTGCCCAGGCCGATCTGATCTACGAGGAGATGATCGAGGGCGGGTTCACCCGGCTGGCCGCGGTGTATCACACCAACTCGCCGACGCTCGGTCCGATCCGATCCGGTCGCACCACCGACATCGCAATCATCGGTTCGCTCAACGAACCCGTCTTCGCCTGGTCCGGTGCCAACCTCGTCCACGCGGCGCTGTTGCGACGTCAGGACATGATCGACCTGGGTGCCCAGAGCCGCAGCGAGTACTCCCGGTCACCGGATCGGCCGGGCACCTACGACCTCATGAGTGAGGCGACGACGCTGTTCGAGATCGCGGACGGGCGGGGGAGCGGTGCGCCGCCCCCGCACTTCGAGTACCGCAATGACGAGGTCGGGCTCCCGGCAACCGCCGAGCCGGCTTCGACTCTCACGGTGTCGTTTCCGTCGGTGACCGCGACGTGGGACTGGGACGAATCGCTCGACGGCTGGGCTCGCACCCAGGGGTCATCCGATCACGTCGACGCACAGGGGGAGCGGGTCGTGGCGGCCAACGTCGTCGTCGCCGAGGTCCGTGAGGTCGCGACCGGTTCGGTCGACACCGCCGGCGCAACCGTCTTCGAGCAACAGTTCCTCGGCTCCGGCCGCGGCTGGGTCTTCACCGACGGTCATGTCATCGAGGTCACCTGGACCAAGCCCAGTCTGCGTTCGGTCGCCACATGGACCACACCCGACGGCGTTCCTGTCGCGCTGACGCCCGGCATCACCTGGGTCGAACTCGCCCCCGTCGACGCCACGACCTTCGGCTGACAGGATCCCAGGGTGCGACGGTGGGCATTGGCATTGGCATTCGCGGTGACCCTGTCATCGTGCGCGGATGACCCGAGAGCGCTCGAGTTGGTGGAGTCCGTGCCGACTTCGGCACCGACGCTTCTGGATAGGTTCGAGGAATCCGGGGTGCTCGACCTTGCCGAGGAGTTCTTCGAGATCGACGAGGCCGACTTCAGCGACTCAGAAGAAGCGCTTGTCGACCTGCTTCTTCCCGCGGCCGAGATCCCCGTGCCGCACCGATTGGCGAACGCCCAAGTAATCGATCCGAACGGCGACGGCAGAGTCGGCCAGTACTGGTACCCGCCCCGGTTGCTCGGTGACAGTTCTGGTCTGGGGTGCCATATCGAGCTCGACGTCCCGCCGGTCCCGATCGTTGCCGGCTGGTACATCGAAGGCGATCCGACAACCCCTCCAAGTCGCCAAGTCGAGCGGACGATCGAAATCATGGACGCGAACTCCACGCTGTTCGTCCAGATCACGATTCTCGACACACGAGAACAGCGGGATGCATTTCTCCGTGGACAGCTCGAGTTTGCAGGCGCCTCTTCGGAAGGCGCCTGCGGTTTCGTGAGCCTCGAGGAGACCTTCGGCGTCGGGAGCGACTTTGATGTCTTCGAAGATCTCGGGAGCGGGGTGTTTCCGGAGCTGCTCACGTTCGAGCCGAGCGACACCGGATACGCGGCCTGGGGGATCTTCCGAAGCGGCGGACTGGCCGGCGACGGAGAGCGACGGCTCTACGCGGTCGGCAACCGCCTTCTGGTTGACGTCGACATCGGCCGTGGGTTCTTTCAGAGATCTTCTGACGAGCTGATTCTGTCATCGACCGACGTCGACCGGGTCGTTGACCTGCTCATCGAACGACTCACAGTCGCCGGATACGGCTGAAGTCGCCGTGAACGGAAACCGCTCGTACAGAGCAGTTCCCGTTCACGGAACGCTCAGATCTTCTGAAGCAGCGTTCCCGTACCGAGGCCGCCACCGCAGCACATGGTGACGATGCCGTATTCGATGTCGGAGCGCTGCATCTCGTGCACGGCCTTCGTCATCAGGATCGAGCCGGTGCCGCCGAGCGGGTGACCGAGACCGATGGCCCCGCCGTTCGGGTTGACGGTGTCTATGTTGGGCGAGAATTCCTTCTCCCACGCGAGCACGACGGAGGCGAACGCCTCGTTAATCTCGACCACGCCGATGTCGTCGATGGTGAGATCGTTGTCGGCCAGCAGCTTCTTGGTGGCATCGATCGGGCCGGTCAGCATGAGGACCGGGTCGGTGCCGACGAGGCACGTATCAACGATCTTCGCCAGGGGCTTCAGGCCGAGTTCGTCGGCCTTCTCGCGGGTCATCATCAGCACGGCGCCGGCGCCATCACTGATCTGGCTGGCCGAGCCGGCGGTGTGCACGCCGTCTTCGCGGGCGACCGGCTTGAGGTTGCCGAGAACCTCGAGGGAAGTCTCACGAATGCCGCCGTCGGCGGAGACCGGGGTGGTCTCGCCGGTGGGCTTGCCTTCGTCGTCGAGGACCGGCACGTCGATCGAGATGACCTGCGTGCTGAAGGCGTCTTCCTCGCGGGCCTTCGCGGCGAGTTCCTGGCTGCGGAGACCGAACGCGTCGGCGTCGGCACGCGAGATGTCCCACTGGTCGGCGATGCGCTCAGCACCCTCGAACTGTGAGGTCCATTCGTAGTTCTCCCAGTAGCGGGCGTTGACCGGCACGCCGGTGGTCTCCGCGTCGGGGATGGTGGCGCCCATCTTGATCTGGCTCATCAGCTCGATGCCGCACGACAGAGCGGAATCGACCACGCCGGCCTTGACCATCGCGTAGGCGAGGTTCGTGGCCTGCTGGCTCGAACCACACTGGGCGTCGACCGTGGTGGCGGCGACTTCGAGGGGGAGACCGGCGGCCAGCCATGCGTTGCGGGCAACGTTCATGGTCTGCATGCCGACCTGGCCGACGCAACCGCCGACGACCTGGCCGACGTCGGCCGGGTCCATGCCAGTTCGTTCGAAGATGGCCTTCTGCACGTCGCCCAGCAAGTTGATGCTGTGCATGGTGGACAGTTCGCCGTTGCGCTTCCCGATGGGACTACGTACGGCATCGACGATGACTACTTCACGTTCGCTCATGGAATGAGCGTACCGACGAAAGTGAACGACCGCTAACTTGCCGCGCCAGGCGCGGTCGGCACTTCGGTCCGGGAGGCGCAGTCAGGATCGCTGAGTCACGGCGCGCGCCGCGGCGACGGCCATGTCGACAAACTCCTCCACAGCACGCTGGTTGATCGTCGTGTGGTCGATGTTGTGCCCGGCGTTGTCCACGATGTCGATCCACGAGGATTCGGCCCCTGCGGCGAGCGCCCACGCTCCGGCGATCACCTCCGCCTGCGTCACGGCTTCGACCAAGGTGTCCTCCGCCCCGTACGCCCAGTACGCGGGGGGCACGTCGGGATTCACGTACGTGAGTGGACTTGCCGCCGCCAGCGAGGCTGATGAACACGGAGAGCAGCGCAGAAATGCCTCGGGGAACCCGACCGACCATTCATGCGGAATGGCATAGAGCTCGACGAGGTCAGTGGGGCCGGCGACGGACACGACACCGGCGACGGAAGTGTCGAAACTCAATGGCGCATTGCCGGGGCCTACCAGTTCAAACTGCTCTGCGGTGGCGGCCGCGGTTGTCGCGATGTGGCCACCAGCCGAGGTTCCGTACAAGACGATGGCGTCGCCGTCGATCAGGGCCGAATGGTCGGCCAGTTCCTTGATCCAGATGATGGCGAGTTTCGTGTCCTGAATCGCGGCGGGATACGGATGATCAGGTGCGAGTCGGTAGTCGATTGAGACGACGGCATAGCCGCGTTCGATGAACCGCATGACCATGGCCGGGATCTCTGTGCGGGTGCCGGCTACCCAGCCGCCCGAATGGAGAAAGAGGATGACGGGCGCGTCTTCGATGCCGGGGAGGTAGAGGTCCAGCCGCTGCGCAGGGTCCTGGCCATACGCGATGTTGCCGATCGCCAGCGCCGCCTTACCCGGCTCGTACGTCTCGGGGAGAAGGTCGGCGACAGCCAACACGCGCAGATCGCCGGGTCGAGGGTCATGCACGATCGTCGGCTGAGCTGGCTCGATCGTGGTGGTGGTTGCGGGAACCAGCGATGCCGCCGCGAAGGACTCCTGTCGAGGCTGCGTCGCAACCTGCACCTCGGACGAGGGTCGTTGCAACGTGAGCGTCGCGAGGATGGCCCCGATGCTCGTGACGGCGAGGAGCGCGGCCAACCGCGCCGTGTGGAGGTTTCGCCGCGGGGCTGTGCGAGTTGTTGGTGTTGCCGCCTGTCCCATCTGATCCGCCTGTCCGTCTTGGCCGGAGCATCAGGGTCCGGCACCCTCTGCTACGTATGACGCCTGACGGGCCCTGTTTCCCTCACCAACGATCATGATCTTCCGTGTCGCAGAAGAACGCGCTGGTCGTGTCAGCGGCCGACGGCCTGGTCGACGAAGGCCTCGAGGAGACGTTGGTTCATCACCGTCTGGTCGAGGTTGTGATCGCTGTTGTCGACGAGATCGAACCAGGAGAACTCGCTGCCTGCTGCCTCGGCCCAGGCATCGGCCATCAGCCGCCCTTGGAGCTCGGCGTCGACCAGCGGGTCGAGGGCGCCGTAAGCCCAATAGGCCGGCGGCATGTCCTCGTGGACGTAGTTGATCGGGCTCGGCAGCTCGAGTTGCTCGACGGTGCAAGGCTCGCATCCGGCGTGGGCGCCACTCATCGGACGGGCCCAGGCGTTCTGGTGGCCGTAGAGCTCGACGAGGTCCGTCGGTCCGACTGCGACGACGATGCCGGCGACGCTGGAGTCGTGTTCCGCCTGAGCGGCAGTGAGATCAGTCGGCTCGAACTCGCCGACGGTGGCGCCGAGGAAGGCGGCGATGTGGCCACCGGCAGAGGTGCCGTAGAGGACGATGCGGTCGCCGTCGATGAGGTCACTCTCGTCGCCCATGACCTTCAGTTCGCGAACGGCGCGCTTCGCATCGTGAATCGGGGCCGGGAACGGATGGTCCGGAGCGAGCCGGTATTCGACGGCGGCGATGGCATAGCCACGTTCGAGGAAACGGAGGATGAACTCGGGCACCTCGGTGCGATCGCCGGCGATCCAGCCGCCCGAGTGGAGGTAGACGATCACGGGCGCGTCGGTCTCCGCGGGTAGGTAGAGGTCCATCAGGTGGATGTCGTCGGGCCCGTAGGCGATGTCGCGGATGATCTCGGCGGCGGGTGCGGCGACGTAATCGGACGGCAGAACATCGCCGCTCGCGTCGAAGCGGAGATCACCGGGCCGCGGATCCGGCACTCCGGCCGCCGGCCCCGACGTCCGGACCACTTGGTCGGCTGGCTCGGTCGTCGTCACCGAGGTGGTCGGGTTGGCGACACGCGATGCGCCGAGATCGATTTCAGTGGGAGTGCTGTCGACTGGGCCGTCGACGCTGACGGTCGATGCGGACAGCAACTCCGGCGCGGCGCCCAGAACGGCAACCATGATGACCAACGCAGCGAGAATGAGAACGACGCGAGTGGGGTTCGTCGGCTGCGCCGAAAGCGCGCGAAGGGAATGGGTTGTCGGCTGATGCACCGGTTTGCCTGACTGTGGTGCTCGAGACCTGCCCGCCTGGACAGGGGAGTGGGGGTGGTTACTACGTATGACGTGTAGATCGGCCGTTCTGTTCCCGAATACAGAAAGTTTCGACGCCGCGCCTGTGACGTGTGGCCGGCGAAATGTGAACGGTCGCTAACTTCGCGGGTAGCGTCGCGGTCGACAACGGATGAGGAGCTGACATGCAGAACGACGTCACGGAGATGCTCGATCTCGAGTTTCCGATTTTTGCCTTCAGTCATTGTCGGGATGTCGTCGCGGCGGTCTCGAAGGCGGGCGGACTCGGTGTGCTCGGCGCTGTCGCGCATACACCCGAAGCGCTCGAAGTCGACCTCGAGTGGATCGAGGAAGAGATCGGCGACAAGCCCTACGGCGTGGACCTCATCATTCCGGCGAAGTACGCGGGCGATGAGGACGGCGGTTACACAACGGCCGATCTCGTGAAGATGATCCCCGGCGAGCACCGAGAGTTCATCGACGACATTCTCGCTCGCTACGAAGTCCCGCCGATGCCCGAAGAAACGGGCGGACGCAGTCTCGATCGCGGCGGCGCCGCGCCCTTCTCGGCCAACGCCGCCGGGCCCCAACTCGACGTGACGCTCGCGAAGAACACCGCCTTCGTGGCCAACGCACTCGGCCCGCCGCCACAACACATGATCGATGCCGTCAAGGGCGCGGGTCGCTTGACCGGCGCACTCGCCGGACGTCCGTCGCACGCGGAGGCCCACGAGCGGGCCGGCGTCGACATCATCATCGCCCAGGGCTCCGAAGCCGGAGGCCACACCGGCGAGATCGGCACGATGGTCCTGATTCCCGAGATCGTCGATGCGACATCGCGCCCCGTGCTGGGCGCAGGCGGCATAGGCCGGGGCCGTCAGATGGCCGCGGCGATGGCCCTCGGTGCGCAGGGCGTCTGGTGTGGGTCGGTCTGGCTCACGACCGACGAGGCCGAGACCCACCCGGTCGTGAAGGAGAAGTTCCTTCAGGCAACGTCGGCCGACACGATCCGGTCCCGCTCCCTCACCGGCAAGCACGCCCGCATGCTCAAGTCGGCATGGACCGAGGAGTGGGCGCGGGAGGACACGCCCGATCCTCTCGGCATGCCGCTTCAACCGATTCTGACCGCACAGGCGCAGCGTCGTATCGACCGGGCCTCGCACCACGCGGGTTCCGGTGCGGAGAAGCTGGCGAACTATTTCGTTGGCCAGATCGTCGGCAACATGAACCAGCGCAAGTCGGCTACAGCCGTCGTGATGGAGATGGTCGAAGAGTTCATCGACGCCGTCGAGGGACTCAAGGGCTACCTCGACTACTGAGTCCATCTGGGCTGCTCATCGGCGGGCAGCGCGGACTCGGGCGGTGAGGCCGTAGGCGACGACGCCGGGCAGAACCGCGGCAACCACTCCGCCGAAGAGAACGAGGGCGGCGCTGCCTTCGCCGCAGCTTGTGGTGTCGCCCCAACACGACAGTGCGACGATCACGAGACCGAAGAATACGGCCGCGGCGACGGTGAGGAGCCAGCCGATCCAACCGAGCACGCCGAAAACCAGGCGATGCGAACGCTGGCGGGCGGTCGCCGACGCCGCGATCCCGGCGAGGGAGAGCGGCGGGACAGCGATGAGCAGGAGGCTGGCGGCTTCGGCGAAGTTCATGTCTTCACTGTGGACGGGGGGCCATCGCCGCGTAACTGGGGAAACCCCCCAAACCGCACTGGGGACCGTCCGGCGTCGGTGTGCCACGATGACCCAATGACCGACATCGCTGATCGCACCGTCTTTCGCACCTGTCCACTCTGTGAGGCCACCTGTGGCCTGGAGATCGAGATCAAGGACGGTGCGGTGAAGCGCATCAGGGGTGATCGCGAGGATGTGTTCTCCCACGGCTTCATCTGCCCGAAGGGATCGACGCTGAAGCAGCTGCACGAAGATCCCGACCGCCTACGCAAGCCCCTCATTCGTCGTGGGTTCGACGATGCCGGAGCGCCGATCTTCGACGAGGTCGAGTGGAGTGAGGCCTACGCCGAGGCCGATCGCCTTCTCCGTGAAGTGCGAGAGACTCACGGCAACGAGTCGGTCGGCATGTATCTGGGGAATCCCGGCGCCCACGTGCTCGGCGCCGCGACACACACTCGTCACCTGATCAAGGGACTCGGCGCCGGTGCCGTCTTCTCGGCGAGCACGGTTGACCAGATGCCGCGCCACGTCGCCTCGGGCTACCTCTACGGCAGCGGTGGCTCCATGCCCGTGCCCGACATCGACCGCACCGACCTCTTCGTCTGCATGGGCGCCAACCCGTATGCCTCCAACGGCAGCATCGCGACCGCCCCCGACTTCCCGGGTCGCATCGAGGCCGTGCAGGCGCGCGGCGGCCGGGTGATCGTTATCGACCCTCGCCGTTCTCGCACCGCCGAACAGGCCGATCTCCATCTGCCCATCAAGCCGGGCACCGACGCTGTGCTGCTCGCTGCGGTCGTGCGTCGTCTCATCGAGAACGGTGAGACAGGAGCCGGACACATCGCGGATCTCATCGACGGTCTCGACGAACTGGCGGCGACGGTGGCCCCGTTCACCTCTGACCTCGCCGCCGCGGCGACTGGCGTCTCGGCGACGGCGATCGATGCGCTGGCCGACGAGATCGGAGCGGCGAAGAGCGCTGCGGTCTACGGCCGCATCGGTGTCTGCACCGTCGAGTTCGGCACGCTGACCACATGGCTGCTCGATGTCATCGCGATCCTCACGGGCAACCTCGATCAGCCGGGCGGGATGATGTTCCCGCAGCCGTCGCACGATCGCGTGCGGGCCAAGAAGCCGGGCCGGCCCTACCGCGTCGGTCGTCGCCACAGCCGAGTCAACAATCGACCCGAGGTGCAGGGTGAGTTCCCGGTGGCGGATCTGCCCGATGAGATCCTCGAGCCGGGTGATGGACAGCTGAGGATGATGGTGACCGTCGCCGGCAACCCGGTGCTCAGTTGCCCCGACGGGGATCGCATGGACGAGGCGTTCGCTTCGCTCGACGCGATGCTGAGCGTCGACATCTATCTGAACGAGACAACTCGTCACGCGAGCGTGATCTTTCCGCCGCCGGGGTCGCTCGAGAAGAGCCACTACGACGTCAACTTCACGAACCTGAGCATTCGAAACATCGCGAACTTCTCGCCCGCCGTGTTCGAGACCGACATGCCCTCCGAGGAAGACATCCTCGCAACGCTGGCGCTGATCGCGCTGGGGTTCGGCCCCGACGCCGACCCGAATACGCTCCACGAACAGGTGATCAGCGGTCTGTTGCAGGCCGAGATCGACAACGAGGCATCGCCGATCTCCGGGCGCGACCTCGAAGAACTCATGTCGATGGTCGAGGGCGACACCGGCAGTGAGCGGGTGCTCGACTGCATGCTGCGCACGGGACCCCGCGGCGATGCCTTCGGCACGAATCCCGGCGGGCTCTCGCTCGACCTTCTTCGCCAAAACCCGCACGGCATCGACTTCGGCGCCCTCGAGCCTCGTCTGCCCGGTCACCTGAAGACGCCGGAGCATCGCATCGACCTGTTCGCCGGCCCGTTCGCCGAGGACCTCGAGCGGCTGGCCGCCCGTCTACCGGAATGGGCCGACGACGAACGGCTCCGCCTCGTGGGGCGTCGTCATCTGCGGAGCAACAACTCATGGATGCACAACCTGCAGGTGCTCGTGAAAGGCAAGCCCCGGTGCACCCTTCAGCTGCATCCGGACAACGCCGCTGATCTGGGCCTCCGCGACGGCGACCCCGCAGTCATTCGTTCTCGCGTCGGTGAAGTCACCGCCCCGGTGGAGGTGACCGACTCGGTCATGCCGGGTGTGGTGAGCCTTCCCCACGGCTGGGGTCATGGAAAGCCCGGCGCCCGCATGGCGGTCGCCGGAGAACACGCCGGCGTGAACAGCAACGTCCTGACCGACCCGACGATGATCGACCCGATGTCCGGCAACGCAGTGCTGAATGGCATTCCGGTCGAGGTCGTGCCCGCCTGAGCCGCCATGCCCGTGCCAGAACCGCCCGGACAATTGGTCAGCCCCGTGGTCGTGCTCGAGCGCGCCCGGATGGAGCACCTCGACGGCATGCACGCGGCCATCCATGCGAGCCACGACGAACTTCGAGAGTTCATGGATTGGGTCGACGAAGAGCCCCAGACCCTGGAGGTCACGATCGACTTTCTCGCCGGGCGAGCACCGGCGTGGGTTGAGCGGGAGGAGTTCGCCTACGTGATGACCGACCCGGTGACAACCGAAGTGATCGGCGTCTGTTCGCTGATGGCGCGCAATGGCCCGGGTCGGCTGGAGATCGGCTATTGGGTGCGCACCGATCGCGCCGGGGCCGGCGTTGCCACCGCCGCAGCGGAGCTGCTGACCGATGCCGGTCTCGCCGTCGACGGCATCGAGATCGTGGAGATCCACCACGATGCAGCGAACGTGGCCAGTGGCCGAATTCCCGAGAAACTCGGCTACACCGAGGCGGTTCGCCGCGACGTCGAGATCGACACCCCCGGAGAAGTGGGTGTCGAGGTGATCTGGGAAATCACCCGCGCAGGGCGGCCCTGACCTCGCCGGCGAGCTCGAGGGTCTCGAGGGCGTCGGCCTGGTCGATTCCCATGCAACGGATCACGATCTCGTCGACACCGACGTCCTTGAACGGAGCGAGCTGCTCGATGACCGAGTCGACGCCCCCGAAGACGACCATCTCACGGCTCATCCCTCGGTAGCCGCGCTGCAGACTCTCGTCGCCCAGCTTCGTCGCCCGCTCGTGATCACGCAGAATGACCACGTCCTTGCGGATCATCACTTGGCTGGGTCGGCCGAGGCGCTCCGCCTCGCCCCGGTAGATCTCGATCATTCGCGGGGCCCCGTCGGGGGTGACATGGGGGCCGCCGTACCACGCATCGCCCTCGCGAGCGGCACGGCGGAGCGGACCTTCGGCCCCAGCCCCGACCCACCACTCGACGCCGTGTGGTGGCAGCGGACTGATACTGGCGCCGGACACGCCGAAGCGCTCGCTGTCGACGATTTCGCCGGCGAGGAGCGCCTTGACGACACGGATCGATTCGTCGAGGGCGACGCCCCGAGTGCGCAGATCGGCGTTCATGGCGGCGAACTGGCCAGCGCCGTCGCCGATGCCGGTTTGAACGATGAAGCGTCCCGGATGGATCGCGGCCAGGGTGCCCACCTGCTCGGCGACCAGCACGGGATTCCAGAGGGGCAACAGAAAGAGGCAGCCAATTGGTCGGGTGGGGACCCATTCAGCCGTGAGTCGGCCGAGCATGGGCACGCCCTGGTAATAGGGAATCGGCATGGCGTGGTGATCGCCGAGACTGAGCGTGTCGAGTCCCGCATCGCGAGCGGTTCGGGCTCGTTCGATGATCCACCGCGCGCCCTCGGCGTGGTCGTCGGTCATGTGGCCAGAACTGAGGGAGACGCCGAGTCGCATGGTTCGGACTGTACTCAACTGCTCGAAATGTTGGCTCTCGTCATCGATTCGCGAGACGCTGACGCCCGTGACCGAACACGGAACTGATCTCACCACCGACTTCGGCGACCGCCCTGGCACCGCATTCGTCATCGGCGGGTCGGGCGGCCTCGGCGCCGCGATCTGCCGTGAGCTGGCGGTGCGGGGCAGCGATGTTGCGCTGACGTACCGGGGCAACGAGGAGGCGGCGCAGTCGCTGGCGGCGGACATCAGCGAGTGGGGTCAGCGGGCCTGGGCCGTTGCCCTCGATCTCACGGACCACGACCAGGCGAAGGCGTCCGTGGACGCGATCGCGGAGGCGGCCGGCGGGATCCACACACTCGTGTACGCCGCCGGGCCGACGGTGCCGCAGCGTCACCTGAGCACGATCGACCCGAGCGAGGTCCGCTGGCAACTCGACACCGACGCGGCGGGATTCTTCGCCGTTGCCCAACCCGCGATTCCGCACCTGCGAGCCAGCGAGGGAAGCCTGGTGGCCGTCACGACCGCGGCGACGCGCCGCTTCCCCGTGCGCGATGGCCTGTCGTCGATTCCGAAAGCCGCTGTCGAAGCGGCTGTCCGTGGGATCGCGGCAGAGGAGGGGCGCTTCGGTGTTCGCGCCAACACGGTCGGCCCGGGCATGCTCACCGACGGCATGGCGCAGCGGCTCATGGACAGCGGTGACCTCGACGAGCGAGCACTCGACGCGGCTCGAGCCAACATCCCCATGCGCCGGTTCGGCGACGCCGCCGACATCGCCGAGGCGGTGTGCTTCCTCGCGTCGTCGCGAGCCCGCTTCATCACGGGCCAACACCTCGACGTCGACGGTGGATTCACGCTCTAGGGAGTGTGCGCGGCGCCTCTCCGCCGAACGACCAGAGCGCTGATCGCACCGGCGGCGACGATCAGGGTGGCGATGACCCCGAGCCGCCAGTCGTTGCCAGAGCTCTCGGTTTCGCGGGACTCGGCCGTCGGTGGGTTGTCTGTCGATGCCACCGCCGGCGAGGTCGGTTCGTCCGGCGCGGTGGTCGGAGCAGGGGTCGTGAAAACGACCGGCGAGGGCTCCTCATAGATCGCCGGTGTCGTCGGAGACACCGCGGTCGGGTGGTCGGCGTAGAGGAGACCATCGATCGCTTCCATTGCTCCGGAGGCCTGATCCAGCCGCGCGACGCCCGACTCGACGTCCGCTTGATTCGTGAGGGTGGTATCGGAGCCGAAGGCGAGCTGCTGATGCCACTGAACCGACGTCGGCCGGCGCTCTGTGAGGTCGTCGAGCGGCACCAGGATCGGCGTGTCCTGGTCGACCAGGTGCAGCATTAGCCCGTCCGGTGTGTCGAGAACCGCCCGAAAGCTGCCGTAGATCGTCTCCAGTGGCAGCGGTTCGGCCTCGAGCGCGTCGAACGGTCCGCGCAAGACGTGGCTCACGATTCCACCGTGGAGGTTCGATCCATCGACCCAGATGTCTTCGCTGATGATCTCGAAGGCGTCGTCGTTCGCCGTGATGTGCCATCCCACGTGGCTCCCGGGCAGCGTGCGTTCGCTCGAGGTCCCATCAGGGTCGATGCTGGTGACGGTTCGGCCGAGCTCGCCGTTGATGAGGTGGACCACGCCTGTCGCCGGATCGAGCGTCTGGTCACGGGGCCACTCGGTGTCGACTTGGATCACTTCGTCGTTGCGGATCATCACGACGGAGCCCTCGTAGCGGACCGGCCGGGCGCCGACCGGATCGTTGCGCCACCGTTGTTCGAGGGCGGTGATCACCGACCCGTCCGCCTCGTGGCACTCGAGGTCGCCAATGGCCGGAGAGTTCCACTCTCCGCTCGTCCGGGCGTCGATGACCGACCGACTGACGAGTTCGAGGTTACCGCTGCGGCGAAGCTCGATCGCCCACTCGGCCGAAGCAGGAACGTCGCCGAATTCTTCCGCTGGGTCCGAGACGACCGCCGCGACAAGGTCGTCACCGGGACATGTGGCGAACTCGTGGATCTTCACGTTGCCCTCGGCGTAGTGGACGACCTGGGCGTTCTCGTTGAGAACCGCACCGATGATGCCGTGGAGGGTGTCCATCGCCACGACGAAGGCTGCGGTGCCGCCGACCTGGGGTTCGGGAGGGCCGTCGAGCACGGTCAACGCCTCGAGGAGCGACCATCCGTTGCCGCACAGCGAGGTTTCGACCCGTCCCTCAGAGTTGGGCCAGCCGCGAAAGAGTCTGACGCCGCGATCGATGTAGGAGCTGCCCCAATCGAGACTTCGCTCCATTGTGATCTCGTCTCCCGACCCGCCCCGGATCCACCGATCGACACGGAACCGCTGAAATCTGGTGTCGTTCGATTCTTCGATCTGTTCGCCGATGAAGACGATCGGATCGCTCTCGATCACCTCCTCGAGGTTCACTTGACCACACGAGAGCGCCGCGGCAGGTCCGGTGTTCACCGCGCCGACGACACCGGCAACCGTCAACGCCATCGCCGCAGCCAACCGAGCGCTTCGCATGTGCATGAGAGTAGGACGCAGGCGAAGTCAGCGCGGTTCCCGGCTCTGTCCGTGAGCCGCCTACGTTGCTAGGTTCCGGTGGTCGAATTCCCAGGAGGAACCGTTGTACCCCGGAGCCCACGCCGCCACCCGTCCTGATCATCCCGCCATCGTGATGGCGACGACGGGAGAGAGCATCTCCTTCCGAGAGCTCGACGAAGAGGCGAACCGCCTCTCCCACGTATTCCGCGACATGGGTCTGGTGCCCGGTGATCACATCGCGTTCTGCATGGAGAATCACCCCCGATTTCTCCCCATCTGCTGGGGCGCGCACTACGCGGGATTGATCTACACCGCGATGAGCAGCCGTCTCACCACCGAAGAGATGGCGTACATCATCGACAACTGCGGCGCGAAGGTGTTCATCACCTCAACCCACAAGTCGGAGCAGGCGGCCGAGCTGCGCGAGCAGATGCCCAACGTCGAGCTGCGCCTGATGGTGGACAGCACGATCGACGGCTACGACAGCTACGAGGCGGCCATCGAACACGCATCGCCCGAGCCGCTCGAGAACCGGATCGCCGGCACCGACATGCTCTACAGCTCCGGCACCACCGGTCGCCCCAAGGGCATCATCCCCGCGGCCGGGCAGGCCCCGCTCGAAGACGCCGGATCCGGCGTCGGTGGGCTCGGCGCCATGTTGTTCGGATTCAACGAGGATTCTCGCTACCTCTCGCCGGCGCCCCTGTACCACGCCGCGCCATTGCGGTTCTGCATGGGAATCCACATGGCCGGCGGCACCGTCGTCGTCATGGAGCGCTTCGACCCGGAGGACTACCTACGGCTGATCGGGGAGCATCAGATCTCCGCGTCGCAGGTGGTCCCCACCATGTTCGTCCGCATGCTCAAGCTGCCGGAGGAGACCCGAGCCGCCTACGACGTCTCTTCGCTGCAGGCCTGCATTCACGCGGCCGCTCCGTGTCCGGTCGATGTGAAGCGTCAGATGATCGAGTGGTGGGGCCCCGTCATCCACGAGTACTACGCGGGCACCGAGGGCAACGGCTTCGTCTACTGCAACAGCGAACAGTGGATGGCCCACCCGGGCACCGTGGGGTCGGCGATTCTCGGCATCATCCACGTTGTCGGAGAGGACGGCGAGGAAGTGCCGGTCGGCGAACCGGGAACGATCTACTTCGAGGGCGGGGCCGAATTCGAATACCACGGCGACGCGGAGAAGACCGCCGACTCGCGCCACGCGAACGGCTGGTCGACGCTCGGCGATGTCGGCAAGGTCGACGAGGACGGGTTCCTCTACCTGACTGACCGCAAGGCGTACATGATCATCTCCGGTGGGGTGAACATCTACCCGCAGGAGGCCGAGAACGTCCTCACCATGCATCCCGCCGTGGCCGACATCGCGGTGATCGGCGTGCCCAACGACGACTTCGGTGAAGAGGTGAAGGGTGTGGTGCAGCCCGTTGAAATGCCGGCCGATGCCGATGCCGCGAAGATCCTCGAACGCCAGTTGATCGAGTACTGCCGAGAGCAACTGGCCGACGTGAAGTGCCCTCGCACGATCGACTTCCGAGAAGAACTGCCGCGTCACCCGACCGGCAAGCTCTACAAGCGTCTGTTGAAGGACGAGTACTGGGCGGACTCGGGGCGCACCATCTGATGCGGTCGGTAGCCGCGATTCTCGGTGTCAACGACGTGCAGCGGACCACCGACTGGTTCGCCGAGAAGCTCGGCTTCAGCTTGGTCGGCATCTTCGGGATGCCGGCCGACGAAGGACCCGTGTATTCGATCGTCCAGCGCGGCGAGGTGGAGTTCCACATCCAGATCCGTCGACGCGAGGTCTGGACGGGTCCGCGAGAGGAGATCGAGACCGACGCCTACGTGCGCGTATCCGATGCCGACGCGCTCCACGTCGAGTACCGGAACGCGGGGGTGTCGATCTTCCGCGAGCTGGATGATGCCGACTACGGCATGCGGGACTTCGCGATCGAGACGCCCGACGGACATCGGATCGCCTTCGGATCGCCGGGCGTGGATGGCTGATCGGCGCCGCCCCCTGAGCTGACGAAGGCTCAAATCCGGTTTCGGACTGCCGATTGAATCTCTGGAACGCTCCGACCCTTCCTGTCCAGCGAGGTGCGTTCTGTATTGGATGCTCCCGGGGGCGCTCACCCCCGGGAGTGTCACTTTTTCGTGTCAGACGGCGGACTCTGGCAGGCTGCCCCGATGTCTGTAGAAGAGGTCGTCACCAGCGAGGTCGTCGACGAGGCGACCCGCGATCACCTCTTGAGCCCGAGGGACGATGTCGTTCTCGAGCGCGAGGCCGAGCCGGGACGGTTCGAATTCGTCGAAGGGCCCTTCCACGAATACTCGCGAACGGTCGACGTGATCGAGCGCGAGCAGGGCGACTACGACCTGACCCAGACCGTTCGCTACCACACCGCGATGCCGTTCTTCGGGGTCATGTTTCGAAGGCCGATTCGACGTCAGCTGTCGTCGCTGGACGCGGGCGATGCGTGGCCGTGGTGGAGCCCTCCGGAACGCCAGACGGCGCGCGTGTCGCACATGCTCGGCCTGCTCTGCGGCTTGGCGTTCGTGGTCGGGTACGCGACAAGTGTCACGACCCAGACGATGACGTTTGCCGTCGACGAGTTCGGCATCTCCGACGCGGCGCAGGGCAACGCGCTCGCGTCGGTTCGCATCGGCGTTCTCATGTCGCTGATCCTGCTCGCCATCGCTGACCGGCGAGGGCGGCGGGCCGTCTTGCTCGGCACCGTCTCGGCCGCGTGCGTCGCCGCGGCGTTCGGGGCGATCGCTCCCAACATCTACCTCCTGGCCGGCTCGCAGACGATCACGAGAGGGCTGGCGACCACCGCCAGCATCCTCCTCGGCGTCGTGGCTGCCGAGGAGGTCGGGCCACGGAGCCGGGCCTACGCCGTATCGATGCTGGTGATGACGGGCGGGGCTGGTGCCTTCCTCGCGATCATGTTGCTGCCCATCGCGGGGATCGACGACTGGACGTGGCGACTCCTGTTTCTGGTTCCGCTCCTCTTCCTTCGTCTCTGCCGCTCGGTGGCCAAAGTGCTGCCCGAATCGCGACGATTCACGGCTGCCGACTCGATCGAAGAAGACGACGAGCTACGCCGGGAGCCGGCGGCTCGTCGACAGTTCAGAAATCGGCTTCTCCTTCTTGCCGTTGCCGGCTTTCTGCACGCCTCGTTCCAGGCTCCTGCCAATCAGCTCTTGAACGACTTCCTGAAGGACGAGCGCGGCTTCTCGGCGTCCGGAATCTCGGGGTTCCGGATGGTCACGTCGCTCCCCGGCATCCTGGGGATCGTGATCGGTGGGAAGTTGGCCGAAGTCCACGGTCGTCGGCTCGTCGGCGCGATCGCGGTGCTCATCGGGGGTGCCACCACGGTCCTTACCTACAACACGTCGGGGGGCGTGATGTGGCTCGTGGCGGTGGTGTCGATCATCTTCAGCGCCGCGACAGTGCCTGCGCTCGGCGTCTACGGACCGGAACTCTTTCCCACGTCACTGCGAGGGCGGGCGAACGCAGTGATCACGACGATCACTGTCGGTGGGTCGGCGGCCGGCCTGGTCATTGCCGGTCAGCTGGATGAGCGATACGGCGGCCTGGCACGAGGCATGACGCTCCTCGCGATCGGCCCCTTGATCGTCGTTGCCATGATCGCCCTGCTGTACCCCGAGACCGCGAATCGTGAACTCGAGGACATCAATCCCGAGGACGCGCCGATTCTCGGGCGGCTGGACCTCTGATCAGTCGAGCTTCAGGACCCGCGCCGCATTCTCGCGGAGGAACTTCGGCCAGACGTGATCTCGGAACGGGACGTCCTTCATCTCGGTCATGATCCGCTCGATCGAAAGCCCCATCGGGAAGTAGCCGGCGTAGATGATCTTGTCGGCCCCGCGGGTGTTGGCGTAGTCGATGATCGCTTTCGGGTAGTGCTTCGGAGCGAACGCGGACGTCGAGTAGTGCAGGCCCGGCCACTTGAGCATGAGCTTCACCGCCAGGTCCTCCCACGGCTCACACCCGTGTCGGGTCACGAAGGTCAGTTCCGGGAAGTCGTACATCACCTGGTCGATGCGCTCGACATGCTGTGGCGACATGGGAAGACGAGGTCCGGGCACGCCTGCGCAGACGAAGATCGGCAGGTCGAGCTCGCAGCAGGTCGCGTAGACCGGATAGAACTTCGGGTCGTCGATTGCGACCTGGGGCACACAACCGGCCGGGAACGCACCCACTGATCGGGTGTTGAACTCGTCGTGCTCGCGTCGGATCTTGCGGACGGCGCCAACGACGTCGTTGGGGTCGACGTTGGACTGCGCGATGAAACGATCGGGATGATCGGTGAGTGCCTTGATCGAGACGTCTCCCTCGCAACCGATCAGGCCCTGGGCGATGCCGTACTTGTCCATCTCTCCCAGCGTGAGGGCGATTGGGTCAGCGCTGCCGTAGAGCTCCTTCGGTACGCCCTTGAACATGTATTCGACGGGGAACTCGAAATCGGTGGACTCGGAGTCCTTCAGCTGCTGGCGAATGAAGTCGTACTGGGAGAAGTCATGCGCCGGGAACGAGATCATGCAATCGATCGCACCGATGCCGGCGGGCATCGCCATCAGTTCTTCTCCCTGAGTGCCTCGATCAGCCGATCCGTGTTGGCGCGGTCCTCATAGACCAGGCGGACGAGCCAGTAGCGGAAATAGCGGGTGAGGCTGGCCCGCACGAACAGCGCGACCGCGCCGAGCGCGATCACCACGGCCAGCAAGGCGAGGATGATCAGCTCGTTCTGATCCAGGGCATTCTCGGTTGTGGTCGAGCTCGAGAACGCCACGATTCCGAGCGCAACGGCAATCACAAAGAGCGCGATGGAACCACGGACCGCCATTCGCTCTGGGTTGGCCTTGCCTCCCGTCAGGTGCAGGTCGTCGACCTGTCGCTGGAACTCCTGCAGCCGAGGGCTGGTGTCGTCGGTCATTGCTGTCCTCCAGATTCGATGCCCAAATAGGCAGCGGTGAGTTCTTCGGCGATCTCGGCCGGGGGGCCGGTTCGCGTGATTCGTCCGTGCAACATGATTGCCGCGGTGTCGGCCACGCCCAAAACGGTCTGGGCAAACTGCTCCACGATCAGAATGGAGAGGCCGCCGTGGGCGAGCTCCGCGACTTTGCCGTAGAGCTCCTCGACGATGATCGGCGCGAGCCCCATCGAGAGCTCGTCGAGCATGAGCAATGCCGGATCGGTCGACATGGCGCGGGCCATCGCGAGCATCTGCTGCTCGCCGCCGGACAACGTGCCGGCCAGTTGCCGCCGGCGCTCTCCGAGGCGGGGGAACAGGTCGTAGGCCCGATCGGCGACCTCGCTGTAGGTCTTGCCGCTGAACGTCATCATGCGGATGTTCTCGGCCACCGTGAGGTTCGGGAAGATGCCTCGACCCTCAGGAACGAGACAGACACCAGCGCGGGCAAGTGCGTCGGGCCGGGCGCCGTTGACCTCTCGGCCACCGATCAGCAGCTGTCCGGCGCTCGGGTGAATCTGTCCGCTGGCGACCGCCAGCGTCGTGCTCTTGCCGGCTCCGTTCGGGCCGAGGAGCGCCATGACCTGGCCAGGAGCGAGGACGATGTCGACGCCATGGAGCACATCGATGATGCCGTAGCCGGCGCGTACGCCCCGAAACTCGAGCAGGGGAGTCGTCATCCGTCCGCCCCCAGATAGGCGGCCCGTACCGACTCGTCGGCCTGGACCTCGTCGGGCGTCCCAGAGGCAATGATCTGCCCGAAGTCGAGGACATGAATGTGGCTGCACGTGCTCATCACGAAGCTCATGTCGTGTTCGACCAGAAGAACCGCGAGATCGTCCTCGGCCACGAGCTGGCGCAGCAGTGACCCGACCGCGGCCGTCTCCTCCTCGGTGAGGCCGGACGATGCCTCGTCGAGGAGGAGCACCTTCGGTTTCACCGCGAGCGCACGGGCCAATTCGACGAGGCGAGCGGTGCCCGTCGGTAGCGTGCCGACGGTGGTCTCGGCCACGTCGGAGAGCCCGACCCGTTCGAGGATCTCGTCCGTGAGGCCTCCCGGATCCTGGTTCGAGCGGTTGATCTCGGCCGCGACGAGCACGTTGTCGCGCGCGCTCAACGAGTTGAACGCCTCGAGCTTCTGGAACGTGCGAGACAGCCCGAGTTGGGCGCGGCGGTGAACGCCGAGCCGGGACACGTCGCGACGATCGAGGAGGACTTCGCCCGCAGCGGCGACCTGATGGCCGGTGATGACGTTGAACAGCGTGGTCTTCCCGGCGCCGTTCGGCCCGATGAGCCCGGTGATCGTGCCCGAATGGGCGACGACGTTCGCGGCGGACAATGCCTGGAGGCCGCCGAACACCACATCGACGTCTCTTGCTTCCAGGATCGGCTCGGCGGATGACGACTCAGCCATCGGTCGCCCCCACCTGCGTTTGGCCAACGCCGTGGCGATAGCCGCCGGACGGGGTCACGTCATTGATGATGTGGAGACTCTGGTCGAGGGCGACCACCGCCTCGTTGGTGAAGGGCTCAGTCAGGCCGAGTCCGCCGATTTCGGGCACCCGCTTGCTGGCGTTCTCCACTGCGAGTTCCTCACGGGCATCGCGACGCCACGGCACCAACGGTGCGAACCCCTTGCCCATTTCGAAGATGGCGCCTCGCTGGTTGACCACCATGCCGATGGCCAGGAGACCCGGTCCGAACTTGGCCAGGAAGTCCTTCAGGATCCATACCAGGAATCCGACGTTCTCCGTCTGGTCGAGACGGTTTGCGAATGCCTCGATCACGAATCGGAAGGAGAGGAACAATCCGGCAACCGGCATAGCGAGTCCCGCCGCGGCCATGAGCAGCACGATCTCGAGGCTCACCAGCAGCTCGAAGTCTTGCGCCGGGTCGACCGTGCGACGGCCAATCGCCCAGAACACCCCGCCCATCCCGGCGATCGATGCGGACGTCGCGTAGACGATGACCTTCGTCCACACCACGTTGATGCCGATCGTCGCCGCGGCGGCTTCGCTGTCCTGCAGCGAGATCCAACGGCGACCGAACCGGGAGTTGCGGAGGAGGATGAGCCCCATCATCGAGACGGCGAACACGACGACGAGCCCGACGAAATAGCGATACCGGGTGTCGAGATCGAAGCCGAAGACATCGAGACTGCCGAACTGGCTGGAGGAGCTGGGGGGGAAGACCTTCGGGTGAACGAGGAAGAGCTTCGCCATGAGGAGGGCGAACGCAAGCGACAGAAGCGCGAGATAGAGGCCGCTCAAGCGGGCTGCGAAAAGGGCCACAACAGCCCCGAGGGGTGCGCACAGCACCGCCACCACGGGCACCCAGAGGATGCTGCCGGTTCCGTCGGTGAGCTGGAGGAACAGAAAGGCCCCGAAGCCGGCGAAGGCGAGCGGTGCGAAATTCACCTGTCCTGCCCAGCCGGTCAATGGCACGAGAGACAGGCCGATCAAGGCCAGTACCAACGCAGCGATGCCGTTGTTGAGCGCGATCTGGCTCCAGGCACCCGGATCCCAGATGCCGAAGTGCAGCCAGCCGTTGGCGAACACGATCGCTACGACGACGAGCGTGGCCGCGCCAACGAGTCCTTCCCACCAGCTCGTCGTTCGCTCGATCGTCCGCAGATTGCTCTTGGTTCGTCCGACTTCGAGCCTCGACTGCGGCAGCGCGAGCACGACAAGGAACAGGAGAATCGGCGCGATGGCCAACCGCGTGCCCCGCCAGTCGTTGCCGAACTGGAGCCACTGATCGTGGTGCGCCTCCAGGAGGCCGATGAGGAGACCGCTACCGACCGCCAACGGAAGGTTCTTCAGCTGCCCCATCGCCGCCGCGGCGATTGCGGCAACGAGCATCTTGTCGTTGAGGTTGGAGGGGTCGAGCGTGATCTCCGGCGCAATGAGGATCCCGGCGAGCGCCGCGAGCGATGACCCGAGAGCCCACGAGAATCCCGAAAGGACATTGGGGCGGGCGCCATTGAGCGCAGTGAGTTCGCGGTTGTCGACGACTGCCCGCATGGCCACGCCCACTCGTGTCCGAAACAGCAGCAGTCGGAGAAGGACGGCGATGACGACGGCCACGACGATGATTCCGAGCCGGTGCCAGGTCACCACGGCGTCGCCGATGGAGACGCCCTTGCTGCCCTTCCAGAATGCGTCGACGGAGCGCAGTCGGTCGCCCTGCCATATCTGCGCGGTCAGCGTCAGGAAGAAGACCATGAGGCCGACTGTGACCATCAACTGCACGACCAACGGCGCGGTGCGAAGCCGACGCATGAGGAGCACGTCGAGCCCGATGCCGATCAGGGGCGCGAGGCCGAGGACCACAAGCGCCACGCCGGCCGCCTGGGGGATCTGTGGACCATCGGCGTTCTCGACGAGCTGCCAATAGCTGAACGCGCAGAACACCCCGATGCCGCCCTGCGCGAAGTTGAACGTTCCGGTCGTCGAGTAGACGACGACGATGCCGGCCGCCGCAAGCGCGTAGAGCGAGCCGATCGACAGCCCCGACACCGTGGCGACGGTGATGCCCGCCGCCGTGACATCGGTTCCTGCCCAGTTGGCGACGGCCACGTAGACCGCGAGGGCAAGCCCCGCGCCCCAGGCGCCGATCAGCGCGGGACGCAGCCGCGAGAGGTTCATTCAGGGACCGGAATCAGGTGTCCGGCGTGAACGCAGCGGGGTCGGTCGTGGTCTCGAAGACGTTGCCTTCGCCGCAGGCAAGTTCACCCCGCTCGGCGGGATGGATCCGGACGAACTCGTTGTCCTGCACCTGCATGAGAACGAAGCAATCGGCAGTCGTGAGCGGACTCGAGAAGTCGGTCGGACCCCACCAGCCGTTGACGTCGAAGTCGGTGACGCCGCCCAGCTCGTCGATGAGGCTCTGGCGGGTGATGGCGTTGAGTCCATCGCGCTCCACGATCTGATTGATGGCCCGCTCGAAGAGCACGCCGTCGGCCCAGGCACCGGCCGCCCACGCTGCTGGGAACGGGTCGTCGACAGCTGCCATGAACGCCGCCAGTTCGTCGTTTGTTTCGGTCTCATCGAACGGCAGGAAGAAGGTCCACACGTAGACGCCCTCGACGAGGTCGCCCTGCTCGAGGAATGCAGGCGTGTAGCACGACAACGTGCACAGCACCGTCGAGTCGGTCAGGTCGAGTCCCTGGTTCGACGCCTCCTCGAGCATGTTGATCATGGTGGCATCGTTGGATCCGTTGTAGATCCAGTTCGATGAGTTGTCGCGCATGCGCTGCACGAAGGGCGTGAACGCGGAGAGCGCCGCGGCGCCGCTCACGCCGAAGTAGCCGTCGTAGACCACGCCGGCGTTCTCGTGGGCAAGGATCTGCGGCACCGTCGCGTCACGTGTGGTCTGGAAGTCGCCGGGAATCAGGATGATGCCGTGCAGCGGGTCGGCACTCTCGCCGATCAGGTGCTCGACGGCACCGACCGCGGCGACGTAGTCGCGCTCACCGCCGTCGTAGGGGCACGAGGCGCCCGGGCGGCTCATGTGAAAGCTGGTGCTCGAGCACTGATGCGCGACTTCAGTCGTGATGTAGGCGAGGTCGGGCACGCCTGTCGGATCGCCGTTTCCGTCTGGACACGAGTTCAGGTCCTCAGTGTTCTGGCCGAGCAGGACCGTCGTGCCCACAAGCGCAAGTGCGTCGCTGCAGGCCAGAAGGAAGCCGTTGACGGTCGCCTCTCGGCTGAGCATCGAGTCAGCGAACTCGATATCGACCTGGCGGCAGGCGATGCCGCCCCGCTCGTTGAGATCAGCGGCCCAAGCCAGGGCACCGACGCGGGCGCCGTCGAAGAGTCCCGGGGCGAGAATGTTGTCGTTGTCGGCCATGACGATCACCTTGATGGTGTCTTCGCTCACGCCGATCTCGGTGGCTTCCAGCGTCACGCCGTCGCATGGGTCGACCGGCGCCGCTTCCGTGGTCGTCGTCGTGTCGTCGCCGCCACCGTCATCGGGCGGAGCCGTGGTGGTCGTCGTCGTAGTGGTGGTCGTCTCCGCATCCTCGCGGTCGCTGCCGCATGCCGCGGCCAGCACCCCGAGAGAGAGAACGATGGCCAGCCATCGGAACAGAATCTTCTTGGACATGCTGCCTCCAGGGGGCGACGACGGAGTCGGGCGTCCGCGACTTCGCCGGACGATAGTTCGGACACTGTTCAATGTGCCAAATGCCACAACGGTGAGCGGAGGGGTGCCGGGATCGACGCTTGGCGGCGGCCACCGATACGGTCGAACCATGACTGAGTTGGGCCTGGGCGCCGAGTTCCCGACACCGAATCGCGACGAGTGGCTCGATGCCGTCGAGAAGGTTCTCCGGGGCAAGCCATTCGACAAGGTGCTTGTCAGCACCACTCGAGACGGGCTCGACATTCAGCCGCTCTACGCGGCGGATAGCGGCGTCGGTGTCGGTGTCGTCGATCCCGATCCCGTGCGTCTCGACCGAGGTTGGGACGTGCGCCAGGTTCATGATGGGTCTGACCCGAGCGCGTGTGCGCTCGGGGTGCTCGCTGAACTGGAGCGAGGGGTGACCTCGATCGAGCTGACACCGCCGATCGGGGGATGGACGCTCGATGCCGTGCGCTCGGCCACCCAGGGCGTGTTGCTCGATCTTGCGCCGGTCGTGCTCGCGCCCCACGGCGATCCCGCCGCTGCTCGCGCGCTGCACTCGCTCATCGTCGAACGCGGCGACGCCTCTTCGACAGCCAGTTGGCTCGGGCTCGACCCGCTCGGCGAGACCGCTCGAGGGGGCTCTGCCGATCTCGACGAGTCCATGGCGGTCGCGGCCGAGCTGGCCCCGACGTTGCCCGCAGGGCGGACGGTCACCGTCGACTCCACGCGCTATGTCGACGCAGGGGCCACCGAGGCCGAAGAGCTCGCCTGGAGTCTCGCCACCGGCGTCGCCTACCTCCGCGCGCTCGAGGCTGCCGGACTTGCACCGGCCGACGCTGCCCAGACCATCGCGTTCCGTTTGAGCGCGGGAGCAGATCAGTTCGTCACGATCGCGTCGCTTCGCGCCGCGCGGCGGCTGTGGCGACGCGTGCTCGACGCCTGCGGTGTCGGCGCCGAAGGTCAGACGCACGTGATCCAAGCGGTGACCAGCCGGGCGATGTTCAGCCAGCGTGACCCTTGGGTCAACATGCTGAGGAGCACCACGGCCGCGCTCGCGGCGGGAGTCGGCGGTGCCGATGCGGTCACCGTTCTGCCCTTCGACGACGCCCTCGGCGAACCCGACGGGTTCTCACAGCGAATCGCTCGCAACACTCAGCTGCTTCTCATCGAAGAGTCACATCTCGCCCGGGTCGTCGACCCGGCGGCCGGGTCGTGGTTCGTCGAGTCGCTCACCGACCGTCTGGCCTCGTCGGCGTGGGAGATCTTCCAGGGAATCGAAGCGGGCGGTGGCATCCAGTCAGCCCTCGCCGATGGCTCGATCGCTGCAGCGCTCGACACCGCGTGGAACGAACGGCTTTCCACACTCGGCACTCGACGGACCGCGATCACGGGCGTGTCCGAATTCCCGGACATCGACGAGGCGCCGGTCAAGCGGCCCTCTCGCAGTGCGGCTGCCGGATTCCCGGTGCGGCGCCTGGCTGCGCCGTTCGAGGCCCTCCGCGATGCGGCGGATCGTTCCCTCGCATCCGCCCGTAGCCGTCCGTCTGTGCACCTTGCGGCCCTCGGCGACCTCGCTACCCACACCGCCCGCTCGACGTGGGTCACCAACTTCCTGGCGGTGGGCGGCATCGCGGCCACAGGAGGCGACGCCGACGGCTCGACCTCGCCGCTCGAAGCCGAGGCGCGCTTCGTCGACAGCGGCGCGGCCGTCGCCGTGATCTGCTCCTCCGACGGGGTCTATGCGGAGAGAGCCGCAGCCACTGCCACTGCCCTCAAGGAAGCCGGCGCCGTTCGCGTTGCGCTGGCCGGCTCACCGGGCGACCTGCGCGACGAGCTTCTGTCGGCCGGCGTCGACGAGTTCTGGCACGTCGGCGTCGACGTCCTCAAGGCGCTCACCCGCCTTCACGCCGACCTCGGACTCTGATTCGCGTCAGCTCCCCAGGGCTTCGACCAGGTGCGGGTAGATGGCGTCGGCCACGATCCGGGCGCCGGCCTCATTGGTGTGCACAAAGTCCCAGAACAGCGACTCATCGACCCCGTCGAGTGAATCGCTGAGGTCGATCACCGGCTCGCGGAGCCCGGCCCGGACCTGCTCGGTCATCGGGAACCACACGTCGGTGTCGTAGCCGGGCAGACCGACGAGTGAACCCTCGGCCGCGGTCAACGGATCCTTGGTGTAGAGGTACGGCTGCCAGAAGAACCGCACCTCGAAGCCGTAGGCGGCGCTGAGCGCGACGACATGATCGACGCCGCGGCGATGAATCGCGGCGGCCGCGTCGGCGGCGGCGACCGGGTCGAGGGTGTCGATCGGGGCGGAGTCGACATCGGCGACCTGGATGACGGGGTCGTCCTCGAAGGCATCTCGGATCCGACCGACCGCCAACGCGGTCGCGCTGTGGTCGGCCCACCACGTGCGGACCGTCGAGGCGACCGAGGGCGTGGGTTCTGCCGTCGGATTCGCGAGCGCAAAGAAGAGGTGGGTCGGCTCGTCGTGTACGCCCAATTGGGTCTGCAGGGTGAGATCGTTGAAGCCGTCGTAGAACAGCACGACATCAGGGGTGGGGCGGGTGCCTGCGCTGAGTTCGGCCTCGAGCAACTGCACCTGCTGCCATTGGGCGTACGCAGGATGGCCGTAGTTGGTTGCGTTGATCGCGATGTCGTTGTCGGCCGCGAGTCCGACCAGCACCGAAGGGATCGTTGCGTTGTCCGACTGGCCCGAGCCGTAGAGCGTCGAGCCGCCGAACATCCACACGTCGATCGGCTCGCCGGGGGCAGTAGTCGTCGCAGTCGTCCGTCGCCCATCGACGACGTTGACCAGCTCGGACTCATGGGTCACGCCCTCGACGAAGCGCCAGCCGAGAAACGGGTCGGGCTTGCCGATCCCGACCTGCGAGAGATCTGCCATCAACTCGTTCGATCGCGGCTGCGTTGCCAAGGCTTCCTGGGCCACGGGGTCGAACCCGAAGATCGGTCCGTCGAGTTGGGCCGCTTCCTCGCGATCGAGACGGACGAAGAGCGAACCCAAAGCGACATCGGCGACGAGGAGCAGGACGAGGCCGCCCACTGCGCTCCGGATCCAGCGCGGGGAACCGACCACCGCTTCGCCGCCCGCCGTGCGGCGGTAGCGCTCATCGGCGTACTGGCGCTGAGCCAGGTCGCGGTCACCGGTCGCTCGCGCGAGCCAGCGGCTGTCGACGGCGTGTCCGCCGAGCGGATCCATCGGGTCGGTTCGGGTGAGCTTCGCGAGCAGCGAAATGGGGGCGAAGATCACGAGCTGGACCAGTCCGAGCAGGATGACGGTGAGAATCGTGCCGACGTGGTGGCCGATCCATGCGGCGGCTCGATCGAACACCTCTCGTGCCCGTGGCGACACTGACGTTGTGGCGGTGACGATGACCGCGATCACCAACACAACCACGGCCAGGGTGCGGGCACCGAGCAGCCAGAGGGCGACGACAATGCCGAGGGGCGCAAGGTAGGGGAGGAGCCGACGACGGGGCGCAGGAGGGGTCCGAAGCGGCGGGAGGACGGACCACTCCGGTGGTGAGAGTTCGGCCATCAGAAGACCGTGTAGAGCGTGTAGGGCGCGGCGGCCTGGCCGACGATGATGAAGATCGTGATCAGCGCGAGGACGGCCATGAGCGGCAGGATCCACCAGACGCGGTTGACGACGGCGAAGCCGGTGACGTCGCGCACGAGGCGGAGAAGGTGACGGGTGCGCAGCATCAGTCGAGGACGAACTCGTCGCGCCAGTCGTCGGTCTCTTCCCACGCCGGCTGATCCTCTTTGAGGAGGATGTGGTCTTCGAGAACGAGTACGTCCATTTCCGTGCGCATGAAGCAGCGGTAGGCGTCGTCGGGCGTGCAGACGATCGGCTCGCCGCGCACGTTGAAGGACGTGTTGATCAGGACCGCACAGCCGGTGCGGTCCTCGAAGGCTTCGAGGAGTTCGCGAAAGCGGGGGCTGGTGGCCGCACTGACGGTCTGGACTCGGGCCGAGCCGTCGACATGGGTGACCGCAGGAATCTCGGAGCGTCGCTCGTTGACCCAGGTCCGCAGGTCGGACGAGCCGCGGTTGCGCCGCAACGCAGCGGTGTCGACGCGCTCGTGAGCCACGGGAGCCACCAGCAGCATGTAGGGCGACTCGGTGGCCAGTTCGAACCAGTCGTCGGCCTTCTCCGCGAGCACTGCGGGAGCGAACGGTCGGAACGACTCGCGATACTTGATCTTCAGGTTCATCGTCGACTGCATGTCGGTGGAACGGGGGTCGCCGATGATCGAACGATGACCGAGCGCCCGGGGCCCGAACTCCATCGCTCCCTGGAAAAGGCCGACGACCTTGCCGTCATCGATCGCTTCGGCGATGTGGTCGGCCCGCGCCTTGCCGGTGATCGTTGTGTGGGGAATGGCCGCGTCGTCGAGCCAGGTCCCGATCTCGTCGCTCGGAAACTCGGGCCCGAGGTAGGCGCCGCTCATCGCGTCGCGGCCCTGGCTGTCGACGGTGCGAGCGTTGTCCATCATGCGATGCCATCCGAGGTACGCCGCGCCGACGGCACCCCCGGCATCGCCGGCCGCGGGTTGGAGCCAGAGGTTCTCGAAAATGCCCTCTCGGAGCAGGACGCCGTTGGCGACGCAGTTCAGCGCGACCCCGCCCGCCAGACACGCGTTGGACTCGCCGGTGATCGCCCGGGCGTGGCGGCCCATGGCGAGCACGACCTCTTCGGTGACGGCCTGGATCGACGCGGCGAGGTCCATCTCACGCGTCGTGAGCTCGGACTCCGGGACTCTCGCCGGTCCACCGAACAGGTCGGCGAACCGACGGTTCGTCATCGTGAGTCCGGCCAGATAGTCGAAGTAGGAGAGATCGAGCGTGAACGATCCGTCGTCGTGGATGTCGATCAGGTGCTCGCGGATTGTGTCGGCGTAGCGGGGCTCGCCGTATGGAGCGAGGCCCATGAGCTTGTACTCGCCGCTGTTGACCCGGAAGCCACAGAAGTAGGTGAAGGCGGAATAGAGCATCCCCAGCGAGTGGGGAAAGTCGATTTGCGCCTTCATTTCCAACGTGTGGCCGCGGCCATGGGCGATCGAGCTCGTGGCCCACTCGCCGACGCCGTCGAATGTGAGAACCGCGGCCGACTCGAACGGCGAGGGGAAGAACGCGCTCGCCGCATGGCTCTCGTGATGCTCGACGAACCAGGTGTTGTCGGCCGGCTCGTACCCGAGGCCGCCAATGCCTTTGTCGATCTCGTAGGGGATCCACAGCTTCTCGCGGAGCCAGAGCGGAATCGCCTGACGGAACGACCGGAATCCGCGCGGTCCCACCTTCATGTAGGTGCGGATGAGGCGGACGAATGTCGTCAGCGGTTTCTCGTAGAACACCACGGCATCGAGCTCGTCTCGGCCGACCTCGGCGTGATGGAGGCACCAATCGATGGCGTGGGTCGGGAACGCGGCGTCGTGTTTGATGCGGGTGAAGCGCTCCTCTTGGGCAGCCGCAACGATGACACCGTCGGCCAGCAGAGCCGCCGCGCTGTCGTGGTAGAAGGCGCTGATTCCCAGCACATATGTCGGGCGTGACATCGAGCGAGACCGTAGTCCGTCAGGCATGCGATGCTGTCGCCTCGTCAACGGGAGGAACGCCATGGGACAGCTGGACGGCAAGGTCGCGATCGTCACGGGTTCGTCGAGCGGAATCGGCGAGGCGGCAGCACGGTCGCTGGCAGCTGAAGGAGCGTCCGTGGTCGTGAACTCGTCGAGCTCTGTCGAGGCGGGCACCGCGGTCGCGGAATCGTTGCCGACGGACTCGATCTACATCCAGGCCGACATCGCCGACGAGGAGCAGGATCGCGCCCTGGTCGCCCAGACGCTCGAGCGGTTCGGTCGTCTCGACATCCTCGTCAACAACGCCGGGTGGACGACCCGTGTCGATCACAAAGACCACGAGGCGCTCACGAACGACATCCTGTTCAAGACGATGGAGGTCAACGTCTACGGCACTTGGTGGCTCACCCGTGCCGCGATGCCCGCGCTGCAGGAGACTGAAGGATGCATCGTCAATGTCACATCGATCGCCGGCCTTCGCCCGCTCGGGTCGTCACTCGCCTACGGCATGGCCAAGGCGGCGCTGAACAGCCTCACCGAGGATCTCGCCCGCTATCAGGGCCCCGTCCGGGCCAACGCCGTCGCTCCCGGCCTCGTGGCCACGCCGTGGACGGAGGAATGGGACGACCTCCACGCCGGCACGGCGGCGATCAACCCGATGAAGCGTTCGGCAACGCCGGAGGACTGCGCGCAGGCGATCATGGCGTGCGTCACCAACACCTACATGAACGGTTCGATCGTCAAGGTCGACGGTGGCATGACTCTCGTCCTCTGAGTGTGGCCCGGTACGGTTGATGCCATGAGCGTGATCCCGGACTTCACGACAGTTGACCTCGGCGATGCCTCGCCCGCGACGCGCACGAGCGATGTCGTGAGCGAGACGCCGGAAGGTATCGACATCCCGGCGGTCACGACCGCCGACGACATCGCCGATCTCGATTTCCTCGAGACGTTGCCGGGGCTGCCCCCGTTTCTGCGAGGCCCGTACCCGACGATGTACGTCAACCAGCCGTGGACGATCCGACAATACGCGGGCTTCTCCACGGCGGAGGCGTCCAATGCCTTCTATCGGCGCAACCTCGCCGCCGGTCAGAAGGGACTGTCCGTCGCGTTCGATCTCGCGACCCACCGCGGCTACGACTCCGACAACCCGCGCGTGTCGGGCGACGTCGGCATGGCCGGGGTGGCCATCGACTCCATTCTCGACATGCGCCAGCTCTTCGACGGGATCCCGCTCGACGAGATGAGCGTGTCGATGACCATGAACGGCGCCGTTCTCCCGGTGCTCGCGCTCTACGTCGTGGCCGCGGAGGAGCAGGGGGTGAAACCGGCGCAGCTCGCCGGCACCATCCAGAACGACATTCTCAAAGAGTTCATGGTGCGCAACACCTACATCTATCCACCGACTCCGAGCATGCGGATCATCTCCGACATCTTCGCGTTCACCAGCGAAGAAATGCCGAAGTTCAACTCGATCTCGATCTCCGGCTACCACATGCAGGAAGCGGGCGCGACGGCCGACCTCGAGCTCGCCTACACGCTCGCTGACGGCGTCGAATACGTGCGGGCCGGAATCGAAGCCGGCCTCGACGTCGACACGTTCGCCCCCCGGCTCAGCTTTTTCTGGGGCATCGGCATGAACTTCTTCATGGAGGTGGCGAAGCTACGAGCCGCCCGCCTCCTGTGGTCGAAGTTGATGAAGGATTTCGAGCCGCAGAATCCGAAGTCGCTCTCCCTGCGGACCCACAGCCAGACCAGCGGCTGGTCGCTCACTGCTCAGGACGTCTACAACAACGTCGCCCGCACCTGCGTCGAGGCCATGGCCGCCACGCAGGGCCACACGCAGTCGCTGCACACCAACGCGCTCGACGAAGCCCTCGCATTGCCCACCGACTTCTCCGCTCGCATCGCCCGCAATACGCAGCTCTTCCTGCAGCAGGAGAGCGGCACCACGCGCACGGTCGATCCGTGGGGCGGCAGCCACCATGTGGAGCGGCTCACCAACGAACTCGCCAAGAAGGCGTGGGACCACATCTCCGAAGTCGAGGAGATGGGCGGCATGGCCGCCGCGATCGAGGCCGGCATTCCGAAGCTGCGGATCGAAGAGGCCGCGGCGCGAACCCAGGCCCGCATAGATTCGGGTCGCCAGGCAGTGATCGGCGTCAACAAGTACCGACTCGATGAGAACGAAGACATCGACGTTCTCAGGATCGACAACGCCGAAGTGAGAGCTGCCCAGATCTCGAAGCTCGAGCAGCTGCGAGCCGAGCGCGACGGCGAGGCCGTCGAATCCGCGCTCGCCGCGTTGACGAATGCCGCCGGGAGCGCCGAGGGCAACCTCCTGGCGCTGGCCATCGACGCGGCCAGGGAGAAGGCCAGCGTCGGGGAGATCAGTGATGCGCTCGAGAAGGTCTACGGTCGTCACGTCGCACAGATTCGAACGATCGAAGGGGTGTATCGCAGCGAAGTGGGTGCCGACGCCGATTCCGTGACCGCCGTGCGCGAGAAGGTCGACGAGTTCGCCGCCGCGAACGGTCGTCGCCCGCGCATCCTCATCGCCAAGATGGGCCAGGACGGCCACGACCGCGGTCAAAAGGTGATCGCCACGGCGTTCGCCGACCTCGGCTTCGACGTCGACATCGGACCCCTCTTCCAAACTCCCGGCGAGGTGGCTCGCCAGGCCGTCGAGGCCGATGTCCATGTCGTCGGCGCATCGTCGCTCGCCGCCGGTCACCTCACCCTGGTGCCCGAGCTTCGCGACGAACTCGCCAAGCTCGGCCGCGCCGACATCAGAATCACGGTCGGTGGAGTGATCCCGCCCGACGACGTACCCACGCTTCTCGAGATGGGTGCGGTCGCCGTCTACCCGCCCGGCACCGTGATCGCTGACGCGGCGCTCGAACTCCTGGAGCTTCTGTGAGGCGATTGCTGGCATTGGTTCCCGGCGCCGTTCTTCTCATTGTCGTCGCCGTCGGGCCCGCCGCCGCGCAGGACGACGGCATCTCGGTCACTCCGGCCGAAGGCCTTCTCGACGGTCAGGTGGTCGAGATCTCCGCATCCACAGCGGCCGCCGACTTCGGGTTGGTCGCGCTCTGTCCCTCTGATTCGGCGCCGGTAGTCGGCGACGGCCCCCTCACGCTCATACCGAAGAGAGACATCTGCGTTGGCCTCTTGTGCATGCATGACGAGATCGACACACCAATAGCGGAACTGTTCGCCGGCGACTGTCCACGCTTGGTGCAGCCTCGCCCGATCTCTGCGGTGTCGGCCTCCGTGGCGCTACCCCGGTTCACGAACGATGGCACCGACTGTGCGGTCGAGGAGTGCGTGATCATGTTCTCGACCTGGACCATCAGCAGCGCCCGGGCCGTCGTGTCCACCCTCGTCGTCTTCGACGAAACGGTCGCCGCCCCTGCCGCGGTTCCGTCGGAGACGACCACCACAACGGTTGCCAGCACGACGACGCTTCCGTCGGAGACGACCACCACGGTTGGTCTTTCGGCGCCCACTGCCACGTCGACGATTCCGCCGTCGTCCCCGCCTTCGGTGTCGACACCCGCCACGACCGTTCCGACTCAGGTCCTGGGCACCCAGGAGACGAACGGCGATGGTGAACTCGCGGTGACAGGCTTCGACGCCGGAGCGCTCGCGGCCCTTGGGTTGTCGCTCCTGGTCGTCGGCCGAGGCGCCGTCGTGCGCTCTCGTCGCAGCTAGATCTCGATCTGCGCTCGTGTGAGCCCGGTCGCGTGCGGCCGAATGTGGTCGGTGATCACGCGCACGTGTTCGGCGTGCCCGGCATACACCTGGTAGTCGGCGACGGTGTCGAATTCGCCGGACACGACGATCGCCGCGGATCCCTCTGACAGGCCGAGGTCTCGGCCGACGATGTAGGACCGGATCTCGGGAATGAGCGACGGCATCTCGCGGAGTTCGTCGATCACCTTCTGCACCAGTGCCTCTTCAACACCGTCGAAGGACATAAGGACCGTATGGCGGATCATGGGCGGCGACGCTACACCCAGTCGCGATCTGCCGGCGGCGCGATCATGTCGGCGCTCGGCACCCACGTGGACTGTTTCATCGCCTCACGAAGGTGGCTCTCGGAGAACATGTCCTCCTCCCGCGAGAACTTCCCGTCGCCTGCGTATTCGAGATACGACATTCCGAAGTTGTCGATCGGTGATCCGTCGGAGAGTTGGCCCGGCAGCCGGTTGCTCCAGCGCAGGAATACACGATCACCGTCGATCGCTTCCCAGAAGTGTGGGAAGTCCCACGTCTCGAGTCCGGTCATCGAATTGTCCAGGAATTCGACGAGTGCGTCCACGCCCTGATGGCGCCCCCAGACGGAGTCGATGAACACGGCGTCTTCGGTGAAGACCTCTTTCAGAGCGCTCCATGGGACCTCGCCGGCGATCGCCGCTCGCCGAAGGTCGAGGTAGCGCTGAATGGTTGCTTCGATCTCTGCTCGTTCGTGGGCCATGGTCAGACGGTAACGTCGGCGGCGATGTCAGCAGAAATGCTCGGGGACGACTCCGTAGACGACGCCGCTCTCGTTGAGGGTGTGCTGGCGGGCGACCGCACGGCGATCGGGCGGGCGATCACACTCGTCGAATCGACCCACCCCGACCATCGGCCGCGGGCGGGAGCGATGCTCGAACTGCTGCTCCCTCACACCGGCCGATCACATCGAATCGGCATCACTGGTGTCCCGGGCGTCGGGAAGTCGACGTTCATCGAGTCGCTCGGCACATCGCTGACCGAGTCCGGTCATCGAGTCGCCGTGGTTGCGGTCGACCCTTCGAGCTCCCGCACCGGCGGTTCGATTCTGGGTGACAAGACCCGGATGCCGAATCTCTCCGTCGACGACCGGGCCTTCATCCGGCCGTCGCCGTCCGCCGGCACGCTGGGTGGCGTCGCCCGGGCGACCCGGGAATCGATGCTCGTGTTCGAGGCTGCCGGCTACGACGTCGTGATCGTCGAGACCGTCGGCGTCGGCCAGTCGGAGACCGTCGTCCACGGAATGGTCGACATCTTCGTCGTGCTGATGCTCTCAGGAGCCGGCGACGAGCTCCAAGGCATCAAGAAGGGCGTGTTGGAGCTGGCTGATCTGCTGGCCGTCAACAAGGCTGACGGTGACAACGCCCACCGAGCGGCGCTCGCCGCGGGTGACTACCGGCGGGCCCTGCACCTGCTGCAGCCGGCCAGCGAGAATTGGACGCCCCCGGTCCTCACGTGTTCCGGGCTGACGGGTGAAGGACTCGATGACATCTGGGCCCAGATCGAGCTCCATCGAACAAAGCTGGAGGCGTCCGGCGAGCGCGACGGTCGTCGTCGAGCGCAACAGCTCGAATGGATGAACGCGATGCTGCACGACGAGTTGTTGGCGCGTTTCGAGGCCGATCTGGTGGTTGCCGAGCGCCGCGCCGAGGTCGAAGCCGCAGTCCTCGCCGGTGACATCACGCCGTCGACGGCCGTGGAACGGCTGCTCTCGGAGTAGCAGCCACCACTGAGGGCGATCAGATCTGGACGCACTATCGACGGAGCGTGGACATTCCCGTACCCTCTGCCGGCGGGGAGGTGTTGATCCCTCAGCTGGCCTGGTCGCGGCGCTGAGGGGGAGCCAGAGCGAAACCGGCCCCTCCGTTCGATTCCTCGGAGCACAATCAATGGTCGGTTTCCCGTTCTCTTCCGCTCGCCGTGTGGCCGGGTCTGCGCTCGGCTGCGCAGGCCTCACGGTCGCCTTTGCGGCGCCTGCGGCCGCACACCACGACCCGGCTGAGCTCGCCGCCACTGAGCGGGCCGCCGATGCGTTGGCCACCCCGAGTGCCGGCGGCGGCCTGTCGATCGGCTTCGTCATCCTGGCCACGTTGGCACTCGTGCTCGCCTTCGCGCTCGGACGGGGCTTTCGGCCGAGGCAACTCGCCCGGCGCTCTGTCGCTCTTCTCGCGGCCACGGCCCTCCTGTCGCTCCCGCTCGCGGCCTCTCCTGCGAGCGCGGCGACGATCCTGCTGCCGGACCTGATCTCTGATCAACCGGACCCGAACGGATCAGTGGAGGTCAACACCTACACCGGTTCGCCTCGACTGATCCTGCGTTTCGACGGCTACGTCACGAATGTCGGCGACGGCCCACTCGAAGTGTCGGGCAACCCCCAGATCACCGACCCGTCGAATGATGCGGCCGTGCACCAGCGCGCCCTCGACAGCGACGGCAACTGGAATGTCGTCGGAACGCCACTGGTCCAGTACGAGACCGCCGACGGTCACAACCACTTCCACCTCATGGAGGTCGGCCGTTACTCGCTGTGGAACCAGGCGAAGACGGCAGAGGCCGCGCCGGGTCAAAAGGTCGGCTTCTGCCTCTACGACATCGAGCACGCCGAATCCGAGGACTGGAGCGGACCTCGACCGAGTCGGGTCTATTCCGGCAGCGTCACGCAGTTCTGCGACAGCAACAACCCGAACACCACCGATCTCGTCATGGGGACGAGCAAGGGCTGGCGCGACGTCTACGGCGCCTACCTGACCTTCCAGTGGATCGACGTGTCCGACACTGCGCCCGGGATCTACTACCTGGCCAACCAAGCGGATCCGCACAACCGCGTGCTCGAATCCGACGAGACGAACAACCAGATCGGATTCTCGGAGATCTCGTCGACCATCCCCGGCTACAACGCCGTTCCCATCGGGTCGATCGACACGCTCGAGGACACGGCGGTCGGGGTCACGTTGGCCTCGGAGTCCTTCGGATCGCCGGGCAGCCGTCGGTTCCGGATCGTCACGCCGCCCGACCACGGGTCGTTGAGCCGTTCGACTGGTGTGAAGTTCTCTTCGCCATCGGTGACCTACACCCCCGATGCGGGCTACGTCGGTCCCGACAGTTTCGAATATGTCGCCCTCGACAATTCGAGTGACTATCCGCTGAACCCGATGCGGGCTGCCGTCTCGATCGATATCGGCGAGGTTCCCACCCCGTCGGTCGAGATCTCGGGGGCGCCCGCATCACTCATTGCCGGCACGTCGGCCTCGCTCACCGCAACCGTCTCCAACGCTCCGAATGGGGTCACCTGGTCGGTCGACGGCGTCATCGGCGGAAACTCCACCGTCGGCACGGTGAGCACCGGAGGCCTCTACATCGCCCCGGGGTCGGTGCCTTCGGGCGGCGACGTCACCGTGAGAGCCACGCTCGACTCGGATCCGTCGTACTACGACGAGGTGACCATCACCATCGATCCGATCCCGAACAACTCGCCGGTCATCATCCAGCCGGCCGACCAGGTGTCGACCATCGGCGACGATGTGAATGTCGCGGTCGGAGCCAGCGATCCTGATGGCGACGCGTTCACCTTCTCGGCGTCCGGGCTGCCGACCGGTGCATCGATCCATCCGACCACCGGGGTGATCTCGGGTGTCGTCACGGTTGAGGGCACCTTCCAGGCGACTGTCACGGCCGACGATGGACAAGACCCTGCCTCGGTGCTCTTCGACTGGGTGATCGATCCGCGACCGACGGTCACGCCGGGCGGTGTGGTCATCTGGGAGGGCGACAGCGGATCGACGGTTGTGTCGGTGCCGGTGACGCTGAGCGAGCCGGTGTCGCAAGAGGTCACGATCGAGTGGACCACCGGCGACACCCCAAGCCCCGGAATCGCGACCGAGGGTGTCGACTTCGCGGCCGACTCCGGTCAGGTCACCTTTGCGCCGGGTGAGACGTCGGCGACCGTCGAGATCACGGTCTACGGCGATCTCGTCGATGAGCCTCCGGCGTGGCTGGGGGAGTGGGGCATCGTCGCTTTCAGCTCGCCATCATCGAATGCGGACCTCGACTACGTGTTCTTCGGGCTCGGCCTGTTCATCATCGTTGATGATGACTAAAAGCCGCATTGTCGATCACCGTCGGGTCTCCACATAGCGACCAACCGGTCGGAATCGGATCGGCGTCTCCTCGTACTCCTCGAGCGCATGGGCGATCCAGCCGGCGGTTCGGGCTATGGCGAAGATGACCTCTCCCGCGTCGGGACCCATGTCGGTGATGAAGGTCATGGCGCCGAGAGCCAGGTCGACGTTGGGCGCGGCCGGGATCCGATCGGTGGTGCGAGCGACCACCGAGGCAACGACATCCATGCGGGCCTCGTCGATCGGGTGATCGGCGAGCGCATCGAAGAGGATGTCGTGGCGAGGGTCTCGGGTCCGATGGATGAAATGGCCGATGCCGGGTACCCGGCCATCGCGGCGCATCACCTCCGCGATGGCCGCGTCGGCGCCATGGGTCGCCGCGTCCTCGAACATCAGGTGCACGGTCCGGCTGGCGGCGCCGTGAAGGGGACCAGCCAAGGGGCCGAGGCCGGCGAGCAAGACGGCATGTGGCGCGGCCCGCGTGGATGCAGCGAGCCGGGCGGCCAAGGTGGAAGTTGCCATGCCGTGATCGGCGAGAATCACCATTGCCGTCTCGAGGACCGTCCAGTGGGCCGGGTCTGCGGATGTGAGGCGGACCCAGAGGCGTTCGGCGATGTGCTCACACTCCCGCTCCTGCCTGATGGGGAGCGAGTCGACGATCGCACGGATGAGCTGGCGAGCGGTGGCCGCTGCGCCGATCGTCGAGCGGTCATCGCGAAACGGGTCGACGGCGCCGGCGGCGACAACGCCGGCCATCATTCGATCGGTCGGGGTCGCGTGGCCGGGCAGAGCCTTCGACGCTCGTCGGACGGCAGTGTCGACGGCTCGACGCGCGGCCCACTCGGGGGCGGGACCGAGGTCTCCGGTCCACAAGAGTTCGGCCACCGCCTCGTAGCTGTGGCCTCCGTCGACGAGATCGCTCAGCGTGTGCCCTCGGTAGGCGACCAATCCGTCGATGACTTCGGTGATGCCTGACGTGATCGGCACCTCGAGCCGCCCGGGCCGATCGTCGGCTTTCCGGCGGCGAAAGCGGTCGATTTCCGCGGGGTCGAATGTCGAGGATTTGCCGTCGAGGTGCCGTTCGGAGTGCAACAGGCCACGGCTGACATACGCGTAGATGGTCTCGCGCTTCACTCCGAGGCGCGAGGCGGCCTCCAGCGCGCTGATCCGCTCGTCATCGCTCACGGCGCTTCCTCTCTCCGGGGGTGGCCCGTCGTGCATTGATTCAATCAATGTTGATCCAATCAATGTTGTCAATGTACTCCAGATGGCGCAGGTTGGAGGCATGAACAATTCCTCCGACAACGACGCACCCCAGACTCCCGAGGTGAATATGGCCCCGCCCGGCCTGAAGGGCCTGGCAGTCGCCGACACAGAACTCGGCGACGTACGAGGCCAAGAGGGCTTCTTCCACTACCGGCAGTACGACGCCGCCGAGTTGGCGCGAAACAACACGCTCGAAGATGTCTGGACCCTGCAGCTCCGCGGCGCGCTTCCCCCGGAAGCGCCGCTCGTCGAGGCCGGCGCCCATCGCTGGCTTCCGGCCGGTGTCGCCGAACTCGTCGACGCGACCGCCGAGCGGGTGGCTGACCCGATGGTGACCCTGCGAGTCGGTTTGCTCGCCCTCGGCGACAACGAGGGTCGCGGCTCGATGCTGGATCGCTCGCTCGAACAGCTCCACGACGACGCGAGACGACTCGTCGCCGTCGTACCGACGATCCTCGCTCGTCACCACCGCGTACGACAGGGCGAAGCGCCCGTCGACCCTGATCCGTCGCTCGGTCATGCGGCCGACTATCTCCGGATGGCGACCGACCGGCTGCCCGAGTCTGCAGCGGCACGCGCGGTTGAGCAATACCTCGTCGCAACCGTTGATCACGGGTTCAACGCATCGACCTTCACCGGTCGCGTGGTCGCAAGCACCGGAGCCGACATGGCCGGGGCGCTCGTGGCCGCGGTCGGCGCCCTCACCGGACCACTTCATGGCGGAGCCCCCAGCCGGTGCATCCAGATGATCGACGAGATCGGCACGGCCGATCGTGCGGCCGACTGGGTTCGAGCCCAACTCGACTCGGGAGGGAAGATCATGGGATTCGGTCATGCCGTCTACCGGGCCGAGGATCCCCGCGGCGTGGTTCTGCGAGAGGCGGCCGAACGCCTCGGAGGTGATCTGGTTGACCGGGCCGCCGGCATCGAGGACGAGATTCTCTCGGTACTCGCGGAGTGGAAACCCGATCAGCGCATCGTGACCAACGTCGAGTTCTGGGCTGCCGTCGTGCTCGAGCTGGCCGGCCTCCCCCGAGCGATGTTCACGCCCACGTTCTCCGTCAGCCGGTCAATCGGATGGTCGGCTCATGTGATCGAGCAGCACGGTGTCGGCAAGATCGTGCGGCCGAGCGCCCGCTACATCGGACCGGCGCCCGAGGTCGCCGTCGTCGGCTGATTGTCTCGGGTTCCGCTGTGGACCTAGGGTTTCCTTCCAGGGAAGCTTTCTGGGAAGTGGGAACAGTATGACTGCAGTTGAGAAGTCCGGTTTCGAGGGCATCGACCTCTGGGACATGGATGCCTTTCAGCGTCAGGAGCATCACGCGATGCTCGAGAAGCTGCGGGAGACCGAACCCGGCATTCACTGGATCGACGAAGGCGACGTCGGGCCGGGCTATTGGGCGATCACCCGGCTGGACCATCTGAAAGAGGTCAACCGGCAGGCGGAGATCTTCTCGTCGAACCGCGGTGGCACCCAGATGCAGGAACGGGTCAGGGGCGACGACATCGACAGTTTCCAGAATGACTCGTTGATGCTCTCCATGGATCCGCCCAAGCACACCCGGTACCGGCGCATCGTCAGTCGCGGCTTCACGCCCCGCATGATCAACCTCCTCGAGGACTACCTCCACAACCGCACGCAGATGATCATCGATCGAGTGTGTGAGCGGGGCACGGCCGAATTCGTCACCGAACTCTCGGCTGAACTGCCCCTGCAGGCCATCGCGGAAATGGTGGGCATCCCGATGGAGGACCGGTCGAAGATCTTCGACTGGACGAATTCGATGATCGGTGCCGACGACCCCGACTTCGCCAAGAGCGAGGAAGACGTCATGGGCGCCTTCGGCGAGCTCTTCGCCTATTCGAATGCGCTGCAGACCGAACGTCGCGACAAGCCGGCCGACGACATCATCACGACCCTGCTGTCCGCCGACGTCGAGGGCGAAGCGCTCGACGAGGTCGAGTTCGACATGTTCTTCCTTCTCTTGTGCGTGGCCGGCAACGAGACGACCCGCAACTCGATCACTCGGGGCATGCTCGGGTTCTTCGAATTCCCCGATCAGTGGGAGCTCTACAGGAGCGATCCCGACCGCTACGAAGACACCATGGTCGACGAGGTCGTTCGGTGGGCTACGCCGGTTCTCAACTTCCGTCGTCAGGCGATGGAGGACTACGAACTCGGTGGCGTGAAGATCAAGGAGGACGACAAGGTCGTCATGTGGCACATCGCCGCGAACCGCGATCCCCGTGCGTTCGACGACCCCTGGAAGTTCGACGTTGCCCGCACTCCGAACGACCACGTCGGGTTCGGTGGCGGCGGCCCGCACTTCTGCCTCGGTTCCAATCTCGCCAAGATGGAGATCGCCTTGATGTTCAAGGGGATCGCCCAGCGGCTGCCCGACATTCGTCTGGCGGGCGACGTCGAGTACCTGCGGTCGAACTTCATCGGTGGGGTGAAGACCATGCCGGTCGAGTTCGCGGCCTCGCCGTCGACCAACACCATGCCGCTCGATCGTCTCGGCTCCGCGGCCGGCGCGTCTGGCACCGAAGGCTTCGGTGGATCGGTCGAGCGCGAGGGTTAATGTCCGCCCCATGTACGGGGCTGCCAGATGACACCAGAGGAGTTCCGCGACGCCGGCCACGAGCTGGTTGATTGGATCGCTGATCGTCGTGCCGACGTCGAATCACGCCGGGTGCGACCCGACGTCGATCCCGGCGACATCGCGGCGCGCCTGCCCGCCTCGCCTCCCACGCAGCCCGTCGATGCTCATGCGGTCCTCGCCGACCTCGACGAGGTCATCGCCCCGGGCATCAGCGAGGTGCAGCACCCGATGCACTTCGGCTGGTTCCCGTCCAACGCGAGCCTGTCGTCCGTGCTCGGCGACATGGCTTCCTCCGGGCTCGGATCGCTCGGCATCTCTTGGGAATCGTCGCCGGCCCTCACCGAAGTCGAAGAGGTCGTCGTCGACTGGCTCCGGCAGCTGTGTGGACTCGACGACGGCTGGCACGGTGTCATCCAGGACACGGCGTCGAGTGCCTGTCTGGTTGCCATGCTCGCGGCCCGCGAGCGGGCGAGCGATCACGCGCAGGTGTCCACTGGTCTCGGTGGCTTCGATGCGCCGCTGTGCGTGTACACCACGTCGGAGGCGCATTCGTCCGTGCGAAAGGCCGCGCTTCTCGCCGGCTTCGGAGGTGACTTCGTTCGTCAGGTCGACATCGATCCGGACTCGCGCGATATGCGGCCTGAGGCCTTACGCGAGGCAATGGCAGCCGACGCGGCGGCGGGTCGGGTTCCTGCGATCGTCGTCGCTTCGGTCGGGTCGACCGGCACGACGGCCTTCGATCCGATCGACGAGATCGTGGAGATCGCCACCGCCCACGGTGCCTGGGTCCACGTCGACGCGGCCATGGCCGGCGCCGCGCTCGTTCTGCCGGAGATGCGCCACCTCTTCGTCGGCATCGAGGGTGCCGACTCGATCTCGTGGAACCCCCACAAATGGTTCGGGACGATCCTCGACTGCTCGCTCATGTATCTCCGTGACCCGGATCATCTGATCCGGGTGATGTCGACCAACCCGAGCTATCTACGGTCCACGGCCGGCGCCGAGGCGACGCAATACCGGGATTGGGGCATCCCCCTCGGCCGACGGTTCCGGGCCCTCAAGCTCTGGTATCAGTTGCGAATCGACGGGATCGAGCAGATACGAGAACGGCTCCGGCGGGATCTCGCCAACGCCCAATGGGCGGAGCAGCAATTCCGTGCGCTCCCCGAGTGGGAGGTGGTCGCGCCCGTGCGTCTGCAGACGGTTTGTGTTCGCCACACGCCGTCGTTCGCAGCTGGCGACGGTGAACGTCTCGACGAGCACACGTTGAATTGGGTGCGCTCGATCAACACGTCGGGAAACGCCTTCCTGTCGCCGTCGATTCTCGACGACCGCTGGATGGTTCGGGTCTCCATCGGCGTAGAAGCAACCGAGCGTTCGCATCTCGAGCGGCTCATCGCCATCATGCGAGACGCAGCCGAAACCCGCTGAGCGGGCACAAGGCATCGGCTCCGTCTGTCACGTCGATGAGATCCTGAACAGCTCCCCGACCAGATCGTCGTACCACCCGAGGGCCACCGCGCCGGCGTAGAGCGCAGCTACCGCGAGCGCCGCACGACGAGTGACGTCATGGTGAAGCACCCGGGACGTCCCGGGCGCCGCGTGGGGAAGCGCGACGATGAGGACGGCCGGAAGGAAGATCCCGATGACGTAGACGTGCATCTTCAGCAGGCTCTCGACACGATCGGTCTCCGCTCGATTCAGGACTTCGGCGAAGTGTTCGCCAACGCACGGTTGCCAGAGCCAGCCGGCAACGAGGCCTGCTGCGAGTCCGAGTGCGAGACGGAGGCTCGGGCCGACACGGTCAGCTCGGAACGCGCCGCCGAAGGCTGCGATGATCGCGCCCGCGATCACCCAGCGGGCGAGGCCGTCGGACTCGAAGTCCCAGAGGAGGCCCGCCCTCGCCCACATCATCGTGCTGGTGCCGACGACGGCCCCGCTCAGGAGCAAGACCCGACCCGTCCTGGCGACGAGCACGAGCAGAAGAGTTGGCCCGAGCACGACGAGCGAGCAAGCCAGGAGGATGGACTCGACGCCCTCGAGGAACGTCGCCATGGTCAGGCCTCGCCGGCGAGAAGACGCTCGATGTAGCCCGCGAGGCGGACGTAGTGATGGGTGCCGTCACCGCGCTGCTGCATGCGCAGCTGGTTGTCGCCGTCGATCAGATACACGGTGGGCCACCAGGCGGTCGGTCCCTCCTGCCAGCGATGGAAGTTGCGCTTCTCTGTGTCGAGGGCGATCGGCCAGGTGACCCCGAGGTCGCCGGCCGCCTCGATGATGCTGTCGACGTCGGCTTCGTAGTCGAACTCGGGCGCGTGCACGCCCACGATCTCGATGTCGTCGCCGAACTCCTCGTAGATGTCCTGGAGCGCCTCGATGGTGTTCTTGCAGTTGAAGCAGCCGAACGTCCAGAACTGGACGACCGTCAGCTGGTTCTCGGCGCGGATCTCATCGAGCGATGTGGCATCGGTGTTGAGCCACCCGTCCAGGCCGGTGAGTGTGTCGGCCTCGCCGAGCACGGGGATCGGTTCCGGTGCCGCATCGTCGCTGGCCTCGTCGGCGCTCGCCGCCTCCGAGCGGATCTCCGCCACCGACGGCCCGTCGTCGTTCTGGCTCGTCACCCACACGATTGCGCCGACGCCGGCCACGAGCACGGTGGTGGCGATGGCGCGCGAGACTCTTGAGTTCATGACGAGGAAACGCCGCTACTTGTCGCGAAGTTCCCGCCGCCTACGGTCACCGGGGTGAGCGGCACACTCGATCTCGGCCCCTTCCCCGACAACGTTCGGCTGGGCCTGTCCGCGCTGACGACGTCGTTCTCGGATGTCCATACCGCGATCGAACGGCTGGCGCTGAGTGTCGAAGCGGGCCTTCCTGAGCAGTTCAGCGACGATCGCTCTGCGGTTACCTGACGGACGGTGACGGAGCGTCATCCCTGTCGCTCGGGGCTTCCGAGGCATACAGTTCCGCGCCATGAATGACGATCTGCTCGCTCGGTACCGGGCCAATCTTCCCTCGTTCGTGTCGCCGATGTTTGCGGACCCGATCTCCATTGATCGTGGTGAGGGGAGCTACGTCTTCACGCGTGAGGGCGACCGTTATCTCGACTTCTTCGGCGGTGTTCTCACGACCATGATCGGCCACGCCCATCCGCAGGTGGTCGCAGCCGTTCAGGAACAGGCCGCGAAGGTCATGCACACCTCCACGCTCTACCTGAGCGAGCCGATGATCGACTTGGCCGAGAAGATCACGGCGCTCTCAGGGATACCCGATGCCCGCGTGTTCTTCACCGCGTCGGGTACCGAGGCCAACGACACCGCGCTCCTCCTGGCGACCTCCTACCGCAAGTCCAATCAGGTGCTCGCGATGCGCAACAGCTATCACGGGCGATCGTTCACGGCGCAGGCCATCACCTCGCACAGTTCCTGGTCATCGACATCGATCTCCGGCCTCGACGTGAACTTCATCCAGGGCGGCTACCGGCTGCGAAGCCCGTTCCGCGACCTCGACGACGCCGCGTTCACGCAGGCATGTGTCGACGACCTGGCGCAGGTGCTCGACATGATGTCGGCCGGCGATGTCGCGTGCCTGATCGCCGAGCCGATTCAAGGCGTCGGTGGTTTTGCCACTCCGCCCGACGGGTTCTTCGGTGCATTCCAAAAGGAGCTCGACGCTCGCGGCATCCTCTTCATCTCCGATGAGGTCCAGACGGGATGGGGCCGTACTGGTGAGCACTTCTGGGGCTACGAGGCCCATGGCGTCGTGCCCGACATGCTGACGTTCGCCAAGGGGGTCGGCAACGGTGTCGGGCTCGCCGGAGTCGTTGCCCGAGCGGAAATCATGGACACGATCGAAGTCACGTCCTTTTCGACCTTCGGCGGTAACCCCCTCGCCTGCGCAGCTGCCCTCGCCACGCTGCGCGCCGTCGAAGAGGAAGAGATGCAGGCGAATGCCCTCGCAATGGGTGAACGGCTCAGGGCGGCACTCGCCCCGGTGGCGGACGACACCTCGTGGATCGCCGAGCTCCGAGGCAAGGGGCTGATGCAGGCCCTCGAGTTCGTCCATCCGGATTCGGTGGAACCTGACGCCGGCCGGGCCGGCGACATGCTCGAGGCCTGCCGGCGCAACGGGTTGTTGGTGGGCAAGGGCGGCCTCTACGGCAACGTCATCCGCATCACGCCGATGCTCAACGTCACGGCTGATGAATTGGACGAAGGCGCAGCGGCGATCATCGCCTCGATCAAGGATCTGGACCACCGCTGACACGTTTTCCTGTCGCGCGAGCGGACCGACGCTACGTTGGCGGCGATGACCACCGGCGTACGACTATTCGATCCGACGCCGGTCGCGGCACGCATCAACATGGCGGTGAAGGCGGCCTTGTTCGGCGCCTTCGCCGTGGCCCTCCTCGTACCGCTCGACCATCTCGACGGCAAGGCAATGCCGGCGAGGGCGCCGATCTTCCTCGCCAGCGCGGTGCTGGTGCCACTGATCGCTCGTCACCGCCAGTGGCACCCGTATCCCCACGTCGCCGATGCACTGCTGGCGCTTCCGTTCCTTCTGGACACGCTGGGCAACCTGCTCGGCATCTACGACGCCGCCGAGTCCACCGACGACGTGCTGCATCTGGTCAACTGGATCTTCTTGGTGGCCGCGTTCCACGCGTTCCGATTCCGGAACGTGGACGACCGCCGTGACGCGCTCCTCCTCGGCTACGGCTTCGGCGCACTCGCCATCGTCGGCTGGGAAGCACTCGAGTGGTTGGTTTCCGAGGACGGCATCGGTGGTGCCGATGGTCTGTCCTTGACGTATGGCGACACGATTGGCGACCTGGTGCTGTCGAGTACCGGAGGGCTGCTCGGCTCCTGGCTCGCCCTTCGGTGGCTCGGGCCCACGGCGACGGACTCGACCTAGTCTCGACGCATGCCCGTAGCCGAACCGCCCGCTTCCGATGTCGAGGCGGTCACGCTCGACGACATCCACCGAGCGGCGACGGCGCTCGAGGGCGTCATCGAGCACACGCCGCTTACGCTTTCGCGCACCCTCAGCGACATCACCGGGGCAGAGGTGTTTCTCAAGTTCGAGAACCTGCAATACACGGGATCGTTCAAGGGGCGGGGTGCTCGCAACCGCCTGTTGTCGGTCGAACCGGGCCGCGGCGTGGTCGCCATGTCCGCCGGAAACCATGCGCAGGGCGTCGCCTACCACGGCGCCCTGCTCGGCTTGCCGACCACGATCGTCATGCCGGAGAACACGCCGTTCGTGAAGGTCGCCAGGACCCGTGATCTCGGTGCCGAAGTCGTCTTGGCCGGCGCCGATGTCATGGAATCGGCCGTCCGGGCTCGTGAACTCGCCGAAACGCAGGGCCTGGAGTTCATCCATCCGTTCGACGACCCAGCCGTAATCGCCGGGCAGGGGACGATCGGGCTCGAGATGCTCGATCAGGAGCCCAGCCTCGACCTGATCGTGGCGGCGGTTGGCGGTGGGGGACTCGCTGCGGGCCTTGCGGTCGCCGCGGCGGGCCACAGCCGCCCCGTAGAGGTCGTGGGCGTCCAGACCGAGCGGTTCCCGGCGATGGCTGACCGTTTGGCCGGGCGGCCCTCCACGGCCCGGTCAGGGTCGACTGTCGCCGACGGCATCGCCGTGAGCGAGCCGGGCCGAATCACCACCCCGATCCTCGAGGCCCACGGTGTCGACGTCCTCGTCGTTCCGGAAGCGGCCATCGAGCAGGCAATCGCCATGTTGCTCGAGATCGAGAAGACCGTGGTGGAAGGAGCCGGCGCTGCGGGGCTGGCCGCGCTGATGACGTACCCCGACCGCTTCGCCGGTCAGCGGGTCGGCGTCGTGCTGTGCGGCGGAAACATCGACCCGCGCACGCTCTCGGTCGTGGCGCTGCGCGGACTCGCCGTACAGGGCCGACTCAACCGCATACGAGTGGAACTCGATGACACGCCCGGACGCCTTGCGCTGGTCTCCGACGTGATCGCCCGCCAAGCCGCCAACGTGGTCGAGGTGGGTCACGACGGCCTCGGGTCGAGCGGGGCTCGCAGCACGGTCCTCGAACTACGGATCGACACACTCGATTCGGAGCACGCGGATCGCGTACTCGAGGCAATTCGGGCCGAGGGCCTCCACGCCGACCTCGTCGACTGGTAACCGACGCGGGACGGCCGCCCCGTGCATCCTTGCGGAGCAACAGAGCGGCCGTCTGGGGGAGTCCCCGTCCTCGCGAGACGGGGTGGTGGTGACCGGCGACCGAAGCCGCCGAACAAGGGGAAGTGCAGCGAAGGGTTAGAAATCCTCGTCGAAGGCGACATCGCCCTCGACGCCGACCTGGTAGGCCGACACGGTGCGCTCGAAGAAGTTCGAGAGCTCCTGGACGTCTTGCAGCTCCATGAAGGAGAAGGGGTTCTCTGATCCGTAGCGCTTGGCGAGACCCAGCTGAGCGAGTCGCTGGTCGGCCACGAACTCGAGGTAGATCCGAGTGTCGCCGGTGGACATGCCGGGCACGCCCTCGCCGAGAAGATCTTCCGCGAACTTGAACTCGGCGTCGACCGCTTCCTCGATCATCTCGGTGATGCGCGCACCGAGATCGGCGTCGAACAGCTCGGGCTCTTCCGCTCGAACCGTGTTGATCACCTCGAGTGCGAAGTTCATGTGCATCGACTCGTCGCGGAACACCCAGTTGGTGCCGGCGGCGAGACCGTTGAGCAGGCCCTTCGAGCGCAGGAAGTAGACGTAGGCGAATGCGGCGAAGAAGAACAGGCCCTCGATGCAGGTCGCGAAGCAGATCAGATTCATCAGGAATCGCTTGCGATCCTCGACCGTCTCGAGCGGACCCTTGCCGACCGACTCCATCCACTTGAAGCAGAACTCGCCCTTGGCCCGAATCGACGGGATGTTCTCGATGGCGGCAAAGGCTTCTGCCCGCTCGTCGGCATCGGGGATGTAGTTGTCGAGCAGGTTCAAATAGAACTGGACGTGGAGCGCCTCTTCGTAGAGCTGACGCGATAAGTACATCCGGGCCTCGGGAGCATTGATGTGCTCGTAGAGGTTGAGGACGAGATTGTTGGCCACGATCGAGTCGCCGGTGGCGAAGAACGCAACGAGACGGCTGATCATGTGCTTCTCGGCCGGCATGAGCTTGCGGTCGAGATCGGTCAGGTCGTCGGAGAAATCGATCTCCTCGACCGTCCAGGTGTTCTTGATCGCGTCCTTGTACATGTCGAAGAACTGCGGGTAGCGCATCGGCCGAAGCGTCAGGTTGAACCCGGGATCAAGGATGTTGGTCTGGGCGTTCGCCGGCGCCGCGTAGTGACCGGCGTGGGCGTCGGCCGGGGTGCTCTGCGGTGCAGCGGCGGTGTTGAGGTAGTCGTCGGCGAGTGCCATCAGTCGCACGCTTCGCAGTGCTCAGGGTTCTCCAGCGAGCAGGCAACGGCTTCTTCGTCGGTGAACGTCTTCTTGGGGGCACCGTCGGGGCCACCGGTCGGGCCGCCCTCGGGGGCGCCGCCGGCGGTGGTCTTGTTGATGCGGGTGGCCGGTCGGCTTCGCAGGTAGTACGTGGTCTTCAGGCCCGATTTCCATGCGTACATGTACATCGAGGAGAGCTTGCCGATGGTGGGCGCCTCCATGAAGAGGTTCAACGACTGGCTCTGATCGATGAAGGCGCCACGGTCGGCGGCCATCTCGATAAGGGACTTCATCGGGATCTCCCACGCGGTGCGGTAGATGCCCTTGAGGTCGTCGGGGATGCGTTCGATGTCTTGGATCGAACCCTCGGCCTTCTTCACGTCGCCGATCATCTCGGCGTCCCAGAGACCGCGGCGCTGGAGTTCCTTCACCAGGTGCCGGTTGATCTGCATGAACTCGCCCGAGAGCGTTTCCCGCTTGAACAGGTTGGACACCTGCGGCTCGATGCACTCGTAGCAACCGGCGATCGACGCGATCGTTGCAGTCGGGGCGATCGCGATCATCAGCGAGTTGCGCAGGCCGTGCTCTTCGATGCGCTCTCGCAGCGGCGCCCAGCGTTCGGGACTCGAGGGCTCGACGCCCCAGAGATCGAACTGAAGGTCGCCACCAGCAGCCCGGGTCTCGGCGAAGGCCGCATGGGGGCCATTGGCCTCGGCCAGGTCGGTCGAAGCCCACAGGGCGTTGAAGTAGATCTCCTCGGAGATGCGACGACTCACGTCGCGAGCGACGGGAGAGTCGAAGGGGACACCCATCTTGAAGAAGACATCCTGCAGACCCATCAGGCCGAGGCCCACCGGGCGCCAGCGGCTGTTGGACGCCCCGGACTCGCTGGTCGGGTAGTAGTTGATGTCGATTACACGGTCGAGGAAGGGCACGACCTGGCGAACGACCTCGCCGAGGCGCTGGTAGTCCATGGCGACGACGCCCTCGGACTCGACCACGAACTCGCCGAGGTTGACCGAGCCGAGGTTGCACACGGCGGTCTCGTCCTGGCTCGTGACCTCGAGAATCTCGGTGCACAGATTCGACAGGTGCACGACGCGATCACGGGCGTTTCCGTCGTTGGCGACACCGGGGCCGGTTTGGTTGCACTTCTCGTTGGAGGAGTCCTTCCAGGTCATCCAGCCGTTGCCGGTCTCGGCCAGCGTCTTCATCATGCGCTGGTAGAGCTGACGGGCCGGGACCTGCTTCTCGAACTTGCCGTCGGCTTCTGCCTGCTCGTAGATCGAGCGGAACTCTTCGCCGAAGGTGTCGATCAACTCGGGGACCTTCTTCGGGTCGAAGAGGCTCCACTGCCAATCCTTCTCGACCCGTTCCATGAACATGTCGGGGATCCAGTTGGCAAGGTTGATGTTGTGGGTGCGGCGGGCGTGGTCGCCGGTGTTGTCCTTCAGCTCCAGGAACTGATCGATGTCGGCGTGCCAGGCTTCGAGGTAGACGCATGCGGCGCCCTTGCGGCGGCCGCCCTGGTTGACGGCGGCAACGGAGGCGTCGAGGGTCTTGAGCCAAGGCACGATGCCGTTGGACAGACCGTTGGTGCCCACGATGAGGCTGTTCTTCGAGCGAATGCGGTGCCACGCCACGCCGATGCCGCCGGCGAACTTCGAGAGCCGGGCGATGTCGGTGTAGCGCTTGTAGATGCCCTCGAGGCTGTCTTCGGGCGAGTCGAGCAGGTAGCAGCTCGACATCTGCGGGTGGGTGGTGCCGGAGTTGAACAGCGTGGGCGAGGAGGGAAGGTAGGCCAGCGACGACATGAGGTCGTAGAAGCGGATCGCCTCTTCGGGGTTGGTCGACAGACCACAGGCGACGCGCAGGAAGAAGTACTGCGGTGTCTCGATGACCTCGCGGGTCTCGGGGTGTCGGAGGAGGTAGCGGTCGTAGACAGTGCGCAGACCGAAGAACTCGAAGCGCTTGTCGCGCTGGCTGTCGATCGCAGCGTTGAGCGCCGGAGCGTGGGTAGTGACGAACTCGAGCACTTCGTCGCCGATGATGCCGACCTGGTGGCCGAGGGCGACCGACTCGGAGAACCACGGGGCGTTCTGGTTGCGGACTTCCTTGTCGATGTAGGTCGATAGGAGGCGAGCCGCCACCTTGGAGTAGTTGGGCTCTTCGACGATGAGGCCGGCGGCGGTGCGAATCGACAGTTCGTCGAGCTCCTGGGTGGTGGCGCCGTCGGCGAGTGCGGCGATGGTGCGAGTGGAGACGACCATCGGATCGACGCCGAGCAGGCCCTCGGTGGCACGGGCGACGGCGTTGACGATCTTGTTGACGTCGACCGGTTCGAGCGCACCGCTGCGTTTCTTCACGCGCATGCTGGTCGCCGCAAGGCTGACCGTCTCTGTGTTGTCGACTGCGATCAACCGGTCGCCCGTGGTCGCCTCTTCAGTAACTGCCATTTTCTGGCCCCTTCCCCGCGCCGAGATGTGCGATTCGAGGGCAGTGACTCCCGGTCGGATCACGCCTCGCCGCGCCTCTTTCGCAAGAGTTGCGGGTTCGTAATTACAGCCGCGTAACTACACCCACGTCAAGGAGAACTTTTTCGAGCTGCCCCGCGCCGTCCTGACCTGCGTAAACACGCGGAAGGGCGTCGTCGGCTGGCAGGCTGACGCGAGTTACAAGGTCGCGAAACCGGCGTCAGCAGTCGCGACAGAGCCGCGCGGCGACGGCATCGGCGGCGCGACAACCCGAAGTCAGCGCACCGTTGATCGATGCATGCTGGCGGTGGTCGCCGGCGACGAAGAGTCCGGAGGGCAGGCGAACGCTCTGATCAGGGTCTTCGCCGACGAGTTGCTTGGGCTGCGCTCGCTCGATCGCATCCACCCGAAGCGTTTCCCACTCATCGACGACGGCACCGAACCAGCCGCGGAGCGTGGATCGCACCGCGGGCTCATCGACATCGGCCGCTGGTGTGGACACCGCGATCAGTGATCGCTCGTCGGGGCTGTAGCCGGGCGAGACCTGCGAGAGCACCGCGAGATTGTTGACGGCGCTGTCGCCGTTTCCGTCGAGAACGATGATGGGCCGATGGATCGGCGTCTCGGCTGCAGCGAACCACCACGTGGTCATGGAGTGCGACCCGGGGTCCTTCACCTCGCCGCGGCTGAGGCGGGCGGCATCGACCGCGTCGGTCGCCATCACGACGGCCTGGGCTTCGACCCGCGTGCCATCCACGATCACATGGTGGTCAGCCAGTTCGGTGACCTCTGCGTCGAAGCGGATCGAGCCCGATGGGAGTCGGTTCGCGAGCTGAGCGGAGATCTGGCCCATGCCGGCGGACGGCACCGCCGCATCACCCTCGGACAGCATTCGAAAGATGAACTCCAGCGAGCGGCTGGAGAACTGCAGCTCGGGATCGAGCGCAATGCCGGTGAAGAGCGGGCGCAGAAACGTATCGATCATTTTCGCCGAGAAGCCGGCATCTTCGAGTCGCGCCGCGGCGGTGGTTTCCGGTCGGGTGAAGAGGTCTTCGACCTCGAGCTTGCGGACGGCCGACCGGAACTTCAGGATCGCTCGCTTGTCCCGGAGATTGCCGACCGGTGCCCGCAAGGTGCCGAAGGCGTCGCCCGGGCACCGGAACGGGTCGGCCACACGATGGAACTTGTCGCCGATACGTACCAGCGAACCCGGCTCGAAGGGGCGGAGGTGGAGCGCGTCGTAGTCGAGAAGCGCTGCCGCGGTCGGGTAGGCGGTGAGCAGGGTCTGGAAGCCTCGATCGAGCAGAAACCCGTCGACTTCGTCGGTCCGGACACGGCCACCGGGGCCGTCACTTCGTTCGAGAACGAGGGGCTCGTGGCCCTTCTCTCGGAGCCTGATCGCCGCAGCCAGACCGGCGAGGCCGGCACCGACGACGACGACGTCGTGAGAGGTCATGCCTCTTTATTGCCCCGCAGAGTCACAAACAACCACGTTATCCATGACCCCAGGCGTGGTCGAGACAGGCAGCACTTCTTTTTTCGGGATTTCTCAGACGTCGACGTACTCGCGGCCGCTCGGGCTGAAGCCGATGTGGACCCCGTCGCGGACGATGCCGTAGCCCGGCGGCACGAACGCCTCCTCGACGGTGAGCGCGTCGAAGCCGGTGAGGCAGTCGTTGCGCACGAAGAAGCAGTTGACGCCGACCCGCTCGCAACCGATCAGCGAGTAGCCCCTGTCGCCGGCTGCCGCGGCCAAGGCGCCGAGAGAGGCGCCGTAGAAAGACGACACGTCCCAGACATGGTTCGGGTCGTAGGGGATCGTCTTGCGGGCAACGGGGCCGAGCGAGGCGTTGTACTCCATGACGAGAACCCGTGGACGGTAACGCTCGTCGATCGCCCGCAGGATCCAATAGTCGTTCGAGTCGATGTCGATCGAGAGCAGATCGAACTCGTCGGGCACGGCGTATTTCACGAAGAGCTCGTTGATGTTCTCCGCGGTGATGAACTCCTGGCGGATGTCGCTCGGCTCGGGCTGGTCGACTCCGTCCATGCGGAGACCGGTCCAGCCCTGCTCGATCAGTAGCCGCGTGTTGCATTCCTCGCCGCCGACGCCCGCGCCGAACTCGACTACGTACTGGTTGGTCGACCCGATCGCGTCGAAGATCGCGGCGATCACGCCATCTTCGCCATTCTGGGAGAAGGTGCGGGATTCGAACTTCTGGATCTGGGCCGATGAGCGGTCGGCGCCCATCGTGATGCCGATGTCCGCGCTCAGATGAAGCGGCGGATCATCTTCTCTTTCTTGCTGGTGTAGGGCGGGTAGAGAAGCTTCGGGTCGATCTTGGTGGGCTTCTTCATGACCGCTCGAAGGTTCGAGAACGTGTTGAAGCCGGTGATGCCGTGATAGCGGCCGGTGCCGGACTCGCCCACGCCGCCGAACGGCAGATCGGGGGGGAGGATGTGTTGGATCACGTGGTTGACGCAGGTGCCGCCCGCCGTGGTCTGGTCGATCAGCTCGTCGGTCTTCTCGGTGTCCTCGGAGAAGACGTAGAGCGCCAATGGCTTCTCGCGGGCGTTGACGAACTCGACGGCTTCGCTCATCGACTCGACCGTGATGACCGGAAGGAGCGGGCCGAAGATCTCTTCCTGCATCATCTTCGAGTCGGCGGAGGGGTCGATGATGACCGTCGGCTCGATGTGCTTCGCGTCGACGTCGGTGTCGCCGCCGAAGGCGATGGTGCCGCCGTGGTCGGTCAGCATGGCCGCGAGGCGGCTGGCATGGCGCTCGGTCACGATGGAACCGAAGTCCTTGTTGTCCTTTGTGCCCGAACCGGCCGAGAACTCGTTGAACGCGGTCTCCATGCTTTGCACGAGTGCGTCTCGGTTCTTCTCGGTGACGAGCACGTAGTCGGGGGCGACGCAGGTCTGGCCGGCGTTGAGCCACTTGCCCCAGGCAAGGCGACGACCGGTGACCTCGATGTTGGCCGAGTCGTCGACGAGGACGGGGCTCTTGCCGCCGAGCTCGAGGGTGACGGGCGTGAGGTGACGAGCGGCCGCGGTGGCAACGATGCGACCGACGTCGGTTGACCCCGTGTAGAAGATGTGGTCGAAGCGCTGCTCGAGGAGCTCGGTGGCCACGGCCACGTCACCCTCGATGACGGCGATGGCTTCGGGATCGACATAGCGGGGGATGAGCTCGGCGAGCGCCTTGCTGGTCTCACCTGCGATCTCCGACGGCTTGGCGATCACTGCGTTGCCAGCGGCGATCGCGGCGGCCATCGGGAGCAGGAGCAGCTGCAATGGGTAGTTCCAGGGAGCGACGATCAGCGCCACGCCGAGCGGCTCGGGGACGATGTAGCCCTTGCCGGGCATCGACGCCATCGGCAGGCGTGCCTTGCGGGGCTTGGCCCACTTGGCGGTGTGCTTGCTGATCGCAGTGATCTCGGTGGCGACCGAACCGATGTCGGCGGCGAAGGCCTCGATTGCCGGCTTGCCCAGGTCAGCCGCCAACGCAGCTTCGAACCGGGGGCCTTCGAGCTTCAGCATGCGCGCCAAACCGTCGAGCTGTTCGCGACGCCATTCGATGGGCTTCGTGCGCCCGGTGTTGTAGGTGTCGCGCACTCGAGAAACGATCCCGGCGACGTCGACTGTGGTCAGGTCGATATCGGAGTCCGGCGTGTCAGAACGGTCTGTGATGGCCATACCCACAAGGATGCCAGTGATCCTCGCCTGGCGCACCTGTCAGCTGAGTTCCCAGCGGATGCGCTTGTTGCCCTTGCCCTTGGACTCCGTCTTGATGACCGTAAACGTGCCGATCTCGCCGGTCGAGCGGACGTGGGTGCCGCCATCGGCCTGCTTGTCGAGCCCGACGATGTCGACCACACGGATCTCCGTCACTGCCTCGGGGATCATGTTGACCTTCGTGCGGATCAGGTCTTCGTCTCCGACCGCGGTCTCGCGGGGAAGAAAGGTGACCTCGATCGGCCGGTCAGCCGCGATCTCCTCGTTGACCGCCGCTTGGATGGTTTCAGCGAACCCCTCCGGCAGCGGATCGAACTCGTAGTCGATGCGACCCTTGAGAGGTTCCATGTTGTTGCCGGTCGAGAGCACTCGGTACTCGTTCCAGATCACGCCGCCCAGCACGTGCATGGCCGAATGGGCGCGCATGAGCTGATGGCGTCGGTCCCAGTCGACATCGCCGGTGACGTCGGTGCCCTCGGCCGGCAGCGGCCCCTCGATCGAGTGCCAGATATCGGCGCCCTCCTTGCGGACGTTGGTGACCTCATGGGCGACGCCGTCGATTGTGAGCGTGCCGTGGTCGTGCGGCTGGCCGCCGCCGGTCGCGTAGAACGCGGTCTGGTCGAGGAGGATGCGCCCACCGGCGCCGTCCTCGGCCTCCTCGAGACCCGTGATCGTCGCCGCGAACGTCCGCAGTTCCTGGTCGGCGAGATACAGCTGCTCGGTCATGGCGCGCATCGTAGGGCGCCGGTGCCTTCGAATCAGGGCGAGCAGTCGATGACGTCGCTGACGGAGGGAGCAGCAGCGGGTCGTTCGGTCGCGAGGAAGGTGATCTCGGATTCGCGGTCGATCGAGAACTCGCCATCGGCGTGTCTCCAGACCGTCGTCGTCCAGCGCACCTCGACGTCCTCCAGCGAGATGTCGGGGTCGAACGCCTCGACGGGGCCCGTGATCTCGGTGATCAGCACGCCGTCAACGCAGGAGACCCGAGGCGTGCATCCGGTCGGAGCACAGCTGTTGCCGCCGACACCGATGAGGACGAAGAACTCGTTGGGGCCGCCGTCTTCGGACGGTTCGGTGAACCAGCGAAGCTCGCACCCGGCGATGCCGGCTGGGCTGGCCGAACGGCCCGTGTTGCCGAACGCGCCGACCCAGAATTCCCTTGACCCGTTGCCGGTGATGTCCGCCGCGGCAATGTCGCCACTGGGGGTCGTCAAGAGTCCGGGTCGGAATTGGCTCACGGCAGACGGAGTGTTGAACCACACCGGGATGGCGTTGGTGTAGTTGCCGTCCCCGAGGTGGAGGACGAGCCATATCTGGTCGTCCTCGCCGACAAACGAGATCAGGTCGTCGTCGAAGCCGTCGGCATCGACGTCGAACTGGGAGACCTCGGACATGACGACAGACTGAGGGTCGGACTCCTCCAACGGCGCGGCGTTGCCGGCGCACTCGGGACGGGTGATCTGCACGACCTCGCCATCTCGGTCGGGGGAGCAGTCGACCACGCCGGTTGACTCTGCGTTCGGCGCGCCGGGCGGCGGGTCGGCTGGGTCGTAATCGACGTAGGGGAGTGGCGTTGTCACAAGCTCGCCCGGCTCGAGTCGGATCTCGAGGCGAGTCCAACGGATGTCGGCTGGATCGTGATCGTCGAATTCGCCGCCCGGCACGGCCATTTCGCGAAGGAGAACATCGCTGACGCAGGTGAAGCGCCACTCGCACCCGCCGGGAAGACACCATTCGCCGTCGATGTTGATGAAGTGGGCGTTCGGCGGGTCGGCTACCTCGCAGCGGGGGAGCGAGATGACGTCGATGCCGGTGCTCGTCGTCACGAAGAACTCGACCCAACCGTCGTCGTCGAGATCGCGCGACGCGGCTCCGCCGTCGGGTCGTTGCAGCAATGCGCCGGAAAACGTCCGTGCTCGACCCGTCCACCCGTCGGCGAGGCGTGCGAAGACGACCGAGGTTCCCTCCTCTGCCTCCAGGATGAACAGCTCGTCGTCGATGCCATCGCCGTCGATGTCGAGCGGCGTCCGATCAGAGTCCAGATGGGTGGCCCGATCGAGGTCAGCGGATGACGGTTGCCCACAGGCGATGGGTTCGGTCGGGGTCGTGGCGGGGTAGGCGGGCGGTGGGGGGCTCTGGACGCGCTCGCTGAGTCCCTCGTTGATGAGCCGGGTCAGAGACTCGGCCTCCCATTCGGACATGCGAGTGTCGATCACAAGCTCCGATGTCGGACCGGCCGGGCCGAACGGCGACCGAAAGTCGAGGATGAACGGGAACATCCAGACCTGCACCGCATCCACGTCCTCGAAGGTCACGGGCTCGGCGAGTGTCAACGCGATCGTGAAGGAGGACTCCCTTTCCAAGACTTCGGCGCTCACCGTCGGAAAGGCTTCTTCGCGCGTCTCGCGCTCCTCTTTGGAGAAGGCCTGTAAGTCGAGCTGGACCGAGACCTCGGTGATCTCCGCCGCGAGCTGGCGGTGGATCTCTTGCCACTCACCGTCGTTGACTTCACGCATGTCGGGGTCGTTCGTCCAGACGAACGGATCGGTGACGGTCTCGTCGTCACGCGACCCGAGAACGAACGAGCGCCCGAAGCCGACAGGTGGGTAGCTCGCTGCAGCTTGAATGGCTGATGTCGTCGTGAGCCAGCGAACCTTCGTCGGCCAGATCGTCACGTCGGGGATCGCTGCGGGTCCCGTGTAGACGACCTCGAGGCCGTCGGCCCATCCGGCGATGATCTCTGCGGCGTCGCCGAGATCTGTGGCACCGGCCAGCGTCGGGACAGCACCGAGAAGGGAGGACTCGTCGAATCGACGGCTGACAAGCACGGTGCTGTCAGCCGGATCGTCGACATCCGGAACCCAGAGGATGGCGATGCCGTCGACGGTGATGGCTCTCATCTCCGAAGAGCTGTCGAATCCGAGAAGAGGCATCGTGCCTCGAAGAACCTGCGTCCAATCGTCGTCTTCCGGGCGACCGGCATCCCCGGGGGTCGTCACGAGAGCAAGCTCTGTGTCGGCACGGAACGACGTTCCGCCGTCGAGGGTGCCGTACTCGACGAACGAGATGTCGGAATTGGGCACCCATCGGCGAATCGGCGTGTCGCCTGATTCGCCCGCGATCGTTTCCGCGGCATCGTCGTCGCCGGTCACGACAAGCACGGCGCTGACCCCGAGCGCCGCTACCGCGACCGCGGCAACCGCCCAGCGGCCGACTCGTCCATGCCGGCCGCTCATCTCATCGCGCCACGACGCCGTGCTTACTTCCTTCGATCGCGCCTCGCCCATTCGTCGAATCTGGTCCTCGAGGGTCATTGGTCGACTCCGAGTTCGGTTCGTAGTCGGGCCATGCCCCGCTCCAGGTGGTTGGCGACCGTCGACGCGCTGATGCCCATTGCCTCGCCAGTCTCGACGTGGGTCATGCCTGCCGCGTGGACGAGCCAAATCGCCTGCGACTGCTTCGGCGAGAGCCCTGCCATCGCCGCGGGCAGACCGGGCTCGATCTCGGGGATGGCGTCATCGGACTTCCACGGCAGAAGCCCTTGCTTGCGCCGCCGAGAGCGAGACTGGGCGACCCGGTACAGATAGCCGACAGGGTTGGTCATCGGGAGTATGCGATGACGGTGCTCCCAGGCGTAGGCGAATGCTTCGGCGACGGCATCGCCGACCATCGGGGCTGGCAGGTGACCGGAGAGCGCTCGTTCGAGCTGCGGCTGCACTTGGGTCACGAACACGTCAAACGTCTCCTCGCCGCTTTCGTCGCCCGAACTCATGTCACCCGTAGTAACCGACGAACCGCTGACGCGCGCCACCCACACCCGTTGATTTCCGGGAATAGGGGAACGGATAGGGTGGCCGGATGGAGATCCTCGACGTTGATCTGATCGCCTTCGAGACCGGCGATGCGAGTGCTCGCAAGGCCGTGATCGATGGTGTCACCCAGAGCCTGCGGACCGGTTTCGTCTACGTCGAGCACGATCTCTCGGTCGACATGATCGACGATGTCTACGGTCAGCTCGAAGCGTTCTTCACCCTCCCCCAGGAGAACAAAGACGCCTACGTCGTCCCGGGCTCAAACGGACAGACGGGCTACACGGGTCTGCTGGTCGAGACCGCGGCGAGCGCCGATGTGCCCGACTGGAAGGAGATGCTCAACTGGGGCGCCCCGCTCGGCGAGGGCCACCCGCTGCGGGGGAAGTATCCCCATCGCTACGGCCCGCCGACGCTGCCCGAGAACGACCTCCCGGGAGCGACCGAGCTGCTGCTCGGGTTCCACGAGACCATCGCTTCGCTCCAAGCCCGCGTGCTCCGCATCATCGCCGCCGGGCTGGGTGTCGACGAACGCTTCTTCGACGAGATGCTGGTCGACGGCGCCACGCTCACCCGAGCCATCCACTACCCGGCGATGGAGAACGCGCCGGGTGAGCAACACGTGTGGGCGGGCGAGCACGCCGACATCAATCTCATCACTGCGCTACCGCGAGCAACCGCGGCCGGCCTGCAGGTGAAGGTCGAGGGTGACTGGGTCGACGTGGCTCCACCCGCCGGACGGGCGATCATCAACACCGGCCTCATGCTCGAACGGCTGACCAATGGTGTGATCCCGCCCGGCATTCATCGAGTCGTGTCCAGCCCCGGCCAGCAAGGCGATCGTTACTCGGTGGTGCAGTTCGCGCACCCGACTCCCTGGACGATGCTCGAGCCGATCGGCACCTGTGTCACCACCGAGACGCCGCTGCGCTACCCGACCATCAGCGCGGCCGATGCACTCGACAAAGTGCTCTGGGAGATCAACCTCGTCGAGGGCGGGCGCCGCGTCGGCGGCGACTGACCGGTCAGTCGGGCAGCTCCTCGAGGACCACTCGGTTCGGCTCGAATCTCACGTTGATTTCCAAGGTCGCTCCGTCGGCATCGTCGCCGCTGATCTCAGCTGACCCTTCGTAGCGATCGATGAACACGATCGGCTGCGTCCAGTCGTCGCCGAAGACGCGAGGTTCGACCGGTTCGAGGAAGCCGGGATCGAAGAAGCTCTCCTCGCCGGCGACGAAGGCCGATGGTCCCAATCCGGTGCTGAATGTGGTCTTCGTGTCCTCAGCAACGCCCGGCGGCAGTACGTACTCGATCGTCACATCGAAGTACCGAAGGCCGAACTCGGCCACGAAGCTGTCCTCTGGCCGGTTCCAGCTGAGCAGTCGGACATCGACCATCTGGGCGCCCTCGATCTCGGGCAGCTGCTCGACGATCGCCTGGATGAGCGGCACCGGGATCACGTCGGGCTCGAATTCGAGCGACACGTCGACCTGATAGCCGGGTCCCTCCTCGCCGAATACCTGTTCTTCGTCGGCCCACACGAAGGCCGACGTGGGTGTCGCCGCGAGGCCGTTCACCGTCAGCGTCTCGAGATCGCTCTGGTAGACGTGGTTGATCGAGTTCGGGCCGCCGACATCGCCGGGGTCACTGCCGGTCGAGTTCGAGTAGGTCCACCCGAGGTCGGTCATGATCGGGTCGTAGAAATCGCGCAGGGCGATCTCGCCGGGGCTATCGCTTCCCGGGGGGTGAATGTCGATGTCGGGCATCGGGTCGCTCGACAGAACCTCGTAGGTCCACTCCCATTGCCAGAGCGACTCCGGGTCGCCGCCGAACATGTCGACCCTGATGTGCAGCGGCGTGGTGTTCTCCGGCGTCGGAATGGGCAGCGGGAATCCGATGACCTCCTGGGCGAGTTCGAGTGGAACGTCGGCGCCGTCGCCCCACGCCACCACCACGTCGGGGATGTCGTCGAGCGGGAGTGGCATCGGTCCGGGCGGCGGCGCTGGCTCGGTCGTTGTCGGGGGTGCCGTCGTCGTCGTGGTCGTCGAGGACTCCGCCACCACCGTTGTCGTGGTCGTCGTGGTGGTTGTCGTATCGCTCGCGTCGCTTTCGCCCCCGCCGCAGGCCGCGCCCAGCAGCGCGACAGCAGTCAGCGAGATCCAGAATCCGTGTCGCCGTGTCATGACGCAACCGTAATCCCGCCAGTTGGGACTGGTGTCAGACCCCAGGTGGGACTGGTGTCAGACCCCAGGTGGGACGGTGAGGGTGAAGCGGAAGGGTTCGTTGTCGAGCTTGGCTTCGTGGATGTGGAGGTGGTCGTCGCCGGCGCCGGCGACGACGGACACGCCGAGGACCTGTTCGGCGATGTAGGTGCCGTGGGTCTCGAGCGCGGCGAGGGCGCCGATGGATGCGACCTCGACCCAGACGTTGATGCGATCGGTGACCACGAGATCTTCGGCCTTCCGCGCGTTCTGGATCTCGCGGACGATGTCGCGGGCTAGTCCTTCTGCGGCGAGTTCCGGGGTGACGTCGGTGTCGAGGGTGACGACCGCGTCGTTGGAGCGCAGCGCCGCGGCCACGACGTCGTCGGGTGACTCCAGCGCCAGCTCGTACTCGCCCTCGGCGAGTGTGTAGCCGGCGACCGACACGGAGCCGTCGTCGTTGGCTTCCCACTCGCCCTTCTTGGCCGCGCCGAACACGGTCTGGACGTCCTTGCCGAGCCGCGGGCCGAGCGCCTTGCCGTCGGGACGGAGGATGAACGTCGCGAGCGACCCGATCTCTTCAGTGACGTGGACCGCCTTGACGTTCAGTTCATCGGCCAGCAGGTCGGCGAACGGTTCGAGCGTTGCTGCCTCGCGACCGGCGACGGTGACCGAGGCCAGGGGGAGACGGACCCGGAGTCCCTGGTCCTCGCGCAGTCGAAGACCGGTGGAGGCCACGTCGCGGAGCCGGTCCATCGCCGACACCAGCGCCGGGTCGGACGGGTAGACGTCGGCTGACGGCCAGTCGGTGAGGTGCACCGAATCGGGACGGTCGGCGTCGCCGCCCGTGAGGCCCGTCCAGATCTCTTCGGTGATCATCGGAAGGAGCGGCGCGGCGACCTGCACGAGCGTGGTGAGCACCGTGTAGAGCGTGTCGAGACCGTCCGTGTCGGCGCCGGCGTCGTCGCCGGTGCCCCAGAAACGATCACGCGAACGGCGGATGTACCAGTTGTTGAGGGCGTCGATGAACGACTGGATCTCCGTGGCCGCGCCGGGAAGGTCGTAGGCGTCCATCCGCGCCTCGACCTGCTCGACGAGATCGCGGGTCTTGGCCAGCACGTAGCGGTCGAGCAGCTCGGTCGAATCGGTCCGGAAGCTCGCACGGTGACCCTCGACGTTCGCGTAGAGAGTGAAGAATTTGTAGGCGTTCCAGATCGGGATGATCACCTGGCGCACGACGTCGTCGATGGCCTGGTCGGAGATCCGGGTATCGCCACCCCGCACGATGTTGGTGGACATGAAGTACCACCGCAGCGCGTCGGACCCCTGCTTCTCAAAGATCTTCGAGGGTTCGGTGTAGTTGCGGAGTTTCTTCGAGAGCTTCGCCCCGTCGTCGGCGAGCAGGATGCCGTGGCAGAGCACGTTCTGGAATGCCGGGCGGTCGAACAGCGCCGTCGCCAGCACGTGCATCGTGTAGAACCAGCCGCGCGTCTGGTTGATGTATTCGACGATGAAGTCGGCGGGGAAGTGTTCGTCGAACCACTCTTTGTTCTCGAACGGGTAGTGCACCTGAGCGAACGGCATCGAGCCCGAGTCGAACCACACGTCGAGCACTTCGGGCACGCGCCGCATCATCGACTTGCCGGTGGGGTCGTCGGGGTTGGGACGCACGAGTTCGTCGATGTGGGGACGATGCAGGTTGTCGGGGCGCACGCCGAAATCGGCCTCGAGTTCGTCGAGGCTGCCGTAGGCATCGGTGCGCGGGTAGTCAGGATCGTCGCTGACCCATACCGGGATCGGTGTGCCCCAGAAGCGATTACGGCTGATCGACCAGTCGCGTGCGCCCTCGAGCCACATGCCGAACCGGCCGTCCTTGATGTGGTTGGGAACCCAGTTGATCTCCTGATTGGTCTCGAGCAAGCGATCGCGGAAGTCGGTCACCTTCACGTACCAACTCGGCATCGCCTTGTAGATGATGGGCGTGTCGGTGCGCCAGCAGTGGGGGTAGTTGTGCGTGTAGCTGTCGTGGCGGATCAGCTGACCCGAGTCGCGGAGATGCTTGATGATCGACGAGTTGGCTTCGAACACGTTCTCGCCGGCCCACTCGACCACGTCGGCCGTGAAGCGGCCCGAGTCGTCGACAGGGACGACCATGCCGATGCCGGCCTCGCCGACGATGCGCTGATCGTCCTCGCCGAACCCCGGCGCCATGTGGACGATGCCAGTGCCCTCCGCCGTGTCGATGAAATCACCTTCGAGCACCACGAAGGCGCGGTTCACGCCGTGATGCGGCTTCTCGGGATCCACCTCGGCCATGTCGGCGAAGAAGGGGAGGAGCGGCTCGTACGTGAGGCCGACGAGATCACGACCCTTGATCGTGCCGACCTGTTCCGCTCCCTCGAGCTGCTTCGCGTATGTCTCGAGCACGGCCTCGCCCAAGATGAACCGCCGGGTGGGACTGGTGTCTGACCCCAGGCTCAGTTGCATGACGGCGTAGTCGAGGTCGGGGCCGACGGCGAGGGCGAGGTTGGACGGCAGCGTCCACGGGGTTGTGGTCCAGGCCAGGATCGCCGCCGGTCCGTCGCCCGGGATATTGCTCGGATCATCGAGTGTGAAGGCGACCGTGACGGCTGGGTCCTGGCGAGGACGCGTGGCGTCGTCGAGGCGGATCTCGTGGTTCGAGAGCGGCGTCTCGGCGCCCCAGCTGTAGGGCAGCACGCGGTCGGCCTGGTAGATCAGGCCCTTGTCCCACAGCTGCTTGAACGCCCACATGACCGACTCCATGTAGGGCAGGTCCATGGTCTTGTAGTCGTTCTCGAAGTCGACCCAACGAGCCTGACGGTTGACGGTCTCCTCCCACTCCTGGGTGTACTTCAGCACCGACGTGCGGCAGTACTCGTTGAACCGCTCGATGCCGTATTCGATGATCGAGGCGCGCCCGGCGACAGGGAGGTGCTTCTCTGCTTCCATCTCGGCCGGCAGGCCGTGGCAGTCCCACCCGAAGCGCCGTTCGACTCGCTTGCCCTTCATGGTCTGGTAGCGCGGCACCACATCCTTCACGTAGCCGGTGAGCAGATGGCCGTGGTGGGGCAGGCCGTTGGCGAACGGCGGACCGTCGTAGAAGACGTATTCGTTGTTGGTGGTGCCGACTACTTCGGGACGTTGCTCGACGGATTCCTCGAAGGTGGCGGCGGTTTCCCACCGCTCGAGAATGCGCGCTTCGATGGCCGGTAGATCCGGGCTCTCGACATGCGGGTAAGGCGCCGTAGCGCCATCATTCTCAGTGGTACTCATAGCTGTTCAGGCTACCGGCAGCGCTTCGCGCTGCTTGGAGTTTCAGAGGCCTTCGTCGGTCGACGTTTCGCCCTCGTCGGACACGTGATGCGTCCACTCGGTGCCGTCGTGCCACCGCAGCTGATGGCGGCCGCTCGGGTCGACGTGCCAGCCCTGCTCTGGTGCCTCGGCGACCGGGACGGCGACGGCTTCCTCGGGCGCCACCCCGACGTCCGCCGCGACATCCGAACCGGCCACGGCTCCCCCCGACAGGTTGACGAAGGCCACCGTCGCGATGATTGCGGCGCTGACGCCGATCGACACGATGCCGAACTGTGTGGCGTCGGTCAGGTCGATCGCGGTCGTGAGCAGCGAGAGTAGACCGACGAGTACGCCGACTCCGCCGAGCCATGTGGTGAACCGCCGTGTACCGCCGGCGCCGACGAAGGCCAGGACGAGGCCGGCGATGATGATGAAGATCGATCCGGCGGCGTCGTCGTCGAAGGTCGAGACCACACCGAACACGCCGACGAGGAATGCGATGTCGCCGACGATCACCGCGCTGGTCGCCGTCCCGTGGAACTTCTTGCCGTCCAGCGTCCGAGTCGCGAACAGGAGTCCGATTCCGATGATCAGTGAGACGTAGCTGACAGTGTCGTCACCGTTGGTGAAGGCCGAGTCCGGGACCGACACATCACTGACAGAGATCGACGAACCGGAGGAGGAGTCGCCGGCCACGAGGTCGAGCAGGAACGCCCAGGCGCTCAACAGACCGAGCGTCAGCAGCACGGTGGCGCCTCGGGCCGGTCCCAACACCCACTGCCCGAGGTAGGCCGCGGCGAGCAGGAACAACAGAAGGCTCGGAGAGTCGACGTCGTCGAACAGGAAGAACAGCGCAGCCGCGGTGCCCAGTGTGATCAGGGCGACGCCGGCGGGACGGACGCGGGTTGGAAGCGCCACGAGAATGCCATGGCCCGCTCCGACGGCGATGAGGCCGAGGACGATGCCGATGACGTTCGTGTCGCTGTCGTTCGAATCGATCGCAATGGCGATGAGTCCGATCATCGCGAGCACGCCCGCGGCTGCGGCCAGCGACCCCCGAATGGTCGGGCTGGGGCGCTCGCGCGCCTCGTCGCCCAGTTCCGCCAAGAACTCGTACATGACACCCTCCCCAAGGGTTCGGTGCAACAGAGGTTAGAGCAGCGGCCCTCCGCCGGTCGGTTCTCGGATCTGATCCAGATCGGGGGCCGGCGTTCTCAAATCGATCTCCTCGCGGAGATCGATGATCACGTTCGTGTCGCTGTCGGGGAGCCCCCACCGGTCATGGAAGCGTCGGAGCGGTCCGGGAGCCCACCAGTTCCACTTTCCCGCCACCGACATGAGCGCGGGCACAATCGTGATTCGCACGATGAAGGCATCGACGAGCACGGCCACGGCGAGGCCGAGACCGAAGAGCTTCAGGAAGCTGAGACTCGATGTCGCGGTCGCCAGGAATGTCACGGTGAGGAGCACCGCAGCCGCCGTCACCAATGGCCCCGTGCGGTCGATCCCGTCGACGATCGAGTCCTCGTTGTGGCCGCTGACGTCGTACTCCTCCTTGATGCGGGACAGCAGGAAGACCTCGTAGTCCATGCTCAGGCCGAACGCGATGCCGAAGATCAACACCGGTGTGCTGATGTCGGTGAACCCCGTCGAGGTGAATCCGAGGAACGACTCGAACATGCCTTCCTGGAAGACGAGAACCATCACGCCGAACGTCGCTCCCAGGCTCAGCAGGTTGAGCACCATCGCCTTCAGGGGCACGAGGATGCTCCCGAACATCAGGAAGAGCAGCACGAAGGTCGCACCGAACAGCAGCGAGCCGGCGAGCACGAGGTTGTCGAGGATCGCGTTCTTCGTGTCGATGAACGCGGCTGTTCCGCCGCCGATCAAGACCTCGTCGAAGGGCGCGTCCATCTCGCGGAGCGTCGTGACGAGTCGTTCGCCCTCCGCGCTGATGGGTTCGACCTCGGGCACCACGCTGAACCAGGTGGCATCGTCTCGCAGGAAGCGGTCGGTCGCGGCGTCATCTCCGGGAGTGACGGAGGCCCCAGCGGTGAAGGAGCCGTTGGCGGTGTCGACTCGTCCCACGCCGTCGACCTGCGAGACCTCGAGCGCAAACGCCGTGATGCCACCGCGGTCGACGCTGCCCGTTGCCACGATGGGGAATGCGTTCGCCTCGGACGAGTCGAACTCGGTGGTCATCCGTTCGGTTGTGACGCGAACGGGGTCGTCCGCCGGCAACGAGCGATGGTCCGACTCCCCCCACTCCACTCCGAAGAACGGCACGGCGAGAATCGACAACCCGATCGTGCCGAGAACGAGATAGCGCCAGGGATGGTCCACGACCTTGTCGGCCTGTTCTCGCCAGATGCTGATGCCGTGGCGGCGGGCCGGGTTCTTGCGAACGGCTCCTGCCTCGATGCGGTCACCCAGCAGGCTGAGCGCCGCCGGAAGGGCGACGAGGGAGAGCAGCAGCGCAAATCCGATCACACCGATGCCGGCGTAGGCGAAGGACCGAAGGAAGTAGATCGGGAATACCAGCAGCGCCGAGAGAGAAACCGCGACCGTCAGACCGCTGAAGGCGACCGTTCGCCCGGCCGTGCGCACGGTCATGATGACGGCGTCGTCGACGGAGAGTCCCTTGCCGCGCTCCTCTCGAAAACGCGTGACGATCAGCAGTGAGTAGTCGATCGCGAGTCCGAGTCCGAGCGTGGTGACGAGATTGATCGCGAAGATCGAGACATCGGTGACCTGGGTGATCGCGTAGAGGACGAGCAACGCGCCGAGCATGGTCGCGACGCCGACGATGGCGGGGACCATCGCCGCGACGAGCGAGCGAAAGACGATGATGAGGAGGAGCAGCGTGACCGGGATGGCGATGAGTTCCGCCTTGGCCAGGTCGGACTCGGCCGCCATTCCGATGCGTTCGAAAACCGGGTCGCGTCCACCGATCGCGATGTCGAGCGGCCCCCGGCGAGCCGCTACGAAGTCGTTCGTCAGCTGAATCGAGAGTTCCTCTCGAACCGGGTCGTTTGCGTCACCCGGGAATCGAACGAGGACGAGCGCGCTGCGCCCGTCGCTCGAACGCAGCGACTCCGGTGAGCCGGCCGACCAGTACGACAGGACGTCGTCGATTCCCGACATCGCCGCGAGCTCTTCGGTGAAATCCAAGCCCGCTTGGGTGACGCCGCCTCGGTCGATGGCATCGACATTGATGCGGGCCCCCCTTACTGACAGGAGGAAGGCGGCGTCGGTGAAGCCGGCATCGAAGAGCCGGTCGAGCTCGGCCCGAGCTGCGACGGAGTCGGATTCGGGATCGTCGAACCCGGAACCCGCGAGTCGATCGATGACGCCGACACCGAGGACGAGGGCCGCGACAATGACGAGAGCGGTTGCGGCCAGGGCAAGCCCACGGCGTCGCACCGCGAACGTTCCGAGCCGCGAGAACACGTCAAATATCTATCACGCGGAGTGGTTGTATCGCTACAAAACGTTGGACTTGAGCGGCTCGGATGTCGCGGTGAGAAGGCCGTTGATCGTGGCCCAGTCCGCCGGAATCTCGGCGCCGGTCGTGACGACGGTGCGACTCTCCACCTGATGGAATCCGCCCCGCAGCGACTGCATCGCATCGCCGTGGGCGGCCGAGCTGACGAACGCGACCATCGCCTTTCGATCCTCGAAGACGCCATAGGTCGAGAACGTCATCTTCAGAAGCTGGGCGCGCAGTCCGAACGAGACAAGGCCGGGGCTGTTGCGCATCTGTCGTTGGACGGGACCGAGGCGCCGGAAGAAGGAGAGTGCGGTGCGGGGCGACCGAATTTGGAGGCGGGTGACGCTGACGACGTAGTCGCGCTCAGCGAGGGGTGTGTCGACGGTGACGAGAAATGAAGGCATACAGTGAGTTAACACTCGTACATGTACAGCTGTCAACAAACTTTCTGCCACCTCGCTATGCTCGACCGAGTGACCTCGTCCGCCCGCACACGAAACCCCAAGGGGGAGGGCGACCGACTTCGCCTCGACCTCCTCGATGCGGCTGCGGACCTTTTGGCCGAAACGGGCGACATCGTCTCGTTGCGGGCCATCGCCGCGCGCGCCGGCGTCAGCCCGACCGCCGTCTACCGCCACTTCGACGATCACCTCGAACTCCTGCGTCACGCGGTGGTGCACTGCTGGCGAGAATTCGAGCAGCGACTCGAGGTGGCCGCGTCCTCGGGCGACGATCCCTTCTCCTCATTTCGGAACGCCGGCGTCGCGTACCTCGAGTTCGCCGAGGAGCAGCCCGGGAAGTACCAGGTGCTGTTCTCGAACAAGGTCGATCTCGGCGTGGAGGAGGGCGTCGGAGTCGCCGCATTCGACCACCTCGTCGCCATGGTCGGAGCTGTCCTCGTCGCCAACGACGACGACCGTGACCCGTTCTTCGTCGCCGCGCAGGTTCACACTTGGATCCACGGCATGGTCGACCTCACCGGGCGTCACCCGAACGGCGAATGGCCGGACCTGCTCGAGCTCCTGATCGAGCTCGGTGTGCGGCTTGGTCTCTCGGAGCGAGAAGAGCAGTCGTAGGCTCCGCCGATGCGCCGCTTTCTCATCGACACCGACACTGCCTCCGACGATGCCGTCGCGATCCTGATGGCCCTACGCCACCCGGAGATCCAGGTGGAAGCACTCACGGTCGTGTGCGGCAACGTCGGCCTGGATCAGGCAGTCCAGAACGCGCTCTACACAGTGGAACTCTGCGGAGCGGATGTGCCCGTCTATGCCGGTGCCGCGAAGCCGATGATGCGCACGTTGGAGATCGCCGACTACGTGCACGGTGCCGACGGGATGGGCGACTGCGGCCTGCCGCTCGAGGGCAGGACGCCGGCCGCTGGGCGAGGATCGGATGTCATCGTCGACACGATTTTGGCATCCCCTGGCGAAATCACCCTGGTGGCGTTGGGGCCACTGACGAATGTTGCGCTGGCGGTGTTGCGCGCGCCGGAGATCGTCGATGCGGTCTCCCGGGTGGTCGTGATGGGCGGCACCGGTGTGAAAGGTCCGGGCAACGTCTCGGCCATGGCCGAATACAACTTCTGGGCCGACCCGGAGGCCGCGCAGGTCGTCGCTCGCGCCGGCTTGCCGCTGGAACTCGTCGGCTGGGACATCTCGATCGAATCGGCGGTCGTCGATGCCGAACGCCACACGCAGATGAAGGCGCTCGACACGAAATACTCCGAGTTCGCCGTGAACATCGCACAGGCAGTGCGGCGCTTCGCGTTGAACAACGGGCTGGAGGGCGACGATCTGCCCGATCCGATCGCCATGGCTCATGCGATCGACCCGGCCCCGGCCGAGATGGCCCGGCTGTGGGTCGACGTGATGGTGGGTGACGGACCGCAGCGGGGTGTGCTCGACATCGACCAACTCGGCATTACCGACGGGAATCCCAACATCGATCTCGTGACCCAGTACCCCAATGAGCATTTCTTCCACCTGCTGTTCGGTCTCTTTCAGGACACGGTCGACCTCGCGGCCTGGAGCTCCTGACTCACGTGCCCAAGGCCTACGAGTACATTCCGGGACGCTTCGGCTACACCCTCGAACGGGCGGGTGAAGTGGCGGTGTCCGGTCGGGTGCCGTGCGAAGCGTCGCTCGTCGACGATGCCGGCTACCTGCGCACAGCCGCAGTGCTGATGGCCGTCGACATGACCTGCGGCATGGCGGCCGGTCTTGCCGTCTTGCCCCAATGGACGGTCACTGCTGACGCCGATATCCATTTCGTCGAGCCCTGCAGTCGTGGTCCGCTCCGGGTCGACGCGCGGAGCGTGCAGGCCGGTCGGACGATGTCGGTGGTCGAGGCCCGGGTCGTCGACGAGGGACGAAACGACCTGCTCGTTGCCGTGGTCACCGCGAATCATGGTGTCCTCGACTCGTCCTTCGATCATTGGCTGGCGCAGGCTGACCCCGGCGATGTGCAGACGTTCGCTCGGCCGGTGGCGCCGAAGGACGAATCCCTCGAGGACTACTTCGGCCTTGTCGTCGACGTTGGCGCGGTGTCGCTGGCCCTCGATGCCAGGACAACGAATCCCTGGGGCATTCTGCACGGCGGTCTTCACGGGCTTCTCGTCGACGTCGCGGTGCGTGGCTCGGGCATCGTCACCCCCACTCATATCGGCCTCCGCTTCCTGAACTCGGTGAAACAGGGGCCGGCGGTCGCTCGCGTAACCGATGTCGTGGATCGCGGGATCGACCGGATCGCTCGGGTGGAGGTTCGAGACTCAGCGTCGGACCGGCTCGCCGTGATCGGTCGAGTCACCGGCCGCTAACGTCCGCCGGATGGACGCCAACAAACTTCACGGCTTGCTCGACTTCTCCGGCCGCACCGCGATCGTTACCGGCGGAACGCGAGGCATAGGTCGAGCGGTTGCCGAAGGCCTCGCTGCCGCGGGGGCCAATGTCGTGGTTGCAAGCCGAAAAGCCGATGCCTGCGAATCGACGCAGAGTCATCTCGAGTCAATGGGGGCCGCCGCGCTCGGCTTGCCGATCAACATGGGCGATCCCGACAGCGGTGATCGCCTGGTTGCGGCCGCCGTGGATCGCTTCGGCGGCATCGACATCCTCATCAACAACGCGGCCAACGCCCTCGCTGCCCCCATCGGACAGCAAACTGACGCAACCTGGCAGAAGTCGTTCGATGTGAACCTGCGCGGGCCGGCCCTTCTGACCCAAGCCGCGGTTCCCCACCTGGAGAAGTCCGACGCCGCGGCGGTTGTCAACGTGATCTCCGTGGGCGCGTTCCAGTTCGCCCGAGGTGTGGCGATGTACGCCGCGATGAAGGCCGCACTGCTGTCCGTCACCCGTTCCTTCGCCGGCGAACTCGCCGACCGGGGCATCCGGGTGAACGCCCTCGCCCCAGGACCCGTCGACACGGACATGACCCGAAATCTGGGCGAAGGGGCCGCGGCCGCCATGGGAGCCGGCACGCTCCTCGGCCGCGCGGCCGATCCCGATGAGATGGTCGGGCCGACGCTCTACCTCGCCGGACGGGGGTCGAGCTACATGACCGGTCAGGTCCTGGTGGTCGACGGGGGCATGCACCCACACTGACCCGCCTCGGCCGCTCCTCAGGGCGCGGACGTTTCTGCCGATGTTGAGGTCATCGCGAGAAATTTCTTCGCGTGGCCAAACATTTCGTCGTCCTCACACGTGAGATGCGTGGGAGATGACGGCGATGTGCGACAGCAACACAAGGCAGATAGGTAGGGCATGGCCCGAAACTTCGACGAATTCTTCCGAGAGTCCTACGACCTCACGGTCAGAGGATTGGAACTCGACGGCACTCGCACTGACGATGCCCACGACGCCGCCCAAGAGGCGTACGTCCGGGCATACGCACGCTGGTGGCGAGTGGGTCACTACACGGAACCGGCTGCATGGGTGCGGCGCGTGGCGGTCAACGTCGTGCGAGATCAGCATCGCCAGCGCACGGTTCGGGAGAACTCGTTGCCGAAGCTCGCGGCGGAACCGATGACGGTTCCGGCGCAGGGTGCCGGTGATTCCATCGAAGGTCTCGACGAAGCCCTCTCTCACCTGCCTCCGCAACAGCGGAAGGCTGTCGATCTCTACTACGGCGCCGGCTTCAGTACGGAGGAAGCAGCGACTCGCATGGGTATCTCGCCCGGCGCGTTCCGCTTTCACCTGAGTCGTGCCCGTCGTTCCCTGAAGCCACGCATGGCCGAAAAGCTCGGCCGGCACGAGATGACCCCTGCGGGTCGTCAGGAAGTCACGCGATGAACCCCCACACCGACGAAGTCCTCGAGGGTCTTCGACCCCGCATGCAGACGGCGCGAGTCGCCCATGTCCGCCGAATGATCGCCTGCTTGGCGATCGTTCCTCTGGTCGGCTTCGGCGCCGTTGCGATGGCTGCCGACACGGCCGATCCGCCGGCGATCGAAACCGCCGACGGCGCACCCGACAACAACGATGCACCCGAGGTGGGACTTCCCGACATCGGTGAGGCCGGTGGAGATGTCGCCGACGTGCCCGTCGATGAGACCGACGAACCGGACGAGACCGACAAGACCGATGAGACGCCCGAAGAGCAGACCAAGGTGCTGAGCCTCGGACCGCTCGGCTCGGCCGAGGTCAGCGAAACAGAAGGCGGCTTCGAGCTGCTCCACACCGATCTGATCGAAGGCTGGGAGATCGTCCAGATCGACGTCACCGACGACGGCATCGTGCTCATCATCAAGAAGGGTGACTCGCTGAAGGTCATCACCATCACCGATGGTGTTCGCGACGAGATCGACGTCCAGATCGACGATCTCATCATTCCGACAACCACCACGACCACGACGACGACCACGACGGCGCCGCCGGAACCCCCTGAAGTGATCGTCGACCGGTTCACTGTCACCGTTGAAGGCAAGGGTTCCTTCATCGTCGAGCGGGAAGGCGAAACCCTCTGGGTCGGCAACGTCACCGCCAACGAGGGCTACGACTACGACGTCGTCCAGGGAGAGGGCTGGAAGGTCTGGGTCCGGTTCACTAACGGTGAATGGAACTGGTTCGGCAAGGCTCTGATCAACGACAACGGCGACGTCGAGACGCACTTCTGGGACGAGGAGCCGCCGTTCGAGCCGATCTACCAGTGGGTCGAGGTGCCGGAAGTCGGTGCCGTCAAGTTCAAGCTCTGGAGCGACGGCCTGGTCTACGTGAAGGAGTGGGAGACCGGCGAGTGCTGCGGCTTCTACGACTACAACGGCGGCGAGCCCTCCGAGGTTGCGAAGGTCGACTTCGAGGGCGAAGGCATGCTCTGGATCGTCGAAGCCTGGGGCAACGAGGACGGCGGACTGAGCTACTCGGTCACCGACTACTCACCGGAGTGATCCGGCCCCGGTTCTTCCTGCCCGAGTAACCCTCAACCCGCTCTCGGGCTGGTGCTGGCGTGTGTCCTCGACTCCGGTCGGTGACATACGCCAGTGCCGCGTATCAGGGGAAAACCTGCGGAAAGGCCGGAGGACCGATCGGGTCGCCGTCGCTCAGAGCGTCGTGATGCGGCTTGGGAGTGACGGCACGTCGGAGGTAGGTGGCGCCGGCGCCGCAGTAGCGCACTGAGACCGCCCGCCGCGGGGTGGTCGGTGACCGATTCGGGCCGGCGCCGTGGATCGTGCGGGCGTGATGGATGATGACATCGCCGGGTTCCGCATCGACCCAGACGATGTCGGCATCACCAGGGTCGGCGTGGAAGTCGGGCACATCGATGCCCGGCGTTCCCGGGATCGGGTCGCGCGTGACGAACAAGTTCGGGCGCCACTCGGTGTTGTCGAGATGGCTGCCCCGTACGTATCCGATGCCCCCGGTTTCCCGAGTCACCGAGTCGAGGGGAGTCCATGTGGTGCACACGTGGTCGCCGTCGACAGAGAAGTACGGATGATCCTGGTGAAACACGGTTGCTTCGATGCTGTTGGGCTCTTTGACGAGGATCGAGTCTTCGTAGAAGTAGAGCGCGCTGGTCTCCAGGAGCGATGCGACGATTGCGGGCAGCGGTGACGTGGTCGCGAACTCGCGCATATCGTCGTCGTGAAGCCAGTGGTCGACACCGGACTGGAATCGCCCTCGTTCCGCGATGTCGTGCGCAGGAGCACCCGAGAGGGCGTCGCCCAACGCCGACAAATCGGCGGTGGCCGCATCGCCGGCCATCGCTCGGGCCACGGGTGCGGCCAGGGCGCTGACGGTCTGGTGATCGAGCACGCCGCGCAATGCCACGACGCCGTGTTCGCGATATGTGCGCCGGTCCGCCTCACTGACGGCCGGCGGTGAGGTCACTCTTCTTCGTCGGCCGAGGTCTCGGTCGGCTCTTCGTCGGCTGACACCTCGTCGGGGACCTCCGCTGCTGCTTCTTCAGCCACCGGCGCCTCGGGAGCAGGCTCTTGCGCGGCGGGTTCTTCGGCAACGGTCTCTTCGGTGGCCGCGGGTTCTTCGGCCGGGGTTTCCTCGGCAGGAGCAGCGTTCTCGGCGGGCGCATCGTCGGGCTCTTCGCCGTCGCGCAGCTTCTTCCAGCGGTCGGCGGCCTCGCGGTAGGCCTGCTCGGCTTCCGCCTTCTCTTCGGCCGATCCGCGCTCGCCGAGCTTCTTCACCGCGGCGGCAGCGTCGTCCTTGGCCAGTTCGGCCTTCTTGATCCGCTTCTCGCGTTGGGTGCGCTCGCGGTCGGCTTCGACGTATTCGTTGAACAGCGTCAGCGCCGCTGTCGTCTCGTCGTCGAGCTTGGGAGCGGTATCGGATTCGGGCATTGGACCATTCTGGCGGGTCGAGGCCGCAGTCACGACCTCGAGCCTCGATGTCGGCCGATCAGATCGTCGGGAGACCGCGCCGCTTCTCGTCTCGAAGGTCGAACGCGATCTTCACGCCGCCGCGCCCGCCGGCGTTCGCCGCGTGGTCGATCGCGTCCTTGTAGCGGTCGAGCGGATACGTCGCGGAGATCATCTTGTCGAATGCGACCTTGCCGGCGAGCTCCATCGCGAGCGCGAAGCTGGTGGTTGTGCGTCCGTCGTCGATGTTCTCGGTGCCGTAGGTGTAGGTGCCGACCAGTTCGGTCTCGCGATGCCAAAGCGCGGTGAGGTCGAGGCTCACATGACCGGGCATGCCCAGCAGGACCACACGACCGCGGGGGCGGCACAGCCCGATGGCCTGTTCGATTGACTCCTGGGAGCCAACGGCGTCGATCACGACATCGGCTCCCCCCGAGAGGCGACTGCCGATCATGAACGAGCTGGTCGCCCGGCGAACGGCGCGGGTGAGTTCGCCCGGCGCAGTGACGATGTCGGCGCCGAATTCCGCGGCCAGGTCGCGCTGAACCGGATATTTGGCTCCGATCATGATCGAGCCCGGGTTCGTGAGGTGGCGAAGCGCCGCGACCGTGACGAGGCCCATGGGACCGGCGCCGATGATCGCGACCGTGTCGCCATCGCTGACGTTGGCGCGCAGCGCGGCATGGACACCGCCGGCGACGGGCTCGAGGGTGACGGCGAGCTCATCGCTCATCCACTCGGGCACGTCGTGCAGCTGGCTCTCGTGGGCGACGAACTCCGTGGCCCAGCCACCGCCGGTGCTCTCGCAGAATCCAGTCTGGATGCCGGGCTCGAGATGGCCACAAGTGAGGTGGCGATAGTCGTTGCCGTCGGCTGGGGCGGCGCCGGGGAAGGGGAGCGCGAACCCACGGGCGGCGTGGCCGAGCACCGGCTCGATCACCACACGGCGACCGCCCTCCATGTCGCCGACGATCTCGTGGCCGGGGACGAAGGGGAACGACACGAAGTCTTCGAAGTAGCGCGAGCTGTGGCCGTCGATGGTCGACAGATCGCTGCCGCAGATGCCCGTGAGCCGAGGCCAGACGCGATGCCAACCCTCAGCCGGGAGCTCGGGTGGGTCGTCGTCGATCAGATCGAGGGGACCTACAGCGGCGCCGGCGCCGGGACGGAGTCGCGAGGCGACCATCGCCGCGGCATAGCGAGCTTCCTTGCGACTGAAGCGAAGAGCTTTCACGCTGCGGAGGCTAGTGCCTGGCCTCGGGTCCGCACGAGGCGAATCGCGCTGGGCACCGACGCCGCAACAACGACTGCCATCACGGCGATGGCGATCGCGAACCCGTCGCCGATCGACTCGAGGAGCTCGGCCGACACGACCAGCTCATCGCCGGTGAGCAGGTCGCGAACTGTTTCGACGTCGCCGGTTCTGGCATCGACGATCGCGAGCGTGATGGCCCCGACCGCGGCGATGCCGAAGGTGATCGCAAGCGTTCGGAGGAACTGGTGGGCGCCGTTGAGTCGCCCCATTTCCGCGGGAATCGTGCGCGATTGGAGCAGGGCCGCGCCGGTGGATGTCACCATGCCCACGCCGGAACCGACCCAATAGAACGCCGCGTAGACGACGGGCACGGGCGCGTCGACGTGGATGCAGAAAGCGGCGAACAGGATGCCCGGCGTGGCAATCGCCGAGCCGAGAAGGCTGACCCATTCGCCCGCTCGCCGTTCCTGCAGCCGGCTGGAGATGAAGGCGCTGACCGACCATCCGACCGTGAGAAAGAGCACGCCGAACGCTGCGAGTCCCGCGCTCTGGCCCCGTGCGGTCCGAAGGTAGAGAGGGAGGAACGAGTTCGCGCCGACGCCGCCGGCGAGGACTGCCATCGATGTCAGGTGGACGTTTCGGTAGCGGTCCTGAACCAGGTGGTGGAGGCGGACGACGGGGTCAGGTGTTCGTCGCGACCAGCGGACGTACATGGGCACGCTGACCGCAAGGACGACGAGCGCCACCGCGATGATCGCGGGCACGTACGAGGCGAGGGCGAGTGTCGCCGTCGTGATCGTGGCGACAAGGGCCAGCCCGACGCGGTCGACGGCCTGATGGGCGGCCCCGTCCTGGCGGTCGGGTATTCGATGCCAGCCGATGATCGCCGCAACAATCGTGACCGGCACGTTGACCACGAAGATTCCGCGCCAGCCGACCGTGACCACGAAGATCGCCGCGATTGCGGGCCCGGCGACGCCCATGACGCCCCACACCGATGACGTGAGGGCAAAGGCTTTCGGTCGGAGTCGGGGAGGAATCGCGAGGCCGATGCTCGCCACGCCCACCGTCATGATCGCTCCGGCAAAGACCCCCTGCACGCCGCGGGCGACGAGCAGGATCGGCATCGTCGGCGCTGAGGCGACGGCGATCGACGTGGCCGCGAAGCCGACCACCGCGACGCGAAAGACCCGGCGGGCACCGAGGCTGTCCACGATGGGTCCGGCGGCCAGCACGGCTACGGCAGAGGTCAGCAGTTCGAGGGTGATGACCCAGGGCAGCAACTCGATGGCGCCGAGGTCGTCGCCGATGTCGGGCAGCGCGGCCGCCGCGGACAGGTTGTTGTAGGACGCGATCGCGATGACCGACATCAACGCGATCACGATCGGCCGGCGCTCGCCGGCAAAGAGTCCTTCGTTCATCGACTGCGGCTGTCGAAGTCGCCGAGAAGAAGGTCTTCGTGATCGGTGAAATCGCGTCCCGACCCCTTGTGGCGGAGCGCGACCCGAGCGTTCTGGGGTTGGAACGCGTGGCAGATGCCGCTCATGCCGTCGAGCAGTTGCTCGGCCGAATCGAAGAGGTCGAGGTCGCCCTGACGGCCGCGGCTGATGTCGCAGGCTCGACGAAGCGCGACCGCAGCCTCACCGGTGTCGGCATCGAGCTCGCGTCCTGCCCAGGGGATGAACCCGTTCCAGAGGGGTGCCCCGATCCACTCCTGCGGGGCCAGCACTTTGCGGTCGAGGAGCTGCCACTGGAGGACGAGGTCACCGTCACGCCAGAGCCGCGCGGCGCGCTCACCATTGCCTCCCGCCGGGTCATCGATTGCCATGTCGTAGAGGCGGTCGCCCCCGACGCCTCGGGCTGCGTGGGTCACCACGAGTCCGGCGAGGTCGAACATGTGGGTGCAGTTCTGGCGGGCATCGAGCGCGGCCAGAGCGAGCGGGCCGGTGGTGAGCGGCGTGCCGATGAGGGCCTGGAGCGGTTCGCCGGCCTCGAGGCATGCGGTCCACGGTGATCGCACGCCGGAGCCCATCACGGCAACGACGGCGTCGTCGTCGAGATCGATCTCGACGCGAAAGTGGTGGAAGTCATCCTCGAGTTCGCCCCAGGCGCGGCTCCCGTCGAGACGAACCAGGATTCGGCGCCGGTAGGTGCCCGTGCCGTACGCGCGTTCGGTCGCCCGAGGTGCCTCGTCGACGCGATCGAACAACTCGCGCCGAGAGCGCAGGGGGGCGTCGGAATCCGGCATCGCCGCGACGCTATCGGGCGCCCGCGGATGGTCCCCAGCCACGTCGGATCGCTCCGACGAGGTCGACGCAATAGTGTCCGAGCATGAAGCTCGGATTCGGACTCGACCTCTACCGCTCGGCCACCCTCGACGTGCCGATCGAGCGCGTGCAGCTCGTGGAGTCGCTTGGCTACCACTCGGTGTGGACGGCGGAGGCCTACGGCTGCGACGCCATGACCCCGCTCGCCTTCCTCGCAGCCCATACGAGTCGGATCAAGCTGGCCACGGGCGTTGTGCAGATCGCCGCTCGCACGCCGGCAGCCACCGCGATGCAAGCGATGACGATCGACGCCCTCGCCGGCGGAGGACGTGTGATCATCGGACTCGGCGTGTCGGGTCCGCAGATTGTCGAGGGTTGGTACGGCCAGCCGTGGGGATCGCCGGTGAAGCGCCTACGCGACTACGTGTCCATCATGCGCAAGGTGATCGCCCGGGAAGAGCCCGTCACCCACGATGGCGCCGAGATCTCTCTTCCCTACGACGGTCCCGGTTCGATCGGCCAGGGCAAGCCCCTGAAGTCGATCCTGCATCCCGCCGGCGACATCGAGATCTGGATCGCGGCCGGGGCGCCGCTCAACACCGCACTCGCCGCCGAGATCTGCGACGGCTGGCTGCCGATGGGATATGGCCCCGACGGTTGGGACATCCACGGCCCGAATCTCGAGAAGGGCTGGGCGCGCCGCGGCGGGCGCCCCGACGACTTCGACATCATGGGCGGCATCACCATCGAGATCACCGACGATGTGAAGGCCGCGATCGACGCGAAGAAGCCGCTGACCGGGATGTACGTCGGAGGGATGGGCAGCGAGTCGAAGAACTTCCACAAGGACGCGATGGCTCGCCGCGGATTCCCCGAAGCCGCCGAACGCATCCAGGAACTGTGGCTCGCGGGTCGCAAGGACGAGGCGATCGCTGCAGTACCCGACGACTACATCGACGCCGGCGCGCTGTTCGGCTCGGCCGATCGTGTGCGCTCCCGGTGGGCCGAGGTGATTCCGCCTGGCGTGACCGGCCTCACGGTGCGAACCGAGTCCGACGAAGGACTCGAGATCGCCGCGGAGATGGCCGGCACCCGAGACACAGGGGGGCAGTCATGAGCGACGACCTCGTGACCGTGGAGGAGGCCGCGCCCTTCGTCCGCTACGTCACCCTGAACCGACCCGAGAAGCGCAACGCGATCTCGACGGCGCTCCGGGCCCAGTTGTTCGAGATCCTCCACGCCCACGATCACGACGACGACGTTCGTGTGTCGATCGTTCGCGGCGCCGGGGTGTGTTTCTCGTCGGGCTACGACCTCCGCAGCCCGCTGATGGACGACCCGCCGTATCCGTCGGCTCCGGGCGACGGGCAGTGGGCCAGGCAGGCCACCGATGGTTGGTTCTCCATATGGGATCTCGCCAAACCGGTCATCGCCCAGGTCCACGGCTACGCGATGGCGGGGGCAACGGAACTCGCCGCGGCTTGTGATCTCGTCTACGTCGCCGACGATGCCGCGATCTCCTACCCGGTGGTGCGGGTCGCGTCGCCACCCGACTGGCAGTACCACGAGCCGTTGATGGGGCTCCGGCACGCCATGGAAACAATGCTCACCGGCGACGCGATGGATGGCATCGAAGCCGCCCGGGTCGGTTGGGCGAATCGCTCCTACCCGCCCGAAGCGCTCGAGTCCGAGGTGTTGGCTGTCGCCGAGCGGATCGCCGGCGTCGCCACCGACCTCTCCCAGATCTTGAAGCGGATGGTGCACCGGCAGTTCGACGTCCAGGGCGGGCGGGCGGCAATGCGGGCCGGGCAGGAGTTTCAGGCACTGGCGGGGCATCAGGAGTCAGTGCAGGCATTTCGCGAGAATCCCCTCGCCGCGATCAAGAAGGAGGTGGCGGAATGAGTCACCCGAATATCGAGGTGGCGATCGACGGCGACGTCGGCTCGATCACCATCAACCGCCCGGAACGTATGAACGCGTGCACCGGTGCGATGTTCGATGCGCTCCACGACGCGGCGATGACGATGCGAGTCGAACGACCGCGCGTGGTCGTCTTCCGGGGTGGGGGCGACCACTTCTGCTCCGGCGCCGACGTGAGTGGGGAAGGCGCGGACGGAATCGAGGGTGCGGATCACGGCATCCACACCATGCGGCGCATTGGCGACTCGGTTGCTGCGCTCCATGCACTGCCGATGCCGACCATCGCGGCGGTCGACGGGGTGGCCGTGGGCGCGGGGTTCGGATTCGCCCTGGCCGCGGATCTGATGATCTGCACCGATCGCGCCCGCTTCTCCTTGATCTTCGCCCGGCGGGCGCTGTCGCTCGACTTCGGCACGTCGTACCTGTTGCCCCAGCGTGTCGGTCTTCATCGGGCCAAGGAGATGGCGTTCACGGCGGGGGAGTACGACGCGGCTGCCGCTCGTGAGATCGGGTTCGTCAACGAGGTCGTGCCCGCCGACGAACTGGCAACGGCGACCGACGCGTTGGTTGCCAAGATCGTCGCCGGGCCCCCGCTCGCGCTGTCGATGTCGAAGCGACTGCTCGACAACGCTGCGCACCAGACCCTGGCCCAGGCGGTCGAGGCCGAAGGCCTCGCCCAGAACGTGAACTTCGGCACCGCCGATGTTGCCGAGGCGGCCGCAGCGTTCGTCGAGCGGCGATCCACGGAGTTCCGCGGCCAGTAGCCCGTCGGAACCGGCGAAAAGTCTCAGCCAGCTTCATACCTCTTGCTTTTCTGCGCGGTCCCTGCCAGTGTCAAACAACATGAAATGCATTCACAAATAGTGAAGTGCATCGATCAAGGAGGACACCGATGGCAGGCGACATGCTGGTCATGAGCAAGTCACAGATGGAGCAGTTGGCGGCAACGTTCGGCCACCAGAGTCAGGCCGTGCACGACGTGATTCGCGCGATCCAGGGTGGCGTCGACGGCACGACGTGGCAGGGCAATCGAGCCGATCGGTTCCGTCAGCTCTGGGACACCGAATTTCGACCGAACCTGTTGAACCTCGTGGAGGCGCTCGGCGAGCACTCCACCTTCATCGGCCGTGAGCTGCAAGCCGGCGTCACCGCGCTCGACACCGTCTGAGCACGACCGGCAGATGCGGATCGTGCACCGCAGTTGTCGGGGCGAACGGGTTGTCGAGGTCGACATCGACGATCCGACCCGCACGGTACGCGACCTGATTTCGGCGCTCGAGAGTGGAGCTCTTCTCGACGCGACGATCGAGCCCGTCATCGACGGTGCTCCGGTCACCACCGACTCCCCCCTGTCGGCGGTGGCCATCTGCGAGGGTTCGATCGTCGACACGACGGGTGAACCCGTCGCCACCAGCGCCCCGGTTCGAACCCTCGCCGTTGTCGGCGGGATTCGAGCCGGGGTCGTGGTCGATGCGGCCCACTCGCTCATCATCGGAAGGGGCGCGGGCGTCGATGTCCGCGTCGACGACGCCGCGCTGTGCGCCCACCATCTCCGACTGGACCGCACCCGGTTGAGCGATCTCGGTTCACGCAACGGCGTGGCGATCGACGGGCATCGATTGGCCGGGTCCACGCAGGTTCCGATGGACGCGATCATTCGGGCGGGCACGACTCGTTTCAGCGTGCGCGACCGCGTCGAAGATCGTCCAGTCGCGATCCTCAATGCGCTCGGGGCACGGGGCGGGACCATTCCGTTCAACCGACCGCCCCGGATCGCGCCCCCGACAAGCGCGAGCGCGTTCTCGGTGCCGGGATCGGCGCCCGACCCGCCGGAAAAGGAGTCGCTGTCGATCGCCGGCATCGTGCTCCCGATCATCGCCGGCGCGGTCGTGGCAGTGCTGTTCTCGCCCTTCATGGCGGTCTTCGCCGCGCTCGGCCCGGTTCTGACCGTGGGCACCTGGTGGGAGCGACGCCGTCGTGCTCGCCGCGACTTCCGACGTGCGTCCGACGTGTTCGCCTCGGCCATGGCTTCGGCCCGGCATCGGCTCCCGCCCGCGCGCGACGACGAGCTGCGACGGAGGAGATCGCTGCATCCCGACCTCGCCGAGGTCGTTCGCCGAGCCGATAGTCCATCCGTTCAACTGTGGGAGCGACGTCCGGATCACCCCGATGCTTTTGTGGTCGCGGTCGGCGTCGATGACGAACCCTTTGCGCCTGTTGTCGTCCCCGCGGCCGGCGACGTCCCGGCCGCCGAGGCGATGGAGCTGATCGCGGGCGCGCCGCTGATGCCCGACGTGCCGGTCGCCCTCGACCTTTCGCCGGGACACGTCGTCGGCCTCGTGGGTGATCGTGACGCGACACTCTCGATCGCGCGTGGCCTGCTCCTGCAGATGGCCACCCACCACGGACCCGCTGACCTCTCCGTCGTGGTCGCGGCCGATTCGCTACCGGAATGGCACTGGGCGACCTGGCTTCCGCACACTGCCGACCATGCGAGCGGGCGGCGCGGCGTGGCGCTGCTCGACACTGGCGACGTCCGTGGGGGCGCCGTGGTCCTCCACGGCGCAGGGGAGCGCGCTGTGCTCGCGCTGCTCGACGGCGACGACCCATTCCAGGGCCGCAGCACCGTGGGTCGCCTGCTTCTGGCGTCAGCGGCCACCTCGGCGATCGTTCTCGTCCGTGACGAGCACCGACTTCCGGCCCGGTGCGAGACGGTCGTGCGGACAGATTCGCTCGGCCGGATCACGGTTCTCGACCCGCGGCGAGCCGGCCCGGGTCGTCGAGCGTTGGCATGGGGTATCGAGCTCGACGTCGCCTCGCGGGCCGGGCGGCGCATGGCCCGTCTCGATGATCCCGAGCTGCCGGTCGTCGGTGCGGGCGTTCCGGCCGCGGCTCCGTTGCTGGGGTTGCTCGGCGTCACCGGCGACGATTCGGCCGAGATCGAGAGCCGCTGGCGACGCTTCGACCGTACCGCCGACCTCCGAGTGCCGATCGGGGCCGACGGCGACGGGGAGGTGGTGCTCGACTTCGTGGCCGACGGGCCCCACGTCCTGGTCGGTGGCACCACGGGATCGGGGAAGTCCGAGCTCCTTCGATCGCTGGTGGCCGGGATCGCGGCGACGGCAGATCCAGACCACGTCGCCATGGTGCTCATCGACTACAAGGGCGGCGCCGCCTTCGATTGCTGCGCCGACCTCCCTCACGTCGCCGGGCTGGTGACCGATCTCGATACCGCGCTCGCCGCCCGCGCCCTTCGGTGCCTCGAGGCGGAGCTGCGCCATCGTGAAGTTCGTCTCCGTGCGGCCGGAGCCGACAGCATGGAGACGTTTCGCGAACGTTCGACGGAGCCGGGCGGTGAAACCGATCCACTTCCTCGACTGGTGGTGGTTGTCGACGAGTTCGCGACGATGGCGGCAGAGCTGCCCGACTTCGTCGATGCGCTGGTTGGTATCGCTCAACGCGGTCGGAGCCTCGGTGTGCACATGGTCCTGGCCACGCAGCGGCCGGCGGGAGTCGTCACCGACGACATTCGGGCCAACACCGCGTGTCGAATCGCGCTACGGGTCACTGACCGCAACGACTCGGTCGACGTGATCGGCGCGCCCGATGCGGCGGCGATTCCCCGTAACCGACCGGGTCGGGCTGTAGCCCGTTTCGGTCCCGGCGATCTTGTGCCGTTTCAGGCTGCCTTCGTCACCGGACACAGCAAGGGCGAGCGCGGTGTTTCGGTGAGAGACGAGGTCGACCGCGGCGAGTCGAGCGAGGGGGAGCGCACCGACCTCCGCCGCCTCGTGTCCACGATTGCGGCCGCTCATACGGCCCGCGGCGGGCGACGTCCGCGCTCGCCTTGGCCTCCCGCCCTGTCCGACGACGCTCGCCGGTCCGATCATCCCACCGCCGCAGACGGCGACTGGTTTGTGGTCGACGCTCCCGATGAGCAGTGTCAACGGCTCGACGGCTGGACGCCGGACGCCGGCCACCTGGTGATCATCGGTGGTCCGGGGGCCGGATCGACGACAACTCTTGCCCACGCCGCCCTGTCCGCCACTCGAGGAGCCGGCGCCGCCGACACCCACCTCTACGCGATCGATCTCGATGCAGGTGGGCTCGCTCCGCTCGCAGGTCTTCGGTGTGCGGGCACGTTCGTCGCGCCGAGTGACGGTGTGCGTCGTGGTCGTCTGCTGCGATGGATCGACGACGAGGTGACCCGCCGGCGGGCGGTCATCGGCGACCTGTATCCCCCGATGGTCCTGCTCATCGACGACCTCGGTGGGTTGGCCCGGTCCCACGACATTGTTCGTGAGCCCGCCGTGCACGAGCGCTTGGCTCGGATCTGGGCCGAGGGACCGGCCGTCGGCGTGGTCATCGCGGCGACGCTGCGACGTGCCGCCGATCTCAGTCCGGGGATGCTGGCGACGGTCGGCACCGTGCTGCTGCATCGGAGCGCCGACCAGGCCGATGGTCTGCGGTTCGGCGTCACCTCCTCGACGGAGCGGTTCCCGCCCGGCCGAGCGATCCGGACCGGCGATGGATCCGTGCTCCAGGTGCTGCGGGACGGTGAGTCGATCGCCTCGGCAGTACGCGACCGATCCAACGACCTTCCGCCGGCGTCTTCGCCGCACGAAGTGGGGGAGCTTCGTCACGAGATTCGATGGTCCGATGCCGAGCCGACGGTCGTGCTCTCGCCCGAGGGCGCCCAGTTGCGAATCGCGATCCGCGATCGCGATCTTGCGCTCGCAACACTGCGACTGCATCGCGGTGAGCACGCGCTCGTGCTCGGCCCGTCGCGGTCGGGTCGGACCGATGCGCTGGCGACATTGGCCCGTGCGGCCGGCCCGGATGCGATCATCGTGGGCGACGGTGCGTTGGCGAGCCGAGCCGGTTTCGTCGCCGTTCGTCCCGACGATGTTGCTGACGCGCTGCGCGGACGTGATCGAGCCCTCGTCCTCGTGGATGATGCACTCGACGTCGAAGATCCCGACGGTTACCTCGCCCAACTCGTGGCGGCGGCCCCGCCCGGAGTGCACCTGATCGCGTCGGCTCGAGCGGATCGCCTGCGTTCGGCCTACGGACATTGGGCCTCCGACATCAAGAGTTCACGGGCCGGCTTGCTGCTTCGTCCCGATCCGTTGGACGGCGAACTGCTCGGCCGCCAGTTTCCTTCTCGGCTCGGCCTGGCCTCGATCCCCGGACGGGGAGTGGTGATCTCCGACTCCGAGATGGAGGTTGTGCAGGTTGTCCTGCCCAATGATCAGTCGACGTCGTAGCGCACGCCGAGTTCGGCTCGAATCTCGTCGAATCGTTCGATCATCGCCCGGCTGGTTGCGAGCGGCATGCGGGCGCTTTCTCGCACTCCGTCCCGCAGGCAGCGGTGGACCTCGACGACCTGGTGGCGGTGGCCGGCGGCCTCGGCGGTGATCTGCTCGGTCTCCAGGCCACTCCTGATCGTCATGTGATCCGTGCAGTGGGCGGGGAGCGGAAGCTCGATCGCTCCCTCCGTGCCTTCGATCCTGGCGGCCATGGTCCCGGGGAGCCGAAGCCCCGCCGTGAGCGCGGCCGATGCGCCGCCGTCCCACGACATGAGCAGGGTGATTTCGTCGTCCACTCCGGTCTCGGAGACGTGGCCGGCGACGTCGATCCGGGCAGGTGGCCCGAGCACCCACCACGCCAAGGTCACGGGGTAGATCCCGAGGTCCAGGAGCGCCCCGCCCCCCTTTTGCCGATCGTAGAGACGGTGTTCCGGGTCGAACGGAAGCGCGAAGGAGAAGTCGGCGATGATGCGACGGACGTCGCCGATCGCCCCCGCCTCGATGCGGTCCATCATGGCGACGTGGGCCGGGTTGAACCGCATCCACATCGCTTCCATGAGGAAGCGGTCGTTGCGGGCGGCGGCCTCGATCATCGAATCGACCTGGGCAACATTGAGGGCCATCGGTTTCTCGACGAGGACGTGTTTGCCCGCATCCAGGAACATCACGGCCTGGTCGGCGTGCACCGTGTGGATACCCGCGACGTAGACGACGTCGATGTGGGGATCGGCGGCGAGTGCCTCGTAGCTGCCGTGGGCGCGGCCGATGTCATTGGCCGCGGCGAAGGTCTCGGCCGAGGAAGCCGAGCGCGATGCGACGGCGTCGATCTGTCCGTCGGAGAGGTTTGCGAAGTCGCCGACGAAGCTCGCGGCCATGCTGCCGGTCCCCGCGATGCCCCACCGGATCGGGTCGGTTGCTTGTTCCATCCGCAGTCTCCCTACATCAGCACGCTGGAGCGGCCACCATACGCACATGAGTACGCCTTCATCCTTCCCTCGTCGACAGGCGGTCACCCGGCGCTTCACGCTCGGTGCTCCGAGGGACATCCGGGTTGCGAAGGACGGCAGCAGAGTCCTGTTTCTGCGGTCGAGTGGTCCGGCTGATCCCGTCAACTCTCTCTGGGAATTCGACGTCGCGGGGGCAGCCGAGCGGCTTGTCGTCGATGCGGCATCGCTCGGGGCCGACGAGGCGAATCTGCCCGCGGAGGAGCGAGCTCGGCGAGAGCGAGCCCGCGAGTCGGGCGGCGGAGTGGTTGCCTACGACGCGTCGCCGAATCTCGACGTCGCCACATTCGCGCTCGGCGGTCAACTCGCCCGAGTGGACGTCGCGAGCGGCGAGGTGGTGATGCTCCCGACCGGCGATGGCGTCTTCGACCCGCGGCTCTCGCCCGACGCGGCATCGGTCGCGTATGTCAGCGGAGCGGAACTCCGGGCGGTGATCGGGGGGGAGGACCGATCGGTCATCGCGGAGGACGGCGACACCATCAGCTGGGGTTCGGCCGAATTCGTGGCTGGGGAGGAGATGGGACGGACGCGGGGATTCTGGTGGAGCCCAGGGAGCGACCGCCTGTTGGTCGAACGGGTCGATGTCGGTCCTGTCGAACAGTGGTGGATCGCCGCGCCCGTGACGCCCCAGATAGAGCCCACCGCGGTCCGCTACCCGGCGGCGGGTACCGCCAACGCACTGGTCGAGCTTGCGGTCATCGGTCTCGACGGGGCGCGAGTCGACATCGATTGGGCCGCCGGCGGGTGGGAGTATCTCGCGGACGCGTCGTGGAGCTCCGACGGCATCTGGCTCACGGTCCAGGACCGTCGACAACGGACGACCGCCGTGCTGTCGGCGGATCCCGACAGCGGCGCGGTCTCGGAGCGGTACCGGTTCACCGATGAGCACTGGACCGAGTTGGTCCCGGGCTCACCGACTCGGCACAACGAGCGGCTCGTGACGGTCGAGGATCGCGGCCTGGCCCGGAGGCTCTGCGTGGACGGTGAGGCGCTCACGGGCGATGGCTTGCAGGTTCGTCGAGTGATCGATGTCGACGACCAAGGGATCCTGTTCACGGCCTCGAGAGAACCGACCTCCGTGCACGTCGCGCTGGTGACGTGGTCCGGCGACGTCGAGTGGCTCACCGATCAGGCCGGGATTCACTCGATGCTGGTGGGGGGCGACGCCCGCGTTGCTACCACCCGGAGCCTTGCCTTCGATGGCACACGAACCGTGGTGTCGGTCGGTGATCAGATCGTCGGTGAGATCGAGGATCGCTCCGAGACCCCCGATGTTCACCTGAACCTGAAGATCTTGCGTCTCGGTGACCGTGAGCTCGCGGCGGCGCTGCTGCTGCCCAACAACGTCGCCGATGACGCCCGCTTGCCGGTGCTGCTCGACCCCTACGGGGGTCCCCACGCGCAACGGGTTCAGCAGGCGCGATCGCTCTTCCACTCGTCGCAGTGGTTCGCCGATCAGGGCTTTGCGGTGTTGGTGACCGACGGCCGGGGGACCCCGGGTCGCGGGCCGGAGTTCGAGCGAGAAGTCCGCGGTGACCTTGCCGCACCCGTCCTCGAGGATCAGATCGAGGCACTGATGGCGGCGGCCGCGGCCGAGCCCCGCATGGACCTTGACCGCGTCGCGATTCGGGGATGGTCGTTCGGGGGCTACCTGGCCGCGTTGGCCGTGCTTCGACGCTCTGACGTGTTCCACGCGGCGATCGCGGGGGCGCCCGTAACCGACTGGCGGCTCTACGACACCCACTACACCGAGCGCTATCTCGGTCTGCCCGACGAGGAGCCCGAGAACTACGAGCGAACGGACCTCACCCCCGACGCGGCCGCGCTCGACGAGGGCGCGATGCGACCCTTGATGCTGATCCATGGCTTGGCCGACGACAATGTCGTGGCCGCCCACACGCTCCAACTGTCGCGAGCCCTGCTCGAGGCCGGTCATGCCCACACCGTGCTCCCGCTCTCCGGTGTCACCCACATGACTCCCCAGGAGGAGGTCGCCGAGAACCTTCTGTTGGTACAACTGGCCTTCCTCCGCGAAGCTCTCGCCTGACATTCCAATCCGATCAAGTGCTCGAGAGGACCGAGTTGATGAGCGAGTTCGACACTGAGCGGGCGGCGCGCCTCCACGACGGACGCGCATGGGACGACTTCTGCGACACGCTGAAAGCCGCGGGCCACATCGCCCTGCGGGAGACGCCCGACGGCGACGGGCAGGATCGCGTCGAAGGGTTCCGCTACATCATTCGCATGATTCTGATGGCGTCGTTCCGTGGAATCGAGCGCGTCACTCCCGGGACGGATCCGTCACGGGTGGGGATCATCCCACCGCCGATGAGTGGCGGGATCGGCGTGCAGTCGCCGAACCAGGACCACATTGTCCAGCCGGTCGACCCCAGGTACCGCTACCGCATCACCGGCACGGCGGGAGACGTCTACACGCACCTGTCGGCTTGGAGTCCGCCGATCCCCGAGAATGTCGGGGCGTTCACGACGGGCGACGATCCCGAGGGCTATCTCGAGATCTTCAACCCCAACATGGCGCTCACCCCGCACACCTCAGAACTGGCGGAGTTCGTATCCGAGGACGGCACGGTCGACTTCGTTCTCTCGGTCGAACCGCCGGACGACGGTTCGGCCTGGATGTCGATGGCGTCGACCACACGTGAGTTGATGGGTCGGGTGGTCTACGACGATCGGGCCACACAGTCCAAACCCCGGCTCACCATTCAGTGTCTCGACGAACACGACCGGCCGAACACGCCGACGCCGGAAGACATGTCGACACGGCTCGCGGTGAGCGGACAGCTCGTGCTGGGGCTGCTCTCGGACTACGCCGGGTGGACCAAGGATCTCCTCACCCGCGAAAACGAGACCGAGTTCACCCGAGAGTGGTACGAACGAATCGGCGGCTCACCCGACGACCGCCACTTCGAGTTCGGCTACTGGAGGGTGCCCGAGGGAATGGCGCTGGTTGTCGACTTCGAGGAGCCGACGACCCAGCACTGGAACTTCCAGCTCTGCAACCACTGGATGGAGAATCTCGCCAACTATGCAACGGGCGAGGGCTACATCGACAAGGAGAATGCGGTCCGCGACGGCAATCGCGTCCGCATTGTCGTGTCCCACGATGACCCGGGTGTGCCGAATTGGATCGAGCCGGTGACCCACGACCATGGAGTCATGGGCCTGCGCTTCGTTCGTCCGTCGGTCGAACCGGACGTGAGCTCACGTCTTGTACCGGTCGGCGATGTGCCCGCGCTCTCGCAGCCATGACCGTGAGCCCTTGACCGGGCGACCGAAGTGGCGCAACATATGGCCCGTCATCCACGGCCCATCCGCCGACCTCGGTCGTGGACTCCAGAACACCGGGACCCTTCGGGGTTCCCGGGAACGCGGGGCGGCGGTGCGCACCCATGGGGGAGGAGGTGCGCTCCGCTGCCGCCGCTCTTTCTCGAGTTCAGGCGCTCCAGCCGGCGATGAGACCGCCGACGACCTCATCGAGGACGGCATCGGTGTCGAGTCCGGGAGCGAGTCCGGCGACCGTGGCGACGCCGTGGACGGATGCCCAGAGCGCGAGGCCGTAGTTCAACGGATCGGCGGGACGTAGGTCACCTGCGTTGATCGCTTCGGCGAGGTTTGCGAGCATCGAATCGAAGACGGAGCTCGCGCCACCGTGTTCGACCTCTGCCTCGAGCTCGATCTCGATCGCGTCGGGCCGGAACATGAACATCAACGAGAAGAGTTCCGGTTCCTCGCTCGCAAACTGCACGTAGCTGCGGCTCGAGACCCAGATCATGTCGATCGCCGAGGACGGGTCGCCCTTTCGGAACCGATTCTCGAGTTCGTCGTAGCCGATCTGCGCGCACGCTCGCAGGAGGGCGTCGCGGCCGGCGAAATGCGCATAGAGCGCAGGGGCGGTGACCCCGACGCGAGTCGCGAGGGCTCGCATCGACAGCGAGTCGACACCGCGTTCTCGGATGAGCGCGATCGCCTCTTCGACGATCCCGTTCGCGCTGAGCACGGGGCGCGAGGCGTTCACGCTCTGGCCTTCGTCCGTCGTGCCAGCCGAGACGAAGTGCCGACGATGCCGGACGGGAAGCGAATGGCCGCGATGATCAGGAAGAGTCCGCTCACCGCGAACTGATACTGCGACGCCTCGTCGTTGAGCTGGTCCATGCCCTGGGTGAGGAGGCCCTTCTCGGTGAGGGCGCCGGCGACCAACGCGGCGGCGGGCGCGGCGATTCCCGAGAGGTAGGTCATGGCAACCAACACGAGTGAGTTGAGCGCCGCGAAACTGTTCACGTCGACCAGCCCGTTCTGGTAGGCCGTGAGCGTGCCGCCGAGTCCGGCGAGGAATGCGGCGACGGCATTGGCCGACAGCTTCGCCCGTGGCGCGGAGATGCCGATCGCCTCGGCGGCTCGTTCGTTGGCCCGCACCGCCAGCCACTGTCGTCCGGTTCGGCTCCGACGAAGGTTGACCACGACATACATGGAGACCAGGAGTGAGGCCAGGACGAGGAAGCCAAATTCCTTGCGGGCGAACTCCCTTCCCAATCCACTCTGAAGGTTGACGCCGAAGAGGCTCGGCGGATCCACGGTCGCGCCCTCGATTCCGCCGGTCAGCCATCCCCATTTGAAGACCAGTTCCTCGATGGCCACCGCGGCCGCGAGCGACGCAATCGCGAGGGTGAGACCGCGGATCCGGATCGCGGGAAGTCCCGCGAGTGTGCCGAGGGCGACGGCCGCGAGCGTTCCGATGATTGGCGTCAACGGAAATCCGAGATCCCACAGGTCGCCGGCCTTCACCATCGCGAACCCCGCGGTGCCGGCAAGAGCGAACGTCGCCAACGAGATCTGGCCAACGAACCCCGTCAACACGATCACGGAGAGAGCCATGATCGCGGCGATCGCCGAGAGGGTGATCGCTCGGCGCCACTCGAAGTCGAGGTGGAACAACCCGATCGTGCAGACGGCGACGAACGCGAGCGTGACATAGAGCGTGATTCGGGGGTCTGGCGCCGGGGGCATTCGGCCGGAGTGGAGTTCGCCTCGTCGCACCGTGCGCTCGCTCCGTAGGAGCAACGCGATCAGCACGATCACGAACGGCAGTCCGAATTGGAGGCCGACGCCGCGTAGTGCATCCCACTCGGACTGGGCCGCGGAGATCTCTCTCATCAGCATGCCGAGGCCGAGGCCGGTCGCGGCGGCGATCCCGATCGACTCGAACCGACCGAGCAGGGCGGCGCCGAGCGCAGGGACGATGAGGAGGCTCGAGGTCGCCGGATCGAGGGTGAGGAGGATGGGCGCAGCGAGGATCATCGCGACTCCGGCGAGCACGGTTGCGAGGATCCAATTCAGGGTGCTGATCCAGTCGGCGGAAATACCGAGGAGAACCGCACCCGACTCGTTCTCGGCTGCGGCCTTCGTCGCGAGACCGAAATTCGTGAACTTGCCGATGAGGCTGATGAGCGCCGCGGCCGCGACGACACCGGCGGCAAGAAGGTATCGATCGGCGTCGACGCTCACGCTTCCGAACGTCACCTTGTCGCTGGGGAGAGGCCCGTCGAGAACGCGCGCGACCGCGCTGCTCGCCGGAAACCGCACCTGCATGAGGCCGATGAGGTAGGTCATGAGGCCAAGCGAGGCAACGACGCGGGCCAGCGGTGCCGCGTTCCGCAGCGGACGAAAGATCAACCAGTACGTGGCCACGCCCACCAACGCCGAGATGACCAGGGTGACGATCAGTGCGCTCGCGACCACCGGTCGATCAAGCAGATGGAAGCGTGAGGGGGCGAAGGGGAGCAGGAACGGCTGCACGATGTCGCCGGTCGCCCGGAACTCGTAGTAGACGAGGGCGAGGTAGGTGCCCACTGCGGCGTGGGCAAAGTTGATGACATTGCTGGCGCGATGAGTGACGACCACGCCGATCGCGAGCGCCGCGATCACGCCGCCGACCCCGAGCCCCAACAGCAGGTTTGAGAAGACCGTGGTCATGGCGCGGCGACGATCGGGCTACTCGGCGAACGCACTCGCGAAGAGCGCTGGCGTATCGATCCAGTCACTGATGAAGGAGAGGGTATTGGTCTCATCGATGATGAAGAGCGTCTCGTAGGGAGCACAGAGCGACGGCAGGCCCGGAACCTGATTGCCGTCGCAGGTGTAGGGGTGGCCCCAGAAGCTCTCCTTGTCGACCGCGTTGCGGAGGACGCCGGTGATTCCTTCGCTCGTGATGTTGTCGCCACCGAGCTCGACGAGCACGGCGTAGAGGTTCATCATTCCGCGGAACCCAACGGTGCCGGCAGCCTCAGCGTTGCCGTCGGTGTACTCCTTCGAGGCGAGGTCGTAGATCGTTCCCTCGACGTCGTCTTCGTCGGGTGGACCTTCACCGGCGAAGACCACGCCGACTTGGGAACCCTCGGCGTTGCTGATGATCTCGTCGGCTGCGCAGGCGCCGAACATGTAGAGCGTTCCCTCGAACTCGAGGTCCTGGAAGCCCTGCATGACGGGCACACACGCCGCATCGGCCGCGTTGATCACGACAGCCTCGGCGCCGAACGCCTTCGCGTCGTTGAGCACACTCGTGTAGTCGGCTCCGAAGAGTGGGAAGGGATGGAGCCGGACTTCCATACCGAGGTCCTCCGCGACAACTGCGGCGTAGTCCTCGGCCGCGACCTGGAATGACTCGAACTCGCCGTAGGCGATGAAGGCCTTCGTGTAGCCCTGCTCGAAAGCGTGCTGCATGTAGGCCGCCATTCCGCCAGCGGTGCCGCCGGAGAAGGAGAACGAGTTGGGGTGATTCTGCTCGGCCAGTCCGGCCGGGATTCCGCCTACGAGGGGAATGTCGTTCTGTTCGAGCACGGGGAGGGCGCCCTCGATGAGCACATCGAGGCCACCGACGAGGGCAACGACATCTTCCAGTACGAGTTCCTCGGCACATGCCTTGGAAACCACGGTGCTGAATGTCGTGATGCAGGGGAAGAGTTCGATCGGGCGACCGTCGACTCCGCCGAGTTCGGCGTTGATGAAGTTGATCGCGGCGTCAACGGCGAAGCGCAACTCGGGGAACGATCCGGCCGGTGTGTCTTCCTGATTGATCATGCCGATGCGGATCGGCTCGAGCGTGTCGTCGGCCGCGACGGGCAGGCTCGGGATCGTGCCGAGGTACCACTCCTGGCCGGCCAGGCGCTCGACGATCGAGGTGCCGTCGCCCTGGGGCTCGCCGCCGTCGACTGTCGTGTCGGGGTCGTCCGGTTCTGTGTCGGTGGTGTCGGGTGCCGCCGTGCTCGTCGTCGTCGTTGTCGCGTCGTCGCCAGCCGTATCGGCCTCGCTGCACGCGGTCACGATGAGCGCAAACACTCCCAGAACAATCAGCAGTTTCCGTCGCATCTTGGGCCCCTCCAGGCTCGGTCGACGGACGATAGCGCCGATCGACTTAACAGTGTTAACCGACTTTGATATATATTCTGAACAACTCCAGGGGGATCACACGATGACCACGACTGAATCCGGCACCACGACCGATGAGCCCCGAGAGCTGCCATGGCACCTCTCGGGCAACTACGGGCCGATCGAGCACGAGCTCGACGTCCAGGATCTCGAAGTAGAGGGCGCAATCCCTGAGGAGATCGACGGCCAGTACATGCGCAATGGCTTCAACCCCATCAGCGGGTGGAGTGACCACTGGTTCTTCGGCGACGGCATGATCCATGCGGTCGACCTGCGCGGCGGCAAGGCCTCGATCCGTAACCGTTATGTGCAGACACCGTCGCTGAAGGGCGGAACGGGTGGACCAACGTCGATGAATCCTGCCGACTCGTCGGCCAACACCAACATCGTCCCCCATGCCGGACGCCTCTTCGCGCTCAACGAGGGCTATGCCCCGTATGTGCTCGACTACGATCTCAACACTGTCGGGGTGGACAACTTCGACGGTCAGATCGCGGGAGCGTTCACGGCCCACCCGAAGCTCTGCCCGACCACCGGCGAGATGCTTGGGTTCGGCTACAACCCTGTCGGCCCCGAGTTCCTGCGCTACTACCGGTTCGATGCCGCGGGCGCGTTGGTGCAGTCTGAACCCATCACCCTTCCTGCCGGTGTGATGATGCACGACTTCAACATCACGGCCAACCACGTGGTCTGGATGGATCTGCCTGTGGGCTTTTCCTTGGAGAAGGCCATTGGTGGCGATCTCCCGTTCGGTTGGTACCCGGAGAACGGTTCTCGTCTGGGCGTCATGCCTCGCAACGGCGGCGATGCCGACGTGCGCTGGTTCGACATCGAGCCGGGCTATGTGCTGCACCCCGTGAACTCATGGGAGGAAGGCGACAAGATCGTCCTGCTGGTCTGTCGCCTCGACAGCTTCATGGATGGTGGCTTCGACGATGTCTCCGGCAAGGCCGAACTGTGGCGCTGGACGATCGACCTCACCGCCGGCACGGTCAAAGAAGAGCACCTCGACGATCGCAAGAACGACTTTCCCCGAGTCAACGATCGCCTCGTCGGCCTCAAGACCCGCTTTGGCTACAGCCAGCAGCTCGGTCATACGCCTGACAACCCGTCGATGGGTCAAGAGGTCTACAAGTACGACCTCGAGACCGGAGTTCCCGAGGTTCACGACCTGGGCAACGTCAACGGTGGCGAGCCGGTGTTCGTGCCTCGTGGTGAAGGCGGCGCCGAAGACGACGGCTGGGTCGTGTTGTTCGGCCACGACGTCGAGACGGACCGAAGCGAGTTCCGCATCATCGATGCCCAGGACTTCAGCGGCCCGCCCGTTGCCCGGGTCTTCACTCCGCAGCGGGTGCCCTACGGCGCCCACGGCAACTGGATGCCCCGCGGCTGATGGCGATCCTCCTCGACAACCACGCCGCCAATCATCCTGATCGGCCGGCGCTGATCGACGAGGCCGGGGAGACCAGCTGGTCTGAACTGAAGACTCGGGTCACCCGGCTCTCCCGCGCCTTTGCCGATCGCGGCATCGGCTCGGGCGACACGATCGCGGTGATGATGGGCAACCGGCGGGAGCTCTACGAGATCCTGCTGGCGGCCGCCCACACCGGCTTCACGGTGGTGCCGGTCAATTGGCACTGGGTTGCCGACGAGTTGGCCTATGTGATCGACGACTCTGGTGCCCGTGGGTTGATCGTGGGCGAGCGATTCGCGGATGTCGCGGTTGCCGCCCTCGCCGACCCCCGAGCGGCGTCGATCGAGTTCTCCGCGGTTGCCGGGTCCGGGGCACTCGACGACTACGAGGAGCTCCTGGCGTCGGGATCCGATGAGCCCCTGGGGGAACAGCTCCTTGGTGGTCCGATGTTCTACACGTCGGGCACGACCGGCCGTCCGAAGGGCGTGCGGGGCATGTTGTCTGGCGGCCAGGGCATCCCCAGCGAGGTCTTCGCCCTCATCTGTTCGAGCATGAGCGAATACGTGCCCTCCGACGGCACCACGCTCCTCGCCGGCCCGGCGTACCACTCGGCGCAATGGGCCTTCAGCTTCATGCCGCTGGTCAACGGCTCCACCATCGTGATGCGTCACAAGTTCGATGCCGCGGAAACACTGAGCCTGATCGATGAGTACTCGGTCACCAACACCCATCTGGTGCCCACGCAGTTCAAGCGCATACTCGACCTTCCCGCCGACGATCGCGACTCGTTCGATGGTTCTTCGCTGACGGCGCTCTGGCATGGGGCTGCTCCATGTCCGCCGCCGTGGAAGCGAGCAATGATCGACTGGATGGGCCCCGTGGTGCACGAGTACTACGGCTCCACCGAAGGCGCGTTCATCTCGAGGATCAGCTCCGATGAGTGGCTGGAGCGCGGAGGCAGTGTCGGCAAGCCGCTCGAAATCATGGAGGTTTTCGTCGTCGATGACGACGGCAACCATCTCGGGGCCGACGAGACCGGCACGCTCTACTTCAAGAGCGCGATGGGAAGCGACTTCGAGTACCACAACGATCCCGAGAAGACGGCGGCCGCCCACCTCGAGCCGGGCGTGTTCACGACCGGCGACGTCGGGCATCTCGACGGCGACGGCTACCTCTGGCTATCGGACCGCAAGATCGACATGATCATCTCCGGCGGGGTCAACATCTATCCAGCCGAAATCGAGGCCGTACTGGCCGACCACGCGTCGGTCGGCGATGTGGCGGTCATCGGCGTTCCCAACGAGGAGTTCGGCGAAGAGGTCAAGGCGATTGTGCAGCTCGGCGACGGGCCGGTCGACATCGCCGCCGTCGAGGCGGAACTGATGGACGGGTGCCGGGAGCGACTGGCCGGCTACAAACGGCCGAGATCGATCGACTTCATCGCCGAGATGCCTCGCACCGGTACCGGCAAGATTCTGAAGCGAGAGCTTCGCGAGCCATATTGGGCCGACGCAGGGCGTTCGATCTGAGCCGTCGCGGGTGGTCAGAGCCAGCCGGTCGGCACCGCGCCGGAACCCAATCGCACGATCCATATCGCGATCATCAACACGCTGTTCGCGACCAGGAGCGGAACGGCGGCCTGACGGATCCTCGGTAGTCGGTGCGCGGGCGGAATGAATGCGGCTAGGACCGCGAGCACCAGGAGTTGACCGGCGGCGAGCACCACCCATGGGTGATGCGACCAGCTCGCAGCGAGGTCGCCGCGGACAAACCGGTTGGCGGCCCGCGTCGCTCCACATCCCGGGCAGTAGCCGCCGGTGCAGCGACGGAACGGACACAGAATGAGTCCGTCGTCGCCGCCCGCGCTGGCCACGAGTGTGCCGATCAAGGCAATGCCGGCGCTGACCGGGAGCACGGCGGTCCGCTCGGGGCGGGCGAGCGCGACCGTCGGCAGCATCAGGTGCCCGAGGCAGCCAACACGCCGAAGATGAGGATGAGAAACAGGATGCCGAGGGCGAGGATGATCGTGCCGATCAGACCGACGATCCACGCAGCCTGAGCGAGTCCGCGGGCGCTCAGATCGCCCTCGCCCGAGTCGATTCGTTGGAGTTCGTTTCGCCCCATCACCATGCCGATCGGCGCGAAGATGCCGCAGAGGATGACGCCGATGATCGAGAAGGCGAGCGCCATGCCGGCGTTCGACTTGTCGCCGGCTATCGGGGGATAGGGCGACGGCGGCGGAGTGCCGGGCGAGCCCGGCGGAGGCGGAGGGCTCGACGACATCGCTTGTCGTTGCTCAGTCCAGGCCGCGCCGTCCCAGTAGCGGAGCTGGCCCACGGTCTCGGGATCGGGGTACCACCCGGCGGGAATCGCGTCGCTGCCGGCCATCAGCTGAGGTAGCTGGCTTCGATCCGGCTCGGGTCGGCCCGGAACTCGTTTGCGTCGCCGTCGAGCACGACACGGCCATTCGCCATCACGACGGCTCGGTCGGCCAACTCGAGGGCCAGATGGATGTGTTGTTCGACGACGATGACGGCGGCGTCGAGCTCCTTGGCGACTCGTCGCACGACCGGCAACATCTCTTCGACGATCACCGGGGCGAGGCCGAGACTCATCTCGTCGACGAGCAGCAGTTCGGGCTCGGTGACGATCGCCCTCGCCACCGCGAGCATCTGTTGTTCGCCGCCGGAGAGAAGGCCGGCCTTCCGGCTCATGAGTGGTCCGAGGGCGGGGAAGACGTCGGCGGCTCGCGCGTAGGCGGCCGCCCGATCTCGGCGCTTGAGACCGGGGGCCAGCCGAAGGTTCTCTTTGACGGTGAGTCCGGGGAAGAGCGAACGGTCCTCGGCGACGTGGGCGATGCCGCGGCGAGCGATGAGGTGCGGGCGTCGGCTGTCGGTCGGCGCGCCGAGCACTTCGAGTTCGCCGGCGATCATGGGGAGAAGTCCGGAGATGGTGCGCAGCGTTGTGGTCTTCCCGGCTCCGTTGGGGCCGAGGAGGGCGACCACCTCGCCCTTCGAGACTTCGAGGTCGAGCCCGCGGACCACCGGCACTCCGTTGTAACCAGCGTCGAGTCCGCGAAGACGAAGGAGGGTCATGATGTCTCCGCCGCTCGCCCGAGGTATGCCGCCACCACGGCTGGATTGGTGCGGATCTCCTCGGGAGAGCCGCTCGCGATGATGGACCCGAAGTCGAGGACATGGATACGGTCGCAGACATCGAGCACCAGGCCCATGTCGTGATCGATCAGGAAGACCGTGACACCTGTCTCGGCGATGGCCCGGAGGCGGGCACCCAAGGCGAGGCTCTCGGCGGAGTCGAGGCCGGCCGCCGGCTCGTCGAGCAGCAGAACCTTCGGACCGGCGGCGAGCGCTCGCGCGACTCCGACGAGGCGGCGACGTCCGTGGCTCAGATCCGAGGGGAGGCGGAGTCGGTCGTCGGTGATGCCCAGGAGTTCGAGGGCTGACTCGACGGCGGGGATGGGTGGCTCACGGCGGCGAGGCACGAGTGCGTCGACAATGAACTGCCACCAATTGGTATGGACCGCGGCGGCGGCGAGATTGTCTTCGACCGTGAGGTCCTCGAACAGCTCGAGCGTCTGGAACGTGCGAACAAGCCCGCGGTTGGCGCGCTCGTTGGCGGCAAGACCGGAGATGTCCTGGCCATCGAGCTCGACCTTGCCGGTGGTGGGGACCATGCCGGTCACCGCATCGATGAAGGTCGTTTTTCCCGCGCCATTGGGCCCGATCAGGCCGGTGACGCCACCGGGTTCGATCGAGAGATGGACCTGGTCGAGCGCCTGGATTCCGCCGAAGGAGACGGAGAGGGAGTCGGTGTGGAGCATGGGCATCGAGTCGTCACGGTATGACCTAGTCAGACCGCAGTCCACCCTCCGTCGACAGGGATGATCGCGCCGGTCATGAAGGACGACGTGTCTGAGGCGAGAAGTAGCAGCGCGCCGTCGAGTTCTCCGTCGATGCCAGAGCGACCCATCGGGGCGCCGTCGTCCATGTAGGCCGACGAGCGATCGTCGGCAAACATCTCGCTGTTCATCTCGGTCTCGAACCAACCCGGGGCGATGGCGTTCACTCGGATGCCCTTTCGGGCCCACTCCGATGCCAGCTCTCTGGTGAGGTTGTGGATGCCGCCCTTGGCCGCGGCGTAGCCCGGCACCCGGAGCTTTCCGCCGCCGACCGTGCCCAGCACCGACCCGACGTTGATGATGCTGAGTGGATGTGATGCGCCGATCGCCCACGCAGCCGCGGCTCGGGCGACGCCGTAAGGGGCAACGAGGTCGATCTCGACCTCGCGGCGAAAGCTCTCGACATCGAAGTCGAGTGCCGCGATCGCCGTGCTGGCGCCGGCGTTGTTGACGACGATGTCGAGTCGGCCGTAGTGGTCGACGGCCGCGCCGATCAGGGTTTCGCCCGCACCGGCGCTGGTGAGATCCACTGGCACCGCCAAGGCATCGGGCAACTCGGCGACGAGGGCATCGAGACGGTCCGCCCGTCGCGCGGTGACCACGACCTTGGCGCCGACGGCCGACAGCACGCGAGCGAAACGTTCGCCGAGGCCGGAGCTGGCTCCCGTGATGATGGCGACCCGGTCGTCGAGACGAAAGGAAGCAAGCGGGTCGAGTGCATCGGCGGTCATGAGACCAGAGTCTGGCGCACGGAGCCGTCGACCAACGAGATGAGCGGTGATGCCGGCGCGACATCATCGGGGTCGTGGGAGACCCAAACGGTGGTGTCGTGACCGGAGGAGCGAAGTCGGTCGCGGATCGATGCCCGACTGGCCTCATCGATCGATGCGAGCGGTTCGTCGAGAAGGAGTACCGCCGCGGGTGTGGCCAGCGCTCGGGCGAGCGCAGTGCGCTGTTGCTGGCCGATCGAGAGTTCACGTGGCCGACGGTTCGCGAGAGTGCCCATACCCACGGCGTCGAGATACTCCGCGGCGTCGGCGCGGGCATCGGTTCTGGCCACTCCTCGACGGCGCGCCGGAAACGCGACGTTGTCGATGACGCTGAGGTGGGGGAACAGGCGGTGGTCCTGGAAGGCGAGCGAGACCGGCCGATCGTGGGCGGGCACGAAAACACCGAGCGCCGGTGCGTCGACCAGCGCGTCGCCGATGCGGAGTTCGCCTTCGTCCAACGCTTCGAGGCCGGCGATCACTCGAAGGAGCGTCGTCTTGCCCGAACCGTTGGGTCCGGCGGCATAGGACACCCCCGCACCGAGATCGAGATCGAAGGTGAGCGTCAGTTCGCCTCGTCTCGCCATGCCATGGATCGAGATCATCGCGTCAGCCATCTTCCTCGGAGAACGGCGAGAACCGACAGGCTGATGGCCAGAAGTAGGACACTGACGGCAACGGCCGTCTCGGGGTCCTGCTCGAGTGCGAGGAATGTCTCGACAGGGAGAGTCCGGGTGCGACCGCCGAGGCTGCCGGCAAAGGTGATGGTGGCTCCGAATTCGCCGAGGGCTCGGGCCCACGAGAGTGCGACGCCAGCCGCGATCGACGGTCGAAGAACCGGCAGGGTGACGTGGACGAAGGTCCGCCAGGGCGATGCCCCGGCGACGGCAGCGGCCTCGTCGAGTTCGGCTCCGTCGTCGCGGAGGGCGGCTTCGACGGTTGTCACGAAAAACGGAAGGGCCACAAAGGTGGCCGCGACGACTGCCCCCGCGGTGGTGAAGGGCAGCGTGACGCCGAGCCAGCGGTCGAGCCATTCACCGAAGAGACCCCGGCGGCCCAGAGCGAACAGCAGCGCGGTGCCGCCGACCACCGGAGGGAGCACCATCGGCAGCAGCACCAGGACGCGAAGCGCGGCAATCAGTCGACCGTCCTGGCGGGCGAGAACCCACGCCAGGGGGAGGCCGAGAACAACGCAGAACACGGCGGCACTGACGGAGACGATCACCGATACCCGGATGGCGTCGAGGATCGCGTCGGACGTGAGCCGCTCGATGAGCGTCGACCATGGCGCCCGCTGGAGGAGCCCGACGAGGGGTAGCGCGAGCAAGGCGACGGCGAGGGCGGCGGGGACCGCGATCGGTCGGGGAGTCGGGCGGGGCGGAGCGCTCATGGTGCGCTGAAACCCCGTGAGGCGAGAAGCGCCTGCCCGGACGGGGAGAGGAGGAAGTCGATGATGTCCGACGACTCGCCGCCGATCGCGGCCGCCACATAGGCAGTGACGAACGGCGCCAACTCGTCGTCGGCCACGGTGTCGAGTGAGAGGTCGGTGGCGTCCGTCGCGTAGATCAACCCCGCGTCGAGTTCTCCGGACACGATCTTGTTGGCGAGGGAGCGAACGTTCGGCTCCTCGGTGTCGACCGAGAGCTCGAGACCAAGGGCGGCCTGTGCGTCGACGGCGAGACGGCCGCACGGGACCTCGTGGGCGCAGACCCCGACGAGGAGATCGTCGACGGTGAGATCGGAGAGCTCCTCGACGTTCGCCGGGTTGCCCGGCGCGACCGCGACAACCAGCCGATTTCCCGCGAAGACGACCGGTGGGCCGTCGACCAGACCCCGCGAGACTGCATCGTCCATGGTCTCGGCGTCAGCGGTGATGAGCAGATCGGCTGCGGCGCCGTCGGCCAACTGGGCGACCAACCGAGCACTGCCGGCGATGACCCAGTCGGTTCGGGTATCGAGCGCGTCGTCGACCTCGTCGACGATCCCGGTCATCGATGACGGCACGAGCGCGACCGAACTGCTGTCGTCGGCGCACCCACTGAATGCGGCGACGGCGATGAGCAACAGCGCGATCGCGCCGCCATTCATGCCTTCTCCACGATCACGTTGGTCGACTTGATCGAGGCCACGGCGGGCACGCCCGGTTCGAGGCCGAGGGCGTCGGCAGCCTCGGTCGAGATCAGCGAGACCACACGATGAGGACCGGCCTGGATCTCCACTTGCGCCATGACCTTGTCGCGGATGACTCGGGTCACGAGGCCCGGGAAACGGTTTCGGGCCGAGACAGAACTGGCGCTTTCGCTGGGCTGATCTCCGAGTTCGAGGGCGAGTCGAGCCAACTCGGTGCCGACGACCTCGCGATGGCCACCCTCCGTACGGGTTGTCTCAATGCGGCCCTGGTCGGCCCAGCGGCGCACCGTGTCGGCACTCACCCCGAGCACGCGTGCAGCTTCTCCCATCCGAAACTGGTACATGCGGGAGAATTGTAGCGAATAACGGGCAAATGCGGGAAATGCGCCGCGGTCCACCGACCGAGCCTGGCTCGGTCGTAGTTTCTCGACATGACCCTCGTCGGCGCTGTGGCTGCTCAGGAAACCGAACCCATCGCCGATGCCTGTGGCGTCGTCGACGTGTCGTACACGTGCGAGCAGGTCTTCGAATGGACGGAGAACAAGTTCCTCGCCAACGCGGCGGAATGGCTGCTCGATCGACCCATTCGGATCATCCTCATCGTCCTCCTTGCGTGGATCCTGTCGCGAGTGCTGCAGCGGGTCGTCTCGAGTTTTGTCGAGACTGTCGCGGCGTCCCCGACCGACGCCCGTTTCCAGGCGCTGCGAGAGCGAGGCCCCGGCCGGTTGCTCATCGAGGAGACCGAGAAGAAGCGAGCGGCCGCGCGAGGCGAGACGATCGGACTCGTGCTGCGGAGCATTGTCGTCGCGGCGGTGTGGAGCGTCGCCGCGCTCTTGGTGCTCGGCCAACTCGAGATTGATCTTGCTCCCCTGATTGCCGGCGCGGGTATCGGTGGCATCGCCCTCGGCTTCGGAGCGCAGTCCATCGTGAAGGACTTCTTGTCGGGTCTGTTCATGCTGATCGAGGATCAGTACGGGGTCGGCGACATCATCGACATCGGCGACGCCACGGGAACGGTGGAGAAGGTATCCCTGCGCTCGACCACGATCCGCGACGTCTACGGCACGGTTTGGCATGTGCCCAACGGTGAGATCTCACGCGTGGGCAATTTCAGTCAGCTCTGGTCGCGAGCGCTGATCGACGTCGAAGTCTCCTACGACACCGACCTGGAACTCGCCCAAGGCGTGATTCAGCGTGTCGCCGACCGGCTGTGGGAAGACCCTGACTGGGGCGGAGACGAAGTCATGGAACGACCCGAGGTCTGGGGCGTGCAGAGTCTCGGTGCGTCGTCGGTGGCGATCCGCCTTGTTGTGAAGACCGAGCCGTCACAGCAATGGGCGGTCGAACGCGAACTGCGGTTCCGGCTCAAGACGGCGCTCGATGCCGCCGGCATCGAGATTCCGTTCCCGCAGCAGACAGTGTGGTTCCGGCATCAGGGCGACCACCCGATGGCGCCTCCGCCCGACCCGGCCACGGTTGCCGTCAACCCGCTGGCCGAGGCTCACGACGACGAAGCGTCGCTCTAGCGCCAGAGACCGCTCTACCGCCGACGAATCATGGTGACGCCGTCGCCGATCGTCAGCTGCGCCACGGTCACCCGCTCATCGGTCGCCAGGAAGTCATTGAGATCTCGGAGCGCGACCGTGTCGTCGTCGTCTCGCCCCGAGTCGGCCAGCACTGCGCCTGACCAGAGGGTGTTGTCGATCAGGATCAGACCATCGGGCGCCAGCCGCTGGAGGATCTCTTCGTAGTAGCTGCGGTAGCCGGTCTTGTCCGCGTCGATGAACGCGAAGTCGATGTTCTGTTCGTCGGGCAACGACTGGAGTGTCTCGACCGCGGGAGCGATGCGCAGATCGATGCGGTCGGCGACACCGGCCCGTTCCCAGTGCTCGCGCCCGATTGCCGTCCACTCGTCGCTGACGTCGCAACAGAGCAGGCGGCCGCCTGGGGCGAGGCCCCGGGCGATGCACAGTGCGGAGTAGCCAGTGAAGGTGCCCACCTCGACCGCGAACTGCGGTTGGAGCGTGGTCACGAGCACGTTCATGAACGCGCCCTGATCGGGGCCGATCTGCATCATGGCGAAGGGCCCCACCTTCTCGGTCGTGGCGGCAATGAGCGCCGTCAATACCTCGTCCGGCTGCTGACTGTGGTCGGCGGCATACTCGGAAAGTCCGGGCTGGGCGATGGACGAACGACTCATGGTGCTCCCTCAGATGTTCGCCATGAACGTAGCAAGCGCCGCGTCGGCGGGCTCCGCAGACGGTTCCTACACGCCGGTGAGGAATTCTCTGTCGAGCTCGCCCGTCGATGTGGCGCCGCAGAGTGCCATCGTGTGGCGGGTGCCCTCGGCGAGGAAGTCGAGCATCCAGTCGACACCGAGCTCCCCCGCCGCGCCGAGCGCGTAGAGGTAGACGCGTGCCGCCATCACTGCATCGGCGCCCATCGCTCGGGCTTTCACGATGTCGCTGCCACGCCGGATTCCGCCGTCGGCGATGATCTCGAGCGCGTCGCCGACCGCATCCCGGCAGGGCGCGACCAACTCGATCGGGGCGGGCGCGCTGTCGAGTTGGCGTCCGCCGTGATTCGAGAGGCAGACAGCATCGACGCCGTGGGACACCGCCAGTTCGGTGTCGGCGACCGACTGGATGCCCTTGACGAGAATCTTCCCGTCCCAGATGGAGCGGAGCCATTCGATCTCGCCCCACGACAACGAGGGGTCGAACTGGCTGTTGATGTGCTCTGCGAGGTTCACGGCCCGGGAGCCGTCGTTGATCTCGCCGGCGGCCTTGCTCGTCGCAACGTTGGCGAAGACGATCGGCTCATTTCGGAGGAAGCTCCATGCCCAACCGGGGTGGCGCATACCGTCGACGATCGTTCCCGGTCCGAGCTTCGGCGGCATGGTCATGCCCCGACGGACATCGCGCTCCCGGCGGCCCAAGTTGGCGGTGTCGACCGTCAAGACGAGCGCTTCATAGTTCGCGGCGGCAGCCCGCTCGACGAGTTCACGGACGAGTCCTCGGTCTTTCCAGACGTAGACCTGGAACCACAGGCGGCGCTGCCCCTCGCCGGCCCACTGCACCGCGTCGCTTGCCGCAGCAAGCTCCTCGATTGATCGCGTGCCCATCGTCGACAGGACGTAGGGGATACCCCGACGAGCACACGCGCGGGCGACGGCGAGTTCGCCCTGTGGGTCGGCGACCCTCGTGAAACCCGTCGGCGCAAGGACCAGGGGGAGGGGGGTCGGTCGCCCGAGAAGCGACACCGATGTGTCGACCGTCGAGACGTCGCGTAGGACCCGAGGGCTCATGCCGATCCGGCGATAGGCATCCGTGTTGTTGGCCAGTGCGATTTCGTCCTCGGCGCCACCGTCGATGTAGTCGAACACGCCGGCGGGGAGCCGCCGCTTGGCGATGCGGCGGAGGTCGTCGATGTTCGCCGCGGAGCGGAGCCGCCTCTTCGTCGGGTTGGGTTCGAATCGCCGGAACTCGAGGACCGAGCGAAGCGTCTCGAGCATCAGCTGTCGCTGCGGTCGATCGCCCGTTCGTCGGTACCCAGGTAGCTGGCGACGACGAGGGGATCGTTTCGCACGCTTTCGGGGTCGCCTTCGGCGATGACCGAGCCGGCCTCGAGGCAGTACACGCGGTCGCTGATGCTCATGATGAGCGGCATGTCGTGCTCGATGATCAGCATCGAGGCGCCCATCTCACGGCGGATCTCTTGGATCAGCGGGCCGAACGCCTCGGCCTCGCGCTGCGCGACACCCGCGGTCGGCTCATCGAGGCAGAGCACGTCGGCGTCGACCGCGAGCAGGCCACTGAGTTCGACGATGCGACGCGTGCCGGTCGAAAGGTCGGAGATGAAGGAATCGGCGTAGCGCCCCAGTCCGAGGAAGTCGATCAGTTCGTCGGCCTCGCTGCGCATACGACGCTCGGTGGCCATGTCGAGGAAGAGCGCGCTTCGGGCAAACGACGAGCGGTGGCGGCCTTCGAGGGCCACCTGGACGCACTCGCGTACGGTCAACTCCGGAAACAGAGTGGCCGCCTGGAAGGTGCGGCCGAGGCCCAGCTTCGCTCGGTTGGGCGAACTCAAGCCCTCGATGCTCTTCCCCAGCAGGGCGACGCGTCCGTCGGCGGGCACGTAGCCGCCGATCGCGTTCATGAGCGTCGACTTGCCAGCGCCGTTGGTGCCGATCAGGCCGACGATCTCGTCGCGGCCGACCTCGATGCTCGCGTCGGAGACGGCCACGTTGCCGCCGAAGCGGACGGTGATGTTCTTCGCGTCGAGCGTGATCTCGCGTCCCGATTCGGAGACGGGCAGATTCGGGTATTCGCGGGCCGGACGAGGCGAGGCCGCCTCGACATCACGGTTGAACCAGCGATTGACGAGCGCGGGCCACAAGAAGGGAATCACCGGCTCGAAGAGCAGGAACAAGGAGTAGCCGGCCTTCGTGCCACGAGATCCGATGAAGGCCGATGAGGTCTGGGAGATTCGGATCAGGAGTGCGAGAGCCCAGAAGCCCGAGACGACGCGCAGCGCCATGTAGATGCCGAACCAACCGTTGTCGCCATCGCCGGCGATGTGGTCGAAGGCGTAGTAGGCGGCGGCAGCGATGCCCACGACCTGGAGCGCGATCACGACGCCGCTCAGCACGAACTCGTGCATCGGTGAAACCCGGTCCACCGCAGCCCTGTCGGCTCCACCGCGGCGAACCGCGTCAGGTGTGGCCGTCGAGCTCCCGCCATCGAGATGGGCGTAGCGACCCTCGACTCGCCCGACGATCGCGTCGCGCATTCCGTAGAACAGCTGGACGAATCCGCCCGGGAAGTACATCAGCATCAGTAGGAAGCCGATGCTGCTGGTCAGCAGACTGATGAGGGTGTTGTCGGGGAAGAGCGTGGGGAGGCCGCGCACCCAGAATGCGCCGATGACCGGGCCGATGACCGAGCCCAAGCCGCCGATGACGACCATGTTGACGACCTGCAGCGAGTCGGCGATCTGAAAGTGCGCCTCGCCGAACCGGATCTGGCGGGCGGCGTTGCCGAAGACGGCACCGCCGAGGCCGGCGATTCCGCCGGCGACGGCGAAGGCTGTCAGCTTCATGCGGACCGGCGACACCGTGTAGGCGGATGCGGTATCGGCGTTGTCGCGCACGGCGATGATGGACCGGCCGACACCGGAGCGCCGGACACGTCCGATCACGAGGATCGTGAAGACCAGGCATCCGAGGGAGAAGTAGAAGAACGACCTCTGGTCCTTCAGGTGCCAGTCGAACAGCCAGCCGCGTTCGAACACCACCGAACTCTCACCATCGCTGAAGAAGGGACGGCTGTAGATGTACTTCTCCGCCGCGATGGCGAACGCGAATGTGGAAATCGCGAGCATGATGCCGCGCACTCTGAGCGCGCCGATACCAGTGATGGCGGCGACTGCGGCCGTGAAGAAGACCGCCAACACGATCGAGGGGAGCGTCGGGATGCCGCTCCACTCGACGTCGAGCAGTCGGTTCTGGCCGAAGCCGATGTCGAGTTCGACTCCGCGGTTAAACGCCGCGGCGCTGAGCGCGCCGATTCCTGCGTAGGACATCTGCGCCAGCGACACCTGCCCCGACCAGCCGGTGATGACGGTCAGCGAAGCAGTGACGATCGCGAACGCCGCGATGGTGCTGTAGAGGAAGAACTGCGACGGCTTGATGCGCTCCGGCGGCATGTCCCAGAACCAGAGGAACCGGTCGGCCCAGTCGAAGAGAGTGCCGTAGTGCCAGGCGAACATGATGACGACGAAGAGCACGAAGCCGATCGCGATCCGGGGCATGTGGCGGATCCAGAAGACCCGCTGGAGGTGAGCGGGAAGGGGCTTGACCTTGGGGGCGAAGTTGAGAGGTGATTCGTCGTTGTTGGCTCGGCTCTGCCAGTAGAGGGCGATGATCACGGCGAGGAAGACGAGAACCGTCGAGAGGCCCGGGTCCCGAGTGAAGTTGAAGCCGAAGATGTTGTCGGCCAGTGCGATCAGAATGCCACCGGCCATGGCCCGCGGGAACGAACGCATCCCGGCGATCACGGCGGCGGCCAGCGCGTTGGTGAGCGTGAACGGACCGAGATTCTCGATGCCGGTCGCCGCCTTGCCGCTCGACAGGAGGATCATCGAGAGCGTGGCGATGAAGCCGCCCAGGGTCCAAACCACCGTGGAGACCACGTGGGGGTTGATGCCGGAGAGGCGACTGAGCTCAGGGTTGTCGGCCGAGGCCGTGATCGACTTGCCGAATGTCGTCCGGCTCATCATGAAGCCGAGCAGGATCGCGACGATCGGCACGACGATGAGGATCTGAACTTCAGGACCCTTGATCAGGATGCCGTCGTCGGCGGCGACGCCGATTCCCTCGAGCGCGGAGAAGTCGCCGCCCACACCATCCCAACTGGTGCCGATGGCGGCCGGGAAGCGGGTCTGGGCCCCGTCGACCTCGGGGAAGGCGAGCAGCACGATGGCGCGCCAGAAGTCGGCAATCGCAACTGTGGCGATGAGCAACACGATGCGAGGTCTGTGGAAGAGGCGTTTGACCACCGTGATCTCGGTGATGAACCCAAGCAGCGCGCCGACGAACAACGCCACGAACAACGCCGCCCAGAACGGCCAGTTCCAGTTGATCATCATCAGCGCGAACAAGGTCGCCCCGGGAAGACCCATGTTGCCGACGGCGAAGTTGATGACTCGCGTCGAGCGATAGATGAGGACAATGCCCATTGCGAGCAGGCCGAAGATGAGGCCTTGCACAATGGTCCAGAAGAGGATCTGACGGGTGACCCAAGCGCCGATGAGGAGTGTGGACTCCATCAGCCGCCTTCCTTCCCGAGGAAGACGGCGCGGGCGAGGTCATCGCGCTCGGCGAGTTCCTGGGCGGACCCTTCGAACCGCACCTGGCCTTTCTCAAGGAAGATCGCACGATCCGAGACGGCGAGAGCGACGTTGAGCGACTGCTCGACGATGATCATCGTCTGACCGGCTTCGCGGAGTCGGTCGATGTGGCCCAGCAGGTCCTGCACGACGGTGGGAGCGAGGCCGAGGCTCAGCTCATCGATGATGAGCAGGTCGGGATCGTGGAGCATGACCCGGGCCAGCGCGAGCATCTGCTGTTGGCCACCGGAAAGGTCGCCGGCCCGCTCGTCGAGTCGATCGGCGAGCGCCGGGAACAGCTCGAGAACGTAGTCGATTCGTCGACGAACGTCGGCAGGATCCTTGCGGTACTGATAGGCGCCGACCTCGAGGTTGTCGCCGATGGTGAGGCTGGGCCACGTGCCTTTGCCCCCGGGCAGCATCTGCACGCCGAGTTCGGCGCGAATCTCGGGACTGGCGAACGTGCAGGTCTGGCCGTGGTAGCGGACGACGCCGCGTTCGGGAGTCTCCAGCCCGGCGATGACCTTCAGGATCGTGGATTTGCCGGCGCCGTTGGTGCCGAGGAGCGCAAGCGTTTCGCCCTTCGCAACGTCGAACGAAACATCGAAGAGCACCTGGACCTGGCCGTAGCTGAAGTCCACGTGGTTGACCTGCATGACAGGGATGTCGGTGTCGTTCGAGATCAGGTCGAAGTAGGCCTGTTCTTCATGCAGTTCCTCGACGACCAGTGAGAGGTCTCGGCGAATCGCCCGACTGCCCTTGATGATGTTGTAGCCGCCGACGGGCATTGCGACGAGCGCGACGGCGGTGATCGCGAATCGCTCTCCATACTCGTCCTGGAGGAAGCCGCTCAACAGGCCGCCGCCAACGCCACCGATCGCCACCATGAAGAAGGTGATGATTGCCGTGCCCATGCCCCGAAGGCGGTAGGGAACCACTCCCTGAATGGAGGGCTGGATCATGGCGAACGCGGCGCCCATGAAGGTGCCCGAGAGCGTGGCCATGATCACGAAGAGCCAGATGTTCGGCATGGAGTACTGGATCGGGATCAGGATGCCGACCGGAATCAACAGCGCACCGATGATGCGCAGCGCCTTGTCGGGCGCAGTGCGGAACGTCCTGTCGAACTGGCCGCCGATCCACGGAAGGAAGGCGATGATCACGACACCGGTCGGCGCCACGGCCAGGCCGCGCTCAAAGGCATCGAGGCCGAACTCCTCCTCGAGGAAGAACGATTGGATCGATCCCGCCGGGAAGAGGGCGAAGCCGATCGCGGCCAGGCCGATGGTCATCGAGCGGACGGTGTCGATCCGCCAGATTCGGTTGAACGCGGCGCCGACCGAGATCGGGATCTCCTTGGCGTCGGCGCCGAAGCTGTGACCGAGGACGTCCTTCTTCTCCCATTGGCCGCGTTCGGGTTCGGGGATCGCGAAGGCGAGAACTGCCAGGACGGCGACCGGAAGACCCAACAGGAGGTAGGCCCAGCGCCAGCCTTCGGTTCCGCCGGCAATTACCGCGATGCCGCCGACCAGTACGGGGCTCGCGGCGTTGAAGACGCGGCCGACCCCGGCATTGATGGCAAACATTCGGCCACGGATGGGAATCGGATAGGTGTCGGCCAACAACGTCGAGTGAACGGTGATGGTGTTGGCCTTCGAGACACCGGTGAAGAACCGCGTCCAGAAGAACATGAACGCATTGACGGCGAGACCACCGAGGAAGGCGAAGATCGCAAAGCCCATGCTCGCAACCGCGACGATGGGTCCACGGCGCATGCGGTCAGCCAGGTAACCCATGGGGCCGGCGCCGGCCACGAAGAACACGATCGATGCGACAGAGATCTGAGTGATCGCGCCATCAGAGATGTTGAACGTCTCGCCGATGTCCGGTCCGAGGATGTTGACCGCGGCGCCCTCGAGCTCGTCCATCGAGTTGAGGGCCAGGAGCACGAAGAACGTGTAGGCCCCGCCTTTCTTGAGGCCCTCCTTGAGTTCCATCTCCTCGGAGCCGACCCCGGGGAGAAGGTCGTCGGCGAAGAGGACGTCCTTGCTACGGGCAGCCTGTGCGGCCTGACGCGAAGCCTCTTCATCGAGCACCGACGCCGTCAGTGACCGTGCCGAGTTCTGGCCAGCTTCTGTCTCGCTCACCCTCTGGTCCCCCCGGACGTTTCAGAAACTTGTTCGCCCCCAGCGGATGCCTGGCGGACAGATGGCGACACTAGTCGTCGCGCCCCTGGTGTTCCTAGCCGGTGCGGTGGTAGCAATCAGGCTTCCCGACCAACGAGCAGGAACCGACCGACATGGCTTTCGAAACCACCACGAACGAGATCATCGAAGGGGTTGACCTTTCCGGATCGGTCGCGGTCGTGACCGGAGCAACCACTGGCCTCGGACGAGAAACCGCACGTGCGCTTGCGTCCGCCGGTGCGCATGTCGTTGTCTGCGGTCGTTCGGCCGAAAAGTGCCAAGAATCCATCGACGCGATCGTCGCGGCGCACCCTGACGCGTCGCTCGAGTTCGAACCCTTCGACCTCGGGGACCTCTCGACGGTGAGAGCAGGGGCTGAAGCGATCCTCGCCCGCCACCCCAGCATCTCGATTCTCGTGAACAACGCCGGCGTGATGTTCACGCCGGAAGGACGGACGGCCCAGGGCTTCGAGACCCAGTTCGGCACCAACCATCTCGGTCACTTCGTGTTCACGAAGCACCTGTTGCCGGCGTTGCGGTCCGCGGCGCCGAGTCGGGTTGTCAACCTTTCCAGCGCCGGCCACGGGTTCAGCGACATTCTGTGGGACGACCCGAACTACGAAAGCCGGCCCTACGACAAGTTCGAGGCCTACGGGCAGTCGAAGACGGCGAACGTCCTCTTCAGCGTCGCGCTCGACTCTCGGCTGGCGGGTGACGGTGTGCGTTCCAACGCGGTGCACCCCGGAATGATCATGACGGATCTCGCTCGTCACATGGGCGAGGGCGACCTGGAGGAAATGGGAGCGCGTGCGGCGAAGCGTGCCGCTGACGGGCACGGCGCCGGTCTGCCTGAGTTCAAGACTCTCGAACAGGGCGCAGCCACGTCGGTGTTCGCGGCAGTGTCGCCGAGCCTCGAGGGAGTCGGTGGCCGGTATCTCGACAACGCCGATTTCGGTGAGCCCGCCGCTTGGGCCACGAACCCGGAAGCCGCCGAGCGCCTCTGGACGCTTTCAGAGTCGCTGGTCGGCGAGTCGTTCTAGGTTCTCCGCGGGATCGGCGGTCCGGCGCTGGTGTGACGCGTGCCGGCCGGGTCGACGGCCCAGTCGGCGGAGTCGCCCCACTTCCCGTCGTAGACGAAGTCGCCGAGCGGCACTCGACGGACCGGACCGTGGTTGCCCTCGGGTTTCCCGAGGGTGATCGTTGCGGCGATCGCCACCTCGTCGGGGAGCTCGAGCAGTTCGCGTAGTTCCGCCTCCACGGCGGCGTGCCAGATCGTGAGGACACCGCCGTAGCCGAGCCCTCGCGCCGCGAGAAGCAGGTTCTGGCAGGCGGGGTAGACCGATGCCCCCTCGGTCGCGTTCGGTCGACGGTGGCGGATGAGGCACGGGAGAATGAGCACCGGAACCCGCTCCATCTCGTTCACGTAGCGCTCCATCGAACGAGCCATCCGGGCCTTGGGCGATGCTGGATCGTTCCCCGACCCTTGGTCGTATCCCTCGTTCTCGCGTTTCGCCGCCCATGCGGCGCGGGCGCCGGCGCCGATCATGCCCTTTGCTTCGGACGCGACCGGTCCGTCCTTCAGCACCATGAATCGGAACGGCTGCCGATTGGACCCGCTCGGTGCTCGACTCGCCGCGAACATGATGTCGCGCAGCACTTCGTCGGGCACCGGGTCGTCCGTGTAGCGCCGGATCGACCGTGTCGACGTCAGGCCTTCGAGCAGGCCGATGGTGTCGGCGGCCATCGGTCGGTCGGGTTGATCACTCACGGGTTCCTCCGAAGTCGGCAAGGGGCGTGCCCGCGACCGTATGGATCGTGGCCGCTGACCTCGTCTGCATTGCGCCAAAGGTAGGCGACTCGAGGGCGCCGCGATCGGTGAGACACGTGCCCTCGGTAGTGGGGAGCGGACGCGTTACCGTTCGCACTCGTGCCAGCCTTCATTCCCGCCTCTCCGGAGGACCTGAGTCCCGACTGGATCACCGCAGCAATGCGCGACGCGGGCGCGCTTCCATCGGGTCGAGTCGCGAGCGTCGATGTTCACCCACTCACCGGCGGCGGCACCGGCTTCACCGGCGACACTGTTCGCGTTCGCCTCGCGTACGAAGGCGTCGACGGCGCGCCCGACTCGGTGATCGCGAAGTTTCCGACCAGCGACCGCCAGACACGGGGGATGCTCGAGCAATTCGACGCCTACGCCCGCGAGATCCACTTCTACCAGCGGTTCGCTCACCGGATGCCCTGCCCGACCCCCACGTTTCTCGGCGCCAACTACGACGAGAAAGGGGCGCGCAGCACGGGCCCTCTGATGTCGAAACTGGTCGACGCGCTGCCCGACCGAGTGCAACTCGCGATCACGAGCGACGTCACGAAGTTCATGCGGGCCACGAAGCGCCGCTATGCCCTGTTGATCGAGGACCTGGGCGCCGACACCACGGTCTACGACATGGTCACTCCGCCGAACCAGACGCAGCTGGCTGACGCGCTCGAGGTGCTCTCGACGGTGCACGCTTCCTTCTGGGGCGACTCGTCGCTCGCCGGCGACGTCATGTTTCGGCCGATCATCACCACCACACCGGGGCTCTATCAAACGGTTGGTCGGAAGCGATGTCTGCCGCTTGCCCAGGAGCGATGGTCCGATTGGCTCACCGACGAGCATGTGGCCGTGATCCACGATGCGCTCGACCGATTCCCGGACGACGTCGCGAGGATCAACGAGAAGGTGACGATGATCCACGGCGATCCTCGTTCCGACAACATTCTCTACCGCTCCGATGGCCAGGTCATCCTGCTCGACTGGGCGTTGGTCGGCCACGCCCATCCGGCGTACGACATCGGATACCTCCTTTCGAGCAGTCTTCTGCCGGAGCAGAACGCGGACCGCGATGCGCTGGTGAGCGCCTACGAGTCGGCGCTCGCGGCCCGGGGTCGCGAGGTCGACGGTGCGGACCTCCGACTGGCCATCGACGCGACGTATCGCTCGCTGCTCGTGCAGCAGCTGATGAGCATCGCCGTGCTGAACAACGAGAGCTACGGGGAAGCGTCGATGTACGACCTCTGGATTCCTCGGATTCTCGCCGGCATCCTCGCCGGTTGGTGAATCGTCAGTCGAGTTGGCCGAGGGCGAGCTCGGGCAGGTCGAAGACCATGAGATCGCTGTCGCCGCCGGCCCGATCGCCGGTGTTGGTCCGGGCGTAGGACTGGTATCGGCGCCGGGCGAACCACCAATTGCCGGCCGAGTCTCGTTCGAATCGGTCGTGGTAGACGCCGAAGGTGTCGGAGCGTTTGCCGTCGTCGATGTTCTGACGAGCTTCTTGCATGTACATACGCGCGGATGCCGATCCGGCTCGGGCGTCGATCTCCACGACAGTGTTGAGAACCACGAACTCGAAGAAGTCGAACTGCTCGAGTTGCCCACCGATGAAGTCGCCGATCTCCTGCGGTCCGTTGAAGTGGATCTCGTCGTCGACGAGGTTCACGGTGATCACACAATCGGCCCGCATGATCTGGTGGAGTTCGGGCCAGGCGCGGCGAGTCACGATGTCGGCGTAGCGGCTCTGTAGTCGGCGGAGTTTCGTATAGGCGATCGTCTCCGCGATCTCGTCGTGTTCTGTCGACGTTTCATCGGACGCACTCATGAGTCGTACGGTAGGCCCGCGTCGCCCGTGGCGAGTAATGCAGATCAGGGAGGACCCGAAGTGACACAGACCCCGGCCAATGTTCCTCCGATCGACGACTGGAATCGACTGCTCGACGGTCGAGTCGCCGTGGTGACCGGCGGTGGCGATGGCATCGGCGGCGGCATCAGTCGGCTCTTCGCCGCACACGGCGCAATCGTCGAGGTCGCCGAGATCGATCCTGAGCGAGCGGAGGCAGTGGTTGCCGAGATCACGGAGTCGGGCGGGCAGGCGCGGGCTCATGTGGTCGACGTCCGCCGGCCGGAGGATGTCGAACGGCTTCGTGCCGCGGTGCTGGCCGAACACGCAGCGCCCGACGTGCTGGTGAACAACGTCGGCGACTATCGGCCCATCGTCAGATTCCACGACTCGTCGCCCGAGTCCTGGAACGAGATGTACGAGATCAACTTCCTTCATGCAGTCCAGGTAACGCATGCCTTCCTCGAACCGATGATCGAGAACGGCGGCGCATCGATCATCAACGTCCACTCGGTCGAGGGAATGCGCGGCTACCCGGGCGAGCCCATCTATGGAGCGATGAAGGCCGCGCTCGCTCATTTCACGACATGCCTGGCCGCCGGTTACGGACGAATGGGCATCCGGGCCAACGGGATCGGCCCCGACCTGACGCAAAGCCCCCAGGTCGACTACCTGAAGGGCTTCGAGGACGTCGACGATCTCTGGGAATCGTGGGCCCCGGTCGGCCGCCTCGGTTGGCCCGAGGATCCCGCCCGCGTCGCCCTCTTCCTGGCCAGCGACATGTCGTCGTACGTCACCGGACACAACATCCCGGTCGACGGCGGAACGAAGGCGGGCGGCGGCTGGTTCTTCAGCCCGACCGCCAACCGTTTCGTCAATCGTCCGAAGACTCTCTGACCGCGGCGACGACTCAGACGGGCATGCCGTGGTGGGGCGGCACGTTGAGATCACCGATGGCGTCGGCGCGACGGTGAAGAAGCGCGACTGTGTCACCGAGGTTGATCGTGATGATGTAGCGACGGGCCGCGGTCTCGTTGACCACGAAATCGCCCTGCGCATCGAGGTCGGCTTCGACGACTTCACGACCACCCTTCTCGAGCATGGTCTTCATCTCGTCGAACGTCATGCTCTTGCGGCCCGTCGCCTCGCCGACCCGTTGCAGTTCTTCGGGTCGATTGCGGGTCGCGGTGAAGAGACCGGTTCGCTGGAGGCCACCAGAGGGATAGAACACCGATGCGCGCAGCTGGGTGTCCTCCATGATGAGGTTGTGGTGAAGGGCTTCGGTGAAGCAGCTGACGGCGGCCTTCGATGCGGCGTAGACCGACGCGGTCGGCACGGGGGCGAAGCCACCGTCGCCCGATGACGTGTTGATGATCTGGCCGGGCTCACCGCCCTCGAGCATGCGGGGCACGAACTCCGACGTGCAGATCGCGGTTCCGAAGACGTTCACCCCGAAGCACCAGCGCCAGTCGTTCGGCTCTTGCTGCCACGGCTTGCCGCCGCCACCCGAGGTCACTCCGGCGTTGTTGTAGAGAAGATTGACCTTGCCGTGCTGGGCGTAGACCTGATCGGCGAGCGCCTTTACCGACGCTTCGTCGGTGATGTCGGTGCGGATGCCGGACACGTTCCCGAGAGACGAGAACTCCTCCACCGTCGCCGCGATCGTGTCGGCCTCGATATCGGCGATGACAACGGACGAGCCCGCTCGCAGCAGTGCGCCGACGATGCCCTTGCCGATTCCTCCGGCCCCGCCCGTGACGACGGCAACGGTGCCGGCCACCTCGAGCGGTCCGATGTTGTCTGGGGATTCTCCTGCGTCGCTCACGCGACCTCCTGCACCTGGTTGAGGGGGTTCATTCCCGGGCAGCCCTTGGCCCGCTCGGGGATTTCGGAATAGTCGATCGGTGTCTCGACGAACTCTTTGGTCGGGCAGTATTTCTCTGCCAACGGCGCCAGCGCGTCGAGGTCGAACTTGTAGACGTTCGCCGCGTTGTCGGTGAGCATCGTGGTTGTCTCTTCACGCGTCATCTGCGCAAACGTGAGCCGCAGGTGTTCGTGGGTGTGCGGATAGGACCCTTCGATGTGGGGGTAATCGGATCCCCACATGACCCGGTCGATGCCGACGCCGCGGGCGATGTCGGCCTCGGCGGGTCGCAGGAACGACGCGCCGATGTAGCACTGGCGGTTGAAGTACTCGGTCGGGGTGAGCGACATCTTCGCGACCGCCTGGCCACCGAAGATCGATTCCGATCCGTACTTCGAGTACTTCATGCGGTGATGGAAGCTGTCGAGCTTGGCCAGGGTGTCAGGGACCCACGCGGTGCCGGTCTCGGTGATGACGTACGGCATGTCGGGGTAGCGCTCGAAGACCCCGGAGAACATGAGGTGCCAGAGCGCCCGTTGCGTCCACCACTGCACCTCGAGCATGAACATGGCCAGCGACGACGGGAAGTGATTGCCGAAGTTGGGTGTGGCCCCGCCGGCGTGATGGTTCAGGGGCATGTCGGCGGCCGCGGCCGCGGCCCAGATCGGCTCGTAGATCGCCGAGTAGAGCGGCTCGAACGGTGAGTCGGGCGGGGCACCGGGGACGAGAATGCCGCCACGTAGCCCCTGGTCGGCCGCCCACTCGATTTCCTTGACCGAACCTTCGACGTCGCCGAGGAAGATCTGGATGATGCCGGCGCGCCGTTCGGGCGCTTCGCTCACGAAGTCCGCCAACCAGCGGTTGTGGGCTTGCAGGCCGGCCCATCGATGCTCGAAGTTGTCGCTGTAGGCCGGCGCCTCGAAGCTGGTGGATGCCGCGGGCGAGAACGGCGGTTGGGTGTTCGGGAAGAGCACGGCGGCAATGACGCCGTCCTCTTCCTGCTCGCGGAGACGCTGTTCGGAGGAGTGGTTGCGGTAGCCGAACTCGTCGGGGTCGCCGTCGACACCCACCTCGAGCGGCGTTCGCTCCATGTCCTTGAACATCTCCTTGCGGGCTTCGAAGTCCGCCGCCATGAACGTCGCCCACTCGTCGAACTCGGCGTGGTACTTCGAGTCGAGGTACGGGCGATATCCCAGGAGGTCGGCGCCGCAATGGGTGTCGGCGCTGATCACCGTGTGGTGCGGGGCGGCATGGTGGTTCGAGCTCATGTTCCCAGTCTGGCCGCGGGAGTGCACCAAGGCGAAACCGACACCGGGCAACTCGGATTCATCGGCTCAGAATTTTCCACAGAAGCTCTATTGGGCATTCGGTGAAGTGTCCGATACTATTCCCGACAACACTTATCGGGATTCACTCCCATCGGGCTAGCCCACCGAGCGAAACGCGGAGCAGGCAAACATGACAGCGACACAATCGATCGACTTCCTCCAGGCTCCGCCTGGGCTCGATCACCGGCTCGACGATCTCATCCTCCCCGAGTGGTGGACTGGCACGTCGGCCATCGCCCCGGAGCGATACGAGATCGATGCCGGCGGTAACGCCGACCTCGACCCCAATGGTGCGTTGGCTGTCGAGATGCGACGGGTCTACGACGACGTGGGCCTCGTCCACGTGCGAAACACGGGCCTGACCGGCCTGGCCGAGATGCGCGCCCTGGCGCAGCACTGCCTGCCGGGCGAGATGCACTACGAGGGCGGAAGCAACCCGCGCGGCTCCATCGACGCCAACGTGTTCGAGGTCGGCGCGCCGCTCGCCGCTCACCTCCACTACCACCACGAGATGGCCTACGTCTCCAAGAGCACCCGGGCCCTCGCGTTTCTCTGCAAGGAAGCGCTGCCCGATCGCGGTGCCACCTTCTTCTCCGATGGCCTTGCGTCGACCAACTACATGCTCTCGACCGCACTCGGTCAGAAGCTCAAGGACCTTGGGGTCTGCTACCACCGGTCGTTGACCGACCGTGATGCCTTCGCCGACAAGCTCGAGATCGGTGTCTACAACCATTGGCAGAAGTCGATGGACACCGACGACGCCGACGAGGCCGAGGCCTATGCCCGCGAGCGTGGCCTGATCACCGAATGGGGTCCCGACCGCGTGCTCAAGACTCGCTACTACTGCGATGCCTTCGAGTACGACCCCGTGACCGATCGCAATCTGTTCTACTGCTCGATCGCCGATCACGGCATGTGGTTCGATGGATGGCCGCTGGTGATGCATCTGCCTCACAGTGAGCGTCCGCTCCACATGACCTTCGGCGACGATTCCGAGTTCAGTCGCGACGAGCTGCGGCAGATGGTCTCCCACTACGACCGCTCCGGCATCAAGGTCGACTGGCGCCAGGGCGAGATCGCGGTGTTCGACAACTTCCGGTTCGCCCACGGGCGTCCTGGCATAGAACTGGCCGACGGCGAATCTCGTCAGCTCGGCGTGGTGCTCGGTCCGAAGTACGACCGTGTGGGTCAGCTCGCCGACAAGTGGTGAGCGTGGCCGCCTGACTCAGGCGGCGCCCTCGACAGCCTGCAGCGTGGCGTTCTTCTTCAGGCCCTCGCGGTCGTGGCGCTCGAGGCAGGCGTTGAGCGCCTTGATCTTGTCGCTCGCCGTGGTCTTGTGGAGTGCCGGTATCGCGGCGTGAACCAGTGCCGCTGCGGCGGCACGACCCAATTGCAGACTCACACCGAAGGCGACGCGGAAGTGCTCGCCATAGGTCTCGCCCGTGGCGTGAGGGTGGTCGGTGAACGGGTTCGCGGCCATGGCCCCAGAGTAGAGAACTCCGCGTCGAAGATCTGTGCCAATGTCGCGGCCGAATCGCGAGAACCTGATGATCTGTTCCAATAGTTGACGCTACAACGCTATATTCTTCTATTGTGGACCAAGTTGATCGGGAAATACTGCGCCTGCTGCAGAAGCAGGGTGACCTCACGGCGAGAGAGCTCGCGGAGCAGGTTGGGCTGACCGCGACACCCTGCTGGCGTCGCGTACAGAACTTGGAAAGGGACGGCGTGATCAAAGGTCGCGTCGCGCTCGTCGATCCCGCCGCCTTGAACCTCGACGTGACTGCGCTGGTCCACATCCGTACCAACGACCACAGCGCTGCGTGGCTCGATCGCTTCTGCGCCGGCATCGCCGACCTGCCGGAGATCATCGAGGCGTATCGAACGAGTGGCGAGATCGACTACACGCTCAAGGTCGTGGTGCCGTCGATCGACGCGTACGACGACTTCTACAAACGGCTCATCGCCCGAGTCGACCTCTACGACGTTCGCACCGTCTTCGTCATGGAGCAGATGAAGCAGACGACGGCACTCCCGCTCGACTACGTCTGATTCTCGGCCAGGTCTGATTCTCGGCCAGGTCTGATTCTCGACCTCGCGAGCTCGGCAACTACCTTGTCGGCTGAGCTCTCAGAGGAGACGGCAGTGACCGGAACGGTCGGGTACATCGGGTTGGGCGCCATGGGTGGCGCGATGGCGGGGAGGTTGGCCGAGAGCGGCTTCGACATCAGGGTGTTCGATCTCAGCCCCGCGGCCATCGCCTCCGCGGTCGAGAAGGGCGCGGTCGCCGCGGGCTCCGGCGCCGAGCTCGCCGCAGCCTCGGAACACATCAGCATCTGCGTACCGGATGACGCCGCGGTGATGGAAGTGGTCACCGGAGAGAACGGCATTCTCGACTCCTGCGCCCCGGGCACGACGATTGCCGTGCACTCGACCGTGCACCCCGACACCGTGCGTGACCTCGCGGCGTTGGCCGAAGAGCGAGACGTCGCCCTGTTCGATGCCGGCGTGGCCGGTGGCGCGGCGGCAGCCGAGGTGGGCGACTTGTCGATCATGGCTGGGGTGCCGGCTGGCGGCCTCACCGACACGGCCCGAGCGGTTCTCGACTGTTGTGGTGGAGCGGTCTTCGAGGCCGGTCCCGTGGGCGCGGGCATGGCCATGAAGGTCGCCTTCAACGTCATGACCTACTTCCAGCAGGCTGCCGTCAGCGCCGCCCACCAGATCGTGGTGGGCGAAGGCAGCGACCCGGACCAGCTCCTCGACGCGTGGCGACACGTCGGGCAACTCGGCGCGCTCAGCGAACGGTTCTACCCGCTGGTCACGATGGCCCCGGAGACGAAGGTCGGCGATCTCGGCTCATTCCTCGCCGGCAACATCTATCTTGCCGAGAAGGATCTCGACCTGGCGGCGAGTCTCGGCCGGGAGTCGGGTCGGCCAATGCCGGTTGTCGAGACCGTCCGTGACGCGATGAACCTCGTCTACGGAATGCCGGCCTCGAGCGAAGGAGACAGCTGATGGCGCATGAGGTCGATCAGGAGAAGTGGGTCCGCGGCGCGGCGAAGCTCGAGGACGTCTATCAGGGCGTGGTGCCCGTCGTCCCGCAGGGGTTCATGGACTTCGCCGACATCATGACCGAGGACCTCTTCGGCGCCGTGTGGACCCGCGATGCCCTCGACGTTCGTGACCGCCGCTTGATCATCATGGGAGTCATCGCCGCGATCGGCGGCACGTCCACGTGGAAGATTCAGTGTCTCGCCGGTCTGAAGCGTGGCGACTTCGACGAGCAGCAGGTGCGAGAGGTGCTGATCCAGGCGACGCCCTACGTCGGTTACCCGCGGGCGGCGGAGTTCGTCGGCGTCACCGAAGAGGCGATCGCCGAATACAACAAGGAACTCGCGGAGGGCGACGACCAGTGAACGCAATCAACAACGGCGACAGCTGGGCCTACGGGATCCAGCTGCCCATCCAGACGCTCACGCGCACGCTGGTCGACCCCTGGGAGGACGCGGCAACGGTCGACGATCTCGTCGCGATCGCCAAGCGCTGCGACGAGCGGGGATACGACTTCGTCGGCGTGTGCGATCACGTGGCTATCCCCGACAACGAATACGCCTCCCGGATGACCACCACCTGGTACGACACGGTCGCGACGTTGGGATTCCTGGCCGCCCACACCGAGCGCGTGAAGCTGCTGTCCGTGGTCTGGGTCGCGGCGTATCGGCATCCGTTGCAGACGGCGAAGTCGTTCGGCACGCTCGACCACCTTTCCGGCGGACGGTCGATCCTGGGTGTGGGCGCGGGGCATGTCGAAGCAGAATTCGACGCACTCGGCGTGGACTTCGCGAGCCGCGGCAGGCGGCTCGACGAAACCCTCGAGGCAGTTCGCGGCGCGTTCGCCGATACCTACGTGTCGCACGACGGCGAGCTCTACTCCTACGCCCACGTCGGGGTCGCCCCTCAACCTGTCGGTGAGCTGCCGATCTGGGTCGGTGGCAGCGGCAAGGCGGCATGGAGAAGGGCCGGTCGCCTGGGCGACGGCTACATCCCGATGGGCAATGGCAAGGACCAATACGGCGAGATCGTCGAGACCATCCATGCCGCGGCCGTCGGTGCCGGACGAACCGAGGCCGGCTTCGACATCGGCTACATGCCGCCCTGGACCTACCTGCTCGGCGACGTTCCGGAGGGGGTGATGGCCCTTTCCGGTGGGATCGAGCCGTTGGTCGAGGACCTGCGGTCAGCTCGGGAGGCCGGCGCCAACACCTTCCACCTGAAGTTCCGGGCCCGAGACCTTCCGGAGTACCTCGACCAAGTCGATGCCTTCGCCGAACGGGTCGTGCCGCTTGTCAACGAGGGGTGAGTGAGCTGAAGTGAGTGACGTGGTGGAACTGACCAAGACGTTCGATGTCGACGGGTTCACGCTGGCGTGGGACGAGTGGGGGAGTGGCGACGGTTCGCCGTTGGTTCTGATCCACGGGTTCTCCGGATCGGCTCACGACTTTGCGCTGCACATCCCGGCGTTGGCCGAGGGCCGTCGCGTGCTCGCAATCGATCACCGCGGGCATGGTCGCTCGTCCAACTCGCTCGACGAAGCGACCTACACGGTCGACCACATTCTCGACGATGTCATCGACTGGTTGTCGCACACCGTTGATGGTCCGATCGATCTTCTCGGACACTCGATGGGCGGACGAGTGGCGCTGCGTTTCGCGCTGGCCCGACGAGACCTCGTCCACTCGATGATCCTCATGGACACCACCGCCTGGCAGTTCGGGATCGAGGATCCTGCGGTTGCCAAAATGATCACCGGCTACTTCTCGTCCATGACCGTCGACACCCCGATGGGGAACATCCCGGAGTCGCCGGAAACGCCGCTGATCGCGGCGGCCACGCCCGCCGACTGGCAGACGCGCAAGGACGAGCTCTCACAAGCGTTCGATCCCATGGCCTGCAAGGCGCTCGGTCTCGCCCTGTTCGACAACCGCCTGCAGCCGGTGGATCACCTTCTCGGCGACATCGATGCGCCCGTCACGGTGATTGCCGGCGAGCACGATCATCCGTTCGTCGACCATGCACAGCCCTTGGCCGACGGCGTCGCCGACGGTCAGTGCGTGATCATCGACGGCGCCCACCACTCGCCGCAGCTCACCCATCAGGCTGAGTGGCTCGCCGCGGTCGAGTCCCACCTCGCCCGTGTGAGCGCGGGTCGCTAGCCAAAGATTCCCGCGTCAGGGCCGAACCCACGTGGTTCGGCCCCCGCCGCCCTGTCGAGCTAGTCGAGCGAGAAGTCCATGCGGGCAACGACATCGTCGTTGAATGTCCACGCCGTGGTCGGGCCGACGTTCAGTCCACCGCGAGTCCAACCCGGACGGAAGTCCTGAAACGCGACGACCTCATTGGTTGCCGGATCGATCCGGGCCACGCCGTGGACACCGTCGCGGTTGTAGCGGACCCAGAACGTGCCGCCGACGTAGTGGCTGCCGAACACCTCAGCCGGGCCGCCGATGGCCGCCGCGACGTCGATCTCTGCGCTGATGGAGTCGGTCTCCGGATCAATCCGGAAGACGACTCCCGATTCGCCTGGGGCCCAGACCGCGCCGGGGCTCGCCATCATCGCCCCTCCGCCGCTTGGTGTCTCGATGGTTGCGACGACGGTGTTCGTCGCCGGGTCGATGCGCGTCACCGTTCCGAGGAAATCGCGGATCCAGACGCCACTCGAGTTCTCCTTGATCGCTCCGCCAAGTGAGTCGAGCTCGATCGCGGCGATGATCGTGTCGGTAGTCGGGTCGATGCGTAGGGCCTGACCTCCACTACCGTTGCTCGTCCACATCGAATCCTCGCCCGCCTCCATCCAACCGGGTGCGCTGCCAGAGATCTCGATCGTGGCTGTGATCGTCTCCGTTTCGGGGTCGAAACGCGAGACGGTGCCGTCGAGGTTCCCGATCCATACGGTCCCGAAGCCGAAGTAGGTGTTGTTGGCACCGGTCGGAATCTCATAGGTGTCAGCGACGGTGTTCGTCGCCAGGTCGATCCTCGACAGCGTCCCGGTTTCCGTCGCGACCCAGGCGGAGTCAGCGTCAGCTGCGACCGAATTGCCTGCCGGCACCTCGATGTAGGTGATCTCGAAATCCCAGTTCGGTCCGGGCGCCGCGGTTGGCGGAGTGGTCGCCGTCGTCGTCGGGTCCGGTACGTCTCCTTCCTCGTCGGCTGTGCCGTCATCGAACCCGTCGGGTTCGCCGATGACGTCAATCTCACCGTCGGGCTTGTCGTCGTCGCTCATCACCACCACTCCGACGATCACGATGATGATCGCCGCTGCGGCGCCCACGATCGCCAGTAGTCCTTTGTTCCTGTCCATTGGCTTCTCCGTCTCCGGTTCGAGCACCGTGTCGACGATGGACACATCGGACGTCACGGTGCGTGTGCCGTCCGATTGAGCAGCCAGTTCTTGTTCCAGAGTCCGGCGAAGCGACGCGACGAACTCCGGCGAGGGAGTGTCGCCGTGCGTAGCGTCGAGCGCCGTTCGCGGGTTGTCGTCATCCATCTCGAGCTCCGAGTTCTCGTTGGAGATTTCGCTTCGCCCGGGCAACGACGCCCTCGATGGCCTTCACCGTGCGCCCGAGCTCCTTGGCGAGCGCCGGAACGGGGATGCCGTCCAGATAGTGAAGGGTGAGTACGAGACGATGCTCGATGCTCAGCTTCTCCATTGCGGCCTCGAGCCGGACGCGGTCGACCCATTGAGAGCTCAAGTCGACTTCGTCGACCTGGCCCCCGCGGATCACCCGCAGCTTCTCCTTGTAGCGATGCTGGCGACGCAAAACGTCGACCATTCGATTGCGGGCGACCCGGATCAACCACCCCACAGTGATCGAATCCGGATCGTCCAACGTCCGCACCGCGGCAAGGAAGACGTCGTGGGTCACGTCCTCGGCCATGGTTCGGTCGCGACAACGCCGATGCACGTACTGGTACACCTCGACCACGTGTCGCTCGTAGAGCATCGCGAACGATGCGCTCCGAGCCGCATGATCGAGGGTGCCGTGGCGCGAGTTCGTCGTTGCGTGGCTGTCTCCCATCAACCTCTCGACGAACGGGAGTGGCGGATTCACTCGCATGACGTCGAGTCTCGCGCCGCCCTCTACCATGCCGCTGTGCCACGCCCGCCGGGAATCGCTGCGATCGACACACTGATCGGATTCCGATCGCCGGCTGATCTCGATCGGAACCCAGCCAACGTCCGGCCCTCACTGCGGGGCGACAAGCATCCGGCCGACTACATGTATCGCGAGATTCCCGCGACGGCCGGGGTCGCCGACGACGATGTAGTCGTGATCGCCGACACGCTCGCGGCGATGGACGCGAACGGTGTCGCGATCGGACTCGTCACGCTCGGACACCCGGCGGCCGTCCCCGCGGCGGAGCGCTTCCCCGACCGGTTCGCCCTCGCGACGCAGGTCGACGCCAACGACGTCATGGGCGCGGTGCGCCAGATCCGCGCCGACCACGCGGCCTACGGGATTCGTGCAGTCGGCGCCTTCCCGGCAGGGACGTCGCCACCGATTCGAGCCGACGATGCCCACTGGTATCCGGTCTACGCGACCTGCGTGGAGCTCGGTCTCCCGATCTTCGTGACGGCTGGTGTCCCCGGGCCCCGAGTCCCGATGGACAGCCAACACGTCGAGGCCATCGATCAGGTGATGTACGACTTCCCTGAGCTCACGTATGTGATGCGCCATGGCGCGGAGCCGTGGGAAGCGCTGGCGGTGAAGCTGATGCTGAAATGGCCAGGCCTGCACTACTCGACATCCGCGTTCGCGCCGAAGCACTACCCCTCGGCGATCATCGACTACGCCAATACTCGTGGCGCCGAGAAGGTCCTCTACGGCGGCTACCACCCGTATGCGCTGGAGCTCGACCGCATCTTCGTCGAGATGAACGACGTGCCGTTTCGGGACCACGTGTGGGATCCGTTTCTACGGGGCAACGCGGCGCGAATTCTCGGGCTCGAAAGCTAGGTCACCGCACCGCCGAGCTTGAGCTCGATCACCTCGTCCATTTCGAGGCCGAGGTCGCCGGTGAGGATCTCGTCGCCGTGTTCGTTGAAGCCAGGGGCGCGCCCAACGGGACTCGCCTCGCCATTGAACTGAACCGGAGTGGTGACGAGCTTGAAGGGCACACCGGCCTCGTTCTCGAGGTCCTGGACGTAGTTGTTCGCGACCGCCTGGGGGTCGTCGATGATCTCGAGTGAGTCGAGAACGGGAGTCCACTGGCCATCGAAGTCGGCGAGCAACACTCGGACTTCCTCCAACGTGCGTGAGCCGATGACGTCATCGACCACGTCCTTGGCTTCCCGCGCGTTCGCGGTGAGCGAGTCGTGGTCGAAGAATCGCTGGTCGGTGATCAACTCGTCGCGACCGATGACCCGACAGAACTCTTGCCAGTACTTCAAGGGTTGGAGACAGGTGATGTTGATCATTCGTCCGTCGCTCGTCGGAAAGTTGCCGAGGAGAGGATTGAACACGATGCCGGTGAGGTCGAACGGACGCCATGCGCTCCCACTGACATGGCTCATCGCGATTCCCGACGCCATCGCCCACATGCCGGTGCCCAAGAGGGACACCTCGAGCGACTGTGGTCCGCCCGATCGTTCCCGCTTCAGGAGGGCGGCGGCGATGCCGCCGGCGATGGTCATGGCCCCCATCGAATCGCCGAACGCGGGGCCCGGTTGGCTCGGCATCCGCTCGTCGTCGACGTACCACGCTCCCATCGCAGCCCCGGATCGACACCAGAACGACGTCATGTCGTAGCCGCCGCGGTCTCCCTCGGGCCCCGCTGGTCCCCACGCGGTGCCCGCGGCGTAAACGATCGATCGATTGTGGGTCCGTACCTGAGCCTCGGTGATTCGCAGCCGCTCCCGGACCGCGGGCGGCTTGTTGACGAGAAAGACATCGCTGATCGCGATCAGCTTGTGGAGGACCGCGAGGCCTTCTTCGTTCTGAAGATCGAGACCGAGACTGCGCTTGCCTCGATTGGCGTGCTCCATGATCGCGTGCACGTCGCCGCTCAGGTCGACTGCCCCGCTCTGCCCCAAGCCGCGGGCTGCATCGCCCCGCACGGCATGCTCGATCTTGATCACGTCGGCCCCCCAATCGGCGAGGATGGCCGACGCGGCCGGCACGAAGGTGTGGTCCGCGACTTCGAGAATTCGGATTCCGTCCATGACTCCGTTCATGGCCCATGTCCTACCACGGACTGGTTTGCGGCAAAGCTGGGACGATGACCGATGACGTGTTTACGCCGAGCGCCGACGACTTCCTTGCGAACAACGAAACCTGGGCCGCGGAGTTCACCCCCCGGGGTCTCCCGGCCAACCCTCGTCGTCGAGTCGCGGTCGTGGCGTGCATGGACTCACGCATGCCGATCTTCCCGATCCTCGGCCTCGATCGCGGCGACGCCCACATCATCCGTAACGCCGGTGGTGTCGTCACCGACGACGTGATCAGGTCGCTGTGTCTTTCGCAGCGCGCCCTCGGCACCCGCGAGATCATCTTGATCCACCACACCGATTGTGGTCTTCAGAAAGTTACCGAGGCCGGCTTCAACGCCGAGCTCGAGGCCGAACTCGGCGTTCGTCCCCCGTGGGCCCTCGAGGCATTCGAGGATCCCTACGCCGACACCCGCCAGTCGATGCAGCGGCTGGCGCTGTCGCCGTTCCTTCCACACAAGGATCACATCCGCGGCTTTGTGTACGACGTGAGCGACGGCCATCTCCATGAGGTCGCGGCCAGCGACTGAGATCGTGACTGTCAGACCCCCTTCGTAAGGTTGTCTCATCGGTCGCTGGCGCCGTCTCGCCGGTCTTCACATTCCAACTTCCCCACGACAACTGTGGGAGGAGGTGCGCGTGTTCGAAGACTGGCAATGCCACCTACGAGAGTTGCCCGTAGAGCAGCTCACGCGCCCGGAGTTGTGCGACGTCCTCGCCGCTGCGTCTCGACTGCGTTCATCCGTCGACGCGTTGGAAGCACGTGCGGCGTCCGCAGTTGCCGCGCTCGACGACAATGGCGCGCCCGCGTCCACTGTGCTCAGGTCGGCGGGCCACGCCTCACAGCGTGAGGCCGATCGTCGAGCTCGGCGATCCGAGACACTGGCCATGCTGCCGGCGGCGGCGGATGCGCTGGCCGATGGCAGTCTGACCGCGGAGCACGTTGAGGCGCTCGGGCGAGCCGTCGAGGCGACATCGGCTGAAGCGGTCGCCGAGTCCGACCTCGTGGCGCTCGCGTGTCGTCGTCCCGCCGACATGGCGGCTCGCGACACGCGCGACTGGATTCGCCGCACCCAATCCGCTGCCGAGGTCGAGGCGGTCCAGGCGCGTCGTCGTGCAGCGCGGTGTCTGTCGATCTGGGAGAACGACGACGGAATGATGGTGCTGCACGGAGAGTTCGATCCGGTCGTCGGGACCGAGCTCAAGAACTGCATCGAGGCCGAGGCCGATCGGCTCTACCACGCCGACGGCGGGCGCTCAGCCGGTGCCGACGTCCGCACCCCGGCGCAGCGCCGGGCCGATGCACTCAGTGGGCTTCTCATGGGGCCGCGGTCGGCGGCCACCAGCTCGAAGTCGGGCGTGCGACACCAGATTCCGGTGATCGCAGTGGTGGAGGGAGGCAAGATCGCCGGCGGTCGCCTGGTCGACGGATCTCCGGTTCCGCTCCGTGAACTCGAACGTCTCGCGTGCGGGTCCGACCTGTTCGGAATGCTCTTCTCGGGCGACGGGCAGCCGCTGTGGCACGGCGATCGGGTGCGTCTGGCCACTGATGCCCAGTGGCGAGGATTGATCACCCGCGACGGCGGATGCGGAATTTGCTCTGCGGAGCCGTCGAAGTGCGAGGCCCACCACGTGATCCCGTGGCTGTTCAAGGGACCGACCGACATCACCAATCTGGTCCTGCTGTGTCGCCACCATCACCATCTCGTTCACGATCAGGGCTACACGATTCGGCGGGGAGTCGACGGCTGGGAGTTGGTGCCGCCATGACCGAGCCGGAGCGCGGCAACCGAATGTCAACCGCGATCGGCGAGGTCGTATTCGGCCATGAAGTAGGGGTGATCGGGGTCGAAGTCTGTGAGCGTCACCGGGTTGTCGGTTTTGCCCAAGGGCCTGCTTCCCGAACCGACGATGTCGTTCGCGTCGTCGCCGAAGTCGAGGCGCGCCGTATCGACCATCGTGTGGAGGCGGGCGACGATCTCAGGCTCATCGTCGGCGAGGTCGACGGTCTCCGAGATGTCGTCGGCGAGGTTGTAGAGGCGCAGCATCTCGTCGCCCTGTTTCATCAGGTGGAGTTTCCACGGGCCAACACGGATCGCCTCGATCGACGGACCTCTCATGTACAGGAACGGCCGGTCTCCCGCGAGATCAGCGCCATCGGTGGCCGATTCACCGAGGCCGAGGACCGAGGCGAGATCATGGCCGTCGACCCCTCGGTCGGTGGGCACGGTCGCCCCGCAGAGTCGGGCAATCGTCGGATAGAGGTCGATCTGAGCGGCGACTGCATCCGAGGTGGCCACGGGGATGTGGCCGGGCCAGCGGACAATGCACGGCACGCGTTGGCCACCCTCCCAGGTGGTGCCCTTGGATCCGCGCAGCGGTGCGTTGCTGCCCGATCCGCCCGACTCCTCGGCCAGCGCACCGTTGTCGCTGGTGAAGATCACGATGGTGTCGTCGTCGAGGCCCAGCTCGGCCAGCTCCGCCAGAATCACACCGGTCACCCAGTCGACACACTCGACGGCGGCCCCGTAGTCGCCGTTCTGCGATGCCTTCTTGAATCGCTCCTGCACGTAGATGGGCAAGTGCACATACATGTGGGCCAGGTAGAGGAAGAACGGCTCGTCACGGTGCGTCCGAATGAACCGCACGGCTTGCTCGAGGTAGCGGTTGGTGAGCGACGCCTGATCCGGTTGGGCCTCGAGCACCTGGTCGTCCTCCAGCAGCGGGAGCGGCGGCCTGACCCACGGCTCAGTCAGCCCCATCTCGCGGAGCATGGTCTCGATCTCGTCGGGCGAGAGGCCGTGCACGTTGCCGCCGCTCACCTGACGCCCCATGTCGTTGCTGTAGGGGATGCCGTAGTACTCGTCGAAACCATGAGCGGTCGGAAGGAACTCCGGCTGATCGCCCAGGTGCCACTTCCCCACGAGCTTCGTCGCGTAGCCCTGCTCGCTCAGCAGGCGAGCAATCGTGACTTCGTTCGGGTTGAGGCCCACCGACCAACCGGGGAACAACACGCCGCCGAGGCCTCCCGACTCCTTGCCGCCGAATCCGACGCGAAGGGGATAGCAACCTGTCATGAGCGCGGCACGCGAGGGCGAGCACACCGGCGACGCGGCATAGAAGTCGGTGAAGCGCACGCCCTCAGTCGCCATCTGGTCGAGGTGCGGCGTGCGGTTCAGGGTCGACCCGTAGCAGCCGAGGTCGCCGTAGCCGAGGTCGTCGCAGTTGATCAGGATGACGTTGGGCGGGCTCATGCCCGCATCATGGCAGGTCGTGGAACACGGCGACCTCGTCGATCGGCTTGCGAGCCAGGTCGGGGACCCGGACGCCGGGGAGCGGGTGCCCGACCGGGAAGAGCACGAATGGGCGTTCGGTTTCGGGCCGATCGAGGACCCGGCGCAGAAATGCCATTGGGCTGGGGGTATGAGGAAGGGTGACCAGGCCCATCTGGTGAATCGCGGTCACGAACATGCCCGCCGCGATGCCGACGCTTTCCTTGACGTAGTAGTGGGTGCGTTTCGAGCCGTCCGCCCGCTGGCCGTACCGCTGCTCGAACAGCACCACGATCCAAGGTGCGATCTCCAGGAATTCCTTGTGGTGGTCGGTGCCGAGCGGCGCCAGTGCCTCTTGCCATTCGTCGTTCATACGATTGTCGAGGTAGTTGATCCGCTCCTCCTCTTCCGCGGCCTCGCGGATCTGCTTCTTGAGGGCGGGATCGGCAATCGCGACGAATGTCCAGGGTTGCATGTGCGCGCCGGACGGCGCCGTCGAGGCGGTCATGATTGCCGTCTCGATCAGGTCGCGGGGAATAGGCCGGTCGTCGAACATCCGCACACTGCGGCGAGCGTCCATGAGTTGATGAAACTCGTCGGCCCGGGTCGCGAGTTCGTCGTCGGTCCTCGTCGCCACCGTGTGGGCCACGAATGGATGTGCTCTCGCCAGTTCAGGATCCGGGTAGGGGTACTTGTAGGTCGCCATCACCCGCGACGCTAGGCGGCGGGTGCCGCTCCCACGATGAGGAAGCCTGATGTCAGCTCAGGGTGGCTCAGCTCAGGGCGGCGACGGCGCGGTCTCGAAGTTCGAACTTGAGCACCTTGTTGCTGGCGTTCAGCGGCAACTCGTCGACGTACTCGACGTGGCGAGGACACTTGTAGTTCGCCATTTCCGCGCGGCACCAGGCGATGAGGGCCGCGGGGTCCTGCTCGGCGCCGGGAGAGGGCACCACGAAGGCGTAGCCGACCTCGCCGACGCGTTGATCGGGCACACCGACCACGGCGACCTGGCCGATGCCCGGGTGGTTCATCATCAGGTTCTCGATCTCGGCGGGATACGCGTTGAACCCGCCGTTGATGAACATGTCCTTCACGCGGTCGGTGATGTCGACGTTGCCGGCGTCGTCCATCACACCGATGTCGCCCGTGTGGAGCCATCCATCGGCGTCGACGGTCTCTGCGGTCTTCGCGGGATCGCCGAGATAGCCCTTCATCACGTTGTAGCCACGGATCACGATTTCACCCGGCTCGCCGCGCGGCACCTCGGTCCCGGTGGGATCGACGATCTGCACCTCGACGCCGTCGATCGCTCGTCCGGAGCTCCCGGAGATGACTTCCGCGGAGTCGCCGACTCGGCACATCGTCGCCATGCCCGACGATTCGGTCAGGCCGTACCCCGTGATGATCGTCTCGAATCCGAGCCGCTCGCGCATCTCCTCGATCAAGGAAACGGGCACGGGTGCCGCGCCGGTGACGGCGAGGCGCAGGGTCGACATGTCGAACTCGTCGAGGTTCTCCGTGTTCAGAATCGTCTGGTAGATCGCCGGTGGCCCAGGGAAGGCGGAGATGCGTTCTTCGGGAATTCGTTTCATCACCGACGGCACGTCGAAGACCGGATGCGGAATGATCGTGCTGCCGGTCATGAGGCACGCCAGGATTCCGGCGTTGAGGCCAAATGAGTGGAAGAACGGGTTGACGATCAGATAGCGGTCTTCGTCGAGGCCGATGACAGTGGCCCACACCTGGTACGAACGGCAGACCGCCGAGTGGATCAACATGGCGCCCTTCGGGTCGCCGGTGGTCCCGGAAGTGAACATGATGTGGCAGAGGTCGTCGCCGGTGACTCCGGCGGTCCGGGCTGCTCGATCGTTCTCGCTGACCTGATCGGCCCGTGCCATGAAATCGGCGAACGACGTGGTGCCCTCGGGGACGGATCCCCGCATCACCACGATCTCGCCGAGCGTCTCGGGCACGTTCGCCTCGCGAAGCGCGGCGACGTAGTCGGTGTCGAGGAAGTCGGTCACCGTGAACAGCATCTTTGCGCCCGCGTTGCCGAGGACGTACTCGGCTTCTCGACCCTTCCAGCGGGTGTTGACCGGCACGACCACGCCGCCGGCGACGTGCACACCGAGCGCCGCGACGGCCCACTCCCAGATGTTCGGAGCCCACACCGCGACGGTGTCGCCCTTCTCGATGCCGCTGGCCATGAGCGCTCGCGCGCTCAGGTGGATCTGGTCGCGGAACTCCGCGAAGTTCCAACGGACGTCGCCGTCGACCATCGCCTCGTTGCCAGCGAACCGAGCGGCGGCGTCGTCGATGAGTGCGGGAATCGTTGCCCAGGATGCGGTGGCCATGGTCGGTGACACTAGTTGTCGTGCGCTGGTGCCGAGAAAGCGCCGCGTGAGAGGATGCGCTCCGCAGAGAACGGGGGGCAGCGATGCAGATTCAGGGCTTGCGGGCTGTAGTCGTCGGTGGTGCGTCAGGAATGGCGCGGGCATCGGCCGAAGCCATCATCGGTGGGGGTGGCACGGTCGCGATTCTCGATCTCGCCTCGTCCGACGGTGAAGCGGTAGCCGCGGAGATGGGTGGTGCCACGACGTTCCATCCGTGCGACGTGACCGACTTCGAGGGCACGGAAACGGTCCTCGCTGCGGCCGCTGAGTCCCTCGGTGGCCTCGATGCCGTCGTGAACACCGCGGGTGGCGGCGTGGCCAAGCGCACGCTCTCGAAGGACGGCCCCCACCCGCTCGACGATTTCCGCCGCGTCATCGACCTCAACCTCGTCTCGTCGTTCAACATCAACCGACTCGCCGCCGCGATCATGGCGGAGAACGAACCGAACGAAGACGGCGAACGCGGCGTGATGATCAACACGGCGTCGATTGCTGCGTTCGAGGGCCAGATCGGGCAGGTCGCGTACACCGCGGCGAAGGCCGGGATCGCCGGCATGTGCCTCACCATGGCTCGCGACCTCGGGTCGCTCGGCATCCGCGTCAACGCCATCGCTCCGAGTCTCTTCGCAACAGGAATCACCAAGGGGATTCCCGACGAGTTCGCCGACGCCCTCACAAAGGACGCAGCCTTTCCCAAGCGGTTGGGCAAACCGGAGGAGTACGCCCGTCTTGCGGTCGCGATCATCGAGAACCCGATGCTGAACGGTGGGTGTATCCGTCTCGACGCCGGCCAGCGATTCGCTCCCCGGTAGAGCGGGGCACGACGGGCAATGAGCGCGACCGACCTCGTCCCGGAGTCGCTCGTGGAAGAGTTCTCTCGCGACGGTGTCGTTTGCATCCGGGGTCGGGTGAGCAGCGAGTGGATCGATCTACTCCGTCTGGGCGTCGAACGAAATATCGCGGTGCCGGGCGACCGGAGCCGGGTCTGGAACGAAGACGACCACGGCCGCACGATGCAATACGACAGCCAGTCGTGGCTCCGCGTGCCGGAGTATCGGCAGTTCATCGAGGAATCACCGATGGCCGAGATCGCAGGACGGATCATGGGCGTCAACGCGGTCAACTTCTTCTTCGATGCGGTCTTCCATCGCACTCCCGGCAACCAGTTCCGCACTCCGTTTCATCAGGACGAGCCGTTCTGGTCAGTCACCGGTTTCGACACCGTGTCGGCCTGGACTCCGCTGGTGCCCGTGGCCAAGGAGAGCGCGCTCGAGTGCGTGGCGGGCTCCCATCGATGGGAAGCGAGCTACCGGCAGACGAACTTCGGTGCGTTGACCGGCGACGAACGGGACCAGGTCGTCTACGACGACGAGAGCGGCCGAGCGCCGTTTCCCGACATCGAAGGTGACCGTGATCATTTCGATATTCGAAGTTGGGACATGGAGCCCGGCGACATGGTGCTGTTCAACGGGCGGACCATCCACGGTGGTTCAGGGAACCTCGCGCCCGATCACGAGCTGCGGGTCTTCAACACGAAGTGGCTGGGCGACGACGTCAGGGTCATCTACCGCGAGGAAGGCATGGATCCCGATCATTCCGCCGTCATGACGGCGGCCGGTCTCGCTCCCGGTGACCGTGTCGGCGCGCCGCTCTATCCCGAGCTCTGGCGCCGCGGAGAGTTGCCGCTCAGCGCCCGCTGAAGTCCGCGTCTCGCTTCTCTCGGCGAGCGCGGCTCGATTCCTTGAAGTCGGCCGAGCGGCTGGAGAGTTCGATCGCCATGGCCTCGTCGGCGAGGTGACGGTCGAGATCGGCAGTGAGCGACCGATGGATGAGTGATTTGGCGAGCCCCACGGCGACGGTGGCACTCGATGCGAGTTCGCCGGCGAGGGCCGAGGCGACGTCATCGACATCGGCCGCCGGCGCGGCGGCGTGGACCATGCCCCAGGAGGCGGCGATGGCGCCGCTGATCTCGCGGCCGAGCATCAACAGGTCCTTCGCTCGGGCGACACCGATGAGTCGAGGCGCGAGCCACGCGATGCCGCTGTCGGGGGTGAAGCCGGACTTCACCATCGGAGCCGACAGGCGGGCGTCGTCGGCGACGATCGCGAAGTCGGCCGCGAGCACCAGGCCGAGGCCGAGGCCGAAGGCCGCGCCACGGGCCGAGACGACGATCGGGATCTGCGTTTCGACCATGGTCGGAATGAGTTCGTTGACCTGCCACCGCATCCGGCGTTGTGTCTCGCCGCTCCGCGGGGGAGTGTCGGGTTTCGCTCGGCCGGCGAGATCGAAGCCTGAGCAGAAGTGATCGCCGGCGCCGCACAGGTTGATCACGCGGGCCTCGTCGTCGGACCCGGCCGCTTCGATCGTCGCGATGAGCGCTTGGACGATCTCATCGGTCAGCGCGTTGCGGCGGTCGGGGCGGTTGATCGCGACACAGACCATGCCGTCGCTCACCGACACGTCGAGTCCGTCCACGGGATCCGGATAGGGCTTGGCAGGGTTCGCAGCCATGACGCTCGAACCTAGTTGGGTCGGCCCAGTCTCGGGAACGGCCGTGATAGGGATGGCGGCATGGAGCATTGGGAACTCGACGCTCGCGAGCAGATTCGTGATCTCGTCGCGAGGTACAACGCCAACGGCGACTCCGGCCGCTTCGGCCCGATGCTGGAGCTCTTCACCCCCGAGGCGGTGATGCACATTCCGTCAGGCTCGCACCACGGCCGAGATGCCATCGAAGCCATGTTCACCACCGCCGCATCGAAGACCGGTGGGGGCGATTCGGCCTTGGCTGCGTTCATCCGGCACTTCACGGCGACGCTGCAGATCGACATCGAGTCCAGCGACACGGCCTCGAGCCGCTGCTACTACCAAGTCCTCACTGACAAAGGTCTCGACCACTGGGGTCGTTACATCGACCGCTATCGACAGGTCGACGGACGCTGGCTGTTCGCCGAACGCAAGGTCACGACGGATGGGGTCGTACCGGGCGGCTGGGGAGATCAGGCTGGCTCCTAGGTCGTGGGAGCGGGACTAGATTCGAGCCGTGTCCGATCAGCCTGATCAGCAGGTTCAGCCTGCGCCCCAGCTCGCCGTGCCCGAACTCGTGCAGTCGCGACGTTCGATCACTGGCATGTCGGCGGTGCTCTTGCCCCACACGAAAGCGGGCGACATCGACTGGGCCGCGACCGAAGCGCACATCGGTCGCACCCATGAGGCCGGTCTTGTGCCCGGCGTGAACATGGACACCGGCTATGTGCAGCTTCTCGACGCCGAGACGAAGCTGCGAGTCCTGGACCTTGCGCAGAGTGTGACCGGCGGAGCCTTCGCCGCAGGGGCGTTCGTCGCCGACGAACCCGGCGATGGCGTGCAGGTCGATGCGTACATCTCGGCGGCGACCGACATCGCCGATCGCGGTGGACTTCCGGTCGTGTTCCCGAGCCACGGTCTCAATTCGGGCACCGAGGGCGACTGGCTCGATTCGCTCGGGAAGATCGGCGCGGCCCTCGATCAGTTCCTGGGTTTCGAACTCGGATCCATGTTCGTGCCCTACGGGCGGATCTTCTCGCTCGAGACGTACCGCGGGCTGCTCGACATCCCCCAGTGCGTCGGGGCGAAACACTCGTCGCTCAGCCGTGAGCTCGAGTGGCAGCGCCTGGCGCTGCGCGACGAGGTGCGACCAGACTTCATGGTCCTCACCGGCAACGATCTTGGAATCGACATGGTGATGTACGGGTCGGACTATCTGTTGGGTTTGTCGACCTTCGCCCCCGATCTCTTCGCCCAGCGGGATCGCATGTGGCTCGATGGTGACCCCGGGTTCTACGAGCTGAACGACATGTTGCAATACCTCGGCCACTTCACCTTCCGTCCACCGGTGCCGGGCTACCGCCACAACGCCGCGACCTTCATGGAGCTCCGGGGGTGGGCAGAGTCCGACAACGTCCCCACGGGTGCACCGCGCCGACCCGATGCCGATCGAGCCGTTCTCCGAGACATCGGTGAGCGACTGGGGGTCCTCTGATGGCGCGCTATACGCAGGTGAAGAAGCTGACCGATCCCGCGGCGTTTCGAGATCATCTCGAGTCGTTGGGAGTCGAGATCCCGTTCGATGACGACGTCGACCCGGAGGGCGTGCTCGCCGCTCCGATGACGATCAGCGACGGCAGCGCGGGCACGAAGTTCGCGCCGAACCGGTGGGCCGTGCTCCCGATGGAAGGCTGGGACGCCGAGGCCAACGGTGCTCCGTCCGACCTCGTGCGTCGTCGCTGGGGCCGGTTCGCGTCCAGCGGGGCAGGTCTGGTGTGGGGCGAGGCGACGGCGGTTCGTCCCGACGGCAAGGCCAATCCGAACCAACTCGTCCTCGACGAGACCACGGTCGACGCGATCGCAGATCTGCGAGCGATGCTCGACCCGCGACAGCTGTCGGTGCTCCAGCTGACCCACTCCGGTCGGTACTCGCGCCCGACGCTCGAAGGCCCGGCCCCTCGCACGCTCTATCGTCACCCACTGCTCGACGGTCGGGTCGGCGCCGACGACAGCCATCTGTTCTCTGATGACGAGATCGATGAGCTGGTCGCCCAGTTCGTCGACCGAGCCGTGCTGGCCCATCAGGCCGGCTTCGACTTCGTCGACGTCAAGGCATGCCACGGCTACCTCGGCCATGAGTTCCTCACGGCCCACGACCGCCCCGGCCGCTACGGCGGCGACCTCGTGGGGCGCACGCAGTTCGTGCGTTCGATCGTGGAAGGTATTCGGGTGGCGGCGCCCGATCTCGGCATCGGAATTCGCCTGTCACTCTTCGATCTCGTCCCTCATGTCGCAGGGGAGGGTGGAATGGGCGTGCCGGAGACGGACGGTGACTACCTCTACGCCTTCGGCGGCGATGGCACCGGTCATGGCTACGACCTCCGCGAGACTCATGCGCTCCTCGATGTGCTGCGGATGTTGGGCGTCGGCCTCGTCTGTGCGACTGCCGGCAGCCCGTACTACGTGCCCCATGCCCAGCGTCCGGCCTACTTCCCACCATCGGATGGCTATCAACCTCCGGAGGATCCGCTCGTCGGGGTTGCCCGCATCATCGCCGCAACGGCCGAGGTGACCAACCATCACCCGGAGATGCGCATCGTCGGGGCCGGTTTGTCGTATCTCCAGGAGTGGCTGCCCAACGTGGGCCAGGCGCTGGTCGCCGGCGGTGCGGCCGATTCCGTGGGGCTCGGACGCATGATTCTGTCCTATCCGCACATGCCGGCCGACGTGCTCGCAGGGCGCGAACTCGAACGCCGACTGCTCTGTCGTACGTTCTCCGACTGCACGACTGCGCCGCGGAGCGGCTTGATCTCCGGCTGTTACCCGCTGGATGACTTCTACAACGAGCGTGAAGAGCGGGTGCAGCTCGCGGCCTTCAAGAAGGAAGCCAAGGCCCGCCTCCGCTGACCCGGGCTCGCTCCAGGTCGCGGTCTACATCCAGGATTCGTCGGAGAGACCGAGGGCTGGCCACGGGCCGGACGCGATCGGTTGGCAGTTGCCCCAGCCCTGGGCGTCGCCGAGCGGGTCGAGTACTCGCACGGTCGTGTCGCGGATCTGATGGAGGCGACGAGCCATCTCGGGCGTGCTGCAGTCGGCGATGTGCTCGCCGTCGACGTGGTTCTCGCCGCGCCATTCGCCGTGATGATGACCGTCGAGTCCGAAATAGAGCCCGGCGCCGAGCTGAACACCGGTCTCGCCCATCACCTCGATGGTGAGTGGGCGGGCCGAGCCGTCGGCCATGCGGCAGTCGAGGGTGCCGCCGAGGAGTCGGCGATTGTGCGGATCAAAGCGAAGATCGGGAACGATGTCGACGATCTGGTCGCTCGACCCGTCGGGGTGTTCGACCTGCGCGGTCACCATCTTCTGACCATGGTCGCCGACTGCGTGCCAGGTGTAGTGAAGGTGTAGCGCATACTGCGAGCCGTCGGACCGTTGCATGAGCACCGGGCACCAGATCATCTGGAAGCCGACGCCCTCCGGGATGCCGGCGCCGGGCTGGAGGTCGGTGGGCGGCGTGCCGACGTCGTAGCGGACACCCCATGAGTGGTCGCGAGTGCTGACCCACGAGTCGGGCGTCATCTCGGTACGTTCGCCGTCGACCTCGATCCAGCCCGAGCAGACGCCGGTCTGGTGATACCGAACGAGGTCGGTTGCCGTCCGGTACTGGCGACGATGGAAGGAGCGTTCCTCCTCGAACGGTGGCACGACGGCTTCGAAGAGCCAGTCGAAGGCGATTGGTTGGGTGTCGTTGGATTCGAGCCGGAATCGGACCTGCTTCAGCGGCTCGACGACCTCATAGCTCAGCGGGCCGATGGCGGTCTCGGTCGGAATGGGTTCGAGCTGCCGGCTGGCCCGCACGGTGAACTGTTCGACACCGCGGCTGACTGCCCCGTATCCGTCCATCACGTTGCGGTTGGTGTACTTGCCGAGGCCGAAGCCGATCTGAAGGCTGCCGTCGCGGGCCATCGCCATGGCGCACACCTTCTCGGTCCACGCGGGGTCGCTCGACGCCACCTGGGCGAACGTCTCGGGGATCTGGTGGGTGAAGCCTTCGTCTTCGGGAAGGATCGGGCCGAGAGGGTTTGTCACTTGTTCCACCAGCTCCCGTCGAGCATCTGTTCGAGCACGTGGCGATGGGGAATCACCGCATCGAGGTCGTCGGGCCATTCGGCTTCACCAAAGTGGACCGACCGTTCGATCACGCGCGTCATGATCATCCCGTGACGCAGTGCGGCATAGACCTCGAACCACTCGAGGTTGTTGACGGCGCGCCCCGAGACGGCCTCGTAGGTGGCGACGACATCGTCGCGGCACAAAAAGTCGGGCATGCCGCGAATCTCGAGCGCCTCGGCGATTTCCTGGAAGAACGTGTGCATGAAGATCATCCACGCAACGTCCATCTCCTGTGGGGCCAGCGCGGCCATTTCCCAGTCGAAAGCGGCAACCGGAGCGAAGCCATCCTCGGCATACATGATGTTGCCGATTCGGCTGTCACCCCAGCTGATCACCGCGGGGCCCTCGTCCTGCGGCCAGTGCTCGTCGAGCCAATCGAACGCTCGCTCGATGATCGGGTGGCGGCGGTCGCCGCGTGACCAGTCGTAGTAGGCGCGCTGGTTCGCGACGTGGCGAGTCAACGGAGTCTCACCGGGCGCCTTGGTGTCGAGGAATCCGACGTCGAGTCCGTCGAGTCCGATGCCGTGGAGATCGGCAAGAATCTTCACGCTGTCGTCCTGCAATGAGCGCTGCTCTTCGGGAGAGCCGGCGAGCATCCAACCGTCCATCACATAGGGCGGTATGTCGGCCGGTACCCGCCCGGCAATACGGTCCATGACGAAGAACGGTGCGCCGAGGGGGCCTGGTTCGGCCTCGTACCAGCGGGTGGTGGGCACAGGGACATCGCTGTGCGCTCCGACCATCTCCATCACGCGGAACTGCAGTTCGAGGTCGTAGGTGGGAAAGACGGGAACGTCGGCCGCGGCCGGTTCGACCCTCGCAACCAGTGCATGCTCTTGGCGGCCGGCCGTATCAGTCCACGTCGCGTCGAACAGCAGCGTCTCGCTCGACATGCCGCTGCCATCGGGACTCGTGACTTCGCCGATTTCCACCGCCGCGCCCTCGCCGAGACGAGCGGTCAACCACGCCTTCAGGCGCCCCCGCAGCTCATCGCGATCTCGACTGGATCGAGTGGGGGAGTCGGTGATGTCCTGCTCGCTGGGAAGCTGGTCTGACATGGCCGGAATGTAGCTCGCACGCTCTTCGCGGGCGAAGTGCTCCAGCTGAGTGACCGAGCCTCCACGCGCCTACCATCAGCGCCCGATGGACTTGCGATACACAGAGGAAGAGGAGCACTTTCGCGACGAATTGCGGTCGTGGCTCTCCGGCGTTCTCCCCGACATTGCGCCCGTGCCGGCGGACCACACCGATCTCGTCGCGCGGCGGGCCTACGACACCGACTGGCAGCGCTTGCTCCACGACGCCGGCTACGCCGGTATCCACTGGCCGGCCGAGTTCGGCGGTCGGGGCAGCACTCCCACCGAGCACCTGATCTTCCTCGAGGAGACGGAACGGGCGGGAGCGCCCTATGTCGGCGTGAACTTCGTGGGCCAACTCCACGCTGGTCCGACGCTCATTGCCGAAGCGAGCGAGGAGCAGCGCAGCACGCACCTGGCGCCGATTCTCAGGGGCGACCACGTCTGGTGTCAGGGCTTCTCCGAGCCCGGCTCCGGCTCCGACCTCGCCTCGCTGTCGACTCGGGCGATCGACGACGGCGACGACTACGTCGTCACCGGACAGAAGATCTGGACTTCCTTCGCGCAAGTGGCCGACTACTGCGAGCTGTTGGTGCGGACCGACCCCGAGGCCCCGAAGCACAAGGGAATCACCTGGGTCATAATGCCAATGGATCTGGCGGGTATCGAGATTCGACCGATCGACACGGCCCTCGGCTCCGGTGAGTTCGCCGAGATGTTCCTCGACGAGGTTCGAATCCCGAAGATCAATCGAGTCGGCCATGAGAACGACGGTTGGCGTGTCACCAACGTGACCTTCTCGTTCGAGCGGGGCACGGCGTTCATCAGCGAGGTGATCTCCTCTCAACGGTTGCTGGCCGATCTCGCCAAGGTGGCGCAGAAGGTGACCCGGCGGTCGGGCACCGCGTGGGACGACATGGGAATTCGCCGAGAGCTCGGGCAGCTCGACGCCGCGCTCGACGCGCTCTGGTCCCTGACGAAACGCAACGTCAGCCAGGCGCAACGAACCGGCATGGTCGGGCCCGGTGGGTCGGTGTTCAAGCTGGCCTACGCCGATGTGCGCAAGCGCATGGCGGACCTGGCTGAGCAGATCCTCGGACGGGCAGGGCTCGCCATCGGCGACACGCTCGACCTGAGCGAACTCGACCATGTCGGCGAACGGATCTACACGCTGACGCTCACCATCGCCGCGGGGACATCCGAGATCCAACGGAACATCATCGGTGAACGGCTGTTGGGCCTGCCACGAGGAGATCGCTGAGATGGACTTCGAACTTTCCGAGGACCAGGAAGCGCTGGCCGAGGGCGTCGCCGCATTGTGCGAGGGCCGCTTCGACATCGCCGCTGTCCGAGCGATGGAAGCAGCCGGCCTCGACCGGAGCCGCTGGACGGAACTGGCCGATACCGGCGTCTTCGCCTTGTGTCTGCCGGAAGCCGAGGGCGGCGTAGGGCTCGGCTGGGCGGAAGCCGCGGTGGTCTTCGAGCAACTCGGTCGCACGCTCGTGCCCGGACCGCTGGTCGCCACCACGTTGGCTGCCGGCTTGGTCGACGGGGCCGCCGACGGCAGCGTCGTGGTCACCACCGTTGAGCGATCCGGCGGGCCGGCCAACGTCGAGCATGTCCCTTGGTCCGATGTGGTCGTGATCAGTGACGATCACGGGTTGTGGTCATTGCCTGCGGGCGACCTCGCCGGCCGAGATGCCGATCAGCCGCTCGATCCGCTCACGCCGATCCGACGGGTCGAGTCGATGCCGCAGGGAGAGCAGATCGCCGACGCCGCGGCTGCTGCGACCTGGCGGATGAACGGCACCATGTTGACCGCAGCCCTGCAGCTCGGCCTCTCGATCGGTGCGACGAACCTCGCGGTTGCCTACGCCAAAGAGCGCGAGCAGTTCGGGCGACCGATCGGCAAGTTCCAGGCCGTGAAGCACCGTTGCGCCGACATGATCACCCGAGTCGAGGTGCTGCGAGCCGCGGTCTATGCCGCCGGCGTCACCCTCGACGGCCGAGGGGTCGATGCACCGCACCGATCCGTCTCGGTGGCCAAGATCCTGGCCTCCAGCGCGGCATCGGCCTGTGGCAAGGACTGCATCCAGGTCCATGGCGGTATGGGCTACACGTGGGAAGTCGATGCCCATCTCTTCCTCAAGCGAGCCTGGGCCCACGACCTCGCGTTCGGGGAAGGCGACGAACTCGCCGAAGATCTCGCGACCGGGTTGGTGTCGTGAGCGCCACACTGGACCCCATGTCATCCGGCCTGCAACGAGTGATCACCCTCGACATGGAAGGTGTGGTCACCCCGGAGATCTGGATCGCGGTCGCCGACCGCACCGGCGTCGACGATCTGCGTCGGACCACCCGCGACGAACCGAACTACCAGTCGCTGATGGACTTCCGTATCGGGATCCTGAACCAGCACGGCATTCCGCTGTCGCTGATCCAAGACGTCATCTCGGGCCTCGAAGTGCTCGACGGGGCTCGTGACTTTCTCGACGAACTGCGGTCAGAGCATCAGGTGGTGCTGCTGTCGGACACTTTCGAGCAATTCGCGGAGTCGTTCATGGAGCAGCTCGGTCGGCCCCATCTGCTCTGCCATCGCCTGTGGGTCGACGACGATCGAATCATCTCCTTCACGCCTCGTGTCGCCGACCCGAAGAAGCGGGCCGTCGAGTGTTATCAAGCGCTGAATTATCACGTCACCGCGATGGGTGATTCCCACAACGACCTCGGCATGTTGCTGGCCGCCGATGCGGCGGCTTTCATTCATCCGCCGCAGGGTCTTCCCGAGGCTTACCCGGAACTCCCCGTGGCCTGGAGCTACGCCGAAGCGCTCGACTGGATTCGATCCGTCGGCTGATCAGCTCGTGCTCACCGGCACGAACATCGAGATGAGCCGGTCGATGGCGGCGTGGGCCCTCGCCTCGTAGGCCCGATCGCCCGGTCGCGCGATCCATCCGAGGAGCAGGCCCTCCATGGCCGCGCTCATGATGGTGGCGTCGGTCTCGGGGTCAGTCGCCCCGACCTGGCGCAGCAGGTCGACCGCCGTCGCGTGGAGTGCGGTCGAGGAGTGTGCGGCGTCGGCCCGCAGCGTTTCGTCACGGGCCATCTCCAGGGAGAGCTCGAACTCGGCAATGTACTTGCGGCGGCTCGACGTTGCCATCGTCTCGAGGAACGCGAAGACGGCGTCGACACGGGCCGAGTGATCGAGGGTCATGAGCGCCTCGATGGGCAGGGCGACCGCCTCGGCTTCGAGCTGGGCCAGATGATGCTGATAGGCCGCGCTCAGAAGATCTCGATGTGACGGGAAGTGATACGTCAAGGCGCCCAGGGCAACGCCAGACGCCGTCGACACCGCCCGAAACGTGACGGCGCGGGGACCGCCATCGGCAACGAGTTCGAGTACGGCGTCGAGCGCGCGTCGTCGAGTCTCGATCGTGCGCTGTTGCGGTCGTCGGGCCATCAATTGTCAATATAGTACGTTCGTACTAACTTGGAGCCATGGACCCAGGAAGCGACGGGAGCAACAAGAAGTTCGCCGTGGTGACCGGCCCGACCAGCGGCTTCGGTCGGGAGGTTGCCGGCCATCTCGCCGGTCTCGGTTTCGATCTCTGCCTGGTCGCTCGTGACGCGGGTCGTGCCGGTGAGTTGGCAGACGAGCTCAGCGCGCGGGGCAGCGAGGTCACGGTGATCATTGCCGACCTCAGTTCAATCAGTGAGGCGGATCGGGCCGGTGCCGAAATCGCGGCGCTCGGTCGCCCCATCGACCTGCTGGTCAACAATGCGGGAGCGGTGTTCGGCTTGCGCCGGCGCGAGAGCGTCGATGGCATCGAGCTGACGATGGCCCTCAATCACTTCGGCTACGTCGCGCTCACCCGACGGGTTCTCGCCAACGTCGAGGCCGCTCGCGGGCGAATCATCAATGTGGCGTCCGATGCCTACGAGTTCGCCGGTGGCCGACTCGACTTCGATGACTGGTCGGCGACGCGGCGCTACCGCCCCCATCGTCAGTACGGAAGATCCAAGCTCGCGAACATTCTCTTCACCCGCGAGCTGGCTCGACGGGTGAGGGACGGTGTCGAGGTGGTCGCGTGGTCTCCCGCCGGCCTCACCGCGACGCGTTTCGCCTACGGCGCGAATCCCCTCGCGCCGCTCGCCATGAAGCTGACCCATCCGTTCTCGCTGTCGACCAACGAGGCGGTGGGGTCTCTGCTCGAATTGTGCGACCGAACGCTCACCGGCCCCGAACAGGGTGCGTTCTTCGTTGATCGAACGATCGACCCTGTCGAGGTGGCACCAGCAAGCGACGCGTCTCGGCTCTGGAGCGTCAGCGAGGAAGTGCTCGAAGAGATTCTTGGCAACGCAGCCTGAGCGCTGGTCAGCGCAGCACGAACGCGGCGCCGTCCCAGTCGTAGACAAGGCCCGGGTCACCGTTCATGTACGCCTTGGCCGAACTCACCGAGGCCTCGGCTGCACCGGTCATGTCGAAGCTGAACCCAGCGTCGGTCAGGGCGACGAAGTCGGCTTGGGTGGGGTTGGGGCCGACCGCTTCGAGCGCAGAGGTGAGGAATTCGAACGAGCCGCAGGCTTGGTAGGCCGAAGGCAGCGCGTTCAGGTCTTCTTCTTCCGGGAAGAAGATGATGGTCTCGCCGAGCATCTCTTCCATGAGCGAGATGCACTCCGGCATTCCGTAGAGGCCTTGTTCGGCGATCGTGCCCGGGTCAGCGACGGCCACGCCGATCATCTGCAGCGAGGCGAGATCGGCGCCGAGGCTGTTCAGCGTCCGGACACCGAGGTTGCCGGTGATGAGCGTCATCTTGTCCTGGAGCCCGTTGTTGTCGATGGCATAGGCAACGCCGACGACGGCATTCCCGAGGCCGATGACATGCGTTGCGCCTTCGCTGTTCCAGATCTCGGCGAAGCGGTCCTGCTCGGCCAGCGAGGCTGTCTCGTCCTCGGAGTAGGCCACGGTGCTGGCCGTGGTCACCACAACCTCGACGCCCATCTCGCCGAGCAGGGCCTCGAGTTCAACGGCGTTGGCCTCGCCGCCGCCGTCAAGGGAAGCCGCGATCGCGACCTTCGCGTCGGCCAGATCGTCGGCGAGAAGGTTGATGCCGCCTGTCAATGCCGCGAAACGGTCCGACAGCACACTGAAGAGCAGACCCTCGGAACGGTCGATCTCATCGCCGTCGAGGTCGAGGCCATTGATCGTGATGGTGTTGCCGAGCTCGGTGAAGCAGGTCATTGCCCCGAAGTTCGCCGGTGTGCGGCTGATGACGGCGAAGACCTCTTCGTCCTCGGTCAGTTGGACGCAGGCGGCGTCGAAACCGGTCGTGTCCAGCAGCTGCCATTCCGTCGTCACGAGCTCCAGCTGGCGGCCGATCACGCCGCCGTTCGCGTTGATCTCGTCGGCGACAGTCTGGTAGCGGGCGATCTGGTCGCCGCTGTTGGAGAAGGCCGTGACGTCGGGGATGGCGATGCCGATGCGGATCGTCGTTTCGGTGATGCCACGGGCGGAGGCAATCAGATCCTCCTCGACGGGCTCGGTCGGGGTTGTCTCCTCGGGCGGGTCCGGATCGGGGTCGTCGGAGGCCGGAGCGGCAGTCGTGGTTGTCGGCTCCGGCTCGGTCGACGAGTCGTCGTCACCACAGGCAGTGGCGACGAGAGCGAACGTGAGAAGGAGGGCGACAAGAGAGATGAAGCGGCGCATCGCCATGTTTTAGTCAAGGCGTCGGCTACCGGTCACATTCTGACTACGGGATTCGCCCGATTCGGTCGAGCCAACGGGCCTGGAGGTCGGTGGTATCGGCGCCGCGGGACCCACCGCCGTAGTGATCTGAGGATGTGAACATGTCGAGCCGAGCCTCCGATCGTTCCCACAGGTGGGCCACGAGTACGGGATCCAGCTGTTCGCTCTGCCCGGTCGCCCGGGCGAGATCCCACGCATGGCCGGTGTAGTCAGTGGTGCGAAACTCGAGGAAGTCCTCAACGGGAATCACGCCGACGGGATGATCGACCGTTTGGCCGGGCGTGGCGCGAGAGAACGCGGCATCGAGCGAGTCGGCCTCGGCGCCGAACTCGCGGGGGTCGGTCTCCGCCATCAGCGTGGTGATCGCGTCGTGCAGCGAGGAACCACCCAGGAGCAGTGTCGCGAACGAGTCGCCATCGATGATGTGCTGGACCAGCGCGGCGACGTCCCACTCCGCGCACGGTGTCGGGAGTTCCCATTGATCGACATCAACCGATGCCAGGCGGTCTTCGAATTCGTGTCGGGCAAGGCGGAATGCCGTCAGCTGATCGATCATCGACTCACTTCTTCTGGCCGCGAAGGGCTCGGGTGGAAAGCTCCCGGAAGAACTCACGGTCGGTCTGATCGGGCAGGCGGCCGACGTGGGTCACCGTGTCGACGTCGGCGGCTTCGGCTCGCAGTGCTCTCGCCGTGCACGCGTCTCGGGGACGAATCGAGAACGGGTCGAATCCGAAGTGGCTCATTGCATTGAGGTGGGTGATCTTGTCGACCGTTTCGGGGTCGGTCTCGGCAAACTGCGAGGCCAGGCTCTCGGGCGCGTGGGGCCACGAGCTGTCGCTGTGGGGAAAGTCGGACTCCCACATCACGTTGTCGAGGTTGAAGTGCGAGAGCAGGCCGACGCCAACCGGGTCGTCGATGAAGCAGCACAGCATGTGCTTGCGAAAGACCTCGCTGGCGCTTGTCATGCCGTCGGGGAATGTGTGCTCGGTCCAGCCGTGGTGACGGCGCTGTACGTGGTCGGCCCGTTGGAGCATGTAGGGGATCCAGCCGATGTCGCCCTCGCTCAAGGCGAACTTCAGGTGGGGAAAACGGTGCCACAGGTCGGCCCACAGCAGGTCGGTGAGGGTGTACATCGTGCTCACGGGTGAGAGGGTCATCGGCACCGATTGAGGCGCGTCGATCGAAGTGTTCATGCCCTTTGACGACGATCCGATGTGGCAGCACAGCACCACGCCTTCGTCGCTGCAGGCACCGAAGAGCGGGTCCCAGAATCCCGAGTGGATCGATGGCACGCCGAGGGCAGCCGGGTTCTCGGAGAACGTGATTGCCCTCACGCCCTTTTCGGCGAGCCGGAGCACTTCCGCGGCGGCGAGATCGGCGTCCCACAGAGGGACGATGCCGCACGGAATGAAGCGCTCGGGGTAGGCAGCGCACCATTCGTCGACGTGCCAGTCGTTGTAGGCCTGGATCATCACCAGGTTGACGTCCCGATCGGGACCCTCGCTGAGCACCTGGCCGGCAAAGCCCGGCCAGTTCGGAAAGTTGAGTCCAGCCAGTTGGCCGCCCGCCGACATGTCGCGTACACGCTCGTGGACGTCGAAACAGCCAGGCCGCATCTCGGCATAGGTGCTCGGGTTGACGTTGAACATCTCGGGAGGTTTGCCGGCGACGGCGTTGAGTCCGAGGTTGCGGCCCAACGCATCGCCGTAGCGCCACTGCTGAAATCCGTTCGGGTCCGTGTCGACTCGGGGGGCTCGGTCCTTGTAGCGGTCGGGGACGTGATCAGCGAACATCTCCAAGGGCTCGCAGATGTGATCGTCGACACTGATGAGGATGAGGTCGTCGGCTTGTGCTGCTGGTTCCACTAGTCGGCCCTCCGAAGAACGGCGCCCTGCGGGTTGAAGAAGAAGCCGCCCGGAGTGACGAGCGCAGTCTTCGCCCCATCGACCTGGCGGGCGCCGGCCGTGCCGCGGAGCTGGTGCACAGCCTCGCGTAGATGACCGGTGCCGCGGGTTGCGCCTTCGGACAGCGAGCCACCATGGGTGTTGACGGGCACCCGTCCGTCGATCTCGATGCGCTGGGCATCGTCGTTCCAATGCTCGCGGAGAAACGCCTCGGCGCCGCCGGGCGGGCAATAACCACAGTTCTCGAACCACGCCAAGGTGATGATCGTGAACCCCTCGTAGGGGTAGAAGAGGTCGATGTCGTCGATCCAGATGTCGCTCTGTCGTTTGAGCTGGTCGACCACCACGTGCTGGCCATGACGATGAAGACCAACGAGCTGATCCTCGTCGTTCTTGCCCACGATGCCGGTGGTCGCCGCGTGGATCAGAACCGGGTGGTGGGGCAGCTCACGGGCCCGTTCGGGGGTGGTCATGACGAAGGCGTCGGCACCATCGACCGGGAGGTCCATGTCGTACATGTTGAGCGGCTCACGGATCATGCGGGCCGCCTCGTAGGCGCCGAACGACAGGGGAGTGCTGATCGCCGCCAGGGGGTTCGCGGCGGCGTTGGTTCGGGAGTTGATCGCCACTCGGGCGAACGGGTCTTTCGTCGCGCGGTACTCGTGGATGTAGCGGCTCGCCCAGGCCGCGTAGGCCGCGGCCATCGTGGCGTCTTCGGGAATGGGCAGGATCCCGCTGCGGGTGCCGCGGCGCCACGGATCGCCGGCCGCCCGTCTCGAGTTCCATGCACCCATCACCACGGGAGTCACGACGAGCACGTGGTCAGCCGCTCCGCTGAAGACGGCACGCGCGGCGTCGAGGATCGAGAACATTGCGACTGGGGTCGGCTTCGTGTGGTGGGTCGCCTCGGTGATACCCAGGCCGGCGGCGATCCGCTCCGGGCCCGTGGCGCCCGGTTCGTTGGTGGCGACGATGCCGTCGATGTCGGCGGCCGTCAGCCCGGCATCGGTGATCGCTTCGGTCGCGGCGGCAAGGGCCATCGCGAACGACGATTGCCCGCCCGTTCGAGAGAACCCTGTGGAGCCGAGACCGACGATGGCCACCTGGTCCTTCATCGGGTTGCGACTGGTCATGATTGCTTCACTCGAAAGACGGGCATCGGGGTGCCGTCTCGTTCGATCCAGTCGAGTTGGACGGCTGTGCCGATCCGGAGCTCCTCTGCGGGGAAATCGTCGGTCACTGTCGAGGTGAAGCGGAGCGACTCCTGTTCTTCGAGCTCCACCGTGACGACCGGGTACCCGTCGCGGTAGTCGACGCCATCGGTCGGTGGGCCCTGATGGAGCTGCATGAGGAGGTGAATGGTGCCGTTCCCCGACACCTCCTCGAGTGGCATGTTCCAGGACCAACAGGACGGACACATCGGCCGAGTCGGGTGTTGCCACCTCCCGCAGTCGCCGCACCGTGACATCAGGAGTCGACGGTCCAGCCGACCTCGGAAGTGCTCTGCGTTGTCGCGACTGATGCCGTGGCCGGCGAATCGGGCGATCAGCTGCTCGTCCTCATTCGCGCGACTTGTCTCTTCGGAGTTCTGGGCCACCGCGTGACAGTATTCGCGACATGCCCGACAACCCCACTCCTCTCGCCGCCGCGGCGCTGGACGACCTGATCGCCGCGCTCACGGAAGTTCGTGACGGCTACGTGCTCGACGCCGATCGTTGGAGCCAACCGGTCGAGCAAGCCGAGGCATTTCGCTACGTCGGCCAGATGCTCTCCGCGATGTCAGAGCTCTACTGGGAGGCGCAGCCCGAACATCCTCGATTCGTCTCGATCGTTGACCCGGGCCGGAAGCTCCAGGGCGACAATCCCGACGCGATCTATCACTACGCCCGCATCGACGGCGACCGGAAATACCGTGTCAGCGGTCGAATCGACCGCGAGTGCTACACGTCGTTCACCCTGCACGGGAAGGCCGACGACGGCGGTATGGCCGGTCCGCTGAGAGGCGACGTCAACGATCGTGATCTCGCCGTCGATGCCGACGGTCGGTATTCGCTGACGATCAGCGCCGACGAAGCCGACGCCGGCGGCGGGGATTGGATCAAGCTCGAGTCCGACACGATCGCGGTGATCGTTCGGAGCTACTTCCAGCTTCCTGTCTCGGCCCAGAACGACAGCGAAGTGCACGTCGACATCGACATCGAGTGCACCGACGTCGAGGCGCCACCGCCGGCCCTGACCGACGAGTTCATCGCTGGGCGGATGACCGAGGGCATCGCCTTCCTGCGTCAGGTCACCACCGGGCAAGGCCAGTTCGGGGGCGGAGGGTCCGGGGTGCCGTTCGCGTCGAACGAGCCGAACGTGCTGCCGAAGCCCTTCAGCTTCCGCGATTCCGGACTACCTGTGCCCGGCGCGGCCGACATCCACTACGCGATGTGCCGCTGGGACCTCGGACCGGACGAGGCACTGGTCATGAGGGGGACAATTCCGGCGGGGCCGTTCGTCAACGTGATGTTGTGGAACGCCCACATGCAAACGCTCGAGTACCGGGGTCGTCGGTGCTCTCTCAACGGTTCGCAGATCGCCCTCGAGGACGATGGCAGCTTCGAGATCTGGGTCTCGGCGAAGGATCCCGGTCACCCCAATTGGCTCGACACCGACTCCCACCGGCGAGGCTCCGTCTTCTGGCGATTTCTGCTCCCCGACGAGGACCCGGCCCAGCCGACGAGTGAGGTCGTCACGCTGTGAGCGCGACCGCGGTCCTGACCGAAGAGCAGCGCGCCAGTTGGGAAACGAACGGCTACTTCGTCGTCCCCGGTTTCAGCGGGCCCGATGTGTTGGAAGCCATGATCGATCGGATCGTCGACCTGGCGCGGCGACTCGATGCGGGCGAAGACCGACCGGATCTCCTGGTGAGCCCCGAGAGCCTTCTCGCCGATGCGCCTGATCCGGAGGGGCGTCTCTCGAAGATCTTCCGGGTGATGCGGTCGGAGGACGTTTTTCGGGAGTTCGCCACCGACCCGCGTCTGCTCGGCATGCTCGCCGAGATCATCGGTCCCGACATCGACTGCTTCCTCTCGCAGTTCATCTTCAAACACCCATCTGCCTTGGGTCAGCCTTGGCACCAGGACGAGTGGTACTTCCGCATGGATCCACCCGAACAGGTCGGGGTGTGGCTGGCCTGCACCGATGCCACTCCGGAGAACGGGCCGCTGTGGGTTGTGCCCGGTTCGCATCGAGAGCTCGTGCACGAGGATGTGGTCAATGACCCTCGACCGGGAGCAAACCTGGGCTACGTCGAGATCCAGGGAGCCGACACGTCCAACGAGCAGCAGGTGTTGATGAAGGCCGGCGACATGCTGGTCTTTCATTGCCATCTCCGGCACCGATCCACCGACAACGTCAGCGATGGGATGCGAGCCGCGATGGTGTATCACTACTCACCGGCCGACACGGTCATCAATCACGACTTCACCTTCAACCACGATTGGGTCGACGTGCTCCGTGACGGAAAGCCGGTCGAAGTCGACCGCGAACCCATCGCGATCAACTGGGGCTGAGAGGAACTGGCGTGGATCAGACGGCAATCGAACGTTTTCAGATGGTGGGACAGGATCTGCCCCACCTCATCGATCAGTGGGTCGAGGCGCAACCCGATCAACCGCTTCTCGTCTGGGAGCCGCGGGAAGGGGAAGCCCGCTCGTGGACCTACCGCGAGTTTCGCGACGACACGCTGCGCATCGCCGCCGGCCTGATCGATCGCGGTGTGACGCTCGGCGATCGGGTGCTGATCCATGCCGACAACTGCCCGGAAATGGTGCTCGCCTGGTATGCGTGCGCTCGCATCGGGGCGGTGGGTGTCACCACCAACACCCGTTCGGTGGCCAATGAGGTCGCGTACTATGCCGAACACACCAAGGCGGTCGGCGCGATCACCCAGCCCCAATACGCCGCGCTGGTGCAGGACGCTGCCCCGCAACTCGGTTGGATGGTGGTGACCGACGACGACAGCGGTGAACCTCCGAGCGAGTCGACTCCCGAGGACGTTGGCGACTGGCACTCGCTCTTCGGCGATGGCGCGAGCGTGCCCGGCCGGCCGGCCGACCCGACGCTGCCCGTGGGCGTGATGTTCACCTCGGGCACAACGTCGCTGCCCAAGGCCGTGGTGCACACCCACGCCAACGCCATCTGGACCAGCCGCATCGGCCCTCGCAACATCGACCTTCGGCCCGGCGACACCTATCTGATCTACCTGCCGTTCTTCCATGTCAACGCTCAGACGTGGTCGATGTGGAGCATTCTCGGCGTCGGTGGCACCGTCGTTCTCCAGCCGAAGTTCTCGGCGAGCCGGTTCTGGGACGTGGTCACGACTCACTCGGTCACGCACATCTCTCTCATTCCGTTCGTGTTCAAGGCCCTGGCGGGAAAGCCGATGCCGGACCACTCGCTTCGCGTCGGCGTGTTCGGTCTCGTGATGCCCGTGCTCGAGAAGATGCTGAACCTCCGAGTGCTGCCGGCGTACGGAATGACCGAGACCGTGATCCATGCCATTCACGCGCCGCTGCACCATCCGTTTCCGGATCGGACCATGGGGTGGCCGACTCCCGGCTACGAGGCGATCGTGGTCGACCCCGACACCGAGGACATGTGCGACTCGGGTGAGGTAGGCGAGCTCTGGCTCCGTGGCACTCGCGGCATCCAGCTCTTCCTCGAATACCTCGACAATCCGGAAGCCAACGAGAAGGCCTTCACCGCCGACGGATGGTTCCGAACCGGCGACATGGTCATGGTCGACGCGGAGGGTCGTTTCTTCTACCAGGAGCGCGACAAGGACCTCTTGAAGGTCGGTGGCGAGAACGTCTCGGCTCGACAGGTCGAAGACACCTGCAGGGCGGTGGGCGGCATCGCTGACATCGCAGTGGTCGGTCGGAGCCACGAGATGCTCGATCAGGTGCCGGTGGTCTTCATCATCAAGAGCGGCGATGCCCCTGAAGACGAAGCCGCGCACGGCCAGGCGATCATGGATCATTGCGCCGCGCAGCTCGCTGACTTCAAGGTGCCGCGGGCCGTCCACTTCGTCGACGAGTTTCCCCGGGCGACCCTGGACAAGGTGGCGAAGAACAAACTCCGGGATCTCGCCGAAGAACTTGTCGGCGCCTGAGCCGGCCGTCGTCCCTAAACGGCGGGGAAGTAGCTGAGCGCGCCGACGACGATCGTGAAGACCAGCAGGACGATCGCGGGAATCGTGTTGACGACCGTGTCTCGAGCCCGGACATGGAACGCGATGGCGATCAGGTAGTACGCGATGAGTGCCACGATCGTGACGGCGCCGATGATGGGGACCCAGAGTCCGATCGCGAGGCCAAGGGCGGCATCCATCTTCACGAACGGGATCAGCCGCTGAACTCGCGGCGGGCAGTTGATGGCATCGAGGCCCGTCTTGATCAGCTCGATCGGGCCGATGCAAGCGATTGCGTCGCCGATCTGAAAGACGATCAGGATGATGGCGAGGGCGGGAAGTTCGACGTCCATGCCCGGACCCTAGGAGGTTGGCGAACGGCTCGACGAAGTGGCAGGGTCGCGCAATGACCGGACGCCCGCGCCCCGTGGTTGACGCAATGCCCGCCTACCGACCCGGGAAGGCGGCCGCACAGGCCGAGGCGGAGCACGGCATCACCAACGCCATCAAGTTGGCGTCGAACGAGACACCCTGGGCTCCCGTGGCTTCGGTCGCCGCGGCGATCGCAGAAGCCGCGGCGGGAGTGAACCGCTACGCCGACCATCGGGCCACGGCGCTGCGTTCGGCTCTCGGCGCGTCGCTCGGTGTGAGCGAGGACCGAGTCGCTGTCGGTTGTGGCTCCGCGGGGCTGCTCCAGCAGCTTTGCCTCACCTATGTCGACCCCGGAGACGAGGTCGTCTATCCGTGGCGTTCGTTCGAGGTCTATCCCGTTTTCACGCAACTCGCAGGAGGAGCGTCGGTCACCGTTCCGCTCGTTGACCACCGATTCGACTTGGAAGCGATCGCCGCTGCGGTGGGCGAGCGGACCAAGCTCGTGTTCCTCGCCTCGCCGAACAACCCGACCGGCACGTCGATCACCAGCGACGACCTGAACCGACTCATGGACTCCATCGACTCGAACACGATCGTGGTGCTCGACGAGGCGTACCGCGAGTTCAACGATCCGGCGATGGGCGATCCGGTCGTCGATGTCCTGCCGAATCACGACAACCTCGTCGTGCTCCGCACGTTCTCGAAGGCGCACGGACTCGCCGGCCTTCGAGTCGGCTACATGATCGGCGACCCGGTGGTTGTGGCGTCGGTCGACAAGACGCTCGTGCCGTTCGCGGTGAATGCCATCGCTCAGGCGGCGGGGATCGCGGCGGTCAGCGCAGCTTCGGAGATCGGCGATCGGGTCGCACAATTGGAACTCGAGCGGGATCGTGTGGTCGCCGCTCTGAGGGCTGCCGGCCATGAGTTTCCCGAGCCGCAGGCCAACTTCGTCTGGCTCCCGATCGGCGAACGTACTGACGCGGTGTGCCTGGGGTTGGAGCAGCGCGGGGTGGTGACGCGTCCGTTCCCCGGCGAAGGCATTCGTGTGACGATCGGAACGGCCGAGGAGAACGACCGGTTCCTCGCGACCCTGGCTGAGCTGGTCTGACCGCTAGCGAGCCGCGAGATGCGCGGGAATCGCCACGCCCATCTCGGCGGCAAGCTCGGAGTGGCCGCGATCGACGGGTGCTCCTACGGCGTCGAGCGCTCGGTTCATCATCGAGAAGTTGCCGGCGACCATCGCGACCCGGTCGGTCGCGGCCTTGCCGATGTTCGCTTCCAGCTCCGTTCGCGCGCTGGAGATCTCGTCTTCGTCACGCAGGACCACGGCATCGACGAACGCGATGATCTCCGCACCGGAGAGCACGCCGGTTTCACCGACTCCGCTGACGATGGGGCCAGGGGTCAAGTCCATTTCGAAGGTGTTGATGCTCGCACGGAGCATCGAAGCGTGGCCGAGCAGTCAATAGAAGCAATCGTTGAGCGTGGACGTGCGCGCCGCGGTGAGTTCGATCTGCGGTCGACTCAGCCCTTCGCGCTCGATCTGCATCTCGAACATCTGGTCGAGGCTCAAGTACAGGACGCCGTGGACGTCCCACATGCCGGCGGCTTCTGCGGGAACTGCACTCAACGAGGAGGGCGCCGTCGCCGGTCCCACGGTGGGCGACCATCCGGTCGTGATTGCCGCGCCCTCGGCTTTCTCGCGGCTCGGTTCGCCGGCTTCGGCTTCCGGGAGGGGCCGCGCCGGCCGGCCCAGCCCGAAGGCGGTGACATCGAGCGCCGTGAGACGGCTGACGATGCCCGCGACCTCGATGTACGCGAAGGCATCCAGACCTTCCATCTCCCACCGCGCCACGTCGGTGCCTCTGATGGAGGCGGGATCGGTGGCAATTCGTCGAGTCGCTTCCTCGACTGGGGCGGGTAGCAGCCCCGAGAGCGGTTCGCCGGCGACTGCCCGGCGCGCATCGGCCGCGATGGCCAGCCGTTCGCCGCCGGACCACCACGTGCCGGGGTTCGCGAGCCGGCCCCATTCGCGGTCGACCAGCATCTCGAAGGCTTCGAGCGGAGAGGGCCCGAGGTCGATGACGACTTCGATGTCATCACTCGAACCGTCGATGTCGGCGAGCGACGGATCGTCGGTGGTCGCGTGCTTCTTACGGCTGAAGAGACCCATCTCGTCATCCTTCCACTTTGGACCGAGACACGTGTACCTCTAGGGGCGGCGACACGGGTTGATGCACTCACCGAGCCCGCTGATCTTCGTGCGCAACACGGCACCCTCGGTCAGCCATTCCGGCGGCGTGCGAGCCGCGCCGACGCCACCCGGAGTGCCGGTTGCGATCAGGTCGCCCGGTTCGAGGGTGATGATGGTGCTGAGATCCTGGACGATGTCGATCGCGTTGAACACCAGTTCGCTGGTGTTGCTGTCTTGCTTCGTGACGCCGTCGACGGAGCACGAGATCGCTAGCCCGGATCCGTCGCCCACCACATCCGTGGTGACCAGATCGGGTCCGACCGGGGTCATGCCCTCGAAGGTCTTGCCGGCGAGGAACTGGGTTGTCCGGCGTTGGTAGTCCCGCACCGACACGTCGTTGAGCACGGTGAAGCCCGCGATAGCGGCCATCGCATCTGCAGCAGAGGCATGACGGATCTCTTGCCCGATGACAATGGCCAATTCGGCTTCCCAGTCGACATGGGTCGAGGTTTCCGGCGCCGGCAGCTGGATGTGGTCGGTCGCTCCGATGAGGGCCTGGCGAAACTTCGCGAAGTAGGTCGGGGCCGGGGGTATCTCGCGTCCCATCTCCTCGATGTGATCCCGATAGTTGACGCCGACGCACACGATCTTGCCCGGATGAGTGACGAGCGGTGCCCGCTCGACCTGGGCGACGTCGATCACGGGCCCATCGACCCGCGGGTCGGTGCCGCTGCGGAGAAGGTCGCCGACGTCGGTGGCCTTCAGCAGCACGAGCTGGTCGTTCTCGACCCGGGCGGCTCGGGTCGTGTCTTCGTGGCGAATCGTGGTCAGTCGCATCGGCCGAGGCTAACGGCCGGTGTAGTCGAGGTCGGATGCCTCGACGTTGCGATGATCTGGCTCCGGTTCATCGACGAAGCGCCGAGCGGCGATCGTCTCGCGTCCCTGCATGATCGCCTTGCTGACCCTATGCATGCCGTCCATCACTCGGCCGTCGGCGCCGAGGATGATCGGGTACGAAAGATCGGCCTCTCGCATGAGTTCGGCGTGTTCGATGATGGCTCTCACGGTCGGCCTCGGGTCGCCCGGATGGAACCAGTGGACCGTGTCGACCTCCTCGATCGAGGCGAGCGGCACCTGCTCGACGGGCAGATCGGCGCTGAGCTCGATCAGCCGATAGACGTCCCAGGCTCTGCGGCCGTGGTCGTCGGGCATGAAGTGATACTGCTGTCGCAGTCCCTCGAGGGGGTCGGTCATCGCGCCGATCCGAACTCGTAGCTGATGGTCGGCACCGTTCTCTCGAAGCCTTCGGCGCGGAAGAGGGCGAAGCGGCGTGGATCGGCGAAGCGGGCGATGAGCACGCCCGGGAACGTCCCTCGCTTGTTCCGAAGCAGCGTCACGGTCTCGTTGTAGAACGTGCGGGTGCCGGCGATTCGGTTCTCGGTGTCGGCCAGCTCTTGCTGAAGTGCGATCGCGACGGAGTCGGACCGCAGCGTCGGGTGGCCTTCGATGACGGCGACGAGCTGGCGCAGACGAGTGCTCTGCTCACGCACGGCAGTCTCGGCCTTTTCGATCGTTGCGGCGTCCGGAGCGTCGCCCAGCATGAGCGCTCGGGCCGACGTCGCGGCTTCCTGTGTGGTGCGCTCGTGGTCCATTGCCGCGGCAGTCACCGCCTCGAGGGCGGGGATCAGTTCATGCCGACGGGTGAGTTGCACGTCGATGAGACTCCACGCCCGCGCCGCCTTCTGCACGAACGCTTGAAGCTGATTGAACACGATCAGCGTCACGGCGGAGATCAGGAGTGCGGCAAGGAGGCCGAGAGCGAGGGGAACGGCGATGCCCGACTCGAATCCGCTCGCCCCCCAGATCGTGAGCGCGGCGCCGATGACCAGAAAGATGGGAACGGCGATGCCGGCGCGGCGCCGGTGTGATTCCTCGGGTCGGGTCGAGACGATGAACGGGTTGCCGTGATCGATGCGTGGCACCTTGGCGTTGGAGGGCATCGAGGCTTCGCCGACGACGTAGAGGTCATCACCGATGGCGATGGCCGTCTCGGTCTGGCGGTAGCGACCGGTTCGGTTGTCGAAGCTGACGAGCCGGGCCAGAAATCCCTTCTTCTCGCCATCGCGGAATGTCTCGCTGACGGTGGTCCGTGGCGAGATCGACGCGTCGGCCCAGACGACCTCGACCGCACCGCTGTCATCGACGACCTGAACGCTGGCCCGCGCCTCCGCCAACGCCTCGATCTCGTGCCACTCCGTGTAGGTCTCGGTTCTCGTGGATGTGCGTCCCTCGCTGTCGGTGTCGGTGACCGTTCTCGTGTGTTGTCGCTCTTCCTCGAGGCGATACGTCCACCGGACCGACGGCGTGCCGGAGATGTGAGCCGAGAGCGGCCGTTCGTGCCACGCCCTGCCCTTCACTTCGTTTCGCCCGGCGTAGACCGCGGCCGCCGGCGTGGTGCCGAGATCGGCGTAGACGCGGCGCCGTCGATCGAACAGCCACGCGGCGACGAACGCCACCGGAGCGATGAAGAGGGGCCAGATCACGTCAGGGGTTCACGAACCTGATCGACTCGCGGAGGAGTTCGACCCATTGCTCCTCGTCGAACGCCTCGACCAGTACCCACTCCTTGAAGACCTTGCCCGCCGGAGCGAAAGGCGCGCCGACGCCGGACTCGATCAGTTCGGTGACGCGACCGCTCGGCAGCTTCGCGACGATGCCGTCGCCCTTGTGGTGGGGCATCCCGACGAACTCGCCGGCGCTGCGGACACACGCGCCCCCCATGATTGTCCCTTCTTCCAGCACCCCTTCCGCCAGAAGCGGGGCCGCACAATCCCAGAACTCATCGCTCATCGGGGAAACCGTAGGCGACCCTCGGACGAGCAGTCAGACCAGCTCGGGATCGACGATCTCCATCGATCCGCCTCGGGCCCAACGAGCAAGGAGGAACGACATGGAGGAATAGACGACGAAGCCCATTGCCATCGGCGTCACCGTGTCGTCGATCATCCGATCGAACACGACCGCGAGCAGCGAGGCGACGCCGATCGTGAGCACGCCGTTCAGCGCGCTGGCGGTGCCGGCGATGCGGGCCATCGGCGTCATCGCGAGGGCGACAAAGGCGGGCGTCGAGACGGTGGTGGACGACGCGAAGACGCTGACGAAAAACATCCAGACGCCAAACGGAGGCTTGCCACCGGTGGCGAGGCAGGTGATCGCGAACGCCGCAGCCGTGGACACCATGACCTTGGTTGCCAGGGAACCGACCGCATCGGCCCCGAAACGGCTGATGTAGCGGCTGCTGACCCATACGGTCACGCCGATGCAGGCCGCAGTGGCGAAGAAGGTCAGCGCGAACCAGTCGCCGTAGCCGTAGATCTCATCGACGATTGGCTGCCCGCTACCCAGATAGATGAAGAACGCGCCCGAACTGGTGGTGATGGCCGCGGAATAGCCGATCGTTGTGCGGGTGCGAAAGAAGACCGACGTGCCGCGGCGAATGGTGCGGAAATCGAAGGGTCTCGCGTTCTCGGGTGCCATCGTTTCGCCGAAGCGAAACGCCCAGACGATCCCGACCACTGAGAGGGGAACCGCGGCGGCAAAGACCAAACGCCAGTCGTCGCCGAGCAGGATCAGTTCGCCGACCGAGGGCGCAACTGCGGGTCCGATCAGGAAGATCGCCATCGTGAGCGACGTGATGCGGGCCAGTCGATCACCGCTGTAGAGGTCGCGGGCGATCGAATTTCGCAGCACACCCGGGCCGGCGGCGCCGAGCCCCCAGATGAATCGAGCCACGAGCAGAGTCGTCATCGTGTTCGACATCGCCGCCCCGGCGGCGCCGATGCCGTAGAGGGTCAGACCGCCGAGCAGCGCGGCCCGGCGACCGATGCGATCGGACGGCAACCCCCAGACCAACTGGCCGGCCGCCATGCCCAGGAAGTAGGCGGTGACGATGAGCGACACCTCGCCCGAGCCGTCCCGAAGATCGAACTCGGAGCGAAGCTCCTCGAACGCGGGAAGTGACGAGTCGATTCCGAACGCGAGGATGACGCTGAGGAATGCGAGGAACGCAACGACCGATCGGTCGCTGCGTGGGGTGGTGTGGTCGCGGCTCAGCTGTCGGCCTGGAGGCGCAGTGAGAGTTCCGCCACGCGAGCGCGCAGCGACTCTTGCTCGGCCCCGAACTCTTCGAGGGCGCTGAGGATGTCGGCCTCGAATGCGCCCCACCCGAACTGCAACGCCGTGGTGATGGCGACATGGGCAAGAAGCTCTTCGTCGTCGCGGGATCGGCCGGTTGACTCGGCTTGGCCCGCAACGATCCGGTTGATCAGATCGCGGATGGGATTGTCGGCATCATCGATCTCGAGCTTGGCGAAGGTGCGGTAGCTCGTTGCGTCGTCGGTGGTGTTGACGGGCAGCATGCCGCCGTTGTCCCAACGCTCGGCCATGGTGGCCGTCGCCTCAGAGACCGCTTCGGCGAAGACGTTGTCCTTCGTGCCGAAGTAATGGTGGATCAGGCCGTAGTTGACGCCCGCGTGCTGGGCGAGCTCTCGCCCGCTCACCTGGCGGGGCGAACGCATGCTCATCAGGGTCTTTGCGGAATCGATGAGGGCGCGCCGAACTGCATCGGGACCGCGAGTCGGCTTGACGGTGTCGGTCATGCTCAGCGCCGGATCTGACTCACATCGCGGACCGCGCCGCGATCGGCCGATGTGGTCATGGCGGCGTAGGCCTGAAGGGCGGGGGAGACATGACGGTCGCGAGGCATCGGCTGCCACGCGTCTGCGCCCTTCGCGTCCATCGCGGCGCGACGGGCGGCCAGTTCCTCGTCGGAAATGCGCAGGTTGATCGAGCGGTTGGGAATGTCGATGTCGATCATGTCGCCCTCCTCGATGAGACCGATGGCGCCGCCCTCGGCGGCCTCCGGTGAGGCGTGGCCGATCGAGAGACCCGACGTGCCTCCGGAAAAACGGCCATCGGTGAGAAGCGCGCATTCCTTCCCGAGGCCGCGGCTCTTGATGTAGGAGGTGGGGTAGAGCATTTCCTGCATACCCGGGCCGCCGCGCGGTCCTTCGTAGGTGATGACGACGACGTCGCCCTCCTGGATGCCGTCCTCGTCGAGGATGCCTTCACAGGCGGTGTCCTGGCTTTCGAACACGCGGGCCGGGCCGCTGAACTTCAAGATCGACTCGTCGACACCGGCCGTCTTCACGATGCAGCCCTTCTCGGCGATGTTGCCGAAGAGAACGGCCAGCCCGCCCTCCTCGCTGTAGGGCTTCGCCACGGTCCGAATGCAACCGTCCTCGCGGTCGACATCGAGATCGGGCCAGCGCTCGGCCTGACTGAAAGCCGTCTGCGTCGGGATGCCGGCCGGACCGGCTCGGAAGAACTTGACGACTTCAGCGGATGGATCGCGCATGACGTCCCACTGATCGAGGGCAGCGGCCAATGACTCGCTGTGCACTGTCGGGAGGCTGGTGTCGAGTAGTCCGCCGCGGTCGAGTTCACCGAGAATGCCCATGATGCCGCCGGCTCGATGCACGTCTTCGACGTGGTACTTGTCGGTGCTGGGCGCCACCTTGCAGATGTTCGGCGAGCGGCGGCTGAGGCGATCGATGTCGGCCATCTTGAAGTCGATCTCGCCCTCTTCGGCGGCCGCGAGGATGTGGAGGACCGTGTTGGTCGAGCCACCCATCGCGATGTCGAGCGTCATTGCGTTCTCGAACGCAGCCTTCGTGCAGATCGAGCGGGGAAGGACGGAGTCGTCGTCTTTCTCGTAATAGCGGCGGGCGATATCGACGATGCGACGCCCGGCTTCGAGGAACAACTGCTCGCGATCGGCGTGGGTGGCAAGAGTCGTGCCGTTGCCGGGAAGTGACAGGCCGAGCGCCTCCGTGAGGCAGTTCATCGAGTTGGCCGTGAACATTCCAGAGCAGGAACCGCAGGTCGGGCAGGCGGAGCGCTCCATCTGGAGGAGGTCCTCATCGCTGACCGAGCTGTCGCCGGCGCCGATCATCGGGTTGATGAGATCGAGCTTCACGCTGACGCCGGCGAGCTTTGTCTTGCCGGCCTCCATCGGGCCACCGCTGACGAAGATCGTCGGGATGTTCAGCCGCATCGCCGCGTTGAGCATTCCCGGGGTGATCTTGTCGCAGTTGGAGATGCACACGAGCGCGTCGGCACAGTGTGCGTTGACCATGTACTCGACCGAGTCGGCGATGAGATCGCGGCTCGGGAGGCTGTAGAGCATGCCGTCGTGGCCCATCGCGATGCCGTCGTCGACCGCGATGGTGTTGAACTCCTTGGCCACGCCGCCGGCTTCTTCGATTTCTCGAGCGACGAGCTGGCCCAGGTCCTTGAGATGCACGTGGCCGGGCACGAACTGCGTGAAGGAGTTCGAAATGGCGATGATCGGCTTGTCGAAGTCGTCGTCGCCCATGCCGGTGGCCCGCCACAGAGCGCGGGCGCCGGCCATGTTGCGGCCGTGGGTGGTCGTGCGGGAGCGGTACTCGGGCATGCAGTCAGCCTACGGCTGACTTAGCCGCCTGGCCCAGTCATATTGGTGATCCGCTCGTCCGCTGTCGCAATTGCACACCGGGCTACAGTCGCCGCATGCTTCTCGCTGACATCGGTGACACCGGTTACAACATCATCCTCTTTATCCACATCCTCACGATGTTCGCGGCGTTCTCGCCCATGTTCGTGAATCCCTTCATCGACCGTCAGACGGTTGGTGAACCATCGGTTCGCCAGTCCGTCTTTGCTGGGATCGCGGCGCGGTCGATGAAGATCTACGGCAGCATGCTCATCTTGGGCGGCCTGCTCGGCTTCGGCGTGGCCGGAATGTCGGGCAAGGACGCGAACGACGAGTTGTTCATCTCGGTGAGCGACAGTTGGCTGTGGCCTGCGATCGTCATCTGGATCGCCATGAATGGTGTGCTCCACGGCATGATCATCCCGGGAGAGAAGGCCATCGCTGCCGGCGATGACGCCGCCGGCAAGAAGGCCGAGATCGGCGGGATGCTGATCACCGTCATGTTCCTGGCCACGCTCTATCTCATGGTCTTCAAGCCCGGCGCCTGACTCGGATTTCGAACTCGTCGGCTCGCCTGCAGGCCGACGATCTAGGGTGACCTAGTGCAGGCTCCGCTTCGGCTTCTTCGTGTCGTGCGGATGGGCACCGCTCCCGGGCTGCTGGTGTCGACCGCCGTGTCTACGGCGGTATTCATCGCGACACCGATCTCGTTGTCGTCGATCGCCGACCGATTCGAAGTCGGAGCGGGGACGGCGGGAGTGTTCTCCGCTGCTCAGCTCGGGTTCTTCGTCATCGCGTCATGGGCGGCCGGGCGGTTCATGGCGCCGAGCACTCGCACATTCCGCGTGGCGCTTGTCGCGCTCGCGGCGGCGAACTTCGCGAGTGCGGCCACCGATATCTTCGCTCTGTTCGTGGTGATCCGCGGACTCTCCGGCATCTCGCTCGGAGTCCTGACCTGGCTCGCGTGGTCGCAGGTCTTCGGCGACGAACAGCGGCAGGGCGACATCGCAGTGGTCGGTCCGCTCGCCGGTGTCGTCGTCTCTCCGGTTTTCGGCCTGCTTCTGGAGGCCGGCGACGATCGCTGGGTGTTCGCGGTGCTCGGCGCGGCGGCGCTCGTGCCGCTTCTGTTCGCCCCTGACTTCGGGCAGGCCACCGCGGAAGACCGGAAGCCTCGGTCGAGAGCAGTGCCCCAGGCGATGGCGCTGATCGCCTCGCTCACCATGCTCACACTCGGCGGCTCGGCCGTCTTCATCTACGGCGGCGTGATTCTCATCGATGAGGTCGGGGTGAGCCCGGGAATGTTGTCGCTCATCTACTCGGCCAACGCACTCGCGAGCGTTCCGTCGTCACGGTGGCGAGGTCGCCGACCGTTCGCGGGGTTCTGGTTGATCGTCACGGCCACCTGTGCAGTCCTGCTTCCGCAGATCACCGAGCCGTGGATGGCCTGGCCCGTGCTGACGATGTGGGGATTCGCGTTCTGGGCGGGAGTGCCCGGGCTCTACACGCTGTTGGCGGAGCGATCGGCGCATCCGGCGGAGCGCGCGGGAGACGCCCAGGCAGCGATGGCGGCCGGTCGGGCGCTCGGGCCCCTGCTCGGAGGCGCGCTGGTGTCGGCCTGGTCGTTTGGCGTTCTCGGCATCGTCGGCGGCGCGTTGATGGCAACCGGCGGAATCGTGAGCGTCGGCGTCGAGACCATGTCGAAGCGGGCGCAGGCGACGGACGCCGTGGCAACCAAGAACTAGCGTTCGGGGATGGCCGGCGACCCAGTACTCCTCGATGTCGATGGCGTCGAGGCGCGGGTGACGAGTCCCGACAAGGTCTTCTTCCCGAAGCGGGGCGAGACCAAGCTCGACCTGGTCAACTACTACCTGGCTGTCGCCGGACCCTTCATGAACGTGGTCGGCGGGCGCCCGCTGCTGCTCGAGCGATACCCGGATGGCGCTCGGGGTAAATCGTTCTTTCAGAAGCGAGTGCCGAAGGGTGCACCCGAATGGTTGCGGACCACGGTGGTCAGCACGCCCAACGGCACCACCTCCAACGCACTCATCGCCCACGACATGGCCCACATCGTGTGGGCCGTGAACATGGGCTGCCTGGGCTTCCACGTCTGGCCGTACCGAGCGATCGACCCGGCCCACGCCGACGAGTTGCGCATCGATCTCGACCCGCAACCGGGCACCGACTTCGACGATGTCCGAGCCGCAGCGATGGAAGTGAAGTCGGTCCTCGACGAACTCGGTATTGCTGCGTTTCCGAAGACGAGCGGCTCGAAGGGCATCCACATCTACGTCCGTCTCCAGCCGAAGTGGGACAGCTATCAGGTCAGGTACGCGGCGGTCGCCTTGGCGCGGGAGCTACAACGGCGGCGTCCCGACCTGCTCACGTGTGAGTGGTGGAAGGAAGAACGAGGCGAACGGATCTTCGTCGACTTCAACCAGAATGCGCCGCACAAGACGGTCTTCGGTGCGTGGTCGGTTCGTCCCCGAGTGGGGGCGCAGGTATCGACCCCCATCACCTGGGACGAGGTCGCCGACGTTCAACCCGAGGAGCTGACGTTGGCGACGGTGCCCGCTCGGCTCGCGGCCCTCGGCGATGCCTGGGCTGGCCTCGACGACGAACTGCAGTCGGTCGAACCGCTGCTCGAGTGGCACGAGCGCGACTGGGGGAGTGGCTTGATGGACGCGCCGTGGCCGCCCGTCTACCCCAAACAGCCGAACGAGCCGCCCCGTGTCAGCCCGAGCAGAGCCAAGAAGGACGACGGCTCGGACTAGAAGGCAGACGAGGACGAGGAGAAGAACTAGGAGTCGTCGAGTGCGAACAGTCCGGCGCCGAGTGCGCCGGCATCGTCGCCGAGTTCCGCGATCCGCACCTCGACCCGGGGACGATGGTCGGAGCCGAGCAGTAGGTCATCGAGCCAGTCCTCGATTCCCTGGCGTAGCGGTTCGCCGATCCCGGTGAGTCCGCCGCCGATCACGATCCGCCGCGGATCGAAGATGACAACGAGGTTGGCGCATCCTCGCGCGACCTCGCGGCAGAACCCGTCGAAGATCCGCGTCGCGTCGTCGTCTCCAGCGCCAGCTGCCTCGGCAACATGAAATCCGGTGATTGCATCGACTTCTCCGGCCAGATCGATGCCTGCCCCGAACTGCCCCGCCCTCGCCGCTTCCCGCCCCAACCGCCCGAGCGCGCTGCCGGAGGCGTAGTACTCCCATGGTCCCTGCTGGCCGGTGATGTGGGCCGGGCCGTGGGCATCGACCACCATGTGACCGGACTCGCCGGCGAATCCGTTGGCGCCCTGAACCAGGCGTCCGCCGACCACAAAGCCGGTGCCGATGCCGGTCCCGAGGGTGACGAAGACGAAGTCGTCGGTGCCCCGACCGGCGCCGAGTTTGGCTTCGGCCCACGTGCCTGCGGTCGCATCGTTCAACACCGCGACCGGCACGCCGAGCCTCGCCGCGAGCTCGGTTCCCAGCGGATACTCGACGAGGTCGGGGAGATTCGGGGAGTAGCGGATCACGCCGCTGCGGCTGGCGAGGCCGGCTACGCCGAGGCCCACGGCCTCGATAGTGGCGCCGTTTCGCTCCGCGAGCTCTCCGACGAGCTCGACCAGTGTCTCGAGCACGACGGGACCGGCCCCCGCGCTCGACGCTCGGATCGCGTCGACGACGTTGCGCGAGTCCGATTCGATCAGCAGTCCGCGGGCGTTGGTACCGCCGACATCGAAACCCACGATCATGGGCGCCGACGATAGGCGATGCGTCGTCAATAGAGGTTCTCGCCCGCCTCGGTCGCCGTGACATCGGCCCGGGCTCGCTCCAACTCCAACCGAAACCCGAGCCGGGCCGCGATGAGGTCGGTCGCCACTGTGACCATGCGGAAGCCTGCATCCGTCCGTTTCGGCGCCAGCGCGCCGTTGGCATGGCAGCCGGCCACGACACCGGCTCGCGCACATGCGTCGATGATGCTCGTGAACGCGTCGGTGAAGGCGGGGTCGTCGTCGTTGTTGCCCGGGGGTAGTCCCAGCGTCAAAGAGAGATCGGCGGGGCCGACATAGATGGCGTCGATTCCGGTGACGGCGAGGATCTGGTCGATGCTCTCGACGGCCTGACGCGTCTCGATCATCGGAATCACGGCGACGTGATCCGTGGCCCAGGCCGGGTAGTCGCCGGCGCGAAGGCCGGCGACCGAGGGGCCGTAGCTACGCGCACCGGCTGGCGCGTATCGACAAGCGCGAACGACCGCCTCGGCCTCTTCGACGGTGTTGACCATGGGGACGATCACCCCGTGTGCTCCCGCATCGAGCATCTTGCCGATGATGCCCGGCTCGTTCCACGGCACCCGGACGATCGGACTGGCTCCGCCCAGCAGCACCGCTTGGATCAGGCCGACCGTGTCGGAGTATTCGATCGCGCCGTGCTGGGTGTCGATACACACGTAGTCGAACCCCGCTCTGGCTGTCGCCTCTGCCATCACCACCGATGGGGTCGACAGCCATCCTCCGAGGGTGGTGTCGCCGTTGCGCCATCGCTCGCGTAGCGATCGCGCTGTCACGTCGACCCGCCTGGGAATCCGAGGTCGACGCCGCCGCTTGTGGTTTCGGGCCAGCGAGTCGTGACCGCCTTGTGCCGCGTGTAGAAGCGAATGCCCTCCTCGCCATGCATGTGGTGCTCGCCGAAGAGCGAGTCCTTCCATCCGCCGAACGAGTAGTACGCCATGGGGACCGGGATCGGAACATTCACGCCGACCATCCCGACCTGCACATCGCGGTGGTAGCGCCGGGCCGCGGCGCCGTCCCTGGTGAAGATGGCCGTGCCGTTGCCGAAGTCGTTGGCGTTCACGAGGTCGAGCGCCTCGTCAAACGAGTCGACTCGCACGATGCCGAGCACCGGCCCGAAGATCTCGTCTCGATAGATCGACATGTCGGGCGTGACTGCGTCGAAGAGGCAGGGTCCGATCCAGAAGCCGTCCTCGTGGCCGTCCACTTCGAGCCCCCGGCCGTCGATTTCGAGTGTTGCTCCTTCGGCAACTCCCGCGTCGACGTAGCCGCTGACCCGGTCGCGATGCTCGCCGGTGATCAATGGGCCCATATCCATCGAGTCCCCGGAAAGGCCAGGACCGATCTTGAGCGAGTCGACGCGTTCGCGGATCGCGGGGATGAGGGCATCGGCAACGTCGCCGACGGCGACCACGATGGAGATCGCCATACAACGCTCGCCCGCGGAGCCGTAGCCCGCTGACACCGCGGCGTCCGCGGCGAGTCCGATGTCGGCATCGGGCAGCACGACCATGTGGTTCTTGGCGCCGCCGAGCGCCTGGACCCGTTTTCCGGAGGCGTGGGCGCGTTCGTGGACGTGCTTGGCGACCGGCGTCGAGCCGACGAAGCTCACGGCCGCGATATCGGGGTGATCGAGGAGTGCGTTCACCGCGACGTGGTCACCCTGCACCACATTGAAGACGCCGTCGGGGAGTCCGGCGTCGGTGAACAACTCGGCCAGCCGAATGCTCGAAGACGGATCCTTCTCCGACGGCTTCAGCACGAAGGTGTTCCCTGTCGCGATCGCGACAGGGAACATCCACATGGGCACCATGGCCGGGAAATTGAACGGCGTGATGCCGGCGACCACGCCGAGCGGGCTGCGGACATTGAAGACGTCGACGCCGCTGGAGGCGTTCTCGGTCCGGTCGCCGCGCAGCGCACTCGCGATACCGCACGCGTATTCGACCACGTCGATACCTCGGCTCACCTCGCCGAGCGCGTCGTCCAGGACCTTGCCGTGCTCGCTGGAGATCAAGCGGGCGAGTTCGTCGCGATGACGGTCGAGGTGTTCACGGAAGCGAAAGAGGATGCCGGTTCGGCTCGAGAGCGACGTTTCGCTCCATGCGGGGAACGCGGCCTTTGCGGCGGCAACCGCCGTCTCGACGTCGGCCGGGCCGGCGACAACGACTTCTGCGTTCGGTTTTCCGGTCGCCGGGTCGGTGACGACGAGGCGTTGCAACCCGTCGCCGTCAGTGGGTAATCCGTTGATCCAGTGGGAGATCGTTTTCATGATGTCGGTGGTTCCTCGCTGGTCACAGGCCGGTACACGACCGGTCCACGAAGGTTGATGTCACGTCGTGACGGCCGGAGTGCTTGCGGTTCTCTGTGAGTCGTTCGAGGAAAAAGTCGACCGGGATGCGGACCATCTCCTCACGTGGCATCTCTTTTATCAGACCTCCAAGATTTGAGCGCTCCAAGAGGGGGTGGGCATAGCTTGACAGAAAGCTTTCTGCAAAGTTATATACAGAGATGGTCGATCTCACGACGATGACGCTGCTGCTCGGGCGACTCTCACGGCTCAATGAAGCCGCGGTCACCGATGTCTGCGCGGAGCACGGCACGACCCCCGCGGAACTCCGGGTCATGACCCTTCTGGTCCACCGGCCGGTCGGTTCGGCCAGTCCTTCCGACATCGCAGCATTCGTGGTGCAGACCAGTGGGGGGCTCACGGCGACACTTCGTCGGCTCGAGACCGACGGCTACATCGAGCGTCGGCCTGACCCGTCCGACGGCCGTGGTCGCCTCGTCGCCCTCACCGACCACGGGGCGGCATTCCATGATCGCGTCATCGCCGCGGTCGTGGCCCGCGTGAGTCGCGCCGTCGGGGATCTCGACCTCGATCGAGTCGACGCGCTGGTCCGCCAGTTGGTCGAAGGCTTCGAGCGGGCCGAGGGCTCCGCATCCAGTGCCGGCTTCGTCGCCGGTGTTCCTACTTCTCCTGCCACGAGGTGACAGCCATGTCTTTGCCACTAGCCGATACCAACAACGCCCTGGGCCTCCGTCCGCTCAGCGGCATGCTGGGGGCCGAAGTCGGTGCCTCCCTGACCTCGATTCTCGAGGACCCGGTGCGTCAGAAGGAGCTGCGCGCTGCGCTGCCCGAACACGGGGTTCTGGTCCTTCCGTCGGCCGACCCCGAGCCCGAGCAGCAGATCGCGTTGGCCTCCCTGTTCGGCGAGCCGGAGCCGCCCCAGCCGCAGAACCCTCGCCATCCCGACTTCGATCTCGTCTGTGTGTTCGACAGCGAGGGTGGCTACAAGGCCGACAAGTGGCATGCCGACGAGACCTTCGTCGACAACCCGGTGACCGGTGCCGTGCTCTCGATGCAGGTCATGCCGCCGGTCGGTGGCGACACCATGTGGACCAACACGGAAGCGGCCTACGACGCGCTGTCCAACGGCATGAAGACGCTGCTCGACAACCGACGCGCTCGGCACGAAATCAACGAGTCGGTCGCGGCCGTACACCCGGTGATCCGCGCGCACCCCGTCACCGGCCGAAAGTCGATCTACGTCAACGACATCTTCACTCGCGGCATCGTCAACCTCCCGCCCGACGAGAGCGACGCCATCCTCCCCTTCCTCAAGCGCCACGTGCAGCGTCCGGAGTTCACCTACCGCCACACCTGGACGGAAGGCGATGTCGTGATCTGGGACAACCGTCGCACCCAGCACTACGCGATCAACGACTTCGACGGCCGTCGAGTCGTCCACCGGGTCGGTTTCTTTGCCGAGCCCTTCGAGAACTGAGCCAATCGCCGTGCAACACGGACCCCGCAATCCCTTCTTGGCCGACTCTTCGTACGGCGTCGCCCATGGCCGAAGCGATCAACAGGACAATGTCCCTTGGCGCGGCCCAGAGGGGCCGACCGAAGTACTCGACGAAGCGACCGACCTCCAGTACGCATGGCTTGGTCCGTGTCACTTCGGTGGGCTGATCTCGGGCCCGTATCCCGACGGCAAACGCACGATCTGGAGCAACGGCAAACAGAACATCGCCAAGCTCGACTACGACACCCTGGAGATCCTTGCCAACCACGAGATCGTCGGTGGCGGCGGATGCAGCCCACAGGCCGAGCTCGAGGAGAACCTCCGTGGCCTCGATGAGAAGGAGGGCTGGGAGGCGATCGAGCACGCGATCGAACTCTCGATGAAGTACATGACCGGCCTCGACGGTGTCTATGCGCTGCTCGACTGTGATCACACGCTGTTCCTCGGCCGCACCGATCACGCCGTCGCCTACGTCGAGACCGACCCCGGTGATCGGTCGTCGGAGATCATCGAACGTGATCGCTGGTACAAGCCGGACCACATCACGGGCGCGTTCGTCGGCATGAACATCACGTTCGACGGCCGTCTCGTGATGTCGACCGACCGCGGCTGGATTGTCGTGCTCGCTCGGGACTTCAGCGAGTACCACGCCATGCAGGTCGCCGGCGGGGCTGACCACGCCGAGGCGTATTGCGCCGAAAAGGAAGCAGCCGGCCGGGTCGGCTACGGCTGGATGCGCACCAGCATGTGCGTCGATCAGGACAACGCCATCTACTGCTCGTCCAACGATCATCACCACAAGCTGCGGTGGACGGGCACGGAGCTGACCGACGACGAAGCCCACGGCTGTTGGTCGATCCCGTACCGCAACGGTGGGGGAACGGGCTCCGGCACAACTCCCTCGCTGATGGGGTTCGGCCCCGACGAAGACAAGTTCGTCGTGTTCGGCGACGGCGATTCCGTCGTCAACATCACCATTGCGTGGCGCGAGGACATTCCCGACGACTGGGCAGCGCTTCCGAATGCGCCGCACCGCCGCATCGCCGGCATCGGCCCGGCGAACATGGGGAACCCGGAACTGCCCGAGATCCAGACCGAGCAGTCGATCACCGTGTCGGGGTATGGCGCGATGACCGTCAACAACGAACCCGCCACCATTCCCGATGGATTCCCGGGCCAGGGCGTGCGGATGCTGTGCTTCATGCTCGGCCACAAGCCGGAATACACCCCCCACGGGATGCACAAGTACGCATGGGATCCCCTCGCTCGCGAGTTCAAGGAGGCGTGGGTGAACCTGGAGATCTCCTCGCCCAACTCGGTGCCGTTCGTCGCCGAGGAGAGCGGGCTCGTCTACACCTGCGGTGCTCGCGATGGGAAGTGGACCATCGAGGCGGCCCACTGGGAGACGGGCGAGACTGCGTTCCACTACGTGCTCGGTGGCTCGAAGTTCAACACCATCGGCGCCGGTGTGACCGTCGACGACGACGGTCACCTGCTGTTCGGCTCGATGTACGGCAAGACTCGCATCAAGCGCGAATCGGGCGAATCGGAGTCCCGGCGAGGCGATTGAACGTCGTTCTGCCGCTCAGTACCCCTCTGTGGGGCGATCGCTCAGAATCGACCCTGCCCCGCCGATGGTGTTGCGGACGTCTAGATTGGAGGGACTGTGGAGTTTCCCGGCATTCTCGGTATCGCACTGCACCGCCTGCGCCTGTTCATGCGCTCGGTGCCGATCGCGGCGATGGGCCCTCTTCTCGGCATCATTGCCGCCGACATGGCCCTCGACATCATGCGGGGGAAGTACGGCTCCCTGCTGCTCGAGGTCGCTATCGCTCCGCTGGTCGCCCTGGCTGTTTTCTCCACCGCACAGCGGGACCACGCCGGCATCAGCGGATTGCTCCTTTTCGTGCTCGGCACCGTGAGTGCATTCGGCGCCTCGGTGCTGCTCACAAGGGGTGTGCTCGCGGGATCTGCGGGAATCGTGATCATCGGGCTCCGACACCTGACTGTGGCTGCGTATGCCTGGGCCGCCATCGCGACCGAACCACCGCCGCGGCGCCGGGCCGAACGTCCAGCGCTTGTACGGGTCTGAGCCGACCGAACCGACCGGCTCAGGTCGAAGGTCGAGAGGCCAGGCCTGCCTCCGCGCCGATCGCGACGGCTTCGAGCTGACTGTGGACGCCGAGCTTTCTCAGGATCGCCCGGACGTGTGATCGCACGGTCGACACCGCGACGGTGCGAGTCAGAGCCATCTCGGCCACGCTGTGCCCGGCCATCAGTCCCTGAAGGGTCGACAGCTCGCTGGGTGTGAGCGCCATGAGGACCTCGTTGCGATCGGCGTTTGCCCGCCGGTCGTGGTCGAGGAGTAATCGGAGTTCCTGTCGATGGGTCACGCCCATGGGGTCGGTCCCAGCCAAGAGATCAGCGATCTGGGCCACTACCTGGTCGAATGAATCGGCCTTCGAGATGATCGCGAGCGCGCCGGCGTCGAGGAACTCGGCGTGGCGAAGTTGGTCGACTACGCCGGTGATGATGACGACGCGGGTCTCCTCGTCTCGAGCTCGAAGCTCCTGAAGGATCTGCAAACCGGCGCCTTCGTCATCACTGAAGACCGCGTCGAGAAGAAGGAGGTCCGGACGGATTTCGGCGACTCGATCGACCAATCGGGCGTCGGTGACGTCGATGGACATCGCTTCGTGACCTTGGTCGTTGAGCTGGCTGACCAGCATCTGGGCGAGGAGCTGATGATCGTCGAGTACCAGCACCTTCGCCCGGCGGACCGGTCGACGGATGATCTCCGGGGCAGCCGAGTAGGCCGCGTCGCGTGGCAAATCGGTGTTGCTGCGGTCACCTTGGTCAGCCATCGCCGGCCTCGCGCAGAGGGCGGCGAGTTGGCATCTCGTCGGACGAATTCGTCGCTTCGTCTCCGGCTGAACGGGCGTCGGTCCGCAGGCCGAGCTCGAACGCCGACCGACGTGCGGTCGACGCGCGGAGCCAGCCCCCCATCTTTTCGGCAGAGCGCCGGGCGGCCCAGAGTCCGAGACCAGGGTGATTTCGCGGGTCGGTGCTGACGCCACGGTCGAAGATCGATTCCTGCAGCGCCAGCGGGACTCCCTCGCCCTCGTCGGACACCACCACGAGCACCATCGAACCGAGCGGGAACACCTCGATTCGAACTTCGCCGGCGCCGTGGGCAATCGCGTTGTCCACGAGCGTGCGGACGATCTCCGTCACCTCGTCGGGCGCCCCCCACGCCAAGGGGCTCGCCTGAGCGGTCAGTGAGATATCCGTGCCGAGGCTCTGCATGCACAGGAACATCGGCTCGACGGCAGCACGAACATCGAAGAAGCGTTTCTCCGCCAACTCGTCGGACAGGTTCCGTTGCAGTCGCTCTGCTTCGGCGGCGACGGCGGCCGCGAGGTCGAACGACGGTTGCTCCTGCAAGCGACGCGCGGCTGCCTCTATCGCGAGCAACGCACCCCGCTGATCGTGGGCAAGTTGGGCGAGATGCTTGGACTGCGCATCGAGCTGGGTGACGGCGAGCGCTTCGGAGAGACGGAACGTCTCGAGCCGCGCCTCGCGGTAGGCCAGCGCCTCGAAGACGGCAATGACCGACGCGGCGACCGCGCAAACGGCGGTGACGATCGAGACACATGCCGCGCCGACAGTGAGCTCTTGGCCGCCGCTCGACAGCAGCAGGAGGCCGCCGAATCCGAACGACAGAGCAGTCATACCGAACGCGGCCACGTCACCCTGCGCCCGACGCTGACCGCGCACGAAGTCGATGCTCCCGATCGCGAGCACGGCCCCGGCGATGGCAAATGAGGCGGCGTCGGCCTGCCACACGTCGGGCGAGACGGCTGCTGCTTCCAGCACCACGGCCACCACCGCAAGGGCGCCCGCGAGGTCACGGATCAGTCGGCCGGGAAGTCGGAGTTCCTTGATCGCCACTACTCGAATCAGCACGACGGCCGCGACGACCGAAAGACGGACCGTTGCAGCGAGCCGGGGCATCGTCCCGAAGCTGTCGTCGAGCACTGGATGGCCGAACATCAAGCCGCCGATCGCGGCACCGAACCACGCGGCCCTCGGTGAACGGCGGATGAGCGCAGCGATGGCGAGAATGGCAGCAGCGCCCGCGGCGGTGGCGACGATCGCCACCAGCATTTCGCCCCTCGCTTCAGTGAGTCGGACTCGCGGATCGGGGTATCCGGCCGCCACCGGGAGCAGGACGGCAAGCACGGCCGCGCCCAGCCCATAGACCCATCGTTGATCTTTCTCGCGCCGCCAACGCAATCGGTGTACTTGTTCGCCGGCGCCCCCCAAAGGGCCCATCACCCGTCTCCCCAATCGCCTCCATACTCGGGTACAGCTCACTCAGTGTGGGCGGGATGTGCACCCTCCGTCAACCGCTCGGCCCTGGCGCGCCCCTCATTTGGCCGAGAGATCCCCAATCTTGGGGACGTCCGCGTCGACGAACACTGGTTCTGTGAACCCACCTGATCCACCACGTGAACGGGAGGTCCACATGATCGGGATGTTGAAAATGACCACGGCGTTGCGAGAGATCGCTCGGATCGCTGGCGGCCGATTGACAGAAGACCGCGGCGCGACCGCGGTGGAATACGGAATGATTGTTGCGCTCATTGCGGCGATCATCGTTCTGACCGTGCAAGCGGTCGGCCTCGACGTGCTTGGCGGTTTCCAGGACGTCGACAACGCCATCCCGTAGGGGTTGGACGTGTAGTGCCGGCACTCGCTGTCGGCTGGCATGTGGCCCGGTCCGCTGGGCCGGGCCACTGCCGTTTCTCAGGGAGGTCGAAATGGAGGAGGTTCACGATGACGAAGAAGCCCTCAGCTCGCCGTTGCCCCGCGCAGGATCGCGGTGCGACCGCGGTGGAGTACTCGATTCTGGTCGCGTTGATCGCGGCAGTGATCGTCGTGACTGTCCAAGCCGTCGGAATCGACGTCGTGGGTCTATGGGGGAGCGTCGACTGGTGAGGTCTTCCGAGCGGGACCGCGTCGAGACACGACGGGAACGGGGAGCGGCGCTCGTCGAGTTCGCCCTCGTGATGCCCATCCTGTTTCTCCTGATCTTCGGGATCATCGAATTCGGTCGCGGCTATCACACCAAGACATCGCTCTCGCACGCCGCCCGTGAGGCCGTGCGAATCGCGGCGCTCGACAGTGGCGACCCGGTGCAGACCGCCCGCGATGCGGCGCCCAATCTGGATCCGGGCCTCATCACGATCACCGTCACGCCGGATCCCTGTGTGCTAGGGGATCCGGTCGTTGTCACGCTCGACTACGACCACCAATACGACATACCGCTGTTCGGAAACGGGACGTGGTCGTTCTCCGAGGACGGAGTCATGCGATGCGGCGGCTGATTGCGCCTGCCCGCCTCGGTGACCACGCCGAGCGCGGCGCGGTTGCGATCATCATGGCGATGAGCCTGGTGATCCTCCTGGTGATCGCCGCCTGGGTGATCGACGGCAGTGCCCTCTACCAGGAACGGGCCGAGCTTCAGCACGGCGCCGATGCCGCAGCATTGGCGATCGCCCGCGACTGCGTCGAAGGCGCGTGCGGAGCCGTTTACACCACTGCGGACCAGTTCGTGGACGCCAACGCCAACGATGGCGACAGCCGCGTTCCGCCCGGCGGCATCACTTTCCCTGATGGCAACACCGTGCGGGTCGTGGTCCGAACCGCGGATGCAGGCGCCGATATCGACGGCGATCCGACGACCGTGGACTACACGTTCGCCCGCGTGATCGGCTTCGACGGGAAAGAGGTGAGCGCCATCGCCGTCGCCAGTTGGGGATCGGTCGGTAGCGGGGCGTCTATCCCTCTGACCGTGTCGATGTGCGAGTTCAACCTCGCGACCAGCGGCGGCACCGTCTTCGCCTCCGGTCCTCCCTTCAGCGGACCGCCGACCATCCTGAAGTTCCACTCGGGTGGACCGCAGGACCCGACGGTGCCCTGCCCGGCCGGCCCGGCCGGGCAAGACATCCCCGGCGGATTCGGATGGTTGGACATCGACACGCCCTGCAGCGCGCTCATCGACGAGAACAGTTTCGTCGGCGCCAATCCCGGCAACGGCCATCCGGGCAATGGCTCGCTCCAGTGCAGCCAAGAGGACTTTCTCGGCCCGAATCTCACCGGCCACACCGTGATGCTGCCGATCTACAACGACGTGACCGGCGTGGGACAGCCAGGCAGCTACCGGATCGAGGGCTTTGCAGCTTTCCACATCACCGGAATCCGCTTCCCGGGTGGTCCGTCGTGGCGGATCAACATGACCGTCCCGGAGTGCAAGAACAACCAGTCGTGCATCAAGGGCTACTTCACCGAGGACATCTTCCCCGGCCAGGGGGGCCCCGGTGACAACGAGTTCGGTGCCAAGACGATCTGGCTCGTGAGCTGACCATGACTGACAACCGGAACGTCCATTTCTCGAAGGAGCAACCATGAACAAGCGACTCATCGGGGTTGCGGCGGCGGCGCTGCTCGCACTCCTCGGCACGATCCTCATCCTCCGGTACGTCAACGACGCCGACGACCGCGCCCGCGCGGACGTGGAACTCGTCGAGGTCTTCGTGATCGAGGACAAAGTGTCGGCGGGAGCGACGGAGGGCGAGCTCCGCGGTGCGATCGGCACAACGGAGGTTTCGGCCAGCGCAGTTGTCGACGGCGTCCTCACCGATCTCCAGCAGCTCGATGGTCGAGTGGCGGCAGTCGACCTCGTCCCTGGCGAACAGGTCCTCCTCAGCCGGCTCATCGATGCGGCATCGTTCAACCGCGGTCGAAGTCGTCTGACATCCGTGCCCGACGGACTCCAAGAGATCACCGTGTCGCTAGAGCCACAACGTCTCGTCGGCGGCCAGGTCGTGCCCGGCGACACCGTCGGTGTCATTGCTTCGTTCGAAGAGGCGAGCGTCAATGGGATTTCCGAGGATCAGCTCGATGCGCTCGAGACATCGGAAGAGTTCGTTCAGCTCATTGCGAGCCTCGAGTCGATTCCCGAGAGCGTGAAGCTCGTCGAGACCACGCACTTCCTTCTCCATCAAGTCTTGGTCACCCGGATTCAGGTCGAGGAGCTTCCCCAGGAGCAGCTCGACTCGCAAGGAAATCCGATCGACACCGGTGTGCTCAGCCCCACCGGCAACCTCCTCGTGACCCTCGCGGTCGCAACGGAAGACATCGAGCGACTCGTATTCAGTGCGGAGTTCGGCCGACTCTGGATGTCGTACGAGCCCGAGTCCGCCGGCGATCACGACGATGCCGAGAGCACGCATCGCGGCAACGTCTTCGACCACCCCCATGAGGAGGAACTCGAGGACGGAGTCACCACCGTGGGCTCCACGATTCCGAGTGAGGAGGACTCGTCATGACGCGGATCTCTCTGGTCGGCTCGACGCCCGAATTTGCGGCGTTCATCGACTCCGCCTTCGCCGGGGGCGCCCCCATCACCCTGGTCCCGGTCGAGGCCGCGGGATTCGACCCCGAGGTCGTCGCTGAGATCGTGGCCGTCGACCCCGACCTTCTGGTTGTCGGGCCATCATTGTCGGAGTCGGACTCGTTGAAGATCATCGGCGAGGTCGACATGGCCGCACCTCACGTGTCGTCGATTCTGGTCGCGAATCCCACGGCGGAGCTCTGGCCGCAGACCCTCCACGCCGGTGCTCGCGACATCGTCGCGCCGCTGTCCGGCGCATCGACGATCCGCGAGAGCTTCGAGCGGGCAATCGAGGCCGGGCGTCGCCTCAGGGGAGCGACGGCTGAGGCCCCTCCGTCACCGTCTGCGGGGCGCGTCTTCGTGGTGATCTCGCCAAAGGGGGGCAGCGGAAAGACGACCGTCGCCGCAAACCTCGCGGCGACGATCGCCCAGCAACGACCGGACGACGTCGTGGTCGCCGACTTCGATGTCCAGTTCGGTGACATCGGTTACGCCTTCCGACTCGAACCCGAATACTCGCTGCTCAACGCAGTCGCCCCCGGTGTCACGCCAACGGTGCTCAAGGGCTTCCTCACTCCGCATTCCTCGCGGGTACTCGCCCTCGCCGCACCCGACCGGCCCGAGGAAGCGGACGACATCGACGCCGATGCCGCGCGCGGCGTGGTCGAGACGCTCTCGAAGCTCTTCGGTGTGGTGGTGGTCGACACGGCGGCCGGTCTCGATGAACGGACGCTCTCCGTCCTGGAGGCCGCGACCGACATCGTTCTCGTCACCGCGACTGATGTGCCCAGCGTCCGAGCTGCGGTCAAGGAATTCGAGATCCTCCAACGCCTCGGCCTGCTCGACAAACGCCGCCATCACCTCGTGCTGAATCGGGCCGATGCGCGTGTCGGCCTGACGGCCGGCGACATCGAGGAAACCATCGGTATGAAGGCGGCTATGTCGATCCCGTCGACTCGGATCATCCCAACGGCGCTCAACCTCGGCGAGCCGGCTGTGATCCACGACCAGCGGAGCACTGTCGCCCGTTCGTTCCAGAAGTTCTCCGAAGGGATCGGTGTCGTGCCGCCCAGTTCCGAGGGAAACCGAACGTGGAGGTTTGGTCGATGAGTCTGAAGGATCGTCTCGCGGCTGCGCCGCCGGCTCCCGTCGCCGCGCCGAGAGCAACGTCGCTTTCGCCGCCGCCGCCACCACCGCCGCCGGTCGAGGGCGAACCCGCTGCGCCGGTGAGTGAACTCGACCCGTTCGCGGCGATGCGAGCGACTGTCCAGGATCTCCTGTTCTCTCAGCTCGGTAGTCGGATCTTCGACCCCACGCTTGGCGCCGAGCAGATGAAGCTGCTGGTCGTCGAGCGTCTCGAGGAATTACTGGGCGAGATCAAGATCCCGCTCACACAAGAGGAGCGCGCCGAACTGGTCGGTCAACTGACCGAAGATGTCCTCGGGTACGGGCCGATCCAGCAGTTCCTCGAGGACCCGGACATCACCGAAGTCATGGTCAACTCGACCGAAGAGATCTTCGTGGAGCGCAATGGCGTCGTGGAGGCGACCGGACGAAGGTTCCAGACGCAAGAGCACCTCCGTCGCGTGATCGATCGAATCGTGTCGGAGGTCGGTCGACGGATCGATGAATCGTCACCGATGGTCGACGCCCGCCTACCTGATGGCTCGCGGGTGAACGCCATCGTTCCACCTCTTTCAGTGGACGGCGCGATGATGACCATCCGGAAGTTCTCGGTGGTGCCGTTCAAGACCGAGGACCTGATCGGATTCCGCACGCTGAGTCCCCGATTGGCGAGTTTTCTCGACTCGTGTGTTCGGGGCCGGGCCAGCGTGTTGGTCAGCGGCGGGACCGGCTCGGGCAAGACGACACTGCTCAACGTGTTGTCCGGCTTCGTGCCGGAGACGGAGCGCCTGATCACCATCGAGGACGCGGTCGAGCTCCGCTTGCGTCAGCGTCACGTGATCAGGCTCGAGAGCCGTCCGCCCAACATCGAAGGCAAGGGTGAGGTGACGATCCGGGATCTCGTGCGCAACGCGCTTCGCATGCGGCCGGATCGCATCATCGTTGGCGAGGTCCGTGGGCCGGAGGCCTTGGACATGCTGCAGGCGATGAACACCGGCCACGAGGGGTCGCTCACGACGTTGCACGCGAACTCGCCGCGGGACGCGCTCGCCCGACTCGAAACCATGATCCTCATGGCGGGCATGGAGCTTCCACTTCACGCCATCCGGGAGCAGATTGCCTCTGCGGTCGACGTGATCGTCCACGTCAGCCGCCTCGCCGACGGCTCTCGGCGGATCACGGAGGTGTCAGAGGTCTCGGGAATGGAGGGCTCGATCATCCAGTTGAACGAGCTCTTCTTGCTCGACGCCAAGGGCGAACGCGACGAAGATGGCGCACTCATCGACATGGCTCAGCCGACTGGCCTTCGGCCCTCGTTCGAGGCGAGCCTGAAGGCCGTCGGCGGCTCCCCTGATCTCTACGGCGACCCGCTCGGAGCGCCGGCGTGAGTCTCGCCCGCCGCGTGATCGCGTCAGTGGGCGTGCTCGCCGTGCTCGCCGCCGCGGGCCCGGTCGGGGCGCAGGACGATCCGACCGACGAGGCGGAGTTGGGAACCGGCGACGTCGTCGTCGTCGACTTCCCGACCGTCGAGGTCATCGTCGCTCTACCTGCGTCGCAAGCGGGAGGTGTCGACGGCGACTCCTTCACCGTGCGAGAGGGCGACGATCCGCTCACGCCGATCGTGACCCCCACCATCACTGCGCTTCCTGCGAGTGAACTTGCCGTTGTCCTCGCCATCGACACCTCGGGCAGCATGAGTGGTGAAGCGATTGCCTCCGCCCGCGAGGCCGCGGCGACCTTCGTCGGCGAACTGCCGGCGGCGGCTCGGGTGTCGATCGTGGGCTTCGGTCCGACGCCAACCGTGGCGTCACCGCTGACCGAAGATCGAGCGAGCGTCTTGGCAGCCCTCGATGGACTGTCGGCCGGTGGGGAAACCGCGCTGCACGACGGAGTGCTCGTCGCCAGCGAACAGGTCGCAGAACTGGTCGCTGGTCGCACTGCGCTGGTCGTGCTGAGCGACGGTGGCGACACCGTGAGCAACGCCAGCCTGTCTGATGCGGCAGTGCTTTCGGCGGCTCGGTTCGATGTGGTCCATGTGGTGTCGCTGAACACGAACGAACAGGACGAGTCGGCACTGAGCCAACTCGTCTCCGGTGGAGGTGTGGTCGTGCGGGCGAGCGACCCAGTCGCCCTCGCCAACGTCTATGCCGACGTGGCGGCCCGAATCATCAATCAGTACTCGCTCCGATGGGAGTCCTCGGTCATCGACGATTCGACGATCGAAATAGAGTTTCGGCAGGGCGACGTCGTGCTGTCTGCTCGGCGTGAGCTCGATCTCGACGACGAGACGGTCGCCAGGCTCGCGGAAGTGGAGGTGGCCACTCCTACACCGACCACACCGACACCAGCGGTCACCACGCCGATTGTGACGGATCTCGCCGTGGTGACGCCGACCGACACATTGCCGACCTGGAGCCTTTGGCTCGGCCTGGCGGCAATCGCGGTCGCCCTTTTCGCTGCGGTTCTGATCGTGCTCACGCCTACCGAGCGACGACGGGACCTCGCGGCGGAGTTTCGTCATCGCCTCCCGGAGGGGCAGCAGCTCAGCGGTCTCGGTCGGCGCCTGGTCGGGAGCGTCGAGAGTTTCCTTCGTCGTGACCCCGAACGAGAGGTGGGACTCGCACTGCGGCTCGACCGAGCCGGAACGAGTATGAATCCGGCCGAGTTCGGGGCACTGATCATCGCGAGCGCCGCGGTCCTCGCGCTGCTCGGGTTCGCCCTCGCGGGGCTGGTCGGACTGGTCATCGGCCCGGCCATCGGCGTGTTCGGCCCGCTGGGTTGGGTCGACTACAAGGGTCAGCGCAGAAGCAAACTCTTCACGAGCCAGCTTGATGCGACGCTGCAGCTCATCGCCAGCAGCCTGCGGTCTGGTTTCGGCATCATGCAGGCGATCAACAACGTGGCCGCCGAGACCGAGTGGCCGACGAACGAGGAGTTCACTCGGGTTCTCGGTGAGGTGCGGCTCGGTCGAGGGTTTGTCGAAGCGATGGAGGCGAGCGCCCGACGTATCGATTCGGACGACTACTACTGGACCGTCCAAGCCATCGCCATCAGCAACGAGGTGGGCGGCAATCTCGCCGAGGTGCTGGGCAGTGTGAGCCAGACAATCCGCCAGCGCAACACGCTCCGCCGTCAGGTGGTCGCCCTATCGGCTGAGGGCCGCGTCTCCGCGGCGATCCTCCTGTCCCTCCCGCCGGCGATGTTCGCGTGGATGAAATTCTCGAACCCCGACTACGTCGACCTGCTGTTCGACCGAAGCGGCGGTCGAGTCGCCCTCGCTGGAGGCCTCCTACTGATCATCGTGGGGACCCTCTGGATGCGCAAGATCGTCAAGATTCAGTTCTAGGAGCCATCAGATGCCGCTGTACATACTTCTTGCCGCAATCGCCGTCGGATTCTCGATTCCCGCGATCGGATGGACCGTCGCGTCCACCCGAGCGGAGTCTTCTTTGATCCGCCGCAACCTGGGCCCCGCCCTCGCCCGACCGCTGGCTGCCGTTCGCCGTCCCGCCCTGCGACAGACGTTCCTGCCGAAGTCCTACGTCGACGACATTGCCCGCCGCCTCGACCGCGCCGGGCTGCACAGTCGGATCGGTGTCGAGAGCTACCTCGCCATCAAGGCGGTCGCCTTCGTGATCGTCGTTCTTGTGACCGGCGCTGTCGGGATCATGCTCGGAGGGCGGTTCGTCGTGTTTCTCCCGGTTGTCGGTGGACTCGCCGCCTGGGTCGTTCCCGATCTCGAGATCGCGGGGAAGGCATCGGCCCGTGAGCTGAAGCTCGATCTTCAGCTCCCAGATGTGCTCGACCAACTGACGATCAGCGTCGAGGCCGGGCTCGGCTTCGACTCTGCGTTGAAGCGACTGACCGGGACGTCGGAGGGGCCGGTCACGGAGCAACTCGCTCGCGTGCTGCAGGACATGCGGCTCGGTCTTTCGCGTGATGCTGCCCTAGGGGCGTTGGCCGACCGGACCGACTCGCCGGATCTTCGCTCGTTTGCGAACGCCATGGCGCAGGCCGGTCGTCATGGTCTGCCCATCGCCGGCGTATTGCGGGCTCAGGCTGCCGAGGCTCGTGAGAAGCGGAAGTTCCGGGCCGAGGAACGGGCCAACAAGGTGCCGGTGAAGATCCTCGTTCCCCTCATCCTCTGTGTGTTGCCCACGCTCTTCATCGTCCTGATCGGACCCGCCGTGATCCGGTATCAAGACGGATTCGGAGGCTGACGTGGCCCTCCTCGATGACATCAACGGGATGGAGCGCCACTTTTCCGTGTCGTCGCTCCTCCAACCGGCCGGCGACGGACTGGCGGTCGTTCGCGACACTGCTCGACTGCCGACCGGCTTCGATCCACTCGACCGGGTTCTGGGCGGTGGCTTTCGCCGCAACGACCTCGTCTTGCTCGGCGGTCGTCCCGGTGTGGGAAAAACAATCGCGGGGCTCCAGTGGGCGCGCGCGATTGCCCTCTCGGGTGCCACCGCGTTCGTGGCGAGCTACGAACACGATGAGCAAACGCTTCTCGGCCGCCTGATCGCGTTGGAGATCGGCATGCTCGAACTCGGCCCGGTCGACATGGAGACCGAGGCGCTCGTGGCCGGCGTTATGAACGGCGAGTTCACTTCGGTGAGCGACGTAGGCCGCCATCCCCTTGTCCGCGCAGCGGTGACGCGGGTCGAGATGTACGCCAGACGACTCATCCTCGTGCCCGCGGCGCGACTTCGGTTGAGTCTGGATCGACTGGAGCTGGCGTACTCCGAAATTGATGCCGAGCGAAAGGCGCTCGTGATCGACTACGTGCAGAAGGTCCCCATCGCGGGTCCGTCGACGAGCTGGGAAGCTGACGGCGCTCGGCTTGTTGCCGGCCGTTTGAAGGAACTGGCGATGTCGACCGAGTCCGCGGTGATCGCGATCACGGCGATCGACGAGATCGGCCTCCGCTCGCGGAGGGTGCGCGTGGACCACCTCAGGTCGGCCGCGTCCCTGAGCTACGAGGCTGACATCGCGATCATGATGAATGACAAGGCGCTGTGCACCTCGCGTGTCCACACTGCTTTTGACCTGACGCGGATCGAGGAGTTCGAGAAGCGAGTCGTGTTCTCCATCGAGAAGAACCGTTCCGGCCGCTCCGCCCTCGACCTCGAGTTCGAGAAGGACTTCGGACGATTCCGCTTCGATCCGATCGGCGACTTCGTGGCGGAGACCTTGATCGACGGGGTCATCGTCGACGACTGAACCGCCGCTCACCGCGACGCGCGTCCAAGGTGGGACTGGTGTCTGACCCCAGGTGGGCAAGGTGGGACTGGGTCTGACCCCAGGTGGGACTGGTGTCTGACCCCAGGTGGGACGGGGTCAGGTTCGAGGTGCGAGGTGGAAGATCACGCGGGTGCCGCCCGGGAGTTCTTCGCGGGTCCTCACGTCGAAGCGGTCGTTGATCTGCGCTTCGATCGCCTCGAGCGTGTAGGCGTCGTGGGTGCCCGCCCGTTTGTGGCGCAGGAGGGTCTTCACCATCTGATCGTTCTCGGTGGGGATCTCGAGCACGATCTCGCTGTCGAGCGTGACGAAATTGTCGAGGATCGCGGATGTCGGGACGTTGTGGGTGAGGGCGAGGTGGTGGATCACCGCGAGCGCCAGGACGAGATCTGGCTGCGAGCGGGAGGGCAGCGGCGGGCGCTCGGTGCCGTTCCACCCGATGCCGGGGGAGGGGTCGGCGAAGTTCATGTACATCGGCACGATGCCGGTGGTGCCGTCGGCCTTGAGTTCCCGGTACAAACGGTCGACGACGAGGTCGTCGGCGTCCATAGCCAGAACAGTGTCGCTGTGCTCCGCGGCGATGCGGCTGAACATGCCGTCGTTGGCGCCGATGTCCCACACCTGGCTCCGATGCGACTGGCTGGCGACCGAGCGAACAAAGTCACCCTTGAGCAGCAGCTCCTTGGAGTGATAGTGGCCCCGCTGGGAGTAGTCGCCCCACGTTGATTCGGAGCGGTCCCATTCCAAGCCTTCGACGAGTTTGATCAACCGGTCGATCGTGGCGACGTAGAGCTCCTTCTTGTAGCCCGCCTTCTTCATGTCGGTGACCGTGTCGGCCGAGCCGTCGGTGAACCGGGCGTCGGCCTTCGCATGGAGCCACACATGGCTGAAGATGCCCTTGCTGCTCGCCCTGCGTCCTTGGAGCACACGTCGAGCTTGCTCGGGGGTGATGCCATCGACGGCCCCGCGCATCCACGGCTGATGCGGGAGATCTTTGTAGGCGGTGAACATCAGCGGGAAGAGGAACATCTGGCAGAACTGTCGATAACCCCACCAGGCCTCGCCTTGGCGGTAGGGCTCGAACGACGGCACATCGATGAACACCGGTCGAGCGCCGATGAACTGGACGTTGTAGGCGGTGGCGTCCTTGGTGGTGATGTTGTCGTCGATGGCCGCGCGTACGAGTCCGAGTGTCAGCAGCGCCGCATCCTGCAGCATCGCGAATGACCATTCGTGGGGGTAAGTGACGACGGGGATGCGCTCGTGTTCGAGCACCGCGGTCCAATCGCGGCCGTCGGGGCTGGGCCCTTCGACGGTCTCTGTTCTGACAATTCGGCCGTCAGCCATCGCCTTCTGGAAGAACTTCGAAGCCGCCGTCTTCTCCCAATCGGACGCGGCGGTCGTGTCGAGTCCGCGGAGGATGCGTCCACCGTCTCGCCACACCCGCGACGACGGGTCACGAAAGGAGCCTGCGTCGTACTCCGGGTCGGGCGAGGAACCCGAGTCGGTCACTGCGTCGGTTCGTCGACGGTCTCGGCCGGGTTGCTCGAGATCGGCTCGTCGTCGAGTGCGATCTCTTCTTCCGCGGCGCGTTTCTTGAGGCGCATCTTGGCCATCATCGTTTTGGCCGCGACGCCCACGCCGGCGGTGCCTGCAGCAACCGCGCTGATGATCGCGCTTCCTGAGGCCGGATCCAGATAACCGCTGAGCATCGTCGCACTCCCGTAGAACGTTGGTCAGGAGGGTACAAGGAGCGTCACTCCAATTCCATCTCACACAGAGAGTGGTGAGGATAGAGACGCTGCGTGAGCTACGAGAGGAGGGCCCGGAATGACTCGATCGCGGCGTCGACATCGGTCTGCGTGATGCCAAGGTGAGTCACCAGACGCCCGCTCGCTTGACCGTTGGGTCCGGTTGAGAAGAGCGACGCGATCTTGTGGTCGGACAGGCGCTGCCGGAGGTCGTTTCCCGGGCTGTTCACCGTGAGGAACACCATGTTCGTGTTCTGGGCATCGACCGTGACGCCTGGCAGGCTCGCGAGGCCCTCGGCGAGACGGGCGGCGTTGGCGTGGTCATCGGCAAGACGGTCGATGTGGCGGTCCAGGGCGTAGAGACCGGCTGCCGCGAGCACGCCCGCCTGGCGGAGTCCACCGCCGAGCATTTTTCGCCAATGACGAGCTTCCGCGATCAATTCCCCTGAGCCGCTCAGAACTGACCCGGCGGGGGCGCCGAGGCCCTTCGACAGGCACAGCGACACCGAGTCGAACGGCGCCGCGAGTTCGGCGCCGGTGACGCCGAGGTCAACGACGGCGTTCCACATCCGGGCTCCATCGAGGTGCACGGACAGACCATGGGCGCGCCCGACTGACACCGCTTCGTTCATGCGCTCGACCGACTGCACGGCGCCGTCCTTGGTGTTCTCGAGACACAAGAGGCGAGTGCGGGCAAAGTGATCGTCGATCGGCTTGATGACGGCGTCGATCGCCACTGGGTCGGGCAGGCCATCGGCCAACATCGGAACCGGCTGGGGCTGGATCCCGCCCAGCACCGCGCCGCCACCGCCTTCCCAGCGATACGTGTGGGCCATGTCGCCGACGACGTACTCATCGCCTCGACCGCAGTGCGCGAGCAACGCGCAGAGGTTCGACTGGGTGCCGCTGGTGACGAAAACGGCGGCTTCCTTGCCGAGACGTTCGGCGACAACGGCCTCGAGTCGGTTGACCGTGGGGTCGTCGCCGAAGACGTCGTCGCCCAACTCGGCGGCGGCCATCGCCTTGCGCATCTCGGCGGTGGGCTGTGTCACGGTGTCGGAGCGAAGGTCAATCACCTGCACAGTCTGGCGTGGACGAACGCTACGTTGGCGCGATGACGGGAACCGACCGCGACGCGCACCTCGCCCGGATCGAGGCGGACGGCTACACGATCATCGAGGACGCCATTTCCGCCGACCAGGTTGATGCCCTCCTGGCGGCCCACGCGCAGCTCGTGGACGAGCTCGGCATCGTTCCCGCCGACAACTCCTTCGAGGGTGAAGCCACGACGCGGGCCTACAACCTGCTCGCCCACGGAGACCCGTGGTTGGATCTGCCGGTGCACCCGGTCGTGCTCCCCCTGGCCGAGGCGGTCCTGGGCGGCGAGATTCTGGTCTCGACGGTTTCGTCCATCGCGATCGCACCGGGCGAGACGCCCCAGCCGATCCACGCCGACGACCAGGTGATGCCGCTGGCTCGGCCCCACGTCCCGACCGTTTGCAACTCGATGTGGGCGCTCTCCGACTTCACCGAGGCCAACGGCGCGACGCGGATCATCCCCGGTAGCCACAAGCTCGACCACAACCCCGATTTCGGCACCCACTACGACTCCGTGCCGGCCGAGATGGCGAAGGGCAGCATTCTCGTCTGGACCGGCAGCCTCTGGCACGGCGGGGGAGCGAACACGACTGACGAGACCCGCATCGGCATCGCCATGAACTACTGCGCGGGCTGGATCCGCCAGCAGGAGAACCAGCAGCTCGGGATTCCGCCGGAGATCATGGCCGGATTCTCGCCGAAGCTTCGCCAGCTCTGCGGGCTCGGGATCTACCGCGGTCTCATCGGCCACATCGACAAGCAGATGCCGGCGGCCAAGTTCTACGGCGACGATCCTCGGGCCGAACACCTCTTCGACAAGCGCTGAGGTCAGCGGCGAGCGACGACGTGAGCCTCGTGGCGGCCGTTGGCCCGCCAGTCCTCGGAGTGGTGGAGGATCTCAGCCCCGGTGACGAGCAGTGGGAGCTCCCCCGGTTCCAAGAGGAACGGTGCCCCGGGCTTGTCGTTGCGCTCGAGGTTCGTGCGCGTGGCGATCACGACGCCGAGCAGACCACCGGGAGCGAGTGAGCCGACGGCGGCTGCGAACAGATCGCGCTGCAGGTAGTTGGCAACGGTGATCACGTCCCATGGGCCGGCCGGAAGCGGTTGCTCCTCGAGATCGGCTTCCACCGTCTCGATGGTCAGACCCTCGGCCAGACCCCGCTCGCGAGACGTCGCGAGACCGACGTCGCTGACATCGCAGACCGCGACGGCAAAGCCGCGGCGAGCGAACTCGAGTGAGTCGGTCGACCCGCCGCCGGCGATGTCGAGCAGTCGGCCCGACGCGGGGAGCCATGGGGCCAGAAGGTCGACGAGCTTCGAGCCGTGGCTCGTGCCCATGCCCGCAGCCGACCACTTTTCGTTCCAACGGTCGCGGTCGCCCGCGGCCATCAGCCAGCCTCGGCTTCGGGCTCCAGTTCGGCCGTGACCTCGATCTCGGTGCGGTCAGTCGCGGTGCCCGTGGTGACCGATTGGATCATGCCGGCGGCCTTCACGTCGTCGATCACCTGGTCGAGCAGGTCGAGTTGCGCCTGCGTCGCGGCGAAGGTTGCCGAGACGACCGGGGTGCGGAGCTTGCGTTTCGCTTCCGACTTCTCGCGGCGGACGACGCTGAGCGCTTCGCTCGCGACATCGCTCGGTCCGACGCCCGTGCCGTGGGCGGCTGCCCGCAGCCCATCAGCCGCGGGCCACCCGGCCTTGTGAATCGAGCCGTCCTGCCACCAGTCCCAGACTTCCTCGGCGACAAAGGGGAGAAATGGGGCAAAGAGCCGTTGCACGGTGGAGAGCGCCATCCGCAGCGCATGTTGTGCGGAAGCAGCGCGGTCGTCGCCGTACTCGCCATAGGCCCGAGCCTTGACGAGTTCGACATGGTTGTCGGTGAACCACCAGAAGAAAGCCTCGGTGCGTTCGAGGGCTCGTGCGTAGTCGAAGGCCTCGAACGCGGTGGTGGCCTCGTCGACCAGGTCGGCCAACTTGTCGAGCATCGAACGATCGAGTGCTTCGGTGATCAAGGCAGGATCGATCGCGCCCTCGCCTTCACCGAAACCAAGAACGAACTTCGTCGCGTTGAGGAGCTTGATCGAGAGGCGACGGCCGATCTTCATCTGTGCTTCGTCGAACGCAGTGTCGGTGCCGGGGCGGCCCGACGAGGCCCAATAGCGAACGGCGTCGGAGCCGTACTGCTCGAGCAGCTCCGTAGGGACGACGACGTTGCCCTTGGACTTCGACATCTTCTTGCGGTCGGGATCGAGAATCCATCCCGAAAGCGACGCGTTCTTCCACGGTGCGACGTCTTCGTTGAAGTGGGCGCGAACGACCGTGGAGAACAGCCAGGTCCGGATGATGTCGTGCGCTTGGGGGCGGACGTCCATCGGGAACGTGGCGGCGTAGAGCTCGGGGTCGGTCTGCCACCCGCAGGCGATCTGTGGGGTGAGCGACGAAGTGGCCCAGGTGTCCATGATGTCGGGCTCACCCATGAAGCCCATCGGCTCGCCCCGTTGGTCCTCGGTGTAGCCGGGCGGGGCGTCGGTCGACGGGTCGATCGGCAGCTGGTCGTCGGACGGCGTGATCGGTTCGTCCCAATCGGGCTCGCCCGTGGTGTCGAGCGGATACCAGAGCGGGATCGGGACGCCGAAGAACCGCTGACGGCTGATGAGCCAGTCGCCGTTGAGCCCCTCGATCCAGCTGGCGAAACGAGTCTGCATGTAGGCGGGGACCCAGTTGATCTCGTCACCCCGGGCGACGAGGGCGTCTTGCAGCGACCCGTCGCGGCCGCCGTTGCGGATGTACCACTGGCGACTGCTGACGATCTCGAGGGGCTTGTCGCCCTTCTCGAAGAACTTGACCGGATGGGTGATGGGGCGGGGCTCGCCGTCCATGTCGCCCGACTCCGAGAAGATCTTGGCGATCTCGGCCTGGGCGTTCTTGGCCCGGAGGCCGGCGAGGCGTTCGTAGGCGGCCTGGCCTTCATCGGACGTGATCCACTCGGGGGTCTCGGCCGCGAACTTGCCGTCTCGCTGGATGACGGTGCGGACAGGCAGGTCGAGCTCGCGCCACCAGGTGACGTCGGTCGTGTCGCCGAAGGTGCAGATCATGGCGATGCCGGTGCCCTTCTCGGGGTCAGCGAGTTCGTGGGCCCGGATGGGAACCTCGACCCCGAAGACCGGTGAGGTGACCGTGGCCTTGTCGAAGTAGGGCTGGTAACGCTCGTCGTCGGGGTGAGCGACGAGGGCGACGCAGGACGGGACCAGCTCGGGCCGTGTGGTGTCGATCCAGATGTCGGGATTGCCGTCGGTGCCGGATGGTCCCGTCAGGGTGAACTTGAGCTTGTGGTAGGCGCCGGGGACTTCCTTGTCCTCCAACTCGGCCTGGGCGACCGCCGTCTGGAAAGTGACGTCCCACAAACTCGGCGCCTCGACCTGGTAGGCCTCGCCCCGATCGAGATTGGCGAGAAACCCGAGCTGGCTGATGCGGCGGGAATGATCGTTGATGGTCTCGTAGGTGCGGGTCCAGTCGACCGAGAGACCGAGACGACGGAAGAGCGACTCGAAGACCTTCTCGTCTTCGACTGCGAGCTCATGGCACAGCTCGATGAAGTTGGGTCGGCTGATCGAGATCGCCTGGCGTTTGCCGACGGCCTTGGCGTCACCGGCATCTTCGGGCGATGTGAAGTCCGCGTCGTAGGGGAGCGACGGGTCGCAGCGAACGCCGTAGTAGTTCTGGACGCGCCGCTCGGTGGGAAGGCCGTTGTCGTCCCAACCCATCGGGTAGAAGACCTCTTTGCCGGCCATGCGCTGATAGCGGGCGACGGTGTCGGTGTGGGTGTACGAGAAGACGTGGCCGACGTGAAGTGAGCCGGAGACAGTGGGCGGCGGCGTGTCGATCGAGAAGACCTCGTCGCGAGACTTCGAGGAATCGAAGTGGTAGATCCCGGCCTTGTCCCATACCGCGTCCCATTTGTCCTCGAGGCCGGCGAGGTCGGGCTTTTCGGGAATGCGGGACGTGCTCATGAGGCACGAGACTACCGGTCGCCGTCGTTGGCTCCGTGTGCAATTCGGCTGGCTAGCCGAGCGCCGCGAGCCCCCAGAGGACCGGCATTCCGATGAAGAGGCAGAGCGCAACGTTCTTTGTCTTCCACGACACGAAGCCGACCACGACGATCGCGATGTGCCACTCGTCGAATCCTCGCAGATCGTCACCGTCGTAGAAGAGGCTGTTGGCGGTGATCGCGGCAAGCACCGCGGGCGGGATCATCGACAACATGGTGTTGATCCGCGGCGGAATCTCGCCGAGGCGCCCGGCCAGCCCGATGAAGCTGATGCGGATCAGGTAGGTGCCGACGCCGGCGATGATGATCTGCGTGGTCGGGTTCATGCGGCTTCCGCCCGCTCGGCCAGCAGTGTGCCGGCCGCGATGCCCGCGGCCGCTCCGAGAATGATGTTGACCCCGTCCGGAAGTGCCGTCGTGCCGAGAGCGACCGCGGCACCGACGAGAGCCGCCGCGACCTTCGGGCGGTCGGTCACCGTCGGCACGAGGAGGGCGGTGAACATCAGTGGCACGGCGAATCCGATCTGCCAATCGGACGGGATGTCGCCTCCCAGGAGAACGCCAACGGCGGTGCCGATCCACCACGGCAACACGAACCAGAGGCCGGCCCCGAGCGTGAACCAGCGCTGGTATTCCGGATCGCGTTCCTGCTCGAACTCCACAATCGAGAGGACCGCGGTCTGATCAGTGAGGAGGTAGCCGAGCCCGAAGCGCCAGCCGGGGGAGAAGCGGCGAAAGTCAGGGGCGAGTGACGCGGAGTAGAGCGAGAAGCGCAGGTTGATGACCAGCGCCGTCGCCACGGCGACAACCCAGGAACTGCCGTCATCGATCAGCTCGACGAGCGCAATCTGGGCCGCGCCGGCCAGGATCGCCGCCGAGGCGAAGATGGCCGGGAACGTGTCGATGCCGTTGTCCGTCGCGGTGGCGCCGTAGACCAGCCCGAACGGACCCGCGATCAACGAGAACGGGAAAATCCGGCGGACTCCCTCTTTCATTGCCTGTTGACGCCCGCTCATACGCACTCACTCACCGGCGAAGTGTGCCAGTTTCGAAAGGACATGGACGGACAATTCATGGACAAGACAGGTCCCATACAAGTACACTACAAGTCATGTCGGAAGTGGAGCTCCTCGTCATAGCGGTCGCGGCGGTCCTGACGGCTGCCTTGACTGCGGTCGCCGGCGCCGGTGGGGGCGTCGTGCTGCTCGTCGTCATGCTCCAGTTCGTCGATCCCGTCGTCGCCATTCCGGCCCACGGGGTCGTCCAGTTGGTCTCGAACGGCACCCGCACGATCACGCTTCGCAAGGATGCCGAGACAGCCCTGCTGCGGTGGTACCTCCCGCTGCTCGTGCCGGCCACAGTGGTCGGCTACTTCATTGCCGACGGAGTCCCTCGCGACTCGGGCCGAGCCGTGGTCGGAGTCTTCGCCATCCTCGCGGTCTGGTGGCCCGCTGCGACCGCATGGCTCGCTCCACGGGGTGGGGGAGTCCGACGCCTGACCCTGGTGGGGGCAGTCGCCGGGATCGTCAACCCGACGCTGGGAGCGACGGGGCCGTTGCTTGCGCCCGCGTTCCGCACGGTCACCGACGGCCACGTCAACTTCGTCGCGACGTTTTCACTCGTGCAGGTGATCAACCACAGCGTGAAAGTGGCGGTCTTCGGCATCGCCGGCTTCGTATGGAGCGACCATCTCCCGATGATCGTGATTGCGAGCATCGGTGTCGTGATCGGTACGCGGGTCGGCGCTCGCTACATCCGACGTTTCGATCCGGAGGTTCTCGGTCGCGTCTTCCAGATCGCGGCGACGGTCGGCGCGGTCCGGTTGCTGCTCGGGCTGCTCTAGCGGGCGGGGCCGGCCGGCTTCGCTGTGTGGGCGACGACGACGCGGTTGCCGCCCTGCGACTTCGCGTGGTCGAGCGCACCCGCGGCGCGGTGAAGGATTTCCTCGATCGTGCCGCCCGAACCTGAGCCGATCACCCCGATCGAGAGCGTGAAGGCCGGATCCGATGAACCCGCCTGAGAGAGGGTGAGCTCCTCGCGTAGGCGCTCGAACGCGCGGGTCGCGTCTTCCGGACTCGTCCGCGGAAGAACGAAGAGGAACTCGTCGCCGCCGATTCGGCCGATGACGTCGCCCGGGCGAACGGCTTTGCGGGCAATGCGGGCGATGAGCTGGAGAGCGCGGTCGCCGACCTCTCGCCCTTCGAGATCGTTGAGCCGCCCGAAACCGTCGATGTCGGCCACGGCAACGGTGAACGGTTGACGGTCGCGCAGCATGCGCAACACGCGTTCCTGCATGGCGCCCCGGTCGGGGAGCCCGGTGAGCTTGTCGATGTTGTCAGCTGTGGCCGCAGAGCTGCTCGACGCACGCAGGATGGCGAGGCGGGCCCCGATCAGGCCGGCGAGATCCTCGAGAAACTTCACGTCACCCACACCGGGCTGTTGGCCTTCGGGCCCGAAGCTGTAGAGCACACCGAGGAGGCGCCCCATGACGTTGACTGGCACCGCGGCTGCAGACATCGGTCGGTGGAGTCGTGAGAGAAGGTGGCCGCAGACCTCGAGCCGATCGGTCGTCTCGTAGACGAGAGTCGCGTTGGTGCGAGCGGCGACCGAGTCCCACGGCGATGTCCGCACCCCCTCCTTCGTCGGGTGGTCACCGGTGGCGACGACGAGCTCGAGGACCGGATCGACCGCGTCGATCAGGTGGAGCTCCATCGGTTGCATCGACAAGTGCTTGGTGAACGCATCGCGGACCACGTCGGTGGCGGCGGTCTCACTGGGCGCGAGGTCGAGCGCGGCGTCGAGTTCGCGCAGGACGGCGCGCTCCTGCTTCTCGTCATGCAACTCCCGTTTCGTCGCCGAGAGGCGGCGGTTGTTGACGCGCTCGCGGTCGCGGTGACGACGAATAAGAAGCAGGTGTGATGCGACGGCGGTGGCGATGGCGGCGACCACGCCCGGAACGGTGATCGCGAGCATCCCGCCGGTCGTGCTGGCGTCGCCGGTGACGAGAATCGTGGCCGCGGCCGCCACGGCGACCGGGAGCGCGACAGACGCGGCGACCAGCGCGGTTCGGTCGCTCCAGCGGGTTTCGTCTCGTCGTCGGGATTTCACTCCGTCTCCTATCGAACAAATCACGCCGAAGATGAGGGTCGCCGTACCGGAAACGGTCTGTATGGCCGGGATCTGTCAGTGGGGTTGCCAGATTCGTCTCGAATCCGTACTCTCAGGTAGTTACCGATGAGTAACACAGCGACCAATTCGCCGCGTTGCTCGACCCCCTTGCTCTCGTTCTCAGGAGGCCCCCATGGCCGATTTCTCTCTCGACCTCAACGAAGACCAGCTCCAGCTCCAGAAGTGGATCCACGAGTTCGGCGTCGACGTCATCCGTCCCGCCGCCGAAGAGTGGGATGAGCGTGAGGAGTTCCCGTACCCCATCGTGCAGCAGGCTGCGGAGATCGGCCTCTACGGCTGGGAGTTCATGGCCGAAGGAATGATGGGCGACCCCACCGGTCTCACCATGCCGGTCGCCATCGAAGAGCTGTTCTGGGCCGACGCCGGCATTGGCATGGCCATCATGGGCTCCGGCCTGGCGGCCGCCGGCATCGCCGCTTCGGGCACGCCCGAGCAGGTGATGGAGTGGGTGCCGCAGTGCTACGGCACGCCCGACAAGATCGCGCTCGGCGCCTTCGCCGCATCGGAGCCCGACGCCGGATCCGACGTCAACGGCTACCGCCTCCGCGCCGTCTACAACGAGGCCAAGGACGAGTGGACGCTCAACGGCACCAAGGCGTGGATCACCAATGGCGGCATCGCCGACATCCACGTGGTCGTCGCGGTGATCGATCCCGAGCTCGGTTCGAAGGGTCACGCCAGCTTCATCGTCCCGCCCAACACACCCGGCCTCTCGCAGGGCCAGAAGTACAAGAAGCACGGCATTCGTGCGTCGCACACCGCCGAGGTCGTGCTCGACGATGTGGTCGTCCCCGGTTCCTGCCTCCTCGGCGGCAAGGAGAAGCTCGACGAGCGTCTCGCCCGCGTGCGCCGTGGCGAAAAGGGCAACTCGCAGGCTGCGATGCAGACCTTCGAGGCGACCCGTCCCGCCGTCGGCGCCCAGGCGCTCGGTGTGGCTCGTGCCGCCTACGAGTACTCGCTCGAGTACGCGAAGGAGCGCCACGCGTTCGGTCGAGCGATCATCATGAACCAGTCGATCGCGTTCATGCTCGCCGACATGGCAACAGAGATCGACGCCACCCGGCTTCTCATCCACCGCGCCGCATGGATGGGCAAGAACGGCAAGTTCAAGAACGCCGAGGGCTCAATGGCGAAGATGAAGGCCGGTCGTGTCAGCGTTTGGGTGACCGAGCGAGCTATCCAGATCCTCGGTGGCTACGGCTACACCCGCGAGTACCCGGTCGAGCGTTGGCACCGTGATGCCAAGATCCACGACATCTTCGAAGGCACCGAGCAGATCCAGCAGCTGGTGATCAGCCGGGCCATCTCGGGTCTCCGCATCGAGTAGCGCGACCCGGGACGAAGGTCCCTGGCCGCGAACCGCGAACGCGCGGACACTGGAGATGAGGAGGCGTCATGTCTCGCACCATGCCAATGCCCATATGGATCGGCGAAGCGTCCGGTCCGCGTGTTTTGATCGAGGCCACGGACTTCGCGAAGCAGGCTGCCTTGGGCAACATCCTCGAAGGCCAGGGCTATTCGGTGCAGACGTGCGGCGGACCGGAAGCGACTGACGATCGCTGCCCGCTGGTGGAATTCGATCACTGCGACGGGATCGCTCGCGCCGACGTAGTGGTGCATTCGATGGGATCGCACGATCCTCGAAACCGCGAGGTGCTCGAGAAGATCCTCGCGCGCTACCCGGACACGCCCGTGGTGGTCGAGGCGCCCCGTCCTCTCGTCGAGCATCGGCCTGATGACTACGCCCAGTGCACCGTCGTCTTCCAACCGGTGACCCGCACGACGCTTCTCGATGCCATCGCGGCCGCGCTCGGTGGTCCCGCGGAGCCGAGTTAGGCGTCGTCGAGGCTCGATTCGCTCTGCGCTCGCGCGGTAGCGTCGCCGTGATGAACGCCACCGCAAACAACGTGGCAACGCGGTTGCGAAACGCCTGGCTCGGCCGAGTCAGCGGCTGCATGCTCGGCAAGCCGGTGGAGATCTTGTCGATGAGCGAGGGCCATGGTGCGCTGTCTGGCTATCTCTCGGACGCGGGAGTCGACGAGTTGCGCGACTACGTCCCGCTCGTCCCCGACACCGCGGTCGCTCGCTTGTTCCCGGAGGCATGCCGCGGGCAGATCACCAGCGCCATCCCGGACGACGACATCAACTACACCGTGCTCTCGCTGATGCTGATCGAGAAGTACGGCCTCGACTTCACCACGGCCGACGTGGGCCGCATGTGGCTGAGCCTCCTCCCGGGAGGGATGACGTTCACCGCCGAGCGTGAGGCGTATGTCCGGCTGCTGGCGGATGCCGGCACGGGCTTCACCTTCGGCGCACCGCCGGCCTTCGACATCGACGAATGCAGCGACAACGCGTTCAACGACTGGATCGGCGCCCAGATCCGTGCCGATCTCTACGGATGGGTCGTGCCCGGGCGTCCCGAGTTGGCCGCCGACCTCGCGGCTCGTGATGCCGGTCTGTCGCATCGCGGCGACGGCGTCTACGGCGCCCAGTTCGTGGCGGCGGCAGGGGCCTCTCTCGTCGGTGGAGCCGAGATCGTCGAAGCCGTCGATGCGGCGCGCTCGATTCTGCCGGCGAACTCCGCAAGTGCCGCGGCCGTCGACCTCGGGCGAGCGCTCGCGGTGGCGGGCGATGGTCCGGACGAGATCCATCGGACCTACGCAGGCATGTCGCCGGTCCACACGGTGAACAATCTCGCCCTCGTGGTCTGGGGCCTCATGCGTGGGGCTGATGACTTCTCGGTTGCGATCGGCGACACCGTCGCCGCGGGCTGGGATACGGATTGCAACGGCGCGACTGTCGGCGCCCTCTGGGGACTGACGGGGCGACCGATTCCCCCGCACTGGACCGACCCGTGGGCCGGGCGGATACAGACGAGTCTTGCTGGGGTCGGCGAGCTCCAGCTCGAGGACCTCGTCGAGCGCACGGTGGCTGTTTGTCAGGTCTGACCTGCTCGCCGCGTGCGCCCTCTCTGTCCCCTCGACCCGCGGGGCGGCAAGGACCTATGGTGCGCACACCGTTCGATGCCGGGCGCCGGTGTCCGGCACTGCACCCAAGGGGGCAGCGTGCATCCCGCAAAATTTGTAATCGGGTCGGTCGCACTCTGCCTGGCGCTCTCAGGCTGCGGCGGGGGCGACGACTTGGGGGCCTTCGGCCCAGGTGCCACCGCGACGTCACCGTCGGTTGCGGCCGACGGCACGCCCTCCGAGCCTGTCGACAGCACCGAGCCCGAACCGGGCGACGAGGAGCTGCCGTACACGGTCGTGGAGAATTGTGAAGGTGAGCCGACGGAGATCTCGGCGGGAACGCCGATATCGGGCGAGCTGGTGAGTGGCAGCGATCTTCCCTTGCCGGACCTGTTCTATTGCGTCGTCGCTCCTACCGGAGCGACCGAGTTGACCATCGAGTTGTCGGGCCTGCAGGTCGATCTCGACCTCTTCGCTGCGTATGGCGACGTCGAGGAGCTCGGCGGTGGTTTTGCCCTCGAGATGTCGCTCAACTCGGGCCTCGACGACGAGCGCATCGTGATCGACCCGCCCTTGGTGCGCGGTGATCTCGGCGCGTTCGAACAGCTCGAACACGTCATCCCGGGCGCGTACTACATCGAGATCTCCGGTATCGGCTTCGACGAGGCCACTACCTTCACCCTCTCCGTCACTGCCTCGTAGCGGCTGGGTGTTAGGAGAGAGCAGACCAGCCTCGCCTCTGGGGCTGAGGGCTAGGGTCGCTCCGTGACGACGTCGGAGCAGATCCTTCGCTATCTCGCGGCCTTGGCACCGACCGGTGGTCGAACCCGCGGCGGGGCACTCGATGTCGTCGCCTCGCCCACCGACTTCGTGTGGCTCGGGGGCCATCCCCTGGTCGAGAAGTTGACCGGAAGGGAGCCGCCCCCCGAATGGTATGAGCGATCGTTCGGCGCGATTCTCCTCGGCACGGTCTCGGATGCGCTCAGCGACAATGTGATGCTCAATCCTCACCTGCCCCCTGCGCAGATGCGGGAAAGCCGTCTCGGTCGTCTCGCGGGGCTCGATGCCCTCGATCCGCTCGACGGCCGACTCCGGGCGGGCGCGATGTGGGTCGTCGGGCAGAGGATCACCGACGCCGCTCCGGAACCCGTGATGTTCCCGGTGTTGTCTCGTCGGCTGCGACTGCACCTGGCCGGCGGCGAGCACGTGTACCAACCTCAGTGGATCTCCGACCCGGAGTTCCATCCCATCTTCGATGCGGTCGCCACCGACGAGGATCGTGCCGCGGCGATGGACACCACCCTCACTGCGAGCCGCGTCGGCGACATCGCCAGACGAGCGGGGTTCGTTCGGCCTGAAATTCTGGACGACGGTGCGAGTCCGCTTACCGTCGTGCCCGAGATCGAGCGCCGCATCCGCCATGAGTCCGAGGTGATGTACCTGGCGACCGGGACCGCGGTCTACCTGACCGAGCCCCAGAGGGCGACGACCGTCGGCGCGGGGCTGAAGCGCTGGTCGAGCGAAGGCCTCGACGAGACTGCCTTCGCCGCGATCTACGGCACCGGCCGCGCGTGGTTGGACGACGACCTGCCCGATGCCGTGGTGGAAAGCACGCTCCCGACGAACGCCCAGCAGCGGGCCGGAATCGCTCGTTCCCGAACCGGTGCCGTCAGCGTGGTGTCGGGACCGCCAGGCACCGGAAAGACGCACTTGGTCGCGGCCGCGGCAGTCGACGCGATTGCAAACGGCGAGTCAGTGCTGATCGCGACGCAGTCGAACCACGCAGCGGAGAGCGTCTGCGAGCTGTTCGATCGTCACCCGACGCCCGCCTATCTCCGGTTCGGTCGGGCCGAGCACCGACAACGCGTCGCCGAACAGCTCGCCGCGGGCACGACTCGGGCTCCCACCGACTTCGAGCTGCGCGACGCGGAGAAGGATGAAGCATCATCTCGCGAGCGTCGCGACAATGTGCTCGGCATCATTCGCACCGCGCTCGAGCGCGAAGCCGCGATGGCGGCCGGGCTCCGGCATCGCGAGTCGCTGTCGATGCTGACTGCCGATGCCCCGGGTGTCCTCGACGCTGCAGTCGACCTCGGGCGCTCGGCCGACCTGATCGATCGATGTCGAAACACCCGTGGCCCATTCCGAGGGATGCGGACACGGCGGACCGAACGTCTCCTGCGGCGTCAGGTCAATGCTCGTCCGGGCGCGTCGCTCGAGGTGATTGCTCGAGTGGTCGAGATCGCAGTGGCCGAGCGCGAGGTGGAGCATGTGCTCGCGACGGGCGGCGTGCACCTCGACGCGTTCTGGGCAGACCTCGACGAGGCCGAGCGCGAGTGGCGGTCGGACCTCGCGGCCCTGGTCGACATCCGGCGCCGGCACACCGGGCGGTTCTCGCGGCGCCGCGCACGAGGCAGTGTCGGGGCTCTGGCCAACGTGCTGCGCACGGGGGTGAGCCGGCGGCCCGAGCTGTTGGCGACGATCGGGAGCGACGACTTTCTCGACCTCCTGCCGCTCTGGGTCGGCACATTGGCCGAGGTCGAACACACGCTGCCGGCGATCCCTGCGTTGTTTGATCTGCTCATCCTCGACGAAGCGAGCCAGATCGATCAGCTGCAGGCCGCGGGGGTCCTCTGCCGCGCCGAGCGAGTGATGGTGGTCGGCGATCCCAAGCAGCTGCGCCATGTGTCGTTCCTCGCCGATGACCGGATGTCGTCCGAGCTCGACGTCTGCGGGATCCACGAGTCGACGCTGCGCCGCCTTCTCGATCTCCGCCGCAACAGCATCTTCGACGTCGCCGCTGCAGCGGCCCCGGTCACGTGGCTCGACGAGCACTTCCGTTCTGTGCCTCACCTCATCGACTTCTCGGCGCAGCACTTCTACGACGATGAGCTCCGGCTCATGACGCAGCATCCGAAAGTCGAAGGCGAGGACTCGATCGAGATGATCCGGGTCGACGGCGCCCGCGTCGATGGGGTGAACGTTGTCGAGATCGAGACGCTCAGGGAACTGCTTGCCGATCTCGCCTATCGGCCCGGGACGGGAACCATCGGAGTGGTCACGCCCTTTCGGGCGCAGGCCGACGCGATCGTCGAGATGATGCTCGATCGGTTCTCGTTGTCGCAGATCCGTGACTTCGGGCTGCGGGCCGGCACGGTCCACGGCTTTCAGGGCAGCGAGCGCGACACCGTGGTCATCTCGCTCGGCATCGGCGCCGACGACTTGGGCCAGTCGCTGCGCTTCCTCGAAGATCGAAATCTCTTCAATGTGATGGTCACCAGAGCCCGTCGGCGCATCGTCGTCGTCCACTCCTTCGACGCGGACATGCTTCCCAAAGGCCTTCTGGCCGAGTACTTCAAGTTCGCCGATCATCCGCCTGCCTTTCGGGCGAACGGTGACCGCGCGACGAATTGGACGGGTGCGGTAGCCGCGGCACTGGCCGACACCGGCGCGAGGGTGGTCACCGACTATCCGGTCGCGGGCTGGGCGGTGGACATCGCGCTCGGCGAGGGCGAGGCGGGCTTCGGGGTGGAGTGCGCAGTGCACTCACGGGGGGTCGACGCCCACATTGAGCGGCACCTGACGCTCCGACGAGCGGGCTGGGAGCTGACCGACGCGTTCGCGAGCCGATTCGATCTCGACGCTGAACGGGCCGCCGTCCATCTCTCGGTCGAGCTGCAGGATCGTATGGAAGTAAAACGCCGCACGACGGACTGATCGCATCCGGTCACGGGATCCAGTCCCGGTCGAAGGGACCTTCGCCCCTGGCAGTCGTGGACGCCAGCGTGAACAGTGTTCCGATGGACGACCGCATGGCAGACCATGAGCATCCAATCGATGCGCGCGACGCCGAGATCGCCGCGCTGCGCGAGGAGTTGGCCGCCGAGAAGGCCAAACGACGCAAGGTGAAGAACCGCATCGACAGGGAACAACGGCTCGGCCCGTACCAGGTCGAATTGCTGAAGCTCCAGCGCCACTTGGAGACGAACAAGAAGAAGATGGTGGTGCTCTTCGAGGGGCGTGACGCCGCGGGTAAGGGTGGCGCCATCCGTCGAGTCACTCGCTACATGAACGAGAAGCACTATCGCGTGGTTGCCCTCGGCAAGCCCACGGAGGAGCAACGCGGCCAGTGGTACCTCCAGAAGTATGTGGCCAACCTGCCCAGCGCGGGAGAGATGGTGCTGTTCGATCGCAGTTGGTACAACCGAGCGATGGTGGAGCCGGTGTTCGGGTTCTGCACCGAGAAGGAACACCAGGACTTCCTCCGCGGCGTGGTCGGCTTCGAGAAGGACCTCGTCCACCAGGGAATGATCCTCGTGAAGCTCTACTTCTCGGTGACCAAGGAAGAGCAGCAACGCCGGTTCGAACGTCGCCGTGACGATCCACTGCGCCAGTGGAAGCTCAGCGAGATCGACGTGCAGGCTCAGGAGTTCTGGGATCAGTTCACCGAACGCAAGTACGAGATGCTCCGCAAGACCCACACCAACGTCACGCCGTGGACGGTCATTCGTTCTCAGAACAAGCACCAGGCTCGGCTCAATGCCATGCGCCTGATCCTCGACGCGGTCGACTACGAAGATCGCAACCCTGACCTCGACTACGTGCCCGATCCGGCCATCGTGGTGTCGGGCGCCCACGAGGTCGAGTTGATGGAGGCCGAACGCATCCGCGGCGGTCGATTCACCCTCTGAAGTCCTCAACCAGTTCGACCGGGCAGGGTCAATAGAGCAGCGGTACGAACGTCTGCTCCTGCATCGGTGGGCGAATGTAGGGGACGTCCTCGCGCGCCGGGATCTCGATCGGGTCGGGCACAACGTCCTCGTAGGGAATCTGCGAGAGCAGGTGGCTGATGCAGTTCAGTCGAGCTCGGCGCTTGTCGTCGGATGGCACGACGTGCCAGGGCGCTTCCTTGATGTCGGTGTGTTGGAAGGTGGTGTCCTTCGCCATGGAGTACTTGGTGTAGAGCCGGTGCTCTTCGAGGTCCATGTCGGAGAGCTTCCAACGCTTCACCGGCTCGTCGTTGCGAGCAGCGAAGCGGCGCTCCTGTTCCTCGTAGCTGATCGAGAACCAGTACTTGAGAAGGATGATGCCGGACCGCACCAGCATTCGTTCGAACTCTGGGCAGGTGCGCAGGAACTCCTGGTGCTGATGCTCGGTGCAGAAGTCCATCACCCACTCGACGTTCGAGCGGTTGTACCAACTGCGATCGAACAGGACGATCTCGCCGCCGGAGGGCAGCAGCGGCACGTAGCGCTGGAAATACCACTGGGTCTGCTCGCGTTCGGTGGGCTTCGGCAGCGCCTCGGTGCGCACGATCCGGGCGCTCGTGCGCTCACCGATCCGCTTGATCACGCCCCCCTTCCCGGCTGATCCTCGACCCTCGAAGATGACCAGCACACGGAGCCCGTGTTCCTGCACCCAATACTGGAGTTTGACGAGCTCTTCTTGCATTGCTTCGAGGCGACTCTCGTAGAACGCCTTCTTCAGCAGCCCCCGCGAGTTGTAGTGCTCGGCTCCGGCCGGAGTCTCGAGCAGCAAGGCATCGGATGCCTGGTTGGAAGTCGGTTCCTTCATGGCTACTCGTCGCCGGCGAGATCGGATCTCGCCTTGGTGACTTCATCCTCGCGCCTGCGCAGGCTACGCGGGGAGAACGTCGTAGGTGATGCGCATCTCCTTGATGCCGTTGATCAGGTTCGAGTGCAGCCGCCGGGGCGGCGCCTCGAGCTGGACGTTTTCGACGGTGGCGACCAGTTCGGTGAACAGGAGACGCAACGAGAGCCGAGCCAGGTTGGCGCCGAGGCAGAAGTGTTCGCCGATGCCGAACGATTGCTGGCGGTTGGGCGAGCGGTCGATGTTGAACGTGTGCGGGTCGTCGAAAACGGCGGGGTCACGATTCGATCCGGCGTACCACATGATCACTTTGTCGCCGGCGGCAATCGGCTGCTCGCCGATCATCGTGTCGACCGTCGCGGTGCGGCGGAAGTGATGGATCGGGGGTTCCCAACGCAGGATCTCTTCGACGGCGCCGGGAATGAGCGATGGATCGGCGGCAAGTCGGGCCATTGCCTCGGGATGCTGGATCAGCGTGTGAAGGCCGTGAGAGCTCGCCGTTCGGGTCGTCTCGTTGCCGGCCACGATCAGGAACATGAAGAACAGCGTGTATTCCATGTCGGTGAGCTTGCGGCCGTCGACCTCGGCCTCGAGGAGGAGGCTCGTGAGGCTTCCCGTCGGGTTGGCTCGCTCCTTGGCCGCCATGTCGGTCGCGTAGGCAAAGATCTCGAGCAACGACTCCGTCGAGGTCTCGGGAGTCGGCGCCACCTCGGGATCCTGGTCGTCGATCAACGCATGGCTCAGCTCGTAGAGCCGTTGCCGGTCGCCCTCGGGCACGCCCATCAATTCGCTGATCGCCCACATCGGGATGCGGGCGGCCACCTCGGCCACGAAGTCGCAGCTCCCGCGATCGCGGAGACCGCCGACCACCCTCTTGGTCTCGGCGTGGAGCGCGTCCTCGAGCCGATTGATCATCTTCGGCGTGAACGCCTTCGCCACGATCCCGCGGAAGTCGTGGTGCTCCGGCGGGTCCATGCCGATGATGATCATCCGCACCTTTTCGAGCCCACCCTCGTCCATGATCCGGTTCGGGCCACCAACCGCGCTCGAGAACTCGAGCGGAGCGGTGGACACTCGGCGGACGTCTTCATGGCGAGTGATCGCCCAGAAGCCGGGGCCATCAGACTCTTCGTGCCAATGCACCGGGTCCTCGGTGCGAAGGCGGTCGAGCCACTCGTGCGGGGCCGCCTGTTCCCACACGGCTGCATCGGTCAGATCGATGTCACTGAGTGCGAAGGATTCGGTGGAGGTCATGAGATCACCTTTTGGAGAGGAAGTTCGCCGAAGAGGACGGGAACGAGGAACGATTCGACCATCGCCCGTTCGGCCGCGGCATCGCGGGCGGGCATGGCAAGGAGCGAGACGATCGAGCGGAGCAGCCATTCGCCCCGCAGTTCGACCTCGCTGCGGTCGGGCGAGTCGGTGTCGGACTGATCGACGAGGCCGACCGACATCGCTCGCAGCAGGTCGGAGTTCTGGCTCACCTCGATCGGCACTGACATGTTCTGCGGCTCGAACCAGACGGCCAGCGAGGGGTCGGCCCGGACGGCGGCGATGCCGGCGAGGATGCGATCCGTGAGGGTGCCCGACGCGCCCGCCCTGCGTTGGTCAGCGAGCTGTTGGGCGATGCGCAGCGTGGCCCGGTGCACGTAGGCCAGGTGCAGGGCTTCCTGATTCGGGAAGTACCGGTAGAGGGTGGCGCGGGAACAACCCGCGGCGCCGGCGATGTCGATCATCGTGGCGTTGGCCACACCGAGCTCGGCGAACGCTCGCCCAGCGGCGTCGAGCAGCTCGTCGACCGCATGGCCTTCGTCCTCGTGGCGGCGCCAGCGGCTGTGAGACATATCGCCTATTGTGCCTCACATCATGACGAGCGCGCGCACCGACCTGATTCTCATCGACAAACCCCGACCCCATACGACGGTGATCACGCTCAATCGGCCCGAGCGGATGAACTCGATGGCATTCGAGCTCATGGTCCCATTGCACGAAGCGTTCGAACAGGTCGGCGCCGACAACGACACCACCTGTGTCGTGCTCACGGGCGAGGGCCGCGGGTTCTGCTCCGGTGCCGACACGAGCAGCGACGGTGGTCCGCCGCCGAACATCGACGGAATGACACTCACCCGTATCGCGACGAAGGCGATGTCGGTGCTCGCCGATCTCGTGCCGGCCATGCAGCGAATGCCACAGCCGGTGATTTGCGCGATCAACGGCGCGGCGATCGGTGGTGGCATGTGCCTCACTCTCGGCGCCGACATTCGCATCGCCGGCGAGTCGGCCTATTTCCGAGCGGCCGGCATCAACAACGGACTCACCGCCACCGAGCTGGGCCTGAGCTTTCTCCTGCCGCGGGCGATCGGCTCGTCGCGGGCTATGGAGATCATGCTGTCGGGCCGTGATGTCGATGCGCAGGAAGCGGCGAACATCGGGCTGGTCTCGCGGACCGTGCCCGATGCCGACCTGTTGACGGAAGCCCTGGACCTGGCTGATCAGATCAACGGGTGGAGCACGCAGGGCACCGCGCTCACGAAGCGCACGATGTGGGCCGGGCTCGAGATGGGCAGTCTCCGTGCCGCGATCGAGATGGAGACCCACACCCAGTTGTTCGTCCGGCTCACCACCAAGAATTTCGAAGAGGCGGTGCGGGCTCGCAAGGAAGGCCGTCCCGCGGCCTTCGAAGACTGAGGAGTTCCGCATGACCAACGGACCGATGCAGGGCGTGCGCGTCCTCGATATCTCGATCGCCCTCACCGGGCCCTACGCGGCGGCGCTGCTCGCCGATCAGGGCGCCGACGTCATCAAGGTCGAGCGGCCGGGCATCGGTGACATCGCTCGCTACGTCGGCGTGATGGTCAACGGGATGAGCTCCCTCTACCTGGTGTGCAATCGGGGCAAGCGATCGATCGCTGTGGACGTGCAGACCCCCGAGGGAGTCGAGATCGTGCGCCGGCTGGCCGCCGAATCCGATGTCGTGATCGAGAATTTCCGGCCGGGGGTGATGGACCGCCTCGGGCTGGGCTACGACGACATGAAGGCCGAGAATCCCGATGTGATCTACGCCTCGCTCTCCGGATTCGGCGCAGAAGGGCCGTATTCCGATCGCAGCGCGTACGACACGGTGATCCAGGCCTACGCCGGTTTCGCTGCCAACCAGGCGGATCCCGACAACGGTGTGCCGACCTTCCTTCGTCAGACCGCCGCCGACAAGGTGACGGCGCTCTACGCCACGCAGGCGATCACCGCTGCTCTCTTCGCCCGCGCCCAGGGCCGCGGTGGTCAGCACGTCAAGATGTCGATGGCCGATGCCGTCGTGTCCTTCCTGTGGGCCGACGCCGCGGGCAACGAGGTGATGCTCGATTCCGACGGCTCCCAGCCATCCAGCTTCGTGGCCGGCTTCCAGCCCATGCGATTCCTCGACGGCTGGGGCATCGTCACCCCGACGTCGGATCACGACTTCTCGGGCATGTGCAAGGCCCTCGACGTCGCAGGATGGGACGACCCGCGGATCGCCACGGTGGGGGAGCGCATCAAGAACCGCGAGGTGCTCTCGCCGGTGATGGACATGGTCTATGCCATGGCCGCGAACCTCACGATGGACGAGGCCACGGTGCGCTTCGAGCGCGAACGGGTCCCGTTCTCGATGATCCTCACGCCCGATCAGCTGACCCGCGACCCCCATGCCGTCGCCATCGGCATGTTCGAGGAAGCGGATCATCATGTGGTCGGCCGCACGCGCATGCCCCGCCACCCGGCCCAGTTCGATACGACCCCCGCCACGCTGACCGGCGGGTCCCCTTCGCTTGGCCAACACACCGACGAGATCCTGACGGAACTCGGGTTCGGCGACGAGATCGCCGACCTCCGAGAGAAAGCAGTTGTCACATGAACCGATCCCGGAAACGCCCGCACGTCTGGCTCCTCTCCTTTCTCGCGGTCTTCGCGCTGCTTGCTGCGGCCTGTGGCGACGACGGCGATGCCGTTGCGGACGCGGGTGACGGCACGACGACGACCGTCACGGCCGCTCCCGACGATCCGGCGCCGGAAGACCCCGCGCCCGACAACGGCGAGACCACGACGACGACCGCGCCTCCGGCCGAGCTGACCGCGTCGTGGAACGGTGTCACCGAGGAGGTCATCCGCCTCGGCTTCACCACGTCCGATCTCGAAGAACTGAAGCGGATCGGGCTTGTCGACATCGATCGGGGTGACCCGCAGGTGGTGCTCGACGCGCTGATCAACGAGGTGAACGCCCGGGGCGGAATCAACGGGCGCCTGCTCGAAGCGCATCTCGAGGTGCTCCTGCCGATCGACGCAACGGCCGCCGACGTGGCCTGCGTGCGCATGACCGAGGACATCGCGGTGTTCGCGGTCCTCGCGCCGTTCGTTGGGCCGAACACCGAACTCAACCCGTGCATCAACAGCCGCAACGCCACGATCATCGTCGGCGGTCAGCCGACGCCTGAGCAGTTGGAGGTGTCCGAGGCCCCGTGGATCTCCAACACGATGTTCTCCGACCGTCGACTGGTCGGCGTGGTCGAACTCATGGAGGACGCGGGGCTCCTCGGCGACAAGGTCGGTCTGGTTGTGACCGAGGACGAGCGGTCGGCTGCGGACGACATCGTCATTCCTGCCCTCCGAGAACTGGGCAAGGAAGTCATCGATGTCGTGCAGAACGTGCCACCGGGCGACACGCTCGCCGGCGAAGCGGCGTGGGAACGGTTCGTCGAGATCTGGAAGACCGAAGGTGTCGACAGTGTCGTCATGGTCGAGAACACCGCAACATTCGGCTCGACGCAGCTCGCGAAGTCGGATCTCGATGCGAACTACCTCATCGTCGACTCCGCTCAGCTGCTGCGAGGACTCGGCAACCTCGATGGCTCGGTGCCCGCCGACCTGGCCGGTGTGATCGGCTCCGCCGGCGCGTCGGAGGCGGAGTCGTGGGAGCTCGCGGCCACGCAGGACTGTGTTCGCGTCTTTGAGGAGGCCCATCCCGACATCGATGTGTTGCCGTCTTCGCAGGTCGCGGAGGGAGACTCCGACTGGTTCGGCAACATCAACATCTTCTGTGCGCCGCTGCGGCTCTTCGAGCTCGTGGCCGGGGCCGCGGGTCCGGTACTCACGCCCGACAGCTTCCTGACCGGCGCGGATGGCCTCGGTGAGATCGAGATTCCGGGGCAGGTCTTCGCCAGCATGGGTCCGGGGAAGTACGACGCCGCCGATGCGATCCGGCTCACCGAGTTCGATCCGACCGTGGGCAACAACGGTGGCGAAACGCCATACGGCCCGCTCACTGCGGTCGGCTAAACCGCGGTGACCATTGCCGACGTGGTCCTCGTTCACGGCTCGTTCTCTTCGGAGTCATCGTGGGATCCCGTGCTCCCCGGACTTCATGCCGGGGGGCTGATCCCCCACGCCATCTGCCTTCCCGGACACGGTCGCCGCGGCGATGAGGCAGGCCCCGACGTCGACCTTCACCGTCACGCCGGCGCGGTCGTTGAGCATGTCGTCGACAACGATCTACGCGACGTGATGCTGGTCGGCCACAGCTATGGCGGTATGCCGGTCACGCAGGCCTGGAACAATCTCCGTGACCGGGTGGCTTCGGTCGTCTATGTCGACGCCGGCGTGGCCGCCGATGGTCAGTGTCAGCTCGACCTGCTCCCGACAGACATCGCCGCGGCGACACGAGAAATGGCGGCGGCGAACGGCGGCATGCTGGCCGCGCCGGTCAGGGATCGGCCGACCTTCCCCCTTGCGGTCACCGCGTTGAGCACGCCGGTCAGCCTCGATGCTCCGCTCCCGTCGGGTGTTCCTCGGACGCTGATTCTCGCCACGGGCAATCCGGGCTACCACCACGGGCAGGCGGCAGCTCTTCGCGACGAGCCCGACTGGACCATCATTGAGATCGAGTCCGGCCACAACGTGCTTGGTGAACAGACCGACGAACTCGTCGAGATCCTGCTCTCGCTTGCGAACTAACGTCGCTCCATGATCTGGCGACGGTGGCGAGCGGTGTTCGTGGCGGCAGTGATCGGATCGGTCCTGGCAACGGCTGCGCCAGACAATAGTGATCGTCGTGGCGCTTCTGGCCGGGTTGGGCCTCGGAGGAGTCGGCCTGCTTCGGCGTCGAGGCGGATGAGCGCCCGGCCGAGCTGATATGACCGCGCGCGCCGACGACACGATCGTTCGAATCTGGACGCACACCGTTTCGGCGCGGGACGCGGCGAGCTACGAGGCGCAGCTTCGCGATGTGGCGCTGCCCCGGCTGAAGGGACTGGATGGCCACCTCGGCAGTCAGCTGCTGCTGGCCCTCGACTCTGAGAGTGCTCGGTTCACGGTTGTCTCGCAATGGCGGGCGAGCGCGGCGTCGACCATGGCGCAGATCGACGGACCGCTCTCGTCGGTCGGCACGATCACCACGCAGCGGGTCGTCGATGGACGGTCTGTGGATGTCGAGATGGGCGAGGTCGTCCGGGTCAACGCGATCGCGGCCGAGCCGTCAGGACGTCGGCGCGACACTCTGACGGTTGTCGCGGCGCTGGTCCTCGCCGCAGTCGTCGTCGCGTGGCTGGCGAGAGGAGACAGCGATTCGTCGGCTGTGCTTGATTCCGAACCTGAGCCGTTGGCCGTGGTGACGTCGACCGTTCCATCCGGGCTGATCGACGAAGTGTTCATTCCATGGCCGGATCCGCCCGAGGATCACGACCCCCATGTCAGCGGACGACCGGGTTCCGGCGAGCCCATCAGCGCCGCCCTCACCGGTCAGACGCTCGTCTACGTCAACGATCGATCGCGGCCGACGCTGATCGACTTGTCAACTGGCGACCAGCGCGAGCTCGACATCGCGACGACTCGAGCGGTCGACTCATTTCTCGTTGAGGGCGGCAAAGTGGTCGTGGACGACCCCCTCGACCCGGACTTCCCGCTCAGAGCTGGCCGTGCGTTCGTCTTCAATGTCGCGCTCGACGGCGCGACCGAGTTGGTCGAGCGCGGACCATCTCCGACCGTTTGTCTCGTCGCCGATTCCGGTTGCGCCGCACGTCCGTGGACCACCGGCCAGTTCGGCGAGGTTGACCTGGGAGTGCAGTCCTTCGACGGGCCACCGCTCGAGGCGCTGGCTGCTCGTCTCGGCGCCGACTCGTGGATCGCGGGCGATCGCTGGACGACGTTCGAGCTGCCCCTCGACGAGGGCTCAGCGTCGGTCCGGTTGCCGAGCCCGGCCGGCCACGCGGTTGTCTGGCTGATCACGGAACAGCTCTGAGCGACACCGCCGCGCTCATCCGCCTGGAGTGTTCAGTCGTCGGCTGACGTGTCGATACCGGCCATCAGAAGGCCGAGGCCCTCGCGGGTGGCGTCGGCGATGTCGACGATGGCCATGATGCGGCCCTCGAACATGACCGCGATGCGATCGGCCAGTCCGAGCAACTCGTCGAGGTCTTCGGAGATCACGACTGCGGCAGTGCCCTCGCCTCGCTGAACGATGAGCTGGGCGTGGATGTACTCGGCGGCACCGATGTCGACGCCGCGGGTGGGCTGGGCGGCGATGAGCACCGTCGGTTTCGTGGCCAACTCCCGGGCAAGGATGACCTTCTGGATGTTGCCCCCCGACAGTGTCGAGGTGTGGGTTTCGAGACTTGGGGTCTTCACAGCGAACTGGTCCACGAGGGTCTGACTCCGCTCGCGGATCTCGGCTCGGCGGAGGAGGCCCCGTTGCACGAAGCGCGGGTCGGCGTGGTCGACGAGCATGATGTTCTCGCTCACTGTGAACTCGCCGATGGCACCGTCCTTCATTCGCTCTTCGGGCACGTAGGCCAGGCCGGCATTTCGAATCTGCTTGGTGTGGGCGCCGACAGCCTCGAGGTCGTTCACCTTGATCGAGCTGCCTGCTTCGGTGTCGCGTAGGCCGACCACCGCTTCGGCGAGTTCGCGTTGGCCGTTGCCGCTCACGCCGGCGATGCCGAGGATCTCGCCCGAGTGAACGTCGAGGTCGAGGTTGTCGACAGCGACGGTGCCACGATCGCTCATGACTTTGAGGCCACGAATTCGAAGACGAACGTCGCCTACCTCGACCTCGGGTCGGTCGGGAGCGAGCAGAACCTCACGGCCGACCATCATGTCGGCGAGGCCTTGCCGATCGGTCTGGTCGGGAGTGGTGTAGCCGGTGACCTTGCCATTGCGGAGCACAGTGATCTCGTCGGAGATCGCCATGACCTCGCGGAGCTTGTGGCTGATGAAGACGAGCCCCTTCTGGTCCGTCTTCATCTGTTCGAGGATCACGAAGAGCTCCTCGACCTCCTGCGGGGTGAGAACCGCGGTCGGTTCGTCGAGCACCAGAAGTCGGGCGTCTCGGTAGAGCGCCTTGATGATTTCGACTCGCTGGCGTTCGCCGACGGCGAGCTTCCACACTTCGACGGTCGGGTCGACGTGGAGGTTGTATTGATCGGAGATCGCGGCGACCCGCTGGCTGACGAGATCGAGATCGGTACGGATGCCGCGGTTGGACTTGGTGCCGAGCGCCACGTTCTCGGCGACGGTCAAGGTGGGCACCAGCATGAAGTGCTGGTGGATCATCCCGATGTGGCGAGCGATCGCGTCGGCGGGAGAGGCGACATTGGCCGGCTCGCCGTCGATCAGAATCTCACCCTCGTCGGCTTGGTAGAGCCCGAACAGCACCTTCATGAGCGTGCTCTTGCCGGCTCCGTTCTCGCCCAGCAGCGTGTGAACGGTGCCCGCGTGGACCGTGAGATCGACCGCATCGTTGGCGAGAACGCCAGGGAACCGCTTGGTGATTCCTCGCATCTCGAGCATCGGTGTCATGGGGCGTGCCTTGCTGACTCGGTCAGTGGTGGTTGCGATACGACCCATGGGGTCGAGCGGCGAACCGCTCGACCCCACACGTCATGTCAGGGTTCAGGCTCCGGTCGAAATGGAGCCGTCGATGATGCCTGCGATCGCGGCGTCCGCAGCAGCGCGGATGTCGGCGTCGAGTTCGAAGGCGTCGTTGAATTCCACCTCGAGGCCACCGTTCTCGAGGGTCAGCACGAATGCCTCGCCGCCAAGGGTGCCGTTCTCACGGAGGGCCAGCATGTCGTCGAGGACGACTTCCCAGTGGTACACCTGCGACGCAACGACGATGCTCGGGTCGAGTTCCGTCTGGTTGGCCTGGGTGCCGAACCACGGCACGCCCTCGCCGGACGCAACACCGACCGCACCGACGACCATCTGGGCCGAACCGGTGAGGATGTCGGCGCCGTTGGCGATGTGGGCAGTTGCGGTCTCGGCCGCGAGCGCAACGTCACCGAACGAGCCGGTGTAGACGATGCTGACGTTGGTGGCGCCGTTGGCCAGCGCGCCGGCCTCGAAGCCGTTGATGTAGGCGACCGCGTCGCCAGCCTCGACCGGGCCGACGACACCGATAGTGCCGGACTCGGACAGCAGACCCGCAACCACGCCGTTCACGTAGCCGCCTTCGTCGGCGGCCGGGGCGTAGGCGAACACGTTGTCCAGGCCCTTGGTGTCGGTTGCCGTACCCCAGATGAAGGTGGTCTCCGGGAAGTCGGGAGCGATCTCTTCGAGCGAGCCGCCGTACTGGGTGCCGTGCGCGATGACGACATCGATGCCGTCCTCGGCGTAGCCACGGAGCGCCGAAGCGGCGTCCTCGATGACGAAGGTGCCCGGCGTGACCAGCGGCTCGATGCCGAGTGAGGCAACGGCGTCGATCATCGACTGAGTGAACGCAACATCGTCGACCGCGCTGGGCGCGACGATCGCGACGGTGACGTCACCGTGAGCGTCGTCGGCCATGTCGTCGTCGGCCATGTCGTCGTCGGCCATGTCGTCGTCGGCACCTGCATCGGCGTCGGCATCGTCGTCATCACCACACGCGGCGGCGACGAGCACCAACGCGAGCAGGATGGCGAGCAATCGCCACAACTTTGGGGTCTTGTTCGACCCTGATTTCTTGGACATGTATTTCCCTCCTGGGAGTTTGCGAACACGATGGTTCGCGGGGTTGCGTACTCGCCCGGCTAGTGCCGTTCGAAAGGTTTCGTCAGCGCACTCGGCGCCTGAACCCTTCCAGCGAGGACGATCAATGCGACAACGGTCAGGACCGCAGGGGCCATGGCCGCGATGTCGGAGAATTCTCGAGAGATGATGCCGAGCACCTTCCAGCGAATGACGGTGGCCTGCACGAGCCCGTAGAGCAGCGCGCCAGCCATGACCCAGGTTGCCCGCCAGGCGCCGAAATAGACAAGCGCGACGGCGATGAAGCCGAGGCCCTGGGTGAGATTGGGCTGGAACACCTTCGCCTCGAGGACGAGGGCGGCGCCGGCGATGCCGGCCATGGAGTTGCCGATCAAGATCGTTTTGAGGCGGACACGGTTGACCGAGACGCCCAGACTGTCGGCGGCCTGTGGGTTCTCGCCCACGGCTCGCACGTTCATGCCGAACGTCGTGCCGCGGAGCAGCAGGGCGATGGCCGGCACCATCAGAAAGGCGCCCCAGGTGAGGAGGGACTGCGAGAACAGCTCTCCGATCTTCGGGATGTCGGCCAGGAAGGGGATTTCGATGTCGGGGAGCTTCTTCGTGAACTTCGGACTGCCGATCTTCACCTCGAACATGAGGTCACTGAAGCCGAGGCCGAAGAGGAAGATGCCGATGCCGCTGATGCCCTGCTCGGCCTTGAAATAGAGCGTGATGAGCGCGTAGAGCCCGCCCATGACGAGGCCAGTGAAAAGACCGACCAGCACGGCAAGCCACAGGTTGCCGGTCTCCAGCGCCGTCCAGTGGGCGAAGAACGCGCCGAGCAACATGACGCCGTCGACGCCGAGGTTCAGGACACCGCTGCGTTGGCCCACCGTCTCGCCGAGTGCGGCGAAGAGATAGGGAGTCGCAAGGCGGATACCCGAGGCAATGGTGGCGACGAGAACGGAGAGCGTGAAGAAGTCGCTCATGACGTCGCCGCCTGGGGTTCCGACTCCGCGCGAGGTTCATCGGGTCCGGTCGCGTCGTTGAACTCCTTGCGGGCTTCGACGAGCCGGTTCAGTCGTTCACGGACTCGGCTGCTGCTGACCACGAAGATGACGACGATGCCGTTCAGCGCGACGGCCATGGCGGCCGGGACCTGAAGCGCACGTTGGAGGTTCGTCGCTCCCGTGAGCAGGCCACCGAACAGGAAGGACGACGGGATCGTCCACAGTGGATGAAGTCCGCCGAAGAGGGCGGCCACGATGCCGTTGAATCCGGCGGAGCCCGTGAATCCGGCGGATGTGCCGTCGGTGATGAGCCGCTGACCCTCGCTGCCGAACACCAGGATGGCGCCGGCCAGGCCGCACATGGCGCCGCTCATGGCGAGGGCGGCGACAATGCTTCGCTTCACCGGGATTCCTGCGGCCTTGGCCGCGTCCGGACTGTGTCCGACAGCTCGGAGACGGAACCCGAGTGGGGTTCGCCAGAGCACGACGTAGGCGACGATCGCTGCGCCGATCGCGATGGGCACGCCGAGGTGAAGGCGAGTGCCATCGATGAGCGTCGGCAGCGCGGCGTTGTCGGACAGCCGTTCGGTCTGGGGAATGCGGGTGCCGGCCTCGATCTCCTTCGGGTCGATCAGCGGACTCCGCAGCATGTAGTTGAGGAACTGCACGGCCACGATGTTGAGCATGATCGTGCTGAGGATCTCGTTCACGGCGGCATAGGCCTTCAGGACGCCCGGGACGGCGCCCCAGATCCCGCCACCGACGACGCCGGCGAGCATGACCATCGGAATGAGGATCGGGCGAGGGACATCGGGAAACTGCAGCGCCACGACGGTGGACAGGAGGGCACCAGCGACAATCTGGCCTTCGCCGCCGATATTGATGACGCTGGCCCGAAACGAGATCGAGATGCCGGCACCCACCAAAAGGAGGGGCGTGGCGCGTACCGCGGTCTGCGACAGGCTGTTGACGTCACCGAAGGCGCCATCGACGAGGGCGGTGAATCCGTCCCACGGGTTGGTCCCGAGGAACAGGAGAATGATCGCGGCGCAGAAGAACGCGGCGATCGCGGCGAGCATGGGCACGATGGCGCCGACGATTCGTTGCAAGTCCCCTCCTGCCCTTTTCCTGTCATTTTGTAAAGCTGCGAGATCCTAGACCCAAACGCGTAGGTGGTCAGATCTCAGGCGTCGGGAAGGTGAGCCCGCTGCGGCTGAGGGCGTCGCGTACCGGGGCGTAGTGAGAATCGTCCACGGGCACGAGCCGGGTGAGGGCGGCATCGTGCAGGGCCGCCGCAATTGCCGGATTGTCGTTTGCGTCGAGCAACGCCTGCCTGACTTTCACGACGAGTTCGGGATCGAGATCGTGGCGAGCGACGAGCGGTTGAACGGGCCACGGACCGAGTCGCTCGATGACGTCGAGTCGCTCGACGGCCGCGTCGTGACGGGCGCGCCCGATTCGGACGACGGAATCGACGACGCAGGCATCGACGTCGCCGGCGAGCAGCGCATCGAGCGAGTTGTGGTGCCCACCGGTGAAGATCAGTTCAGCGAAGTCGGACGAGTCGTGGCCGAGATCCTCGATTGCGATGCGCAGTGCGTAGTGGCCGCTGAGGCTGACGACGTCGTTGCACGCGATGCGGCAGCCGGCCAGGTCGCCGAGCGACGTGGCCTTCGAATCCGAGGCGACGACGATGTCGCCGAAGTACACGGGCCGGCCGGCCGAATCAGGATCGTCGGGTACCCAGGCGACTCCCGCGAGTCGAACCGACGGGTCGTCGTCTCGCAGTGCGAGATCCACGAACGACGTCGAGCAGATCCATCCGAGGTCGAACGTGCCGTCGCGGAAGGGATCGTGATCGGCCGGGGGTCCCGAGGTCTCGGTCTCGAAGTGCAGTTCGACACCCATCTCGTGGGCCAAGAGTTCGAACAGCGACTCGGGGAACCCCGGTGCCATGTAGGAGACGAACCGCACCCCGGCAACTTACCGACGTGGTCGCGGTTACCCGATATCGAGGTCGCTGAGATTCACCATCGGCCCGAATGCCTTCTGTCCACCATTGGGAAGGTTGTCGATGTCGAACTCGACGAGTCGAATGGCGTTCGAGGCGTCGTACTTGCCCGGTTCGAGCAATCCGGCGCCCTGACCGACCAGCTCGAAGGTCCCGATCTGCCCCACGCCAACCAAAAAGGTGTCGTGCGTCAAACTCGTGCCGGCATTGGTCGCCGCCATCTCGAAGATGCGGAAGCGATTGCAGAGCGGGCCGATGTTCTGGCTCCAGTTCGGCTCGCCTTCAGTGACGAGGTCGGATCGGATCACGGTGACTTCTGGATTCGCGGCCTCGAAGACGCCAACGCAGTCCTGTGTCACTTGCTGCTCCCACGCCTCGGGGGAGTCCAGCCAGCTCGTGCCGACGATCCCTTCGAGCTCCTCCAGCGCCACGGTGTTGCCGGTACCGATCGAACCGGTGACCGCGGTGGTGTCGACAACCAGGATCTGTCCGGTGAATCCGTTGTCGATCAGCTGTTGGCTGCCGAAGTTGGCCGTGGCCTCCATCATGACCATCGTGTCGATGCCGGCCGCCCGGATGACTTCACTGAAGGTCTGCCATTCGGCGGCACCGGCGAGGGCATCGCCCCCGTTGGTGCCTTGGACAAACGTGTCCACGACGTCGATTCCGAGGTCGCCGAGCGTCGGCAGCACGAGATTCTCGGCATTGTCGGTCTCGGTCTCGTTCCACGCGACGCCCACCGACTCGCCGAACAGGCCCGCATCGGCCATCAGGTGGAGCGCGGCCGGCAGATGACGGCTCACGCCTGCGCCGGTGGAGATCCACGGAGCGTTGGCGTTCGCCCGTTCCTCAGGAGTGGGGGCGGCGCCCACCATGATCGTGGCGTGGTCTCTCGTGAAACAGTTGTTGGCGGTGCTCGTCGGACCCACCAGCGCACCGATGACGGCAAAAACCTCGATGTCTTCTGTCAGTCGTAGACACGCGGTGTCCGCGGCGACGAGGTCGACGGGTGACACCAACTCGACGTGGGCCTCGACCCGTCGGCCGTTGATGCCGCCACGAGTGTTGAGATCGTCGACGAATGCATCGACGACCAGGGCATAGTCGCCGCGGTTGATGTCGACGAGACCCAAGTCGCGAAGCGTGTCGAAGTCGATTCCGACGAAGCCGAGATGGATTGTGTCCTCAGTGACGCCAGGGGCCGACGCGGTGAGACCAACCGGAGCCTCGCTCGTGGTCGTCGACGTCGAAGTCCCGCTGGGGGCCCCGGTCGTCGTTGTCTCCGACGTGGGCGTGGTCGTCGCGCCGTCGTCACCACAGGCCGCGGCGGTCAGAACAACAGCGGCGACTGCGGAGACGATTCGGAGACGCATCGGCGAACGGTAGTAGTTGCGTGCCTGAGGTGGCCAGCGACACACTGCACTCTCTCGCCAACCATTGGAGCCCTCGTGGGACAGAACCAGCGCTCGCAGATCACGATGACCGACGCCGAGATCGAGACGTTCATCGAGCAGAGCCGCGCGGCAACGATGGCGACCATCGGACCCAACGGCGCCCCCCATCTCGTGGCGATGTGGTTTGCGTGGCTCGACGGAACGATCTGGTTCGAAACCAAGGCGAAGGCGCAGAAGGTCGTGAACCTTCGTCGCAACGATCGGCTGTCGGTGATGGTCGAGGCGGGCCAGACGTACGACGAGTTGCGTGGGGTCGCCCTCGAAGGTCGTGGGATTGTCGTCGAGGACCCCGATGAGATCTGGCGTATGGGCGTCAACGTTTTCGAGCGCTACAACGGGCCCTACAGCGAAGAGATGAAGCCGTTCGTCGAGATCATGCTGCAGAAGCGGGTGGCGGTGAAGCTCGAGGTCGAACGCGTCCGGTCGTGGGACCATCGCAAGCTGGGCATGAGCCCGATGGACCTCGCGGGTACCACTGCGCCGTTCATCGACGGCGCCGGCTGACGGCGCAGGTACCGCTCAGTCGGAGGCGCTCGGGCGGATGGCGTTCAGGTAGGTGTAGAGCGTGACCCGACTGACATCCATCAGGTGAGCGACGTCGTCAACGGCGCCGCGGAGCAGGAAGGCTCCCTGCTCGTCGAGGCGCCTGACCGCAGCCTGTTTCTCGGAGCGCGACATGTCGGGGAGCGAGGCGCCCAACTCGCGTTCCACTCCGGCGACGAGGCGACCCAAGGCACTGTGGAGTTCGGCGTTGCGGACGTAGCCCACGGTCGCGCCATTCCACTCAACGGGTAGGTCGCCCAGCCGGGCTGACCGTTCTGGCACGACGGTTGCCCCGAGCGCCTCGACCACTGGCCGCAGGGCGCGAAGGAACTCCTCGGGGGCATCATTCATCGCGGACCTCGAGCCGGAACTGCAGCGCGGTGGCTCCCGCGCCGACGCCCGAACGGATGACGTCGGCCATCGCGCCGGCGATCGTCTCGACGTCGGTCAGTGCCGTCGTGGCAAACGGCCCCATGTCGGTCTCGACACCGGCGTTGTCCAACGCCGACAGCACCGCCTGCACATGAGGCCCCGGTTCATTCTCTCGGAAAGGTTCAACGAGGATCTCGAGATGTACTGACGTCATGGGGGCAGTGTAGTTGACGATTTGTAAGGTCTCGCGAGTGGCCGGAGTGGGCTAGCTGATGTTGCAGGTGGCGTAGTACTGCGCCTCTGGGGTCAGCCCGCGCGGGTCAAGACTGAGGTCCTCGGCCATGTGAATGTGGTAGCGGTTCTCCAGCAAGGTGTCGCCCGAGCCATCGACGATGTCGTGGATGTGCCCGTTCTGGAGGTCGAGGTCGTTGGCGGGTGTGGAGCCGTCGAGCTCGGTCATCCCGAAGAGAACCGTTCCATCACACATCACGCCGTAGAGCTCGACTTCTGCCGCTCCGACCAAGTCGGTGGTGACGATGCCCTCATCCAGGAGCACCCGCAGCGGGCCAACTGAGGTGCCGTGATAGTGGTAGCCACCCTGTTGTTGGGGGTGCCCGCTCAAGCCGTCGAAGGTCAACACCTCGTCTTCGATGTCATCGCCCGGCGCGGCGAGAGGGTTGAAGTACGCGACGCCGTCCAGCGCGATGCCGGCTGTGCCGAACGGATAGTCGGTGTCGTCACCGACGCCGGCGTTGACGGTTCGTGCATCGATGATCGTGCCCTGCTCCTCAGGCTCGAGCGGGATGCGCACGGTGATGGTCTCGCCGGCGATCTGGTTCGGGTTCTGGCGCCGACCACCGGTGGTGTCGAATGGTTCGTAGCGAGGATCGTCGACGTCGTAGTACGCCGACAGGTGCGGCGGTTCGTTGACGCTGGTGATGACGATCGCGTCGCCATCGAGCGTGATGTTCTGGCACCGGAAGTAGGTCGCGTAGAACTCGGGAACGCCGTCGCCGATCGTCGTCTCGCACCCGAGGAGGAGACGGTCGTCATTGGCGACCGTCGTGGTGGTCTCTGCCTCCGTGTCGGCTGCCGAGGTCGTCGTAGTCGTGGTGGTCGAGCCCGCATCCGTCGAGGAGGTGTCGTCACCGCAGGCTGCGACGACGAATACGAGCAGGGCGACGCCGAGGGCTGCGAGCTGGCGACGGAGGCGGTGGGCGCGGGGGAAAGGTGGGGGCACAGTTGTTCCTTCGGTGAGTCGCAGAGGCTACGCGGCGTTGCGGAGCAGCACGGTGTTGTCGACTTCGAGATCGCTGCCCCAGATGAGGCTGGCATCGCTGTCCCAGGTGATCTCGTCGTAGCCGTCCTTCGGGCTGACTTCCGCCTCGGTCCACGTGGTCGCATCCGCCCAGCCGGAGTCGTCGAAGCCGACGCTCGTCCATTCGGCCGGGGCATCGATGACCTCGAACTCGCACGTGGCATCGGGGTCGGCGTCGCGCTCGCACTCGGTGTTCAGCGGAGCCCGATGAACGATGAGGGCCTGCCAGTCGCTGGAGGTCACGGCGAGGACGTCGCCGGTGTCGGTGGCGGTGAATTGCGCGATGAGGCCGCCGTCGCCCATCTGCTGGTTCGCGGCGCCGATGTACTCGATGCCGGAGTCGGTCTCCTTGAAGTCCTTCGCCTCGATCGCGACGGTGAGCGGGAGCGTTGCCTCGAAGACAAATGTCTCCGCGTTGAACGAACGCTCGGTGGTGATGGGGACCGAGTCTTCTCCGACCAGTTCACCGTTGACCCATAGCGCGAACCAGTTGTCGGCCCATACCTCGGCGGTGATCGACACGGCTTCGTTTTCCGTTTCGGTCGTGTCGCCGGCGATCTCCACAGTGGTGGTCGTCGTGGCGGCGGCTGTGGTGGTCGTCGTCGATGGGGTTGACTCGCTCTCCGAATCGGAAGAGCACGCGGCGACAAGGAGCGCGAAAACGAGAGCCGCGAGGATCCCGCGGCGGGTGAGCGATGTGAACATGTCGTCGATCCTGGCCCGCCCGGGTTAGGAACAGGTAAGAACGCCCGTCATCGGACGGCGTCATCGGCAGGACCTTGCGCGGCGCTCGGTCTGCTGATCAACTCAACGAGTCATGACCCTCGCCCGCGCAGCCGTGGTGCTAGCCGGAGGCTTCCTCCTCCACAACGCGGATCACGCTCGCCGCGGACTCGACGTGGTGCGTGACGGCGTCGTCTGGGGCGGCACCCTGGCTGCCATGGTGGTGGCGGTGATGTTGACCCTCGTGGTGGCCCGACATGGCGCGGCGCCAGCGGTGGCGATGGTGGGTGGGTTCTCGATCGCAGTCGGTGTGTCAGCCGTTCATCTGCTTCCCGACTGGGGACCGCTGAGTGACTCGCTGCCCGATGGCAAGGTCGACGTATGGACGTGGCTTGCTGTCTTGGCGGAAATCGGCAGTGCCGCCCTCGTCGGGGTGGTCGCTCTGCAGGTGTTGCGCCGCAACGACTACTCGCTCGCGATCGCCGACTGGGGCTGAGCGGGTCGGCTAGTCGGCGACGGTGGGCTGTTCGGCTGCCGTGCGGTAGTCGTCGTAGGGCTCGTCGCGTTCGGTGAGCGTGGCCGTGAGGCCCTTCTCCCGGACTCCGGCAATGAAGACCCGCATGGATTCCGTGTGGGTGCCCAACGCACACAGCTCGGTTCCTTGGCGGATGCCGGTGCGCATGCCCATGACCTCCATCTGTCGATGGACGACGCGCTTGTTCAACGCCACGACATCGGCCGGCGTCTGCGCGATCCGCGTGGCGATCTTGAGGACCTCATCGGCGAGGTCCTCCGCGGGGAATGCCTGGTTGGCCCACCCGTACTGCACGGCCTCGAGACCGTTGACGGAATCGCCGGTCATCATCATCTCCATCGCCTTGCGCATCCCCATGAACCAGGCGTGGAAGTGCATGTCGGGCACGCCGAATCGGGTCGCCGGGTAGCCCATCTGCGCGTCCTCGGCCATGTAGACCAGGTCGCAACACGTCGCGAGTTCAGAGCCACCGGCCAGGCAATAGCCGTGCACCTGCGCGATGACGGGCTTGGCGAGATCCCAGATGCTCATCCACCCTTCGGTGACGTGGCGTGGCCACTGCCCTTCACCGCTCGCGGTGAAGAACGGCAGCTCGTAGCCCTCGTTTCCGCCGGCCAGGTCGTAGCCGGCCGAGAACGAAGGACCGTCGCCGCGCACGATCGAGACCTTGACGGTGGGGTCGTTGTCGGCGTCGCGGAGGGCGCCGAGAATTGCTCCCCGCAGCGGATGGATCAGCGAGTTGCGCTTCTCCGCTCGGTTGAACGTGATGCGACGAACACCCGGGACGGGATCGTCGAGAAGGACCCACTGGTGGTCGTCGTCGGCGTCGCTCGACTCGCTGGGATTGGACGTTTGTTCCCCGTACTCAGACATGCCTCGACCCTAGGAGGGTCAGCGAAGGCAGGTGCAATCGACCTTGTCTTCAAGGGCCTGCCACTTGAAGGAGCGGACCTCGGAGGCCACGCCGCATCCGGTGCAGCGCAGCACCCACTCCTTGCCTGCACCCTCGAGCCGCACCGGGTGTTCGCCGGTGGACAAGCGGGGCTTCTCCTTGACGATCTTCGGCTGGCTGACTGTGGGAAGTTCTGGTGCACGGATCTCGAGGTAGGGGGCCGAGTCGGCCCACTCGGTGATCTCGTCGGGGGAGAGGTTGGGAGCGGCGAAGAAGCCGACCGTCTCGGGCTCGATGATCTCGGCGGGGCCGTTGTAGTCGAGGAACTCGGTGAGTTTGGTGGTCTGCTCGGGACCGAAGATGTGCGAGGACTCCGAGATGTTCTCGATCTCGTCGAGGAAGCCGTCGCCGCCATCGGAGTACCGAGGGTCTTCGAGCGTGTCGGCCGAGAAGATGATGACGAAGCGGGCGCCGCTTCCCTTCGGCTTGCGACGCAGGATGCGTCCCATGCGCTGGATCATCTGACGACGGGTGCGACTGGCGCTCACCACGATGCCGAGGTTGGCATTTGGCACGTCAACGCCTTCGTCGAGCACCCGAGGTGCGGCCACTGCGTCGAGGGTTCCATCGCGGAGATCGTCGAGGATCTGGCCCCGGTCGCTGCGGCCGGTACCACCGGTGATGATCTCGATGTCGACGTGGGGATCGAGGCGAACGATCGCATGGTTCGCTGCTCGCACGGTCTCGGTGAAGATCAACGAGCCCTTGGCGGTCTTGATGACGTCGGCGAACGTGCCGAGCGATTCGTACTTGGCCGAGCTGGTGGCGACGATCTCGCGCCGGGCGGAGAATGCTTCGAGATAGTCGTTGGCGGCCTTGCCGTCGGGACCGCCGTCGTTCTCGGCCAGGTGGTGCACCGCGGCCAGGAAGTCGCCGAAGGGAGTGTGAGGCACGCCGGGGATTCCCTTGAGCACCCGCCGCGCCGAGACGATCGCTCCCTCGGTGGCGTCGTATTCGGTTCGCTCTTCCGCGGTGAGGGGAACGGCGACGAAGGCGACTCGGGGCTGTGCGCAGACGCCGTCGCCGATTGCGGCGCCGAAGTCGTAGCGGTAGCAGATGCCACCGAAGTAGGGCAGCAGGATCGATTCCACGGCGTCGTCGGAGCGCTCGAGTGTGGCGGTGAGGCCGAGACGCTCCTGATACTCCGGCAGCAACGACTTCCGCAGCACTGCGCCGCCGAAACCATGGCACTCGTCGGCCACGAGGAGCCCGCCGGCGTCGGTCTTCGGCAGCGGCACGCGGCTCGCGGCGCTGTGGCGGGTCGTGACGAGGACATCGCAATCGGCGGGCCGGTCGCGGTAGCCGTCGCCGAGGCGACCGATGGTGTGTTCGGTCAGCGATTCGACGAGGCGTTCGTTCCACTGCTCCATCAAGACCCGCGAGGGCACGATCACGAGAATGAACAGGCCACGCTCGAGGGCATCGGCGATCGCGGTGATCGCCACATCGGTCTTGCCGGATCCGGTGACCGCCTCGATCACGCCCTTGCGGCCGCACCGGTTCCAGGCAGTCAAGGCATCGTGCTGCCAGCGGTAGAGGTCGCGCATCGTGGCAGGCTACGCCGCGGCGGGGCCTGCCCCGCCCCCTCGTTTGATGACATAGACGAAGGTTTCGCCGAGGAATCGGCGTCGGGGTCGAGCGAGACGCCGAAGCGCTCGTCCGATCGGTCCCGCATCGACCGCGATCTGACCGCGACGTTCGCCGGTGGCGAACCCGACGTTGCGCCAGTGGCTCCCCCGAATTGTCCGCTTCAGCTTCTGGACGCGCGACGCTCGTGCACCGACCGGATCCCTGATCGTGGCCGCCTCGGCCAGCATCAGGCCCCGACGTTCGGCGAGTTCGGCGATACCGCTGGGGAAGAGATAGCTGACATGGTCGACGTTCTCCCACACGATGCCGAGCTGGCCGGCCCGTACCCGTTGAGGCGAGAACGGGTTGGGCGTCGTCAGGATGAGCTCGCCGTCCTCTGCGAGTCCTTCCGCGGCGACCCGAAACACCATGTCGAGGTCGGGAACGTGCTCGATCAACTCACCGGCGACGATGACGTCGAAGGGCCCCCGATCCGCGAGCGGCCCGAGTCCTTCGGAGAGGTTCTGGACGACCGCGTCGAATCCCGCGGCGTTCACCGCGGCGACTCCCTCCTCGAGGATGTCGACGCCGACACACTGAGCGGCGGACCGGGCGAGATGCGCGTGGAGCCAATCGTCGCCGTCGAGGCGGGCTTCGTCATGCGCGACGCAGCCGATGTCGAGCAGGTTCTGGTCGCGGCAGCGATCGACCAGGAAACGCAAGCGGTCAGCGATCGGCGGCCGCCACGCGGCCTCCAGTGTGCGGGCGCGATGGGCGACGGTACGGGGATCGTTGGGGTCATCGGCCAGCTGACTCCAGCCGGCGATGTCGGCGGGAAGCTCTCGCTGGGCGGCGTCGAATGCGGCCGCCCGATTGTGGCGAAGCATGGTCAGCGCTCCTCTTGGTTTGATGGCGACAGAATCTCGTCGAGCAGAGCGGCTTCTTCGGCGCTGCGTTTGTCGCGCCAGCGATCGTTGGTGTTTTGGAGGTGACGGGATTCCGCCAGTCGGCCGAGGTCGGTGCGGCTGGAGACTCCGGCGAAATCGAGGATCGCGGTGAGTTCGCCGATGGGTTCGTGGATGAGCTGCTCGTAGTCCACTTCGAGCACGCCGGAATCGCCGGCAATCGCGTTGTCGATCAGATCGACGATTCGGTTCCGGTTGTGGGCGGCGAACCCCAACACGGTCTCACCGGAGTCCTTCCAGTGCGTGAGCGCGGCCTGGGGCCACTCTGCTCCCCACCAGTCGCGGTAGTCCCAGGTGCCGAAGCGCCCGGTTTCGATCTCGACGGCGTAGCTGTTCGCCACCGCGTGGGCATCGCGTCGGATGTGGACGAACCGAGCGGCCGGGAAGATCGCTCTCATGAGGTCGATTCGTGGGAAGTCGGTGTATTTCGACAGCAGCACCTCGCGGTCTTGGCGCTGCAAAAGGTCGGTGACGACGGCCCGAGTTCGCTCGATGGTCGCGACATCCAGAGAGGAGGGCTCGGGATCGAGGGCTCGACCGTCTCCCCATTCGGGCCGAAACGAAGGGATGAGATCCTCCCAGAATTCCCACGGCTCGATCGCGGATGGCAGTCGACGTCGAGCGATTCGGCCGATCGGGCCGAGCCGTGCAGTCGCGCCGAGCACTTTCGATCGGTGGGTGTAGAGCAGTTCGCCGATGAGTGCGGTGTCGTAGATGCGAGTGCGACCATGGAGCGACTCGCCGACATCGCGGCGGGTGCCGCTGGTGCTCACGTAGCCGAAGGCTCGGGTGCCGGCGAGAAGATCGAGTAGGAGCGTGGTGCCCGACCTCGGGCATCCGATGATGAACAGCGGCCCGTCGTTCATGTCAGCCACTTCGGCGGATCGAGCGGATCGAGGTGTTTGCCGGCATGGCCGGTCCACCCGTGGCGAAGTGCGAGCAGGTTGAGCCGAAGGCTGCGCCAGGCAGTGCGCGGGTGGAACGGCAGGTTGACGATCGGCTTGGCCAGCCCGGCGACCAGCGACATGGCGACGGCGGAGCCGGTGCGGCCGTTGCGTCGGAGGACGAGGACCAGGTTGCGGAGGCTGTAGTAGCGACGCCAGCTCGGCGGATCGACCGATGGCGACGCTGTCCGATCCTCGACCATGTGGGTCCAACCATGCTGCCGGGCCAGTCCGCTCGACCACACAATGGACCCGGACTGCGCCAACGCCAGCCCGAGGTCGAGGTCGTCGAAGCCGAAGAACAGCTCGGGGTCGGGACCGGCGGCGGCCCGCAGCGCGCCCACGCGGTAGTGGGGGCACGCTCCGCCCGGGAGATACGCGACGGGCTCGGGCGTCGTGCCGGTCGCAGCCTGAAGTCGCCCGCTCCGTTTGAGGGTCGAGCCCCAGAGCCCGACACCGCCGAGGTCGGCCTGGCCGGCGGCCAGGGTCGCCGTGGTGGATGCCAGCGCCTCGAGTGTGGTCGGGCGAGGCGGGGGGTCGTCGTCATCGAGCAGGACGAGCCAGTCGTCGTCGCCGGCCCGAGCGATGACGTCGGCGATCCCGGCGGCGATGCCGCCGGCGGGGCCGGGGTTGTCGTCGAGCCCCAGGTAGCGAGTGTCGGGAGAGGCGGAACGGTCGGCCTCGACGATGGACCGTATGGCTCCGTCGTTGTCGTTGTCGACGACGAGGAGCGAGGTCAGCGGCCGCGTCTGCTCGCTGAGGATGCGGAGATGGTCCACGAGGGCGTCACGTCGGCGAAAGGTGATCAAGACACCATGGGTGCGCATCGCCTCAGTCATGACTCGTCAACGCTAGCTGCCACCAGTGACCGCGCTGGCCACCTCCCCGTACGGCGTTCAGAAGAAGATGCGCCGGGTCTTGACGGCGCCGAGCACGACGCCCCAACGCACTGCGAGGGTGAACACCCAGGCGTGCCGGCCTGCTCTGGTGAAGAGGGTTGGGGTGCGGAGCGCGAGCCAAGCCCACGACTTCAGGCCGTCGAATCGGCCCGGTCCGTCGAGGCCGAACGATGCCGCGTTCTGGGCGATCCAGGGGCGACCGCGGCCGTAGTAGAGGCCCTGTCGCCAGGTCGCCCGCAGTCCCGAGCGGAACCGGTAGGCAACCCGTGCGGCCGACACCAGCTCCGGCGAATAGCCGGCTCCGGCGGCGCGGACGGAGAACTCGATGTCCTCGAGTCCGTCGAAGTCCTCGTCGTAGCCGTCGAGCTCTTCCCAAAGAGTGCGGTGCATGGCGGCGTTGTTGCCGCGGGCAAAGGGAACCTGTCCGAATCGGGGGAGCGTCTCGCTTGCCCCCATGGGACGAGTCTTGGCCAGCCAGGGCTCGTTGAGCGTGTCGCCGTCGAGGGTCCCGGTCACGAGGGGTTCGTCTCGAAGGGCCTCACCGATCGCCGCGGTCCAACCGGGGAAGACGACGTCGTCGCCATCGCAGAATGCAATCGACCGGGCGTCGGTCTCGCGCACACCGCTGTTGCGGGCGTACGCGATGCCGCCCTTGTCGGTGGCCGTGACGACTCGAACCGGCACGGCGCGCCCGGCGTAACTTCGGGCCACATCGGCGGTGTGGTCGGTCGAGCGGTTGTCGACGACGATGATCTCCCAATCGCCGTCCCACTCCTGCTCGACGAGAGCGTCGAGCTGGGCCGGCAGGGTCGTCTCCTCGTTGTGGCACGGGATGATGACGGAGAGGTCGAGCGGCATGTCAGCGCTCCTCGTGGCGAAGTCGGTCGACCTCGTAGCCGAAGCGTTCGAAGTCAGGTCGGTAGATGGCAAGGAGCAGATCGAGCTGAGCGGTCGTCAGACGCGGCGGTTCGGCCGGGGATGCATTGACGCGAGGGAGGTTGGGCACGGTCGCGCCGATGAGATCGAGGAGTGCGGCGAGGTCGTCGTCGAACGTCTCCATGCGACCGAGAAGGTCCAAGCGGCCCTCGGGGACGAGCGCGCTCTGCAAGCGAAGATGAGGATCGAATGTCTCGACGTCGTGGGTGGCGAACCAGTCGATGAACGTGCCGAGGTCCTTCATCGCTTCGTGTTCGGCGGGCGCGAAACCGAAGTGGTTGAGCTTCAGCACCGTGCTCTGCCAGCCCGACAGGAATCGGTCGATGGGGTGACGGACGAAGGCCGCCCGCACGTATCCCGGGGTGACGAGGCGTGGCGCGCTGATACCGAACGGCTCTTCGAGGTCGAGGCTGACGCCGGCTTGGCGGAGCGTCTCGAAGATGGAACGAGTTCCGACCTTCGCCACGCGAAACCACACGAGCCGATGCGAGTGGCTGACGGTGATGTTGTAGCGACTGATCGGGTCGGCCCCCGGGAGGTGTTCCGCGGCGCGGAGAACCTTCTGGAGGCCCGCGCTCGGACGGGTGAGACGACGACGGTCGTCGTCGACCGTTCGCAGGAGGGGGCGAGCAAGTGTCGAGATCACGTCGCCGCCTGCTCGCGTTCGCCTCGAAGTTCGCCCACGAGTTGACCGAGTACCCAGACCCAGCGGGCGCGGGTCGGCCGCCGGAACAGCGCGACCGGAATCTTGCGGGCGAGCCACAGGACCCGGCGAGCGCGTCGGTCGTCCTTGGCGGGCACGTGGCCGCCGGCGGCCAGGCGCCGCCGGATCCTGACCCGGTAGCGCCCGTAGAAGGCCCCTTGGTCGTAGGTCTCGCGGAGCGTGTGGCGGAGCCGGTAGTGGATCGCCGCACCGTCCTGGTAGCCGAGGATGTGTCCGGCCTCCCACATGCGAATCGCGATGTCGAGGTCGCACCCGGCGATGTAGCTCTCGTCGAACCCGCCGATCGCCATCAACGCATCGCGCCGGAATCCCATGTTGCAGCCATGGGCGTAGGGGACGATGTCGTAGAGAAGCGACTCGCCGGTGACCGAGCTGCCACGGACGTCGGCGATCCACGCCGGGTTCAGTTCGTACATGTCGATCGGCCCCGTCGCGTAGGGCGACTTCGCGAGGGCGTCGGTCATCGCGGCGAGCCACGTCGACGCCACCCGGTCATCGGCGTCGCAGTACACGATCGATTCGGCGCGGGCGGCGGCGAGCCCGACGTTGCGGGCGTAGGGCTCGCCTGCCCGGTCGCTTGCATCGATCACCCGGAGTTCGACGCCGTAACGCTGAGCCCAGGCTTCGGCCAGGTCGGCCGAACCGTCGGTCGATCGATTGTCGACGACGAGGATCTCTGCGGCCGGCGCTTGTGCTTGGGCGACCCGAAGCGAGTCGAGCTGCTCGACCAGCGTGTCGGCTGCGTTGTGCACCGGGATGATCACGGAGACGGCGGGAGCAGTCATGTCGCGGTCCAACGGGCGAGAAACGCTCGACGTTCATCGTCGGGGTAAAAGTGTCGGGCCATGGGTGTGTCGTAGGCCCGCTCGATGAGCTCGACGGGCAACGCGCCCCGTTCGAGGAACTGCCCGTAGGCCGACGTCGGCTCACCGCTGGTTCCTTCGTTGCGGCGGGGGATGGGGAGCGGTTCGTCGAGGCCGAGAAACGTCCCCACGGCCGATCCGCCGACTCGAGGCAGATCCTCCGCACGAAGCACCAGCGCTCGGTGGCCGTTGTGCGTGTAGGACTGGTAGCCGGCCGACGTGGCGAAGGGCTCGAGGTACACGTCGATTCCGGTGGTGGCCCGAAGCTCCCGCTCGAACCAGTCGATCTCGATGAAGTTCGCCTCGAGGTTCTCGGCGATGGCCGCAGTGTGGCCGGCCAGATCGCCGTCGTCGACCCACGGCTCGCGACCGACCTCTCGCTGTCGCTGAAGGCCGTAGAAATGGTCGGAGACCGCGAGGGCGACGGGGTCGCGAACACCGCAGAGCAGGTCCCAAGTCCCCCCGGCTTGCAGCGCACGGCCGATCTCTTCCCCAGCCCAGAGGAATCGAGGCCGGGGCATGACGCCAAGGCGATCGGCCTTGGCCATCCGGGCCGCGATGCCGGCGTCGCTCAGTGCATGCGCTTTGAGAACCGGTCGGCCTGAGGCGGCCTTGATTGCCCTGGTCAGTGAGGTGGTGCCGGTCTTCCCCATGGAGAAGACGATGATCGGGTCGTGACCGAGGACGCGGCGCGTTTCGGCGTGGGTCATCGCCCGGTCGACCGTGGCGCTGGCCCGCCTTACGGGACGACCGAGGGTGCGCGTGGCCGACATCTCACACGCCTCGCGGCACGTCGGCGGCGTGGTACTGCTCGGTCGGTCCGAGGTAGTCGATGCGACCGCCGTCGAGGCTCAGGACCTTGTCGCACACATCGAGCACGGCGAGGCGGTGCGTCACGACCACGATCGTGGTGTCGCCCGCCATGTTGGCGAGCGAGTCGAGGACGTGTCGCTCAGAGGCAGTGTCGAGGGCGCTGGTCGGCTCGTCGAGCACGAGCAGGCTCGGTCGACCGGCCAGGGCGCGGGCAATGCAGAGCCGTTGACGTTGACCGCCCGAGAGCGCACCACCGCGTTCGCCGACGGAGGAGTCGTAGCCCCCCATGGCCGCGACCTCGTCGTGGATCCCGGCCTGGCGGCAGGCGGTGGCGATGTCGTCGTCGGAGATGTGGTCGCGGAGGAAACGAACGTTGTCGGCCACCGACCCGGTAAGGATCTGACTGTGCTGGGGAACGAGCGCGACCTGCGAGGCCCACCACGAGCTGTCGGCATCATCGATGGCGATGCCATCGAGGGTGAGCGCGCCGCCTGACTCACGCAGTCCCAGCATGAGCTGCGTGAGGGTGGACTTGCCGCTTCCCGATGGTCCGACCACGCCGATGATCGCGCCCGGCGGGAAGTCGAACGACACGTTGTGCAGCGTCGGCTCGCCGTTGTAGGCGAAGCTCAGATCGTGGGCCTGGAGACCCGAGCGGACGTCGGTGCTGGCCGACCCGGCCGCGGGTGTTGCGGCCCGATACCTGGCGACCTCGTCCTCGAGGGCAGAGGCGTAGACATCGGCCTGCGTGTATTGAGCCCGAGCGACCTGGAGCGATTGGCCGTAGCCAAGGCAGCGAAGGAGAAGGATGAGCACGGCACCGACGGTGCCGATGTCGTCGACTCCGGTGCTGATGCCGACCGCGAGCAGTGCCACGACACCGCCGTAGGCAACGAGCTGGTACGCCGGCCCGATCGCGAGCTGGGCGAACTGTGACCACCCCAATGCATGGGCGGCCTCGGTGGCATCGACCCGGACACGCTCGGCAACTTGATCCCGCACCCCGTGGACCTCGATCTCGAGGGCGAGCGACTCGGTCTCGTTGACCCGGGTGCCGAAGGCAACCTGCGCGGCGGCGGCGCGCTCGGAGATCGTCTGCACCTTGCGGCGCAGCGGAATCATCGCGGCGCCCAGTGCGGCCACGAGGAGCACGGCAACGATGGTGATGTAGGGCTGGATCGCGAAGGCGACCGCAACGAGGGCGAGGAGGCTGACCGAGGCGGTGAGGCCGCGGGCGGTGGCGGCAACGCTGTTCACAGCCGTCCGCGCGTAGTTGCTGAGCAGTTGCTGGACTCGGCCGGGGGCCAGCCCGTGCTTCACTTCCCACGCGGTGCCGAGATAGGCGTCGGTGAACTCGGACCGGAGCCGGACGGTCGCTCGGGCCATGCTGGCGCTCGACAGCGCCGCACTTCCCATGTTCGCGGCAAAGCGAACGATGATGAACCCGGACGCGGCGACCAGGCCGGTGGCCATCGTGACCGTGGTGTCGCCTTGGATGTTGATCGCCTTCTCGCTGTTGGCGAGGGCCACGCCGGCGCGGGCGATGATCACCAGGAAGCCGGCCTCGCTGAGGGTGCCCAGCATCGTGAGCGCGACGATGCCGAGCAGTGCTCGACGTTCGCCCTCGAGAAGTGCGCGACTCCCCATCTACCTGTCTCCTCGGTCTGCCAACACCGTCGACCCACAGTCGGTCAACACTGTTCAGATCGGCAGATTCGTGGGGAGAATGAGGCGCAAGGGGGCCATTTGGCCCAGGTCCTCAGGACTGGGAAATCACCCCGGTTTGGTGCAGCCGTTCGATGGTTGCCTCGTCGCGGCCGATCGAGCGGAGAACCTCGGCCGTGCTGGCGCCCACGTCCTCCACCTGATGCAGCATCGTCGTCGGTGTCCCATGGAATGCGACGGGCGGCCGCACCTGGCGCACCGTGCCCAGATCGGGGTGCTCCCACTCGACGATCAGCTCGTTGTGGACGATCTGCGGGTCGGTGAGCACCGCCGCCCGCTCGTGGATCGGTCCGGCGGGCACGCTTTCGCGGGCGAGCCGCTCAATGATGTCGGCCGTGGTGAGCTTGCCGATCTCAGCGACGATGGTGGCACCGACATGCGCGAGCGCCTCGGGATCGACGCCGAGGCCGATGTGGTTGTAGCGGTCGTCGTCGAGCATGTCCGGTCGCTCGAGTGCTCGCCACATGCCGCAGATCTGGTCGGTCGACGCGAGGTAGTAGATGATCTGGCCATCGGCGGTGTCGGTGAGGCGGTAGCCGTCGCTGGCCCGTCGTCTTGGTTGTGGGTCGGTCGGCAACGTGAAGTCGCTCATGCCATCAGGCCAGTACCAGGCCAGAACCGCGTCGAGCATCGCGATCTCGATGTGTTGTCCGCCGGCCCCCCGCTCTCGCGCGAACAGCGCGGCAGAGATCGCCTGAGCGGCCGTGTAGGCGGTCGTCTTGTCGGCGACGAGGGTGCGGATGAGATCGGGGAAGGGAAGATCGGCGCTCGTCTGGCCGTGGACCATTCCGGTGATGCCCTGGATGACCGGGTCGAGGCACGCACGGTCGGCGTAGGGCCCTTCGGGACCGAATCCGGTGATCGAGACGTAGACGATGTCGGGGGCGACCGCACGAACGGCCGCCTCGCTGAGACCGAGTCGCGCACTCACGCCCGGGCGGAAATTCTCGATGAAGACATCGGCGGTCCGGGCAAGGTCGAGCACCAACTCCTGGCCCTCTTTCTGCTTGGTGTCGACGGCCACGCAGCGCTTGCCCCGGTTGTCGTTGGCGAAAAGCGGCGGGAACCCTTTTCGCAGTCCGAGTCGCAGTAACTCGCCTTCGAGTGGCTCGATTTTGATGACCTCCGCGCCCTGCTCCGCGAGCATCTGCGTCGCGAGTGGACCGGCCACGACCTGAGAGATGTCGAGGATCGTGATGCCACTCATCGGGCCGGTGCGCTCGTCGTTCATCTGCGCAAGTTAGATCGACGTTGGCGGATCGTGCAGCAGGTAGCGTGCGCGCGTGACTTCGTACGACGACTTTGAACGCGCCGCCGGAGGAGCAATCCTCATGGACGGCAACAAGCTCCGTGACGAGATCGTGGCCGGAATTCGGACCCAGATCGACGAGCTCGGCAACCCCGACGTCTGCCTCGCGACGGTGCTGGTGGGGAGCGACAAGCCGAGCCAGATCTACGTGCGTAACAAGCATCGCAAAGCCGAGGAAGCAGGCATGGTCTCGCGCCATGTGGAGCTGCCCGAAGACGCAACGCAACACGATGTCGAGACCGCGGTGCGGGATCTCGCGAACGATTCCGCGGTGCACGGCATTCTCGTTCAGCTGCCGCTCCCGGCCGGGCTCGATGAGGAAGCGGTGCTGGATCTCGTGCCGCCCGAGAAGGACGTGGACGGGCTCACCGAGCGTTCCATGGGCCGCCTCGTACGCGGGCGGGTCGGTCACGTGCCGTGCACGCCGCTTGGCGTGATGCGCCTGCTCGAGCGCTACGGCGTCGAGACGTCGGGCAAGCGAGCCGTGGTCATCGGGCGTTCGACTCTCGTGGGTCTTCCCCAGGTGCTGTTGCTCGGCCGAAAGGGTTGCGACGCGACCCCCACGCTCGCCCACAGCCGTACCGCCGATCTGGCTGAGGTCTGTCGCTCGGCCGACGTCATCGTCGCTGCCGCCGGAATGGCTCGCCTCGTCACCGCCGACTTCGTCAAACCTGGCGCGGCAGTGCTCGACGTCGGCATCTCCCGTACCGAAGAGGGCATCGTGGGCGACGTCGACTTCGACAGTGTCCAGCAGATCGCGGGTGCCATCACCCCCATGCCCGGCGGCACGGGGCCGATGACCATCGGCTGTTTGCTCGAGAACACCGTCCGCGCCGCCATGATGCAGGGCGCGATCTCCGGCTGAGCGACCGGATCAGCTCTGCGGGAGGTGCGCGGTCGCGCCAACCCCGAGCACCCGGAGGAAGACTCCTGACCGGGGCTTCGGCGCGAAATACGACGACTTCGGCGGCATGAGGTCGCCGGCCGCGGCCACCGCCATCAGGTCGTGGACGTCGGTTGGAAACACAACGAAGCCGAGCATGCCGTCGGCATCGCAGCGAGCGACGAGCTCACCGACCCCGGAAGGACCGGGGACGTAGTCGACGCCGCTGTCGGGAGCGAGTTCGTCGATGCCGAGAACATGGCCGATGACATCTCGTCGCAAGCGTTCGACGTCGAGGGACGCCAACGCGGACGGGCGCTCCTGGGGATCGAGGACGAGCTTCGACCATTCGCCGTGGTGGTAGACCCCGATCTCGCCGCGAGCCTGCGGCGCCGCGGACGCGGCGTCGTTCATGATCGTCACCTCGCCAACGGTCGCGAGCGACGTGCGGAGATCGTCGGCGGTGCGCAGATCGACGTCGATCGCGCGGCGGTGGAAGGCCTCGACTCGCAGTTCATCGGCCGGGAAGAGGACGGCCAGGGTGCGAGTGAACGCGTCGTCGTCAGGGTGGGCATCGCGCCCGGCCAGCGCGGCGGCGGAACGATGGTGTCCGTCGGTCACGTAGACGAGTGCGCCGGCAAGCATTTCGGTGACGCTGGCGCTTTCGAACTCATCCAGGGTCCAGATCAGATGCTGGACTTCCTCGACCACGTGATCGACATCGGGCGGCCGCTCGGTCGCGGCGACGAGAAGGGCGCGGAGGTCAGCATCGGGTTCGTGGGTGAGCGCAATGGGCGATGACGTCGCGCCCACGACCTCGAGGTGGCGGCCGAGGAGTGTCGCCCGCTCTGGACGCACGTTCTCGTGGGTGAGCACGCGGCCGTCGCGTAGCCCGTCGACATCGAGCGCTCCGACGATGCCGGTCTGCGTGTGGTTGCCGTAGACGAGTCGGTAGGCATAGAACGCCGCGTGATCCGACGCCTCGAAGCCGCCCGCATCGAGGATTCGCGTGAGTGTCTCCGCTCCGAGGCGGAGCAACTCGTCATTGTCAGCCTGAACCCCTGGGGCCAGGTCCTCGGCTGATCGAGTGACCCCGAAGTAGCTGAACGGGTTGTTGTCGACGATGGCCCGCCGTTCGGCGGGTGTCTTCGCGTCGTAGGCGCCGGCGACGACCCGGCCCGCCCAGTCAGGATGGATCAGCCACCCCTGGAAGGGAGCAAAGAGGGGATTGGTCATGCGAGCTGGACGGAGACGTTGATCACGTGTTCGTGCGATTTGATCTGTTCGAGGATCTCGGCGCTCGGTATGGAAGCGACGTCGATCGTCGCCACGGCTGCCTTGGCCCCGGCGAAGACCTTGTTCGACATGGTCGAGACGTTGAGATCCGAACCCCGGAGAATCGCGAGGACCGCTGCGAGCACGCCGACCCGGTCTTGATGACGGACAGACAGGGTCGCCGCTCGCTTGGGCACCGTCTCCATGTTGACGCAGTTCGTGACATCGCCTGCTCGGTACGTGTCGATCGTGTCGATCGTGCCTTCGGCCACGGCGTCCTGCGCCTGCTCGGTGGAGGCACCCACGTGATGCGTCGCGACGACCGATGGATGCTGCGCGAGCGCTGACGAGAACTCGCCGGTGCCGCTGCCCGGTTCGTCGGCGAAGACGTCGAGTCCGGCCTTGATGCCGCGGGCGTCCATCGCGGCAATCAGGGCTGCTTCATCAACGACGTCGCCTCGGGATGTGTTGATCAGGATCGAGTCGTCCTTCATCTTCGCGAGGAACTCGGCGTCGACCATTCCCTTGGTGTCGGGGCTTCCCGGCACGTGCAGCGAGACGATGTCGGCCTGGGCGAGCAGATCGTCGGTCGAGTCGACGAACCGCACGCCGGCCCGCTCCGCTCGCTCGACCGCGTCGACGTGGCGATCGGGCTTCCCGACAGCGACGACGTCGATACCGAACGCGGTGGCTCTCTCGGCCATGGCGATACCGATGTCGCCGAGACCGATGATGCCGAGGGTGCGGCCGAAGAGACCCTCGGCCTTGGAGTAGGCCTTCTTGTTCCACTTGCCGTCACGAAGGTCGGCCGTGGCCGCGGCGATGTGGCGATCGGTCGAGATGAGTAGTCCCATGGCGAGCTCCGCGACCGCGAGCGCATTCTTGCCCGGCACGTTGCACACGAAGATCCCGAGCTCGGCGGCTTTCGCGGTATCGATGTTGTTCGTTCCGGCGCCGGCTCGGACGATCAGCGCGAGCTCGTCGGCCTGGGCGAGCGCCTCGGCCGTCACTTTGGTGGACCGGACGACGAGCACCTCGACGCCGGCCAGCTCCTTGCCGAGATCATCAGCGGTGAGATCACCGTTCACCCATACCTCGTCGCCGGCGGCTTCGAGGCGGCTCACCGCGGGCGCAGGCAGTGAGTCAGCGAGCAGTATTCTCATGTTCGTGGCGGTCCTCGACGTCGTGGGACTGTGCAGTCGTAGCGGGGTCGAGCGTCGCTCGCCACCGAGTGTTCTGGATTGCGGAACGGTTCCGTATTCGGGACCGATCGTACCTCAGGGGGAGGGGTCCCGAAAGCGTGATGAGACCGCAGAATTCGGAGGAATGGCTGGCCGGATTCGTCGTCCCCGATGCGCCGCGAGGCGATGAGGCGTTGGCGCTCGCGAGGGCCCTCGTCGATGCGCTCGGTTCGCCCCAGCGCCACGCGCCGGCCGTGCACATCGTGGGCACTGCGGGGAAGGGTGCGGTCGCAGAGCGCCTGACCGCGCGGCTGGTGGCCGGGGGCATTGGGGTGGCGACGCATCAGTCGCCCCACGTCTACGACTTTCGCGAGCGCTTCCTGATCAACGGAGAGATGCCGGCCTGGTCTGCCGTCGACACCGCGATCGAGGAGGTCGACGCCGCGGTCGCAGAGGTGCGTGCCTCGGCCGGGCGCGCCCCGACCTTCTTCGCCGTTACGGCCGCACTCAGTTGGGTGCTCGGCCGGCAACACGATGTCGACGTCTTCGTCACCGAGGCCGGTATCGGCGGACGGGTCGACGCAACTGCGGTGCTCGACCGACCCGACACGATCACTGTCATCACCCACATCGGTCTTGACCACACCGACGTACTCGGGTCGACTATCGAGGCGATCACCGGCGAGAAGGTCGCGGTGATGGCCGGACGTCGGCTCGCAGTGCTCGGGCCGCAGTCGTCCAACGTGGTTCGACGAGTCGTCGGTGAAGTGTCCGCCGCCCATTCCGTGGAACTGGTCGAGGTCGGGCCTGTCGACGGAGACTGGCGGGCCCACGCCGACGCGATCGCAGAGGCCGCGTCGACGTTGTTGGCACCGATCGTCGGCCGAAGGATCCCGGTCGCGCCCTTGGAGTCGTCGCCGGGCCGACTCGAGGAACGCGTGGTGGTCGATCGGCTGGTCATCCTCGATGGGGCTCACAATCCCCTCAAGCTCAACGCGCTGCACGAGGCGTTGGGGGATCGAGAGCCTGCCGTCGTCATCGCCGCGGTCGGGGCGGGCAAGGATCTCGCCGGGTGTGCCGCCGCGATTGCATCGTTCGGCGCGCCGGTGCTCGCGGTCGAGTTCGGCGGTGAGGTCGGTCCCCGGAGCCGGCCGGCCGAGGCCGTTGTCGCGGCGGTGACTGACGCGGGCGGCAGCGCTTCTGTGGCCGACAACCCAGTGGACGCGGTCACACAGGCGCGCGGGCTGACTGTCTCGGGTGACACGATTCTGGTCACGGGATCGTTCCTGATCCTCAGCGATATCGCCTCGGCATTCGCCGCGGCGGATGGCGACTAGCCGAGTACGGACCGCTGCCAGTCGCGGGTGGCTTCCACCTGGTTGAACGTGAATGTGTGGAGTCCGGTGATGCCGAGCCGCTCGAAGTCGCCGGCGAGCGGATCGATCAGGGTGCTCGGGTTGTAGCCCGTCGATGAGAAGAGCTTGATGAGGCCGCTGCGGTTCTTCTTCAGGTAGCGCAGTGAGGCGCCGACGCCGAGCCGCATGCCCATGTTGAGCAACTTGGCCCGATCGACCACGCCGGGGATTCCGAGGTGAACCGGCAGGGTGAGTCCGTTGGCCCGCTCTGTCTCGATCCAGGTTCGGATCGTGTCGGTGGAGAAGCACATCTGCGTCGAGGCGTGACCGTCGACGCCGGCTTCGTCGAACAGTTCCTGCTTCTCGACAAGGGCGGCGCGGAGGACATCGGTCGAGATGAACGCGTGCCCATCCGGGTAGCTGCCAACGCCGACGGCGGTGATATCGCCCGCGGCGACGTCGAGTAGTTCGCGCAGGAACTCCATGGCGTCGCCATAGGCGCCAGGAACTTCGGTGTCGCCTCCGATGCAGAAGATCTCGGACAGGCCGAGACTCTTGCAGCGAGCGGCGATCGCCTTCGTGTGGTCCGCGTCCTCGACCATCCGAGCCGCGAGGTGGGGCACCGGGCGATGACCGAGGTCGAGCAGCTCGGCGCAGACGTCGAGCGTCTCCTCGAGCGTCTTCACCGGCGATGCAGTGACGGAGACGCGGGAGTTGGCCGGTAGGTACGTGAGCTGGGTCGGGAGACTCTTCAGCGGGACGATCTCGTAGGTGAGGTCCTCGACGATGGCGCGGACGATCGGACTCTGGAAGCCGCGGCTACCTCGGCGGCGAGAGAAGGCAATAGCGCTCACAACAGGCTCCTAGGAAAGGTTGACGACGTTGCCGTCGGCGTCGATGTCGATGGAGTGGGCTGCCGGGGTCTTGCCGAGTCCCGGCATGGTGCGCATGTCGCCACAGATCGGGTAGACGAAGCCGGCGCCGACCGACGCACGAACCTCTCTGACGGGGAGCGTCCAGCCGGTGGGGGCGCCTTTCAGGCTTGCGTCGTGGCTGAGCGAGAGGTGGCTCTTCGCGATGCACACGGGCAGGTTGTCGAACCCGGCATCGGTGTAGGTCTGCAGCTGTTTGTCGGCCTGGGCGGAGTACTCGACACCGTCGGCGCCGTAGACCTTGGTGGCCACGGCGTGGATCTTGTCCTTGAGGCTGGCGTCGTCGGGGTAGAGCACCTCGAACTCCGAGGGTTCCTCGGCCGCTTCCTTGATGGCCGACGCCAGGTCGGTGGCGCCCTTGCCGCCGTCGGAGAAATGGGTCGAAACCGCGGCCCGGGCCCCGTACTCGGCAGCGATCTCGTGGATTGCGTCGATGTCGGCCTGGTGATCACCGGGGAAGACGTTGATGGCGACGACGGGGGTGCAGCCGTGAATCTGCATGTTCTCCAGCTGCTTGCGCAGGTTGGCGCCACCCATGTGGACCTCGTCGGGGTTCTCGGCGAGGAGGGCGTCGGGCAGGGGCTTGCCGGCGACGATCTTGTGATTGCCCGAGTGAGCCTTCAGGCCGCGAACCGTCGCGACCAGGACTGCGGCGTCGGGAGCGATGCCCGAATACCGGCACTTGATGTTGAAGAACCGTTCGGCGCCCATGTCGGCGCCGAAGCCCGCTTCGGTCAGGAGGAACTCGCTCGTGTGGATGCCGATCTGGTCGGCGATGATGCTCGAGTTGCCGGTGGCGATGTTGCCGAACGGGCCGGTGTGCACCAGGGCCGGGGTGTTCTCGAGCGTCTGCATCAGATTCGGTTTGATGGCTTCCTTGAGGATCACGGCCATCGATCCGGCGGCCCCGACCTCCTCGGCGGTGATCGGAGTGCCGGCCTTCGAATAGCCGAGCACGATGCGGCCGAGGCGGGCCCGTAGATCCTGGAGACTGGTGCACAGGGCGAGGGCAGCCATCACTTCGGAGGCCGCGGTGATGTCGAAGCCGGTCTCGCGGGGGATTCCGTCGAGGCGGCCGCCGAGGCCGATCACCGTATTGCGCAGCGACCGGTCGTTCACGTCGAGCACGCGACGCCAGGTGATGTTGTGGGGATCGAAGCCCAGGTCGTTGCCGTGGTACAGGTGAGCGTCGAGCAGGGCGGAACACATGTTGTGCGCGGCGGTCACCGCGTGCATGTCGCCGGTCAGGTGGAGGTTGAAGAGCTCCATCGGCACGACCTGGCTGTAGCCACCGCCGGCGGCGCCGCCCTTGATGCCGAAGGTCGGACCCATCGACGGTTGGCGAATCGCGATCGTGGCCGAGCTGCCGATGTGCTGGAACGCCTGACCGAGCCCGACCGTCGTCGTGGTCTTGCCTTCACCGAGCGGGGTCGGGGTGATGGCCGACACGACGACGTACTTCGCCCGTGGTCGGTCCTTCATCTTCTCAATCGCGTCGAGGCTGATCTTCGCGGCGCCGACGCCGTAGGGCTCCAGGCACTCTTCGGGGATGCCCGCGGTCGCGGCGATGTCGCCGAGCGGCTTGAGATTCGCCGTATTGGCGATCTCCAGATCTGACGGAAAGCTCATGAGTCCCCTTCGGCGAGCAGCGACAGAAATGTAGCAGATTGTGTTCCGTATTGTGGGAACGTTCCGCAATGCGGAACAACAATGCGGAACAACGCCGCGAAGTTGGCTCCTTCCTCGCGGGTCAGTCGGGGGGCAAGAGGTCCTCGAGCTCGACCCCGACGTCTCGTCCCTCGGACAAGCGACGTTGGCCGAGCGGTTCGCCCAAGTCGACGGCGACCGCCGTCGAGGGATTGCTCGGGCAGTCCTGGCCACCGCTGAGCGGCACGACGGAGAACGTGATGGTCACCTGAGAGGCATCCGACAGCACGATCGGGTCGTTGAGGCGATCGCCCATGGGCTGACCGCTGGCGCACGCGCGTTCATTGGCGAGCACGTGGACGATGGTGTCGGCGGGTCCCGGGTCCGGAAAGTCAGGATCGGTCTCCCACTCGACGACACCGAGTCCTTCGTCGAGTTGGAACTGCAGCGGGCAGCTGGCGGGACTCGACGCCCCGGCCCAGCGCCAACCGTCGCCCTCGGCCTCGAGGGTCATGAAGCTGAGGCCGGCTTCGGCGGCGGTCGAGCGATCGCCGACGTGCACGGCCAGCACTTGATCGATGGTCTCGTGGAGGATCCGCCAGCCGTCTTGCGGCCAGAAGACACCCTCTTCGTTGTCGAGAAAGGTGCGCATCGCATCTTCGACGCCGGCGGGCGCCTGCGAGATTGGGGGAACGTCGTCGACGGCGGACAACGGGAAGAGCGGCCCCGACGGGCACCCGACGATCGGGTCGGCGTCGTCGGCGGTGGTGATGGCAGTCGGCGGGTCGATGCCGGTGATCGTGGTCGTTGTCGTTGTGGCGGTCGTCGTCGGCGTGGCCGAGGTCGACGTGTCGACGTCGTCGCCGCACGCGGCGGCGAGCAGGACGAGAGAGATGAACGCGATCAGAACGTTGCGACGCATACCCATCAGACGATGGTCGCACGCCTGCGGTTCCGCGGTGGGCGCTCAGCCGGCCAGGGGAGATTCGAGGCGGCCGGTGACGGCGGCTCGGATGTCTTCGTCGAATGCGCGAACGTGCGCTTCGACGAGGTCGGCAGCCCGGTCGCCGTCGGATGCCTCGAGCGCGCCCAGGATCTCGGCGTGCTCGCTGACCGCGTGACCCATGTCGGCAACGTCAGCCAGATAGAGGTGCCAGAGCCGGTCTGACTGGGCGTAGAGCATGTCGAGCGTGTCGAGGAGGAAGCGGTTGTCGGCGGCCTCCCACATGATCTCATGGCAGCGGCGATCGATCGCCATGAGTTGCTCGTTGGCGCCCTTTGCCTTTTTGGTGGCCTTCAGTTCGGTCGCCATCGCGGCCCACTGGTCGGCGGAACCGCGCGCCGCGGCAAGGCGGGCCGCATAGGGCTCGAGCACAGTGCGGGTCTCGAAGAGCATCGAGAGTTCGGACACGTCGATGCCGGCGACGAACATGCCTCGACGGGGGATCACGGTGACGAAGTGCTCACGGGCGAGGCGCTGGAGGGCTTCGCGGATCGGCGTGCGGCCGATGCCGAGACGCTCGCGGAGATCGTCTTCTCGGAGGACGTCGCCCGGCGCGAGGTCGAGGCGGACGATCATCGAGCGGAGTTCGGCGTAGGCGGTTTCGCTGAGGGTTGGTTCGGTCATCGGTATCGGTTGCCGACGGTGGGTCGACGTTCTAGGCTCTGATGATACACGAGTGATATATCACACGCACACCTCGGAGCAACTGTGAGCGATTTCCCGAAGAACGCGAAGGTCGTCGTCATCGGCGCCGGCATCGTCGGCAACTGCCTGGTCGGCCATCTCGCCCGGCGCGGCTGGACGGACATGGTCTTGATCGAAAAGGGCCCGCTGCCCAACCCCGGCGGTTCGACCGGTCACGCGTCGAACTTCATCTTCCCGGTCGACCACAACAAGGAGATGGCGCTGCTCGGTGAGCAGTCGGCCAACCAGTACCGAGACATGGAACTCTCGGTCGACTCCGGCGGTATCGAAGTCGCCCGAAGCCAAGAGCGCATGGACGAGTTCCAGCGCCGCATGACCTCGGCAAAGGCGTGGGGGATCGAAGCTCACCTCCTCACCCCGGCCGAGGTGAAAGAACTGGTTCCCTTCATCAATGAAGAGGTCATTCTCGGCGGCTTCTACTGCCCCACCGTCTCCGTAGTCGACTCGCTCGAGACGGGCACGACGATGCGCAAGGAAGCGATCGAGACCGCCGGCCTCCAGGTGTTCGCCAACACCGAAGTGCTCGACCTCGTCACCACCGATGAGCCCGGCCCCAACGGTCGACGCGAGATCAAGGCCGTCGTCACCGACAAGGGAACGATCGAAGCCGACTACGTCGTCATCGCCTGTGGTGTCTGGTCGAACCGGATCGCCTACATGGCCGACACCTACATCCCGTTGGTCCCGGCTGTGCACCAGATGGCCGACGTCGGCCCGATGGACATCCTCGCTGAGACCAACAACGAGATCGGCTACCCGATCGTTCGTGACATGGACACCTTCTGTTACGAGCGTCAGTCCGCAGGCTCGATGGAGGTCGGCTCCTACGCCCACCGGCCGATCCTGCATCATCCCGACGAGATTCCGTCCAACGCCGAGGCTGCGCTCAGCCCGACGGAGATGCCGTTCACCCCCGACGACTTCGACCAGCAGATGGAAGAGGCCATCGAACTGATGGACATGCTCGGCGACGCCGAGATCAAGTACGCCATCAACGGCCTCCTCTCGCTCACGCCCGACACCATGCCCTGCCTCGGCGAGATGCCCGATGTCGACGGCCTCTGGTCGGCCGCCGCGGTCTGGGTCAAGGAAGGCCCCGGTATGGCCCAGGTCGTCGCCGAGTGGATGACCCACGGCTACCCGCGCGTCATCGACGCTCATGGTGCCGATATCGCCCGCTTCTACGACCAGGAGAAGAGCGACGAGCACATCTGGGCCCGCGCCGAAGAGCACTTCAACAAGACCTACGGCATCGTCCACCCGGCCGAGCAGTGGGAGACCCGCCGCTTCCTGGTCGACTCTCCCTACCGCAGCCGCCAAGAAGCGCTCGACGCCGAGTTCTTCCAGGCCCGCGTGTGGGAACGGCCTCAGTGGTACAACTCCAACGCCGATCTCGTTGAGCGCTACGGCCTCGCCGAACGCGAGGTCGAGTGGGACAATCGCTGGTGGAGCCCGATCACTGTCGGCGAGCACCTGAACCTTCGTGAGAATTGTGGCTTGGTCGACCTCTCCGCGTTCCAGGTCTATGAGCTCTCCGGCCCCGGGGCCGTCGAGTTCGCCGACTATCTCGCGGTCAACAAGGTCGACGTTCCCGTCGGCCGCTCGGTCTACACGCCGTGGCTCACGCCCGACGGCGGCTTCCACTCCGACCTCACGATGATGCGGACCGGCGAAGAGACCGTGCAGGTCGTGACCGGCGTGTTCGACGGAGGTCGTGACGAGTTCTGGTGTCGCAAGCACATGCCCAACGATGGGTCGGTCACCTTCACCAACCGCACGCTCGACGTGTCGACGCTCGGACTCTGGGGACCCAACGCTCCCGCCGTATTGAGCCAGTTGACCGACCACGACCTCAGCCAGGACGGCTCGCCCTACGGCTCCTACCTCGACGTCACGGTCGCCGGCGTCGAGTGCAAGCTCTTCCGTATCTCTTATGTCGGCGACACCGGCTGGGAGATCTACATCCCATGGGCCGATGCCCCCACGGTGTGGGACGCGGTCATGGAGGCCGGTGCCGCCCACGGCATCCGGGCCACCGGTGGCGGTGTCTACGGCACCTCCGGTCGTATAGAGAAGGGCTACCGCCTCATGGGCGCCGAGCTCGAGAGCGAGTACAACCCGGTCGAGGCCGGGCTCGCTCGTCCCAAGGTGAAGGCCGCCGACTTCATCGGCAAGGAGGCCTACCTGACCGCCCGCGAGGCCGGCGCCGAGGTGCAGTGCGTGACCCTCACCGTTGAAGACAACACCGACTCGCTCGGGCGACAGCGCTGGAACCAGGGTGGCAACGAAGCGATTCTCGACATGGACGGCAACCGGATCGTCGACTCGCACGGCCGTGTGTCTCGCGTGACCTCGGCCGGCTACGGCCCGTCGATCGGCAAGATGCTGCTCCTGGGCTACGTGCCGAACGCGCTCGCCGAGCCCGGTACCGACCTCCAGGTCATGTACATGAACGAGCTTTTCCCCTGCAAGGTGGTCGGCCCCGGCTCCGCCTTCGACCCCGACGACACCCGACTGAAGAGCTAGCGACGATGAAGACTCTGGTTTGCGTGAAACGGGTGCCGGCGCCAGGCGCCAAGATCAATGTGACCGACGACGGCCTCGATGTCGACGCCGCCCATCTGGGATTCACCACCAGTCCGCACGAAGAGTGCGGCGTGGAGGGCGCGATTCAGCTGAAGGAGGAGCACGGAGGTGAAGTCACCGTGTTGACCCTCGGTGGAGGCGAGGCCGAAGAGCAGCTTCGATACGCGGCCTCGGTCGGTGCCGATCACGGTGTGCTGGTGCAGACCGACGGTCAACCGTGGGACCCGCAGCGCACTGCAGCCGCCATCGCGGAAACCATCGAGTCGCTCGAGGAGGACGGAGAGTTCGATCTCATCTTGTTCGGCAACGAGTCCGCCGATGCGGGCGGCTTTCAAGTCGGCATACGGGTCGCCCACGCACTCGGCCGTCCGATCGTCCAGGGCATCAAGGGCATCGATGTCGAGGACGAGACCGTCACCGCCCGTCGTGAGATCGATGGCGGGTTCGAGGTCTACGAACTCCCGAAGCCTTGTGTGCTCGGCGTGAAGGAAGGGCTGAACCTGCCCCGCTACCCGACCATGAAGGGCCGGCTCGCGTCGAAGAAGATCGAGATCCAGTCGATCGACGCCGATCCGCCGGCAGGCGGGCAGCAGCGGGTCAAGCTCCATCGTCCGGTCGAGCAGGTGTCGGAAACGGTCATCCTCGGCGAAGGGCCGGAAGCCGCGTCGGCCGTTGTCGATGTGCTCGAAGAGTTGGGGGTCCTCTGATGCTGCTGGTGATCCTCGAAAACGAACGCGGAGCGCTCGCGGAATCGGCCCGTGAAGCACTGACCTTCGGCCGGACGCTGGCCGACAAGATGGGCACCGAACTCGAGGCCGCGTTGATCGGCTCCGACGACGATGCGCTCATCGCTGAGGCCGGCGACTACGGCGCCGAGACCGTACACACCTGTACCCACCATCTGCTCTCCGACTACGGCCCTGATGCGTTCGGCGCGGTCGTCGCCCAGATGGTCGAGTCCCTTTCGCCCGATGCGGTGCTCGCCTGTGGGTCCGACCGCGGCAACGAGGTGCTCGCGCATACGGCGGCGCGTCTCGATGCGCCGTTCGTTGCGAACTGCACCGACGTCACCCCCGGCGACACATGGTCACTGACGCGCGTGCAGTGGGGCGGATCGCTCCTCGAGGACGCCACGCTCGTTGCCGAGGTTCCACTCCTGACGTGTGGATTGCATTCCGTCGTCGCCGAAGCGGGCGGCGACGCCGACGGGGCGGCCGATGACTTCGACGCGGAGCTCGACGAGTCCCACGTCGTCACGATGGTTCGAGATCGCGTCGTCCAGGAGGCCGGTGTCACTCTGCCAACGGCGCCGGTCGTCGTCGGCGGCGGACGCGGCGTCGGCAGCGAGAACGGATTCGGACCGCTCGAGGAACTCGCCGACCTTCTCGGTGGGCGGGTCGGGTGCTCGCGTGCGGTCACGAACCTGGGCTGGAGGCCCCACGCCGACCAGGTCGGCCAGACGGGCACGCGCATCGCGCCCGAGATCTACATTGCCTCCGGTATCTCCGGAGCGATCCAGCATTGGGTCGGGGCCATGGCTTCGAAACACATCCTGGCGATCAACACCGACCGCGAGGCCAACATGGTCGTGAAGGCCGATTGGGCCGTCATCGCCGACCTCCACGAGGTGATTCCGGCGATCACCGCCGAAATCAACCGCCGCAGGAGCTAGCGCTCGGCGGCGTTCGGTCAGAAGCGCTGGATCGCGTGATGGTTCGTCATCGCGCTGTCGGCCGGACCGAGCAGGGATTGGGCGCGGAGACCGCGCTTGTGGAACAGCTCGACGAGGTATTCGTCGTGGGCGCCGTTGTCGCGCAGGACGAACGTCTCGAGCGCGGCATCGCCTTCCTGCCAGGTCGCCGGCCGCATGCCGAGAAGCCACGACAGGTCGTCGAGATTCTGGCGTTCGACCTCGTCGGCGATCTCGTCGCTGCGTTGGATATGGCGTGACAGACGGAAGGCCTTGCGGATCTCGTAGGCGTGGTACTCGTCGTCGATCGACAGGTTCCGGAGCATGCGGGTGAGCTGTTCTTGGGCCGGTCGAGCCCGGGTGTGCTTCACGCGGGGAAGTTCGATCTCGGGCAGGTCGACACCAAGGACCTCGGCGAGCGCCTCGGTGGTGAAGAGATCGGTCTCGCGACACCACTGAAGGTTGGTCATGAGGTCACTCTCGGCTGACGGAGCCCGGAGTTCGGACGAGAATGCGAGCCGATTGGAGAGCGTGAAGGCGATGTGGTGTCGCTGCACGGCATCAAGGTCGACCGAAGTACCCGAGGCCTGTTCGTACCAACCGTAGAGCTCCCTGAAGTCGCCGAACCCGCCGATGGTGTCGCGCATTCGAAAGGCCGCGAGGTCCATCATCGGGTCGCCGATGTGGCCGAGTTCGAGATCGAGGAGGGCGACGAGGTGGCCGTCGGCGTGATGGAACTGGCCGCTGTCCCACGTGATGGGCGCCTCGCGGTCGTGCGAGACCGGTGGGTTCCGCTTCAACCACCCGAGGCCGAACTCGAGGAGCGGGTCGGGGAACTTCTTTGCTCGGCGGTAGCGCTCCTCGTAGCGGGTCAGGCCGACGAGCCCGGACTCGGCCGGCGTCGGGGCCCGCACGATGTCGCCCTCCACGAAGGGATCGATCGGCATGGCGTGGAGCTGCGCGAGCGCGTTCATGTACTCGCGCATGACCGTCTCGCGGTCGGCCTCGCTCGCGTCGAGGAGATAGGGCTCGCCGGCGACGGTGTCCATCACATAGGCGGGAACCTCGTCGATCCAGCCGTGGACCTTGGGTACCGCGAGCCCGTGCTCATGACAGATCTGTTGGAAGCGCATCTCATGGTCGAGCGGGAAGATCAGCTCCATGTCTGTGCGGTCGCCGCGAACCACGACATCGCCGACCCCTTCGGCGGTCGCGAACCACACGGGCCGCCACCGAGGCTGACGCTTCAGAGAGACGACCGAGCCGAGTTCTTGCTCAATCCAAGAGTGGACGATTGCGTCGTGATCGGTCACAGGGCAGCCAGCTGGGGGCCCATGAGATCAATCATGTTGTCGGAGTAGAAGGCCTGGCGGATCTCTTCGCTGCGGTCGCCGAGGCTTCGTTCGAATCGCCCGTAGGGATCGCGTCCGCCCTCGACGTGGGGATAGTCGCTCGAGAAGAGGCAGACATCGGGGCCGAGGTTGTCGGTGATCCAACCGACGTCCTCGGTCGGGTATGGGGTGGCCCGGATCTGTCGTTGCACGTATTCGGTGGGTCGGAGCGACAGCGCCTGCAGCCGTTCCTCGTGACGACCGAACGCGTCGAACGCCGACTCCATTCGTTTGCAGAAGCTCGGCAGCCAGACCGCGCCCTGTTCGATCACGCCCAGGCGAAGGTTGGGAAAGCGTTCGAACACACCGTCGAAGATCATTGCCGCGAGCGTCTGCATCGGGGGATGGGCGATGCCCATGTAGTCGACCGAGCGGAAGTTCTCTTCGCCGCCATGGAAGTCCGGCGGGATCGGAAGGCCGTTGTTGAAGTACGCCGGTGAGAGCAGATCGCCAGTGCCACCGACATGGAAGACGATCGGAATCTGTGCCTCTTCGGCCTGGGCCCACACTCGGTCGAGCTCGCGGTGCGAGGGCGAGTGTTCGGGTGGACAGTCGGAGCCGACCAACAGTGCGCCGGTGCCGGCCGCAATTGCCTCCGTCGTCATCGCGGCCGCCAGGTCGAAATCGACGAGCGGGATGTACGAGGTCGCAAAGAGGCGCTCGTCGACCGAGCAGAAATCGAGCATTCCCCGGTTGTGGGCTCGAGACACCCCTGCGGTCAGCTCGAGATCGCCGGCTCGTTCCCACTCGAAGAGTCGGCTGTTGTGGAACGTGTTGAACAGCAGCTGAGAGCGAACCCCGATGAAGTCGAGCACGCGGGGTCGATCCTCGGCGATGAAGGCGCCGGTGGCTGCGAAGTTCTTCCGCAACATCACCTGTGATGCTTCGTCGGCCAAGAACTCATCGCTGCGATGACGTTCGGCGAGTCGAGCGAAGGCGGCGTCGAGGGCGGCCTCGTCGTCGAGCGCATCGTCATCTCCCGTCTGCTTCAACTCGTTCGCGTAGCCCGGAGTCTCGATCCGGTCGCGTGTGGCGGGATCGGCGTAGTCGCGAAGCCAGTTCGGGGTCTCCATGATGTGGGCATCGGCGTCGTGGACGACGCGGCCTTCGATGTAACTCATGGGTCCACCCTCGCGCGTGCCATGGAGCTCAGTCGTTGGCGAGATGGTCGGCGAGGCTTCGCGCGGTCTCGATGATCAGCAGACCGAGGTCGTGTGATCGATCTGGATCCGGGAAGCGATACGCGGGGCCATGAATGTGGATCGCCGCTTCGACGGAACCATCGGCCTCGAAGATCGGCGCGGCGACAGAGTTGATGCCTTCCGCGAACTCCTCGTAGACCCACGCGTAGCCGAGACTCCTGACCTGCTCGAGACGAGCTCGGACTTCGTCGGGCTCGGTGACGGTCCATGCCGTCGTCTTGATGAGGTCCGACCGCAGGAACGCTTCGAGCTTTCGTTCGGGCCAGTACGCCATCACCACGAGCCCCGAGGGCACCGTGTGGATCGGGCACGACTCACCCGTCCAGTCGCGCACCTGAACGTCGCTCTCGGCCTCGGCGTGGTCGAGGTAGTACATGCTGCGCCCGTCGGGCACGGAGACACCGGCTGATTCGCCGATCCGTTCGGTCAGCTCGAGGAGGTGGGGCCGAGCCGTCGCCACGAGATTGCGGCCTGGCTGGGTGGCGCCGGCAATGTCGAGAAGCCCTTCGCCGAGGCGATAGTCGCCGCCGACTTCGTCCTGTGTGACGGCACCCTCCGTCTCCAGTGCATTGAGGAGACGAGCGACGGTCGACTTCGGGAGATCGACTCGTTCCGCGAGATCGGTGACACCGGCCGCACCGACTGCGAGGGCCCGGAGCAGCGTGAATGCGCGCTCGATCGACTGGACAGACATGGCTGACACCGTAGGCGTTGCACCGTTCTGTTCCACATTGTGGAACAGACATTGTGGAACGGAACGGTCAGCGAGCCGCGGCGATGGCGTCGACGAGTTGGTCGACGACTGCGTCGATTCCGACTCGAGTTGTCTCGCCGGAGGCTCGGGGCGTGAACTCGACTTCGCCCTCCGCGAGCGCCTTCGGGCCGATGGTGACCCGGAAGGGGATACCGATCAGTTCGGCGTCGGCGAATTTTACCCCGGCCCTGGCATCGCGATCGTCGAGGATGACGTCGATGCCGCGGGCCTTCAGTTCGGTGTAGAGCTGCTCGCCGGCAGTGAACGAGGCCTCGTCCTTCAGGCTGACGATGGTGATCACAGCCTCATACGGAGCGATCGAGACCGGCCAGATCAGGCCGTTGTCGTCGTGATGGGTCTCGGCCGCAGCCGCCATGTTGCGGCCGATGCCGATTCCGTAGCTACCCATCACGAGGTTGATCTGGTTGCCGTCGGGGTCGAGCACGTGAGCGCCGAGCGCCTCGGAGTACTCGGTGCCGAGTTGGAAGATGTGGCCGGCTTCGATGCAGCGCACGATCTCGAGTTCCGTGCCGCAGTTGACACACGGCTCACCGGCGCGGACCTCGCGGAGGTCGACGAACGACTCGACGTTGATGTCGCGTCCGACGTCGACTCCCGTCCAGTGCCAGTCGTCTTCGTTGGCGCCTGTGGTGAGACCGGCGCGCCCCTCGAGGGCGGGGTCGGCGATGATGCGGATGCCTTCGACCTGCACGGCGCCGAGCGAACCCGGACTGGCCCCGAGATGTTCGATGGTCTCCTCCGGAGTGGCCGGACGCATGTCGATCGCTCCGGTGTGGTCTTGGAGCTTCTGCAGGTTGAGCTGATGATCACCGCGCACGAGCGCGAGGGTGATGTCGCCGTCGAGCACCATCACCATTGACTTGATCTGATGGTCGGCCGGGGCGCCACCGTCGACCTCGGCGAGCGCCTTGATCGTGCGCACCCCGGGAGTGGGGAAACGAGTGAGGTCGGGAATGTCGCGGTCTTCGACTGCGGCGAGCGCGGATGTCGCCCGTTCGACGTTGGCCGCGTAGCCGCATGCGGTGCAGCGGGCGACGTCGTCTTCGCCGGCGGGGGAGGGAACCATGAACTCGGTCGATCCGGAACCGCCCATCGCTCCCGAGGATGCTTCGACCGGCATCGCCGGCAGGGAGAGGCGTTCGAAGATCCGGGTGTACGCGTCGTGGTGCAGCTTGTAGTTGGTGTCGAGTCCCGCCTGATCGAGATCGAAGGAGTAGGAGTCCTTCATCGCAAACTCGCGGACGCGCAGGAGACCGCTCTTGGGGCGGGGTTCGTCGCGGAACTTCCATTGGATCTGATACCAGATCTGCGGGAGTGACTTGTAGGAGGTGATCTCGAGCGCGAGATCGGTGAAGACCTCCTCGTGGGTCATCCCGAGCGCGTTCTCGGCGCCCTTGCGGTCGGTCAGGCGGAACATCTCGTCGCCCATCACGTCCCAGCGACCCGTCTTCTTCCAGATCGAGGCGGGATGCATCGCGGGGAGCAGGAACTCTTGGCCCCCGATCGCATTGATCTCCTCGCGCACGATGGCGGCCACCTTCTCGTGGACCTTCAGACCCATCGGCAGCAGCGAGTAGTGGCCCGCGTGGAGTTGGCGGATGAAGCCACCCTGGATGAGAAGCTTGTGGCTCGCGGCCTCGGCGTCAGCCGGCGCATCGCGCAACGTGGGGATGAAGAGGTTCGACCAGCGCATGAGCATGCAGAGTACAAGCTGGCCCGTCGGGCCCCGTGCGGGTTACTGGCGGAGTTCGCGTAGTCGGGCCACTGACACGGCCATAGCCCGCCCGATCGCCTCGATGTCGTCGGGCTGCCAGCAGTCGATCAACCGATTCTTGATGATCTCGGCGTGCATGGGTGCTGCCTCGGACAGCGCCCGCGCGCCGTCGGGCAAAAGGTGGGCGACCACGCCCCGCCCGTCGCCCACAGCCTTCTCCCGGTGAATCCACCCACGGTCTTCGAGTCGCACGAGCGTGTGGGTGAGCTTCGACTTCGAGGACACGCACAAGTCCGCGAGTTCGGCCAGCCGCATCTTGTCGCCTGCTCCGTCGAGCCGGACCAGCACCTCGTAGTCGCTGATGTTCATGCCGTGGTGTTCGGACAGATGCTTCGCGATGGCCTCCTCGATCAATCTCGCCGATTCGAAGAACCGCGTGAAAGCGAAGAGCTCCGATGAGCTCAGGTGCGCTCCCGTGCCACGGAGTTGGTGAGCCACTTCGGTTTCGAGCGTCATTCCGGGAGCACGCCGTCCCAGACGATCGTCGCGCCCTCGTGCCCGGTTCGGATCATCCAGATGGTGGCGAGCAGGCCGAGGACGGATGTCGCCACCAGCGTGAAGCTGTTCAGTTGCCTCTGGTCACGAAAGCGGGCCACTCGCTGTAGCGCCAAGACGCCGACGGTGCCCACCAGAAAAGCGAGTGTGAGCCACACCGTCGTTTCGCCGAGCTCCTTGTGCTCGGCGGCGACATCGCCGATGCGATCACGCAGTGCGTTGTTGAGCTTGTCGCCCGACCGAGCGGCCATGACCGCGCTGATCGCGGTGACAACAGTGACCGCGACGAGTGCAGGTGACGCGGGGCGGCGCCATTGCGGTCGAAAGAGCAACGCCACCGAGGCCAGTGCCGCGATCGGCAGGAGAACGATCGGAAGATGAACGAAGAGTGGATGAGCGGGAAGGTCGAAGATGGTCTCCATGGCCGGCCTCGTCGTCCCTAGGCGACCGACACGCTGAGTGTCTGGCCCGCGGCCGCGTGGCTGTTGGGGCCGACCTGGATGTTGCAGAAGAGCACGTAGTCGTCCGCGGCCAGATCGAAGTCGATCGATGCAGTCTCACCTGCGGGGACGGCGTCGGTCTTGCCCAGGAAGTCCGCCCCGAGGGCTTCTTCATCGATGGCGCCGTTCGCGAGTTTCGGGAGGTCGTCGTAGCTCGCGCCGACGGCGATGCCGAACTCGTGAGGGAAGCTACCCATGTTGGTCGCGCTGAACGTCACGACTCCGGCGTTGAACTCCGCATCCGTCGTCACCGTGAACTCCTCGAGCGTGACGGCGACCGTCGCGGCTTCAGGGGGCGCCTCCGTCGTGGTCGATTCGTCCGGGGCCTCGGTTGTGGTCGGCGGAGGCTCGGTCGTCGTGGGCGCCTCTGTGGTCGGGGCCGTGGTCGGCGCAGTCGTTTCCGGGGGATCGGTGGTTGAGCTGTCGTCGCCGCAGGCGGTAGCAAAAAGAAGGACGGCGAAGACGGCAAGGAACAAGCGGCGCATTGGGGGATCTCCGTAGTAGTTGAATTCGGTACTAAATGATGTTCGCAGAACGTAGCACCGAACGCACGAACTGCCGTGATCTACGATTTGGTCGTGCATCAGGCCGAGGTCGAGGACGTCGCCGAGCCGTCGGGAAGTTCGAGCCACCGACGATGGGCGTGGGCAATCGTCGCCGGCTACTGCCTCGTGTTCGTTGTGCTGGCCACGGTGCAGCCGCCGGGATCACCCCGACAGGAGATTCGTCTTCCCCGTGGCGATGATGCGGTCGAGGTCACCCTCCAGGATCGATTCATCGACGACGGGACGATCACTCGCGCATGGGTGGTCGACCCGTTCGGCGTGCTCGGATCGACCACCGATCTCGCGGCGGACGGGATGCCGGATCCCGCTGTGGTTCGAGACGTGGGCGGGTACGACGCGCTCGTCGTCTACACCGTCTTCCCGAGCTGTGGTTGGGCGCCCGAGATCCGGGCGGAACATCGCTTTCAGCCGCTGCGACTCGACGTTCGCAGCCGAGGCGACTGCGAGGCGGATGCAATCCGAGTCACTCGCGCCATCGCGGTCGAATTCTCCGAAGGGGTCGACCCCGCGGAGGTCACGGCGACCCACCGCGATCCATGAGCGGCAGCGACTCATCCGGACAACTGGGCGTTCCGTGATGCGGTACGGTTCCGGCATGCAGAACAGCACCCAGGGGACGGTGCCACGGCGTCGTCGCAAGGGAAAGACCTACGCCGCGCCGCTCGACCGCCTCACCGTTCCGATGGTCAGGGACGACGGCGTGCTTCGCGAGGCGACCTGGGACGAGGCGCTCACCCGCGCGGCCGACGGTTTCCGCACGATTCGCGACGAGCACGGACCCGAAGCGTTCGGCATGTTCAGCTGCTCGAAGTCGACCAACGAGATGAACTATGCGGCGCAGAAGTTCATCCGCACCGCCATGGGGTCGAACAACATCGACTCCTGCAATCGAACTTGACACGCTCCTTCGGTCGTCGGTCTGGCGACAGTGTTCGGAGCGGGCGGCGGGACCTGCTCGTACGAAGAGATCGAAGAGGTCGACGTCATCCTCTTGTGGGGATCGAACGCCCGTGAGGCGCATCCGATCTTCTTCCACCATCTCCTGAAGGGCATCGAGAACGGCGCCCGGATGTTCGCCGTCGATCCGCGCCGGAGCAGCTCCGCGAAGTTCGCGGACGTGTGGCTCGGTATCGACGTGGGTAGCGACATCGCACTGGCGAACGCGGTCGGCCGGGAGATCATTGCTGCCGATCTCCACGACAAGGACTTCATCGCCCACTCTTCGTCAGGCTTCGATGAATACAAGGCCCACGTGGAGCCCTACACGCTCGAACAGGGCGAGCGACTCACCGGCGTGCCCGCCCATGCCATTCAGGAAATGGCCCACGCCTACGCGACCGCCGAGAAAGCGCAGATCCTGTGGACCCTCGGCATCACCGAGCACCACAACGCGGTCGAGAACGTCCTCTCGCTCTGCAACCTCGCCCTGCTGACCGGCCACATCGGAAAGTGGGGATCCGGACTCGTCCCGCTGCGGGGTCAGAACAACGTCCAGGGCGGTGGCGACATGGGTGCCCTGCCGAACAAGTACCCGGGTTTCCAAGACGTGGATGACTCGGAGGCGCAGGCCAAGTTCGAAGCCGCCTACGGAATGAAGCTGCCCCACCAGCCGGGCCTCCACCTCACGCTCATGTTCGAGGCCATGGAAGCGGGTTCGATCAAAGGCGTCTACGTCGTCGGCGAGAATCCGGCCGACAGCGAGGCCGACGTCGAACACGCTCGCAAGCTGCTGCGCGGACTCGACATTCTCGTCGTCCAGGACATCTTCATGACCCGCACCGCAGAGATGGCCGACGTGGTCCTGCCGGCCTCGGTCGGCTGGGCCGAGTGCGAGGGCACGGTCACGTCGTCGGAGCGTCGGGTGCAACGAGTGCGGGCCGCGGTCTCGCCGCCCGGCGAATGCCGCCACGACCACGAGATTCTCGGTGAACTCGCCACCCGGCTCGGTGTCGACTGGGGCACACCGTCGCCGATGGACCTCTGGGACGAACTGCGGTCGCTGTCACCTCTGCACGCGGGCATGAGCTACGAGCGGCTCGAGAACGAGGGTGGTCTTCAGTGGCCCTGCCCGGATCTCGGTCATCCAGGGTCACCGTTCCTCCACGGTTGGCTCTACGAAGAAGACCTCGGTGGTCGCGGGCCGGCGCCGTTCAGCGTCACCGACTTCGAGGGGCCCAAGGAGCAGCTGACCGACGAGTTCCCGCTCCGCCTCACCACCGGCCGGGCCCTCGACAGCTACAACACGGGCGTGCAGTCCAACGCGTTTCCGTCGCCGATTCGCTATGGCGACGAGATCGATGTGAACCCTGCCGATGCCGAGCGCCTGGGCATTGCCGATGGCGAGACCGTTGTCGTCTCGTCGCCGCGTGGATCGGTCGAGATGAACGTCCGCGTCCAGGTCGATCTGCCCGTCGGCCTCACCTTCACGACCTTCCACTTCCCCGAACTCGTCGACATCAACACGCTCACGAACGATGAGTGGGACCCCCGCTCAGGCACCGCGGAATTCAAGGCCGCTTCCGTTCGCATCGAGAAGCGACCCGAGCATGGCTGACCTCTACATCGGTCCCGACGTCGCCGACCAGACCGAGATCGAGGCAGTCGTCGCAGCCATCGGCGATGACCCCGCCGTTGTTCACGAGACCGAACGGCTGGTGCTCAGTGGACGGGCCCGCCGCCACGATCGACGCCACCTTCTTCTCCCCGCGCTCCACGCCCTGCAGAACGCGAAAGGGTGGATCAGCCCAGGTGGTCTCAACCACATCTGCGACGCGCTCCAAGTCCCTCCGGCCGAGGCCTACGGCGTTGCGACGTTCTACGAGATGTTCCGGGTCGACGAGCCGGAGACAGTCGGCGCGGTCACTCATGTGTGTGTCGATGCGGCCTGTCAGATCGCGGCGAACGATGAGCTGATCGCCGAGATCGAGGCGGCGGGTGGCCACGTGCACCGATCGCCATGCCTCGGCCAGTGTGAACGGGCGCCGGCGCAGTTCGTCCAGGGTGTCGGTGGGCCTGATCGAGTTCCGGCCGACGAGGTTGCGGTCGACCTGCGGATTCCGCAGCAAGGCGACCCCGCGCTTCGCCTGCTCAAGAACGTCGGTGTCGTCGACCCGGAGTCACTCGCCTCGTACCTTGACCACGGTGGCTATGCGGCTCTTGCTCGAGCGATCGAACTCGGAGCCGCCGCGGTCTGCGATGCGATCGCCGACTCAGGTCTGTCGGGGCGGGGAGGGGCCGCCTTCCCGACCGGAGTGAAGTGGAAGGCCGTGGCCGACGAGACCGGTCGGCCGAAGCACGTCGTCGCGAACTGCGACGAGAGCGAGCCGGGCACGTTCAAGGATCGTGTCGTGATGGAGAGCGACCCGTTTGCCGTCGTCGAATCGATCACTCTTGCCGGGTTCGCCACCGGCGCCGAGAACGGATGGATCTACATCCGCGGTGAGTACCCGCTCGCCACGGCGCGCTTGCAGAATGCGATCGACCAGGCGCGTGCCGCCGGTTTGCTCGGGGCAGATGTCGCAGCCTCGGGCCACGCGTTCGACATCGAGATTCGGCGTGGCGCGGGGGCCTACATCTGTGGCGAGGAGACCGCCCTGTTCGCATCGCTCGAAGGGTTCCGAGGCGAGCCCCGGAGCAAGCCGCCGTTCCCCACCACCCACGGGCTGTTCCAGGAGCCCACCGCGATCAACAACCCGGAGACGCTGCTCAACGCACTCGACGTCGTACTGAGTGGGGCCGATGCCTATCGAAGTCGAGGGACCGAACGATCGCCGGGCACGAAGCTCCTTTGCCTGTCGGGGCGCGTGGCCCGCCCGGGCGTCTACGAGGTGGAGTTCGGCACGACGTTGGGCGACGTTCTCGAGTTGGCCGGAGGGCTCACCGGCAGCGGCCGATTGGCGGCTGTTCTCATGGGTGGGGCGGCGGGATCCTTCGTGGGCCCCGATGCGCTCGACATGCCGCTGACACTCGAAGACACGCGTGAGCGAGGGACGACGCTCGGTTCGGGTGTGGTGATGGCGTTCACCGACGAAATCGACATGGCCGATGTGCTGGTGCGGATCTCGGAGTTCTTTCGTAACGAGTCGTGCGGCCAATGCGTGCCCTGCCGGGTCGGCACCGTGCGACAGCACGAGACGATGGTCCAGCTCGGACGAACAGGGTCGCTCACGACGGAACGGCGAGCACTCATCGACGACATGGCGCAGGTGATGATCGACGCATCGATCTGTGGTCTCGGCCACACTGCCGCTTCGGCGATCAACTCGGCCCTCGACCTCGGACTGATCGGATCAGCGCCATGAGTATGAGTTCCTCGATCGCGAGCGAGGTGAGCGTCGCCCTCACGATCAACGGCGAAGCGGTCAACGTCCCGCAGGGGACCTCGATTCACAAGGCGTGCGAGTCGGCCGGTATCGATACCCCGACCCTGTGCTGGGCCGAGAATCTGACACCGGTAAACGTATGTCGCGTCTGCGTGGTCGAGGTCGAGGGGTCGCGCGCGCTCGTGCCGGCCTGCGCCCGACCGGCCGAGGACGGCATGGTCGTCGACACCGACTCCGAGCGCGTTCGTCACAGCCGCAAAATGGTTCTCGAGTTTCTTGGATCCGGGGTCGACCTCAGCCAGGCGTCCGACCTTGCCGAGTGGATCGAGCACTACGACGCCGACCCCGAGCGCTACGACCAGCCCGAACTGCCCGCGGCGCGGATCTATGAAGAACCCAAGATCCAGGACGACCTCTACATCCGCGACTACGACAAATGCGTGCTCTGCTACAAGTGCGTCGAAGCCTGCGGCGACGACGCGCAACACACGTTCGCGATCGCGGTTGTCGGCCGGGGGTTCGACGCCCGGATCTCCACCGAGTTCGACGTCACCTTGCCCGACTCGGCCTGCGTCTACTGCGGCAACTGCATCGGCGTGTGTCCCACGGGTGCCATCCAGTTCAAGACCGAATTCGACATGCGTCAAGCAGGGGAGTGGCGGCCCGAGGAACAGGACGTCACCACGACGGTCTGCTCGTTCTGCGGTGTCGGGTGCAATCTCGAACTTCACACGCAGGACGACAAGATCGTGAAGGTCACGTCACCGGCCGATCACTCCGTCACCCACGGACACCTCTGCATCAAGGGTCGCTTCGGCTGGCAATACGTTCAGCCCCCGTCGCGCCGCTGACCCGACGGCTCTACCCTGAGTCGCGATGCTGGACTTTTCTCTCCCGCCGGAACTCGAGGAGCTCCGGGTGCGCGTGCGCGAAGTGGCCCTCGAAGGGGTCGACGCGTACGGGGCCCACACGGACTCCTGGATCAACGGATACTCCGAGGAGTTCTCGAAGGTCCTCGCCGCAAACGGCTGGATCGGCATGACGTGGCCAACCGAAATGGGTGGGGGTGGTCGCCCGAATATCGAGCGCATCATCATGGGCGAGGAGATGATCAAGGTCGGCGCCCCGATCGCCGCGAGCTGGTTCGCCGATCGCCAGATGGGCCCCGGCCTGATCGCCTATGGCACCGCCGACCAGCAAGCCGAGTTCCTCCCGGGCATGTTGAGCGGAGAGACAACCTGGTGCATCGGGATGAGCGAACCCGATTCCGGCTCCGATCTCGCAAGCCTCAAGACCTCGGTCGTGCGCGACGGGACCGAATGGGTGATCAACGGGCAGAAGATCTGGACGTCCTTCGCGGCCGTCGCGGACTACTGCTACCTCATCGGGCGCACGTCGACCGAGGGCCCGCCCCATCGGGGTGTGAGCGAGATCATCGTGCCGATGGACCTTCCCGGCATCGAGGTTCGCCCGATCCAGGACATGACCACGAACTCGCACTTCTGCGAGGTGTACTTCACCGATGTGCGTGTGCCGATCGAGAACCTCGTCGGGGTCGAGGGCGACGCGTTCAAGCAGACGATGTCGCAGCTCGAGCACGAGCGGGGCGGCATCGACCGCCTCGTCAGCAACAAGCCGCTCTACGACCGAGCGCTGGAAGTCGCCGACACCGATGATCCGCGAGTCCGCCAAGAGATCGCCCAGCTCGAGATCGGGTATCGCCTCGGCCGACTTCTGGTCTACCGCGAAGCGCTGAGGCAGGCGCCCGCCGGATTCAGCGCAGCGACGAAGTGCTTCTGCACGGAACACGAACAACGGGTCGCCGACTTCGCCGCCCGACAACTCGGGATGGCCGCCACCGCCGACGCGGATCTGGCGAAGGCGATCAACTACGCGCCGGCCTACACGATCATGGGCGGCACTTCGAACGTCATGCGCAACATCCTCGGTGAGCGCCTCCTCGGGCTTCCCCGCGAGCCCCGGCCCTAGCGACCTGGAGTGGTCTGGGCCCTTGGGATCTACTTCTCGATCGCGATCGGGACCGGCGACTTCTTCGGCGCGTATCTCGCCCGTCGAGTCCATTCGTTCACAACGGTCCTGACGTTCCTGGCGATCGGCGGCTTCAGCGCCGCGGCGCTCATGCTGGTGGTCGACAGTGAGTTCGTCGCCCGCGATGCCGGCTTCGGCCTCGCCGGAGGGCTGACCGTGGGTTTCGCGCTGGTGCTGCTTTATCACGGCATGTCGGTGTCGTCGGCGGCCGTTGTCTCACCCGTCACCGCGGTGATCGCCGCGTTGATTCCGGTGGGTTGGGATGTCTCGACCGGCGGAGAACTCGCCGCTCTCGTGGTCGTCGGCATCGTTGTCGCGTTGGTTGGCCTGGGGGTCACGACGTTTTCTCCGGAACTCGGCGACCGAGCCCTCGCCGGCGTCGGCTGGGGGCTGGCCTCCGGCACGTGCTTCGGAATCTCATTGACGCTGATCGGGCAGGCCGAAATCGAGAGCGGCATGTGGGCGACGGTCTTCCAGCGGTTCAGCGCATTCGCGGTGTTGGCGGTGATCGCGGCCGCCAGGGGCATTCCGCTGTTCGTTCCCCAGTCGCTCCTTCGCCAAGGTCTCATCGGTGGCGTGCTCACGGGCACCGGAGTCGGAGCGTTCGTCGCGGGGGCTCAACGTGGTTCGCTCAGCGAGATCACGGTGACGGCTTCGATGTTCCCTGCGGTGACGGTCGTGCTCGCGGCCGTCTTCGAAAAGCACCCGCTGCGTTGGTGGCAGATGATTGGTCTGGCGACTGTGGTGACGGGCGTGGTCCTCATCGGCGTGGGGTGACGGTCGACGTGTCTTCACCCACGCGCGAGGCAGAATGGCCGCCGTGCCCCTCGCTCGCCCCCGACTGACGATCCGCCTCGGCGCGGTAGCCGAGAACTACCGGCACGTCGCTCGCGTCGCCGATACCGCGAGCGTCGGCGCGGCCGTGAAGGGCAATGCGTACGGACTCGGTCTCGAACCCGTCGTTCTTCGGCTCTGGGAAGAGGGGTGTCGGGAATTCTTCGTCGCCAACGTCGATGAGGGCATCGCGGTTCGTGCGCTTCTCCCCGACGCAGTCGTCAATGTGTTCAACGGTGCCATGCCCGGCACCGAACAGGCGCTCGTCGAGCATCGGCTGGTGCCGCTCGTGATCACTGGCGGCCAACTCGACCGTTGGCGCGCCACGGCCGCGCATCGCAACGTGACCTTGCCGGTGGGTCTCCACGTCGATACCGGGATGAACCGAACGGGTATGAGTGCGGCCGAGGTCGACGCCGTGTGCGAGGACTCGGATGCATTGGCCGGACTCGAAGTGCGGCATGTCCTCAGCCATCTCGCGTCGGCCGACGATCACGAGAGTTCTCAGCCTGACGAACAGCTGGCGCGCTTCTTCGAACTGCGTCGGCGACTACCGGCGGGTGTCGCTTCGCTCTCGAATTCTGCCGGCGTCTTTCGCAGCCCCGATTTTCACTTCGATCTCGTCCGCCCGGGGATCTCGCTGTACGGAGGATCGCCGGTCGCCGGCGCACCGAGCCCACTGAAGACCACTGTGGTGGCGGAAGCGCCGGTTCTCCAGCTTCGAGACGTCGGCCTCGGCGACCAGGTCGGGTACGGCGCCACCTATACAGCTCAGGGGCCAGAACGCCATGCCGTGGTGCCCGTTGGGTATGCCGACGGGTACCACCGCACCGCGTCGAATCAGAGATCGGCGTGGGTGGCGGGCGCTATGGTGCCGATCGTCGGCCGAGTCTCGATGGACCTGATCGTGCTCGACGTGACGGGTCTCGCCGTCGAGATCGGCGACGCCGTCGAGTTGCTCGGCGATCACTGCCTGGTCGACGACGTGGCGGCCGCCGCCGGCACGATTTCCTATGAAGTCCTCACCTCGCTCGGCCCTCGCTACGAACGCGTGTACGAGGACTGAGTCAGCGGGCCCCTCGACCAGGCTGATCGGGCCCGAATCGAGCGTCGTCGGCATCGAGGTCGAGTGGGATGTTCGACGGTTCGTCGACCTTGATCAGCGCTTCGGGGACCTCCCACATGATCTCGAACTCGAGGCCATCGATGTCTTGCCCGTAGACCGATCGGCTGACGCCGTGGTTGTTCTCTCCGACGTAGGCGCCCATTGTCTTCAGCCGCTCGCGGGCGGATCGCAACTCGGTGAGGGTCGCCACCTCCCAGCTGAGGTGGTACATCCCGATCTGACGGGCGGCCGGTCGGGCGACCGCCGCGGCTCGAAACAGGCCGAGGTCGTGGTCGGTCGCGCTGGCCGGCGAACTCATGAACACGCCGTTGTCGTCGCCGATGTCGTTCTTGATCACCAAACCGAGGGCGTCTTCGTAGAAGCGGGCTGATGCTGCCGGATCCGTGACCCAGAGCACGGCGTGGCGCAGTCCGATGGTGGGGATGGTGGGTTCGTCCATACGCAATTGAACAACGAAGCCGGGCAGTCTGTTCCACCCTTGCTTCTTCCGCCGCTACGGTCCGATCATGCCGCTCGTGCGACTCCTCATCCGAGATCTCCCGCCGCCCGTGAAGGGGCTGGATGTCTACGGGGCAGTACAGGTTCGTCGAGACGTCGAACAGATCACTCGGCTCACCGATGGCCCGATGGATCTCACGGCAGAGTTCGAGACGCTGGGGCCGAATGACGGCCTCGACTTCCGAGGGCCGTATGTACAGGGCCGGCGAGGTGACCGCTTCATCTACATCTCGTGGGGCTTGAGTGAGGACGCCGCGAACTTTGGGATGTATCGCCGGGCGAAGGTCATTCTCGACGAGATTCCTCCGGAGCTGCTCGACGGTCTGGATCTGGTGGCAACGATCGATGGAACGAGCGCCGATGGCGGGCCGGTCTGCGCTCGGATTCGTCCGGAGAGCATCGAGTGGACTCGGGGAACCTGACTCAGACCGAGGTCGGGGTCCGCACCTTGGTGACGACCGGATAGAACGCCGCGGCGACCAGTGCGAGCGCGGCGACACCCGCCCAGTGACTGAGTGAGTGGTAGCTGCTCGCTTCGACGATCACTCCCGACGCCAGGCCCGCGGCCGCCCCGGATGTCGTCATGGTGAAGTCGGCCGCCCCCTGGATCGCCGCTCGCTCTTTCACGCCGAACGCTCCGGTCAACAGCGAGCTTCCGGAAATCATCGCGAACGACCAGCCGAGGCCGATCAGGAACAGGCCGACGAACACCCCGAGGCGGTCCTCGGCATCGGTGTGTGACGCCATCTCGCCGCCGATGAACAGCGTGACGCCGGCGGTGGCGACGATGACGCTGCTCGGAAGCCGATCGACCAGCCAGCCGACGACGGGCGCGAAGAGGTACATCCCGACGATGTGCAACGAGATGACGAGCCCGATGATCTCCTTCTCGTGCGCGCCGTCGTCCATGTGGAGCGGGGTGACCGTCATGACCGCGACCATGACGCCCTGACCGACGGCCATCGCTCCCACCGCGATGACCGCGAGCCGGTTGCTGCCGATGCGGGCGAACGACTGACGAAGTGTGGGGCGGTCGGGTGCGGTGAACCCGTCGCCGCCTGTCGCGGTCAGCAGCGGGTCGGGGCGTAGGAACAGCTCGACCACGGTGGCGGCGAGCACAAAGACGAGGAACGCCATCAGATACGGCCCGGACAGCGCTTCGAGGCCGAGCCATTCTGCCGGTGGCTTCGTTGCGCCGAGGGCGACGGTCGGGCCCAGGATCGAGCCGATCGACGAGGCCCACACGAGGATGCCGATGGATCGGGCGCGTCGGTCGTCCTCGGCGAGATCGGCGGCCGCGTAGCGAGCGGCCAGGTTGGTGCCGTTGCCGGCACCGATTCCGAGGGTGCCGAGCACGAGCAGCGGATAGGTCGACGTCTCGACCGCGAGGATGGCGAACAGGGCACCGACGGCAGCGATGGTCCATCCGATTCGGAGGCCCGGGCGCCGACCGCGCCGCGCCATGAACCGTGAGAGCGGCACCGCCACCAGCGCGCCACCGATGCTGATCATCGTCGCGGCGAGCGTGGCGAGACTCTCGTTCTCGACGATTTCCTTCGAGGCGAGCGTTGTCGCGGCGAAGCCGCCGGCCATGCCCATCCCGGCCGGTCCGACGGAACCGATGAGCGTGAAGAGCGTTCGCCGTTGGAGCCGGCTGTGGTCTGTGGGCGAAGTCACTGCGGTAATCATGGCGCGTGTCCCGGCAAGTCCGTGCGAGATTGTCGGCAATGACCGCCGTCGACCTCAGACCCAACGACGCTCGCCTCGGGCTCGGAGCCGCATCGCTCGCGATTGTCTGCTGGTCTGCGGGCAACGTCATGGTGTCGAAGGTCCCCATGCCCGGACTGCAGATCGCGTTCTGGCGGATCCTCCTCGGTGCGTTCGTCTACAGCGGGATCGTGTATGTGTCGGGGCGACGCATCACGATGGTTCACCTCCGGCGCTCCGCGCTGACGGGAGCGACGATTTCGCTCGAGATCGCCGTCTTCTTCATCGCGATCAAGTCCACGACGGTGGCCAGCGCGACGGTCATCGGATCACTGGTACCGCTGCTGCTGATGGGCGTCGCGGTTCGACAATTCGGCGAACGCATCACCGGGTTCCTGATCGGGATCAGCATCGTCGCCCTGGGTGGCGTCGTGCTGGTGATGTCGGGCGCCTCGTCATCTGGCTCGTGGAGCCTTCGTGGCGATCTGCTGGCCGTGGTGGCGCTCGTGTTCTTCGCCGCCTACTTCGCGTTCGCGAAAGCTGCCCGCGAGCATGTGCCGGCCCTCGAATTCCAAGCCTGCCTCTGGATCATCGGTTCCATCGTGTTGCTGCCGATTGCGCTCGTGGATGCGGGCGGCGTCGACTTCCCTTCGGGCTCGAACTGGCTGTGGCTGATTGCGCTGCTGGCGGTGCCCGGTACCGGCCACATGTTGATGAACTGGTCGCACCCTCGGGTTCGGCTGGCGGTCAGTTCGATGTTGACGCTTGCCGTTCCGGTTCTCACGACCACGGGTGGCGTGTTGTTCCTCGATCAACCGGTGAAGGGAGTCCAGGTTCTCGGCATCGCGATCGTGCTCGGCGCCCTGTCGCTGGTGATTCGCCGCGAGGCGAAGCTGTTGGGAACCAATGCAGCGACGTGATCGTCGGATGGTCATGAACCGCTTTCTCGCTGCTGTCGTTTTGATTCTCCTCGTCTGCGCCGCGTGCGGCGATGATGTGGACACGGAGACGAGCGACGATCCCGGGGACTCGGCAACCCGCCCCTCGGTTGCCGGCGACTGGATACTGCGGTCGCTCACCTCGGCCGGTGCGCCGGTCCCATTGCCGGATGGCGATCTCGAGATCACGATCGAACTCGGACAGATCTCCGGCAATCTCGGGTGCAACTCGTTCTTCGGCGAAATCGATGCCGCCGACGATGGCACCCTGACGATCGGTGGTCTCGGTCAGACCGAGATGGCATGCGAGGACGCCGCAAGGATGGACTTCGAGTTCGCCTATGGCCAAGCGTTGTCGTCGGCGACCTCTTGGGCCGTGACGCCAGCCGAACTGACGTTCTCCGGCGATGACATCACTATTTCCTATGTGCAGGCGCCGGCCCCCGTGCACCAACCGTTCGAAGGAACCGTGTGGCACTTCGACACGATCTACGAAGGATCCGGCCCCGAGGGCTCGGCAACCAACCGCGCCGACATGGATGGCGTCACCCTGGTGATCGCCGACGGCGAGGCTGTTCTCGTCGGCCCCGATTGCGGAGGCAGCATCTCAGTGATCGAGTACAGCGACGGCCGAGAGGGCGGGTTCGAGGTGATGTCGCTCGGCCCGATCGACAGCAGCCCAGCGTGTGAGGTCGTCGGTCTTGCCCGCGCCGGACTCTCGGATTCCTCAGGCTTCATGATCGACGAGAACCGGCTCACCTTTGTCGGCGACGACGGCCAGACCATCGGCTTCACCGCTCGATCCTAGATTCCCGCTGTGCGGGAACCGGTGGACGTGATTCCCATATATCGGTAATCTGCGCATCGTCATGGGGACCGTGCAGAGCGTCGAGCGAGCGATGGAGTTGCTGCGGGAGATCGGTCGCGCGCCAGGCGGGCTCGTCGACCTTTCGGAGCGGGTGTCGCTCCCCACCTCCACGGCGGCTCGACTGCTTGCCACCCTCGAATCCGAGGGTGCGATTCGCCGAGAGGACGACGGTTCCTATGCGGTCGGCCCGATGATTCAGGGGTTGTCCACCGTGGCGGATCCGGGCCAACAGATTCGTGCCGTCGTGCATCCCCATCTCGGGGATCTCTCGACCGAACTCGACGAAGCGGTGTGCTTCTCGGTGGTGTCCGGCCGAGACATCGTCACCGTCGATCAGGTCGATGCGCCGAAGCCTGTGCAGGCCGAGAACTGGACGGGCACGAGAGTGCCGCTCCATGCAGGCGGGGCGGGGCTCGTCGCGATGGCGACCTGGCCGGACGAGGATGTCGACGACTACCTCGCCGGTGAGCTGCAGGCGCCGTCGCCCGACACCATCACCGATACGGGTCAGCTCCGCAGCCGCATCCGCCGCGGTCGGTCGACCCGGGTGATGTGGACTCACGGCGAGTACGTCGAGGGTCTGTCGAGCTGCTCGGCCGCCGTCGTCGGTCCCAGCGGCCGGGCCATCGGCGCCCTCTACACCTACGGCCCGACCTACCGGTTCCCGCCGAAGGGCGCGGCGGCGGGGGTCGCTGCTCGGGTTCTGGCGCACGCCGACGAGATCAGTGCGCAGCTCGGACACGATCGCAACCCGGAGGCCGCGTCATGAGTGACGAGCCGACCCGGCGTCGGGGCCGTCGCGAACGGCCCACTGGGCCACAGCCGCCGGCCCAGCCCGACTGGCGACTCCACCGCCGCCACTTCGAGCCGACGAAAGTCGTCTCGGAGGACGAGCTCGAGGCCATCCACCAGGCCTCGCTCCGGGTATTGCGGGAGACGGGCATCGATTTCCTGCACCCCGAAGCGCTCCGTTTGTGGACCGAGGCCGGGGCGAGCGTCGACGGCGAACGGGTTCGACTTGATGCCGACCTCATCGAGCACCTCATCTCGAGTGCGCCCGCGGAGTTCACCCTGCATGCACCGAACCCGGCGCGCGACCTTCGTATCGGCGGCGATCACGTCGTGTTCGGAGCCGTGGCCTCGACGCCGAACATCGCCGACCGAGCCGGCGGTCGACGCACCGGCAACCGCGCCGACTTTCAGTCGCTCGTCAAGCTGTCGCAGTCGCTCAACGCGGTACAGACCCACGGTGGCTACCCCGTCGAGCCGATCGACATCCATCCGTCCATTCGCCATCTGGAGGCCTACCGCGATCTCCTCACGCTCTCCGACAAGGCCGTCGATGCCTATTCCCTCGGGAGGCAGCGCAACCTCGACTGCCTGGAAATGGTTCGCATCGTGCGGCAGGTGAGCGACGAGGATCTCGAGTCGCAACCGTCGATCCACACGGTCATCAACGTCAGCTCACCGCTGCGTCTCGACACGCCGATGATCGAGGGAATCCTGCAGTACTCCTCTCGCAACCAGGTCATCATCCTCACCCCGTTCACCCTCGCGGGAGCGATGGCGCCGGTGACCGTGGTGGGAGCGGTCGTACAGCAGAACGCCGAGGCGCTTGCGGGCATCGCGTTCACCCAGCTGGTGCGACCCGGTTCACCGGTCGTCTACGGCGGATTCACTTCGAACGTCGACATGCAGTCAGGGTCGCCGGCGTTCGGCACACCTGAGTTCATCCAGTCGGCGATGCTCGGCGGCCAGTTGGCTCGGCGCTACGGGTTGCCCTATCGGTCCTCCGGCGTCTGTGCGGCGAATGCGGTCGACGCCCAGGCGGGCTACGAGAGCACCTTCTCTCTATGGGGCGCGATCATGGGCGGCGCCAACATCGTCTTTCACGGCGCCGGCTGGATGGAGGGCGGCCTGCAGTCGAATCCCGAGAAGATGGTGATCGACGGCGACCTCCTCCAGTCGGTTGCGGCTTTCTTGCAACCGCTGATCGTCGACGACGCGTCCCTCGCGGTGGAGGCAATCGCCGAGGTCGGCCCCGGCGGTCATCACTTCGGTACGCAACACACGCAGGACCGCTACAAGACGGCCTTCTTTGCGCCGACGATCTCGGACTGGCGCAACTACGAGACCTGGGAAGAAGCGGGATCGCCGACCGCGCTGGATCATGCCGAACGGGTCGTGGCCCAATACCTCGACACGTACGAGCCGCCGCCGCTCGACGATGCCGTCAGGGCTGAGCTCTTCGACTTTGTCGACCGCCGCGTCGCGGAGGGCGGCGTGGAGACCGACTTCTGATGTTCACCGGCGATGAATTCTGGCGCGGCACCCGTCGGCCGCTGAGGCAGGCCACTGGCCTCGGCCCTGCTGCGTACGCGGACGACGAATTCTTCGCCGCCGAACAACGGCGCGTGTTCGAACGGGCGTGGGTCGTCGTCGGCAACGCCGCCGAGGTGACGGACGCGGGGCGGATGCTCGCGCGTCGGGTCGGCCGGCGGTCGATTCTGATCACCCGAGGCCTCGACGGAGAGCTCCGAGGCTTCTTCAACTCGTGCCGCCATCGGGGAACGGAGTTGGCGGAGTCCGACTGCGAGGTGTCGGGCACGATTCGGTGTCCGTACCACCGCTGGGGCTACAGCCTCGAAGGCACCCTCGTCGCCACACCGTTCTTCGACGAGGTGCCCCGCGACGAGTTCGATCCGGGGCAGTTCGGCCTCGTCCCCGTTCGGGTCGCCACCTGGGGGCCGCTGCTGTTTGCCTGTCTCGATGCGGGCACGCCTCCGCTGCTCGACTGGCTGGGTGATCTGCCCGAGCGGATGGCTGGCTACGGCTTCGACAGCTGGCGAGTGCAGGAGGAACGCACACTCGACATCAACGCCAACTGGAAGCTCATCACCGAGAATTTCCAGGAGTACTACCACCTGACGTGGATCCATCCGGAGCTTGCGAAGGTGTCGCGGGTGAGGGACCACTACCGCTATCAGGGACCCGGCATGTATTGCGGGCAGACGACCACTCCCGTCTCGGGCGACGACCGCGACGACTGGCTCGTGCTGCCTGCGGCGCAGGGGCTCGACGAGTCCGATTCGGTGAGCGGGCGCTTCGTCGCCCTGTTCCCCAACCTCCTTCTTTCGGTGCTGCCCAACCACGCGTTGGTCATGCGGCTCGAACCGGTCGCGCCGGGTGTGACCCGCGAGCACTGCACCTTCCTGTTGCCGTCCTCGACACCCGACATCAGCGCGGACGACATGGCGGCGACGCGTTCGTTCTGGTTCGACGTCAACGACGAAGACATCGAGATCGTCGAACGGGGCCAGCGCGGCCTGGCCCATGGCGCCGTCGAGGCGGGTCCGCTCGCGCCGCGCTTCGAAGAGCCGCTCCATCGGTTCCACAACATGCTCGCCGACTGCATGACTCGTCCCTCGCTCGGCGAGATCGTGGTCCCGGTCGGCGACGCCGCCACTGACGAGGCCCGTCTCGGCACACCCGCCAACCCCCACCCACCGACGATCGAACAGAGGAACAAATGAAAACGCAGGCGCAGGTCGTCGTGGTCGGAGGAGGGGTGGTCGGGGCCTCGGTGCTGTATCACCTGACGAAAGCCGGCTGGACCGATGTCGTGCTCGTCGAGCGGACGGAGTTGACCGCAGGTTCCACGTGGCACAGCGCGGGCGGTATGCACACGCTCAACGGTGATCCGAACGTCGCGAAACTCCAGCAGTACACGATCGAGCTCTACAAGGAGATCGAGGAGGTCTCCGGCCAGGACTGCGGAATCCACATCACCGGCGGGGTAATGCTGGCCGACACTCCGGAGCGCATGGAGTGGCTGCGGATGTCGCATGCGAGGGGCCGCTATCTCAACATGGAGACCGAGCTGATCTCGGTGGCCGAAGCGAAGAAACTCATGCCGATTCTGGAGGAGGAGTACTTCGTCGGCGCGATGTACGACGCGCACGAGGGCCACGTCGATCCGTCCGGGGTCACTCACGCGTACGCGAAGGCGGCGCGACAGTCCGGCGCGGAGGTGTATCGCAACACATGGGCGCGCGACATCACTCGCGCCGCCGACGGCGGGTGGGACGTCCATACCTTCGACACCGAGTCCGGTGAAGAGAAGGCCGTGATCCGGTGCGAGCATGTCGTCAACGCGGGCGGCCTCTGGGCCCGCGAGGTCGGCCGCATGGTCGGCCTCGAGCTGCCGGTTCTCGCGATGGAGCACCAGTACTTGCTCACGGAAGACATCCCCGCGGTCGCGCAGTACAACGCCGAGCACGGCGAGATGCACCACGCCATCGACTTCGGCGGCGAGATCTACATGCGCCAGGAGGGAAGCGGTCTCCTGCTGGGCACCTACGAAAGGGGCGGTCAGCCCTGGTCGGCCGAACAGACCCCATGGGAGTTCGGCATGCAGTTGTTGTCGCCCGACCTCGAGCGAATCGCCGAATCGCTCGACGTGGGGTTCAAACACTTCCCGGTGTTCGCCGAGGCGGGCATCAAGCAGGTCATCAACGGACCCTTCACCTTCTCACCCGACGGGAACCCCCTGCTCGGGCCAGTCCGCGGCCTGCCCGGCTACTGGTCCGCGTGCGCGGTCATGGCCGGGCTGTCGCAGGGAGGCGGAGTCGGCCTCGCCCTCGCCAACTGGATGACGGAGGGCGACCCGGGGTTCGACATCTGGGGCATGGACATCGCTCGCTTTGGGGACTTCGCCACGCTCGCCTACACGAACGAGAAGGTGCGGGAGAACTACAGCCGCCGGTTCCGGATCACGTTCCCCAACGAGTTCCTCCCGATGGGTCGCAACATCCAGACGTCGCCCATCCACGATCGAATGGTGGCGGAGAACGCCGTGTTCGGCGACGGGTTCGGGCTCGAGGCGCCACTCTGGTTCCAAGAGAAGGGGAAGGCGCCCGTCGAGGACGTCACTTTCGGTCGGTCCAACGCATGGGATCACGTGCGGACCGAGACACTCGCCGTGCGCAGCAGCGTCGGGATGATGGAGACGACCGGTTTCTCGAAGTTCCTGTTCGAGGGGCCCGGCGCTCGCGCCTACCTCGATCGCGTGTTGGCCGGTCGCGTCCCCAACGCCGGTCGCATGTCACTCACCCCGATGACGAACGAACGCGGGAATCTCATCGGCGATCTCACGGTTGCCGTGCTGCCGTCGACACCCGGGACGGCGGAGGGTCCGGTGTCGACCTTCTCTGGTGGTGCGACCGCGAACACGACTCACGATGGTGAACGCTTCGTGTTGTTCGGCTCTGGCATCGCCGAGCGCCACTACGAACGCTGGTTCGACCAACATCTGCCGTCCGACGGTTCGGTCCGCTACCGATCGCTCGGATGGGAAACCTGCGGACTCTCCATTGCCGGACCGAACGCGCGGGCCCTGCTCGAGAAGGTGACCGACGCCGATGTGTCGGCGCACGGCTTCCGCTTCATGGCCTTCCGGGAGCAGACGGTCGGTCTCGCGCCGGTCTGGTGCGGGCGGGTCACCTTCACCGGCGACCTCGGCTACGAACTGTGGATGCCGGCCCGGTACCAGCGCTACGTCTTCGAACAGCTGGTCGCCGCGGGAGAGGAGTTCGATCTGCGCCTGTTCGGCCTGCATGCCCTGAACTCGCTGCGGCTGGAGAAGGGGTTCGGTTCCTGGTCGCGGGAGTACCGCCCGATCTACGACCCGTTCGAGGCAGGCCTCGATCGCTTCGTGCGGCTCGAAAAGGACTTCATCGGGCGCGACGCGCTGGCGGCGAAGTACGCCGAGGCCGGCCCCGGTCGCGCCGTGCAGCTCTGTACCTGGACCGTCGACACGGCCGACGGCCCCGGCGGTTTCGATGTGATCGGCGACGAACCGATCTGGCACGACGGAGAGGTGGTCGGCTGGGTGACCTCCGGTGGCTATGCGCATCACTCCGAGACCTCGGTTGCGCTGGGTTACGTGCCCGCACACTTGGCGACGTCGACCGGCAGTTTCGAGATCGAGATCGTTGGTGACCGGCGCACTGCTCGCCTCGTCGAAGGCTGTCTCTGGGATCCCGAGGCTGATCGAATGCGAGGCTGATCGATGTCCGCGCCGCGGCATTTTCCGAAGATCGCGGCGCACGGTGGCGAGGCCCCCGAGTGGCTCGTGGAACACACGGCGCGCAACCGCCACGTGCTCGGGCCGGCGCCCTCGGTGCTCGCCGAGTGGGAAGCCTCCGGCCTCGCCCTGCCCGATCTGTCGCGGATGCGTCGGTACCGGCTCGGGCGAATCCGCGAGCAGCTTGTTGCGCGCGACATCGATGCGGTGCTGCTTCACGATCCGCTGAACGTCAAGTACGCGACAGACACCACGAACATGCCGGTCTGGACGATGCACAACGAGGTTCGGTACTGCTTTGTCGCGGCCGACGGCCCGGTGATCGTGTTCGAGTTCTCCCACGGCGAATTCCTGTCCGCCCATTCGGATGTGGTCGACGAGATTCGGCCGGGCACGTCGTTCCTCCCCTTCTACGCCGGGTCGCGGTCCGAGGAGATCGCTGCGAGGTTCGCGGCGGAGATCGCCGAGTTGGTCCGTACCCACCAGCGAGCCGGTGGCCGGTTGGCGATCGACACGCTCGGCCTCGAGGGCATCCGGGCGCTCGAAGCCCTCGGGATCGAGGTCGTTCCCGGGATGCAGGCGATGGAAGATGCCCGGACGGTGAAGTCGCCCGACGAGATTCTGGCGGTGCGCTGCGCCGTCGATGCCTGCGAGCGCAACATCGACGACATGAGGGCGATCTTCGATCCCGGGGTCACCGAAGTCGAGCTGTGGGCCGAGCTGCAGAAGTCGAACTACCTGCGCTACGGCGAGTGGATCGAGACGCGCATTCTCGCGTCGGGTGACCGGACGAATCCCTGGTATCAGGAGGCGAGCATCAAGCCGGTCGCGAGTGATGAGCTGATGGCGTTCGACACCGACATGGTGGGGGCCTACGGCATGTGCGTCGACATGTCGCGCACCTGGTTGTGCGGCGACGGGAAGCCGAACGCGAACCAGGCCGACGTGCACGCTCGAGCCTGCGACATGATCGCGGCGAACATCCCACTCTTCACCGCCGGGACGACCTACCGCGAGGTGACCGACCGCCTCACGTATCCACCGGTCGACGAGTTCAACGGCTACACCGTGCTCGCTCATGGCACCGGTCTGTGCGACGAGTTCCCGTCGTTCTTCACCCGCGAGCAGTGGGACATCTGTGGGTTCGACGGGGTCATCGAGGCCGGCATGGTACTGAGCGTGGAATCGTTCGTCGGGGCCAAGTCAGGCGGCGAGGGTGTGAAGCTCGAGGAGATGATCGTGGTCACCGACGAAGGTCCCGAGTTGCTCACCTCGTACTCGCTCGACCTCCGCTGACATGGCTTCCCTGCCGACCGTCGAGGATCTGACCGTCGACCCCCACCCGCATCTCGCGCGGCTGCGGGCGATGTCGCCGATCGTCTGGGTCCCGGCGCTCGATGCCTGGATTGTGACCGGTCGAGATCTCGCGATCGACGTGATGCGAGACGACGCCCGGTTCACGGTCGACGATCCGAGGTTCTCGACGGGCCGGGTCGTGGGCCCGAGCATGTTGTCCACGGACGGCCAGACCCACGCTCGACATCGCAAGGCGTTCGCGGCCGCGTTTCGCCCGGCAATGACCAGGGAGCGGCTCGGCGAGACGGTGAACGAGATCGCGAAGCGCTGCGTCGGCGACGTCCGGTCCGCACCTGTAGTTGACCTCAGGGCGACGGTGGCGGGTCCGGTTGCCGCCGACGTTGCAATCGAGGCGCTCGGCCTGGTGGGCACAGATCCCGGGGAGGTGCTCGCCTGGTACCGGGCGATCGTGGACTCGGTGTCGGAACTCTCCGTCGACCTCGACGCCGTCGCCGACCCCAGGCTCATGGACGGCGTCCGCGCCGCGGTAGCCCGAACCGTCGCGGTCCCCGGAACCGCGCTCACCGCCACGCGAGCGGCGGCCGCCGATCTCACCGATGCCGAGTTCGCCTCGAACGTCGCGATCGTGATGTTCGGCGCACTGGAAACATCGGAGGCGCTCATCGCCAATCTTCTGCGCGAGGTCGTCGCGAGCCCACCGTTCCACGCTCGGCTCGCGACGGATTCCACCATGCGGGATCGTTCCGTCGAGGAGTCCCTACGGATCGAGCCGGGTGCGTCGTTCGTCGACCGATACGTGCTCGGCGACACCAACGTCGACGGGGTCGCGCTGGCCGACGGTGATCACGTGATCGTCTCTCTGGCCGCGGCCAATCGTGATCCCGCCGCGTACCGGGAACCCGACGAGTTTCGGCTTGATCGCAGCGGCGAACCGCCCAACTTGGCGTTCGCCACCGGGCCCCATGTCTGCCTCGGTGCCCACCTCGCGCGCATGGAGGCCAAGGCAGTACTCGACGCATGGTTCGAGCTGGAGATCTCGGTGAAACCGGCAGCAGCGGGCTTTGATACGCCCAGCGGCCTGGTCTTTCGAAAACCGGAGCGGTTGATGGTTGAAAATCTTCCGGCTTAGCCACTGGAGAACGTTTCTGTGACCGAGGCCACGCTGGTGGTCTATAGTCCTCGGCGACGTCGGAACCTCTGTCGTCGCAGATGATTCCCGTGGAGGGGTACTCATGGATCTCAAGCGCTATGACTGGGCGCGGCGTAACGCGAACCCGGTAGAGCTCGACCTGATCGAGGCATATGCGGCGGGCAAGATCAGCCGTCGTAACTTCATGAAGCGTGGTGCAATCGTCGGTCTTTCGGCCGGCGCAATGGGCTCTGTCATCGCAGCCTGTGGCGACGACGACGGCTCGACTGACACCGGAGGTTCCGGAGGCGGAACCGGAGCTCTGCAGCAGGGTGGCACAATCACCGCGGCCATTCAGCAGGGCGACGCCAACTCGGGTCTCGACCCGCTCAACATGCTCGACCTCGGCACCTACAGCGTGCTCTCGCAGAGCTTCGAGTACCTCGTCGGTCTCGCTGAAGACGGCAACATCGGCCCCAACGCTCTCGCCACCGCGTGGGAGCCCAACGCCGACGGCACGGTGTGGACCTTCACGCTGCGCGACAACGCCACATGGCATGGCGGCGGAGCAGTCACCTCGGCCGACGTCGCCGCCACGATCGACCGTATGGTCGTCGCCGGTGCCGGCCTTGCCGGCGTGGTGAGCGAAGGCGCCGTCGAGACCCCGGACGACGCCACTGTCGTCGTCAACCTCGACAAGGCCAACGGCAACCTGCCCGTGCTCTTGTCGATCTACAACCCACAGTCGCTGATCACCCCGGCCGACTACGCCGACGGCACCACGCTCGACGGCCGACCTGCCGGCTCTGGCGCGTTCATCCTCGACAACTTCGATGCTGCCACCTTCACGGCGACGTTCAGCGCCAACCCCAACTGGTGGGGCGGCACTCCGAAGCTCGACAGTGTGATCATCCAGGGCTTCGAGGACAACGCGACGCAGGTGGCAGCGATGCTCGCCCGCGAGGTCGATGTCATCCAGCAGTTCGGTGCTGTCGACGGTGTGGGTCTGCGCAACGACAGCAGCTTCACCACGCTGAAGCCGCTATCGGCCAACCATCGTCAGCTGTGGTTCAACACCCAGCTGCCGGCCGACGGCCCCTACGCCGACGCGAATGTCCGGAAGGCAATCGGCTATTGCCTCGATCGCGAGCAGATGGTCAGCTCGCTGTTCGAGGGCGAAGCGATCATCGCCAACGACCATCCGGTCCACCCGGCGATTCCGTTCTTCGACGAAGACGCGACTCCGCAGCGTCCGCGCGACATCGAGATGGCCAAGCAACTGCTGTCCGACGCCGGCTACGCCGACGGCATCAGCTCGACCTTGCAGGTCGGCGACATCCAGGAGATTCCGGAGCTCGCGGCCATTGTTCAGCAGAACTGTGCCGAGGCCGGGTTCGACCTCACCGTCGGCGTCACGCCGAACTCCGACTTCTACGGCGAGTACTGGTGCTCCGGTGCGAGCTGGGGCTCTCAGCCCGAGACGAGCGGTCCCGGCATCCCCTGTGGTGCCTCGGCCGAGATCGGCATTGTCGACTACGGCCACCGGCCCACACCCGACATCTACTTCACCCGTGCGCTTCAGACCGACGGTGACTGGAACTCGTCGAACTACGCCAGCGCCGACTACGACGCCCTGGTCACCGAGTACCAGGCCGCAGTCGACGTTGAGGGTCAGAAGGCCGCTGTTGGCAAGATCCAGCAGATCATCCATCAAGATGGTCCGGCCATGTACCCGTTCTTCTACAACTACCTGTCGGGGCACGATGCTTCGATCGACGGTGTAGAGGTGACGGCGCTTGGTCACATGCAATTCGGCAAGGCAGGCCTGAAGGCCTGACTCTGAGGGTCGCTATTTCGACCTGAATCTCGAAGAAGGCAGGGTCTATTTGGACCCTGCCTTCTTTGGTGCAAGACTTGATCCGGGGAAACCAAGGGGGAACGCGTGGCGAGATTCATTCTGCGACGGCTGGGGCTGTCGCTGATCACTCTGTTGATCATTCTCGTGATCGTCACGCTCATTCCGAATATTGCGCCGGGTGATCCAGCCCGCAAGATCGCGGGTGGCACCGCGTCGCCGGAGCGGTTGGCGAGCGTCCGCGAGTCGCTCGGTCTCGACGATTCCGTCGCCACACAGCTCAGCGATCTGACCAAGAGTGTCTTCACACTCGACTTCGGTGATTCGTTCACGAAACCGGGTGAGACGGTCATGGGTCTCGTCAGCGCGGCGCTGTGGAAGTCGACCAAGCTCGTCGGGTTCTCGCTGCTGCTTTTGCTTCCGCTCTCGATCGCCGGCGGCATGCTCGCCGCCTACAAGAAGGACACCTGGATCGACCGGACGATCGTCAACACGGGCCTCGCGCTTTCGTCGATCCCCGAATTCGTGGCCGGCGTGATCTTTCTCTCCGTGCTGGCTGTGCCCGTGGAGTTCTTCAAGGTGGGCGCGAACGCGCCCGCGGGCGAGGGAATCCTGACGCAACTCCAACACATGCTGCTCCCTGCGTTCGTCGTCGTGACCGTCTATTTCGGCTACATCGCCCGCGTCACGCGGGCAGGAACGATCGCTGCGCTCGATGCGGATTACTCCCGCACGGCGTTCATGAAAGGCATCTCCACCCGCGAGGTCTTCCGTCGCCACGTCTTCCGGAACGCGCTGCAGCCAACGGTCGCCGTGGTTGGTACCCAGCTCGGCTACATGTTCGGCGGCATGGTCGGTCTGGAGATCGTGTTCAACTACCCGGGTCTCGGCAAGACGATCTTCAACGCCGTGACGAGCGCCGACTACCCGGTCCTGCGCGGAGGTGTGCTCATCGTCGCCATCATCTACATGGGCGCGACGTTGGTCGCCGACCTGATCATCGCTTGGATGAATCCAAGAGCCCGTCTCGTCAGTGAGGGGACAGCATGACCAGCGCAGATGTCGGACGCGGACCTTCGGTTCCACCCGATCCCGACAACACTCCTCCCGATGAAGTCGTCCAGGGCGGCACCCGCAAGCAGATTCGCAAGGAACAGCGGCGGGTGCTCTTCACGACGCCCGGCTTCATCATCGGAATGGCGATCCTGCTGTTCTGGATCGTGTCCGCGGTCGTGCCCGAACTGATCACCGACATCGACCCGAAGCTCCCGGTTCGAAACGCGGACGACCAGGTCCTCGCCCGTGAATCGCCGAACGGCGATGCCTGGTTCGGCACCGACAGCATCGGGCGTGACGTCTTCTCCCGTACGATCCACGGTGCGCGCCCGATTCTGATCGTCACTCCGATCGCAACGTTGATCGCGCTCGTCGCGGGCACGCTGATCGGCCTCACGATGGGCTACTTCCGAGGATGGGCCGACGAGGTGCTCAGTCGGTTGGTGGAGAGCGTTCTCTCCATCCCGACGATCCTGATGGCGATCCTCGTGGTCTTCACGTTCGGAAAGACCGACCCGGTCATCATCGGCACGATCGCGCTCCTTTTCACGCCGCCGATCGCGAGAACCGTGCGAGCCGCCGCGATCTCCGAGGCCCAGCTGGACTACGTCACCTCGGCGAAAATGCGCGGTGAGCGGAGTCTGTTCATCATCGGGCGTGAGATCCTTCCCAACATCATGGGCCTCTTGGTGGTCGAACTCACGGTTCGGCTCGGCTACGCCATCTTCGCAGTGGCGACATTGGCCTTCCTCGGTCTCGTCGGCGGCGACATCACCGACCCCGACTGGGGGATCGACGTGGCCAACAACTGGGGCAAAATCGTCGGCGACGTCTGGTGGCCGACCATCTTCCCGGCGCTCGCTATCGCCAGTTTGGTAATCGGCGTAAATCTTGTGGCCGATTCCATCGACAGGGCGACCAAGTCATGACCGACACAACCACCAATCCCGCGACCGAGACGGCAGCACTGTCGATTGACGGGCTTCATATGTCCTACATCGTGCGCGGCACACCTCGTGAAGTGCTCCGCGGCGTCACCTTCTCGGTCCGCGCCGGCGAGGCCTACGGACTCGTAGGCGAGTCGGGCTGTGGCAAGTCCACCACTGCCTACGCCGCGCTCCGCTATCTGCCGGGCAACGGCGTCATCACAGAGGGCTCGATCGCATCTGACGGCGCAAAGCTGACCGACATGTCGAGCAAGGAGCTCCGTGAGTTCCGGGCCCGCCACGCCTCGATGGTCTACCAGGACCCGGTTCAGGCCATGAACCCGGTCCTCAAGATCGGTGATCAAGTTGCCGAGGCGTTCGAGGTCCTGGGTCAGTCCAAGGCCGAAGCGCAGGTATCCGCGCTCGAGGCGTTGAAGCGAGTGCAGATCGCCGCGCCCGAGAGTGTCATGGAGCGCTATCCGTACCAGTTGTCGGGCGGCATGCTGCAGCGTGTGGTCATCGCCATGGCCCTGGCCTGCGATCCCAAGTTGCTGGTGCTCGACGAGCCGACGACCGGCCTCGACGCCACGGTCGAGGCAGAAGTGCTCGACCTCGTTCGCGACCTCCGCAGCGAACTCAACTCAGCTGTTCTGCTGATCGCGCACAACCTCGGCGTGATTCGCACCATGTGCGACCGCGTCGGCGTGATGTACGCCGGCCGAATCGTCGAAGAGGGCACCGTCGAGGAAGTGTTCGACAACCCGAGCCATCCCTACACGAAGGGCCTGCTCAACTCGATTCCGCGTCGCGGCATCCGCAAGACAGATCGCGAGCTGTTCGCCATCCCCGGCAACCTCCCGCAGATCGGTGACCCGCTCCCGACGTGCGTCTACGTGGAGCGCTGCCCGATCGCGACGGAGATCTGCAGCACGGAGGTGCCGCCGATTGTCGACCGGACCGCCGAGGGGCACTGGACGCGCTGTCATCACTCCGACCGCATCGACGAGGTCCCCGATCCCGAAGAGATCTCGACCGAACACGTGGTCGGTACCGAGGAGATCATCGGCGTCCACGGCGTGTCGAAGACGTTCCGCCAGCGCGGTAACGACGTCCCCGCCCTCGTGAGTATCGAGCTGGGCTTCGCCGAAGGCGAGACGCTTGGTCTCGTCGGCGAGTCGGGCTCGGGCAAGTCGACGCTGGCGAAGACGATGACCGGTGTGCATCCCCCCGATGAGGGTGGAGCGATCACCCTGCGCGGTCGCAAGATGAAGGGCAAGGCCACCGAGCGAGTCGACGAGTCGATCCGCTCGATCCAGATGGTCTTTCAGAACCCCGATTCGGCGCTCAACCGGGCCTGGACTGTTCGTCGCATTCTCATGCGCGCCGTCACGAAGCTGACCGGTCTCAAGGGCGACGCCGCCGACGCCAAGGCCGTCGAGATCGCAACGGCGATGCGGCTCTCCGAGCGTCATCTCGATATGCGACCGCGCCAGTTGTCCGGTGGTCTCAAGCAGCGCGTGGCGATCGCCCGCGCCTTCGCCGGCGACCCCGATGTTGTGGTGTGCGACGAGCCCACGTCGGCACTCGACGTGTCGGTGCAAGCCGCGATTCTCAATCTGCTGGCACAGCTGCAGCGCGACGAGCGCACGAGCTATCTGTTCATCAGCCACGACATCGGTGTGGTGCGCTACCTCGCTGATCGCATCGCCGTGATGTACGTCGGACGGATCATGGAGCTCGGAACCACCGATCAGCTCTTCGCCGGCCCGGTGCACCCCTATACCGAAGCACTGCTCTCGGCCGTGCCGAGTGTCGATGGCGTGGCGGCGGATCGCATCCCGCTCGACGGCGACATCCCGTCGCCCGCGGATCCGCCTCCCGGTTGCGTGTTCCACACCCGGTGTAAGTACATCATCGAAGGCACCTGCGATGTCGTCGATCCCGACGAGATCGATGTCGGCGGCGGCCACCGCATCAAGTGTCACCTCCCGGTCGAGCAGATGCCGGTGCCGGTGCAGATCACTACGCCTGCGTGAAGTCCCGCTGCGACACCAGGTCACCGCGTGCGTGAGCGCTATGACTTTGTAGTCGTCGGGGGAGGGTCAGCGGGTTGCGCGGTCGCGAACCGCTTGTCCGCGGATCCCAACACGTCGGTGCTGGTGCTCGAGGCCGGCCGACGCGACTGGAAATTCGACGTCTACATCCATATGCCGGCGGCCCTGTCGTTCGCCATCGGCAATCGTTTCTACGACTGGAAGTACGAGTCCGAACCCGAGCCCCACATGAATGGGCGCCGGATCTATCACGCCCGAGGCAAGGTCCTCGGCGGCTCGTCGAGCATCAACGGCATGATCTTCCAACGGGGCAACCCGCTCGACTACGAGCGGTGGGGCGCCGATCCGGGCATGGAGGCGTGGGATTACGCCCATTGCCTGCCGTACTTCAAGCGCATGGAGAACTGTCTCGCTCCCGACGACGGTCCCGACCACCGGGGTGACGACGGGCCGCTCGTGCTCGAACGGGGGCCGGCGACCAACCCGTTGTTCGACGCGTTCCTCGAGGCGACGGTGCAGGCCGGGCATCCCCGTACCTCCGATGTCAATGGGTTCCGCCAGGAAGGGTTCAACGCCTTCGACCGCAACGTGCACCGGGGCCGGCGCCTGAGTGCGGCCCGTGCCTATCTGCACCCCGCGCTCGGCCGCCCGAACCTCGATCTCATCACGAAGGCAATGGTCAATCGGGTCCGCTTCGAAGGTACCCGTGCCACCGGCGTGGAGTTCCGTCACCGCGGCCGTGATCACCACGTTGAGGCCGGCGAGGTGATCCTGTGCGGTGGCGCCATCAACACGCCGCAACTCATGCAACTGTCAGGCGTGGGGCCCGCGGGCCTTCTCGAGCAACACGACATTCCCGTCGTCGCCGACATCGCAGGTGTCGGTCAGAACATGCAGGACCATCTCGAGGCCTACGTGCAGTACTCCTGCACCCAGCCGGTGTCGTTGCAGCCGAACCTGGCCTTCTGGAAGCGGCCTTGGATCGGCCTGCAGTGGCTCTTCCGCAAGGGTCCCGGTGCGTCGAACCACTTCGAAGCCGGGGGCTTCATCAGGAGCAACGACGACGTCGACTATCCGAACCTGATGTTCCATTTCCTCCCGATCGCGATCCGCTACGACGGGTCGACACCGGAAGGAGGCCACGGCTATCAGGTCCACGTCGGTCCGATGTATGCCGACACTCGTGGCTCGGTCGAGATCAAGAGCAGCGACCCCCGCGAGAAGCCGGCGTTGCGTTTCAACTACCTGTCGACCGAGAACGACAAACGGGAGTGGGTCGAGGCGGTCCGCCATGCTCGCCGCTTGCTGACCCAGCCGGCGATGGACCCGTTCAACGGGGGAGAGGTTTCACCTGGTCCCAGCGTCGAGACCGACGAGGAGATCCTCGAATGGGTCCGCAACGATGCCGAAACGGCCCTGCATCCGTCATGCACCGCCAAGCTCGGCGTTGGCGACGGTGCGGTGCTCGATCCGTCGTCGATGGCGGTCTATGGCGTCGAGGGGTTGCGCGTGGTCGATGCCTCGGCGATGCCCTACGTGACCAACGGAAACATCTACGCGCCGGTGATGATGCTCGCCGAGAAAGCCTCCGATCTGATCCTGGGGAACGAGCCTCTGGCCGCGGAGCCGGTGGACTTCCACCGCCATCGAGTCGACGGGCCGCCCCCATGATCGAGCCCGAGTTCCTCCGCTTCGACACGCTGAGCCTGCATGCCGGACAGCAGCCCGATCCGGCAACCGGCGCGCGGGCGGTGCCGATCCACATGACGACGTCCTACGTGTTCGACGACACCGACCACGCCGCGAGCTTGTTCAACCTCGAGGTTCCGGGCCATCTCTACTCTCGTCTGACGAACCCGACCGTCGCGGTGCTCGAGGAGCGGCTCGCCGCCCTCGAAGGCGGCGTCGGCGCAGTCTGCACGGCCAGTGGCATGGCGGCCTTTCATCTCGCCGTGGTCACGCTGATGGGCCAGGGCGGCCACATCGTGGCGAGTCGCAACATCTACGGCGGCACCCATCAGATGCTGAACGTGACGCTGCCGCGATTCGGCATCTCGACGACCTTCGTCGACCCCCGCGATCCCGGGGCGTTCGCCGGGGCGATTCGGCCCGAGACCCGCCTCGTGTTCGCGGAGACCCTCGGCAATCCCGGCCTCGAGGTTCTCGATATCGCCGCCGTCGCCGATGTCGCGCACTCGGCCGGCCTGCCGCTCATGGTCGACGCCACGTTCTCCACGCCCTACCTGATCCGCCCGATCGAGCATGGTGCCGACATCGTGATGCACTCGGTCACCAAGTTCCTCGGGGGCCACGGCGTGGCCCTCGGTGGCGTCATCATCGACGGCGGCCGCTTCGATTGGGAGTCGTCGGGGCGCTTCGACACCATGACCGAGCCCTACGCCGGCTATCACGGGATCTCCTTCGCGGATGAATTCGGTCCCGCGGCCTTCATCTCCCGCGCCCGGGCCGAGGGTCTACGAGACTTCGGGGCCTCGATGAGCCCGGCCAACGCGTTCCAGTTGATTCAGGGTGTCGAGACTCTGCCGCTGCGAATGCAGAAACATGTGGCCAACGCGGAAGCGGTCACCCAGATGCTGCTGGCCCACGACGCGGTGGCCTGGGTGAAACACCCTTCCGCCGACACCCATCCGGATCATGCCCTTGCCCAGCGTCTCTTCCCAAAGGGCGCGGGTGCCATCCTGAGCTTCGGGGTGAAGGGCGGCCGCGACGCAGGCAAGAAGTTCATCGAGGCCGTCTCGTTGGCCTCGCATCTCGCCAACGTCGGCGATGCCAAGACTCTGGTCTTGCATCCGGCCTCGACCACACACCAGCAGCTGTCGGCCGAAGATCTCGAGGCGTCAGGCGTGAGCGAGGACCTCGTCCGTGTCTCGGTCGGCATCGAGGACCCGGCCGACATCATCGACGACCTCATGCAGGCGTTGAAGGCGTCGCAGCGCTAGCCACGATGCAGATTCAACTCGCCGGTGAGGCGGTCCGTATTGCCGACGGAGGTCGGGCTTGGAATCCCGGCGACCCGCTCGTCGTCCTTCTTCACGGCGCGGGCATGGACCGAACCGCGTGGCAGATGCAGACGCGCTATCTCGCCCACCACGGCTACCGGACGGCGGCCGTCGACCTTCCGGGCCACGGACGCAGCAGTGGTGCTCCGCTTCAGTCGGTCGACGAGATGGCGGATTGGACGGTCGGCTTGATCGATGCGCTCGGCGGCGGTGCCGCGCACCTCGTCGGCCATTCGATGGGCTCCTACATCGCGATCGAGGTCGCGGCGAGAGCGCCCGATCGGGTTGCCTCGCTGGTTTTGCTCGGGACCGCGACCACCATGCCGGTCCATCCCGAACTGCTCGCCGCCGCCGCCGACGACATCCCTCACGCGAGCCGCCTCATGACCAGCTGGGGCCACAGTCCCCGCGCCCACGTGGGACGCCATGCCACGCCGGGTCAATGGCTTCTCGGCGGCTCGACTGCACTGTTGGACACATCGCCAACCGGTGCCCTCGCGGCCGACATGGCTGCGTCCAACGCCTACGGCGGCTCGCTCGAGAGCGCGGCGGCGGTGCGATGCCCGGTGACGATGGTGCTCGGCTCGGCCGACAAGATGACGCCGGTACGGGCCTCTGGCGAACTTCAGGCCGCCTTCAGCTCACCGGTCAACGTCGTCGTGCTCGATGGGGTCGGCCACATGATGATGGCCGAGGCCCCCGACCGGATCCGAGACGAGATCGCCGCGGCGTTGGATCGCGGCCGGAATCCACCCGCGGAGTGAGTTGATGCCCCAGACGGAGTCGGCGCGGTAGAGGTCGTCGATCGTCAACACCGCCTCACTGATCCGCCGATTGGCCAACAGTTCGGCTCGAAGGGTCCCCGGCAGCAACCCGCTCGTGGCTGCGGGAGTCAGCGCCCGACCGTCGATCTCGAGGACGAGGTTGGCGGTCGACGTCTCGGTGATCTCGCCCCGCTCGTTCCACAGCACGACGTCGTCGACATCGCCGGCGCGGGCCACCGCGTCGTCGTAGCGATCACGGCGGGTGGTCTTGTGGCGGAGAAATTCGTCGTCGCTGTGCACCGGTTCGGTGTCGAGGGCCAACGACCACGGCTCGGTGCGGGGGAGTGGCGGGTCGAGCACCTGCACCTCGAGCGCCCCGTCGGCCGCCAGCAGAACGCGAAGGCGACGGGGGATGTCGGAACGGATCGCCCCCAATCGCCGCTTCACCTCTTCGATGTCGCAGTCGAACCCGAAGTGGGTGGCTGATTCGGCGAGCCGCACGAGGTGGCGATCGAGCAGGATCGGGCCGGCCCCGGGATCCCAGCCGAGAGTTTCGAGCAGGCGGAACGGACGGGTGGCTCGATGCAGCACACGGGCCTTGTCGTGGGCCTCGTTCCACTCATCGGTCTCATCGCTGTCCCAGACGATGCCGCCACCGACTCCGTACGTGGCCCGTCCGACCCGGCGGTCGACCCACGCGGTCCGGATCGCAATGTTGAACTCAGCATCGCCACCGGGCTCGATGAGGCCGACCGCGCCGGTGTAGATCCCCCGGGGCTCGGACTCGAGCACGGTGATGATGCGCGAGGTGGCGACCTTCGGCGCCCCGGTAATCGACGCCCCCGGGAAGGTGGCCGTGAACAGCTGTCGCAGCGTCGCGTCGGTCTCGGCGACGACGGTCGAGGTCAGTTGGTGAACCGTGGGATAGCTCTCGACGGTATGGAGCGCAGTGGTGTCGACGGTGCCGACATCAGCGATTCGGCCGAGGTCGTTGCGGGCCATGTCGACGATCATGGTGTTTTCCGCTCGATCCTTCTCGCTCGCCAGCAGTTCCTCGGCGAGGTCGCGATCGATGACCGGGTCGGGGTGTCGCGGTCGAGTTCCCTTCATCGGCCGGGTTTCGATCACCCGGCCCACCCGACGAACGAAGAGCTCAGGGGACGCCGAGCAGACGGCGGCGTCGCCGAGATCGATGAAGGCGAGGTGGTCGGCCCGCTGGGCGCGGCACAGGGCAGCGAAGAGCCCCTCAGGGTCGCCCTCGAACGCGGCGCGGAGCCGCATCGTGTAGTTCACCTGGTAGGTGTCGCCCGCCGCGATGCGCTCGCGGATCTGCCGCACGGCCCCTTCGAAATCTTCTTGTCGGTCCGTGGGGGTCCACTCGCCGGCCTCGAACGCTCGGCCCGCCGGCCCGCGGGAGGGTCGGGCCTCACGGAAGGCGGCGAGGGCGACCAGGGGCGTCGCGGGATCACGGTGAGAAGAGATGGCGGAGTCGAACGCAGGACCCGCGTCGTAGCTCACGAAGCCGGCGACCCAGAGTCCGTCCAGCGCGGCTGCCTCGGCCGCGTCGAGCGCGGGTCCGACCTCTTCGAGGGTCTCGGCGCCGAAGTGGGCGACGGGATCCGCGAACGAAACCCAGCGCCGACCCTGGGTTGTGGCATGGCGGATGAGCGCTCGCTGAACACGCAGCGTCTGAGGAGAGGTCATGCGCAGAGAAGTATGCCAAGTTCGACACGGTCGCCGCTGGCGGAGCGCTACGCTTTTCTGGTGAGCAGCGGCTTGTGCCCCTGACTCGATACGCCCGTATCGAAGAGTCGCCGTACTTGCGGCGCGCCTTGCGGTCCGCCGATGCCGAACGAGCGGCGCTCGGTGTCTACAACCACACCTATCACCTGCTCCACTACGGCGATCCCGTCGCCGAGTACTGGGCGCTCATCGACGGTGTGACCGTCTGGGATGTCGCCTATCAACGCCAGGTCGAGGTCGTCGGGCCCGGTGCGACGGCGTTCATGCAATCCATCGTCACGCGTGACCTTTCGAGCCACGAGGTCGGGCAGTGCAAGTACGCCTTCATGACCAACGTCGACGGGGGAATCATCTGTGACCCGGTCGTCCTTCGCCTCGACGACGACCGCTTCTGGCTGAGCGCGGCCGACGCCGACATCCATCTCTGGTGCCAGGGTCTCGCCCACTCCGGCGGATTCGACGTCTCCGTGACCACTCCCGACGTCGCCCCGGTCCAGGTCCAGGGTCCCCACGCTGCCGCGGTCATGGACGACCTGTTCGGCGACGAGCTCCCCGATCTCGGCTACTACCGCCTCCTCCGTCGCCAACTCGACGGACTCGATCTCGTGATCTCGCGGACCGGGTGGGGAGGCACCGATGGATTCGAGATCTATGTCATGGACGCCAGGGCCGACGACAATGCCCGAGCCGAACAATGGTGGGATGCGGTGATTCGGGCCGGCGAACGGCACGACATCGTCGCCGCGGCGCCGAACCATGTGCGACGCATCGAGTCCGGGATGTTGTCGCTCGGCTGCGACATCGACGACACCACCACCCCCCTCGAGGTCGGCGACGGCTATGGATGGATGGTCGACCTCGACCAACCCGACGACTTCATCGGCAAGGCCGCGCTGCAGGCGGTTCGGGCGTCCGGTCCGCAGTCTCGCCTCGTAGGAGTCGATCTCGACGGGCCCGATCTCGGCACCTTCACCGACGGCGACATGCCGCGGGTGCTGGCCGCACACCGCGACGGTGCCGTCGACGCGACGCTCACGTCGGCGTGCCGATCTCCTCGGCTTCGACGCAACATCGGCTTCCTCCGCGTGGCGGTCGGCGACGACGACTTGGGGACCACATTCTCGGTGCCTCACCCGATCCATGGCTGCCTGACGGCCACGGTCGTGCAGAAGCCGCACCTGAAGTGACGGCCGACGACGATCAGATCGCCGGTGGCCCGTACCTCGACGACAATCCGACCGTTGCCGCCCGCGGGCTCCTGATCGGGGTCGCCCTCCTGATGGCCGGCAACGGTTTGCAGGGTTCGCTACTCGGTGTCCGTACGGAGTCCGAGGGGTTCTCGCTCACCGCCACCGGCGTCGTCATGGCGTGCTACTTCGCCGGCTTCCTCGTGGGCAGCCGGTCGGCCGAACGCCTCCTCGGCCAGGTCGGACACATCCGCGTGTTTGCCGCGCTCGCCTCTTCGGCGTCGGCCGCGGTCTTGATGCATGCACTCTTCATTTCCCCCGTCACGTGGGGCCTGATGCGGTTCGTGACCGGCATGTGCATGGCCGGTCTCTACGTTGTCGCCGAGTCATGGCTCAACGACATGGCGACCAACGCCACTCGCGGGCGTCTGCTCTCGGCCTACATGGTTGCCACGATGGGCGGCCTCACCGCCGGCCAGTTCCTCCTCGAGGTCGCCGACCCGGAGGGTTTCGAACTCTTCGTGCTGTCGTCGATCCTCGTGTCCGCCTCGCTGCTGCCCGTCACGCTGTCGGCATCCAGCACCCCGCCCGCCGGCGTCCCGGAGCCGTTGTCGTTTCGGGAGCTGGCTCGTCACGTGCCCACGGGCGTCCTCAGCGCGTTCTGGGTGGGCACGTCAACCGGTGTGTTGATCGGGCTCGGCGCCGTCTACGCGGTGGCCGCCGATGTTCCCGACAACCGCATCTCCACGTTTCTCGCGGCACCGCTCGTCGGATCGTTCATGTTGCAGTTCCCGATCGGCTGGATATCGGATCGCATCTCCCGCCGCACCGTGATGCTCTGGGTGGCCGCGTTTGCGTGCGGACTCGCGGCCGTGCTCGCCACTGTGTCGCCCGGGAGCTGGCTCGCGATCGGCTTGATGTTCTTCCTCGGCGGCACCGTCTTCCCCTTGTACTCGCTGACGATCGCTTTCACGGCCGACTGGCTTCCGCAGAGCCAACTGACGGCGTCGTCGGCCGCCCTCGTGCGGGTCAACGGCATCGGTGCGGTGTTCGGTCCGCTCGCCGCGGCGCCGCTCATGGCCCTCGCCAGCCCGGCCATGTTTTTCTGGGTGATGGTTGTCACCCACGGCGTGATTGTTGCCTACATCTCGTGGCGAGTGGTCTTCCGCGACGCCCTTCCCGCCGAGCGCCAGGGCGCGTTCGTCGCGTATCCGGCCCGGGCCTCGGCGGTTGCCTCGAACCTGATCGGCCGTCGTCGCCGCTCGAAATACGCGGAATCGGGCGACTGAATCAGTCGTCCTAGTAGGACGCGTCCGGCATCGAGCCCTTGCGCTGAGCGATGAACGCCTGCAGCTCTTCGTCGATCGCCTCGTCGAGCGGAGGAGCCTCGTAGGACGCGAGGAGCTCCTTCCATTTGGCGTTCGCCCGCTGTGCGGCGTCGAGGCTCCCGTCGGCCTGCCACTGTTCGAAGCTGTTGTTGTCGGCGATCGACGAGCGGTAGAAGGCGGTCTCGAAGTTGGCCAGTGTGTGGGGGTTGCCCAGGAAGTGGTCGCCGTGCGGATTGGAGCGGAACGCCTCGATCGCTTGACCATTGTCCGACATGTCGATGCCGCGGGCGTAGACGCCCATCATCCCGAGCTGGTCCGCATCCATGATGAGCTTCTCGAAACCGAGGGTGAGGCCGCCTTCCTGCCACCCGGCCGCGTGGAGGACGAAGTTCACTCCGGCGCCGACGGTCGGAAGAAGGGTTGACGCGGATTCATACGCGGCTTGCGCATCGGGGTATTTCGAGGCGGTGAATTGGCCGCCGGAGCGGAACGGCACGCCGACTCGGCGGGCGAGCGAGGCCATGACGTTGATCGCTTGTCCGGCTTCGGGCGTGCCGAATGTCGGCGCGCCGGTGGCCATGGACATCGACGATGCGAACGTGCCGAAGATCATCGGCGCTCCCGGCCGCACCAGTTGGTAGTAGGCCATGCCCGAGAGCGCTTCGGCGAGGGCCTGAGCGGCCAGGCCGGCGACGGTCACCGGCGACATTGCTCCGGCGAGAATGAAGGGCGAGATGATCGCGGCCTGATTCGCCCTGGCGTATTCGGTGGCCGCGCCGAGCATGGTGGCATCCCAGCGCAACGGCGACGACGCGTTGATCAGCGAGGTCATCACGGTGCGGTCCTGAAGATCCCCACCGAACGCGATCCGGCTGAGTTCGATGGAGTCGACCGCACGCTCTGACGCAGTGACCGAGCCCATATAGGGCTTGTCGCTGTATTTGATGTGGGAGTACACCATGTCGAGATGGCGTTTGTTGACCGGGAGGTCGGTCGGCTCGCAGATCGTGCCACCCGAGTGGTGAAGGTGCGGCAGCATGTAGGCGAGCCGCACCGCGTTCTCGAAGTCGGCGATCGTGGCGTAGCGGCGGCCCTCGTCGAGATCGAAGACGAACGGCGACCCGTAGTTCGGCGCGAAGACAGTGGAGTTGTCACCGATCATCACGCTTCGGGCCGGGTTGCGAGCGTGCTGGATGTAGGTCGCCGGGGCGCTGTCCTGCACGATCTTTCGACACATGCCGCGAGGGAACCGCACCAGTTCTCCGTCGACTTCTGCGCCGGCCTCGCGCCACAGGTCGAGCGCCGCGGGTGTCTCCTGGAACGCGATGCCAACCTCGGAGAGGATGATCTCGGCGTTCTCCTCGATCTGGGCCAGGCCTTCCTCGCCGAGCATCTCGAGCGGCGGGGTGCGTCGTTCGAGATATGCGACGGTTTCCGCTTTGGTCTCCGCTCGGGCGGCCTGACGGCCGGCCCGTCCACCGCTGCGACGGCTGCCGCGGCCCTCGGTCTCACTCATTCAGCTGTCCTGGTTCTGTGCTCGGCGACGCCGGCGAGGGCGTCCGTTTTCCGTGGGGTGCGGCCGTGGGGGAAGTTCGACCAACGCCCCGAGATGCGGGCTCGGGGCCGTGTCATGGGGAAAGGCCATGGCGGCGACGAAGAGTTCTTGGAAACGCGGCTCGGTGGCCGTCTCGATCTTCTCGATCCGTTCCACCGCGGTGGCGATCTCGCGACGCTGTTCGGCGCTCACGAGCATGCGGACCGCCCCGGCGCCGGAGGCGTTGCCCACCGCTCGTACCCCGTCGACCGGGCCGTCAGGGACGAGTCCGAGCACGAGCGCATAGAGCGGGTCGATGTGGGCACCGAACGCGCCGGCGAGTCGCACATCGTGGACCTCGGTGATGCCCGCGTGTTCCATGAGCAGGTCGATGCCCGCCCGCAACGCCGAGCCGGCGAGTTGAATCTGGCGGACGTCGTTCTGGGTGATCGCCAGCTCCGGATCGTCGCCTGTGCCGGGCCGGATGACGTAGCGGAACGTGCGATCCTCCGGTTGCACTCTGGTTGTGGTGGCGGCCAGCGAACCCTGGACCACACCGTTGTGATCACAGACCCCGGCGAGGTACATCTCGCCGATGATCTCGATGATGGCCGAGCCGCACAGCCCGGCGACGTCGAGCTTGGCTGTCTCTTCGTCGAAGCCCGGTTCGTCGTTCCAGAGGTCGGACCCAATCACCTTGTAACGAGGCTCGAACGTGGTGCGGTCGATGCGTATGCGCTCGATCGCTCCCGCGGTGGCCCGCATGCCGCAGCTGATCTGCGCGCCCTCGAACGCCGGTCCGGTGGGGGAGGATGCGGCATACGTTGCCGTCGACGTGCCGAGCACGATCTCGGCGTTCGTGCCGACATCGACCATCAGTTGGGGCTGCTCGGTGCGATGGGTTCCCTCGTTGAGCGTGGCGGCGGCCGCATCGGCACCGACATGCCCGGCAATGCACGGGCCGATATGGGCCCGGGCGAACGGGAGATCGAGATCGAGTTCGTCGGAGCGTAGGTCGACGGGCGCGCCGACGGTGAGCGTGAACGGCGCTGCCCCCAACGGGGTGGGATCGATTCCGAGCAAGAGGTGATGCATGACCGGGTTGCCCACGAGAACGACGTCGTGGATCCGGCGCCGCAGTGCCGAGGCCTCCTCGCCGAGGTCGGCGGCCAACTCGTCGATCATCTCGTTGAGCGCACCGCGGACCGCGCTCGTGAGCTCTCTCTCGCCGCCGGGATTCATCATCACGTAGGAGACGCGGCTCATCAGGTCTTCGCCAAAGCGGATCTGCGGGTTCATCGAACCGCCGTCGGCCACTACCTCGCCGGTCGCGAGGTCGACGAGGTAGCCGGCGATCGTGGTGGACCCGATGTCGATCGCGAGGCCGAGCACCGTCTCGTCGAACCCTGGTCGGACGTGCATGACGGTGCCGTCGAGGTGGACGATCGCAGTGGTTGCTCGTTTTCCCTCGCGTATCGCGAGTTGGAGGTCGGGAAGGGCTCGAGCATCGACGGTCGCCTCGGCGATGCCCCACTCGGCTTGCAGGGCGGCCGCCAGGAGTTCGGCGTCGGTTCGCTCGTCGCCCAACTCCAGGATCGGCAGTTCGACGTAGCGGGCCGTGATCAATGGATCGAGCGTGAGTCCGGTGAGATCGACCTTCTTGCGGACCACCGGGCGGTGGACCTGGCTCTCCGCGGGTATGTCGACGACGACATCGCCGAGCACGAGGGCCTGGCAGCCGAGGCGGTTGCCGTCGGCGATCGGGCGGCGACCCCTGTAGTCCGTCTCGCTGCTGGTCCAGGCGCTGACGTCGTCGGTCGTGGACGTGATGCTCCACTTTGCGAACTCACCGAATGACGGCGTGACCTGGCAGCGGCCGCAGAGTCCTCGTCCACCGCAGGTGGAATCGAGGTCGACGGCAACCGAGCGGGCCGCGTCGAGCAGGGTGGTGCCGACCGGCACGCGCGTCTGCACCCCGGACGGGGTGAAGATCACGGAGGCGTCGTCGGCGGCCATGCGTGATCGGCGCTAGCTCGCCCCGCCACGGCGGCGACCGCCGCGACGACGGGCGCCACCGGCGCCACCGCCGGCGTTGGGGTCTCGGTACTCGCGGATCCAGGCCGCGCAGTCCTTGTCGTGTCCGGCCAGCACGTCGGCCGCCATGATCGCGGTCTTCACCTCGGCGTGCATCGGGCTCATGATCGCCGACGTCATGCCTGCGCCGATCGCCATCGAGAGGTAGGTGCCGGTGATGGCGTGGCGATTCGGGAGGCCGAAGCTGACGTTGGACGCACCGCACGTGGTGTTCACACCGAGTTCTTCGCGGAGACGGCGCACGAGCGCGAAGACCTGCTGGCCGGCAGTGCCCATCGCTCCGATCGGCATGACCAACGGATCGACGACGACATCCTCTTTCGGGATGCCGTAGTCGGCCGCGGCGGACACGATCTTCTTGGCGACCTCGAAGCGGACGTCGGGGTCTTCGCTGATGCCGGTCTCGTCGTTGGAGATGGCGACCACCGCGGCGCCGTGCTTGGCGACGAGCGGAAGCACCCGCTCCATGACTTCGTTCTCGCCGGTCACGGAGTTGATCAGCGGCTTGCCCTGGTAGACGGCAATGCCCGCTTCGAGCGCCTCGATGATCGAGGAGTCGATCGACAGCGGCACGTCGGTGACGGACTGGACGAGCTGGATCGCCTTGGCGAGAAGTGCGGGCTCGTCGACCAGCGGGATGCCGGCGTTGACGTCGAGCATCTGGGCGCCTGCTTCGACCTGGGCGATCGCGTCGGCCTCGACACGGCTGAAGTCGCCGTTCTTCATCTCCTCGGCGAGCAGCTTGCGCCCTGTCGGGTTGATGCGCTCACCGATCATGACGAACGGACGATCGAAGCCGATGACGACTTCTCTGGTTGCGGAACTGATGACAGTTTCGGTCACTGGTCTTGCCCTCCATCGGGCTCGAGTCCGCCGGAGGCCACGAGGGCCTCGAGACGGTCTCTGGGGTAGTCGGAATGGATTGCGTCGGCCGAGGCCTGCGCGAGTTCAGAAGTATCGCCGTCGGCAGCGCCGGCGACTCGCCGCCACTGCTCGACATAGCTGTGGGTGTCGGTCAGTCCGGCGACGTGGGCGGCGCGATCGATCGCGTGCTGGAAGCGATCCTCCAGGAGGACCTTCTGGCTCTCGCCCTCGGCGTCGGTCACCGTGATCTGCGCCGGGATGTCGCGCCAGTAGATGGTGACCAGGCCAGGTCCGCCACCTCGTCGTCCGCGTCGGCTCACCGGGACACCTCCAGGATTTCGGATTCGAGCTCGCCGTAGCCGGTATCGATGCGCTCGAACGACAGATTCAGCCGCCGGGCTGCTGCCATCGCTTTCTCGTCGAGCATGGGATCGTTCGTCTGTGCGAGGTAGATCATCTTCGTGTAGTTGCCGAAGTACATCTCTTCGAGTTCCGGGTGCTCGGCGATGCCGAGCCCGCCGATGATGAGCCGCTCGAAGTGCTTGACCAAATAGTCGGTGAGGTAGAACGCGGTGGGATCGTCGTCGTGCATCTGCAGAAACGGCTCGCCCCCGGCGAAGAACTGGTAACAGTGCGCCCCGGGCATCATCTCGACTCGGGTGGCTTCGGTGGTGAACTCGGCGCAGAGATCGACCAGGTGACCGCCGGTGCCGCAATCGGCGTAGCCGATGAGCACACGGTCGAATTCGCCGCGGTGACGTTCGAGTCGTTCGCGCACAGCGGGGGTGATGAGGTCAGGGGTCATGTGGAGAGAGGCGGGAACGCACTCGAGGGTGACGTTCTGCAGTTCGTGGAGCCGGGCGACGTCGCGAATCTCGCGAGCGAGGGCGCCGCACGCGAGAATCAACACGCGCGGCGGCAGGGTCATGCGGCTCGGCGGGCGGCGACCAGTGAAGAGGCGGTCTCGGACGCGACCGCGGCATCGCGGCAATAGGCATCGGCGCCGATGGCCTCGGCGAACTCCTCGTTGAGCGGTGCGCCGCCGCAGATGATGATGTAGTCGTCGCGCATGCCCTTCTCGATGAGCGTGTCGATGATGACCTTCATGTAGGGCATGGTGGTGGTGAGCAGGGCCGAGAAGCCGAGGATGTCGGGCTTGTGCTCTTCGATGGCCGCCAGAAACTCGTCGACGTCGGTGTTGATCCCGAGGTCGAACACCTCGAACCCGGCCCCTTCGAGCATCATGCCGACCAGGTTCTTGCCGATGTCGTGGATGTCGCCCTTGACGGTGCCGATCACGACGGTGCCGATCGGCTCGGCGCCGGTTTCGGCGAGGAGGGGGCGCAGGATCGCCATGCCGGCCTTCATCGCGTTGGCCGCGAGCAGTACTTCCGGCACGAAGAGAATGCCGTCGCGGAAGTCGATTCCGACGATGCGCATTCCCTCGACGAGGGCCTCGTTGAGGACCTTGTCGGGGCCCCAGCCGCGGCCGAGCAGAATGGTCGTGCCCTCGTGGATCTCGTCGGCGAGTCCGTCGTAGAGGTCGTCGTGCATCTGCGCAGTCAGGTCGTCGTCGCTCAGGGCGTTGAGATCGATCTCTTCTTCTTCAGGTTGATCAGTCACAGGTTTTCGATTTCCGACTCTGTTGTGTGCGCGGTTGACGCACGCTGTTCCGCATTGTGGAACGGTACCGTATCATGAAACGCCCCCAGGCATCCCATGTAAGACTACGGTCCAGAGTGCCGCGTTCGCGGTTGGCTAACCACCGGCCGTTCGGCCCAATCCCGCTCTAGTGTTGCGGCAATGTCTGATCGAGCAATGTCTGAAGACGAGGCCACCGACGACCAGCCGCAGCATCGCTACGACGCGAGCCTCGCGGATGAGATCGAGACTCGCTGGCAGTCCTCCTGGCGTGAACAGGGCACCTACCACTCCGCGAACCCTGCCGGACCGCTGGCAGACGACTCCGGTCTGGCCGAGCGGCCGAAGCTGTTCATCATGGACATGTTCCCGTATCCGTCGGGAGCCGGGCTCCACGTCGGCCATCCGCTCGGGTTCATTGCGACCGACATCTACGCGCGCTTCAAGCGCATGACCGGTTTCAACGTGCTCCACACGATGGGATTCGACGCGTTCGGGCTGCCCGCCGAGGAGCACGCCCGCCAGACCGGCGAGCACCCGCGGGTCAACACCGAGAACAACATCGAGACGTATCGTCGGCAGTTGTTCCGGCTCGGATTGGGCCACGACGAGCGCCGGTCGGTCGCCACCACCGACACCGCCTTCTACCGCTGGACGCAGTGGATCTTCCTCCAGCTCTTCAATGCCTGGTTCGACGAGGATCAGCAGAAGGGTCGCCCGATCGACGAGCTCATTGCCGAGTTCGACGCGGGCACGCGCACCCCGAAGGGCGGAGAGGATTGGGCGGCGGCCGACGCATCGGCTCGTCGGGCAATTGTCCAGCAGTACCGCCTCGCCTACGTCGACGATGCTCCGGTCAACTGGTGTCCGGGGCTCGGCACGGTCCTTGCCAACGAGGAGGTGACCGCCGATGGTCGATCAGAGCGGGGCAACTATCCGGTCTTTCGCCGACCGCTGCGCCAGTGGATGATGCGCATCACGGCCTACGCCGATCGACTTCTCGAGGATCTCGATCTGCTCGATTGGACCGACTCCATCAAGACGATGCAGCGCAACTGGATCGGTCGCAGCGAGGGCGCGTATGTCGATTTCGGCCCGATCCGGGTTTTCACCACGCGGCCCGACACGATCTACGGCACGACCAGCATGGTGCTGGCCCCGGAGCACCCGTTGGTCGACGAACTCGTCGCCGACGAATGGCCCGAGGGCACCAACGCGGACTGGACTGACGGCCACGCAACACCTCGAGATGCCGTGGCCGCCTACCGCGCCCGCGTCGAGCAGATGACTGAGCTCGACCGCCAGGAGAACAAGGAGAAGACGGGCGTGTTCCTGGGCACGGCCTGCCCGGTGCCGGTCGACGGCCGCGAAGTTCCGATCTTCATCGCCGACTACGTCCTTATGGGTTACGGCACCGGCGCGGTCATGGGCGTTGCCGGCCAGGATCAGCGTGACTGGGAGTTCGCCGAGAAGTTCGGCATCGACATCTTCCGCACCGTCCAGCCGCCCGCCGATTTCGCGGGCGAGGCGTACCTGGGCGATGGTCCCGCGATCAACTCCGGGTTCCTCGACGGCATGGAGATCGCCGAGGCAAAGCAGACGATCATCGACTGGCTCGAGGCCAACGAGCGGGGCGAAGGCACCGTCACCTACAAGCTGCGCGACTGGCTGTTCAGCCGCCAGCGCTACTGGGGCGAGCCGTTTCCGATCGTCTACGGCGACGACGATCTGCCCCAAGCGGTGCCCGAGGATGAGCTGCCCGTATTGCTGCCCGACCTCATGGACTGGGCGCCCCGTGAACTCGACGAGGATTCCGAACCCGAGCCGCCCCTGGGTCGCGTTGCCGACTGGAAAGAGGTTGAGCTCGATCTCGGCGAGGGCGTGCGCACATACCGCCGAGAGCTCAACACGATGCCGCAGTGGGCCGGGTCGTGCTGGTACTACCTGCGCTACCTCGACCCGACCAATGAGAACGCAATGGTCGACCCCGCGGTCGAGCAGTACTGGATGGCTGATACCGATGCGCAGGGAGTGGGCGGCGTCGACCTCTACGTCGGTGGCGTCGAGCATGCCGTCCTTCACCTTCTCTACTCCCGTTTCTGGCACAAGGTTCTCTACGACCTTGGTCATGTCTCGGGGCCAGAGCCGTTCAAACGGCTGATCAATCAGGGTTACATCCAGGCGGCGGCGTTCCAGGACGAGCGCGGCATCTACGTGCCCGCCGACGAGGTCGAAGGTGACGCGCAGAGTGCATTCACCCACGATGGCGCCCCGGTCACTCGCCACTTCGGCAAGATGGGCAAGTCGCTGAAGAACTCCGTCAGTCCGGACGACATGTATGCCGCCTACGGCGCCGACACCTTGCGGCTCTACGAGATGTCGATGGGGCCCATCGACCAGGACCGACCGTGGGAAACCCGATCAGTGGTCGGATCCCATCGGTTGCTTCAGCGCGTGTGGCGCAACCTCGTCGACGAGGAGACGGGAGAGCTGACGATCGTGGATGAGCCGGCCGACGACGAACTGCGCCGCCTGCTTCACAAGACGATCGACGGCGTTCGGTCCGACATGGACAACCTTCGATTCAACACGGCGATCGCCAAGGTGACCGAGCTGAACAATGAGCTCACCAAGCGGCCGTCGGCAACCCCGCGTGAGGTAGCCGACTCGATCGTGCGCATGCTCTCGCCCCTCGTCCCCCATGTCGCCGAAGAGCTCTGGACTCGGATGGGCGGAGACGGAAGCGTGGTCAGAGCGGAGTTCCCCGAAGCCGATGCGGCTCTGCTGATCGACGAGACGGTCGAGTTGCCCGTGCAGGTCAACGGCAAGGTGCGGGGCAAGGTCGTGTTGGCGACCGACGCAGATGAGGAGACCGCCATCGCCGCGGCGCTGAGTGATACCAACGTGCAGGCCCACGTCGACGGCAAAGAACTCCGCAAAGCGATCTACGTGCCCGGCCGAATGGTGAACCTCGTCGTCTGAGGCCCTGTGTGGCCGTGCCGTCAGGCCGCGACAGGCGTCGGCTTCTTTGCTGCGCCGCGGGGCGGGCGCAGGGCGACGGCGATGGCGATGGCGGCTGGGGTCGCGGCCCAGATGACTGCGGTCGACCGGTAGTTGCCGGTGACGATCTCTGTCAGCGAGAAGGCGAAGGGCCCTGACGCTGAGGCCATGACCGCGATGAACGTCAATGATCCCTGAATCGAACCGAGGTGGCGAGTGCCGAACCAGCGGGGAGCCAACACGCCCCCGAGACTCCGTGCCGATCCGGCGGTGAGTCCGAGGAGGACGGCGTAGCCGATGACGGCAACCGTCGAGGCGGCGATCCCCGCCACCATGAGCGTCCCTGCGAGCAGCGTCATCTGGATCGCGGGCGCGTACTTCGCCCCGAATCGGTCGAGCGCGATGCCCATCGCCGGTGAGCCGATGGTCGAGCCGATCATCTGCGGCAAGAAGAGTGCCGCGGCTTCGCCCGAGGTGAAGCCCGACTCGCCAAGTAATGAGATCTGGTGGAAGTTGAGCCCGGTTACGAGGCTCGACATGGCTGCGGTGACGCCGGCCAGCACCCAGAACTCGTAGCGCCGCAGTGCAGTGGCGCGATCGAGGCCCCAGACCTCGATGCTGTCGTCTCCGTGGTCGCCGTTCGGAGGGATGCCGTCGACGTACTGGCCCACGTCGCTCGGACGGTCGATCATCCCGAACCACGCGATGGGCAGCGTGATCGTGGCGACCACGCCCGCCGCCACCAGCCAGGCACCGCGCCAGCCGATCTCACCGATCACGAAGTCGAGAGCGAAGGGCACGAGGGCCATGAGTGCGGCGCTGATCGTGACCGCGATGCTGATGGCCGTGCCTCGTCGCTGTTCGAACCACAGCGAGATGGAGACGGTCGAGACGAGCGACAGCGCTCCCTGGCCGAGCATACGAATGAAGATGAAACCGGCGGTGAGGCTGATGATGCCCTGCACTCCCGACATCGCGGTGAGCGCGATCGAGAAGAAGAACGCGATCGTGAACATCGCCTTGCGGATGCCGTAGCGGTCCACCCACAGCCCGATAGTCGGCATCGCGAGCGACCCGCAGAGGGTGCCCACGAGATACCCGGCGGTGACCCAACTCTTCTCTATTTCGAGATCGGACGTGAAGTGGTCGATGAAGACCGAGACGCCGATCGTCTGGCCGGGACCCGTCAGTCCGAGTGTGATTGTGGCGAGGGCAACGATTCGCCATCCAGAGAACCGCCGGTCCATCTCTTGCGACGACGGCATCGGGGCAGTGTACGGTCCCGCCATGATCTCCCCCGACTCCATCGACGCCGTCGTGTTCGACATGGGCGGTGTCTTCGTTGTCCCGGCACCAGAGCCGGTTGCCGCCATCCTTGAACGGGCCGGTGTCGCACTCGAAATGGACGACGGCGCGGCGCGTCTCGCTCATTACGCGGGAGTCGCTGCGGTCACGGCGACGATGTCGGCGGACGATCTCTCCGAAGCCGATCCGAACGTGTGGTCTGCCTACGACAGGGCGTTCTTCACGTCCACCGGTTTGTCCGGGGACTCGCTCGACACGGCAATGGTCGCTCGCCAGGCCGAGCGCGTCAGTGGCGACAGCACCGAGATCTGGACCCACGTTCTCGACGAGAACCGCGATGCGTTCCATTGCATCGCCGAGATGCGGCCGGTTGCGGTGGTGACCAACAACAACGGCACGGCCATCGAACAGTGCCGGGATCTCGGGCTGTGCCAGATCGGCCCAGGGGCGCTGCCCGCGGTTGCCGCGATCGTGGACTCCGGGGTGCTCGGAATTGCGAAACCGGATCCCCGGATCTTCGCCCCCGCGCTCGATGCCCTCGGGACGGCCGCGGCTCGGACGCTCTACGTCGGCGACACCGTGCATGCCGACGTGAGGGGGGCCGGGGCCGCGGGCATGCCGGTGGTGCAACTCGACCCGTTCGACTACCACTCGGATCACAGCCACTGGCGGCTACCTGATCTCGTGGCGCTGGCCGGGCATCTCTCGTGACGGTCTCGATCTCCGCTGCCGCCGCTCGACGCATCGCGCTCGGCGCGCAGGGTTTCCGCGACCCGCGACCGGCGGGACAAGCCGACCGTCGGCACCTTCGACGGGTGATGGCGCGGCTGCAGTTGCTGCAGCTCGATTCGGTGCCGGTGGTCATGCGCACGCAGTACATGCCCGCGTTCTCACGGCTCGGTCCCTACGACCCGGAGCTTCTCGATCGCGTCGCCTACAAGGACGACGAGTGGTTCGAAGCGTGGGCGCATGAAGCCTCGCTGCTCCCGATGGCCGATGAGCCGCTGTTCCGCTGGTCCAAGACGCGGGCGCAGCGAGGCGAGACCTGGGGTCATCTCGCCCGCTTCGCGGCGAGCGATCCCGCCTATATCGAAGAAGTTCTCGGCCAGGTCCGTGAGCGGCCCCTCGCTCCGGGCGAGTTGAGCGAACCGCGGCGACAGGAAGGGGAGTGGTGGGGTGACCGCTCACACGGCGCGGTCGCCCTCGACTGGTTGTTTCGCGTCGGCGAGGTGGGCATCCGCCGCAAACCGGGCTTCATCAAGGAGTTCGACATGCTCGAACGCATCGTGCCGGAATCGATTCGGGCCCAGCCGACTCCGACCGAGGAAGACGCCCATCGCGAACTCCTCATGCGAGCGGCGGCGAGCCACGGTATTGCCGCCGCCCCCGACCTGGTGGACTACCACCGGCTGCCCAAGGTTCCGGCAAAGGCGCGTGTCGCGGAACTCGTCGAGGACGGACGGCTCATCGAGGCGGAGGTTGAAGGCTGGAATCGGCCGGCGCTTCTCCACCCCGATGCTGCTCGACCGCGTTCGATCGATGCCTGCACACTCGTTTCCCCATTTGATCCCGTGGTCTGGTTCCGAGAGCGGGCGTCGCGTCTCTTCGGGTTCGACTACAAGATCGAGATCTACGTGCCCGCGCCCAAGCGTGTCTACGGCTACTACGTCCTGCCCTTCCTTCTCGGCGACGAACTCGTCGGGCGGGTGGACCTCAAGACCGACCGCACCGACCGCGTGCTGCGGGTGAAGGCCGCCTACTCCGAGGAAGGACACGATGCGGGCGCCGTAGCCGAACGGCTGCGCGGTGCGCTCGATGATCTGGCTCGCTTCGTCGGCACCGACGGGTGGATCGTCGACGGTCAGAAGGGCGACGTCACTCCGCTTCTTCGGTGACCTGGTCTTCGGTCACCGGTTCTTCAGCCGTCGGTTCTTCGGCGACAGGTTGTTCGGTCGAGGGTTCCTCGTCGGCCGGCTCGTCCTCGGGATCGGGCTCCGTGCCCAGGTCGTCGGGGAGCGGGACCCAAGTGCCGTAAGGAATTCGCTGGCGCAGAAGCCCGTCGTCTTCGAACTCGGGCAGACGCAGCCGTTGGATGCGGTCGAGTGAAGCCTTGACCGAATTCACGTAGGCGCCGGAGTGGTTGTACCCGAAGATGGCGACAGACCAGGTCTCCCAGTAGCGGAGCGATCCGTAGTTGCAGAGGTATGCGGCTGCGGTGAGTGCCGCGTCGTCGATGTCCTGGGGGTCACGTTCGCCGTCGCCATCCGCGTCGAGGCGCCAGCGATCCCACGACTCCGGGATGAACTGCAGCGGGCCGACGGCCCGATCGAAGTTCGGGTCGCCGTCGTACTCGCCGTCATCGGTGTCGGTGAGGCGGGCGGTCGTGTGGCCGAAGTTGTCGACCGTTTCGCCGTTGAGCGCGATGCCGATGATCGGGTCGGCAGGACGTCCGTCGATGTCGAGGCGACCGTTGCCGTACTCGCCATGGACGCTCTCGACGGACGCGACCGCGCCAATCGTGCGCCACGAGATGTGGCAGCGGGGCGCCAGCTCGGTCATTGTCGCTTCGGCGTTCAGGTAGGCATTGAGAGCCTTGGGGGTCAGGCCGGTCTGGCCCGGCACCGACGCGAGAGTGAATGCCTCGGCGGCGTTGGGAAGCACTGCCCGCGAGGAGGCGTCGAGGGCGCGGCGGGCCGCGTTGAGCTCGGCGGCTTCTCTCACCAGGGTTTCGTGCTGCGCCTCGAGCTCGATGCGATCCGCAACCGCGGACTCATAGGCGGCGATGGCGTCGACCAGTTCGCGATCGGCGTCGTCTCGCAGCGAGAACATCTCGTCAAGCGTGATGTGCGTCAACTCGAACTCGCGCTGAGCGATCGTGAGGGCGTCGCCGTCGAGGCCGAGAATCGCTGACGTCGACGGGTCCTCACCGGCGAAGACGCCGATCGCCACTGCTTGTGTCAGCGCGTGGATTCCCTGGAAGTAGATGTCGGCTCGGTTTCTGGCGATTTCCCGGTCGCGTTCCTCGTTCAGGGCATCGTCGAGCGCCACGGCGGTCGCTCGTAGCGACGAGATCTTCTCGTCTCGATCCGCCGTGATCGCGGCGAGTTCGAGCGTGGTCCGAATGAGTGCGGCCACCTCTGATTCGGCGCCGTCGCGGTAGTCGACGGTCAGGTGTCGAACTGCCGGGTGGAGGTCGAGCGTCGAGCGCCACGCGGCGTCGAGCCCGACCTCGGCCAGGACCCGCTCGACGGCGACGCCGTCGACGGCGAGAACCTCCGCCTCCGGAAATTCGACCGACGTCTGCGTCTGCGCGTCGACGACCGTCGTCGAGACGACGACGAACAGCCCCAGAAGCACGGAGAGAGTCCGATTGGAGAGACGCACGATTCTTTTCCATCGGCACGGGAACCCTGGGCCAAAAGCCCAGTTGCTACCTTTCTGGGAACGGAGATTTCAGCGACAAGAGGTCTGTATGAGCGTTCAGGTGCCGGTTGAAGAGATCGCGGGAGCGGCCGGGGACTACGGCGATGCCGCCTATGTGCTCATCTCGGCGATCGATGGACCGCCGCGGATCACCCATTCGATGGTGCAGTTCGACTCGGGCGACATCGTCGTGTCCGTGGGGCAACGGGCTGCATCCGCGCTCGCGGCAAACCCCCAGGTCTCTGTCCTGTGGCCGGCCACCGCCGCGCAGTCGATGAGTCTCATCGTCGACGGGGTTGCCTCGGCGGGCGCGCCGAACGAGGGCGGCGAAGTCAGAATCTCGCCGACCGGCGCAGTCCGTCACCGTCCCGCGTCGGGATAACTCGGCGTCGGCCGCGGGGGCGTGGTCGGATAGTTCGGCGAGCCGGGATCCAGCGGCGGAGCGACAGATGTCGTGGTCGTCGTGGTCGACAGGGTCGTCGTTGACAGGGTGGTCGCCGGGAGCGTCGTGACCGAGGTGATGCTTGTCGTGGTGACAACCGTTGGCCCGGGAACGGGGTCAGCGGGAGCCTCCGCGCAACCGGCAAGGAAGAACGCCAGGGTGAACCCGAATGTCAACGTCCCTCTACGCATCGGAACCGTTGGCGACCAGGTCGACGACCACCGCGAGATGGTCGGACGGCCAGACACCGTCGTGGGGGCGACCGCCGGCCAGACGGGCCCGAATCGGGTTCCCGACGGGTTTGTCGCGCGGCCAGCCGACGAGGACGTAGTCGAGGCGGCGGCGCGGCCAGGTGCTGCTGGCGAGATGGGGATTGCGGTCGTCCCATGTGTGGCCGGCACCGTCACCGACCGAGGCCCAGGCATCGGTGAAAACGAGTCCGTCCGCAGGAGTGGGCGAGGCACCGGTCAACATGCGGATCTCGTCGCTCTCGGGGCTTGCGTTGAGATCGCCGCAGAGGATCGGAGGGAAAATGACCGCGGCATCCTCGCGGTCACGGGAGACCGTCTCGCAGACTGCCGTGAGCTGCCGTTGTCGCACGGCCGAATGGTCGAACCGGTAGTCGAGATGGGTTGAGTAGGCATCGATCAACCCGTGGGGACTCTCGACGCGAGCCCGCACCAGCGTGCGGTAGCCGGGCTTTCCGTCCGGGAGTGGGAGGGTGGTCACCTCGTGGTCGACGATCGGCCACCGGCTCAGGATCGCATTGCCGAGTTGGGTGTCGGTGCCGTCACGGAAACCGGAGACGGCGTGGAGCCCGAGCGCCTCGGCGAGGCCGGTGGCCTGATCGGCGCCATCGGCTGACCACACCTCCTGCAAACAGATGATGTCCGCATCGATGTTTCTCAACGTCGCCTCGATACCCGCGGCGCGCGCCTCCCAGGGACCGAATCTCCACCACACGTTCCAGGTGACGACGCGGAGTCGGGCGTTGGTCATCCGGCCGGACTCGCGTGGGGTGACATCAGGGCGATCGGCACCGAGATGCCGAGTTCTTTCGTCCGCAGTGTGGCGATCTCTCGACCCCGCTGCACCGCGGGCTTCGCTGCGCCCAGCGCGTCGCCCAGCCGCATCGCGGTGGCTTGCAGGTCGACACAGGTCAACGCAAGCCCCCAGAGGAGCGCCGGACCGTCGCCATGGGCGTCGTCTTCGCCCACGAGTTCGAGGATTACATCGCCGAGCCAGAAGAACGCCTGACGGCGTGTCGTCCCGCCTGCGTCGAACGTGCGGGTCCGTCGGTGCTCGAGTCCCGCTCCCAGCAACGTCGCGGTCGTCCGGTCCATGTCGGGACTCATCGCGACCAAGTGGTCGAAGTCGACCGCTCCGTTCGGATGCAGCGATGCCTCGGATTCAAGGATGTCGTGACCGCCGAACGGCATTCCGTCGATCGCCGCATCGATCCCGTCGACCGTGGCGCGGAGAATTCCTCGCCCGCTTTCGGTACCGACCAGGGAGATCGCAGTGTTGGCGATGCGCGTGGTTGCGCCGTCGATCGCGAAACCGGCGTCGGCCCAACTGGCTGGGTCGTCACCGATCACGAGCGTGCGGAGTTGGTAGGGGCGTGCGTTCACGGCCGTGATCGTGACACGCGGCGAGCGGTGCTGGCACTGCGGCTCGCTAAGGTCGCTCCTCGTGAGCAGCGACATCACTCGGTTCACCGAGTTGTTCGACATGGCCGAGCATGGTCCCGACGTCTGGGTCGGCGGAAGCGCTCGTTACCCGTGGGGACGCGTCTACGGCGGCCAAGTCGCGGCGCAGGGGCTCTGGGCGGCGGCGCAGACCGTGCCCGACGGCTACCTGCCCCACTCGCTCCACGCCTACTTCATTCGCGGCGGCGACTTCGACCAGCCGATCCGCTTCGAAGTCGATCGCATTCGCGACGGCCGATCGTTCGTGACGCGACGAGTCGTGGCCCGTCAGTCCAGCGGAGCAATTCTGAATCTCTCCGCCTCGTTCCAGATTCACGAGGACGCCGCCGACGTGACGTCGATCGGCATGCCGCCGAGCGTGACGCACCCCGACGAACTCGAGTCGTCCGATTGGTCACCGCTCCTCGAGCGTCGCCCCGTTCCCTACGACGAGCAGCTGGCTCGGGCGTGGGTGCGAGTGCCCGACGTCGGCGACGACCCGCTCATGCACATCCTCGGCCACGCGTTCGCCAGCGACGATCTCGCCACGGACGCGGCCGAGATCGTGCATCCGGTGGGTCGGCCTCGCTACGACATGGAGTCCGCCTACGAGCACCCCTACATGGGCGCGAGCCTCGATCACACGGTCTGGTTCCACCGACCCGCGCGGGCCGACGAATGGTGCCTCCACGACATGCGATCATCCGGGGTCTACGGGGCCCGGGGTATCTCCTTCGGTGAAATCTGGACGCTCGACGGTGTGCACGTCGCGTCGATGGCCCAAGAAGTGCTTTTACGCGAGATCGAACCGAAGGGTTAGGTTGCCCCGAATGTCGTTCAGCTTTCGACGCCCCTGCGCCCGCACCGTGCTTCTCGACCGCGAAGGTCGGATCTTCCTCATCCGCGCCGAAGATCCCGTCGATCCCTACAAACCCGAATGGTGGGAAATCCCAGGTGGGGGCATGGGGCGAGGCGAGGAGTCCGGCCACGCAGCGATGCGAGAGCTCCACGAAGAGACCGGCATCCCGAACGTCGAAATGGGTCCGTGCGTCTGGACCCAACAAACCGAATACACCTTCGCCGGCTATCACTTCGAGTCCGACGACTTCATTCATGTCGCCTGGTGCGATGGCGGCGAGTACGACCCCAAGGGGCTCGAAGCGCTCGAGGCCGCTGCCTTCCAGGGCGCTGAATGGTGGACGCTCGATGACCTCCTGGCCAACGACGAACCCACGGTGCCAGCCCGCCTCCGAGAGTTCCTTCCGGCGCTCGTCGCGGGTGAGATCCCGGCCGAACCGGTCGACATCACACCGTCGCCCGAACAGGGCGGCAGGGTCACCTGACCTCGTTCGCTGCTTTACCGCCTTCGGCCGCGGTGTCTGATTAGCGCCTTCGGCCGCGGTGTCTGATTAGCGCCTTCGGCCGCGTAGCCCCAACCAGGCGAGATCCGAAACCCGCGCGGCCAGCGCGTTGACTTCGCCATGCGCCCCGGCATCGATCCAGTGACGTCCGGTCGACTCGGCCATCCCGAGAATGCCGTGGGCGAGCAGGAGGCGCTCGGCGTCGTTCAGATCGTCGATTTCGATCAACGCGGCGATGAAGATCGTGAGCTGACTCTCGACATCGGCGACGGCGCGGGCGAATTCGACGTCGGTGCGCACGCCTTCTCCGAAGAGAAGCCGGAAGTCCTCCGGGTGGGCGGCGACGAACTCGAAGTAGGCCGCGAAACCGTCGATGACCTTCGCCTCGCCGGTAGCCGCTTCGGCGACGGCGGTTCCGACGGTGGTGGTGAGCCGGTCGCCGACATCGCGCAAGAGCTCGAGGAAGAGTTCCCGCTTGGACGAGAAGTGTTGGTACAGCACGGGCTTCGTGATTCCCGCCTCGGCGGCGACCGTTTCCATCGTTGCGCTCTGGAAGCCCTCGGTGGCGAAGACGGAGCGCGCCGCATGGAGAAGCTGCACTCGACGTTCGGCGGCGGGGAGGCGGACAGTCACCGCGGAACCATATCGAGAATCCTCTGGGTCAGCCGATGTCGCGACCGTGCTCGAGGTCGTCCCGGTCGGCCGCCTTCACGGCGTAGCCGAACAAGATCGCCGGCGCGAGGACGATCGATCCTGCGATCACACCGAAGGTGACGATGGCGGAGACCGTGCTGCTGAAATTGGTGGCGAGCCCGATCATGAAGACCACGATCGCGACGCCGTAGAGCAGATAGCCGATGCGCTGGCCGAGCTTGGCGACTCGTAGGGCCTTCGCTCGTTGGACGAGAATCGGGTCTTTCTCGGCGGTCACGCGGTTCACCCTAGGCCGGGGGTCAGCCAGCCCGGCTCGGCGAGAAGCGTGGCGATCTCGTCGCGCATCGTGTCGAGTGAGAGGCGCTCGACCGCGACATGGCGGTTGCGTTCGAGGCGGTCGAGGTCGGGCTCGGCGATGGCTCGACGCAGCGGCTCCGGATCGTCCGAGGGGTACCACTCGAGCCCGAGCGCTCGGAGTTCGTCCGCCACCGGGTATGGCCCGACGGCGCAAGGCACACGATGAATCGCGGCCTCGACGGGTGGGTTGCCGAATCCCTCCCAAAGGCTGGGAAAGAGCACCGCATCGGCCGCGCCATAGAGGTCATCGGCGGACTCGTCGCTTGTGCCACGAACCACTCGGCACGTTGCTGCGGCGAGGATCCTCTCGAGCTCGTCGTCATAGCCGTCCTCGGCCGGACCCCACAGCCAATAGGTGCCGCCGAGTGCTTCGGCGAGGTGAACGGCCGTGGGGATGTCCTTGCGAGGAATGGCGCGTACGGGGTGGGCGAGGAGGAGTTCGTCGTCGCGCACGTCGAGGCGGCCGCGCACGCCGGCGCGGTCTGCGTTGCCCGTCGCCACCGGGAATCCGTTGTAGATGCAGGTCGCGTCGTAGCCCCGCTCCTGCATCTCCGCTCGGGTGAGTTGGTTGATCGTGACATGGCGCCACGCCGGATCCCGCGGTGGGAGCTCGGTCACGTGGGCCCAGTGGGCTCGCTGCCAGGGCGGATCGTGGTGATGGAGAATGGCCGGCCGTCCCTCGAGGACGTTCGCGACGACCCGAGCGGCGGGCAGGTTGAGCGGAATCGTGCAGAGGTTCTCGACGATGACGAGGTCGGCGTCGCCGAGGGCCTCCCGCAGCTCCTGCGGCGACGGTGGGTCCGTAGCCTCGATGGCGAGGCCGGGTACCGTCCGATCGACCGGTCCGTCGCCGGCCACGGTGTGGACGTCGTAGCCCAGCTGCTCGAACGCTCGTTGCCAATTGCGGGCCACTACCGACACGCCGTCGGCCATTCCGAGTCGGAACGAGACGAACGCAGCACTGGCCATGAATCACACAATGCCGGGAGATCCGGCCGACCGAAACTCGAAGCTCCGACGGGAGGTCCTCGCGGCGATGGACGCGGCGTGGGTGGAGGGGGAGGGCTACACGGCTCCCAACACCGACGTCTATCCATGGTTGTGGCTCTGGGACAGCTGCTTCCACTCGCTGATCTGGGCCTCGCTCGGCGAGCCCGGGCGAGCGGTCGCCGAAGTGACCGCCGCGCTCTCCACGATCGACGGCGCGGGGTTCGTGGCCCACATGGGCTACCAGCTCGATCCCGAGCGGCCGATCGAGCTGTGGGGGAGACCCGGAGCCTCTTCGATCACGCAGCCCCCGATGTTCGGCCACACGCTGGCGGAGCTGGCCCGTCAGGGCATCGATGTGCCCACGGATGTCGTCGACGCCGCCACGCGTGCCCTCCACCACCTTCTCCACGATCGGGCCCGGACTGCAGGACTCATCGAAATCGTTCATCCGTGGGAAACCGGCTGCGACGACTCGCCGAGGTGGGATGACCTTTGCCCGGGCGAAGGTTTCGATCTCGACCGGTGGAGAGCGCACAAAGTCGATCTGCTGGCCCACGTGGAACGCGGAGCGTTCGGTGAGCCGCTTCGCAATCCTGAGTTCCCCGTTGCCTCCGTCGGGTTCAACGCGCTCGTCGCGTTCAACGCGCTCGAACTGCAGGACCTGACCGGCGACCATTCCACGGCCGACGCGGTCACAGAACTCATCGGGGCAATCGACGCACGCTTCGACCCGCACCGTCGTACGTGGATCGATGCCGGACCGACCGAGGCAGGATCGGGACAGAGCCGAACGGCCGACGGACTCCTCCCGCTGCTGGTCACACGCGATGCCACGGCTCGCCGAATGGTCATCGAAGAGGTTCTCGACGAGGACGGATTCGCGTCGGCCTACGGTCCCCGTGGTGTGCACGTCGGCGAACCGACCTATGCGGCGTCCACCTACTGGCGCGGACCTGTCTGGCCACAGCTCTCGTACCTGATCTGGGTCGCGCTCGATCGAGCCGACGATCTCGACGCGGCCGAAGTCGTCCGGACCACCACGGTTGCCGGGGCGATCGAGTCAGGCCTCGCCGAGTACTGGAACGGCGACACGGGTGCCGGTCTCGGCGCAATCCCGCAGTCGTGGACAGGATTGGCCGTCGTGATGGATGACGCGGCGGACTGAATCGTCAGGTCGGCGGCGCGGAGTGGACTTCGTCGACCTCGGCGTCGGCGTCGTCGAGTTGGATCACGTGCTGGTACGGAAGATCGACACCATCCCGTAGATCGATGGTCACCACGCCGGTGTCGGAGGTGAGGTCGATCTCTTCTTGCCAGCCGAGTGCTTCGAGGGCCGGCAAGGCACTGGGATGCAGGCGTCGGCGTCGACGCTGCAGCATGAGGTTGGCCACGAGATCAGCGAGTCCGACCATCATGATCAGGTCACCGATCGAGATGACCTGATTGGTCCACCGCACTGGGAAGGTGTCGCCGAGCGCGGCGAGAATGGTTGCGTCGTCGGACAGCTCGCGGGCGCCGGTGAGGCTCACTCGGGGCAGCTCGTCGATGGTGACCATTTCGGCCTCGACCAGCGCTTCGGGTCGCACGGGCATAGCGCCGTTCAGCGCGACCGGCAGGAGATTCGCGGTGATCCCGACGGCGATCACCATCATTCCCACGAGATGCACGTTGACCATGGCGAACGCAAGGCCGCCGATCAGCCCCACCAGAGCGATCACGCCCGAGGGTCCCGTCTCCGTCAGATCGATGAAGAGACTGCAGCCGATCGCCACGGCGAGAAACTCGGGATTCCGGATGCGGGTGCGGGCGATGGAGGACAGTCGCCCCCGGCGTACGAAGCCGAAAACCAGACCGGCCAGGACCGCAAGAAGGATCGGCGCGAGGATCACACGCGAAAATTACCAGTCGGAGTTGCGCGAAGTGCCGACCATCGGGTCTCCGTCGTCGCGTTCGACCCAACAATGGATGCCTCGGTAGCGGCTCGCCTCGCCCTCGAAGTTCTCCCGATTCGGGATGATCACGCCGATGTCGAGTGCCGAAGTCTCGTATTCGGCGCCGACCCACGGCATGAACTCTCGATAGCAGGACTCGACTGCGAAGTTCCGAACAACGGCGTCGCCCGGGTAGGTCGATGGATGATCGGCCGGATAGGTCAGCTGCGCGTAGACCTCGAAATGGTGCGGGTCCTCGCACGGCAGCTTCGTCGTGATCGTGATGGGTTGGCCGTCGCGGCGGTCTTCGAGTTGATCGAAGCAGTCTCGGACTCGCAGGTTGAACTGGTTGATCGGTTCGCCGGGTATCTGGGTCGGATCGAGCGGCGCGGGTTCGGTCGTGGTTGTGACCTCGGTGGTCGTGGTCTCGGCGTCGTCTGACTCGACCGGGAGCGTTGGGGTCTCGCCCTCGCTGGCGTCGTCGCTCGGCGCGGTTCCCGCATCGTCGCTGCATGCGCCCGCGGCGAGGGCGACGAGCGCGACCGCGGCGGCGAGTCGGATCTTCACTCCGTGGAGGTTAGGGGGTCAGCCGGCCGGGAGGGCTCGGTCGATCATCTCGAACGAGAACCACAGGCAGAAGGCCACCGGCACCAGGCCCACCACACGCACGGCGACTCGCTGCAGTCGTTCCTCGAACACGCGGCGCGCGATGACACCTGCGCCGACCCATAGAGCGGTCGCGGCCAGCATCCAGGCGATGGCGCCGGGGATCGCGTCGCGCTCGCCGTTCAGGCCCTCATCGAGGCTGACAGCTCTCGCCTCGGCGTCGGTGGAGCCATCGACTTCGGTGTTGTCCGAGTTGAACTCTTCGCCGGGGAGTGCCGCCCCGTCGCCGACGAACGCGGCCACTGCATCGGGGTCGAAGGTCGGGGCCGCGGCCGGCGCTTCGATCAATTCGGCCGCCACGATGATGCGCTGACGGCTCGACAGCTTGGGATGACACGCGGTGAGGGTCACCCGGTTGTCGTCGAAATCACCGAGTACCCACGTCGCTCCGGGGCGCACGATGATGTGACCCTCGCCCTGAGCGTCGACCGTGGCCAACTCATCCGAAAACGCGGTCTGGGGATGCATCACCCGATACGTGAATGTGCCGAGTACGCCGGTCACACGGATCTCGTCGCCGGGGGCGAGTTCGTCGATGCGATTGAACGGCGCGCCGTAGGTCGTGCGGTGCCCCGCGATCGACGTGTTGCCCTCGGTTCCCACAGCGGCAGTGCCCGGGTAGTGGCCGGGACCGTCGCGGAGGTCGGCGACCTGCACGCCGTTGACGACGATCTTGTCGACCCCGATGGACGGAATCTCTATCCGGGCAACGGCGTCGCCGTCCTCCGGAAAGAAGTAGCGGAGGATCTCGGGGGCGACACCACCCGGCAGCGTCGAGGTGGGCACGGGAAGCGCGTCGGGCTCATCGGGCGTGGCGCCGGCATCGATGACGGACTCATCGGCGTCTGGCGCTTCGAACGCCGCGAGCTGAGTCTGTGCGTCGGCGAAAACGACGTCGAACTCGCCGCGAAGATTGTCCTGCGCTCGCGCCTCCTGGATGTTCGTGCCCCAGAGCTGGAACACCACGAAGAGAAGCACCACGACTCCGGCGGTGATCATTCCACGGCCGACGGCGCCGAGAATCCGTGCGCTCGTCGGGACCTCACTCATGTGAGAAACCTGCTCATACGCGCAACCTATCGGCGCGGTGAAGGGCCACCTGAGCGTGGTCGCGGATAGCGTTTTCGTCGTGTCCATCATTCGGCTGCATGCCGCGGTCGCCCTGATCGGCCGATTCCCTGCGCTCGCCGGCGTCGACCTCGAGGTCGGCGAGGGCGAGGTGGTCCTGCTGCAAGGCCCGAACGGCGCGGGCAAATCCACGCTTCTGCGCCTCTGTGCCGGATTGATGCGGCTCGAATCGGGCGAGGGCGAGGTGCTCGGCCATGATCTCGCGAACCAGCGCCCGGCGATTCGCCGCTCGGTCGGACTGCTCGGTCACGACACCGCGCTCTACGACGATCTCTCGGTCCGGGAGAACCTCGATTTCTGGGCAAAAGCCTCTCGGGCGGATCCCGCCTCGGTCCTGCCCGCCATGGATCGACTCGGGGTGGCGGAGCGTCTCCACGACGTCAGCGTCGGCCTTCTCTCAGCCGGTCAACGTCGCCGCGTCGCCCTCGCCGCGGTGGTGGTGCGGCGGCCGCAGCTCTGGCTGCTCGACGAGCCCCACGCCGGTCTCGATCCCGCGGGTCGGGACCTGGTGGACCGACTCGTCGGCGATGCCGCGGCCGCGGGAGCCACCGTGCTCCTGTCGTCGCACGAGGTCGACCGCACGCTCGATCTCGCCACCCGCCGCATCACTGTTGCCGGTGGAACCATCGCAGGAGATGTCGCCGATGCTGGATGACATCCGCCTCGTCGCCATGAAAGACCTGCGGATCGAATGGCGTTCCCGGATCACGCTCTCGCAGGTCCTGCCGTTCGCACTGCTGGTCTTGGTGCTGTTCGGCTTCGCCCTCGATGCGAATAGGCCCGTGCTCGACGCGGCGACGAGTGGCCTCTACTGGATCACCGTTCTCTTTGTCGGTTTGATGTCGGTGCAACGCTCGACGGCAATCGAGACCACGGATGGCGCTCGCCGTGCGCTTCTCCTCGCGGGGATCGAGCCGGCGGCGGTCTTCCTCGGTAAAGCACTCGCCGTGGCCGTGCAGCTGCTCTTTGTCGAGCTCGTTCTCATCGGCGGTGTGATCGTCCTCTTCGACGCATCGGTCGAGTCGATCCCGCTTCTCCTGGCGACGTGTGTGGTCGCGACCGTTGGGATATCGGCGGCCGGTACGCTGCTCGGCGCGCTGGTTGCTGGTGTCCGGGCGCGGGAGACGGTGCTGCCGATCCTCCTGCTTCCGATTCTCGCTCCGGTGTTGATCGGAGCCACACGGGCGTTTGACGACGCTCTCGGCACCGTGGCCGTCGACGGCTGGGCATGGCTCGGTCTTCTCGCCGGGTTCGGCACGATCAACATCGTGCTGGGAGCATTGGCCTACGGAGTTCTGCTCGAGGAGACCTGAGATGCCTGACGAGATTCACCACACCGGGAGTCGCACCACGCGACTCCTCGGCGCGGCGGTCATCGTCGGTCTCGTGGCCCTCGTGATTCTCGGCTGGTTCGTGGCGCCGGAAGACGATGAACAGCAGGACGCCGTCCGCATGATCTTCGTTCACGTCCCGTCCGCGCTCTTCACCTACGTCGCGTTCACGGTGACGGCGATCGGATCCGTGATGTGGCTGCTGCGACGGTCGATCTGGTGGGACACCGTCGCCGCCGCGGCCGCCGAGATCGGCGTCCTCTTCTGTGCCCTCACGCTCTTCACCGGATCCGTCTGGGGTCGACCGACGTGGAACACCTATTGGGACTGGGGCGACGTTCGCCTCGTCACCACGCTCGTCCTGCTGCTCATGATGATCGGCTATCTGTCGGTTCGGTCGCTGGGTGGCGCGGAGAGCGCAACGGCGACCCGGGCGGCAATCATCGGCGTGTTGGCTGCGGCCATCATCCCCATCGTCAACCGCTCGGTCGAGTGGTGGGAGAACAACACACTTCACCAGAAGTCGTCGCTCACCGACGGCAACCTCGAAGACATGACGCTCTTCACGATCGTGCTCGGCTTGGTCGTGTGGGGGCTCTTCTTCGGATGGGCCGTGATTCATCGATTCCGGATTGCGTGGCTCGAGCGAGAGCTCCGGGTCTCGGATCTCGACCAGGCACTTCGCGACCGGCGCGCAGAAGGAGAAGACGGATGACGCATGTCGGTTACCTCTTGGTCGGTTGGGGTGTCACCTTCGCGGTCGGCGCGGCGTACACCGCGAGCCTGCTTCATCGAGGCCGCAAGCTCTCCGCTCGCGTGCCGGCCGACCGCCGCCGCTGGATGACGGCCGACGACGGATGACCGACACGCTCGCTCCGCAGGCCCCCCGCGAGGGCCGAAGCAATCAGCGCCGCTGGATCCCAGCGGTGATCGGCGTCGCCGTCGTTGTCGCAGTGGTGGTGCTGGTCTGGAACCTGCTCACCGGTGCGCTGTTCTTCTACAACGCCGACGAGGCGATCGAGCAACGAGCCGAACTGGGCGATGACCGTTTCACCCTCCAGGGAACCCCGATCGACTGCACGATCACGTCGGGCAGCCAGGGCGAAGAGGTCGTGACCGCATTCACCGTCTCGTTCGGCGGTGAGTTGGTCGACGTGGTTCACCGCGGCGAGCCGGCCGAGCTGTTCGAGGGGGGCACCCCGGTCGTGCTCGACGGCAACTGGGTCGAGGCATCGCCCGACGTCGTCGGGTTCGAGCCGTTGGCCGACGACGGATGGCACTACTCGTCGGACCGGATGCGGGTGAAGCACGACAACGACTACATCAACGACGACGAATACGACGATCGGCTCGCCGAGAGCGACGCCGAGGGGGAAGCTGCGGCTGAGGTCTGCTCGGCATGAGTAGCGCCGCCTTCGGCGCGGTTGTCGTCGCGTTGGGCGCCGCAGCCGCGTTGACCGGTATCGGTGTCGTTCTGCTCGGTCTCATGGACCGCCGTCCGCAGTGGTGGCGAGAGGCGCGGTGGCTTGTCTGGGCCATGTTGGCGATGGCCGCGATCTCGCTCATATGGATGGAGCGGGCCCTCATCAATCGCGACTTCACGATCGAATTCGTGGCCCAGCACGGGTCGAACCAGACATCGTCGGTGTTCAATGTGGCCACACTCTGGTCGGCGCTCGAGGGGTCGATTCTGCTGTGGACGTTCATCCTCACCGGGTATGTCGCCGCCGTCGTCGTGAAGTTCCGCGACAAGCGCGACGATCCGATGATGGCGTGGGTCCTGCTGACGCTGTTCGTCGTCTGCGCCTTCTTCTTCCTTCTCATGGTCGGGCCCTCGAACCCGTTCCGATCGTTCGATCCGCCGGTCGGCTACGACGGGCCGGGGCCGAACCCGTTGCTCCAGAGCCACATCCTGATGGCCTTTCATCCGCCGATCCTGTACCTCGGGTATGTCGGATTCACCGTGCCGTTCGCCTTCGCCATCGGCGCGCTCGTCACCGGCCGGGTGGGGGAGGGGTGGCTACTGGCCACCCGTCGATGGACGGTCATGGCATGGGGCTTCCTCACGCTCGGCATCGTGCTCGGCGCCTGGTGGAGTTACGAGACACTCGGTTGGGGCGGCTACTGGGCTTGGGACCCGGTGGAGAACGCGTCGTTCCTTCCGTGGCTCACCGGCACGGCCTTCATCCATTCGGTGATGGTGCAGGAGCGCCGGGGAATGCTCCGGGTGTGGAACCTCTCTCTTGTGATCGCGACGTTCGCGCTCACTATTCTCGGCACGTTCATCACCCGGTCGGGAGTGCTCGATTCGGTGCACGCGTTCTCCGAGTCGGCGGTGGGCCCGGCGATCCTGGCCTTCTTCGCGGCGATCGTGGTCGTGTCGCTCGGACTCATCGCCTGGCGAGGGGATCAGCTCCGATCCCCGGGGCGGATCGATTCGCCGATCTCGCGTGAGGGCGCCTTTCTGGCCAACAACGTGCTCTTCGCCGCGTTTGCTTTTGTGGTGTTGCTCGGCACGGTCTTCCCCCTGATCGTCGAGGCAATCAACAACGACCGCATCTCGGTCGGCAATCCCTACTTCGATCGCATGACGATGCCGATCGGATTCACCCTCCTCTTCCTCATGGCAGTCGCCCCCGTCCTACCGTGGCGCAAGGCATCACCGGGGGTGCTCGCCGACCGGCTGATCTGGCCCGCATGGATGGGCGCCGCGGCCATGGTCCTGTCAGTACTGGTCGGGGCCCGGGGTTGGGCACCCACGCTGGCCTTCGGCCTCGGCGGTTTCGCCGGCGGCGCGGCGGCGCGCCAGGTGGTGCTGGCCACTCGCCGCCAAGGGTGGCGAGGGTTCATCGGACGGACCAACGGCGGAATGATCGTCCACGTCGGTGTGGTACTCGTGGCAGTCGCGTTCGCCGCGAGTAACGCCTACGTCCGCCAAGACACCTTCCTGCTGGAAGTCGGCCAGACGGCGACGTTCGCCGGACACGAACTGACCTACGAAGGTGTCGACTTCAGGGAGTTCCCGAATCGCACCGAGCGGCGAGTCGCGATCCGCATCGACGGCGGACAGGTCTACGAGCCGGGCATTGCCAGCTATCCGTTCGCCGGTCGCAATATCGGCATTGCGTCGGTGCGATCCACGATGTTCGACGACGTCGCCCTGTCCGTCGACAGCTTTCCCGATGACAGTGACGACGTGGTGATCCGAGTCACCGTGCAGCCCTTGATCGTCTGGCTGTGGATCGGCGGATCGATCATGGCCATCGGCACGTTGTTGGCGGTGGTGCCGGGCAAGCGTCGAAACCCGATCTCTCCGGTGAGTGCGCCGCTGCCAGGGCTGCCTGAGGCTCCCGACGCGCCGGTGAAGGAGTTGGTGTGACCGAACCCACGCAACCGACCGGTGGGCCGCCTCGAGCGATCTGGATCGTCACGCCGATCGCCATCGTGATGCTCTTCTTCGTCATCCTGCTCGCCACTCGCGACAGCGGCGACAAGGGATTCAGTTTCGATCTCGAGGGCCAGGTCGCCCCGTCGATTATCGGGACCACGCTCGACGGCGACGAGTTCGACCTCGACGACTACCGGGGTGGGTTCGTGGTCGTGAACTTCTTCCAGACCACGTGCATCCCGTGCATCCAGGAACACCCCGAGCTCGTGGCCTTCCAACAGACCTACGGCCCTTCCGGCTTTGCGACGATCGTGTCGATCGCCTTCGACGATCGGCCCGAGAACATCCGGACGTTCTTCGACGAGTTCGGCGGCGACTGGCCGATCCTGGCGGCCGACACCGGGCCGATGGCGGTCGACTACGGCGTGTCGCTCGTGCCCGAGTCTGTCGTGGTCGCGCCCGACGGTGAGGTGCTCACGAAGCTCCTTGGCGGCGTCAAGCTGTCCACACTCGAGGAGATCATGCAGTCCTGGCAGGAGGCCAACGCATGACCCGTCGCCTGGCTCTCTGGCTGGCGATGGCGGTCGTGGCGATGTCGGCCTTCCTCTACGGCGCCGTGGACGAGGGAGCGCCTCGCACCGACGCCGATCGCGCCTACGAGATCTCGAAGACGATCGGTTGCCCGGTGTGCAACGGACAGTCGGTCGCCGAGTCGAACGCGACCGTCGCCAAGAACATTCGAATCTCGATCGCTCGCTGGATCGACGAGGGCCGCAGCGACGACTTCATCCGAGCCGAGCTCCGCTCGCGCTTCGGCGACGATGTCGACTACACGCCTTCGGGCGATGGCATCACCAGCCTCGTGTGGATCCTGCCGGTCGTCTTCGGTGCCGGGGCCCTGGCAGGCCTCGTCGTCGTGTTCCGCCGTTGGAAGCGAGAGGGTGACCTCGAGGCCTCTGATGCCGACCGGGCACTGGTGGAGAAGGCGCTCGCCGACGCCGCCGGGTCTGCCGAAGCAGATGGCTGATCTCGCCGCCACCCGGCGCGAGGAGCTCGACTTCGTTCTCTCGTCGCTCGACGACCTCGAAGCCGAGTACGCGGCCGGCGACCTCGACGCCGCCGACTACGCGGCACTGAAGTCCGACTACACCACTCGGGCGGCCCGTCTCATCCGGGCGGCCGACAAGCCGGCTGAACCCGGGGCCGTCGTCGAACGCTCGTGGGGCCGCATCGCGCTATGGACCGCGCTGATCGTGATCGTCGCCGGACTCGCCGGTGTCGTGATCGCCGACTTCTCCGGCAGCCGCGGCGGCGGGTTCGGGTCGGGCGACATTCGCGAGACCGTGCGTCAGCAAAAGTTCGAGGCCGCTCAGCTTCTCGGGTCCGACCCGGAGCGAGCGCTCGAGATCTACGACGAAGTTCTCGAGGACGCGCCGTCGGACGCGGAGGCGTTGGCCTACCGCGGTTGGCTCACTCGGTTGAGCGGCGACCCAGAAGGCGCGCAAGAGTTCGTCGAGACCGCGGTGCTGTCGGATCCTGAATACCCCGACGCTCGAGTGTTCGCGGCGGCGATCGCGCTCGACCTCGGCGATGCGTACGCCGCAGCAGCTCATGTCGCCGCACTCGGCGAGATCGACGCCCCTCCCTTCATCGAGCAACTGGTGCGCGGCCAGGGCCTGCGAATCCGAATCGTCGAGGACCTGATCCTCACGGGAGATCCAGACTCGTTCGCGGCGTCGGGACTGGCGATCACCGATGTGAACATCGCTGCAGAGTCGATCCTCAGCACCGAGCCGGCCAGAGGAATCGCGCTCTACGACGAGATCCTGGCGCAGCAACCCGACAACGTCGAAGTGCTGTCCTACGCGGGGTTCTACGACTCGCTCGTCGCCCTGGAAGCCGGCATCGAAGCCCAGGACATCATGGAGTTGGGGTATCGCCGGCTGAGTCGTGCGTTGGAAATCGAACCGGACGATCCTCAGTCGCTCGTGTTCCGAGCATTCGTGGGGTTCTACGTCGACGCGCTCGATCAGTCCCGCGCGGACCTCGCCGCGTACGACGCGTTGGACGCCGAGCGGGAGGATCTCGACAACTTCCTCTTCCAGTTCGGCCTCCGCGAGGCGCTGGAGTAAACGCCCTCGGTGCGATTCCGGAAGTTACCCGTGGGTAGAAGCCGAATGGTCTGATGTGCGTAACGCGGTTCAACTGGCAATAATGATCAGATGGCCCGCCTCCGAAAGCTTGATTTGGGTCGCCTCTCCATCCTGGTGGTAATCCTCATCGGGACCGCGGCGATCGTGACCAAAGACCAATGGGACTGGATCTTCACCAGTGACGAAGCCGAGACGCAGGGCGTCTCCGCGGAAACCATCGATGATGTCGACGACGCGACCGAACGCCTGTATCGCATCGCCCCCAACAACGGTTCTGCGGTCAGCTATGCCGTCGAGGAACGCCTTGCGGGCAACGAGAGCCTGGCCGTCGGCGTCACCAACGTGGTGGCCGGCGACATCGTCATCAACGTCGAGGACCCGAGCCAGAGCCGCATCGGCGAGGTCGTGGTCAACGTCGAGATGTTCGACTCCGACTCCAACCTCCGCGACAAGCGACTTCGCCATGACTTCCTCGAGTCGAACCACTGGCCCTTCGCCCGGTTCGTGACCACGGCAATCGAGGGTCTCGATGTCGACTTCGCCGACGGCAGCACCTACGACGTATCGCTCACCGGCGAGCTGACCGTGAAGGACGTCACCAGCGCGGAGACCTTCACCGGCACCGTGATGGTCGACGGTGACCGACTCGTGGCCGAAGTCTCGGCCGAGATCCTCAGCTCCACATACGGCGTCGGCCCGATCAACGTCGCTCGTCTTGCCCACACCGAGGATGAGGTCACGCTCTCCTTCGACCTGGTCGCTGATCGCGTCGACCTCGACAGCGAGTCCGACGCAAACCTCGACACCGACGTGCCCGAGTTCGCCATCAACGGCGGCGCGTTCGCCGGCGAGGTGCAACCGATCCTCGAGCAGAACTGCGTGTCGTGCCACACGACGGGCGGTCCCGGCTGGGACACCCTCGCGTTCGACACTGCTGCTGATGCGGCCGAGATCGCCGACGACATTGCGTTGGTCGCCGAGATCCGCTTCATGCCGCCGTGGCTACCGGGCGGCGACAGCCCCGAGTTCGAACATTCCTGGGAACTCACCGACGAGGAGATCTCCACGCTCACGGCTTGGGCCAACGACGGTGGTGGCCTCGATGTCGCCCCCGACACGCCGCTCGTCGCTCGCGGCCAGGCCATCATCCCGATCGAAGAAGATCAGGTTATCGATCCCCGCGACGGCAAATACGCCGGCTTGCTCGACGACGACGGCAACCCCGTCCTGAAGGACGACTACCGCTGCCAGGTCCACGAGGTCGATGATCCCGAGGGCGACGGCACCTGGATCAAGGGCTACGAATTCCGCCCCGACGTCACCACGGTCGTGCATCACTCGATCATGTACGTGGCTCCGGAGAGCGCGCTCCCCGAGATCAACCAGCGATCCGGAGAAGACGGTCGCCCGGGCTGGACCTGCTTCGGTACCTCCAACCTGCGTAGCGAGGGTGTCGGCAACATCGGTGGCTGGGCCCCGGGTCAGAGTCCGACCGTCTACCCCGACGGTTACGGCCTCTTCATCCCGCCGGGCTACATGATCATCAATCAGGTCCACTACCACTTCGACCACGACGCGCCGGCCGACGGCTCGCAGGTCATTCTCGACGAGGCGACCGACGCACAGATGGTCGGCATCACGTCGATCGCCGGATCGAGTTACCTCACACCGGCCGAGATTCCGTGCACGCCTGAGGAGCAGGCCGTGGCGGAAGAGCGTGAGGCGTCGATCGACGGCTACGTGAACCTGTGCGTGCGGGCCAACGTGATCGAGGAGATCAGGGAGAAGTACGACAACTTCGCCACGTTCATCCCCAATGCGTTGATCCTCGGATGCGGCGGCACAGTCGATGACTACGACGACCTCGAGGGCTCGATCGGTTACAGCTCATGCGACATGCGGGCCCGCAACCCGGGCACGATCTACACCGTGCTCGGCCACATGCATGAGTTCGGTCACTCCTACAAGATGACGCTCAATCCCGACACGCCGGAAGAGAAGGTGTTGCTCGACATCCCGAACTGGGACTTCGAGTGGCAGCTGAACTACGACCTTGTCGAGGACATCAAGATCGACCGCTCCGACACGATCCGCTTCGAGTGCTGGTGGGATCGGACCCGATTGTTCACCCCAGAGCCTCGCTACATCACATGGAACGAGGGCACGGTCGACGAGATGTGCTTCTCGTCGGTCTCGGTGCTTCCGGAAAAGGGCACCGAAGGTGTGATCACCCCGCTCGGCGGGTGAGCCGTTCGTAGCCACCGCGGAAGAACTCGATCGCTTCGGCGACGGGGTCTTTCGCGGTGCGCAGCTCTGCGTACGTCTTCGAGGCGCCGTTGAATTCGGTCTCGTTCCAATAGGGGTCGCTCCGGTCGACGTCGCCCCACGCCCCGACGTAGAGGTAGGGCTCGTCGTGGCTGCCGTCGCCGGGTGAGGCTCCGTAGGTTGCCCGGGCGCCGGCCTCGGCGTCGCCCATCGCGATCGCGGGGTCGAAATGGCCGGGCCACAGTTGGGTTCGCTCGACGTCCGCCGCGCCCTCAGTGAGGCGGAGTTCTTCGAGCACAGCCCAGGCGAACCCGAACCAGGCGGCCAGGAAGTCGCCGGTCTCTGCAGTCGCTCCGAGGTCCTCGTCGAAATCGCCGAGCGGCGGGGAGTCGTGTTCGCCGGCGTCGGTGCCCGGTTCGATGCCGAGGAAGTCGGCGGCGGCTCGAAGCGTGGTGATCGCAATGGCGTCGGCTTGGTCGCCCCTCTGCTGCACGAGCTGACCGTTCTCGACCCGCACCTGTTCGTCGTCGCCGAAGAACGGCGTGCCAAACCCTCCCCGGGTGTAGCGAAGACCGAACTTCGTGTTGGCCAGTCGGCGCGCCTCAGCCACGATGCCGTACGCCAGCCGGTGGTAGCCGTTGCGGGCGTCGGGATAGCCGACGGGTACGGCCGGGAGAGCCCCCCGGTTTGCGAGCCACCGTTCGGCCGCCCAGTCGGCGAGGTCGGGTCGCTCGCCGACGATGTCGTCCCACGTCCGATCGCCACCACTTGTCGGCGTCACCACGATCGCTCCACCGCCGTCCCCGGCCTGGGCCGGGTCGTCTGCAAAGAACGCGGGATCGTGATCCGCCGGCCGGCCCGGTTCGAGGGTCCGGGCGAGATATCCCGCTCCGAGCTTCTCGTTTGCTTCAGCAGTCGGATGGTGCGCAGTCGTCATGGGTGAATTCTCCTCGGGGGTACGCGGCGGAAAGTCCTCCGGCGAACATTTGTGTCCCCAAATGTCGGTAGTGAGACATTTGTGCAGCTGGTGGTAGTCGATCGGGGAAGCGTGGTCGCACCCCGTGGGTTTCGACATCGTGCCATTCGCCCGAGCCGTCGCCGGTGTTCTTGCCTTTGGGTTACTCGCCGCTGCGTGCGCCGACGACCCGTCGACAGTCGATGCCTCGATCACCACCACGAGCGCCGCTGATGTTGCCCTACCGCCGGCTCCTCCGCCCGGCTCTTGCGACGCGGACGCCGCATTCGCCTCCGGCACGGTCGCCTCCGCCTGTGACCCGTTGGACCCCAACGCCGATGCGTCGGAGTTCGGGGTCACGCAAATCACGTCCACCGAGCGCGAAGACGTTGCCTCCGCCTTGGACGACGCCACCCAGGCCGGCTTCCCGGCGCCGCTCATCGATCTGTCTCGTGTTCGGTCGGGCGGTCCACCGCCCGATGGCATCCCCTCCATCGACAACCCGGTCTTCCAGAACGCGGCGGCCGTCGACTGGCTGTCGCCGGCCGAGGCCGTGATCGCGCTCGAGGTCGATGGGGAGGCTCGGGCCTATCCGATCCAAGTGCTCACGTGGCACGAGTTGGTCAACGACACGGTTGCCGATGTCCCCGTCACCATCTCCTATTGCCCGCTGTGCAACTCGGCGCTCGCCTACGACCGTCGTCTTGGTGACCGAATCCTCGACTTCGGGACTTCTGGACGCCTGTTCAACTCGTCGATGGTCATGTACGACCGCCAGACCGAGACCCTCTGGACCCACTTCGACGGCCATGCCGTCGCCGGTGAGCTGACGGGCGCAGAGCTCGACACCTTCCCCATCTCGACCGTGTCGTGGGAGGACTTCCGCACGGCCAACCCGGATGGGCTCGTGCTCACCCGCAACACCGGGTTCAGCCGCGACTACGGACGCAACCCCTACGAGGGCTACGACGACGCGTCGACTCGACCGTTCCTCTTCGATGGCGAGTTCGACGAGCGGCTCGAACCCAAGGCTCGTGTCGTCGTGGTTCGCGACGACGACGAACCGGCGGTCGCGATCGAGCTGGGCGACCTGCTTGCGGCCGGCGTCATCGAGTTCGAGGCGCATGGCCGGTCGCTCGTCGCGGTGCTTGATCCGGGAACCGCCAGTCCGCTGCATCGCAACGAGCTCGCGGCTGGCTATGACCAGGGCGCCGTGAATGTCTTCGAGAACGAGCGCGACGGTGACGCGTTGTCCCTGAGCCAGGTCGACGGCGGCTTCCTCGATGCGACGAGTGGTCTCACGTTCGATGTGCTCGGCAACGAGATCGACGGCGAGGGTCGTCTCACCGCGGTGGAGCACCTCGACACGTTCTGGTTCGCGATCGCGGCGTTCGACGCCGGTGTCGAGATAATCTGAACCGGCACGGCCGTGAGCCGGACCAGTAGCGTCGGCGAAGTCGACCGACGAGTGGCGGAAGAGCGACCCGATGTCCGAGTCTCATGGTCTTTCACATCGCGCTGCCCTCGGCGCGGCGCTCTTCGTCACGTTTCTCTGGAGCACGTCATGGGTCGTGATCCGGTGGGGTCTCGATGACGAGGGGCTCCCTCCGCTCACCTTCGCCGCGCTCCGCTACTCGCTCGCCGCCGTTGTGCTGCTCGGCTGGATCACCAGTCGTGCCCATCACCGGCGCTCGGTGCAGGGCCTCGATCGAAGGACCCTGATCGGGGTCGTCGGGCTCGGCGTCGTGCTCTACGCCATCACCCAGGGCGCCCAGTTCATCGCGATCGACAGCCAGCCCGCCGCGACGACGAGCCTGATTCTCTCCGGCACACCACTGCTCGTGGCGTTCATCGCCCACCGGACGCTGACCGAGCGGACAACTCCACGGCAGTTGGTGGGAGCCGTGCTCGTCATCGTCGGCGCATCGCTGTACTTCTCTGGCTCGATCGGGGCGACGGCCGTGGGCCTCGCTGCCGCGATTGCGGGCCTCGTGGCGAACAGCATCGCGGCGGTGCTCGGCCGTGGCGTCAATCGCAACGCGAGCGTTCCCGCGGTCGTTGTCACGGGCCTGTCCATGGCGATCGGGGCGGGGACACTCCTCGTCGTCGCGCTCGCGATCGAAGGCCTCCCGGACGTCTCGGCCCGTGCGTGGGGGCTGATCGCGTGGCTCGCCGTCGTCAACACCGCATTGGCCTTCACGCTGTGGAATCTGTCGCTGCGACGGCTGTCCGCCCTCGAGTCCGCGGCGATCAACAACACGATGCTCCTTCAGATCGGCTTGCTCGCGTGGTGGCTTCTCGACGAGTTTCCCGGGCCGCTCGGTTTCGTCGGCATCGGCCTGGTCTCGGCTGGAATCCTCCTCACCCAGACCACTCGGTCCTAGCCGTCGCGGACTCACGGGGAACATGTTGCGCCGCTGCGGGGTTGTGCAGACATGGCGATAACTACGACGAACTCATCTGAACTCGTGACGTGGCTCGCCGGCTGCCTCGGGCGGGGCGACTTGGCTCCGCTGTCCTGTGAGGACCTCGAGGAATTCGCCGGCCACCTCACCGAAGAACGCTACGCCGGTGGCACCGCCATCTACGAGCGCGATGCGCTGCCCGAACGCGTCCACATTCTGCGCAGCGGAATGGTCGAATTGACCCGCGATCTCGGCGGCCGGAGCGCGGTCGTTCAGCTCCTGAGACCGGGCGCGGTGTTCGGTGACGTCCCGCTGTTCCTGCGCACCGGCGAACCAACCGAAGCGAGCGCCGTCGAGGATTCCACAGTGCTCAGCATCGACTCCGTGACCCTGTTCGGGTTGCTCGGTCGTCGGCCGATGCTCGCTCGTCGTTGGCTCGTGTCCGTCGCGGGCCGCATGGCGGAGATGCAGGACCGGGTGAGCGATCTCCTCGCCGGTGGGCTCGATCGACAGGTGGCCTCGTGGCTCCTACGCGAAGGGACCGGCGACGGTGTGGCGGTGAGCCAGCTGACGCTTGCTCGGCTCTTGGGCGCTCGTCGCACGAGTGTGAATCAATCGCTGCGCCGTCTCGAAGCGGATGGATACATCTCCACCGGCTACCGGCGAATCACCGTGGTGAACCCCGACGCCCTCGCCGAGATGTTGTCACAGCGCTGAGAGGTCCCGGCGCTGAGAAGTCCCGGCGCTGAGAAGTCCCGGCGCTGAGAAGTCAAGGTGCGGCGGTGTAGCGCCCTTGGGTGATGTCCCGGCCGCGGGTCTCGAGTTCCCACACGCTGCCCTTCTCGCAGCCACGGGCGCCAAGCACCGACATGCCCTCGCGAAGCAGTCGGTTGAGCACCTCGGGGATGAGATCGCCGTGGCTGCACATGACGAGGTCGCCCTCGGCCGTCGCCTCTGTGCGGATGAGTTCGAGTAGGTCATTGGGGCGAGCGCCTTCGGTCAACTCGCGCCGCACCTCGATGGTGAGTCCGTGCGCTTGGGCCGTTCCCGCCACCGTCTCGACGCAGCGGGTGGCCTGCGACGACCACACACCGCGCACCGCGTGTTCGGCGAAGTGGGTAGTGACTGCCTCCGCCTGGAGGCCGCCGCGGGTGTCGAGCGGGCGTTCGAGATCGTCGAACGCCCAACCGCTGCGGTCGAGCGCTGAAGCGTGGCGGACGAGGTAGAGAGTCACCGGTTCGGGAGTGTAGGGCGGCAGTGTGGACTCGGTCACGCTCGGGCAGACTCATTGACCATGGGGTTCTTCGATCGAAATCGCAAGGCGCTCGAACAGGCGGGGATCGACCCGTCTCGCCTCCCGCCGGGCCAGTACCACACCGACCGATTCCCGGTCCTTCACGTCGGCTCGCCCACGACCTACGCCGACGACCTGTCCGATTGGAACCTTCGTGTCTTCGGCCTCGTCGACAAGGAGGTCACCCTCGACTTCACCGCTCTGACCGCGCTGCCCAGTGTGGAGGTCACCACCGATATTCACTGCGTCACCAAGTGGTCGAAGTTCGATACCGCGTGGACCGGCGTTCGTATGCGTGATCTCTTCGAGATGACCGGCGCTCAGTCGGCGGCTTCACACGTCGTGATGCACGGCGAACACGGCTACACGGCCAACCTCCCGATCGAACACACCACCGGCGACGACGCACTCGTCACCTGGGCCTATGGCGGCGAGCCCCTCGAGGTCGACCACGGCTATCCGGTGCGAACGCTCGTGCCCCACCTTTACCTCTGGAAGTCCGTGAAGTGGCTCCGGGCCATCGAGTTGGTCGATCAGGACCAGCCTGGCTTCTGGGAGCAGAACGGCTACCACAACCTCGGAGAGCCCTTCGCGGAACAGCGCTTCTGGGGCGACTGAACGTCGGCCGAACTTGAGGGTTTGGCCCGAAATTGATGCATTCGGCCCATGCGGCGCGCCCTGTTCAGCCACTAGGAATGTGGTTGTTGGAGGAGGAGTGCAATGGATTCGGGAACCGAATCGACAGGGCGCCAGGCAGTGATCGTTGGCTCGAATGCCGACGTCATCGAGTCGTTGGTGACGTCCGCGGGCTTTGATGTCGTTGGCGCGGCTGAGTCCGCCGTCAACGCCGAGATGCTCCTCAAGCACTTCGTGTCGAAGGATCGAGCGCCCGACGTGGTCGTCGTCGAAAACGACCTCGTGGGCCCGAGTGGTTGGGATTCGATTCCCAACCTGCGTGCCGCGAGCCCCACAACCCAGGTTCTCCTGGTGGTCAACGAGGATTGGACTCCCCGTGACCTTGGGTCAAGTGGTGCCTTCGCTGTCGTGACAAGGAGCCGGCTCAGCGAGCTGGTGACCGAGCTCGACGGCGTCGACCGATGGATCGCCGATCAGGCTGCGTCGACGATTGGGGAGGATCGTCGCACCGGCCGTGATCGGCGGCTCCATCTGGACTGGAACAAGGTGGGCTGGGAGCGACGGCACGAAGTTCGTCGGGCTGCGTAGTCGGCCGGTCGCCGGCTCGCCTGGCAGACTTATCCGGTGGAAGCGGACTTCGAGCCCTATCGGCAGCGGCGCGGTCTGTTCACCGGCGCTGCGTCCGACTATCGGCTCGGTCGACCCGGTTATCCCGACGCGGTGTACGACCTGCTTCGCGCGCGAGGACTCGGGCCCGGCTCGTCGGTGCTCGAAGTCGGCCCCGGAACCGGACAGGCAACCGAGGTGCTGCTCGATGCGGGCGCTCGGGTCACGGCCGTAGAGCTCGGTCCGGAGCTTGCGTCTGGGCTGCAGTCGACTCTTCCGAGCCCCGACCTGGAGGTGGTGGTCGGTGCGTTCGAGGAGGTCGACGTCGCCGGGGGTCCGTTCGACTTCCTCGTTTCGGCCACGGCGTTTCATTGGGTGCCCACCGAGGAGGGACTGGCCAAAGCCGCGGCACTGCTGAGGCCGGGCGGGTGGCTCGCCCTGTGGTGGACGTTCTTCGGCGACACCGCTCGCGAGGACCCGTTCCATGAGGCACTCCAACCAATGCTCACGACCCATGCGCCCGAGCTGATGATCAGTCCGGGGTCGTCTGGCGCAGTCGATTCGCTGCCCTATGCGCTCGATGTCGATGCCCGCTACGGGGAGATCGAGCGTTCGGGAGCGTTCGGGCCTGTCCACCACGAGGTCTTTCCATGGACGGGGCGCCATTCGCCGATCGAGATCAGGGCCATGTTCGGATCATTCTCGAACTGGCTCGCGATCGACGTAGCCCGCCGGGAGCCGCTGCTCGACGAACTCGAGCGGCTGGCGACCGTGGACTTCGGCGGCGTGGTCGAACGGCCGTACCAAACGGCGGTGTATCTGGCGGCGAAGGCCAACTGACCGTCGCGTTCTGATGGCTGTCACACCCTGTTTGTAGGGTGGGTGTTGCTCGGTCATCGGCCCCGAGATTGTTGTTTCGGCCGTTCACTTCTGCACTTCCCCGTGTGTCTGATCCGTTGGGATCGAAGGGTGTGTTGTTCGTG